>Ga0307507_10000029_pt1 | contig 196880 bp, 66 predicted proteins | sample 7_EM_MG_FD_207223 | JGI IMG/M metagenome (GOLD analysis project Ga0307507, IMG submission 207223) | Populus trichocarpa ectomycorrhiza microbial communities from riparian zone in the Pacific Northwest, United States - 7_EM | ecosystem: Host-associated > Plants > Roots > Unclassified | place... | reverse complement strand
TTCCTTCCCCCCCAATAGCAAGGGTTTTTTTCCCGTCAATATTACTTTTCCCTTGTGTACGGAGTAGTCTGCGTGGGCCTAGATAGGATCCGTATCAGACGTTAATCAAAGAATCTACTACTACTAATATTAGCGGTTGTTATAGGGGCTTTAAGGTTATTCTGTATTTTAAATAGGGCGGGGCAGAGTATAGGTTTTTAAGGTTTTAATGTAATATAGTATTACGGAGTAAGTATAAGTGGTAATAATATATAGTGAAGTAGATATTATTAAGCTATGTATATAAATGTCACGGAACCCGACCGCAGGGGCCTCTATAGGAGAGCCCCGTACTCTTGTGTATACCTCGCGTACAGCTTATGTCAGCTACGCGTGGGTATATCACCTCCTTACGCCCTCGACCCTTACGATCGATCGCGCAACGTCTTGTATACTCCTCGAATACATACGTTCAGCTGCCATTGACCCCATCCCGTGACAATAAACTATATAATAAGGTTAAGACGTTATATAAAAAGAGAAGGTAAGGAAATGGGAAGAAAGGGTATATATTATTAGTTTGGTTACTTAGTTAATATATATATAGAGCAGAATAGGATTTAAGTAGTAGTCCTAGCAGAACTTAGTAGGATTTAGTAGACTTGGCAGAATATAGCAGAATGCGGTAAATTGCTATAGATTGCCGGCAGATTGCTATTAGATTATTATCTCACAGTTAGCCTCTTTTTGCTGCGTTAGTAGAAATAGGTAGATATAGGTGGACGTATATAAGGTGTTACGGAGGTATCCCGTAACAGTACTATAGGATTTGTATTAAAAAAGGAGATAAGTAGAAGACCGCATTTAAGACACGCTATAGTTGCTTTAAGTACCTAGTAATACCCTTTAGTCTTGCTAATACCCTTATAACTTTTTAGAGCTATATTAAAAAAGCTCTAAAGACCCTAGTAGATACCATCTATATAGTTTACCTAAATAATATTCTTATCTACTTAAATAATAAGGATAAGTACGTTAAGCATGTTAAGTAGGTACTATAATAGCTCTGTGCTTAGGGCCTATACGCCAAACTATTAAAATATATCTTTTATACTAAGAATGTTGAGTTCTTAGGCTTTATTATTATACCTATTAGTATTATAATAGATCCTGTCTACGTAAAAGCTATTAAGGAATGGCCTAAGCCTAAGTTCTATAGGGATATCTAGGTTTTTTTTTAGCTTTGCTAACTTCTATAGGCGATTTATCTAGAACTACTTGGATACTGTATACCCCCTATACGTATATTTTGCACAGGCATATTATAACCCAATATTAGATAGGGAGAAGAAGAAGTAAAAGTGCAAAAAAGGGCCTCCTAAATGGTATTAACCTTGGCCCTAGCCTAATAACGCTTAATAGGCGTTTTATAAGCTACGCGCTATATTTATATAGGCTCCTCTACTTCGCCACTTTAACTTTAATTTACCCCTAATGGTAATTACTAATGCTTCTAATTATGCCTATAGCGGTATACTTCTGTAGCCTTTTAGGTAGGGAGATTAACTCCATTGGCACCTAATTGCTTATTATAGTTAGAAGCTTACTAGCCTAGAAATGCGGTATAATATATATAATAAGGAACTACTCGCTATAGTATAATGCTTTAAGACGTGGTGCTACTGCCTTAAGCACGCCATATATATAACGCGCATACTCTATAATTATAATAATCTTAGGTACTTTATAACTATAAAGAACTTATCTACTTACTAGGCCTAGTACGCTAAGGAACTAGCTAAGTTTAATTTTAAGATTAAATATAAGCTAGGCAAAGTAAATCCCACTAATATACTATCTTGGCGCCTAGATTATACTAAAGGCTTTAAAGATAGTAGTAAAAGGGTAGTCCTTAATACCATACTGCCTATATTATAGTAAAAGTTGCGGGTTATAGGCCTTATAGGCGGCCCTAGTGCTACTATAGTAAACTAATAAGTAGTATATATGCAGTATATAAGCGACCCTTGTGAATATGGTGCTGGCGGATTAAGGTGTCCTGCTATTCTCTCTAAGACCTTCTTAACCAGCCTAATAGCGTTTAACCTTAGGGAAGACCCCTTGGCCTAGGTAATAGTCCCCTATAATAACCCGGCGAGTTACCTATATATTATATATTACTTTACTAACACTAACTTTGTGTAGAGTCTTGTGCCATAGTAAGAGGTAGTAGTAGCTATCTTAGCTAAAATGGTGTTTATGGAATACCCCCCTAAGTTACTAATTAATTTTATTTATAGAGTATAAGAAAGGGACGCCTTTACACACTTTATATATAATTAGTTAATCTAGGGATAGGTTTCTACTAGTAATAAGGACTATACCCTTAATAATTAAGGACTCCTAAGGCAAAATAATAAGGTCTGGGTGCTAAATTGCATACTACTATAATAGGAGATCCTTAAGTGGGATTATAACGATCCTACGAGTAGCTATTATGGATTTAACTATATCTATAAGGTAATTACGTGGAAATACGCTTAGATTAGCCTTATTAAAGATATCTATAAATACCTAGATAACTATAATACCTACTAATACTATAAATTATGCCGCTATAAACCCTATAGTAAGCTGTAGCCTCTTTAGGTCCCCACTAGAGCCTGGCAATATTATTTATTTAACTTTATTATAGATCTCTAAGTTTAAGACTCCTAATGGCGTAGAGTGCGACTCCGTTCTTGTCCTTATAGACCATTTTATAAAGCTAGTACGCTACTATTTAGTATATAAGATAATTAATACTATATAACTCGCAGAACTCTTATTTAGAGTCTTTATATAAATAGGGCCTTTAAATAATATTGTCTTTAATAGGGGTAGTGTATTTATAAGTGAATACTAAAGCACTATATGCTACCATTTACGTATTTAATATAAGCTTAGCACTATATTCCACCCGCAGATAGATAGTTAGATAAAATGCCAGAACTAGGAGTTTAAGGTATACCTATATATATTTATAAACTAGAAACAGTCTAATTGGGCCTCCCTACTTAATAAAGCAGCCTTTGCCTATAACTTTAAGGTCTATACTATAACAAAGTATTCCCCTATTAAGCTCGCCTATGGCTAGCTACTAAATATCTTAAATAGAGTCCTGGATAGCGTTTAAGATACCTAGTAAGGTAGGGAGGGACCTAAATTGACAAATGTTAAACTTATAGAGATGTATTTATAACGCCTGCGCCTTATATATAAGGCAGCGGTAGCGTTAACAATATACGCCTAATAGCTTTAGGTAAAATATTATAATCGTTACTATTTAGCTAAGCATTTTGCCGTTAGTAAACAAGTCCTGCTCTTTTCTAAGAATATCTATATAAAACGTCCCTATAAGAAGCTTAATAGCAAGTTTATAGGACTGTTTTAAATTCTATAGTATATAGGGCAGTAAGTATATAAACTAGAGCTCCTACCTACTATAGTATAGCTCCACTTAGTCTTTTATATCTCCTTACTAGAGTCTTATAGGTTACGCCCTAAGTTTTAACCCCTAGTAGTGGAAGAGCTTAAAGAAGGCAGCTAGAAAGTAGAAGTAATTATAGCCTACTAGGATTATACTAAACAACTATAATACCTTATTAAATGGCTAGGATAGCCAAATAAGTATAATAAATAGAAATACAAGACAGAACTTAAGAATTGTTAATAACTATTAGATAAGTACTATAAGTGGAATACCCTAGCCTTATAGCTAAAGTGCAGGCAAAAAGCAAGCGCCGCTGCTAAGATATAACCTATATTAAAGCGGAGTAAAGGACGTCCCAAGGGATTAAAGAATAAGTAATGCTTATAATAAGAACTGCGGTATATATATAGGGTAAAGTGTAATTTATTAATATCCTATATAAGCTATACTTTAATATAACTGCCACGGGACCACCTTATAATACCTTGCACACGTCTACCTATTTCCACCGTCTTAACCTTTATATTAACGACTTAGTTAATCAAGGCACGTAATGGCAATCTAAGGCAATTTGCCATCACGTGACGGAAATCTACGGCAATCTGCCGTCCTCCACTATATTCTATCAAATCCTGCCAAGTTCTGCTAAAACCGCTACTTAAATCCTATTCTGCTCCGTGTACGTGTTAACCAAGCAACCAAACTAATAATATATACCCTTTCTTCCTGTTTCCTTACCTTCTCTCCTTACACAACGTCTTAACTTTATTATGCAGTTTATATATATAGCTTATTAATATCTACTTCGCTATATATTATCACCGCTTATGCTCGCTCCGTAATACTATGTTGTGTTAACCTTATATACCACCCTCCGAAATATAGAACAACCCTAAAGCCCCCATAATAGCTGCCGGCATTATATCCGCACTCTAAAAATAATTAGTAGAGATCTAGAAGTCCTTTATAAACGCCCTTATATAAAACTAAGCCACTTTAACTTAACAATAAGCTAAATAAGAGGTATAATACCTATAAATAATTAAGGACCTCTAAGAAGAAGTCTGCACCCTTAAGATGCCCACACTAGGGCCCTAAGACTGAACGCCTTCTCTAAAGACAAATACGCAGGACGAGAGTCCTAAACCTATAGTAACTATTTACCCTAAACCAACTACCGCACTATAACAATCCAAACAATTACTAAACCCTCTAATATTTACTAGTAAATAATAAGAACTCTAATTATTTCTAAGCTAGCTTAAAAATAAGCTAACTAGTAATGCTAACTGCTACCTAACTAAAGCTAACCAACTCTGCTATACCCTAAGTTAACTAGGAGGAGATATAGCTAACCTTATTAAACCCCTTTAACCAAACTTAGTATAAAGTCTAGTTGTACTACTTAAAGCCATATATAGTAACCTAAACTACTAAGCTACCGCCTAGAGAAAGATAAACTATATAACTTAAGAAATAAAAAGCTTCCTAATATACTTCTCTAAATTTAACCATTATATAAAGGAAACAGGCTAGAATAACTCTATACTAGTTAATAGCCTTATTAAGTCCCTAAGCCCTAAACTAAAAACATCCCTAATAGGTATAGACCTACTAGGAGCCCTTAACGCCTATATAAATATTATTAATAAACGGTATAATAATATACTACGCCTAATACTAAAGTCCACTCCTTAATATAATACAACAACTCCGCAAATATTTACTAAGTTATTATCTTAGCCTAAGCACCCTAACGCTATAGATATTAACATAGGGACCCTAGGATACGCTCTATTAGGGTCCCTTAAATAAGAATAATATATTAAGCTAGGCCTTTGCTTTAAATGCGGAAGTAAAGATTATATTTTAAGATACTACTCTATCCCTATACCCTAACACAATTTATAAACAGCTAATATTAATAACTGTTTACCGTATTAATCCTCCAGTTACTATCCCTAATCTTTACCTAGCTCTAGCCCTATATCTAATAAGCACTATTTATAAAGATAAAGTTATAACTAATATTATATAGAAACCCCTTCTCGCTTACTACTAAAAGGTATATCCTAGAGTTAAGTTGCTTTTTAGAATAGCTATATTATAGGATCTTGTTAAATATATTAGATATTATAAACCCTAACTTTTAGGATTATAGTATAACTATTAACTGCTGTCTTTAGCAAAAAGGTTAATAGGCTAATACTTAAGTCCTAATTAACATAGGTGCTAGCAGCATAGAATTTATTAATAAGATCTTTATATAAGATAATAGGTTTACCCTAATACCCCTTAACCGGTATATTAATATATTTAGATTTAATGGTAAACGCACTATCTTAGGCTGTATTACTTATATAGCGGCCCTAAGACTCTAATACCTAAACCATAAAGAATTAATTAAGCTTTTTATAACTACCCTAGGGTACCTAGTAATTTTTAAACAACCCTGGATAAAGCTATATAAGGTAACTATTAATTAGGATAACCTTAAGCTTTTATTTACTACCCTCTATTATAAGCAGAAGTGCCTTATAACCTACTACTTAGACTCTAAACTAAAATCTAAAAAATCTACTAAAATCTACCCTATACCTAAAAAGTCCACCTAATTCTACCTACCTAAGAATTCTACTAAATTCCACCAATATGAGATTTCTACTAACGTCTACTAAGAACCTAAAAATAATATATAACTATATAAACCAACTCTAACTACTATACCCTAAATTAAGTAGAAGCTTAAGCTTAATATATAAAAATACTAGAAGAACTAGTATTCTACTATAAAAAGGATACTTAAAGAACCTAAACCTAAATCTAATACTAACTCTATACCTAACACTGAACCTAAACCTAAATAAGAAACTATATAAGAAACTAAGGACAATCTAAGCTTACTTAATACCTTAAATATCTATATAATTAGAGCTACCCTATTAGTATAACTTACTAGGAAACCCAAATATATAGTCTTTACTATTATAATAGCCAATATTAAAAAGGCCCTAATACTAAAAAAGCATACTAACCCTGCTATAAAAGTACTAGTATGCTACTATAAGTACCTAGAAGCATTTTTATAAAAGGAAGCTAATAAGTTAGTAGAGTACCAACTATACAACTATAAGATTATACTTAGAGAAGGAAAACAGCTAGGATTTAGACCACTATATAGAATATTCTAAAATAAACTCTAAGTACTACAGAAGTACTTAAACGAATACCTTAGTAAAGGATTTATTAGGGTAAGCTCTTCGCCCGTAGCTATATCTATAATCTTTATTAAGAAACCTAGCAGCAGTCTATACTTTTATATAGACTACCAAGCTCTTAACGCTATTACTATTAAGAACTAGTACCCGCTCCTATTAATTTAAAAAACATTAAATTAATTAAGTAAAGCTCGCTACTATATAAAACTCGACCTTATCTATATATTTAACCACCTTTATATCACAAAAGGAGATAAATAGCTTACCGCATTCCGCACTAGGTATAGATTATTTAAATACTTAGTAATACCATTTGGCCTTATAAATACTCTAAATTTATTTTAGTACTTTATAAATAATATCTTATAACCTTACCTAGACGTTTTCTGTACTATTTATATTAATAACATCTTAGTATATAGCAATAACTTAACTAAATATAAGAAACACGTTAATCTTATTTTAAAAGCTCTACGTGGAGCTGGCCTATAGTTAGATATAGATAAATATAAATTCTATAAAACGGAAGTCCTATACCTTAGACTTATTATTTCTATAAACGGTTTATAAATGGACCTAAAGAAGATTAAAGTAATTATAAACTAGTAAGAACCTAAAAACGTTAAGGATATAAGAGCCTTTATAGGATTTACTAACTTCTACTAATAATTTATTAATAACTTCTCCGCTCTAGTTTTACCCCTTATAGCTTTAACCTAAAAGGGTAAAGTCTTTATCTTTAATAAGGAATATAAGAAGGCCTTTACCTATCTAAAAGTTATATTTACTACCGCACCTATACTTTAACACTTTAACCTAAACTAAAAGAGTATTATAGAAGCTAATTTATCTAACTACATTACTAAAGGTATTCTGTCTTAGTATAATAAGGAAGGAGTACTATACCCTATAGCATACTTCTTAAAATAACTAAGTTTAGCTAAATATAACTACAAGATCTATAATAAGGAATTATTAGCTATTATTAGATATTTTAAATAATAGTAACCTAAATTAGAAGGCGCTGGATTTCTAATTAAGGTCCTTAGCAACTATAAGAATCTACAGTATTTTATAACTATAAAATAGCTAAGTTATTATTAAGCCTGTTAGTTAGAATATCTATCCTATTTCTAATTCTTAATTATATACTATCTAGGCGTTTAAGGTTAAAAACCTAATACCCTAACCTAATGTTTATAAGATATACCAGTATAGAAAGAAACGCATACCTACTATAATTAAACTCTACTTCACTCTAAGCTATTTAACTCTTTTATTAAAGACGTTATAATACACGTCCTTTAAATAACTAATTAATTAATTAAATAGTTAATAGTTAATAAATACCTAAATAATAAGTTTATCTAAAAGACGCTTAAGCTAATTTAAGATGACATTAGATACTTTAAAAGGATTTCTCTAAGTAAATATAAAGCTTATAGAGACCGCTTATATTATAAAAACCGCCTAGTTATGCCTAATTATAACAAACTTAAGCTTAAGCTCCTTAAACATATATATAACCTACTAGTAGCTAGTTACCCCAGCTAAGAAAAAACCCTAAAACTACTTTAACAAAAATATTACTAGCCGAATATATATAATATAATACAAAGATATATCTCTAGCTGCTATACCTACTAATAAGCTAAAGCTTTATATAAGATATATAACGGCTTTTTAAAGCCACTACCTGTTCCAAACTAAAGATAAAAGAATATCTTAATTAACTTTATTATTAATCTCCCTATAAGTAAAGGCTGTATAAATATTATAGTAGTTATAGACTAACTATCTAAGATAAAACACTTAATTGCCTACCCTAATATATTAGCGCCTACTATTACCTAACTATTCCTAGATTATATATAGAAACTCTATAGACTTCCTAAAATAATCATTTCTAATAAAGGCAGATAGTTTATCTCTATATTCTAAAAAGAACTAACTACTTAACTCTATATTCTAAAAAGAACTAACTACTTAACTCTATATTAAAGTACTATTATCTATAGTATACTACCTAGAAACAGACAGTTAAATAGAATATATAAATGCTATAATAGAACAGTATATTTGGATATACACATTATATTTATAGGACGACTAAATAGACTGGCTTATATTTACCAAGTTTACCATAAATAACTCCGTCTTGGAAACTATAAGGATCTCCCCATTCTTGGCCAACTATGGCTAGCATTTATAAATAGGTTTTAAACCCTTTAGTAATATTCCTTACTTAGCTTATTAAGCCTTATAAGTTATAGAGGCAAATAAATTTATAAAGAAGATAGAAGAACTATAAGAGTTCCTTATTAATAAAATAATATAGGCCCAATCTATTTATAAAGCCGTAGTAAATAAGAACCGAACCCTAGCACTAGCTTACTAAATTAGTAACTTTGTCTAGCTAGATATAAGAAATCTAAATATAAAACAACCTACTAAGAAACTTAATTAAAAGAACGCCGGCCCTTATAAGGTTAAAAAGGTTATTTTTCCTTATGCTTACTAACTAAAACTCCCTAATACGGTTAAAATCTACCCTATATTCTATATATTAGTCCTCTACCCCACTACCCCTATATTAAACGCCCTACCTAAACAGATTTAGAACCCTCCCCTACTAGTTAAGGTAGATAGTAAGGATAAGTACTTTATTAAAAGAATTAATAACATTAAGTACGATAAACGGAAACGCTAGTATATATACCTTATAAAGTGGAGAGGCTTTACTAAACCCTTATAGGAACCTATTAACTCTATAGGACTTATATAAGCTATAGAAGACTTTTATAAACTCTACCTAGAACTACTATAGCCCCATCTCGCAGAAGCTCGAGTTTAAAGGGGGGGTACTATTATAGGACCACCCTATAACACCTTGTACACGTCTACCTATTTCTACCGTCTCGACCTTTATATTAACGACTTAGTTAATTAAGGCACGTAACGGCAATCTACAGCAATCTGCCGTTCTTTACTATATTCTACTAAATCCTACCAAGTTCTGCTAGGACCACTACTCGAATCCTATTCTGCTCTATATATATATCAACCAAGCAACCAAACTAACAATATATACCCTTTCTTCCCGTTTCCTTACCTTCTCTCCTTACGCAACGTCTTAACTTTATTATGCAGTTTATGTATATAGCTTATTAATATCTACTTCGCTATATATTATCACCGCTTATACTCGCTCCGTGATAATAACTTAGCTATGCTAGCGACTCGCAGGCGACTTATAGGTGAAGCTATAGCATACGCTAATAATAAAGCTTAATTTAGAAATATAAGGGCGTAAAGAGGCTTTGGGGAAGATTTAAAGAAACAATATAAATTCTATCTAAATCTATAGGTATATAGCTCTTGTAGAGTACAAGATGTTATATAAAGAAGAGAAAGGAATATAGGAAACTTGTAACTAAATGTTTAGGGTCTTAGTAGTAGACATGTAGATATAAGCCCATGCGGGTTTTAACAGGTTTTGACTAAATTCTATTACATTAGTAGAATTTGGTGGAATTTAATTGGGTTAGCGGAACTTAGTAGAATTTAATTAAGTTGGTGGAATTTAATAGAAATTAATTAACTGTCGGTATCACCGGGGGGGGTACTGCAATTGCAATATAAGGTAACTGGTTCTTGGTTTATTTATGTCTTTCGCAGAGGATCGTAAGGATCGCGGTGCCTAAATAGGGGGCTGATGAGTCACCGTAAGGATGACTAATCAGAGACATGACCACGTAACCTCTACTCATACAGACACTGGCGACATTTACAAAAAGGAAAGAAGGTAAGAAAGTACAAAGGAGAAGTATATAGGTCAACAGGTGCTTAGGGCAGTAATCGCGAATGTCTCGGGTATTGCGAATATTACGGATATTGCAGACGTTGCGGATATTGTTACGGATATTGCGGATATCGCTACGGATGTTGCAAATATTGCGGATATCGTGAACATTCGGATATTGCGGTGGAGACAGGTAGGCGCGTACAAGGTATTACTGAGGTGTCCCATAACAGAGCGTAGTTAAAGTCAGAACCGAAGGTATGGCGGCTTTAGAAGGTATAAAAGTCGTCGCAGACTATAGGGGAAGCAGGTAGAAGGGCTAAGTCCTATCCATTGTCGTCAAAATAACAGTCAAGGAAGTCGATATCAACGGTAAGGTCAGGAGGGTTATTGTTATAGAGGTAGGTGGCGCTCTTGCCCTTATCATTGCTACTCTTATTATTAACATTACCGCGCCTTACTATACTAGGTTCCGTACCACCAGGGTCTATACTACCAGGCTCTATGCTACCCGTGAGGCTATAGGCAAAGGCATCGTTGTTTATAGACATAACTATATTCTTAGCCGTTTTAATCAGTATTGGTCCGTTCGAGGTCATAAAGTGCTTAATACCATAGTCGTCATAAAAGAAGTTACCGCTAGTAGGAACTGCAGTTGGGGTTAATGTATTAAATACTATAGCCGTTATATCCTTATCGAAGTCGTCGTCGATATCATTGTCCGCAAGGTACTAGTGGACACGTCTTTTAAATCCTTCTCTTGCTTCGTCACGTTCTTCTTTAGTATGCCTAGTTAACCAACAGTCTCCTTTCTTACACACGAAGCACGTCCTAGCATTATTGCTGTAACGATTATTTAATGAACTTAGTCAAGACGTTGGTCGGTGGTAGCGACGGTCAGTAAAGAATACGTCCATAGGCTGTTCCGTAGGCTGTAAGAACACATTAGCGGGTTATCCTATAGTACCATTAATCTTCTCATAAGTGACAATTAACGATCGTAGGCTGTTCATAAGGCTAGTAAGTGTAGTAGGTAGGTTGGAGCAAGCTGCCTAGCAAGCAGTGACGTCTTAACAAGCGATAATGAGCTTATTGTGTAGGAAGTCGTCGTTGTGGAGGTTAGCGTCAAGACCATGCTATAAATAACGGAGGTCATTAAGCAGTAGCTATAGGCAGTCCCCTGTAGACTTGCCTTCATTTTTCATTATTACAGTCTTTAAGGTTATAGCGTTCCATTTTGCCAAGATTCCACGCTTGTATTCTAGTCCTTCAAAGTGGTTGCGTACGGCATTACAGATACTGTTAAAGGTGGTATAGGTTACCTTGTTCTTATAGTAGAAGTTAAGAGCAATACCCTATAGCATCGTCAGAAAGCCTTTAATCTTTGCCTCTTGTGGTATATCAACCCTATCACAAAGGTCGTTAAAAATCGTGAGCTTATGGTCAAAGTTATTATCCTCTCCGCTATACTTGCTTTCCTCCGTATACATCTTTACCAAGGTTGCTAAGTCTCTGCCATAGGTAGTGGCTTTGGCTTCTGTAGAAGGAGCTATAACATTTATAGAGGGGGCCGTGACGTCCGTAGGGGGAGCCGTGACGTTCGTAGGTGAGGGAGGCTCAGCCGTAGGGAGGTCATTCGAGACAGCTAGGGTCGGGGTAGGTGCCGTTAAGGGAGTTAATAAACGTGATTTAAGACGGCGGTTAATAACATACGAATTAAAGCGTCCTTTATTGTCAATGTATAGCTTAATTTCTGCATCTGACCATTCCATAGGGTTGTCTTCGTGGGCGACATCATACAGTGCTTGTGGTACTGACTTGCTCTTCTTATTAAAGACCCATACTCCGTTGCGTTGGAGTAGTTGTTTGAGTCCCGTAAGTGCAGGCCTATTAGCGTCTTTAAATGTCTATACCTTAAAATTATCAAAGTCCTCTTGGTATAATTCCCATAGGCTTTTGTCTTTAAAGTTGTATTTAGTGTACTCATTAATTTTAAAGTTAATGTAGTTGGTGATGTCTTCTGCGGTAGTCTCGTTGGTTAAGGTAATTCCATTGCTCTAGTTCGGACGTTGGGTTCCTGTGTTAGACATAATTAACTAGCGTAGATCGTGGTATAGGTCGTGGTCTTACGTGTTAAGCGGTTGATGGGTATTGGGGGGTACTGGCGCTCAGTAAAGAGGTCGTACTGGGTATTGATTTTGCGTGGTGGACGCAAACCGGACAAAGCCTTGGTAGGAGCCAGTTCTTTGAGTTCCCAGGGCCTTGGTAGGAAGGGTTCTCCTTAGCAAACGCGACGTGATCGACGGGCCTTGGTAGGAGCGATCGCGTGGTGCCTCTCTTCGTAATAACACCTGGCTGATCTGTGATATCACTGATCAGTGTCAGTATCACCGGGGGGGGTACTGCAATTGCAATATAAGGTAACTGGTTCTTGGTTTATTCGTGTCTTTCGCAGAGGATCGTAAGGATCGCGGTGCCTAAATAGGGGGCTAATGAGTCACCGTAAGGATGACTAATCAGAGACATGACCACGTAACCTCTACTCGTACAGACATTAACTTAGCAGAATTTAATTAAAGCGTTAGAATTTATCTATTAAGTATTTTACTAAGACATTTCTACTATAACTAGGCTAGTCCTATTATAGTACCCCCCCTCCCCCCTTTAGCTAAAGGCCTAAAACAATTTAATTTAGTTAAAATTTTATAACTTATTACGTTATAAGCGTTGTAATATATTTTAAGTTTTTTTTAATTTTAAGTTTCCTACTATTATGTTCCGTATATACATATTAGGTAGCAGTTGTTTACCTTTATATTATATCTATCTAGCCAGAGTAGGCCATAAAGGATAGTCTTTATAGAATTCTTTTACCAGGGAAGGCATATTGGCCTTAATCTGTTTATAGGTTTCCCAAGTTTATGTTTTATATCCTTTCCACTTAATAAGAAGTTTAAATTATTTAGATTATATTTTCCATTATATATTATTAATTAAGTCAATAAAGTACAAACTATTGCTATTGTTAATAATTATAGGAGGTAGCGGCGGAATTATATAAATTATAGGATTATCTCTTAAAGGTTGCAGCAAGCTTATATAAAACATTAGGTATATTTTTATCTTAGTTAGTAGTTTAAGTTTATAGGCATATAGGCATAGTTTTTTCTTAATTCAGTATAGGCCTATAAACTTCTAATTAAGTTTCTTTAAGGGCCATTAAGTCTTTAGGTTTCATATATTTAGGTAAGCTATATTACCTTCCTTAAAGTCCCATATAGAAGCTTATCCTTTATTTATATACCATTCCTATAATATTTAAGCGTATATTAATTTACTTTATAATAGTTCCTATTGGTCACACAGGGTGACTCACCAATAACGACTACTCGAGTAGGTTATAGTGATGTTGGTTAATAGCTTGATATATTTAGAATAAGGAAGGGCGAGGAGCTTAAGACTCCTCACCACGCTAGTGCCGCGGCATCACGTAACGACCGCTTGCCTCATTCCCAACACTGGCAACTCTTCTTTTGTGGTTGCCATCTATATACAAATACTGCTTGGCTAGCGTAACAAATATCAATCCTCCTTACTTACTATTGCCATTGTAATATAAGTCTCGCTGTCCTAAAATCTGCTAAAGAAATGGTGGTTAACCAAGTGGTAAATCTTAAACTGTTATAACCTTAAATTGCCACATCTTCTACTCCCTTTTTACCTATCCTTTACGGTACCCTCTACGAGGGCCTCCTCCGCGGTAGCCAGAGCCTCCACGTCTATCCTCGCTGCCACGGCCTCGTCCATACCCACTTCATCCGTAGGAGTAATCGGTCCAGTACTGGCCGTTATTATAACTGTTGTATTCGCCGTAATCGAGCTCCTGCTAAGGGTAGTTATTAAAGTAGAATTGCTGTGCCTTATGTAAGTAAATAGCGGTGCTAATTACAGGTCTTAAGTCATATAATCTTCCAGTGATTTTGCTATAATAGAAGCTACTAGCACAATTTTTAAGCATGACCGAAAATGTACTGTAATATTAAACCTCTGGCAATTCTTTCTTTTGATGTTGAACCTCTGGCAGTCCAATCTTGTCGTAAGCATTCCACTATCCGTATTGCTGATATGGCGGGTAGGGTTGCTTGTTGCGTGGTGGTTGCGGAGGTTGTTGCGGAGGTTGCTGTGGAGGTTGCTATAGAGGTCGTTGCGGTGGTTGCTGCGGAGACTGCTGCGGAGACTGCTGCGGAGATTGTTGAGGCGCAGTAGGGGTTAGAGGGAACGTCTCGGCGCTTAAGTAGGACGGGGTTAAGAATCTCTAGTAGGACAGAGCTTGAGGCACGGGTTAAGATACGGCAGCCTGAGGAACTTGAGGTGTTTGATAGCCTAAGATTATCTATGATATTGCTTGTAGTTATCCGTTGGGATTCCCTTAAGAGTTAAACTTCTTTATAGCGCGTATTTGGTGCTCAATCTCAATCTCTTGTGGAGTCCATTTGTGCTCTTCTTTTGTGTTAATAACTTGCTCCTGAATATTGTCTTTAATAGTACCCCCATCCATAGGTACAAATACTCCATTCTCCCGTAGGAAGTTACGGAAGTCTTATACGATATTCTTCTTCGCAAGGGCCCATGTTTCCTTTGTCCATCCAACAAAGTCCTCCTTTATGTAATACCATAGCACAGTATCGTTGTATTCGCTGTCTGTGTATTGTGCTATATAGTATAGTAAGAATCCGTTCAGGTCCTGTTGCTTGGTATTTATAGGGTCAATGTCTTTGTCCTATATCTCTAGGTTAATGTCGTTCTCGTACTTCTTTAGGTAGGTCAACGCCATAATAGGAGTAGAATTGACGGGGTGTCGTACGTCGAAGGTAGGTAGGATTTTCGGCTTTGTAGGATCTCGTAGGTTTGCTATCAAAAGGTAGGCAATTTGAGGCGTAGTCAACGCGTTTTGGACGTTGACTTAGGACCCTAGGTTCAGTAACACTTCTAACCTAAAGTACTCGACCAAATCTTCGTAAACGCGATTGTTCTGCGTAATAGATGTAACTTGGTATCTCCCAGTACTTAGTAACACTTCTGTTACTGGTTTTCCGCAAGCCTAAGGTAGCACAGTATCGCCGGGAACCCCTGCATAAGACTATCTCTTCTGTCGATAACCTAGCTGCTCTATGGTTGACTATGTGTTTAACCACTGATCAGTATTGGTCACACAGGGTAACTTACCAATAACGACTACTCGAGTAGGTTACAGTGATGTTGGTTAATAGCTTGATATGTTTGGAATGAGGAAGGGCGAGGAGCTTAAGACTCCTCGCCACGCTAGTGCCGCGGCGTCACGTGACGACCGCTTGCCTCATTCCCAACAGTTCCGTTAACTGCTTTATTTAATTAATAAAGTTATACGCATTAATTAACTAGATCTGTTAATTATAGGTCCTATTATATTAATATTAGGTTATAGCTTAAATCTAAGTTAAGGGTCTTGTCCATAGGTTATATAGAATAGTATTACGCCTATTAATACGTTTATTATATTATTCGCAGTAAACTTAGCTAAAGGTAGCCATTTTTTCTAGTTATCTTATAGGTAGGAGTAGTACATTTATAAGTATTGTTCCATAATCGCGTTTATAATTTTAGTTTAGCTATCTATCTTTAGATAAAATATAGTTAAAAGTTATATTTAAATGCTTAATTGTTTATATAGAGCTTGCTAGAAGTCTAAAACAAACTAGCTTCTATAGTTGGATATTATTAAGTTAAAAAGTCCATATAGCTTAAAGATATATTTAATAAAACATTTAGCTACTAATATTACATTAATTAAGTCCATGGGAATTATATATCACATTTTTATAAGGCGGTTAATAACTACTATAACATTTATAAACCTATTACTATTAGGCAAGTTAACTATAAAGTTAATTAAGATGTCGTGCCATCTTTATATTAGAATTGGTAGCGGTTAAAGTACTTCTTGCTTTTTTATATAAGAGGTCTTTCTACATATACATATCCTATATACTTAAATATATTTTTATACATAGTTGTGCATTATAGGCTAGTAATATACTTATTAAACAATCTTATAAGTTTTTCCACGTACGCATATCCTGCATACTTGAATATATTTTTGTATATAGTTGTGTATTATAGGCCAGTAATATACTTATTAAACAATTTTATAAGTCTTTATATAGCCAGGATGCCCTACTATAGGGAAGTTATATACGAAATTAAGTCTCTTAAATTATAAAGGTTTAGAATTTAGAACTACTATCTTCTATTAATAGTATAATTAATTATTTTAAATTTCGCATTTAACGAGTGTAATATCTTTATACTATTATTTTCCTATTTAAATTGCTTTTATTATATCTATTTTCCATATATTATTCTTATATTTATATTTTATTAGCTTATTAATTTCTATTTCCTATTTATTAACTTTTAATTTAATTTTATTAAGTTGCGCATTTAGGAATATAAGATATAGTTTTTTAAAATGTTTAGAAGGCAATAAGATTTGTAATTAATATATAATCTGTTTATTTAAAGCATTTGCAGGTAGATCCTATAATTATTATATTAATATACTAGGCTTTTAATTAAGTGTACCCGGTTAATATATAATCTTAAAGTTAAATTATAAGAGGTATTTGGCCTAATAAATTTAGCGCTGTGTTAATTGCTTTATAGTTATAAAGTACTACAGGTTCTTATAGTCCATTAATATGTATATTAGGAATAATAATCCTTTAAGCTTTAGACGCCACTATTTAAAGCATTTAATAATCGCAAGTAGCTCCTTATTATATAACGTATTTCACCACTAAGCGCATTATACCACCGGGCGCATCACTCCAAAGAACACCAAAAAGCCTAAATTTCAATCTTAAATATCTCAACCACTATTTAATAATATTTTCTAAAAATTTAAATATAAGCTTTTATATATATATTTTAGTGCATATTATAATATTGGAGTGTATAACTTAATAGTTATTATAATATAGAGTTTAGGGGCTAAAAATAGAGATATTTCAAAATATCTTAACAACTACTAGACTATATACTTTTATATTATAATAGGCACTAAATGTAAGGGCGCGAAGAGGCTTTGGGAAAGATTCGAAGGAATAATATAAATTCTATCTAAATCTGAGGGTATATAGCTCTTACTAGGAACAAGACGTTGCGTAAAAAAGAGAAAGGAATAACGAGAGAATCTTGCAATTAAACAGTTCAGGGGTCTTGGTTGATGCGTACACACGTACGCACGCGGACGGACTTCGGTAGTATTTAATTAATCTGGCAGAACTTGGCAGAAGTTAATCAAGCTAGCAGAATTTGGCAGAATTTGGTTAAAGCTTTAAGTTCTATCTATTAAGTGTTTTACTAAGACATTCCTACTATAACTAGGCTAGTCCCGTTACAGTACCCCCCCTTTGGCCAAAGGTCTAAAATAATACAATTTTATCATGTCGTATTTTACGTTGGGTAGTAGTGTAGAGTTTTACTAGTTCTAATTATTAAACGGACCAATTAGGATTTTCTATCCCCAAAATAGAAAATCGCTATTGGTTTAGTAAAGGCGGTAAGCCAAACTAACATCTTTATAGTAGGTCTTGGCAAGGTAAATCTAACCAATTAGACAACTTTAACTGCTAGTTAAAGTTCCTTAACATCTTGCGCGTTATATAACTGTATTATAAGCGTTATGGTATTCTTTAAGCTCTTTTTAATTTCGAGTTTCCTGCTATCGTGTTTCGTGTATTCGTGTTAGGTGGCAGTTATTTGCCTTTATATCGTGTCTATTCAGCCAGAGTAGGCCGCAAAGGATGGTCCTTATAGAATTCTTTTACTAGGGAAGGCGCATTGGTCTTAACTTACTTATAAAGCTCCTAGGTTTGTGTTTTATATCCTTCCCACTTAATAAGAAGTTTAAATTATTTAGATTGTGTTTTCTATCGCATATTATTAATTAAGTTAATAAAGTAAGAACCGTTACTATTGTCAACAATTACGGGAGGTGGCGGCGGCACTTTATAAGTCATAGGTTTGTCTTTTAAGGGTTACAGCAAGCTTATATAAAACATTGGATATATTTTCATCTTAGTTGGCAGTTCGAGCTTATAAGTATATGGGCTCAATTTCTTCTTAATTTAGTATAGGCCCGCAAACTTCCAATTAAGTTTCTTTAAGGGCCGTTAAGTCTTTAGGTTTTGTATATTTAGGTAAACCATATTACCTTCCTTAAAATCCCATGTGGGGGCTCGTTCTTTGTTCGCATGCCATTCCTGTACTATTTAAGCGTACGTTAATTTACTTTATAATAGTTCCGTTAACTACTTTATTTAATTAGTAAAGTTGTGCGCGTTAATTAACTGAATCTGTTTAATTATAGGTCCTGTTGTGTTAATTTTGGGTTATGGTTTAAATCCAAGTTAGGGGTCTTGTCTATAGGTCGCGTAGAACGGCGTTATGCCTATTAATACGTTTATTATATTGTTTGCAGTAAACTCAGCTAAAGGCAGCCATTTTTCCCAGTTATCTTGCAGGTAGGAGTAGTATATTTATAGGTATTATTCTATAATCGCGTTTACAATTTTGGTTTAACCATCTGTCTCCAGATAAAATGCAATTAAGAGTTATATTTAAATGCTTAATTGTTTATATAGAGCTTGCTAGAAGTCTGAAACGAACTGGCTTCTATAGTTGGATATTATTGAATTAGGAAGTCCGTGTAGCTTAAAGACGTGCTTAACAAAATATTTAGCTACTAATATCGCATTAATTGAGTCTATAGGAATCATATATCGCATTTTTGTAAGACGGTTAATAACTACTATAATATTTATAAACCTGTTACTGTTAGGCAAGTTAACTATAAAGTTAATTAAGATATCTTGCCATCTTTACATTGGAATTGGTAATAGTTAAAGTACTCCTTACTTCTTTATATAAGAGGTCTTCCCACGCACGCACGTTTTGTAGGCTTAAACGTATTTTCGTATATAGTCGTGCATTATAGGCTAGTAGTATGCTTGTTAAATAATCTTATAAGTCTTCGCACGGCCAGGATGTCCTACTATAGGGGAATTGTGTACGAATTCGAGTATCTTAAATTATAAGGGTTTGGAATTCGGAACTACTATCTTCTATTAATAGTATAGTCGATTGTTACGAATTTCGCATTTAGCGAGTGTAATATCTTTATACTATCGTTTTCCTGTTTAAATCGCTTTTATTATATCTGCTATCTATACGTTATTTTTATATTTATATTCTATTAGCTTATTAATTTCTATTTTCTATTTATTAATTTCTAATTTGTTTCTGTTGAGTTCCGTATCTAGAAATATAGGACGTAGTTTCTTAAAGCGTTTAGGGGGTAATAAGATCCGTAATTAATTTGTAATCCATTTATCTAAGGCGTTTATAGGTAAATCTTATAATTATTATGTTAATGTATTAGGCTTCTAATTAAGTTTGCCCGGTTAGTACGTAATCTTAAAGTTAAATTATAAGAGGTATTCGGCCTAATGAATTTGGCGCTGCGTTAACTGCTTTATAGTTATAAAGTACTGCAGGTTTTTATGGTCTGTTAATACGCGTATTGGAAACAATAATCCTTTAAGTTTTAGATGCTATTGTTTAAAGCATCTAATAATTATAAGTAGTTCCTTATTATATATCTCGTAGTTTAATTCGGCAGGGGCAAGCTTTTAAGAGAGAAAGGCTACTAGACGTAGCTCACCGTCCTTATTATATTGCGATAACACTTCCCCTAGGGCATAATTAGACGAGTCTGTTTTAACGACATATTTAAGGTTAGGGTTAAAGTGGGCAAGAATTGGAGTGGTTATAAAGTGTTATTTTAAGTTGTTAAAAGCTTGTTTATATCTGGCAGTCTATTTAAATTTTATATTCTTTCTTATTAGGGTTATTAATGGTTGGGCAATTTTTAAGAACTGGTTAATAAATCGGCGGTAGAAATTTGCAAATCCTAGGAATTCTTAAATGTCTTGTACGTTACTAGGGCTTCCCTAGTTTATAATCGCAGCGACCTTTTTAGGGTCCATTTTAATTCCGTTGCGGGATATAATCAGGCCTAGGTATATAACTTTAGATATATAGAACTTGTATTTCTTAATATCGTATTATAAACCCGCATCTCGCAAATGTTTAAGGACTATTTGGATGTGTTTTTAATACTTAGAAAGCGAAGATAAGTAAATTAGGATATTATTAATATACACAGTAATAAATATATTAAGGAATTTATAGAGCGTATTGTTAATATATTGCTAAAACGTACTAGGACCGTTCTTTATACTAAACAGCATTACTAGGTATTTAAAGAGTCCCTATTATATATAAAAGACTATATACTTTTTATCTCCTTCTTAAATACGAATTCGATTGAAGGCAGTAACTATATTAAGCTTTATAAAATATTATACCTTTGCTAGGCGGTTAAGCGTCTCTTAGATTAAGGGGATTAGATATTAGTTTTAAATCGTAATTACATTTAGGGCTTAGTAATTAATACAGAATCTTAAGCCTCCTCTTAGCTTTTTAATAAATAATATAGGTAAGGCAAATGGAGATTAACTAGGGTAAATAAATCCTTTTTCTAGATACTCGTTAAGGTATTATTGTATTACAAGTAGTTCTTCTTATAACATACCATATAGCGGACCGAACTTTAGTATTATACCAGGTTTAAGTTCTATCTTAAAATTATATTTATCCTAATGCGGGGGCAGCTAGTTTGCGAATCGTTTTTTAAACTTATTAATTAGATTGTGGTACTCCTTAGGTATAAGAGGTTAAGGGTTAATATACTACTTTAGTTCTAGCGCTTTTTTAATATCTTCTATTATTATAGCGAAGATTTTATGGTCTCGTTTTCTTGCTAACAAAATAAAAGGTGCGGCTTGTATTATATGAATTTTAAGGGGTTTTAATATATCATCTTTGCATTCTTTACTGCGATTAGCAGTTGTAGTTTTGTTATATTGGTTTAAGGTTTGTAGTAAGGGCAATTTATATTATATCGAATTTGAATAGTCTTATATATATTTATAGGGCAGGTAGTGTTTTAAATAATGACTTTAGTAATAGGTTATGCGGAATTTTAGTATTTCTTTAACCCAGCTAATTAAAGGGTTGTGCTGTTTTAGCTATCTATATCCAAGTATTATCTTATATTGCTTTAGGGGTGTTATAAATAGGGAAACGTATTTAAGGTGTTTACCTATCCGTATTTTCACAAGAGCGTAGTGCGTTAATTCGCTATATATTAAGGGTTTGCCGTTAAAGCCTTATAGGCCTTAGGGCTTATTAAGTTTCTTTAAATTTAGATATTAGGTTTTCGCGTAGTTCGTATTAATAAAGCCTATATTAGTAGCTCCGCTATCTATAAGGATTTATACCTCCTTCCATTTTCTAAGTGTTTAAATTTCGCCAAGTATATTAAGGGAGTTGTGTTGTGTATCAGCACTAGAAGAGCCTAGACACTTATACTCTTCCACTTTTTATCCTAAGGCGCGACTTGGCCCTAGGATAATTCGTTTTCCAAGTTAGCTAAATATAAGATGCTTTATAACGACTAGGTATAATTTATAGAACAAGTATAAGTTAAGGAGTGAGTACGGCTTAAAGAACGAGTGCGATTTAAGGAGTAGGTACGATTTATAGACCGGGAGGAACTATAGCGGACTTTTTTAAAAGGGTAAGTTTGGTAATTTCTTTAGATATATCCTTTTCTGCTATATCTAAAGTATTCTCTATTTATGGCTTAAGTCCTTTGTTTGTTAGTTTCTAAGGGTGCGTAGGATTAAGTAGCGTTAAGGTCTATAGGGTCGTGCGTAGGTTTTAGAGAAGGGTCGCGCTTTAGGGTATATATTAGTTTTATAAAGTCTTAAACGCGAGGTATAGTTAGCTTTAAAGAACGAGTTTATTTGTTATATTAAAGGTCCTTATTAATTTGTTAACACATTATAGCAAATTTGGGTAGGTCCTTTAGCAATTCCCTACCTACTAACTATGCTCTAATTTTATCCAAAATAGCTTATTAAAGAGCAGTAACTTTAGCGGCTTTATTTTAATCTAGTTCGCTAATAAGGCCTAAAAATTCCAAAAAGAAGCTGGTAAAGTCTTAATTCCGTTATTATAGGTTTTTAAGTTTAGTAATAGCGGTGTGTTTACAGCTAGCGTTATTATACGTTCGTTCTAATAAAGAGACGAAGATTTTGAAATTAACGAAGGTGCCGTTATAGAAGAATAGGTCCATAGTTCGTGCAGCGTCTTTGCTTAATTAAGATATCCCATAGCTAATCTTGCTAGCTTTAGTAGGGTATTAGTTATAGTTTATTAAGAGTTTAAGGCGGAGCTTAGTTATAAAGGGACGCAGGTTATTTTAATTTCTATTAAATATTAAAGGGTTAGGAAGCTTTTTTAATTTTATAGTAGGTACTGGGTTTATTATAGGTATAGGTTAAGCTACTATTACTAGTTTAGGGTTTGTATTTAACGGGCTAGGTTCATATACAGTTATCTTAATTTTGTTTATAGGTGTTACTATTAGGGTCTCCATTATAAGTATATTAACGTTGCGGAGTTCTTCGCGGAGTGTTTCTATTAATTGCTAATACTAGGCTTCTAGTGCAGCCTGCTACTAAGCTAAAGTATCTATAAAGGCTTCTTGCATTATAGTTAACTGTTCCCTAACTAGGGTTATAATGCTTATAGTTAACGCGTGGGATTCGAGGTTGTTTGCCATTTTAATAGTAATTGTTTTAGACGCAACATAATATAAGGGCGTAAAGAGGCTTTAGGAAAGATTTAAAGGAATAATATAAATTCTATCTAAATCTGAGGGTATATAGCTCTTGCTAGGAACAAGACGTTGCGTAAAGAAGAGAAAGGAATAACGAGAGAATCTTACAATTAAACAGTTTAGGGGTCTTGGTCGATGCGTGCGCACGTGCACACGCGGACGGACTTCGGTAGTATTCGATTGATCTGGCAGAACTTGGCAGAAGTCGATCAAGCTGGCAGAATTCGGCAGAATTCGGTCAAAGCTTCAAGTTCTATCTATTGAGTGTTTTACCAAGACATTCATACTGTAACTAGGCTAGTCCCGTTACACTAAAATAGGCATATTAGAGCTTATATTTAAATTTTTAGAAAATACTATTAAGTAGTGGTTGAGATATTTAAGATTGAAATTTAGGCTTTTTGGTGTTCTTTAAAGTGATGCGCCCGGTGGTGTAATGCGCTTGGTGGTGGAACACGTTATCTTATAATTTAATTTAGTAGGGGCGAGTTTCTAGGAGAGAAAGGCTATTGGACATAGCTTGCCGTTCTTATTATATTATAATAACACTTCCCCTAGCGCATAATTAGACAAGTCTATTTTAATAATATATTTAATGTTAGGATTAAAGTAGGTAAAAATTAAAGTAGTTATAAAGCGATATTTTAAGTTATTAAAAGCTTATTTATATTTAGCGGTCTATTTAATTTTTATATTCTTCTTTTAAGCTGTTCCTATCTAGCTAGTAGAAACGTCTTTATTAACTTCTATTAGGTTCCTAGCCACCTAGGAATCTACGGAAATAAAATAGCAGATAAATTAGCAAAGAAGAGCCTCCTAAGAAGGAAAATATAACCTTTTTATACCTCTTTAGCTTATATAGGGAGATTAGCAAGAGAAAAGATACTAGAACAGTAGGAAAATAACTAGCAACAGAATAAAAGTAAAGGAAAACACTATACTAGGATCTGTAAAGGAAACTACTCTTTTTCTCTTAAAGCCCCTAAGGATAAATATCCTAAAAGGCTATAATTAGCTTTCCTCCAACTAAAACTAGAAAAAGGCTTTTTTAAGTCCTTCTTTAGAACAATAGGGAAGGATAAAGAAGGTAGATGCTTTAGAGATTGTACTGCAGTACAAACTCCTAAGCACATACTACTAAAATATAGGCTATATTAAGAAGAGAGAAAAGAAATACAAAGACAATGTCACGGAGCAAGTACAAGTAGTAATAATATATAGCGAAGTAGATATTAATAAGCTATGTATATAAACTGCGTAATAAAGTCAAGACATTATGTAGGGAAAGAAAGTAGGGAAATGGGAAGTAAAGGGTATATATATTGTTAACTTGGTTATTTAATTAATATATACACGGGGCAGAATAGGCTTTAGGTTATAGTCTATTACAGAACCCGACCACAGGGGCCTCCATAGGAGAACCCCGTGCTTTTGCGTACACCTTGCGTATAGCTTATATCAGCTACGCGAGGGTATATCACCTCCTTACGCCCTTAACCCTTACAATTGATTGCGCAACGTCTTGTAGACTCCTCGAATACATACGCTTTATAGCCATTGCCCGCGTTCTGTGATATTATATTGCGCCTTTTTCTTTACTAACGCTTAGCCTATAACTAATTCTACGTCTCCATAATACTGCAGACGCTGCTAAAAGTAGCGTGTCTATAAGTTACCTTACTTTATACTCCTAAAGAATTAATAATAGTAAGATAAAATTCCTTACTAGCTACTATATTAAACTTAAAGAACAACCTAATACCTATATTAAAACTATAATACTAATTAGTCCTAGGAGGATTTAATTTATTAGCCCTAGCCTTAACCCCTAAAGGGAAGCCTAGTGGCTTAAAAGACTATAATGACTATAAGGGGGACATTAATAATGTTTTATCCTTTATTAACTATATAAACACAGATAAATAAGCCAAAGGGCTACTACCTATTAAGATTAAGATATAAGACGCTAAGATATTTATAAAAATAGTAGTATAAGAACCTAATAAATACTACCACCTTCTATAGAACTACTATCTAAAGCTTATATAAGCTAAAATATATACTACCTAAGATTATAATATCATCTAAGACCTATAAGCTCATAAGGCGCTCACTAATAATATACACTAAGAGATTAAAGACAACCTCCATATATTTAAACATAATGTCTAATAATTAAAGAAGGCCAAGATTATACTTATTACTACAGTTACTAAAAGAGAGGGTATAATTAAATACCTATAATCTTAGCTTAATAAGTATATTTATAATAATACTAGATACCTCTTTACTATATATAATGCTACCTAAGTCTTTACGCCCCTAGCAATCTTACCTACTTAATACTTAATAAAAGGTTAGCGCTAAGTAGCTTTACCTAATGGGAACCCCTACAGTAGCGGCAATAATAAAAGCTATAATAATTAAACCTAAATTACTACTATAGGGTCTAATACACGCTACCCTAATCCCCTAATCTTTAAGGGTAACTATAAGAAATATAGCTACTAGAAGATATAAACCTGTGAGAAACTAACCTAGAGTGCCTACCTTTTCCCTATAGAAGATACTAAGATTAGCTACATTATTAGATAAATAAAGGGCATTCTGTTTAATAGGCTTTTCACTTAATAGAAGACTAGTAGTCCCTAGAAGTAGCAGTCTTACTAGGAAGTCCTTAACAACCTTAACTAAATATACCGTAACTATAACCTAGTGGCCACTAGTTAAGCTAAACTATGTGCCCTAAAGATAAGTCCTACTAAATTATTTAACGAGTTTTATATTAAATTCTAGGAATATACTAGAGTCCTCACCTAAGACAACACTAAAGACTAGGAAGATCTCCTTAAAAAAGTTACTTATTACCTTAGTTATGCAGCCGCCAGCTATAACTATAATAATATTTATAATATAGTAGCAGCCCTATAGAAGATTAAACAACGGCTAAACTAGATTACTACTATAAACCTTTACCTAAAGACCTCCCTATAGAAGCCCTCTGGACCTACTAAACTACCAACACCTACTACCCTAAGCAACACCACTAGTTCTAATATTAACCTCTTTATACCAGCCTTTCTAAAGAAGCTACTAGACAAAGAGCGTAAGCTATTTTAAAAGCTAAGGCGTTGCTATAGATACTATTAAGAAGGCTATTATAGCTATAGCCTAAACTGCCTAATAGCTAGGTTTAGTAGCTGCTATTAAATATCTAACCCTATACCCTGGACACCAAATATATTACTATATACTACTACCATACAAGACAAAGATGTAGTAATAGTAGTAAAATTAGACATGGAAGCGGAAAATGTAAAGTCCTAGCCCTAAGTTGTAGGTTAGGACACTCTAATAATAGAGGAATCTATATATTAGCTTACTTAATAAATAGCTTAGTAAGAATAAAAGAACAGAAGTAAATAGTCTTACCTATAAAGGGAACTACCGCTAAGAAATAATATAAAACCTATTCTATAATTAACTGCGGAGCTACTAATAAATTTATAAATACCTAATTTATATGCACTTATAACCTACCTACTTTACCCCTTACTAAAGCCCACGCCCTATAACTTACTAATAGTAGTTATACTGCATAAAAGATTACCTATATAGTATAACTCTACCTAAATATAAACGGACAATAGGAGGAGCTTTAGGCCTATATTATACCACTTACAAATTACCCTATTATCCTTAGAATAAACTAGCTCAAATAATATAACCCTACTATTAACTAGCAAAAAAGAGAAGTAACCTTTAACTCTAAATACTACAGAGAGACTCACCTAGGGTATAGCCTAGCCGCCTCTATCTACTCCCTAGGATATTAACCTAAGGAAACCCTTATTACTCTACCTATAACTAACTACCACTATATAAGCGCCGCGGCCTTCTACTGTATAGCACATAAGAAAGGCTAGACCATTACTGTAGCCTCCTAATCACAACTATATAAGCTTAATAAAGATTAGGACTATATCCTCTATAGTAATAAAATATATATAGTTAACCTCCTAGAAAATAATACCCCTATAGAACTCTATAGACTTTCACCCTTAGACTTTAAGAAGTTTATAAAGCTTAAAAAAGGACTTACTAATAAGGAACTCTATAAGCTCCTCCCTAAGAGATACTATGACTTTATTAACGTATGCTTACAAAATAGCGTAGATATACTCCCCCTATATTAACCTAATAACTATACTATTAATATTAAATAAGGAAAAACGCTGCCCTATAAAAAACCCTACCTAATATTAAAAAACGAACTCTTAGTTATTAAAAAGTATATCAATAAGCACCTTAACAAAGGGTTTATTTATCATAGTATGTCCCTAATAGCCGCCCCTATCCTCCTTACTAAAAAGCTAAGAGAAGGTATTTAATTCTGTATTAACTATAAAGAACTTAACGCTATTATAATTAAGAACTAATACCCTATACCGCTTATACGCGAGACCCTTAAATGGCTTAGTTAAGCCAAAATCTATACTAAACTTAATATTATTACTGCCTTTAACTACCTCTAAATACAGAAAGGTAATAAATAGAAAACTATATTTACATTACGCTTCGGCTAATTTAAATACACCATTATACCTTTTAGTGTATATAATAGCCTAGGTAACTTCTAAAGCTATATTAATAATGCCTTATAGGACTACTTTAATGACTTCTACTCCGCGTACCTAGATGATATACTTATTTATAGTAATAACCCTTTTAAGTATACTAAGCACATTTAAAAGGTCCTATAGCGCCTTAGAGACGCAGGACTTTATATTAATTTAAAAAAGTATAAATTCTTAGTTATAGAAGTAAAATACCTTAAACTAATTATTACTACTAAGGGTGTCTATATAGACCCTAAAAAGGTATATATAATTACTAAATAGCAAACCCCTACCTATATTAAGGACGTATAAGCCTTCCTTAGTTTTGCTAACTTCTATTAGAAATTTATATATAACTTCTTAGGTATTATAGCACCACTTATAGTAATAATGTAAATAAAGGGCCTTTCTGTAAAAGGAAGAAAAATATATTTATATTTTATCTGGACGCCTAAATATAAAAAGGCATTTTAAGACTTAAAAGATATATTTACTAAAGCACCTATTCTAGCTTACTTTATACCAGGATAACAACTCTATCTTAAGACTAACTCCTTAGACTATATTAACGCGGGTGTCCTTTCCTAGATAGGTAATAACGGTTTTCTTTACTTAGTTGCATTCTACTTATCTAAGCTTATATTATAAAAATGTAACTATAAGATCTATAATAAGGAACTCCTTATAATTATATAAGTATTTAAGGAATTCTAAGTAGAATTCTTTTTAGCAGAACTTAATTAGCTAACTAAGGTCCTTATAAATTATTGTAACCTTAAGTACTTTATAACTATAAAATAACTAAACCAATGCTAAGCATATTAGAACAAGTTCCTCTCCAGTTTTAACTTTAAAATTGCATATAGGCTAGGAGTATAAGGTACTAAGCTTAATAGCCTAACACGCCGTTTACAAGACCTTCCTTAGTTAGAAGATAACCCTTATAATTAATTCCAATAATAAATAATCCTAAAAGCACAAAATTTAGCCCTAGGTATACTACCTAAGATAAAATTAACCGCCCCTTAGCTTTATACCACAAAACTAGAGTTACCCCTTAAAATTAATAAACTTATTACTATAGTATATAACACCTCTATTAACCTATTACTACATTAACTAATTACTGTAAAGATTGCCGGTACCTATATACTACCTATTAACCTTTAAAGCTTAGGCCAGATTAATATAGTAGCCTTAGAAGTAAAAGAGAACAGGCTCTATTATAAAGGCCGTCTATTTATTCCTGACTTAGAATGTTACGGACACTTTAAGTACGATGTTATAACTACTTGGAGAAGAGTTAGAGGAAGCTAGTTAGTTAATATAGGCATAGTCCAGAATGGAACCAGTAAAACCATGTAACGAGGAATAGTAACTGAGGTCACGTAGCGTTAAACGTATTAACTATATTAAATGGAAGGGACGTTATGTTTAATACAGATAACATATACCTTATGTACAAGAGAGGATTTCTTAGGAGTATAGTTGTGTATTTAAAGGACCTCAGTCCCTACCGTAGATAGTTCTCTCCTTATAGTAAATCTTAGAATATAATTAGAGTTAATCTATTAGGCAACTACTCCACTAGTTATTATTATGTTGTTAATTTGTTCTTACCTACATACCTAGCCTAATAATAGGACCCACTATAGTTCCTACTACAAGGTTCCGTTACATATTTACTACTAAGGTTACGGTATTAAACAAGATCAAATAACATGCCACCTAAAGCACTAGTTACAACGACATTAACGGCAGCCATAACCTCAGAACCAAGAGACACCAGTATAGCAGATATAAATTCTTAAGTAGTTACGCGAGGTTAGTTATAGGAAATAGTTAATCACTTATAAGACAATAATAGGATACTTAAAAAACGCATTAATAGAATTAGAGTAGCGAAAATTAAACTACCTTTAATCAAACGGTTCTTAGGAGAGAAGTTAAAGCTTAAGGGATTTCTTACGTAGATATACTTTAAGGTAATATAGGAAGGAGTAAAGTTAGTAATATTACTGGATTAAATAGCCTATGCAGGATTATTCCTAACGGGGAGGGTACTTAAGTGGTTTAAACTATACCTTATGGAAATATAGGCTAATAGCATAACAACTATAAACCAGGACGTACAGTATATATTTACTAGTTAGAATGGGTTCGTAAAACAATTAACGCAGATATTTAGAGACCTAGAGGCTATAACCATAGCGGAACAAAAGCTTTAGAACTTAGTATAACGCACTTTAGTAATTAAGTATATAACATAGTTTTAAATACTAGCCACGCAGGTTAAGTGGAACGATAGGGCGCTTATAGCATAGTATAAATAGGGACTTAAGGCTAAAGTCCAGAACGTAATTATCCTAATAGAAGATACGGATACTCTAAGAGAGTTAATAGACTAGTTAATAAAAATTAATAATAGGATCTATTAAAGGGAATAAGCTAAAAAAGGGCAAGACAGAGTTCCATAGTTATATAAGGCGCAGAGTACGCAACAATAGATATAGAGTTAAAAACTATAGAATAGCGCAGAGCTAATGGACCTAAGCGGTACTAAAGAAACCTAAAGATAGGGAAAGAAACCATAGAAACCTAAAGGTTAAGGATTAAGTAATTATAGGACCTAAGAGTAGAGGCCAAACCAGGGATCTTAGCAGTAGAAGACGTTTAGGCGGACTCTATAGCAAGAAAAATGGTTTAAAGATAGGGCTTGCATAAATTGCGGAAAATAAGGTTATTTTACTAGAGACTATAGAGGTGGTTAGAGTAACTACGCAGTAAAGGGAACCAGACTAGTAGGAGACACGTATATACAGAGGGACAATAGTACACTACAAAGAATAAAAGAGTATTTAATTAACAGTTTTACGTTTTATTATAACAACGCATACCAAATTCATAAGGACGCTAAGTACGGCGCAAGCTATTAGCTACAGGAGCTATTGTTATCTAAGTTTAGAGAAACCAACAAACCAGCTTATAGATTGGATATTAAAGATAATAAATTTAATATAGGCGAAGCATTCACCAATAATAAGGCAACAAAGGCAGCTTACTAGGAGTATGCAAACCTCAAAGAAGTTAAAACAGAAGTAGAGACTAAAACTATTATAGAATAAGGTTTAGTAACGGGTATTACAACACCATTAGATACAATTTCCATCGCTTTATAAGACAATAAAAGTAATGTTTAGAAGAAACTAAGCAAGCAGATAACTACTGGTGCTAGCTTATTACTTAATAAAGGCAAAAGGCTATAGGCTTAAGATTCTTAAGAAGAGATAAGAAAAGCTTAAAATTCTTAAGATAAGATAAGACATACCTAAGGACCCACAATAGACGAAAACCAATAGGAAAGGGCAGCTACTTAGTTTATAGACAAACAAATGAGTATAGGACGCAAGTTTAAGAACTATAAGTTTGGGAAACGAGTAAGAACGTTAATAATCCTAGGTAAACGCAGTGTTTAGCCTAAAGATTGAATAGTTAATACTAGGATTAAAAAGTAAAACGATTACAAAGATCCAGCTGCAAGACGCAGAAAATAAGAAACTATAGATAAGTTTAGGATAAGAATTATCGCATAGCAAGAGCAAAAGCTAGACAAGAGGTCAGCTACGCTAGGTTATATAAAGGACAGAGCACCCATATAAAGAGTTACTAATAGGCCAAGTATAGGGACACCTAGGGCAAAGTGGTTAGACGAACTAGAATAGGAAGAAGATCTAGATATTCCAACTAGGTTTAAAGAAAGATATACTAAAGGATGTTACAATACAGTAATAACAAGGTACTTTCTAATAGATAGACCATATACACTAAACCAGTTATACAGAAAGTGGTATAGGCAGCGACATAATAATAAATAGGTAGATTTTTATATATGGCTAGATAAAAAAGTTGTCTAAGACTAATCTATTACGGAAAAACGCATAAGTTATATTAAGGGAGCATTAATTATAATGTTAAGGAACCTAGAAGAAGGATCTAGGAACTAGAGAAGTAAGCAATAAATCTTAGTACCTGTAGCAGAGATACTAGTGGTTAGGTTAACTAGGTATAGGTTTAAACTTAAAAATAAAGATAAACTAAGAGTTAACCCAAAATATGCAGCGTATTATATACTATCGTGGATAGCTTATATGGATAACATATGTAATATATATAGAGCACCAAAAGACAAGAACCGGAAATACCTAGTAAGGATATATTAGGCACTAGAGGAAAAGCGGTTTAGAAACGCCAAGTATATATATAAATAGCACCTAGTAGAAGTATAAAGTTAAGGAGACTTAACACTTTAACTAGGAAGATTCCTTACAGAAAAATACCTAGATAGATAACAGTAGTGGGAGTGCCTAGAGAATACTTATCCGTAGCACGTAGAGGAAAAGAAACAAACTAAGTATTGGCCTAAGTTAGACTAAGTATAGGCAGGATCTAGCAGCTAATAGTTAAAAAAAGAGGAGGTGTACGGGACTAGAGGAAACTAGTATTAAAGCCTTAAACCCTTAAAGGAATTTAAGGATAATACCTAAATTTATAAGTTAAATAGCAAGATTAGTAGTTTAAAGCGTTAGTAGATAGTAGAGCAACTAGGAACCATATATCACCAAAGGCAGTAAAAAGGATAAGGTTACTATATAAACAGAAGGAATACCCATATCCACTTATAACGATTTTAGGAGATTAAATAGCCTATAGAGGAGGTATTATTAATCTTAAAACAGGACCTATTTAGTTAACTATTAAAGGAAGACCAGTTAGAATATCTTTTAATATCCTACTATTAGGATAGGACAAGGCGATATTAGGAATGCCTTAGTTATAGAAGTACAATCTAAAAATTAATTGGGTTACAGGTTAGGTTAATATTAAGGATACTTAACGGCGTAAAGTACAACAGTAAACCAAGTTGGTATAGTACTAAGTTGGAGTAATATATAAAGAGACTAAGCGAGGCTTAAGTTATATACCAAAGAGATACTACAAGTATAGTAGGAAGTTATGGTTACTAGAAAGTAAAAAGCTGTTAGAGCATACAGCATGGGACTATAAGATAGAATTAAAAGAGGGAATAAGTCTAAAGTTCTTTCTAATCTATAAGCTTACTGAAACAGAGTTAGTAGCGCTTAAGGAGTTTATCCAGGAGAACTTATATAAGGGATACATTAGACCGTTATAGTTATTAGTAGGATATCCAGTATTATTTATTCTAAAGAAAAACGGAAAACTCAGGATGTGTATAGACTATAAATAGTTAAACAGCATTACTAGAAAGGATAGGTATCCTTTACCCTTAATTAGCGAAATCTAAGACAGGATAGGCAACGTAAAGATCTTTATAAAGATAGATCTAAGGTAGGCATACCACCAGATTAGAATTAAGGAAGGCAATAAATAGAAGGCAGCCTTTAGGTCAAAGAAAGGACTATATAAGCCATTAGTTATATAATTCGGGCTTATAAACGTACTAGCAACGTTCCAGAAGCAAATTAATAGTATGTTAGGAAAACACCTAGATGAGTTTGTTATAGTATACCTTAATAACATTATCATCTACTTAGAGAATAAGGAAGAACATAAAGAACACGTTAAATAGGTCTTAAAGAGACTATAGGAAGAATAGATGCTAGTAGCAATTAAGAAATGCGAGTTCTTTATAAGAAAAACCAATTTTATAGAATTTATTGTTAAACTAGGAAAGATTAGCATGGACCTAAAGAAAGTTAAAGCTATAGTAAGTTGGTAAGAACTAGAGAACGTTACGCAGTTAAGGTCGTTTCTAGGGTTTTATAACTACTATAGGAGGTTTATAGCATAATGGTTAAAAAGTATTAAGCCGTTTATAAGGCTAACAAAGAAAGAGGAACCGTAGGTTTAGGGTAGTAAGTAGAAGAAGCTATTCTAGGAACTTAAAGAGTTGTTTACCTAAGAGCCAGTCCTTAAGATCTATTAACCAAAGTTAGAAACGGTTGTTAAGACAAACGCATTAGACTTTGCACTAGGAGCATACTTACTATAGAAGCACCAGGACGCATAGCATCTAGTAGCGTACTATAGTCGGAAAATAACACTACTAGAGTTAAACTATAACATCTATAACAAGGAGTTGTTAGGTATAGTAGCAGCATTTAAGGAATAGAGAGCATTTTTATAAGGCATAGAGAAACCATTTGTAGTTAAGACGGACTATAAGAACCTTACAGGATTCCTAACAATAAAGAAACTCAACCAAAGACAGGTTAGATAGGCGGAAATACTTATAGAATACCATTTTAAAATTCAGCATACTAAGGGTACAGACAATATACAAGTAGACGCTCTAAGCAGAAAGGCTGAACTACAAAATAATAAAAAGCTATTAGGAGCTTTGTTACAAAGGGATTAAAATAGATTAATTAGGTATAACTATCTAAAGATTATAGCAACTAAAGAAAGCTAGATCCATAAGTTACTAGAGAGTAATTAAATATAAAAGATTTAAGAAGCACAGGTAGAGGATCTAGACTTAGAGCAATACAAAAACAAAGAAGCAACGTATATACCTAAGTCTATTATAGAAGAATTTGTTAAGGAATTCCACAAGGGAATAATATAAGGACATAATAGAGCTATAGGCTTAGTATTAAGACTTTAAAAGGAGTATATTATTTAAGGAATCTAGGGGCTAGCAAGACAAGTTATAAAGGAATATTTAGATTACTAAAGAAACAAACCAACGAGGCATAAGCCGTATAGAGGGCTATAACCTATCAAAATACCAGGAAGACTATAGGAGGTTATATTATAGGACTTTATTATTAAGTTACTAAAGTTAAGAGATCCTATTATAGGATAAGATTATAACGCAATTTTAGTAATAGTGGACAAGCTAACAAAGTGGGGATACTTTATAGCATGCACTAAAGAGATATTAGTAGAGGATATCGCTAGAATCTATATAAAGGAAGTGTTTATAAGACATAGAGCACCAGATAAAATTATATCGGACAGAGATCTAAGATTTATAATAGCATTTTAGGAAGTGTTTCTAGCAGAATAGGGAGTTCGCGCAGTAACCTCTACAGCGTATTATCTGCAGATGGACGGACAAACAAAAAAACTAAACTAGACACTAGAACAGTATCTAAGGCATTATATTAATTACACACAGAACAATTAGGTATCATTATTACCAGTTACATAATTTGCATATAATGCAACACTATAAGAAGGAATAGGGACATTACTATTTAAGGCGAATTACGGGTATAAACTAAGAACGTTATTATCGCTACGTTAAGTAAAGAAAACAAGTAGCATAGCTAAACAAAGAATGGAGACGTTAATAAATCTTTATATAGACCTTACAGAAACAGCTAAACTAGTATAAGAACAAGTGAAAAGGTACTATAATGCTAAAAGATCTAAGGGACCAGATCTTAAGGAGGGAGATAAAGTATAGCTACTATATAAAAATTTCAAGAGTTAACGACTAAGCAAGAAATTAAACTATATTAGACTAGGACCTTTTAAAGTTAAGCAAAGAATTTTATTAGTTATATACAAGTTAAACCTACTAGCTAAAATAAGGATCTACCCTATATAATATATTACGATGTTAGAATTAGCACACAGAGATATTAAGCTACTAGTCTATAAGGCAGACACGTATAGAGGGCAAGAAGAAGATAAATAGCAAGTTTTGAAGATTATTAGTCACAAGGACGTAGATGACAAAACATAGTATAAAGTAAAGTGGATAGGCTATAGTGAGACTACCTAGGAACCACTAAGCAACCTAGAGAATGCTATAGAAAAGGTATAGGAGTATCAGAAGAAAGCAGGTTAGGCAATATTAATAAAGAAGAATTGCCAAAGAATAAGTTACCTAAGGGGGACCTAAAAGGAGCAATTACTAAGCTACTCAGAGTTGTTTCCCTCACAGGAGGAGAGCCAGTTCTTTTATTACCAAGTTCCTACAGACCTTGTTAAACAAGTTTCCACTCCTTAGAATAAACCTTCTCATAAACACATTTAAGACGTTAAAGATAAGCATAAGCTAGACGTTAGGCCTTAAGGACACATGCAGACTCTTCTAAGACATGTTAAACCACAAGCAACGCTGAGGCTAGCTTACCATTAAGCTTCGCAGCGGCAGATTAAACATAAGACCCTATAATAAGTTACTTAGGGAACTCGAAGACTATTAAGGGTTATAGGACGCGCATACTTAGCATTAAAAATAGAGCGAACGTTATAGGACAATCAAACGTTTACTTTAGTGCACTTAGAATAGGAGGAGGGTTGCTAAGATAAAGGACTCGCTAGCGCAATACAAACCAACCCCTCTTTTGCGCACCTAGAGTAAGGAATCGCCATTACCTTACTAAGTGACAGTATTAAAGAGATAGTACGCAGGCGGCGCTCCACCCAAGAAAGAGAAGAAGATGCTTTAGGCATAATAAGTAAGGATGTCAACTAGACTAATTAAACGGACATTATACCTCTAGTAGACGACTTAGAGATGTTAGGAATCTTTAAGGACAAAGATAAAGAGAAGGGAGATGGTGTTACGGACGCTTTAAGTACAATGTTATAACTACTTAGAGAAGAGTCGGAGGAAGCTAGTTAGTTAATATAGGCATAGTCCAAAATGGAACCGGTAGAACTATGTAATGAGGAATAGTAACTAAGGTCACGTGGCGTTAAACATATTAACTATGTTAAACGGAAGGGATGTTACGTTTAATATAGATAACACGTACCTTACATATAAGAGAGGATTTCTTAGAAGTACGGTTGTGTATTTAAAGGACCTCAGTTCCTACCGTAGATAGTTCTCTCCTTATAGTAAATCTTAGAATACAATTGGAGTTAATCTGTTGGGCAACTACTCCACTAGTTATTATTACGTTGTTAATTTGTTCTTACCTACATACCTAGCCTAATAATAGGACCCACCGTAGTTCCTGCTACAAGGTTCCGTTACATAGAAGACCTATAACGGCAACTAATCTAAATGGCCTACAACCTTAGATTAAGCGGCTACCTAGGTAAAGAAGGAACCTATAAGCTTCTTAGCCAATACTACTTCTAGCCTAAAATAATAGACTTAGTTAAATGCTTTATAAGCGCCTGCTATAGCTATAAATGTATTAAATCATTTTATATAAAGTACTAAGGACTACTATACCCTCTACTAGTACCTATATAATGATGGGCAGATATTGTTATAGATTTTGTTATTAACCTACCGCCTTATAAATGATATGGCCGAACCTATAAGAACATCCTTATAATAATATACCGACTTATAAAAGAACGCCACTACATCCTAACTAAAGGCGTAGCTATAAGCGATATTGCTAACACCTTCCTTTATAAAGTTTACCGACTATACGGGTTACCTAACTCTATTATATCTAACTAAGGCACGCAATTTGACTTTAATATATAGAGGCGGATCTATTAATGCCTTAGTATCTCTGTTAAGATGTCTATATCCTTTTACTACAAAACTGTGGGATAACCATAAAACGCTAACGCTAGTATAAAGGTGTACTTACGATAGGTAGTCGCCTATAGTTAGGACAACTGGGTAGACTACCTTCTGCTAGGTAAATTCATAGCAAATAACTACGTCTTAGCCACTATAGGACTTACCCCATTCTTTATAAATAAAGGATATTACCTACAATCTAGTATAGAGCTACTAGAGCCTATTGATAAGAAACTCTTATATAGAAAACGCCTTAAGATGCTACTTGCTGATTAATATATAGACTATATAAAAGACCTACTTAACTACTATAAAGGAGAGGTGGCCTGGGCCCAAGTGAAATAAGCTTACTTCACTAACCGCTATAGAATACTACCACCTAAGATACGTGTTGGCGACTAGGTATAGTTAGATGCACATAATATCTCTATATAGAGACCTATAAAGTCACTTGATTATAAGAACCTTAGCCCCTACTAGATTAAATGAGTTATTAATAGAGGAGCTATATATAAACTAGAGCTCCTGCCCGCCTTAGCTACCTGTGGGATATGGCCTATGTTTTACCTATAGCTATTATACCTTTACTAGCCTAACCCTCTACTAGGATAAACATAGCCTAAATCCCTACTAGTATTAATCTAAGATAAGAATGAAGATAAGAACTATAAGAAGTAGACTATTAAATAAATTATTAACTCTAAATACTTTAGTAAAGGTAGAGGACGGCGACTCTACTATAAAGCTACCTATATAGGATTTAATATAGATTAGCCGGAATAGCAACTATAAGAAGATTTTAAAAATGTAAAAGATCTAATTAGCAATTTCTATTATATAAACCCATAGAAACTAGGCCTAAGCAGAGATTTTATACCTAATCCCCTATAGAAGCCGTTATAGCTAAATTGTTGTATATTACCATTATATAACTACTCTAATAAGATGTTAAGGAACTTTAACCGCTGGTCGAAGTTGTCTAATTGGTTAGATTTTAGACGCTAAGGAGAAGCTAACTAATTAGGATTTTCCATCCCTAGGATGGAAAATTGCTATTAGCTCGCTTGCTACTAGCGCCTTGGCGACACCCTTATACCTTACTAAGTCCCTAACAGCCTCCTTCCCCTCTATAGCCCAGTACCTTCGCATAGTAGTAACCTATAAGCTTTAAGTCAGAAGTATCTATATAAGCCCATTACACCTATAACAATATTCCTTTTTTTAGATATCCTAAGTATTTCCCCCTATATATATATAGTAACCACAGCGTCGCTAGAGCTCCGCCTTAATAGGAGGGGGGGTAGTGTTATGGAACCCGACTATAGGGGCCTCTATAGGAGAACCCTGTGCTCTCGCATACACCTCGCGTATAGCTTATGTCAGCTACGCGAGGGTATATCACCTTCTTACGCCCTTGACCCTTACGATTGATCGCGTAACGTCTTGTAGACTCCCTAAATACATACGCTTTATAGCTATTGCCCGCGTTCCGTGACATAGTCCTAGCAGATCTTAGCAGAATTTGGTGGAATATAGTAGAGGACAGCAGATTGCTATAGATTGCCGCTATATAATAGCAAATTGCCTTAGATTGCCATTATATGTCTTAATTAACTAAGTCATTAATATAGAGGTCAAGATAGTGGAAACAAGTAGACGTGTGCAAGGTGTTATAAGGTAGTCCCGTAACAGTACCCCCCCCCTTTAAACTTAAGCTTCTGCGAGATAGGGCTATAGTAGTTTTAGGTAGAGTTTATAAAAGTCTTCTATGGCTTGTGTAAGTCTTATAGAGTTAATAGGTTTCTATAAGGGTTTAGTAAAGCCTCTCCACTTTATAAGGTATATATACTAGCGTTTCCGTTTATTATACTTAATATTATTAATTCTTTTAATAAAGTACTTATCTTTACCATCCACCTTAACTAGTGGGGGAGGGTCCTAGATTTATCTAGGCAGGGCGTTTAATACAGGGGCAGTAGGATAGAGGACTGATATATAGAATATAGGGTAGGTTTTAACCGTATTATGGGGTTTTAGTTAGTAAATATAAGAAAAAATAACCTTTTTAACCTTACAAGGGCCGGCGTTCTTCCAATTAAGTTTCTTAATAGGTTATTTTATATTTAGATTTCTTATATCTAGCTAGACAAAGTTACTAATTTAATAGGCTAGTACTAGGGTTTGGTTCTTATTTACTGCGGCTTTATAGACAGATTGGGCCTATATTATTTTGTTAGTAAAAAACTCTTATAATTCTTCTATCTTCTTTACAAATTTATTTGCCTCTATAACTTATAAGGCTTAATAAGCTAGGTAAGGAATATTACTAAAGGGTTTAAAACCTATTTATAGATACTAGCCGTAGTTGGCCAGGAATAGGGAGACCCTTATAGTTTCTAAGACGGAGTTATTTACAGTAAACTTAGTAAATGTAAGCCAGTCTATTTAGTTGTCCTATAAATATAATATATATATTTAAATATACTGTTCTATTATAGCATTTACATATTCCGTTTAACCGTCTATTTCCAAATAGTATACTATAAATAATAGTACTTTAATGCGGAGTTAAGTAGTTAGTTCTTTCTAAAATATAAAGACAAACTATTTGCCTTTATTAGAGATAATTATTTTAGGAAGTCCGTGGAGTTTCTATATATAATTTAGAAATAGTTAGGTAATAGTAAGCGCTAATATATTAGGGCAGGCAATTAAGTATTTTATTTTAGATAGTTGGTCTATAACTACTATAATATTTATATAGCCTTTACTTACAGGGAGATTAATAATAAAGTTAATTAAAATATCCTTTTATCTTTAGTCTAGAATAGGTAGTAGCTTTAAAAAGCTATTATATATCTTATATAAAGCTTTAGCTTATTAGTAGGTATAATAGCTAGAGATATATCTTTATATTATGTTATATATATTTAGCCAGTAATATTCTTATTAGAGTAGTTCTAGGGTTTTTCCTTAGCCTAAGTAACTAGCTACTGGTAGGTTATATACATATTTAAAGAGCTTAAGCTTAAGTTTGTTATAGTTAGGTATAACTAGGCGGTTCCTATAGTACAAGCGGTCTTTATAAGCTTTATATTTACTTAAAGAAATCCTTTTAGAGCGTCTAATACCATCTTAGATTAGCCTAAGCGTCTCTTAAATAAACTTATTATTTAGGTATTTATTATCTATTATCTATTAAATTAATTAATTAGTTATTTAAAGGACGTGCATTATAATATCTTTAATAGAAGGGTTAAATAGTTTAGGGCAAAGTAGAGTTTAATTATAGTAGGTACGTACTTCTTCCTATACTAGTATATCTTATAAATATTGGGTTAAGGTATTAGGTTTTTAACCTTAAACGCCTAGACGGTATATAATTAAGAATTAAAAATAGGATAGGTATTCTAACTAGCAGGCTTAATAATAACTTAGCTGTTTTATAGTTATAAAATACTATAGATTTTTATAGTCGCTAAGGACCTTAATTAGAAATCCAGCGCCTTCTAGTTTGGGTTACTATTGTTTAAAATATTTAATAATAGCTAATAATTCCTTATTATAGATCTCGTAGTTATATTTAGCTAAACTTAGTTATTTTAAGAAGTATACTATAGGGTATAATACTCCTTCCTTATTATACTAAGATAGAATACCTCTAGTAACATAGTTAGATAAATTAGCTTCTATAACACTCTCTTAGTTTAGGTTAAAGTGTTAAAGTATAGGTGTAGTAGTAAATATAACTTTTAGATAGGCAAAGGCCTTCTTATATTCCTTATTAAAGATAAAGGCTTTATCTTTTTAGGTTAGAGTTATAAGGGGTAAAACTAAAGCAAAGAAGTTGTTAATAAACTGTTAGTAGAAGTTAGCAAATCCTATAAAGGCTCTTACGTCCTTAACGTTCTTAAGTTTTTACTAGTTTATAATTACTTTAATCTTCTTTAGGTCCATTTATATGCCATTTATAGAAATAATAAGTCTAAAATATAGGACTTCCGTTTTATAGAATTTGCATTTATTTATATCTAACTATAGGCTAGCTCCATACAGAGCTTCTAGAATAAGATTAACATATTTCTTATATTCTATTAGGTTATTGCTATATACTAAGATATTATTAATATAAGCAGTATAGAAAATATCCAGGTAAGATTATAGGGTATTATTTATAAAGTGCTAAAATAAACTTAGGGCATTTATAAGGCCAAACGGCATTACTAAGTATTTAAATAGTCTATACCTAGTGCGGAATGTGGTAAGCTATTTATCTTCTTTTACGATACAGAGGCGGTTAAATATGTAAATAAGGTTAAGTTTTATATAGTAGCGAGCTTTACTTAATTAATTTAATATCTCTTAAATTAACGGAAGCGGGTACTAATTCTTAATAGTAATAGCGTTAAGAGCTTAGTAGTCTATATAAAAGTATAGACCACTACCAGGTTTCTTAATAAAGATTATAGGTATAGCTATGGGTAAAAAGCTTGCCCTAATAAATCCTTTACTAAGGTGTTCGTCTAAGTACTTCTATAGCACTTAGAGTTTGTTTTAAGACATTCTATATAATAGCCTAAATCCTAGCTATTTTCCTTCTTTAAGTATAATCTTATAGTCGTATAGTTAGTACTCTACTAACTTATTAGCTTCCTTTCGTAAGAATACCTCTAGGTGCTCATAGTGGCATACTAGTACTTTTATAGCAGAATTAGTATGCTTCTTTAATACTAGGGCCTTTTTAATATCAGCTATTGTAAGAGCGAAGATTATATATTTAGGTTTCCTAGCGAGTTATATTAATAGGGTAGCTCTAATTATATAGATATCTAAAGTATTAAGCGAGCTTAGATTGTCCTTAGTTTCTTATATAGTTTTTTATTTAGATTTAGATTTGGTGTTAAATATGGAGTTAGTATTAGATTTAGGTTCGGGTTCTTTAAGTATCCTTTTTATAGTAGAATACCAGTTCTTCTAGTATTTTTATATATTAAGCTTAAGCTTCTACTTAGTTTAAGGTGTAGCAGTTAGAGTTAATGCATATAGTTATATATTATTTTTAGGTTCTTAGTAGACATTAGTGGAAATCTCATATTAGTAGAATTAGGTGGACTTTTTAGGTATAGGGTGGATATTAGTAGAAATTTTAAACTAGTGGATCCTAGTAGATTTTTTAGATTTTGGTTTAGGGTCTAAGTAGTAGGTTATAAGGCACTTCTGCTTATAATAAGGGGCGGTAAATAGAAGCTTAAGGTTGTCCTAATTAATAGTTACCTTATATAGCTTTATCTAGGGTTGTTTAAAAATTACTAGGTAACCTAGGGTAGTTATAAAAAGCTTAATTAATTCTTTATGGTTTAGGTATTGGAGTCTTAGGGCCGCTATATAAGTAATACAGCCTAAGATAGTACATTTGCTATTAAATCTAAATACGTTAATATACTGGCTAAGGGGTATTAGAGTAAACCTATTATCTTATTATTGGAATATATGGACAGAGGTTGAGGTTGAGGTTGAGGTTAAGGTTGAGGTCGAGGTCAAGGTTACGTGTCTCTGATTAGTCACCCTTATGGTGACTTATCAGCCCCCTACTTAGGCACAGCGATCCTTATGATCTCTGCTTTTGATACCTATTGAACACCAGACAAGTCCTGAGATTAATAGGCCAATTAAGTGCACTTGGGTGATACCAACATTAATTAATGGTTAACCTTACCGGTTGGCCATAGAGCAATAAGGTTCACTGCCGCCCCAGCAGCTTTAATTAAAAGCAGCACTCCAATACCTAGCAGCAAAACCAATACCTAGCAGCTCCAGCAGCATCCAACCCCAGCCAGCTTAGAATATCACGGAATATTCTATAGCACGCAAATCAACCTCCAGTACGACCTCTTTACTGAGCGCTGTACCCCCAGCTTAACAGCACCAAACGCCCAACAGCCCTTGGGCAGTACCTCAGCAGCTACCCCAGTAGTACTACGGCAGCGCTCTAGCCGTACACAGTATACCAGCTTTTATAGCACCTAACATCTAACTACCTAACTGCTTTACGCAGTACCCTAGCGTAGCTACGCAACTCAGCAGCAACCTACCCCCAGTACGCGTCTTAGCATACAAATTAATATCCAACAGCCTTGTGCAGTACTCTAGCGTCACGCAACTTAGCAGCAACCCACCCCCTAGTACGCGTCTTAGCATACAAATTAATATCCAACAGCCTTGTGCAGTACTCCAGCGTCACAGCAACCCAGCAGCGTCAGCGGCACCCACCTACCTATAATCCCGACACTGTCTGCTACCTCCCTTGCAGATCTGCCACGTCGAAAATCACGTTAACAGCACGCCCTAAACGCTAGCGTGCCCCTTTCTCTTCTACGGCCCTTTATAAGCCATGGAATTAAGACCTGCTAGTACGCGTCTACAACGCCAGCACGCGTCTATAACGCCAGCACGCCCTAAACGCTAGCGTGCCCCTTTCTCTTCTACGGCCCTTTATAAGCCATGGAATTAAGACCTGCTAGTACGCGTCTACAACGCCAGCACGCGTCTATAACGCCAGCACGCGCCTATAATATCAGCACGCGCTCACTATTCTCTGCCCTCTCAAATCTGCTAGTATCTGCGGCAGCTACGAACCCTTAACAATGGCACCACCTTAACTTTCTAAGGGATACAGAAGCGGGAACTATACAACCACTGGACGGCCTTGCTATATTAACATCTACAATAATAAAGCCCAATGGGAGTTTCCAACTACAACCGCTTATTAATAACAGATTCAGGATATACAAAATATAGTTTAACAACAAGAGCAGACTTTTAAAATAAAATTACGCTAATAGCAAGATATTCTAGACCTACGTTAACAACAGTACAAAAGAATCTAGAAGGCATATTAAGAACAAAAGGAAGAGATCAAGGAGTTACAAAGCGTAGTTTAGCAATTACAGCAACAACAAGCCATACTACCACAAGCTCTGCCCGCGCAAGCTCCGCTAGCTTTACCCTCTTTGTTAACTAAAGCCAAAGAGCTATAGCAGCCAAGCTCGTATAAACCCCCGCAACCTCGAACCTACGAAAAGTGCTCTACTACGTTCCCTTTGGGTTAAGCGCTCTTTAAACATTTGCTAGATTGTCAACCATTTTAATGTACTAAGTGCGGATCTACATTCCCCTTAAATACTACTCTCCATAAGCATGTTTGGGGGTGTCGTCGTCTAAAGGATAGAAGCGGGAATTTGGATTAGTATTAGGACAGCTGTTTTACGCATAAAGAAAGAACTACCAGTGTCGGAATATATGGACAGAGGTTGAGGTTGAGGTTGAGGTTAAGGTCGAGGTCGAGGTCAAGGTTATGTGTCTCTAATTAGTCACCCTTATGGTGACTCATCAGCCCCCTGCTTAGGTATAGCGATCCTTACGATCCTCTGCTTTCAATACCTATTAAACACTAGACAAATCCTGAGATTAATAGGCCAATCAAGTGCACTTGGGTGATACCGACACTTATATAAAGATCTTATTAATAAATCCTATACCGCTAGCATCTATGTTAATTAGGACTTAAGCGTTAGCCTATTAACCTTTCTACTAAAGACGGTAGTTAATGGTTATACTATAATCCCAAGAGTTAGGGTTTATAACATCTAATATATTTAACAAGATCCTATAATATAGCTGTCCTAGAGAGCGACTTAACTTTAAAATATACCTTTTAGTAGTAAGCGGGAAGGGGTTCCTATAGAATATTAGTTATAACTTTATCCTTATATAGTACTTACTAAATACGGGGCTGGAGTTAGATAAAGATCGGTGACAGTAACTAGAGGATTAATACGGTAAATGGTTGTTGGTATTAGCCGTTTATAAATTATATTAGGGCATAGGGACAGAGTAGTATCTTAAAATATAATCCTTACTTCTGTATTTAAAGCAAAGGCCTAGCTTAATACGTTATTTTTATTTAGGGGACCCTAGTAGAGCGTATCCTAGGGTCCCTATATTAATATCTATAGTATTAGGGTACTTAGGCTAAGATAATAACTTAGTAGATATTTACAGAGTTATTATATTATATTAAAGAGTGGATTTCAGTATTAGGCGTAGTATATCATTATACTATTTATTAATAACATTTATGCAGGCGTTAAGGGCTCCTAGTAGGTCTATACCTATTAGGGAGGTTTTTAGTTTAGGGCTTAGGGACTTAATAAGGCTGTTAACCAGTATAGAGTTATTCCAGCCTATTTCCTTTACATAACAGTTAAATTTAGAGAAGTATATTAGGAAGCTTTTTGTTTCTTAAGTTATATAATTTATCTTCCTCTAGGCGGTAGCTTAGCGGTTTAGGTCACTATATATAGCTTTAAGTAGTATAACCAGACTTTATACTAAGTTCAGTTAAAGGGGTTTAATAAGGTTAGCTACATCTCCTCCTAGTTAACTTAGGGCATAGTAAAGTTAATTAGCTTTAGTTAAGTAGCAGTTAGCATTACTAGTTAGCTTATTTTTAAGCTAGCTTAGAAATAATTAGAGTTCTTATTATTTACTAGTAAATATTAGAGGGTCTAGTAATTATTTGGATTATTATAGTACGGTAGTTAGTTTAGGGTAAATAGTTACTATAGGTTTGGGACTCTTATCCCATATATTCATCTCCGGAGAAGGCGTTTAGTCTTAGGGTATTTTAAGGGTACGAACTTTTTCTTAGAGGTCCTTAATTATTTATAGGTATCGTGCCTCTTACTTAGCTTATTATTAAGTTAAAGTGGCTTAGTTTTATATAAGGGCGTCTATAAAGGACTTCTAGATCTCTACTAATTGTTTTTAGAGTGCGGATATAATGCCGGCGGCTGTTATAGGGGCTTTAGGGTTATTCTATATTTTGGAGGGTAGTATATAAGGTTAATCTAATATAGTATTACGGAGCGAGCATAAGCGGTAATAATATATAGCGAAGTAGATATTAATAAGCTATATATATAAACTGCGTAATAAAGTTAAGACATTATATAGGCAAAGAAAGTAGGGAAACAAAAAGCAAAGGGTATATATATTGTTAACTTAGTTACTTAGTTAATACATGCATAGGGCAGAATAGGCTTCGAGTTATAGGCCTGGCAGATTTTAGCAGAATTTAGCGGAATATAGTAGAGGACGGCAGATTGCCGTTACGTGTCTTAATCAACTAAGTCATTAATATAGAGGTCGAGACGGTGGAAATAGGTAGACGTGTGCGAGGTGTTATGTGTTACGGCACTGTTACAGACCCTAGTCAGGGGCTTGGCCGAGCCGAGCCTTGGCCCTATGTATATAGACGTGTCCTTTCCTCGACCTTCTTCTAGTCCTCGTCTTGGAATTCTCGTTACTGCCTACCAATAGATTTTTGTTCTGTTGACTAAGCCTTCACATTATGGGGTAGTCCCGTGACAGACAACTACGTTCTTCTCTATCTTTAGAGAAGCTTTTTTGCACAAAGAAAGGAAGAGAAGTACTTTTTCTATTTCTAAATAAGATGGGGATAGCTACTAGAAAGTGGCTAAAAGCAGCAGGATTTCTAGAACGGGGTAACTCCTACTAAAATCCTAGCAAATAGATAATAGTGAGCAAAAGGATAGAAATAAAATATAAAAGGGACAGGGACAGGCGTTAGGATTTCTTATTTTCACTAATTTTCTACTGTTTTCTTATTACCTAATAGTTGTTAGTAACATAGTATCTTACTAGGGAACGGTAAACCTCTAACTTAGAGGCTTATAAACTACTAGTACATAGTTACTAGTACATATTAAGCTGCCTAAAAGGATTCATATATATAGGACTATAGCGCCATAGCCTAGAGGCTGCATGCGCAGTATTGTACATAGTATAATACAATGGATTGAAAAAAAAATCTTCTTTATTAGGTTTACTAACGGCTAGGTAATTTCTAAGAAGTGATTAATAAATTAATAATAGAAGTTTATAAATCCTAAAAATCCTTAAATATCTTATATATTGCTAGGGCTTCCCCAGTTTATAATTATAGCGACTTTCTTAGGGTCCATTTTAATTCCATTACAGGATATAATTAAGCCTAAGTATATAACCTTAGACGCGTAGAACTTGCATTTCTTAATGTTACATTATAAGCCTATATCTTATAAGCGTTTAAGAACTATTTTAATATATTTCTAATATTTAGAAAGCGAGGATAAGTAGATTAAGATGTTATTAATATACGCAGTAATAAATATATTAAGGAATTTATAAAGTGTATTATTAATATATTGCTAAAATATACTAGGACTATTCTTTACGCTAAACGGCATTACTAGGCATTTAAAAAGTCCCTATTATATACAAAAAGCTATATACTTCTTATCTCTTTTATATATATGGATTTTATTAAAGGCAGTAACTATATTAAGCTTTATAAAGTACTATACCTTTACTAAATAGTTAAGCATCCCTTAAATTAGAGGAATTAGATATTAGTTTTAAATTACAATTGCGTTTAGAGCTTAATAATTAATATAGAATCTTAAGCCTTTTCCTAGCTTTTTAATAAATAGTATAGATAAGGCGAATAAAGATTAATTAGGGTAAATAAATCTTTTTTCTAGATGCTTATTAAGGTATTATTATATTACTAACGTAGTCAATCACCTAGTTAGCCGCATTACCAAGTTAGCCACTCAAAAATCCCACCAAAAATTTAAGAAAATTGCAACTCTATAACGCAACAACGCTTAAATAATAAATTCTAAAAGTATGTAATTAGACTTTTCTATATATTCTAAGACTACTACTTATATATTAAGTTAATTAAAACGGTTTTTCTTAAGATATTTAGTTTTAGATTTTAAATCTACCCTAGTTTACTAGATCTTTAGGAATTAAAAATCCAATTACTTTTAAATTTAAAGAGAAGTTTTAAAATATATAGAAAAGTCTAATTATATACTTTTAGAATTTATTATTTAAGCGTTGTTACGTTATAGAGTTGCGATTTTCTTAATATTTGGTGGGATTTTCCAGTGGCTAACTTGGTAATGCGGCTAACTAGGTAATTGACTACGTTAGCAGTTCTTCTTATAATATACTATATAATAAACTAAACTTTAATATTATACCAGGCTTAAGTTTTATCTTAAAATTGTGCTTATCTTAGTATGGGGCTAGTTGGTTTATAAATCGTTTTTTAAACTTGTTAATTAGATTATAGTACTCTTTAGGTATAAGAGGTTAAGAATTAGTATATTATTTTAGTTTTAGTACTTTCTTAATGTTTTCTATAGTTATAGTAAAGATTTTATAATTTTATCTTTTTGCTAATAAGACAAAAGGTACAGCCTGTATTATATAAATTTTAAAAGGCTTTGGCATAAGATCTTTATATTCTTTACTATAATTAGCAGTTATAGCTTTATTATTTTGGCTTAAGGCTTATAGCAAGGGTAATTTGTATTATATTAAATTTAAATAGTTATATATATATTTATAAAGCAAATGGTTTTTTAAGTAATAACTTTAGTAGTAAGTTATATGGAACTTTAGTATTTCTTTAACCCAGCTAATTAAAGGGTTATGTTGTTTTAGCTATCTATATCTAAGTATAACTTTATATTACTTTAAGGGTATAACAAATAGGGAAACGTATTTAAGGTATTTACCTATCCGCATTTTTACTAAAGTGTAGTGCATTAATTTGCTATATATTAAGGGTTTGCTATTAAAGCCTTATAGGCCTTAGGGCTTATTAAGTTTCTTTAATTTTAGGCGTTAAGTTTTTGTATAGTTTATATTAATAAAGCCTATGCTAGTAGCCCCGCTATTTATTAGAATTTATACTTCTTTCTATTTTCTAAGTATTTAAATATCGCTAAGTATATTAAGGGAGTTATGTTATATATTAGCGCTAAAAGAGTCTAGATACTTATACTTTTCCACCTTTTATCCTAAGGCGCAGCTTAGTCCTAGAATAATTTGTTTTCTAAATTAACTAAAGGCGAGATATTTGATAGCAACCGAGTATAATTTATAAAGTAAGTATAATTTAAGGACCGGAAGGAACTACGGCGGACCTTTTTAAAAGGGTAGGTTTAATAATTCCTTTAAATATGTCCCTTTTTACCGCATTTAAAGCATTCTCTATTTATGGCTTAAGTTTTTTATTTATTAGTTCCTAAGGGTGTATAGGATTGAGCGGCATTAAGGTCTATAGGGTTATATATAGGGCTTTTAGGTTTTAGAGACAGATCGCGCTTTAGGGTATATACTAGGTTTGTGGAGTTCTAGATATAAGGTATAGTTAGGTTTTAAAAAATAAGTCTATTTGTTATATTAAAGGTCCTTATTAATTTATTAATATAGTATAGTAAATTTAAATAGGCTTTTTAGTAGTTCTTTACCTACTAACTAGGCTCTAATTTTATCTAAAATAGCTTATTAAAGGGCAGTAACTCTAGTGGCTTTGTTTTAATCTAGCTTGCTAATAAGGCCTAAAAATTCTAAAAAGAAGCTGGTAAAGTCTTGGTTCCGTTATTATCCCTTAACCCGCCGGCGTTCTACGGGAAGTTGGTCCGTGCCTAAAAACCAGAATCAAAAATACGCGTATGGTCACGGAGCCTTGATCCCATTGATTCTATTGGCTAGCTCTTATCGATAACCGTAGGACGCAATCCGGCGGGTTAAGGGATAGGTTTTTAAGTTTGGTAATAGCTATATATTTACAACTGGCGTTATTATACATTTATTTTAGTAGAGAGATAAAGATTTTAAAAATAATAAAGGTACTATTATAGAAGAATGGATCTATAGTATATATAGCGTCTTTACTTAAATAAGACATTCCGTAGCTAACCTTGCTAGCTTTAATAGGGTATTAGTTATAGTTTATTAAAAGTTTAAAACGGAGCTTAGTTATAAAGAGATATAGGTTGTTTTAATTTCTATTAAATATTAGAGGGTTAGGGAGCTTTTTAGATTTTATAATAGGTATTAAATTTATTATAAATATGGGTTAAGTTACTAGTTTAAGGTTCGCGTTTAAGGGGGTAGGCTTAAATATAGTTATTTTAATTTTATTTATAGATGGTGTTGGGGTCTTTAATAGAAGTGCTTTAACGTTATAAAGTTCTTCACGAAGTGCTTCCATTAATTGCTAATGCTAGGCTTCTAGTACAGCCTACTACTAAGCTAAGGCATTGTCACGGAGCGAGTATAAGTGGTGATAATATATAGCGAAGTAGATATTATTAAGCTATGTACATAAACTATATAATAAGATCAAGACGTTGCGTAAGGAGAGAAGGTAAGGAAATGGGAAGAAAGGGGTATATATCGTTAACTTGGTTGCTTAGTTAACACGTATACGGGGTAGAATAGGCTTCGGGTCATGGTCCTAGCAGAACTTAGCAGAATTTGGTGGACTTGGCAGAATATGGCAGAACGCCGTCAGATTGCCGTAGATTGCGGTTAGTCTCTTCTTACTAAGTCGGTGGAAACAGGTGGACGAGTCGGTGGAAATAGGTGGACGAGTCGGTAGAAACAGGTAGACGTGTATAAGGTGTCACGGAGGTGTCCCATGACAGTACACCCCCTTTAAACTCGAGCTTCTGCGAGATGGGGCTGTGGTAGTTCTGGGTGGAGTTCGTAAAAGTCTTCTGCGGCTTATATAAGTCCTATAGAGTCAACGGGTTTCTATATAGGCTTAGTAAAGCCTCTCCATTTTATAAGGTACATATATTTACATTTCCGTTTATTATACTTAATATCATTAACTCTTTTAATAAAGTACTTATCCTTACTATCCATTTTAACTGTGACGGTGCTAGGGCGCGTCACCTGCTACTTTCTGGGCATCCTGCCATATTCTGCCGACGCTGCTTGTAGAGCCAATCAATCAGGATTTTCCATCCCCGGGATGGAAAATCGCTATTGGCTCGCTTACTACTAGCGCCTTGGCGACCCCTTTGTATCTTGCCAGTCTCTAACAGACTTCTTCTTCTCCTTAGCTTAGTATTCTTGTATGGTAGCAATCTACAAGCTTCGGTTCAGAAGCATTTGTACGAGCCCGTCACATTAACTAGTGGGGGAGGGTCCTAGATTTATCTAGGCAGGGCATCTAATATAGGGGCAGCAGGGCGGAGGACTAACGTATAGAATATAAGGTGGATTTTAACCGTATTAGGAAGCTTTAGTTAGTAAGCATAGGGAGAGATAACCTTTTTAACCTTATAAGGGCCGGCGTTCTTCCAATTAAGTTTCTTAGTAGGTCGTTTTATATTTAGATTTCTTATATCTAGCTAGATAAAGTTACTAATTTAGTAGGCTGGTGCCAGGGTTCGGTTCTTATTTACTATAGCTTTATAGACAGATTGGGCCTATATTATTTTATTAGTAAGGAACTCTTATAGTTCTTCTATCTTTTTTATAAATTTATTTACTTCTGCAACTTATAAGGCCTAGTAAGCTAGGTAAGGAACATTACTAAAGGGTTTAAAACCCATTTACAGGTGCTAGCCGTAGTTGGCCAAGAATAGAGAGACCTTTATGGTTTCCGAGACGGAGTTATTTGCGGTAAACTCAGCAAATATAAGCCAGTCCATCCAGTTGTCCTATAAATACGACGTATATATCTAAATATATTGTTCCATTATAGCATTTACACATTCCGTTTAACCATTTATTTCTAGGTAGTATGCTATAGATAATAGTGCTTTAATACAGAGTTAGGTAGTTAGTTCTTTCCAGAATATAGAAACAAACTATCTGCCTTTATTAGAGATAATCGTTTTAGGAAGTCTGTGGAGTTTCCATATATAATCCAGAAACAGTTGGGCAACGGTAGGCACTAACATATTAGGGCAGGCGATTAGGTGTTTTATCTTAGATAGTCAGTCTATAACTACCATAATGTTCATGCAGCCTTTACTTTTAGGGAGATTAACGACAAAGTTAATTAAGATGTCCTTCTATCTTCGGTTTGGAACGGGCAGGGGTTTTAGGAAGCCGTTGTACGTCTTATACAAAGCTTTGGCTCGTCAGTAGGTATAGCAGCTAGAGATATACCTTTGTATCATATTATGCATATTTGGCTAGTAGTATTCTTGTTGGAGTAGTTCTAGGGTTTTTCCTTGGCCTGGGTGGCCGGCTACTAGTAGGTTATGTACATGTTTAAGGAGCTTAAGCTTAAGTTCGTCGTGGTTAGGTATAACTAGGCGGTTCCTATAGTATAGGTAGTTTCCGTAGGCTTTACATTTACTTGAGAAATCCTTTTAAAGCGTCTAGCGCCATCTTAAATTAGCTTAAGCGTCTCTTAGATAAACTTGTTGTTTAGGTATTTATTAGTTACAATCTGTTTAATGGTTTAATTAGTTATTTTAAGAATATGTACCGTAAGGTCCTTAGTAGGGGGTTTAAATAGCTTGGGGCGGAGTAGGGTTTAATTACAGTAGGAGCGTGCTTCTTCTTAAGCTAGTGCGTCTTGCAAATGTTAGGTTAGGGCATTAGGCTTCTAGCCTTAAACGCCTAGGCAGTACGTAATTGAAAATTGGAAATAGGACAGATATTCTAACCAGCGGGCCTAACGGTGGCTCAGCTATTTTATAGTTGTAAAGTATTACAGGTTCTTATAATCGCTAAGAATCTTAATTAGAAATCTAGAGCCTTCTAGTTTAGAATGCCATTGTTTAAAACATCTAATAATAGCTAATAGTTCTTTATTGTAGATCTCGTAATTGCATTCGGCTAGACTTAGTTATTTTAAAAAGTATGCTATAGGGTGCAATACTCCCTCCTTGTTATATTAAGACAGAATACCTCTAGTAACGTAGTTAGATAAGTTAGCTTCTATAACACTTATTCGGTTTAGGTTAAAGTGTTAGAGTATAGGTATAGTAATAAATATAACTTTTAGATAAGCAAAAGCTTTCTTATATTCCTTATCAAAGATAAAGGCTTTATCTTTTTAGGTTAGAGCTATAAGGGGTAAAACTAGGGCGGAGAAGTTATTAATAAACTATTAGTAGAAGTTGGCAAATCCTATAAAGGCCCTTACGTCCTTAACGTTCTCAGGTTCTTGCCAGTTTATAATTGCTTTAACTTTCTTAGGGTCCATTTATACGTCGTCTATAGAAATAATAAGTCCAAGGTATAGAACTTCCGTTTTATGGAACTCGCATTTATCTATATCTAATTATAGGCCGGCTCCGCGCAAGGCTTGCAGGACCAGTTTAATATATTTTTAGTATTTAGCTAGATTATTGCTGTATATTAAGATATCGTTAATATAAGCAGTACAAAAGATATCCAGGTATGGGTGTAGGGTGTTATTTATAAAGTGTTAGAATAAACTTAGGGCGTTTGCGAGGCCAAATGGCATTACTAAGTACTTAAATAATCCGTATTAAGTATAAAATGCAGTAAGCCATTCGTCTCCTTTCGCAATACAGAGGCGGTTAAATGCGTAAATAATATCAAGCTTTGTATAGAAGCGAGCCTTACTTAATTAGTTTAGTGTCTCTTAGATTAATAGGATTAGATATTAGTTCTTAACAGTAACAGCATTAAGAGCTTGGTAGTCTACGCAGAAACACAGACCACTGCCAGGTTTCTTAACAAAGATTACTGGTGCGGCTATAGGTAAAGAACTTACTCTAATAAATTCTTTATCCAGATATTCGTCTAGGTACTTCTGTAGTACCTTAAGTTCGTTTTAAAACATCCCATATAGGAGTCTAAATCCGGGATGTTTTCCTTCTTTAACTATAATCTTATAATTATATGGACGGCGTTCTAGTAGCTTGTTGGCTTCCTTTTATAAGAATATATCTAAATAGTTATAGTACTCTATTGGTACCTTTATGGCGGGGTTAGTGTACTTCTTTAGTGCTAAGGCCTTCTTAATATCGGCCATTGTAACAGCAAAGATTATATATTCTGGTTTCCTAGCAAGTTGTGCTAGCAAAATAGCTCCAATTATATAGATATCTAAGGTGTTAAGCGGGCTTAGATCGTCCTTAGTTTCTTATACGGTTTCCTATTTGGTTTTAGGTTTAGTATTAGATATAGAGTTAGTATCAGATTTAGGTTTAGGTTCTTTAAGTATCCTTTTTATAGTAGAGTACTAGTTCTTCTAGTACTTTTGTATATTAAGCTTAAGCTTCTACTTAGTTTGGGGTGCAGCAGTTAAAGTCAGTTTATATAGTCCAGTGTAAATTCCAGGTTCTTAGTAGACGTCGGTGGAAATCTTATATTGGTGGAATTTGGTGGAATTCTTAGGTAGGTGGAATTAGGTGGACCTTTTAGGTATAGGGTAGATATTGGTAGAAATTTTAGACTAGTGGATCCTAGTGGATTTTTTAGATTTTGGTTTAGGGTCTAAGCAGTAAGTTATAAGGCACTTCTGCTTGCAACAGGAGGCGGTAAATAGAAGCTTAAGGTTATCCTAATTAATGGTTACCTTATATAGCTTTATCTAGGGTTGTTTAAGGATTACTAGGTAACCTAGGGTAGTTATAAAGAGCTTAATTAATTCTTTATGGTTTAGGTATTGGAGTCTTAGGGCCGCTACGTAAGTAATACAGCCTAAGACAGTACGTTTGCCATTAAATCTAAATACATTAATATGCTGGTTAAGGGGTATTAGGGTAAACCTATTATCTTATGCAAAGATCTTATTAATAAATCCTATACCACTAGCTTCTGTATTAATTAGGACTTAAGCGTTAGCCTATTAACCCTTTTACCAAAGACGGTAGTTAACGGTTATACTACAATTCTAAAAGTTAGGGTTTACTATATCTAATGTATTTAATAAGATCCTGTAATATAGCTATCCTAGAGAGCGACTTAACTCTAAGATATACCTTTTAGTAATAAGCGGGAAGGGGTTCCTATAGGACGTTAGTTATAACTTTATCCTTATAAGTGGTGCTTACTAGATACGGGGCTAGAACCAGGTAAAGATTGGGGGCAGTAACTAGAGGATTAATACGGTAAACAGTTGTTAGTGTTAGCCGTTTATATGTCGTGTTAGGGCATAGGGACGGAGTAGTATCTTAAAATATAGTCCTTGCTTCCGCATTTAAAGCAAAGGCCTAGTTTAATGCATTATTCTTATTTAGGGGACCCTAGTAGAGCGTATCCTAGGGTCCCTGTGTTAATATCTATGGCGTTAAGGTGCTTAGGCTAAGACAATAACTTAGTGGACATTCGCGGAGTTATTATATTATATTAGGGAGTAGGCTTAGGTATTAGGCGTAGTATATTATTGTACCATTTATTAATAACGTTTACGTAGGCGTTAAGGGCTCCTAGTAGGTCTATACCTATTAGGGAGGTTTTTAGTTTAGGGCTTAGGGATTTAATAAGGCTATTAACTAGTGCGGAGTCATTCCAGCCTATTTCCTTTACATAACAGTTAAATTTAGAGAAGTATACTAGGAAGCTTTTCTTTTCTTAAGTTATATAATTTATCTTTCTTTAAGCGGTAGCTTAGCGGTTTAGGTCACTATACGTAGCTTCAAGAAGTACAACTAGGCTCTATACTAAGTTTAGCTAAAGAGGTTTAATAAGGTCAGCTGCGTCTCCTTCTAGTTAACTTAGGGCGTAGTAGAGTCGGTTAGCTTTAGTTAGGTAACAGTCAGCATTACCAGTTAGCTTATTCTTAAGTCGGCTTAAGAATAATTAAAGCTCTCGTTATTTACTGGTAAATACTAGGGGGTCTGGTAGTTTTTTAGATTGTTATAGTGCAGTAAACGGATTTATGGGATAAACATCCGCAGCTAGCTTAAGGTTTGCACCCAACAAGCCAGGTTTAGATTTAGTTATTTTTATCTTATCTATAGGTGGTGTGTTAGCAGCCTCTTAGGCTAGTATTTGGTCTTAGGGCCCTAACGCAAGTGCCTTAAGGATGCGGACTTCTTCTTAAAGTACTTCCATCGATTCCTAGTGCCGTGCTTCTTGTTCAGCTTATTGTTTAGCTATAGCGGCCTTATTCTATACAAGGGCGTCTATAAAAAACTTCTATATATTTGCCAATTGTTCTTAGAGTGCAGATATAATGTCAGCGGCTATTATAGGGGCTTTAAGGTCGTTTTGCATTTTGGACAGGGCGGGGCAGGGCAGAGTATAGGTTTTTAACGCAACGTAGTGTCACGGAGCGAGTATAAGTAGTGATAATATATAGCGAAGTAGATATTATTAAGCTATGTACATAAACTGTATAATAAGATTAAGACGTTGCGTAAGGAGAGAAGGTAAGGAAACGGGAAGAAAGGGGTATATATTGTTAACTTGGTTGCTTAGTTAATACGTGCATAGGGCAGAATAGGCTTCGGGTCGTGGTCCTAGCAGAACTTGGTAGAATTCGGTGGACTTGGCAGAACATGGCAGAACGCTATTAGATTGCCGTAGATTGCGGTCGGTCTCTTCTTACTGAGTTAGTAGAAATAGGTGGACGTGTATAAGGTGTCACGGAGGTGTCCCGTAACAGGCATCTATAAAGGACTATTATATTATAGTTAACTATTCCCTAACTAGGGATATAATACTTATAGTTATTAAAGGGGATTTGGGTTCGTTTACTATTTTAATAGTGGTTATTTTTAATGTAATATAATATAAGGGCGCGAAGAGGCTTTAGGGAAGATTTAAAGGAATAATATAAATTCTATCTAAGTCTAAGGGTATATAGCTCTTATAGAGAATAAGACGTTATATAAAGAAGAGAAAGGAATATAGAAAGCTTATAACTAAATATTTAGGGGTCTTAGTAGTAGACGCATGGGTATAAGCGCATGTAGGTTTTAATAGGTTTCGACTAAATTCCATTACATTAGTGGAATTTAGTAGAATTTAATTAAGTCGGCGGAATTTAGCAGAATTTAATTAACTTGGCAGAATTTGGCAGAATTTATTTAAAGCGTTAGAATTTATCTATTAAGTGTTTTACTAAGACATTCCTACTATAACTGGGCTAATCCCGTTATAATTATATAAACTAAATAGCTAGATTAAATGCTAGAAAAAAGGGATAGATAACTATATATAACGGGACTAGCCCAGTTACAGTAGGAATGTCTCGGTAAAACACTTGATAGATAAATTCCGACGCTTTAATCAAATTCTGCCAAATTCTACCAAGTTGATCGAATTCTGCCAAATTCCGCCAACTCGATTAATTTCCACCAGTCTCCACCAAATTCTACCAACGTAATGGAATTTGGTCGAAACCTGTCGAAATCCGCGTGGGCTTGTGCCCACGCGTCTGCTGCCAAGACCACGAATATTTAGTTACAAGTTTCCTATGTTCCTTTCTCTTCTTCACGCAACGTCTTGTACTCTGCAAGAGCTATATACCCTTAGATTTAGATAGAATTTATATTGTTCCTTCGAATCTTCCCCGAAGCCTCTTCGCGCCCTCACACTATAATAATTTAGATAATAATAAAGAACTTAGATAAAGCCTAAGGGCAGGCTTTTTTAGGAGGGGGGGGGTAATGTAATAGTGCTAGAGCGCGTTACCTACTACCTTGCCATTTCTAGGGCAATTTGCCGTTTTCTAGGCAATCTGTTAGATTCTGCCATATTCTACTAAGTCGCTATTAGCTCGCTTACTACTAGCGCCTTAACAACCCCTTTATATCTTGCTAGTCTTTACTAGTCTTCTTCTTCTCCTTAGCTTAGTATTCTTATATAGTAGCAATTTATAAGCTTTAGTTTAGAAGCATTTATATAAGCCCGTTATACTTTATAGTAAATTTTAGAATATAATTAGAGTTAATTTATTAAACAACCACTCTACCAGTTATTATTACATTATTAACTTCTTGTTTACCTATATACCTAATCTAATAACAAGTCCACCGTGGTATTTTCTATAAGGTTTCGTTATAGATCTAAATATTAATAGTGTGACGGTGCTAGAGCGCGTCACCTGCCAAATTCTGCCATGCTGCTGCCATATTCTGCCAACCTACGATTGGCTCGCTTACCGCTAGCGCCTTGGCGACTGCCCCTTCTTATTGTTTACTTCGGTTCTAGCGACCCCCTTCTTTTCTTCTCCTTAGCTTAGTATCTTTGTAAGATAGCATTCATTCAAGCTTCGTCTTAGAGGCATTTGTCTGAGCCGTCACAAATAGAGGTATTCTTAATATTTATAGCAGTTAATTTAGCAAGCCCTACTCTACGCGTAGCTTTAGCTTAATAAATATAAAGTAAGTAAGTTAAAAAGATGGCCTTATTAACGTCTATAGCGTGCTTTCCTATAGTAAAAATGCTAAGAATATAATTAATGAAGGTTGGTGGGGCGAGGAGAGTTTAGTGGGGTTCGCTAGGAAAATCCTCGCTTGGGCAACCAGTGAAAATGGACGGATTTCACCGTCGCGCGCCTTCGTAAGGCGGGTCTGGTGGCATACAAGGGGCTGGTCGGTGCGGGTCGGCCACCTCCCTGCTAGCGCCGGTAAGATCCTCAGCTTACATAAGCGTGGCTGAATAAAGGCTGATGCCTGCTCTGCCACGCCTGAAGGCTGGTCTCTCCTGGCACTCACCCGCTGGAGGTGCGTAACATATGCCGCCTGTGAGGCTAACTTAGGGTTCGTTCGGTTGCAAATTGCCTCGTTACAGAATCTGTTCGATCTGTGCGTATTTTAGCGTCGCCCATTTTATAATTAGTGGCGGCTACTACCGTGGTTCAGTTGAATCTGTAATTGAGTCGATCGTTCGGTCCAGATGAGGCTCCAGATTTGGCTTCGCACAATGCGTGATTGATTTTGGTGAGCGATTCGAGTGACCCCCTCTGCCACTAGGCCTCTATCGCGACTCCCTGCCTTGGTGTAGTAATGGAACCTCCTCAACCAACGCCCTCTCGTCCGTCAACATTTTCTACACCTTCGCCAACCTCCCGTACGAGCCGCAGCAGAGTACGCACGCCCCCAAATAAGCCCATCGCGATCACGAAGGTTAAGATAATAACATTATATAAGGCTTGCAAATGCGACAGTAGTATCGCGATCGGGGTGTGTGAAGTCGCCATATCATAAGAAGTCGTCACTTGAGCGCGTATGCGAGAGCTCCAGATTGTAACGGAATATGTAACGGGAGCTCGAAGCTACATATTGAAACGGTGCCAAGAACCTCATTACAACTACTATATATGGTATAGCTTGCAAATTTGACGCGCTTACCGATATGGAGGAGCTCCATATTCAAACGGCGTCAGATCTACCGAACAACACCCTCATTTTCACATTTTCGCTCCGGTTCCATTACAATATGGAGCCTCCATATTCGTAACGGAGGTGCAACCGAACGACCCCTAAGGCTGAGGCTCCGCGTCGCTGAGGACGAAACATAAGGTTCTTCTCTTAACTACAACCTGAAAGTCAACAGCGACACCGCACTCAGCCCGTCCTACGACCTCGACTTCAAATCACGCAGCGCTATCGACGCGCATCGATGCATTATGAAACGATCTCGCCCCCGCGCCGAAGACTTCACCGTAGGATGGCTCTGCGCTTTGCCGGTCGAGCGCGCTGCGGCAGAACTTATGCTGGACGATGAGTATGATGAAGGCTGGCGTAATAGCCCCTATACTCTAGGCCGCATTGATAAACACAACGTCGTCATTGCGTGTCTGCCGGCAGGGCTAATCGGGACCAACTCTGCGGCAGTAGTCGCAACCAAAATGCAATCTGATTTTAGGTCTATTCGGATCCGCCTGATGGTAGGCATTGGAGGCGGGGTGCCAAGCGCAGAATCGGACGTGCGACTTGGTGATGTGGTGATCAGCCAACCGCATATGGGTCGTGGTGGGGTGGTCCAATATGACTTTGGCAAGACTGGAGTCGGCGGAAAACTCAAACTGGACGGCTTCCTCAACGCACCACCAACTTTCCTACTTGACGCACTGGCAAAGCTGCGGGCAAACGAAATTAGAGGCAAAAGCAAGCTTTCCACCTGCCTATCTACATTTGATCAACAGCCAAACTTCACTCGCCAAAGAGCTGGTCCTGACGTCCTATTTCAGCCGAACTATAACCATACCGAAGGAGCAACGTGTGAGCAATGCTGTAAGGATATGGAAGTTAAGCGGCCCCTAAGAAAAGATCAGAACCCTGTTATTCACTACGGCACAATAGCGTCTGGAAATCAAGTTATAAAGGATGGTAAAACAAGAGATGCTCGAAGCTCGGCGCTCGGGGGGGTGCTTTGCTTCGAAATGGAAGCGGCAGGGCTTATGAACAACTTTCCATGTCTCGTCATCCGAGGTATATGCGACTACGCCGACTCGCACAAGAACAAGGCTTGGCAGCCTTATGCGGCTGCGACGGCGGCAGCATGTGCTAAAGAGATCCTATCACTCGTTCCCGCGGCTGATAATGCAGACAAGCATCGCTTAGGTATTCCCTTCTCCGCCTTACCCAGCCCTGTGCCACAAGCTTATGTCCAACATCTCACTAATTTCTAGTCTTAGATAAAAAGCTCGCCAAGATTTGTCAATGGCTGTCTCCGCCAGATCCATCTCTAAACTACCAGAAAGCACTTAAACAACGTCAAACTGATACAGGGCTCTGGTTTCTCGATAGCGACGAATACGCCGGGTGGAAGAGATATCCTGCATCATTTCTCTGGCTGTATGGGATTCCGGGATGCGGCAAAACCATTCTAAGCTCGACTATCCTCCAAAATGTTTTCCAGTATTGTGCGGAGGACCCTGGAAAGGTGGTTGCATACTTCTATTTCGACTTCAACGACGCACAGAAACAAATACCCGAACTAATGATCCGATCGCTGATTTCTCAGCTCTTACAACAATGTGTCAAGGTGCCCGCGACCCTTGAGACGCTATTCTCCTCCTGCGGGAACGGACAGCGGCAACCGTCACTGGAAGCCCTTTTGGAAGTGATGCATCAGATAATCCAGGAGTATCCACAGTCATACATTGTTCTCGACGCTTTAGATGAGTGCACTAATCGAGCTGAGCTGATAGATATCCTTGAGAGAATAGCTGGGTGGCAACTTAAGGAATTGCATCTCCTAGTCACGAGCCGAAAAGAACGAGATATTGAGAGCTTACTTGAGGGTATTGTGGATAAGCAGAATACAATCTGCCTTCAAAGTAAATTGGTAGACAAGGATATACATACATTCGTTCGTCAAAGGTTGTTTAATGATAAGGGTCTAAGGAAATGGCAGAAAGATCCCGATGTTGTGCATGAAATTGAGACTGCATTGATGAAGGGAGCTCATGGGATGTATGTATATCCTCTTGTTGGTCTTTAAAGTCTAACGCTGATAATAATAGGTTTCGATGGGCTGTGTGCCAACTGGACGCATTACGAAGTTGTCTAAACCGTTCAATGTTGCGGAAGGCCCTAGCAGATCTACCACCAACACTAGACATCACTTACGAACGGATTCTTTGCTCTATCCAAGACGATTACTCCGAATATGCTGTCCGTATTCTGCGATGGCTGGCATTATCCTCTAGGCCGCTTCTAGTAGAAGAGATCTCTGAGGCGGTTGCTATTAACCCCGAGCGTGATCCCGCATTTGACCGCCAGGAAGTACTTGAAGATCCGCTTGAGGTGTTGAACATATGCTCTAGTCTTGTTACCATAACAACGGCCGAGAAATCTTTCTCGCGTAGGTCGGAGCGCCATTCGGAGTCGACAAGCAAAACTGTTGTTTTGGCCCATTACTCTGTGAAGGAGTATCTCACCTCAGAGCGGAGCCGTCAGGGTCGAGCAGCACTTTATAGCATTCAAGATACTGCTTGCAACGAATTCATTGCGAAGAGCTGCCTCGGCTATCTTCTTCAATTTCAAAGATCGGAATTGTTCTATGATAGTATCAAAGAGTCTAAGATTGCTCGGTATTCGGCAGAGTTTTGGATCCGCCATACTCTCGCAGCAGCACAGAAGACAGAAGCGTTAAACCAGCTGATTATGGAGCTTTTCTCGATAAGAAATGATGCTTATCTTAACTGGATCCGGATATATGATCTAGACAATCCTTGGAAGGACCTCGATGTCAAAAGAAATATGGAGGAAGTTCCAACTCCGCTATACTATGCGTCGCTAGCTGGTCTCACTGAGATTGTGGCCTTGCTAATCATTAAGGTCAAAGCTGACGCCGACGTCAACGCGCAAGGTGGAACCTACAGCACCGCGCTCCAGGCGGCATCGTATAGAGGCCACGACAAGATCGTCGAGCTGCTGCTAGGCAAGGGCGCCGACGTCAACGCGCAAGGTGGAAGGTTCGGCACCGCGCTCCAGGCGGCATCGGATAGAGGCCACGACAAGATCGTCGAGCTGCTGCTAGGCAAGGGCGCCGATAGTTTTGGTCCTCAAATTTAACAAAAGACCAAATCTTACATAGTGTAGAAGAGCGCAATAGTGAGGTTATAGTAGCCTTACATACATAATATATTATTTTCTTTATACCTCTACTTTATAGAGGGTCAAGGGGAGCATGTGCCTATATAGTCATCTTATTTGCTACCCTGATTCTAGTATATTCTACAAGAGTCACGCGCTCGTTATTAGAAGGTAAGGAATATAAGAGTTATAAAATAGCGATTATACTTTCCTAATCTACACTTCGTAGGCTATATTCCAAGTTAGTTAACTATATACACTAACTAATAGAATATGTTTATGTCAAAACTCTAATTCAAACGCTGCTGCAGTAGGGTCCGGGGTATAGCTAAGCGTGGTCTAGAAAAAGTTAAACGTGGTCGCTAATGGGGGTCGGCGAAAGCTGAGCGTGGTTACCAATAGAGTTACCGGAAAAAGGTCGGCGGTACTTAACTTTTACCCATACAGAACGCGCATTTGACTTAAGTGACCGCACAAACCAAATATCTAGGGTATATGCTACGCATATGCATATAGGCATATAGGTATACGGACTTCCATATACATATATATACACACACATATATATACACGCATTTATACACGCCTTGCCATATTAATGGTAAGTAAAAACTATACTAAAGCAGATAAAAGTATAGTAAGATAGCTAAACGGCCTACTAGTAAGTATTATAGCCATATACTACGCATATGCTAAGTATACGCAGCCACTTTAGATCGCATCTAGTATTAGACATAAAGACAATAGTTCTTAAAATAGTATAATTAGTAAAGAGACTATTAGAGATAAGGAGGATAAAGGTTAAGATAGTATATAATAGCAGCTTTTATTTTATATAGGTCTCTCTAAGGTAAGTCCCTATATAATACTATATATAAGCTATATATATGCTTAGAATAATTAGAGCACACTTTAAGACTATAAAGCACTTATTAGCTTTTATAGTAAGCATAAAATTATTATCTAAGAGGTAATAGACTATATTATAATGCCAGAATATCTAGCAACTAAAAAAGAAGGAATTGTATACTTTATCTATAAACTAGAGCCTTTACTGTCTATAAATATAGATAAAGAAATAGTATATAAGGTTATTAAGGAGTATATATCAAAGGTAAGTAATGCATATACTAGGTATATGCTAGATTTATACCTTTTCTAGATTTAATTCTTATTCCATAAAACTAGTAACCCTAAAATTACATAACTATAACTCCTTAGAGAAAATAATAATTAGGAGAGCGGAAAAGCATTTTATTAAGCGTTTAAATATAGCAGTATTAGATACTATGAGCATATCTACAAGAATATCCTCTATATATGCCTTATATATAATAGGGTTAAGCTTAAATTAATTAATAACCTATGTAACGGAACCTTGTAGTAAGAACTACAGTGGGTCCTATTATTAGGCTAGGTATGTAGGTATAAACAGTAAGTTAATAATCTTAATAATAACTAGTGGAGTGGTTACCTAATAAATCAACTCCAATTATATTCTAAGATTTACTACAAGGAGAGAACTATCTACGGTAGGGACTAAGGTCCTTTAAATACACAACTATACTCCTAAGAAATCCTCTCTTATACGTAAGGTACGTGTTATACGTATTATACATAGTCGTATACCCCGTATACTGCGTATACCGCGTATAACACCACGTGACTCGCTTACTATTCCTTATTATATGGTTCCACCGGCTCTATCCTAAACCGTGCCTATATTAACTAACTAGCTTCCTCCAACTCTTCTCTAAGTAGTTATAATATCGTACTTAAGCTGTCTATAACACTATCTCCCTCCTCTTTATCTTCGTCCTTAAAGATTCTTAATATCTCCAAGTTATCTACTAGAGGTGTAATATCTGTTTAATTAGTCTAGTTAATATCCTTACTTATTATACCTAAAGCATCTCCTTCCTTATAAGCACAACGCCGTGCTCGTACTGTTGCTACTATACTATTACTTAGTAAGATAATGCCGTCTCTATATTCTTGTTGTGCGAAAGCGGGGTTAGTATATGTTATAATAGCAAGTCCTTCGTCTTAATAATCCTCGTCTTATTTAGAGTGCACTAAAGCAAACATTTAATTGTCCTGCGACGTTCGCTCTATCTCTAACGCTAAGTATACACATCCTATAACTCTTAGTAGTCTTTAAGTTCCCTAAGTAACTTATTATAGGGTTTTATATTTAATCTACCACTGTAAAGCTTAAGTCTAAGTTAGCTGCTATACATGCCAAACTCCACCGTTCCGCTAAGGAGACAGCTTAGGCCCTTAAGGCTTAGCGCCGCTCCTTTAAGTCCTAGTAGGTTATGTTCGCTTAGTTAACCCATCTTAAAAAGGTTTATAAAAAGGTTCGTTCTAAGAAGTAGAAACTTATTTAATAGGGTCTTAACGAGCTAGGTAATAAAAGAGTAACATCTCCTAAAAAGGAAACAACTCTAAGTAACTTAGTAGTTGCTCCTCCTAAGTCCCCCTTAGGTAGTTCGTCCTTTAGCAATCCTTTTTTAATACTTCCTAACCTACTTTCTTCCAATACTTCTATACCTTTCCTATAGCATTCTCTAGGTTACTTAGTGGTTCCTAGGTAGTCTTACTATAGCCTATCCACTTTACCTTATACTATATTTTACTATCTATATCCTTATAACTAATAATCTTTAAAACTTGCTATTCGTCTTCTTCTTATCCTCTATATATATCTGCCTTATAGACTAGTGGTTCAACATTTCTACGTACTAGCTCTAGCATTGCAACATACTATATAGGGTAGATTTTTATTTTAGCTAGTAGGTTTAGTTTATATATAACTAATAAAAATTTTTATATAATTTTAAAAGGTCCTAGTCTGACATAGTCTAACTTTTTACTTAGTTATTAACTCTTAAAGTTTTTATATAGTAGCCATACTTTATCTCCCTCCTTAAGATCTAGTCCCTTAGATCTCTTAGTATTATAGTACCTTTTTATTCTTTCCTATACTAGTTTAGCTGTTTCCTTAAGGTCTATATAAAGGTTTATTAAAGTCTCTATTCTCTCTTTAGCTATACTACTTGTTTTCTTTACTTAACGTAGCAATAATAATATTCTTAGCTTATACCCGTAATTCGCCTTAAATGGTAATATCCCTATTCCTTCTTATAGTGTTGCATTATATATAAACTATATAACTAGTAATAATAATACCCAATTATTCTATACATGGTTAATATAGTGTCTTAGATACTATTCCAGTATCTAGTTTAGCCTTTCTGTTTATCCGTCCATCTACAGATAATACACTATTAAAGTTACTGCGTAAACTCCTTATTCTACCAAAAACACTTCCCAAAATACTACTATAAATCTTAGATCTCTGTCTAATATAATCTTGCTTAGTACTCCGTATCTTATAAACACTTCTTTAACATAGATTCTAGCGATATCTTCTGCTAACATTTCTTCTATACACGCTATAAAGTATCCCTACTTTATAAGCTTATCCGCTATTACTAAGATTGCGTTATAATTTTGCCCTATAATAGAATCTTTTAACTTTAGTAACTTAATAATAAAGTCCTATAATATAACCTCCTATAGTCTCTCTAATACTTTAACAGGTTATAGTCCTCTATATAGCTTATACCTTATCGGTTTATTTCTTTAACAATCTAGACATTCCCTTATAACTTATCTTACTAGTCCCCAGATTCCTTAAATAATATACTTTTTTTAAAGTCTTAACACTAAGCCTATAGCTCTATTATGTCCTTAAGTTAGTCCCTTATAAAACAACTTAATAAACTCCTTTGCAATAAACCTTAGAATATAGGTTATTTCTCTGTTTTCATATTACTCCGTATCCAGATCCTCTACCTATACTTCTTAGATCTTTTATATTTAATTACTCTCTAGTACTTTATAGACCTTGCTCTCCCTAGTTACTATAATCTTTAGATAGTTATACCTAATTAGTCTATCTTAATCTTTTCGCAATAAAGCTCCTAACGGCTTATTATTATTCTATAGTTTAGCCTTTCTGCTTAGAGCATCTACTCGTGCATTATCTATACCTTTAGTATACTAAATTTTAAAATAGTATTCTATAAGCATTTCCGCCTATCTAACCTGTCTTTAGTTAAGTTCCTTTATTATTAGGAATCCTATAAGGTTCTTATAATCCGTCTTAACCACAAATAGTTTCTCTATGCCTTATAAAAATGCCCTCCATTCCTTTAATACTGTAACTATACCTAACAACTCCTTATTATAGATGTCATAGTTCAGTTCTAGTAGTGTTATTTTTTAACTATAATATGCTACTAGATGCTATGCGTCCTAATACCTTTATAGCAAACATACTCCTAGTGCGAAGTCTAATATATCTATTTTAATAACCATTTCTAACTTTAGTTAGTAAACCTTAAGGATTAGTTCCTAGGTAAACAACTCTTTAAGTTCCTTAAATAACTTCTTTTACTTATTAGCCTATACTCATAGTTCCTCTTTTTTCATTAGCCTTATAAATGGCTTAATATTTTTTAACCACTGTGCCATAAACCTCCTATAGTAGTTGTAAAACCCTAGGAACAATCTTAACTACGTAATATTCTCTAGTTCTTACTAACTTACTATAGCTTTAACTTTCTTTAGGTCCATGCTAATTTTTCCTAGTTTAATAATAAATCCTATAAAATTGGTCTTTCTTATAAAGAACTCATATTTCTTAATAGCTACTAGCATCTATTCTTCCTGTAGTCTCTTTAAGACCCATTTAACGTATTTTCTATGTTCCTTCTTACTCTCTAAGTAGATAATAATATCGTTAAGGTATACTATAACAAATTTATTAAGGTGTTCTCCTAACACACTATTAATTCGCTTTTAGAATATTGCTAGTACGTTTATAAGCCCAAATTGCATAACTAATAGCTTATATAGTCCTTCCTTTAACCTAAAAGCTGCCTTCTATTTATTGCCCTCCTTAATTCTAATCTAATAGTACGCCCACCTTAGATCTATTTTTATAAAGATCTTTACGTTACCTATCCTATCTTAGATTTCGCTAATTAAGGGTAAAGAATACCTATCCTTTCTAGTAATGCTATTTAACTATCTATAGTCTATACACATCCTAAGTTTTCCGTTTTTCTTTAGGATAAACAGTACTAGATATCCTACTAATAACTATAACGGTCTAATATATCCCTTTTATAAGTTTTCCTAAACAAACTCCTTAAACGCTACTAACTCCATTTCAGTAAGCTTATAAATTAGGAAGAACTTTAGACTTATTCCTAGTTCTAACTCTATCTTATAATCCTATACTGTATATTCTAATAGCTTCTCGCTTTCTAGTAACCATAACTTTTTACCATACTTATAGTATCTCTTTAGTACATAACTTAAGCCTCACTTAGTCTCTTCGTACGTTGCTCCGACTTAGTACTATACCAACTTGGTTTACTATCGCACTTTACATTATTAAGTATCTCTAATATTAACCTAACCTATAACCCAATTAATTTTTAGATTATATTCCTGTAACCAAGGCATCCCTAATATTGCCTTATCCTTCCCTAACAGTAGAATATTAAAAGACATCTTAACCTGTCTTCCTTTAATAGTTAACTAAATAGGTCCTATTTTAAGATTAATAATACCTCCTCTATAGGCTATCTAATCTCCTAAAATTATTATTAATAGATATAGGTATTCCTTCTATCTATATAGTAACCCTATTCATTCCACTGCTACTAGTGATATATAGTTCCTTATTACTCTACTGTCTATTAATGCTTTAAACTGTTAATCTTACTACTTAACTTATAAGTTCAGGTGTCGTCCTTAAATTCCTTTAAGGGTTTAAGGCTCTACCACTAGTTCCCTCTAGTCCTATAGGCCTCCCCTTTTCCTAACTATTAACTGCTAAATCCTATTAGTACTTAGTCCACTCTTAGCTAATACTTAGTTTATTTCTTTTCCTCTATATACTATAGACAAGTGTTCTCTAGGCACTCCCACCACTATTATCTATTTAGGCATTCTTCCATAAGGAATCTTCCTAGTTAAAGTATTAGGTCTCCTTAACTCTATACTTCTACTAGGTGCCATCCATATATATACTTAGCATCCCTAAACCGCTTCTCTTCTAGTGCCCAATATATCCTTACTAAGTACTTCCGGTTTTTATCTTTTAGTACTCTATACATATTACACACATTATCTACACATACTATCCACGATAACGTGTAATACGCTAGGTAACTTAGATTAACTCTTAGCTTATCTTTATCCTTAAGTTTAAACTAATACCTAGTTAACCTAACCACTGGTATTTCTACTACAGGTACTAAGATTTATTACTTACTTCTCTAGTCCCTAGATCCTTTTTCTAGGTTCCTTAATATTATAATCAATACTCCTTTAATATAATTTATGCGTTTCTCTATAATGGGTTATTCTTAAACTACTTTCTTATCTAGCTACATATAAAAGTCTTCCTATTTATTATTATATTATTGCCTATACCACTTTCCATACAGCTAGTTTAGTGTATATAGTCTATCCATAAAAAAGTACCTTATTATTACTGCATTATAATATCCTTTAGTATGTCTTTCTTTAAACCTAACTAGGATATTTAGATTCTCTTCTTATTCTAGTTCCTCTAACTACTTTACTCTAGGCGTCCCTGCGCTAGGCCTATTAGTAATTCTTTATATAGGTGCTCTATCCCTTATACAACCTAGTATAGCTAACCTCTTATCTAGCTTTTACTCTTACTATACAATAATTCTTTACCTAAACTTATCTATAGTTTCTTATTTCCTACGTCTTATAGCTAGATCCTTAAAGTCGTCTTACTTCTTAATCTCCGTATCAACTTTTCAATTTTTAGGCTAAACACTATATTCACCTAGAATTGCTATAGTCCTCATTTATTTCTTAAAATTTTGGTTTCCTACTAATATTCTTACTTATTCTCCAAACTCGTGGTTCTTAAACTTGCGTCCTATACTCATTCATTTATTACTAAACTAAGTTACTGCCCTTTCCCATTAGTTTTCGTCCGTTGTGGGTTCCTAAGCTGTTCTTATTACGTCCTATAAGTCTAGAGCCTTCCTTATCTCTTCTTAAGAATCTTAGACCTATGGCCTTTTACCTTTTATAAGTGGTAAGCTAGCACTAGCAGTCATCTACTTGCTTAATTATCTCTAGATATTGCTCCTTCCGTCTTATAAAGCAATAGATGCCGTATCTAACAGTATTATAATACCCATTACTAATCCGCGTTCTATAGTGGTTTCAGTCTCTGCTTCTATTACGTTATTAAGGTTTAAGTGTTCCTAGTTAGCCTCCTTTTCTTCCTCATTACTATTAATTAATAAGTACTCTAACTCCATTATTATTATTACTAATTAATGTCTATATATTACTATAACATCTCAATCCAGCTCGTAAAGTTAATTTTACTCTTTATTTAACTCTCTAGTTCCCTTAAGTCCTCTTAACTCTAGCTCTTATGGCTAATAGCTTATACCATACTTAGCGTCCTTATAAATTTGGCATGCGTTATTATAACAAAACATAAAGTGTTTAATTAAATACTCCTTAGTCCCGCATAATACTCCTATATCCGCATTATCGTACTCTAACAACCTAGTGCCTTTTACTATATAGTTACTCTAACCACCTCTATAGTCTCTGGCAAAATAACCCTATTTTCCGTAATTTATGCAAGCTCTATCTTTAAACCATTTTTCTTATTATAGAGTCCGCCTAAATGTCTTCTGCTACTAAGATCCCTAGTTTAGCCTCTACTCCTTAGTCCTATAATTACTTAATCCTTAACCTTTAGGTTTCCATAGTTTCTTTATCCATCTCTTAGATTCTTTAGTACTACTTAGGTCCATTAGCTCTACGCCATTCCATAATTTTTAACTCTATATCTATTAATACGTACTCTACGCCTTATACAACTATAAAACTCTATCTTACCCTTTCTTAGCTTATTCCCTTTAATAGATTTTATTATTAATCTTTATTAACTAATCTATTAAGTCTCTTAGACTTTCCATATCTTCTATTAGGATAATTGCGTTCTAGACTTTAGCCTTAAGTCCTTATTTATACTATATTATAAGCGCCCTATTATTCCACTTAACCTATATTATAAGTGTCTAAAACTATATCGTATACTCTATCGCTAAAGAACATTATACTAAGTTTTAAAGCTTTTATTCCGCGGTAGTTAATGCCTCCAGGTCTTTAAATATCTATATTAGTCTTTCTGTAAACCCGTTCTAACTAGTAAACATAAACCATATATCTTAGTTAGTAGTTATTATACCACTTACTTATATTTCTATAAGGTAAGGTTTAAACCATTCCAGTACTCTTCCTATTAAGAACAATCCTACATACGCCACTTAGTCTATAGGTGTTACCAACTTCACTCCTTCCTGCATAACCTTAAAGTGCATTTGCGTAAGGAATCCCTTAAGTTTTAACCTTTCTCCTAAGAATCGTTTAATTAACAGTAACTTAACCTTTACTGCTCTAATTCCATTAATGCATTCTTTAAGTATCCTATTATTATCTAATAAGCAATTAACCATTTCCTATAACTAACCTCTTGTAACCACTTGTAAGTCCATATCTGCTATATTAATATCTCCTAATCCTAAGGTAGTTGCGGTCGTTAACTACGTTATAACTAGTGCTTTAGGTGGCATATTATTTAACTTCTCTTATGTTTTAATACTATAACCTTAGTAGTAAATGTATAACGGAACCTTATAGCAAGAACTACAGTAGGTCCTATTATTGGGCTGGGTATATAGGTATAAATAGTAAGTTAACAATCTTAATAATAACTAGTGGAGTGGTTACCTAACAAATTAACTCCAATTATATTCTGAGATTTACTACAAGGAGAGAACTATCTACGGTAGGGACTGAGGTCCTTTAAATACATAACCATACTCCTAAGAAATCCTCTCTTATACGTAAGGTACGTGTTATACATATTATACGTAGTCGTACACCCCATATACTGCGTATACCGCGTATAACACCACGTAACTCGCTTACTATTCCTCGTCACATGGTTCCACCGGCTCCATCCTGGACCGTGCCTGTATTAACTAACTAGCTTCCTCCGACTCTTCTCCAAGTAGTCGTAACATCGTACTTAAGCTGTCCGTAACAACCTATAAAAATATAGCAGTTATCTATACTAGGTAGTAGAGATTAATAAAAAGCTTAAGCAAAGCATAAAGAGGTAAGCATTGTTTATATATATTAAGTATATACTTATAATATACAGTTATTACCATAGTATTCTATAATTATGGTAGTAATATATATATCCTAATACACAAGAATATGTATGTAGTAAAAGCAGACTAATAATGTTTTTTTGGTATAGGGTGTGTATATATCTAGCATATACATAATATATGCTAATTATATATAGGTTAAGTTTATTAGTTATTCTAGCAGCAGTAATACTAAACTATAGTATACTGCTTAGCCTTTATCACTAACAACTACTAGGGTAGATATTTAATACCTTTGTCTACTTATTAAATATAGAGTTTAGGAACTTAAACAAGAATATACCTATATTAGACATTCCACATTAAAACGAAAATATTATGGTAAGTAATATATCCCGTATATGTAACGCATATGCTAACCCTATATAGGATTTAACTACCTATAAGGCTAAGGTAGGGTAATTAGCTAAACATATAGTATATAGTTAGATTATTATATTCCTATTAATATAGCATGGTATTCTTATATTTGCCTTATTACACGGAATTCTTATATATATTATCCACTATACCTAATAAAATTACTAATTAATGTTGCTAATAATGTAGTTAAAGTAATAAGGCAGGTGGAAGTCCTTAGTCTTACTATATATATACCCCGTATATATATAGTATATACAAATAAAACTGCTTATAATGGTATAAGTTAATTTATCCTATTACCGCAGTACTATACTTTATGTAAAAAGTATAGAATAGAAATACTACGTATAGTGTATAGTAGTCTTAATATTAAGGATTAAATTACTACTTTAATTTAAAAGGAGAGAATGCTATAATTCTTAGAGGGGACGGTATATGCAGGTAAGTATAGGTTAAATATATGCTGGGTATATATAGAACCTAAGCGAAGTAGGTATACTACGTGAATTCTCTATTAATTAATATAAAGAGAATGCTGAGCAATGGATTTAGGTAATTTATAACTTTAATAATAAGCATTTTCTTATTATATACTATATATATACACAAGCTAAGGCATTCTAATATATAATATGTATTATAATAGACCTATTATTTAAAATAGTTTAAGGTAAAATGAATTTATTTTTAATTGCAGGGTAGGACAAAAATTCCAAATATATACACACCTTATACTACGTATATTCTATATATAAACTAATACCAATAACAGGAATTAAGGTATAGGTATACGCCTTTCTTAATTTAGAAATACGTGCTATATACACAAAGATATTTTAGCTAGTATTTAAAGTTTTAGGTAATGCTACCCGATTATTTATATAATTTGCATATATTTATAGGACCGGACTTCACACGGCTATAGTTAATATATATAAGAAATAAGCTGGCGGTAAGTATACGCTTAGCATATACCTAGTATATGCTTATAATATATAGGCTTTAGAGACTACCTATATATAATTAACCCGTCTTGTAAATAGGACGAATACCTTTAGTATATGCTTGTATTCTATTTAGTATATATTAAATAAAACTTTATAAAGCGCTTTCCAACTTATAAAGCAAGATATATTATAGAGCAGATATAGAAAGCGGAGATAGAGTAGACACTAATTGCACGTATATAAAGTATATGCACGCTGTATCTAGAGCTTACGTCTTAGATAAATAATAAGAAGAAAATATGGATACTAGCCAGGCTTATAAAGGAAAAGTTAAAGGTTCCTTATAAGTAGTAGATATATGCGTGGAAGCATACTAGAATTAGTAAAAGTAGTTACTTTTAAGACAATAACTTTACTAGTTAAAAATTATGTGTGCTTACTACGGTACTATAGTAATATATACGCTCTATATATACACCGTATATTTTAATATTTTAGTATAGACTTAAACTCTATATATAAGAAATGTTTAATCTATAAGAGCTATATAAAGAAATAGGAATAGATAATATATAGAGAAATTATAGTAACTTAAAGCGGATAGTAGTATAGCTATAGAAATAATGTATATATATACGCTGTAAATATATAGTATATGCTAAGCCTAAGGAGCGTAGAAACAGCGAAAAGCAGCTAAGTAGTAAGCTAAAAATCCTAGGCTTAATCTTCCCTAAAATTCTTAGAACCTATTTAACACCCCTAAGCCTACTATATTTAATAGGTAGATTATATTATAGATAAGTATAGCAGATAATAATATTGTATTAGTATTAGATATATTGCGTATATCTACTATATATATAGCGGATATACCACCACTACTATCTTAAAGTTAAACACCCCGGATTGTAGGTAAGAGGTATAGGTCTTATTTATCTACAAAAAAGCTAGAAAAGAAAGCATATAATAATAATTCATTGCTTAACGTCCGATTCGGATCCCTATTGGGCCCACGCGGACTACTCCTTATTTACATGTGGGGAGAAAACTCTATTTAAGAAAATGAGAAAACCCCGTAATCCATCTCCTCGCCTTTTAGGACTCGCCTGCAAGGCGCCTGCGAGTTACCTATGGTGCTCTACTACTTTACTTTTTGACCTCCTTGGGAACCACTGCTGCCGTAACAAGCCTACGGACGCCCTAGTATTGCAAACTTAACTCTACTACTATAGAGTCATTAGGGGGCGCCTAATACTCGCCCCCTTACCTTCTATTACTATTTCCTTTGCAACCCGGAACTGGTCTAGTACACTTTGGTTAATAAGCCACTAGGTAACCGCCTTAAGACCTTTTTATATTAAGAGCAGTGTATTATAGTTCTCTGTGCCAGCTACTAAGAGCATTGCTTCTTAGTTAGTGTGTAAGGGGCATAATAGTATTACGTATTTTGGTGTCTGTCTTAGCCAACCACATTCGCATCTTAGGCTACCTACTAGAACACCTACCTAGTAGAGCCAGTCTTTTAGTCCTATTATTCCTATTCTTAAGAGTGTTGCCATTGTATTTTCTGCCTTTGTTAGGCCTTCTTGGAGCCCTTAAGTGTTTACCCCCTATAGCGTTAACCATGCTACGGCTTGGGTTCCTCTTGCCTGAGATAGCCTCTGTACCTTTAACTCCCATGCGCCTCTCCAGCGTTGGTCCAACCAGTATTGTATTGCGGTAGATAGTTTCCCGGCGTTCTTTTGTGCTCTACTTTGGCTCCTTTCTCTCTCTTGCTATTGTCTTTGCTGACCTAAAGAAAGCATATACACTATATATAGAAAATATAGAGAGACGAATTAATAAATTAAAATAGGTTAAGGAGGTATATAATAGAGCAAAGGAACTAGCAGGGCTTAAAAAGTAGGCGTAGGAGTATAGTATTAGTATATAGGGCGTATATGCACGGTATATACATAGCAAATATTACGTAGAGTTTTATTATTATAAATAAAAAATTAATTAATGGCCCTATTACCCTATATTGGGCATATACCTAGCCTATCCGCTAAGCAACTCTACTAAAACTCCAACTATGCATACTACACACTACGCATATAGTATATAGGCCTAGTATATACCAGGACTTAAAGCTTAAGACTAGCATCCCATATTATACGGAAGAGGTAGGTTAATTAGTAGGTCCCTCCTATGGCTTATATAGAGTATAAGTATAATATATATAATAGAAGGAACTAAACTTACTAGAGCTTTTACCCCTACTATAACGGTCTATTATCCTTTTACTTATTAGTACTAAATATTAGCTATGCATATATAGGGAATATGCAAGGTAAGCCTACCTATTTAGTAGTAGGTAAACGGTAAGGGGGACTCCTTACGGTTACCTAGTAGGGTTAGGCCGCGCTATATATATAGTTAGCGTATACCAAATATATACAGGTAAAATACTAACCCTACGTTTTAAGCCGGTAGAGGGAGTAAATGGGTTAACGCGCTGTTTCTCTTTTATTAGTATACGCCTAGTATAAGTATATATTAATCTATGGTTAGTAGAAGATATTAGGGGTTTATATATACGAAGTATATATGTCACGTGTCTGTATATTGCCTGGCCAAAAACCCTGTAACTTAGGTATTCAACTAGATGTTCAATACGGTTAATAACATTATCGCTTGCAACCACACTTAATAGGTTGTTCTTTTTATCATAGATTGCTTGCGATTAGTATTCTTAGTGGCAATAAATTATTAAGGCCTATAACTGACTTTCCAGCCAATAGCACCCGTTTAAAAACTCCTTGCTTAACTGCCCTATTATCTACCTCCTTATCTACTACCATCCCATCTACCGAATATACTATGGTTTTATCTTTAAAAGAAGAAAGAGCTAGAAAATAAGATAAGAGGGCCTAATAACTCTATAACCTAGAAATCCGAAAGAAAGAGTAGGAGGAACAGGCACGGATCCGAAAGATAAAATAGGAAGAGGAGTTTTACTAAGTAAGGCTAGCCGCTCTAAAGTAGCCTACTCCACTAGAGCACACCTCTACTGCTAAGGCAGATAAACTAGGTAAGTCCTATAACCTACTAGAAGGCTTAGGCATGCTTAAGCTCAACCTCCCTAGCCTAGCCAGAAGAGACCTCTATAATATATAGAAAGGATCCTTCCGCCTAGAGAACCTAGCACATCTATAGGTATACTCTAGCCGCCCAGACCTTTCAGATGTGGCTACTATTAAAAACGGAAAGCTTATTTCAAAGAGACCTACTACCAGCCGTAAGGTCTACGAGAATAAGGAGGTCTAGTTTACTAGATTTATAAACTATATGGTAATCGTAAGCGCCCTCTATATATGCCTAACCAACCTCTATACAAGAATGTTGCTCTGGATAAATAAGATCCGCGACTACTCCGTGACCTATAACTGGACCTCTATCCTAGACCTCGCGCTTGACTACTATAGGTATGTTATAGATCGCAATTAGCTTAAGCCTAGTAACTAGGATATACCTACCCAGTTTAAGGCCCCATATTGCTAGGTAGCTAATATGAAGGCATAGAGCCAGGGACTTGAAGTCCGTGGTATAGTATTAAAGAGATCGCAAAAGAATACCTCCCCTCCCCTCCCCTCCCCTCTAGTAAGCCCTGTTATAGCTAGAACAACTAGCAGGCTTATAGAGAAAATCTATATTGTTACCGCTATATATGCTCTAAATGCGACAAAGACCACCTATTAAAGTTATGCCCTAGGTAGCTTACTGCCTTAAGTAGTTAGACCCAGGATTTAATAGTAGATAAAGATATCTTCCTAGGTTTAACTATCTAGATAGACCTGCTATAGACGCTAAGGCTCTAAGGCAGGCCTAATTTAGTACCTCTTTTTAAAACTTACTTATAAACGACTTTTTTGGCTAACTTACTATTACCTCTAAGGCCTCTCGCTTAAAGCACGCTCCTTTATAAGTGCCCTAGAAATCTCCTAGCAATTTTGCAAGGTATCCTCACCTATAGGGCGGAGATAGGTCCCTTGTTACCTATGCTACCTAATATCTATAAAAACCACCTCTTCTTATATGATAATGAAGGCCTTATCTTTAAAAAGATCGCTACCAACCTAGCCCTGGGCCGTATATAGGTCACCAACTCTATAGTTACCTTACCCCTAGGCCTAGTGCCTAAGGTAGATGGCGGCTTCCGCTATATTTATGACCTCTCCTCACCCAAGGGCTTTTTAGTTAATGACTTTATTGACCCAGCCTAGGCAGCACTACACTATACCCAGATAGAGACTATACTAGCACACGTAATTATAGCTAGTAGAGGCTGCTACCTGGTTAAACAAGACATTAAAGATGCCTTCCGGATGGTACCCGTTTTAGTATAATCGTGTTACCTACTCAGCTTTATCTAGAAGGGAGTTATATACGTCAAATACTATCTGCTATTTAGCTTACGAACAGCCCCATTCCTTTTTAACTTATTTGCTAAAGGTCTCTACTAGATCCTAGTATAATAGATTAACTCTGCTATTAAGCACTACCTTAATAATTTTATATTCGTGGTTAAGTGTCTGACTATGCTGCTATTACTAAGGGAGGTATACCTCTCGGTTACTAACCAGCTAGGGGTACCCTAAAATAATGCTAAGAATATTAAAGGTATAGAGGCTAAAGTATTAGGTTACACTATTAATACTATAGCAATAGAGATAAAACTCTTACTAGCTAAGTAATAGAAAGCTATTAATTAGGTAACCAAAGCCCTCTAGAAGGGCTGGCTATTATTATAGCAAGCCTAATAACTAGCGGGCCGCCTAGTATGGTGTGCAAGAGTTATCCACCTTAGGCACTTGTACTCTTGCTCCTTATAGGACTTTATAACAAAATAGCCTACTAGGTTATTAAGATATATGCCCTAGCGCCTCCCCTTAGAGCTTAAAGAAGACCTTAACCTCTGGCTTAAGGTTCTTATATTAAGTAACGGTATACTATTCTTTAATAATAAGGAGAGGCTGCAGTTTTACTTGTTTACTAACGCCTTATTACTTAAAGGCTATAAAGGCTTCTACTTCAGCAAAGAGAACGGCCACTGGCCTAATTACGTGGCCTCCCTACCCCAGGCCTAGGCCTTTAGCTATTATCCCCTACTAGACTAGGTAGATAACCATATTAACCTAAAAGAGATATATGCTATTGCAAAGGCATTTAAAAAGTGGTTATCAGTCTGGTAGTATAGGTCTCTTTGTATTTATATAGACAATATAGTTGCTTACAGCGGTATCTAGAATAATGTTATAAAAGGTTCTAGAAACTAATTACTCTAAAAAATACTTATATCCTTAATAACAAATAATATTACTATAATAACCATATGGGTTTCTAGCGCCAATAATAGGCTTGCTAATGCTCTCTCGCGATTTAACCGCGAGAAATTATTATTGCTGTGCCCTAAGTGGCAAATAAATGACGGCTTCTTGCTGGATAAATGATAGCTTCTTATTGGATAAATAACAGCTTCTTACTAGACGAATAACGGCCGCTTGCTAAATAAATAAAGGCTTCTTATTAGAAAAATAATATCTCTCCTTTAGGTGGCTGCTAACTCTTATAGTTAACCTAGAGTTGTTTAATTAACCCCCCCTAACCTTCTAGAGTAAGATTAGTAGGTCTTATTGCTTTTTACTACTTATATGGCATAGCTTGGCAGCCAATATAAGGAAGGGCTACTCCTCCGCTATTAAGAGCTGGGAGGCCTTCTTAGCCCTAAATAGTTCATTACCGTATCCAGCTGAGAGGATAAACTTAGGGGAGTGGATTACCTAACAAGTATTTAGTACAGCCGCCCCTCTAATAGGTAGGATTAAGCTAGAAACCCTCTTTAACTATATCTTTATAATCTAATCTCGTTATATAGACCTAGGCCACTTAATCGCCGCCTTTAAAGACTATACTATTAAGAGGGCCCTAGTAGGGGCTATATTACTATTCCTATCTACTAAGAAGACCAAACTACTGATTATAAAGGATATTTTAGATAAGATTGTTACCTCTAGACCCTACAAGGCAGATACAAACATAGATGCGGCATTTATAATGGCGTTTATGGGTTTCTTACGTATAGGAGAGATTACGTACCCAAATAGGAAAGCTAAGGACTTCAGCACTATAAGGGCCCTCTGTAATGATATTAGGATTGCCCCTAATAGCTATTTAATAGTCTTCTACCTAAAATAGAGCAAGACAGATAAAACCTATAGTGGCGTTAATATCCAGATTGCTGCTATACTAGGAGATCGTCTATGCCCCATAGCTATGATAATACATTTATTCAACCGTGACCCCCGGCCTTTATCAGATCTATTGTTTAGCGTTAATAATAGAGCTTTTTTGGCGCTAGTAGTGCGTAAGATTCTATTAACCTACCTAGCTGCCGGTGGTATTCTGCCTAACGGCTACTCTAACCACTCCTTCTGTAGGGGTGCAGCGCAGCATGTGCATAATTGTGGCTTTGCAGAGTCATAAACGGCGCAGTTAGGTTAATGGACATTAAATGCGGTTAAACTTTACTATAACACCTTAGAAACTAAACGACTTTAATTAAACTTAAATTTCTAGCGGAGTGTGCCTATACTGGCTAGGGAAGCCTAATATAGGGACTCTATACTTTCTGTTATAGGACTACCCTATAACACCTTATATACGCTACCTGCCGCATTCTGCCGCAATCTGCCGCATTCTGCCATATTCTGCCTACCACCGCAAGGTTGTCCTATATTCGCAATATTTGCAATATTGGCAATATCCGTAACTTCTGCTAAGTTCTATTAAGTCTGCCAAATTCTGCTAAACTCTGCCAAATTCTGCCAAGTCTGCTAAATTCTGCTAGGACTGTGGTAATATGTTAACTAAGTAACCAAGTTAACAATATATACCCATTCTTCCTGTTTTCTTACCTTCTTTCCTTACATAATGTTTTAATTTCATCATATAGTTCATACTGCGGAAATCGCTCCTATTTTAACTTAATTCTTTATAGGTAGCAGGCGCTTCGCTAGTGGGCACTAAATAGGATTTAGGCCAGATCTCCAAAGTTTAGGCCTAAAAAAGCCTTATAAACGCTAGGATATCGCCTAGATTCTACCCTATAAGCCTATACCCCCCACAATTAATATATTTGAAATGGACTATGACCTATTTATGCCGTGTAAGAGATAGATGTCACGTGTCTATATATTGCCTGGCCGAAAACCCTGCAACTTAGGTATTTAACCAGATGTTTAACACGGTTAACAATATTATTACTTATAACTGCACTTAATAGGTCGTTCTTTTTACCTACCTACCCCCCTTATAATGTATATTAGATTAGATACTTGCAGTCCTATTTAGGTCTAGCGGCAGGCTACCCTATTAGGGGCACCAGGTAGGATTTAGGCTAGATCTCCAAAGTTTAGGCCTAAAAAAGCCTTATAAACGCTAGGATATCGCCTGGATCCCGCCCTATAAGCCTACACCCCCCACAATCAATATATTTGAAATGGACTATAACCTGTTCGTGCCATGCGAGAGATAGATGTGTATAAGCTAGCAATATAACTAAGTAGTAGTTTTGGTAATATATATGCAGGGCCTATATAAAGTTAGACTTTACTAGTTTTCTAGATATAGAGATAAGTGTTTATTTCCAAATTGGGTAGTAGTTCTAGTGGTAGCCATACTTATTCCTCCTATATACTACCCTTAGACCTATAAGTACCCTTAGGTCTAAAATTAAACTTAGGGGGAATAAGTATATAGATAGATAGATAGATAGATATATTGGGGTATAGCGCGTATATGTAGAAGCGAAACTAGTGCTCTTACCTTATAATGGAATTGCCTACTAAATTAGGTAGTAAACCCCTAGTCCTGGGCACTGTATCTAGTTAGCTTATGCTAGATATATACTAGGTATAGAGTAAGCATATATAATTAGAGTGCAGGCGTCTATATACTCCGAAATTCTTAACCCTAAAGGGCCACGACTATATGCAGTGTTAGTACTGTATATATATTGTATATACATAACCTACCTAGGCTTATATAGGTATCTAGCATTCCGCTAGCCACTAGAGAGAATAAAACGCTTTAGAGCGCTACGCTATATTAGCGTTGCATATACGTAGCATATACTAGGTATATACTTCTCTCCCACAATTAACTCCGCAGCAGATATGTTAGTAGTAGGTAGGTTAGTTACTGTATATAGTAAGCATATACCTCTAGTAAACTGTATAGTAATACATATAGGCACCGCTGTGCTCGTTGCGGATATGGCGGCGGTACTGCAACTGTATTAGTTAAAGACAATGCTATATATATACAGAATATATACTTAGCTGGGCTGTAAAGACCTAGCCGCATATCTGCGTGCCGTTCACTGTAATATCGCAGCTATGTTTATTGTTAGTATATACTATATATAAGGTATGGATATACAACCTATACTATAGAGTTAATGGCAGATAGGGTGGAGGCTAGGTTAGGTAGATCTAGTTTATACTTAATATATATACACTCTTTACATAGAGCCTTTCTAGTATATACTTACGTTGTCTTAGACTGTTATAGCTAGAGCTATATAATGTTAGCATATACTATGGATATGCGGCGCTAGATTTATATATACCTTTTACTAGCTACTACGGCAGCGGCGTGTGCTTTATATACTATAAGCATATACCTTATATGCGCGTTCTCTAAAACTAACCTAGTGTTACCTAGTTAGGGTTAAAATTAGGGATTAGGTCTATACTTCTATTAGTATATACTTCTTATAGGTATATATAAAGTATATGCTTACTATAGTAAGTAGCTAAAGGCGCTGGGGTTAGTAGTACCGGCTACCTACAGATTATTAAAGTCTGTAATTATAAGGTTGCTTATAGTGAGCATAGGCACGGTATATATAAGTGTAAATATAGGGGTTAATTTAACCTAACCCTGTATTAGTATATGCAACGCTTATATATAGGCTATATTATACATACCTATAGTGTATACTGTGGTATTATAGAGAAGTTATTGTATAACTACTATTATGGATATATAACGCATATATACAGGCCATGTTTTAATAACTTATCTCGCGTATTTTATACTAAAGCCAGTAGGATGTATATACCCCACATATACACCTTAAGCTTTATATTATATTCTTTATTTATTAAATACTTTAAATTTATATATGCGCTATATATGCACAGACTTAGCGTGGTCTAAAGCTAAGCGTGGTCCGAAAGCTAGTTTGCAAGTTTGCGGGTCGCAGCTAATCGTGGTCTCAGACACGTTGAACGTGGTCACCAATGGGGGTCGGCGAAAGCTGAGCGTGGTTACCGATGGAGCCCCCGGAAAAAGGTCGGCGGTACTATACTTTTACCCATATAGAACGCGCATCGGTAGCCATATTTAACTTAAGTGAACACACAAACCAAAATATTAAGAGTATATGCTCCGCATACACCTAGAGATATAGACACAGATATATATATATATCTATACCTACATATATACAACCGCATTTATATATGCCTTACTATACCAATAATAAGTGAAAACTATACTAAAGTGAACAAGAGTATAGTAGGGTAGCTAAACGGTCTATAAGTTAGTATGCACAATTATATGCTAGGCATATGCTAAGGATACACAGGTATACTAGAGCGTACCTAATATTAAACACGAAGACAATAGTTCTTAAGATAATATAATTAGTAGAGAGAGTATCGAAGATAAGGAGGGTAGGGAGGGCGAGAAGGGTAAGGGTTAAGATAGTATATAACAGCAGTTTCCATTTTATATAGGTCTCTCTGAGGTAAGACTATATATGACACTATACATAGGCCATATATATGCTAAGAATATCCAGAGTATACTCTAAAACTATAGAGCACTTATTAGCTCTAATAGCAAGCACCAAGTTATTATCTAAGAGGCAATAGACTATATTATAATGCCAAAATATCTAGTAACTAGAAAAGAAGGAATTGTATATTTTATCTATAAAGCAACACCTCTGCTATCTATAGATGCAGATAAAGAAACAGTACATAAGGTTATTAAGTAGTATATGTTAAAGGTATACAATACACATATTAGGTATATGCTGTACTTATACCTCTAATAGATTTAATTTTTGTTTTATAAAACCGGTAACCCTAAAGTTACACAATTACAACTTCTTAGAGAAAACAATAATCGGGAGAGTAGAAAAGCATTTTATTAAGCGTTTAAATATAGCGGCATTAAACACTGCAAGTATGCTTATAAGGATGTCCTCCATATATGCCCCGTATATAATAGGGTTAAGCTTAAATCAATTAACAACCTCTAAAAGCGTAGCAGTCATCCATACTAAGTAGTAGAGGTTAATAAAAAGCTTAAGCAAAGTATAGAGAAGTAAGCATTATCTATATATATTAGGTAAATACTTATAATATGCAGCTACTATAACGGTATTCTATAATTATGGCGGCAGTGTACCTATCCTAGTACACAAGAATGTGTATATAGTAAAAGCAGACTAATAATGTTTTCTTAATATAGAGTGCGTATATGGCTAGCGTATGCGTGATATATGCTTATTATATATAGATAATATTCATTGGTTATTCTAGCAGCAGTAATACTAAACTATAGCACACTGCTTGGCCTTTATTATTAATAACTGCTAGGGTAGATATTTAATACCTATATCTACTTATTAAATATGGGGTTTAGGAACTTAAAAAAGAATATACCTATATTAGATATTTAACGTCAAAGCGAAAAAATTGTGGTAGGTAATGTATACACTATATATACGCTATATATATGCTGAGCCTATTAGGGTTTAACCATCTGTAAGGCTAAAGTAGGGTAGTAAGCCGAATATATAGTATATAGTTAGATTACTATATTCCTGTTAATATGGCATGGTATTCTTACATTTGCCTTATTACACGGAATTCTTATATATATTATTTACTATACCTAATAAAGCTACTAATTAACCTTGCTAATAATATAGTTAAAGCAATAAGGTAGGTAGAAGTCCTAAGCCTTACTATATATATACCCCGTATATATATAGTATATGCGAATAAAACTACTTATTATGGCATAGGTCGATTTATCCTATCTCTACAGTATTATACTCTATGTAAGAAGTATAGGGCGCAGACACTATATATAGTATATAGTAGTCTTAATATTAAGGATTGAATTACTACTCTAATTTAAAAGGAAAGGATGCTACAATTCCCAGAGGGGACGGTATATATAGGTAAGTATAGGTTAGACACACGCTAAGTATATATAAAGCCTAAGCGTAGCAAGTATACTACGCGAGTTCTCTATTAACTAATATAAAGAGAATATAGAGCAATAGATTCAGGTAATTTATAACTTTAATAATAAGCATTTTCTTATTATATGCTATACATACGCACAAGCTAAGGCATTCTAACACGTAATATATATCGAAATAGACCTATTATTTAAAATAGTTTAAGGTAAAACGAATTTATTTTTAATTATAGGATAGAATGAGAATTCCAAATGTATACATGCCCTATGCTATATATATGCTATACATAGGCTAATACCTATAATAGGAATTAAGGTGTGGGTATACGCATTTCTAAACTTAAAAACACGTACTATATACGTAAAGATGTTTTAGCTAGTATTTAAGGTTTTAAGTAATGCTGCCCAATTATCTATATAATTTGCATATATTTATAGAACCGGACTTCGCACGGCTATAGTTAATATATATAAGAAATAAGTTGGTGGTAAGTATACGCTGCGTATATACCTAGCATATACTAATAATATATAGGCTTTAGGGATTACCTATATATAATTAACCTATCCCGTAAATAGGATGAACACCTTTAGCATATACTTATATTCTGCTAAGTATATATTAAACGAAACTTTATAAAGTGCTTTCCAACCTATAAAGCAAGATATATTATAGAGCAAATATGGGAAGTGGAGACAGAGTAGAAACTAATAGAGCGTATATAAAGCATATATATACTACATCTGGAGCTTATATCTTGGATAAACAATAAGAAGAAAATATAGATACTAGCTAGGCTTATAAAGGAAAAGTTAAAGGTCCCTTATAAGTAGTAGGTATATACATAAAAGCATACTAGAATTAGTAAAAGTAGTTACTTTTAAAATAATAACTTTACTGGTTAAAACTTATGCATACTTGCTGCAGTACTATAGTAAATATATACGCTCTACATATGCACCGTATATTCTAACATTTTAGTATAGGCTCAAACTCTATATATAAGAAATGTTTGACCTATAAGAGCTATATAAAGAGATAGGAATAGATAATATATAGAGAAATTATAGTAACTTAAAGCGGATAGTAGTACAGCTATAGAAATAAAGTATATATATACACTATAAATGCAAAGTAGATGCTAAGCTTAAGCAGCCTAGAAATAGCGGAAAGTAGCTAAGTAATAAGCTAAAAATCCTAAACTAAATCTTCCTTAAAATCCTTAAAACCTATTTAACACCCCTAAGCCTAATCTATAGTATATACCTAATATAGAATTACCTACTATATTTAGTGGGCAGACTATATTATAGATAAGTAGAGCAGATAATAATATTGCATTAATATTAGATACGTCGCGCATATCCATAGTATATATAGCGCAGATGTTGCCCCTACTATCTTAAAGTTAAACACCCCGGACTATAGGTAAAAGGCATAGGTCTAACCTATCTATAGAGGAGATAGAGAAGGAGGCATATATACTCTATATAGAAAATATAGAGCGACAAATTAATGAATTAAAATAGGCTAAAGATATATATAATAAAGCAAAGGAGCTAGCAGAGCTTAAGAAGTGGGTATAGGAGCATGGTGTTAGTATATAGGGCGCATATATATAGTATACGCAGAGTAAGTATTATAGAGTTCTATTACTATAAATAAAGAATTAATTAATATGGGCCTATAGCCCCACGCCCTATATTGGGCATATGCCTAGCCTATCTGTCTACCAAACTCCGCCTAAATTTTAACTATGCATATTGCATATTGCGTATGCAGTGTACAGGCCTAGCATATGCTAGGACTTAACCAGTAATATAGGATAAGTAGTAGGTTCTACCCATAGTAGGGGTGGCTTATATAGAGCATAAGCATAATATATATAATAGAATGAACTAAACTTACCAGAGCTCTTACTACTACTATAGTAGCGGCCTATTGTTTTTCTGCTCCCTATACTAAATATTAGTAGTGTATATATAGGATATATATAAAGTAAACCTACCGCTCTAGTAGCATATAGATAGTAAGGGGGACTCCTTACAGTTATCTAGGGGGGTTGGGCCGCGCTATATATATAGTTAGTATATGCTAAATATATATAGGTAAAATACTAACCTTGCGCTTTAAGCTGGTGGAGGGAGTAGTAGGGCTAACGCGCTATTTCCCTTGTATTAGTATACGCCTAGTATAAGCGCGTGTTGACCTATAGTTAGTAGAAGACATTAGGGGTTTATATATATATAGGGTATACGCGTATAAGTTAGCAATATAACCAAGTAATAGTTTTGGTGATATATGTGCAGGGGATACGCTAAATTGAACTTTCCTAGTCTCCTAAATATAGAGTTAAGCGTTGGTTTCGGAATCGGGCAGTATCCCTAGTAGTAGCTGTGCTTATTCCTTATACACGCTACCCTTAGGCCTATAAGTGCCTTTGGGTCTAAAATTAAATTTAGGGGGAATAAGTATATAGATAAATAGATATATATATTAGGGTATAGTGTGTATATATAGAAGTAACACTAGTGCTCTTACCTTATAATAGAATTGCCTACTAAATTAGGTGGCAAACCCCTAGTCCTAGGCACTGTATTTAATTAGCTTAGGCTAAGCGTATACGCGGTATAAGGTGGACATATATAAAGAGTGTATAGGTATTTGTATACTCTAAGATCCTAGAACCTAAGGGGCCACGACTATAGACACTATTAGCGACGTATATGTGATGTATAGGTATAGATATACCTGGGCTTATATAGGTATTTTATATCCTACTAGCTACTAGAGAGAACAAATAGCTTTAGGGAACTATAATATATTAACCTTATATATGCGCTGTATATATATAGCATATACTTCTTGCCTGCGACCAGCTCTCCAACTAATATATTATTGGTAGTCAGGTTAGTTACTATATATAGTAAACATATACCGAGCTACTATAACAATATAGTAGTATATATAAGCACCGCTATGCTTATTATAGACATGCCGGTAATACTATAGCCATATTAGTAGAGCCGCAGGTGCTGTGTATATATAAAACATATACTTAGCTGAGCGGTAAAGACATAGCCGCATATCTGTGTACTATTAACTGCAATATTACACCTAAACTTTGGCTTAGCATATGCTACATATAGGGTGTAGATAAGTAATATATACTATAGTGTTAACTAAGGAGAGTATAGAGGCGGCGTTAGGTAGGTCTAGTATACGCTTAGTATATACCTACGCAGTATATAGAGTTGTATATACTCGTGTTATCTTAGACCGAAATGGTTGGGGCTATATATAGTTAGCATATGCACCAGATATGCGGCTCTATATATACTTACGTCTTCCTCTAGCAAGAGCTGCTATAGCGCGCGCTATAGTTATTATAAGTATATACCGTGTATATGCAATCCTATAACTAACTAGGAGTTACCTAACTGGGATTAGAATTTGGAATTAGACCTATAAGGCTTTATAAGTATGGTGTATATATATGCTCTATATATGCTTACCATGGTAATAGCTAAAGGCAGAAGGGTTGGCGGTGGAGGCTACCTATAGGTTATTAAAGTCTACAATTATTAGATTGCTTATAGTAAGCATATATATAGCGTATGCGATAGTTAAATTAGTAATAGAAATTCGCCTTATTCTTTCTGTTAGTATATATAAGACCTATGCCTATATTATACTGTATATACTTATGGCATATGCTGTAATGTTATAGAGAAGAAGTTGTGGTGCGACTATTATTATAGATATACTACGCGTGTGTATAGGCCATGTTTTAATGACTAACTACCATTACCTTATATAGCCATTATTTAGTGTATATACGCGGCATATGCACTGCTATAAACTAGGATATTTATAATTTGAGGATAAACGGCTTTACATTTTCTATTTTATTTAAATTATATGTGCATTGCATATACGTAGGCTCAGCGTGGTCTTAAGCTAATTATGGTTACAAAGCTAGTTTGCAAGTTCTAACTATGTTAAACTTTCTAACCACGCCGAGTCTTTTCCGTGACCACGCCGAGCTGTGAGCCCAGTTCTGACCACGTTGAACTTTCTAACCACGCCGAGTCTTTTCCGTGACCACGCCGAGCTGTGAGCCCGCAAGTTTGGACCACATTAAACTTTTGGACCACGCCGAGTTTTTTGCGGACCACGCCGAGCTGTAAGCCCAGTAGGGTCGGCTGCGCTAGCAGGGAGGGTGCCGACCCGTTTAGGCCACACCCTTGTAGACCGCCTAAAATCTCGTTACTTAGGCGACAGAGCCCCATAACTTTAGCGACCTTATGGGGGGTTGCCACTATTCCCAAAAAGGAAATGGAAACCTCTTTTTGCTCCGTCTTCGCAGTGTTAAAGCACATGTAAACGTCGGTCCTGTTAAAACCACAAGCATCACCACCCTGCATTCTTTTCTGAAATCCCGAAATAAAAATTATGTCTAGCATCGATTTAATGATATAAACCCTAAATATACTATCAAATCTCTAGTAAGTATAACTACTACCCTGTTTAGCCCTAAAGCCACTCCGTCATCATCCCCTCCCTTGCACCAGCCACTCTTGGCATACCCCGCCCCGCATCGCATGCCCCACGACGTCACATCCGCGTCCACCCTCCCAGCACGCTCTATAAAATGGCTCTCATAACCTCCTCCTCCTCCCCTTCAACGCTTCCTGACTTTGTCGACGCTTATTACGCACAAAAACCCAATTTTGCCGACCTAGCCTCCTCAGACTCAGAATCTGAGAGTGACGAAGAGCCAGAACACGAAAAAGAAACAGAAAAGCAAAAGGAGAAAGAAGGGGTTTTCGCAGAGAAGAGCTTAGAAGACGCGCTTAAAGACCTTAAATTGCATCCTGAGGTATTTGGAACGAAGACTTTAAAGGACTTTAGAAAGGGATTCAAGAGGAAAGAAAAAATGCCTGTCCATCCATCTGAAGAGCATGCGGGAGGAAGTGAGTTTAAGTTTAATTTTATATTTAACCATTTCGTAATGTCACCTTTGCCTCAGTAATGTCACGCTTTCCTGTAACCCAGCTCGATGGGAGAAGGGCTAAGTCTGACCGCCTTGCCTTAAGTTTTTTTTAGCACAAGAAACTATCATACTACTCTCATCTCCCATCATCTATCCCACCTAATCCTCCCGCCCCCCTCAATGCCCCCCTATGAACTCGACCCGCTATTCCTTATCGCCATATCTCTAGTACGTCATTCCTGACCGCCTGCGTACAGATATTACGGACCAAGTAGCCAAAGACTCCAGCGACTCGACCGCCAGCACGCACCCACGCCACCAAGAAGACACAGGCGCGACATCCGGCGGCAGCCTAGGCACCATGGCGCATAAAGCAAACCTGGTATGCAATTTCCGCAAGATCTCTCCCCTCCGTCCCCAGTCCTCTCCGCTGTTGTGTCCTTTTTAACCACTTTGTTGCCCGCCACATTGCCCGCACTGACGAAAATGACTGCAGGGTCCCGTGATGGCCGAGAATATCGGCAAACCGGAGAGCAAAGAGGCGCTAAAAGCGCGAGCGGAGGAGCTAAACAAATAGGCCTGCGTGGAGGGCTCTGATGTATAGGCGGGGAAAGGATTTCCGCTGTTGCATATGGACGGACCATCATTTGGCATTTTGCTGAGGGATACTTTCGCATGACTGTAAAAATCACAAAAAAGATAAAACGCTTCTAACACTATTAGTTCCGATAAAGCTAACTGCTTGTCCTACCGCATAATGAGCTGCAGAGGTAGTACTGGCGTGTATGATGCAGCATAAGATGCGTGAAGAGAGAAGTGGTGTGCTCTTAGTGTTTATTCATTTCGAATATCAAGCCCAGGAAAAAGAGATCAGGGCTTTATCCCTGACGCAGGGTTTCACGCCGCTATTTAGTCTATTATATACACCATGCAGCTAAATCTAATGGCAACGCAGTTTCATTCCCAGCCTCGGATTAACCAATCAATAACAGCCGACTGAGCAACCGCAACCTACCCCTCTCCTAATTCACCCCTTTTTCTTTTTGCGCTTTTATCCCAATCTCCAATCCTCAATCCTGTTTCCACTTCTCCTAACTGCTCTACAACGCCATCAAACCCCCGACGACACCAACTGCGCCAATTGCCCACGCTGCCAGCGTGTTCTGCGGCGCAAGGGCTTTCGATGTGGCTGCTGCGGCAGTTCCGGACGCGCTCGCAGAGCCTGCGGCGGTGGGGAACGTTTCGTTGGCGTTGGTGCTGGGGTTGGAGATAGACTGCGTCGTGATACCCGTGCCGTTGGCACAGTGGGAGGAGTAGTCCGACGAGGAGAGGGGCGTCAGGGTTAAAGTCACGTCGGCGCACTGTGAGACAGAGTCAGCAATGGATCGGTACGGGTCTCAGCCATTCTAGAGGAATTGGAAAAGGAGGTTGCGGGATTGGGATTGACATTGTTGGGAGTTTCTCGGGAATGTCTAGGTAAGAGACGAACTTGATATAGCCCCCCCCCAGACCCGGCTTCGTCGCCGTTCGACACAACCTGGATCGTCGCCGGCATGCCCTCGGTGATGTTCACGCTGCTTGGCACGCTGACCATGCCTATGCAGAAATCCCCCAGACCCTGTTGCAGAAAGGTTTGGCGCATGACGATGTTGTAGTTGACGCCCGGGTTGCTGCCAAGCGCGATCAGCACCTCAATGTCTGTTTGCGTGTGGTGCATGTCAAGCTGGATGGGCCCGCCCGTCGCCGGCCATGTTGTCCGGTTTGAGAGAACGGTGTCGAAGCCACCGCAGGGGAAGTTGGGCGCGGTGGAGTCGTCGAAGCCGCGGGCTGGTGGCCAGGTGAGAAGGAAGTGGGCGGAGGTGAGAGGCAGAAGGGAGAGAAGGGCGAGGGCGGTATGCATGGTTGCTGTGTTTTTGGAGGGAGGTGGGGTGCCGGGCGACCAATTGGGATTATGTCAAGATGTTGTGGGTAGAGGATTAGAGGATTAGAGGATTAGAGGGATGAGTGAGCTTTAAGGTGAGAGTATTATTCACGCAATGGAAGCAAGGAGAGCTGGTGAGTGGGTTTAGAAAGCACGCAACACGGTACCTGGTGACTTTTACCTTTAAGAAGGAGCTCGACTCATAGTTGGCTACGGGGTATTCTCATTCCAGGAGATGGGTTAGTGTGAGTACCCGATTGCAAGAGGCGTCGCGTAGCGCCTTTAGGAGAAGGCATTTTGAGCTTGTTACGCTTGGCTAAGCCGAGGATGAGACGAATTGGAGTAGATGCAGATGTTCCTTCCACAATGCAGTGATTTAGTGAGGGCGTGTTTGGTGGGTTTGAAGCCTTTGAGAGGAAATGAGCAAGTTTCCAAAGCCCGCGGCTGGGGGTGGCTTGGCCTCCCGGGGGCCTTCCTTGCTGCTGCAGATGGTGAACCCCCACCACGAGGCGCCCAGGACGACCTTGTTTTTGCACCCCCTGAGCAGTCTGGGCTCCTAATTCGGTTCCACCTTGAGGCTCGAATTGCATCGTGCGTCCGCGCGATATCAAGAAACAAATTTTGTGATTGACATGATTTGTCCTGCAGAAGACATTTCTGCGTCTTGAAGAGTAATAAATCCGCTCTACCGCTATCAATACCCCCTGCCTTGAACTCCGAACCCAGCAGCTTTCTAAATACTCGTTAGAGGACCCTTTCCATTATAGCAAATACTATATTACGCCTTGCCCGTATGTGATGAGAAATAGCCCTAATGAACCCCGACCCCGGCCGAAAAGAGTTAATGGCTCTCGACTGGATAGAATCTCCCGAACACTAGTTCCCCGATAAAAATGCCTGCAACTACCGACATGAAGTACCCTACGTTGAAAGTCATGACGGCCAGCATCCTACCCACCATCAGCGGAGGATTCGGAGGAATGCAGCATTAGCACTTACAGGAGATAACCTACACCGCCCATTATCATGACTAACAGCGCCCTTGGGACATCCACGCTGAAGCGCCACGGTTGCACATGTCGGATGGGACTGTGTACGACTTTGACATTCTCTTCCACACCATTCACACTCAAAACTGCCGTCTTGGAGTCCGCGTCCGAGGAAATCCGCTCAGAAACCGGAGTCTTGTCTGCGACAACAACGTATCGTCGCTGCATAGTTTTCTCGAGCCATTTATATTCCAGGTAGTGTTTTAACGTAAAGCTGCCCCGGTATATAACGGCGAGAACAATGAGGAAGATACATGTCCCCGCGTAGGCTCCGGCTGACTTGGGTGTCCATTTTGAGGAGAAGAGAGGAGTTACGGTGTTCGAGAAGAAGGTCATGCTCATTTGGGAGGCATCCATGGTCATATCCATCGTGACTGCGTGTGATTTGGTAGACTCATCAAAGCTTGAAGACTTCAAGGCGTCAAGGCGTAAATACACGAGGATATAAGATTGGATGAATTAAGAATCGAGGGTCTGAGTAGGAAAATCTACTCTTGTACCTGCACGACACACAGTTTTGAGTTTTTTGAGACGCGGGGTTTACTGGAGTTCAGCATGAACTCACGTGTACTGATTCGTGGCCTGCGAAGGTTTGAGGGCTTGAGAGAGAGATTGAGAACAATAGTGATACGGATAAGAAAGATTGATTGAAAGAGATGAAGCGTGAGCTGTTACGATGGATAATGCGGGAGGTTGCGGCTCGCGGGCCGGGTGCTTATCTTGCGCTTGGAGTAGTTCTATGTAGTAGTCACTTCTTTTAGCAGCTCGAAGGAACTTCGCTCCTAAGCGCTGTCTTGACTATTAGTGGTTTTAGGTGATGATGTAGAGGAAGTTGGTCTGCGGGCGTTTGAGCACGTTTCCATTGGCCAGGTCCTGCTCGTTTGATGTGCCATCCCGACAAGGTGCATCGAAGCATTGACGAAGGCTCCTTGATCCATGATCAGCCTTAAGGTCATGGACAAAGCTCCGCTGTGCTCGATAAACCATTGCTCAATATGGGAAGTCGAGTTCCAAACGCTGCACTTCTCTGAGCTTATCTCACAGGGCGGATTTTGCGGCACATATTTTCGTGGCTGGCTCTGTGAGATCGTCTTCGACTCCATTTCCCGACCCACATTCTTCTAGAGTTACGTGCGACAGAGGTTGTCGCTTTGACGACGACAAAATACATACCTTCAGAGAGACACGCAATACAAATGTAAGATCGCTGAGGTGGATTTCATTCTCCTGTTCATCTTCCATTCCTTGGACGCGGGTTTCCCGCGACAACTCCGCTCCGTCCTCGAGTGGTTCCGTTCAATACAACTCCATATTCAGGATTATTACAGACAAAAACTCGCCAAGATGGATATGGGGGATATGCCCATGGGCTCTACGTCCGCTGGTAATGGCATTCCCTCACTATTTACCTTTCAAAGAATGTACTGGGCAGTTGTCGGCACAGTTATTGGTATAGCAACATTGGTCAATGTCCTCAACTACGTTATCTTCAGACAAAGGTAAAATATTCTCAGGTGCGTACCTAGATTAGGACTCCGTTGACTCTCAAATCACCAGGCTTTCAGCGTCAAGCAAAGGACTACCGAAGCCAGCCAAACCAAAGTCTCTCTTGTTCAGAGTAAATGCGACAATTACTGCCATTTTCCGCGAAGCTTCAAATGCTTCGATTAGGATCCCGATCAAAGGTCACACAATTCGGCTGCCAACTGTGGGCCGTACTAGTTTGGTGGTAGCAAACGTCATTGTGCTCGTCGTCCTATGCTTCTATAAGCTCGACCCCAATGATAGGTGGTCCAGGGAGAACATTGGATACAGGACTGGATTTGTCAACATGACACAGCTTCCGCTGATCTTCCTGCTGGCGGGAAAGAACAACATAATTGGATACTTGACCGGAATCAGCCATGAGCGGCTGAACTGGCTGCATCGCTGGTGCGCTCGGTGTCTCTTCCTTACTACAACCATTCACATGGGTTATTGGTTCGCGGACTGGGCACCTTACAACTACATCGCAACGCAGATCAGGACAGACATCCTCACGAAAAGAGGAGTGATGGCATGGGCTGTGCTACTCTGGATTGTCATCAGCTCCATGACACCAATCCGAGGGTGGTGCTATGAGCTATTCGTCTTGCAACATCTCGTTTCTTTTGCTGTTTTCATCGGGTTTGTTTACATCCATACGCCGGTCGAGGTGCATGTCTATATCTGGATTCCGGTTGGACTGTTTTTCTTCGACCGCGTGGTACGAGCATTGCGGGTTTTGTATGCGAATCTGGCCATTTTCCACCCCAAGCAGCGGAAGGCTGGGCAGATGTCCGGGTTCTGGGCATGCAAGGCCGAACTCACGCCTCTTCCGCACAACACGACTAGAATCACCATCAAAAACCCACCAATCGGCTGGACCCCTGGCCAACATGTTTTCCTCTCATGCCATTCAATTGTTCCGTTACAAAGCCACCCATTTACTGTTGCTTCGATCCCGGAGGATGGGAAGATGGAATTCCTTGTAAAAGCAGAAAAGGGCGGTACTAGACGGTTTTTTAGACACGCAGAGAAACAGCATGGACTACCGACCTCATCTGATAGCACCCAGCCTCGTATGAAAACTGTTGCCATTGAAGGGCCATACGGCTGTATCCGCCCATTACAACAGTTTGAGAGTGTTGTCCTTCTTGCTGGCAGTACTGGAGCAACTTTTACCGTCCCCTTACTCCGGGACATCGTTCAACGCTGGCGAGCACCTCCCTCTCAGAATCCTGGAATCTTCAGCACGCCAAAGGGCGCAGTAACGCGGCATGTCCGCTTCGTATGGGTAGTCAAATCCAGGGGTCAACTAAGCTGGTTCGCCGCCCAGCTCTCCAGTATTTTCGAAGACATCCAAAACCTCCAATCCCAGGAGCGCCAAGCAGAAATCGACATGAGCATCTACGTGACGTGCGACAGCTCCTTCACAGAGGAGCACAAATCACGCCTCTCATCCGTGACCGCACCCACGCCGGCACCCACACAGCCCCAACACCGTGGCGCCGTAGAGATGGACAGCGAGGCATCGACGCTGGATGAGAAATCCGGACTCAAGAAGCCCTCAGAAAAATACTCGATCCACGAGTTCGACTCAGCCCCGACCTCTCCCACGAAGCCGCCGCAGCCAAGCGCATACGGCCCGGACGGCGAATGCTGCTGCAAGACGACGGTCGAGAGCGAAGATGACGTCGCGGCCGCCTGCGCTTGCACCTGCGGTCCCTCCTCCACCACTCGGCCGCAGTCCACGCTGTCGTCCAGCACGTCCGTCGCCGCGAAGCCGATGCTGCATCCGCGGATTACGGTGATCAGCGGCCGCCCGCAGTGCCGCAACATCATCCGCAAGTCGCTGGAGCAGGCTCTGGGCGAGAGCGCGGTGGTGGTGTGCGGGCCGCAGGGGCTGGTTAGCGATATCAAGCAGGCCGTGGTTGCGCTGAGCGATGAGCGGGCGATCCATAAGGGGACGGGCGCGCAGGGGCTGTATCTCCATACTGAGACTTTTGGGTACTGATCAGATTTGGATAGGTCTTTGGGAGGCGTTGGATTTTAAGATGGAAGGATGCATTGCAGGGCGTTTTGGGGGAGTAATGGATGCTCGGACAGAGCTGGGAGGGATTTGTAACGTTGTTTTTCGGGATGCGGGATAGTTTTCATGGCTCCTAGAAATGAGCTTGATATTTTTAAATTTAGTGAGGCACTTTTGCGGGGCTTACTTTTGATTGTATGATTTTTGGGTATTAGCGAGATTTTCAGGTGTTGATCACGAGCAGGCACAACCCGGAACAATCCCGCCACAGCAACTCTTAGCACGCAAGTATTCCGCGATACTTATACACAACCTGAACAACTATTACAGAGCTTCACAAATGGCACAAGGCACGCGAAGCTGCCCTGCAGCGTTATATGTCAGGTCGGTAAGTACAGCGTTGGGACGACCGAGAAGTTTTGTCAGCAGCCGGAGGCACGGGATGGGGGGCATCCGGACGCCAATCAGCACTCTTGACCAGGGACGCCCCCTCGGTTGGCCATAGCTCCCGCGCCCTGCGGCTTCATCTAACCACCCACGACCATCCCATCAGCAACTTGTGCTTAGAAATTGGGAAGGCGTTGGATTATAAGCCACTGACATTCTGCCTCGACGGCAATTTGGTTTCTAGGATATAAGACGAGAAGGGACATAGAAGGCACACAGAAGGCACACAGCAGGCACACAGAAAGCACACAGAAGGCACAGAAAGCACACAGAAAGCAGGATCTGCAACCAGGGTCAAGGCACGCCTGAAATTCTGATTCCAATATTGAGACAGGACCCAGTTGTACAACACCACCTTGTCCCGTCTCATTACATCCTTACTCGTCCTTAAATCCCTACATTCTCCCAACACCCCTTTCCAAATCCTCCACCTCCACCTCAGCCTCCCTCCCTCTATCCAACCTCACCTTCCAACCGTCCGTCCAAACACCCTCCCACCACAACTACAATGCCTCAGGAAACCATCCTTATCCTCGGCGCCTCCTTCGCCGGCCTGGGCGCCGCCCACTACATCCTCAAACACGTCCTCCCCGCGCTGCCCAAATCCGGCGATACAACCTACACCGTAACGCTCGTCAACCCCTCCACCGACTTCTACTGGCGCATCGCGGGCCCCCGGGCCACCGTGTCCAAAGCGCTCATGCCGCCGGCCAAATACCTGTACCCAATCGCGCCCGGCTTCGCTTCCTACCCGAAAGACAGCTTCACCTTCATCCAAGGCACGGCGACGGCGCTCTCCACCTCCTCCCGCACCGCCACCATCACTCTCACCGACGGCAGCACCACCAGCATCCCCTACCACGCCCTCATCATCGCCACCGGCACCAACACCCCCGCGCCCCAGCTCTCGCAGCACACCACCACCGCCGCCCTCACCGTCGCCCTCGACGACTTCCAGGCCGCCCTCCCCAAAGCGACGAGCGTCATCGTAGCAGGCGGCGGCCCCGTCGGCGTCGAGACCGCCGGCGAGATCGGCGAGTTCCTGAACGGGACCCCAGGCTTCTTCGGCTCCAAGCCCGCGCACCCAAAGGCCAAAGTAACGCTCATATCCGGCGACAAGAAGCTCCTCCCGATCCTGCGGCCCGCGATCGCGCTGACAGCGGAGAAGTACCTCGCGCGCGTCGGCGTCGACGTCGTCTACGACGTGCGCGTCACGTCGGCAGCGACAGAGGGGAAGGCCGGGCAGACGGCCGTCACGCTCGCGGACGGCTCCGTGCGCAGCGCCGATCTGTACGTCGATGCGACGGGCGTGCGGCCGAATACCGCGTTTTTGCCTAGGGACCTCGTCAACGAGCGCGGGTTCGTGGCGTGTGATCCTGCGACGTTGCGCGTCGACGCCGCGGGCCCCCGCGTCTATGTCGTTGGGGATGTCGGGTCGTATACCCGCGGTGGCGTTATGGATCTGGATAATGCGCTGCCGGTTGTTATGACGAATTTGAAGAAGGATTTGACGGGCGGGAGTGGGCCGGATCGGACGTATACGCCGAATAATTCGGAGCAGCAGATTGTTCCTGTGGGCAGGGGCAAGGGCGTTGGTGCGTTTGGCGGGTGGAGGGTCCCGAGTTGGTTTGTGTGGATGATCAAGGGGCGCGATTATTTATCCAGTATGGCGCCGGATGTTGTGAGTGGGAAGAAGTGGGCTAAGGAGAGCAAGTAGAAGGGGGCTCAGGAGAAGGCGGGAGTTCAGGGGAAGTAAGGAGTTTACGATAAGAGTAGATCTGGGGAAAGAGCTAGAGGAGTTGGTGGGTAGTGGGAGTAATGCTAAGATATGGGAGAGTTGGTGGTGTTAGTGTCGGAGATATGTCTGTGGATGTGGATGCTATACCCAGCGGGGAGCGTACGGAGACTGGAAGGCCATACCCTAGCCTCTTCTCAGGCTTTTAATTCCCTCCTTTCTCTTTTTCTTTCGTTCAGCTAGTCGCACCTTCCTCGATCCTGTCTTTTCTTTTTGCATCGGACTTTTAACTACGTAGCTGATTATGCATGGCGGGAGTGCGGTGTTGGTGATGTTAAAAACGTGTTAGAAAATAGATGCTATTCCTGATATTGAGGTTTGATAGAGGGAAAGGTGATTAGAATGACTGGTTTACATTTGTGAGAACCAAAAACAGCAGCAAGTTGATTCCACCATGCTCGCAAGATAGATGATCGTTATCATAGCACGGTTCTCTGCCATGAGATAAAGATTTTGAGATTTCCCCGGTCCTCTAATAGAATGTTTACCATGAAGGTGCAAGCTAAGAAGCATGGAAGTGTAAACAAGTGTCGCTGAGTGGACCAAGAACGAGGCAAGGGCAATTACGACCATCATACCACGAGGTTGGATGCGGGATGTTGAACACAGCAGATACAGGAGCAGTCAAGCAAGGCTACAGACAATCGAACTTGTCTCGAACGCCCGTCCGATTCCTTATTGCAATTCCGAGTACAGACAGACCCTTCGCTACCGACCGAAAAGAATAGGTACAACAAGACCGCGAGCACTCCCCCCATAATGCTGCAACCCCTACCTAACCATCCAACGCATGTAGCGGGCATATAAAAGCTGCTGCCGCTGCCGCATCCCTTCTCTTAAATCTGACGAAGCGCTGCTTTACTCAACATCACCCTTCGACTCGAAGTTCTCGCCGGCAACTAGGTCAGGGATGTCGTCATCATCTTCATCCTCCTTCTTGTCGTCCTCACCCTTCTCCTTCTGCATACTCTGGTAGCTTTCGGCTAGCTTGCGGAGCGAGGCGAGCGAGTCCGGCCCGAGCTGGTTCAGGATGCCAGGGACGAGCTCTGTAAGCTCTTTGTCTTCACCCGCGCCGTAGATGGCGAAGGTGTTTGCGGGGACCGAGGCGTGGACTATAGGTGAGATAGCGGTTAGTAGGTAGTTTAGAAGAGATTCAGGTCGGGATGCACTCCGAACTAAACCAGAAGGTCGAGCAAGCGGAGTCATGTCATGGCCATCCACACACTCCCAGCCCCAGGAAAAGTACAAATTTCGCAGTGGGAGTTCGAATTCTGCGTGGATGTGGCAGAGAAACAAGTAATGAGATGGAAGAGAAAACCCACCCTTCGGCGCCGAGAAATGAATGACGTTTCCATCACTCTTGAACATGTTGACCTCCTCAATGGCCTGAATAGGCTGGACGTTTAGCTTCTTCAGCGACGTCTGCAGCTTCTTATCGTCGGTGCCGGCGCTCTTGTGCACCTTCTTGACTTTCCGGCGCGGGGTGCCTTTGCCGCTACAATCACGATGCCTAGTCAGCCTCACAGTCCATAACAAACCCTATTTCCACATGTTCTCCTCAATGGTATCTCCACACAACTCCAATCTACTGGGAAGGGTTTTTTTCTGGGGTTGGTGGGGCTGGAAATGCTAGAAATAGAGGAATTGCTTACCCTTTGCACAAAGATCCTGTTAGCAGCCTATCTGGCCATAGCTCTGTTCAAAGGCCGGAAGAAAACCCAATGGAACGGGATAAAGCATTGCAGAACTCACCAATGCGCACCGATGCCTGCATCCGCGCCAGCTTCGCCTGATCCATATTTGCGGTGTGGAGAGAAAGGTGAGAAAGCTACAGGATTAAGAGAACCTGGTCATGCAGCTGCTGTTAGTCTTGGACTCGAGCTTTATCTTGAGGATGGGATTAGGTTGGCATAGTGTAGGAGATGGGGGCGGAGGCAGTACCTTTGGTGAGGTGTAGGTAGCTATGTGAGGTGAAGTTGTCTTGATGGTGATGGGCTCGGCTTCCTCGGCGCAGTGTCCAATGTCCGATCTGTGTGGCCTCGCTAAAAAATTTGGCCGAAAATTGAGATGGAACTGCGAAGTAGCTGGAATGTGAGGAGAATACTATCGAAGATGTAAGTGTTTTGATTTCTTGCAGTGTGCTTCCAAGATTTTTCTTAATAAAATTCGTATTGTAGCCATTTCTTCACAGTCCGCTCATCTCCTTGCGTCGAACGAATACAAAGCTGTTTCGAGAACACATAGCCAAGCCTCTATATCAGATTTTTAGTAGTCTTACATGACGGGGCAGTGACTTACCCATGATTATTTCGACCCCAATATGAAGACTATAACAATTATTCCTAGGAGAAGACTGTAGTTGAGAAGGACCATAGTGATGACATCTTAGTGGAATGGTGCTAGTTAAGTGCTCTCTGGTATTCATCACGACTGGAATGCAGCTCGTAAACAGCAGTAACCTAGAAGTCAGGACAAGGTAGCTCGCTGTATTGATTTATGACGATGTGCTTATTCCTAAATTCATGATAAATTACAAAATCTTCGTTCTCTAACGTATAGGCTCTTTTTGTCCATCTTTACGTAGCCCAATACCAAACGCGAGGAATTACCACCGCCCTCTTTCTACCCCCGTGCATAACTCTGAAGCTTCCTATCTCACTTCGGAAAAGACTTCGAAAAGAATCTCGGATACAAAAGCTGAAAACGAGTCTGACTTAACAGCGCTCCCCTAGATGTAATATCCTCTCCATGAAAACCAACCAGTACGGTAGAGAATGAAACCAGGGATTAAACAAGCCAAGAACGTGAGCAATATGGATGGAAGGAGATCTCAGTTAGGACCGACCCGCTACGAATACTTGCAGCATCCCGAAAGCCATATCACCTACTTCTCTAGCGTGCTAATTCGAGTATCCTCAAGCTGGGAGAACGCACCTATTCCTTACCCGAATCTAACCACGCAGAACCGCTGTATCCCTTAACCCGCTGACTCTGGCTCTCACTTATCGATAAGGATTAGCCAATTAGAGGCTCTCGTTTGACCTGATTCTTGGCCACTGTGATAAGAATTGTAGCGACGTGAGGTTATCAAATCCTTGATTTCTATGTATATATATATTTGTAGGCTAGTCCTTAAAGTTGAGCTTTGCCAGGTGTTCCTCCCAACAGGGCCCTGTCGTGCAGAACGGAATCCTACACACAGAACAGCCCCATCTTGGCATTGCACCTCAGCGGGTTAAGGGATACTGCTCCGCCAGTGCCGTATCCAGCGGCGGTGCCCGCTCCCGAGCCTCTGAGTCCAGACCTCCGCACCGAGGAGCCTGATTAAGGCTCCTAGTAGCGAAGGGAGGAGGGCTGGACGCTGGATACCTGCGGTAGAGGGCTTAGGCGCAGGCTCAGGCTCAGGCATAACGTGCCTTACCCCTAAGCGAGACACCCCCCCAAGCGAGACACTGTTTATCCCCAACTAATACCCCCCTAATAAATAATTTAATAAAAAAAAACTATTAATATAATTATTTAATATATAGAAATTAATTTTATGAATTTTTTTTTTAAATTTATATAAAAATTTTTTTTATTAATTTAGTTAACTTTTTATTAAAAATTGTAATAAATAAGCTATTTACTATTTAAAAATTCGCTTTTTTATATTTTTTATATTTTTTATATATCTATATATCCATAATAAATCACTTATATATATAAAATTAATCTATAATACTATTATTAATATAAAAATTTAATAAAAATTTAGTAGATTAGTAAATTATTAAAATAAACTTATATTATTACTCTTTTTATAATTTTATATTATAATTTTATATTATATAGTTATTATATAATAATATAGAGAGAGAGATTCTTTAATTAACGTCTAATACGGATCCTATCTGGCCCACGCAGACTACTCCGTCACAGGGGGAAAACTTATAATTTACAGGAAGAAAACCCTGCAGTTGGGTTAGGGGAGGAAAAACCCTATAAGCCACCTCAGTAGGATGAAAAACCCCGATTTGCCATGTCCGTCCATAGCAGCGGCCCTACGGGCCTACGGCTATGTCCTGTCCTCCTTAGATGTTCGAACTCCTTGGGAACCACTGCTTCCTTCCTTGGCTTATCCAGAGCTAGGGTTCACTACGTCCCAGCTAGGCCTTGCCAATCAATTGCCATGCGCCTCGTGTTCCATATCTTAACCATCCCCTGTGTGCTATCTCTTACTGACCATTGCCATATACGCCATGCCTCCCCCCCCTAAGGCCTATTGAAGGCGTAAGGGGGATTCATCCGTTCTACCATCCTAATACCGAAAGACGAAAGCGGGATATGTGTGTGTGTGTACCTGGGTATCTTTTGTGCCTAGGCCCCAGTCACTAGGCCCTCTCTAAGGGCACCACTCCGTCAAGAGGAGACAAGGAAAACCATACGGGGTTATCCGGCTGACGGTTTCGGAGAGTGACCGCATGCTCCGCAGGCGATCGCCCTGGGGGTTAGGAGGGGCCGTATATTTGCTCGTTCGTTCGCTCGTCCGCTCGTTCGTCAATGTGAGGTCGTCGATGCTTTCAACTGGGGGTTGGGGGATGTTATCGAATACTATGCATCCATGTTGGATCGTACAGGTGTCCTGGATAGAACAGTGTAGTAGTCGTCATACTGTAGAGGGCCAATAGTAGTGGTTTTCAAGATCTCACCATCTAAAAATTTTTCACCACCGCCCTTAACGCCCACAACCACCACCAGGTCCTGTCCGCACGCTGTGCAACGTCTCTGCGTTGGCTCTGGATCTGAACTTCGAAGACTAGGTTCGTAGCCGTCACCACGTACAGGTGCAGAGTCCGATTTCGACGGCCTTATATAATAATATATTAAGTTATTAAAATTATTATAATAGTGTAATAGTATAATAATATATATAAATAATATATATTAATAGATAAAAATTTAAGTAATTATATAATAGTATAGTAATATAGTAATATAGTAATATAATAGTTATTAATAAAAGAGTATTTTTAAATAATTATAATATATAAAAATAATAATAATAATTATTATTATGTCAGTCGTTGTCTATGACTGACTAGTTATGGGGTAGTCACATGTACTAGTTATATAAGCTAAGCGAGTATAAAATCCACCAGAATCCACCTATAGAATAGTATTAACAATACAACAACTTTATCTATGTATCTTGATATACGTATCTGATTCCCTTATACCTCCGCTGCACCTCGTCGAGTACTAGCCTTAATAGGTTATAAGCCCGGCTACGCCTATAGAGGGTTTTAATATAGCGTTTTTTAAATAACGCGTAGAGAGAGCTGTGATGTGTAATTACAGTAGTTATTAAACGATTAAAGGACGCGTATTGTCCGCGGAATTAATTACTACCTTACTAACCTATTTAACTCGCTAAGTCTAATCAGAAGACGAGAGCTAAGAAGTAGGTAGGAGATAGTAATAGGTTAAGCTTGTAACTGGATAATAATTGATACAATACGTATCAGGAGCTTAACCACGACGCGTCTAGTAGCATATACCACCTACCAATGACTTAAGAAGTAGACGATGATTAAAACCAATTAGAATAATCTTAATTACGATACCGCAATATAAATATAGCGAGTTCCTAATTAACTTAATATCTAATTACTGCACTTAGGATAAGTAAAAGTAGTAGCAGTAAGAACCTACTACCTAATAGTATAAAGCTAAAGGGAGAGGAGAACTATGTTGCATAGAAGGAAGTAATAGAGGATATTACTATTGCGAACGGATTAAGACGTTATATTTATAAAAAGGGAAAAGCACCTAAATATATGGATAAATTTAATAAGAAAGCTAATAAGATAAAGCTAGCAGTATGGCTAATATAGGAAGCTGGAGACTTAAGCATAAAGATCATTATTAAGCATAATGTCAAGAGTACCCCTATATAAATACTAGCAGGATATAAGTTAGTGCGTAAGATATAGGTAACTCTATAGACTTAGTATAAGGGAACTGGAGCAGTTTTTAGCTATAACGCTATTAAATTATACACAAAGATTAAGTATAACGACTACCCTAATCTCGAGCACTTTATTATTACATTTAAAAAGGCTATTAAAAAGCTGGCGAACCTTAACATTTCCCTACCTAAATTATGGCATCTAATTCTCTTTATTATGGCCCTATTTAACGCATGGCCTGTCTAGGCAGAATAATAGCAATTAAATTCTTAAAAAGAATTAACCTAACTGTTACTCTCCGCGTTAATTAAAGATATTATAGATAAGGTATAAAACAAGGATAAGAAGGCTGAGGGAGGTATACTGTATAGGGGGAAGCCTAATAAGAAGGGCAAATAAAAGGTAAAGAAGGATAAGGAGAAGAGCAAGGGAAAGTATTATAAGAACTATAAGAAGCCAAACGCCCGTCACAAACCTAAAAACTGCTTTATTATAAATAAGAAGCTATATTATAAATAGGAAAAAAAGATAGGTAAGAAGTTTATTCTATATTAGGAACTTAATAAGAAGAAGTTAGGTAGTAAGAGTAGGAAGGAAGAACCTAGCAGTAACTCCTTAGACGATAATAATACTTGTAGTAACTTAGATAATAGTAATGCTTATATATTCGTAAAGAAAGAGTTAGGGTACCTCTACGTACACCTAAATAGAAAGAATTAATTACTAATTAAGTAGAAAGGAATACTGTTTAATACTAGAGCCAAAACCTATATCGCTAAATTAATTAACGACTTTAATACTGGTACGTATATACTAGCATCTCTACCATTAATTAACACAGTAAGTAGAGAGGCTACGCCGCTTGGCTTTAGCAAGAGAATAATTATCTATGCTATAGATATAGGAGAGACGTATATACTAAACCTTAGTAAGGTGCAGTACCTACTAAACTATAGTATTAATATCTTTAGAGCTAGAAAGCTCCTAGGTAGGGGTAATATTTAAATTAAAGATAGAAACCTTATGGTTAACAAAAAAGGCCTTAGCATATTCCGATTTAATAAAAATATAATAATTATTAAAGCACCCTGTGACGGTGCTGGAGCGCGTTACTGGCCATATTTAACCAATTAGGATTTTCCATGCCCGGTATGTAAAATCGCTATTGGCCCGCTTACTACTAGCGCCTTAGCGGCCCTTGTAATATGCCTATTTACTGCCCCTAAACAATTCTTCTTCTTTTTCTCCTTAGCTTAGTATTCTTGTATAGTAGCAATCTACAAGCTTCGGTTCAGAAGCATTTATATAAGCCCGTTATATTATACTAAGCTCTCTATACACTACCTGGGAAGGCCTTAATAATATCCCACCCTAAAAGAAGACCTTCGTCTGCAATGACGCGTCGACGCGTTATACTTAGATATCAAAAAACTCACACTACTATGCCTGAGAAGGCCCTAATAATATCCCACTTTATAGGCCAGACTGTACTTGACCTATACCCCTAAAAGAACCCTAGAATTGAAACTGAATCGTATAATTCCAACGAACTTTAGGAAGCCAATAATAGCACCTAAAGCAAGCTTATCTAAAAGACCTACCTCTACCCAAAAGGAATATGAGATCTAGTTAGGATTAGAAATTAAAGACAATGACAATGTTATAGGTGTACACGAGTAGATTTGTGCCCTTGCTGCTAATTAGAAGGTTGATTGTCTTTAAGCCTAAAGTATATAAGAGACTTTAAAGGAGATCCTAAAAAGCCTTACTATTTTATAAAATAGCCTAGCCTCCCCTTTATAAAGCCTTAGTTAACCCATTCGCTTAACCAAATGTAATACACTAGAGAGTACGGATATAATAATAAAGTAATTAAAGTCCGTTAAGCTCCCTAACCCCCTATTATTATTGGACGGCATAGACCCAACCTTTAAAAACTAGAGAATTTAGGTGTAAGGAAAGCTTTATATTAACCATAACTATTTCCCCTCTAAAGAAGCTAAAATGCTTTACCTCTTTAGTCGAACCATTAGGGACGCCCAGCGACACCTTTAGGCTAAGTTTGAGGATAAGTTACCTGTTTGGTTTATATCTGTTAACAAGATAATATAGCATCTGGCTACTATCTATGTTAATCCAAATAAAGTATGGGATGCCTATTATAACTATAATCGCCTAATAATAAAATTAAACTAATCCTTTACTGAGTTTTAGACTTAATTCTTATACCTAGTAGGCGAAGGCTAGGTTCCCCCTAAAAACTATTATTTAGACCTATATAATAAGCTAACGGTCCGACTATAAGAGAAGATTATAGTAGCCTTAGATAACCTACCAACCTACTAAAAACTCACAGCCTAATATTTGTTGCTAGATTTAGAATTAAAATAAATTAATACTTGTTCTGATTGACTAAAGCGGCCCTATAGCGACCGTAATCTATCCGCTACACTAATGGGAGCTAGCGTTGGAAGATAAACTATAACTGCCCTTATACTAAAAGCGGTTATAACTGCCTACCTATAAACCTCGCCTGACCCGCTATGTACTATACCTTTAACCAATACTTATTGCAACACCCTAATTGACCCTGCTATGGTCACGTGCTTTAATTGCAGAAAGGATAGTTACTTTGCCACGTCCTGCCTAGAGCCAAAGGATATGGGTAATATTAAGGAGATAGAGGAAGAAGAAACGTCTAATAAGTTAAGAAAAGAAGAACCCTAGGGAAAGACTCCCCCCTAGGGTATCCTATTAATCTTAAAGAGATTGATCTAAGTTAGCTAATAGGTGGAAAACACTTTATAGTTCCATGTATAGTATCTTAAAATAGATATGGAGTTAATACAACTGCCCTTATTAACACTGGAGTAAATGGCTTTGCCTTTATAAATACTGCTTATATAAATAATGTTGCTAAGTTCTTAAATATAAATGCTACCCAACTAGAGAAGCCTGTTTAAGTAAAAGGCTATAATAGTTAAGCCGGTATGCTGGTTACCCATGTTTTAAAGCTATATATCGCTATTAATAGATAACGCTAGTTTAGCATCCCCTTCTATATCCTAGACCTAGGGTTATATAACATAATTCTTAGCCAAAAATAGATGTCCTACTTTAATATTTAGCTGAACGTTTAATAAAGATAGTTTGTCTAGCTGGAGAATAGACCAAAGTTACCCTCCTTTATTAGGGAAATCCGCACTAACCGTAAGATGTTAGCTATGAAGGCTGATCCTACCTACTAGTAAGATGTTAGGAACCGCGACCTAGCCTTTGCCTAAGAAGATGCCCGCTATAAGGCCGGCAGGAACTCCGTACTAATAAGGATACTCCCCTAAAGGACTATAGTTAAGGAGGACTCTACTTACGGAAGTGGAATGGATACTAACGTAGACAACTTCTAAATTATGGAGATCTGGCTAATGGGGAAGAGGACGTACTAATAGGACATAAAGGATAACCTTTAGAAAATACAATGAGAGCTAAGAGGAGTGAGGATAATACTAATACCCTAGAAGCCCCTAAGGCTACGGATAACCCTACTATTATATAATACCCCTATAGTAGATATTGCGGTAATTAGTGCTATAGGTTTCCACTTTAATATATATTGGAAGGACAATAAAGTCTTTACTACTAGTTTATATAAAATTGACCAGATTATCGCTAAGAGGGAAGAAGTGCTAGTAGAGGAAATTAATAAGGAACTAGTTAAGTGCCTCCCCCCTAATTACCTCTTAAACTATAGAGACGCGTTCTTAAAAGTAGCTTTAAATATACTACCCCCCTACCGAACCTATAATTATAAGATTTAGTTGGAGACTAATAACTCCCTAGGCTATAGCCCCCTTTACTAGCAAACTACGGAGAAACTAAAGGCAATAAAGTAGTACCTAATTAACAACCTCTATAAAGGGTTTATTAAGCCAAGCCAGGCTCCCTTTACTTCCCCTATTTTATTTATAAAGAAACCTAATAAAAGCCTTTGTTTCTGTATTAACTATTAAAAGCTAAACGCTATTACTTAAAAGGATTAGTACCCTCTCCCTTTAATTAATAAAACCTTTATATGTCTAAGCTGGGCTAAAATCTTTACTAAGCTTAATGTCCGCTAAGCTTTTTACTAAATTAGGATAGACCCTGCATTAGAAGACCTAATAACGTTCTATACCCGTTACGGGTCTTATAAATATAAAGTCCTTCCTTTTAGACTGACGAATGGGCTAGCCACTTATTAACGGTATATAAATGATATTCTTTTTAACTACCTTAATAAATTCTGTACGGCATACCTAGACAACATTTTTATATACTTAGATAATAAACTTAAGCACTAAGTTTATGTTAAGAAGGTCCTAGAGAGACTACAGAATATAGGTCTATAAGTTAATATTAAAAAATGTAAATTTAGAGTAAAACGCATAAAGTACCTTGGGTTTATTGTTAGTATAAAAGGAATTAAAGTTGACCTGGAGAAGGTTAAGGCAATCCGTAACTAGAAATCCCCTTATACTATAAAAGGAATCTAGTCCTTTCTTAGCTTTTGTAATTTCTACTATTAGTTTATTTATAACTATGGAGTTGTAGCTAAGCCTTTTATATAACTAACTAAGAACGATACGTCTTTTATCTTTAATGATAACTGTATAAAAGCCTTTAAGGAGTTAAAGGACTGACTTATCTCCTTTCTAATTTTTTGTTACTACGACCTAGACCTTGAATTAATGCTGGAAACGGACGCCTCTAACGGGGTAGTAGTGGGAGTCCTTTTATAGCTATACCTAGACGGTGAATGGTACCCTATTGCGTTTTTCTTAAAAATAATGGCCCTAGCTAAGTGTAACTACGAAGTGCACAATAAGGAAATGTTGGCTATTGTATAATTATTATCCCAGTGGCGCGCAGAGCTTGGAAGCACAGACTCTTAAATTAAGGTTTATACTGATTATAAAGCCCTTAAGTATTTTATAATAACAAAACAACTTACCAGTTAATAGGCTTGGTGGGCCGAAATACTCTCCTAATTCTTCTTTATGATTATATACCGCCCTGGCAGGCAAAATGCTAAGGCTGACGCCTTAACCCGGAGAGAATAGGATGTGGGGCCATAAGATAAGCTAAAGGCTTAGTACCGGATACGCACCCTTTTCTATACTGAATAACTTGACCTGCGTATCCTTGAGGAACTGAGCTCCGAATAGAATAAGGTAGTACCTATAGAAGGAAAGACCCTAGATAAACTAATAGGACTAATTGATTGTATTCTAACCGCGAACCGTATAGCCGAATCCCTAAAAGCCCTCCGCGATTAAGCTATGGGGGGTGACCCTAGTTTAGAAATGGAAGACGGACTGCTCCTATACTAAGAACGGCTTATAGTTCTAGATATTAACAACCTATAAATAGAGCTAATCCGTAAAGCCCACTGTTAAGTCTCTATGGCGCACCCTGGTTAAGATAAGACCTACTAACTACTATTGCCTTGTTACTATTGGCGAGGACTCCTGTCTAATATAGAACGATTTATTAGAAATTGTTATGCTTGCAAACGTGTAAATACCCCTAGGGACTAAACTCCTAAATGGCTGTAACTACTACCAGTCCCTAAATGCCCTTGGCAATATATTATAATGGTCTTTAAATTACTCCTAAAGGACAAACACGGCTATGATATGGCCTTTATAGTAGTTGACTGACTAAGTAAGTAAGCCGTTTCCCTCCCTTGCTTTAAGACTATGACCGTAAAGGATATGGCCTATATATACGTGGACAATATCTACTGGATCTATAGCGCTCCTAAGTTAATTATCTCTAACCATAGACCTTAGTTTATATCGGACTTCTAGAATAAATTCTGCTGTATCCTTAGGATTAAGATTAAGCTCTCTACCGTATTCTACTCTTAAACCGACGGCTAAACCGAGATTATAAACCAGTACCTTAACCAACAACTTCGCCCCTTTATTAACTACTACTAGGACAACTAGTTGGAACTACTACCTATAATAGACTACGCACAGCTCACGCTCCCTTATAATAGTATAGGAATGTTGCTATTTGAGTTACTCTATAGATATAGGCCATAAACATTCTTTAATTGGAATAGACCTACAGAATATATAATGGCCCGTGAACGCCTTAGCTATAAAGAGGCCCAGATATTCGCTAAGAGAATATATAGGGCCTAGGAGACTGCCTAAGCAATTATAAAAAGGGCACAAGAGAAGAAAGAGTCCAACGTGAACCAATATTGCCGCAAGGTAGACTTCCACGTAGGAGATAAGGTATAGGTGTTAATAAAGAACTGGAAAACCCAGAGGCTGAGCCGTAAGCTAGACTACCAAATGGCTAGCCCCTATAAAATCCCTAAGAAGGTAGGGCACTCTTTTAAGGTTAAGCTACTAGAGTTAATAAAGATCTACCCTATCTTCTCTCTAGACTGACTGCGGAAGGCCGCGGACGACCTATTGCCTGGATAGTATAATAACCCCCTACCACCAATTCAGATTGTAGAGGACGAAGAATGGGAAGTTGAAGAGATCTTAGCAGTGAAGAAGGACCGTAGTACCTTAAAATACTATGTGAGCTGGGTAGGTTATGACGAAGATCTAGAATGGTACCCCGCATTTAATTTTAAGTACTCTCTCTATAAGCTATGAGATTTTTACCTAGCCTACTTAGATCTCCCTAAACCACCACGTAAGTTAAATAGCTGGGTTAAATGCTGGGAAGAGGGGTTAGATAACTATAATAATTTAAACAATAATAAAGAACTCGGACAAAGCCTAAGGGCAGGCTTTTTTGGGAGGGGGGGGTAATGTGACGGTGCTGGAGCGCGTTACCGGCCATATTTAACTAATTAGGATTTTCCATGCCTGGTATGCAAAATCGCTATTGGCCCGCTTACTACTAGCGCCTTGGCGGCCCTTGTGATATGCCTACCTACTGCCCCTAAACGATTCTTCTTCTTCTTCTCCTTAGCTTAGTATTTTTGTATGGTAGCAATCTATAAGCTTCGGTTTAGAAGTATTTATACGAGCCCGTTACACACCCCGTATATACGCATTCCCTACAGTCACATAAAAAAAGCTATTAGAGATATTAATTTAACTCTAGCATTATCGCTTTAGCCACTTTAGCCTTAAGAATATACAGAAGACCTTTAGATTAGTTAAAGGTATAACCCTTAAGAAGGAAGAGCTGAGCGCCATATAATAGGAGGACGAAGACTTAAGGCTCTGTAACCTATATAAGAAAGGAAAAGCCATAAGGCATATACAAAGACACGCTAAAACGCGAAATCTGTGGGTGTTTAACAAAGTATATATTAACGTGGTAATAATTACCCCTTAAGGCATTGGAAAGAAGAAGTATACTATAGTATTTACTAAGAAGACAACTTTAGTTCAGTAGGCTTACTTCCATAAGTTAAAGAATGGCGTATATAACACTCTAGTTAAATACCAAAAGATAGTAAAGACCTAATTTAGAAGAGTTATTAAAAAATAGTATATAGATGGGGGTAAAGAATACAGCCTAAAGAAGCTAGCTAAGCTTATAGATAATCTAAGGTAGTTAGTAGAGCTTACTATACTGTATAACCTAGAGCAAGACGGCACTTCTAAATAAATAATTAGTATTCTCTATGAGCGTACACAAACCATAATAATTAATATGGACATTCCACAGTTCCTCTGGCTACTAATATTTAAGTTAATAGTACTAATTACTAATTAAATAGCTACCTCTTTATTAAAGGGCAAGACCCTATATAAAGCCTTTATGGACGAGTTTTACCTAAATTAAGATAATAGACCATCCGTAGCTTATCTATAGGTACTTAGCTGTAAGATATATATCCAAATACTAAAGGAGCGCCGAATTATCAGCTAAAAGGTTACTGTATAGGCTAAGGTAGGAATCCTTATAGGCTATAAAGGAAGCCATATCTTTAAGGTATATATACCTTTAAGAAAAGGACCTGCTAAAAATAGGATTGTACAATCCTCAAATATTAGATTTAATAAAGGAGGCTTAATCACAAAGCCCCTATTAGAAGATAATACTAATATTCTAGTACCTACTAGAAATAGGGGTAAGAGCACTAAGAATTAGGATTAATAAGATAGTAACCTAATTTATTAGAGAGTTCCCAACATGCCTAGAAACATTAAGTATTAACCCTAATTAGCACTTAAAAAGGCCATTACGCTAGAGCTTTAAATTAATAAGGATTTAAAGCAACTAGATGTTAACTTTAATATCGAACCCGAATTAGAATATAATACTAAATTAATGCTAGAGACTACTTAGGAGAGAGTTAAAACTAAAACGGCACCTAAGTCAAGGGGTTAATTTAGAGGTTTAAAGAATAAGGTCTATATCCTAAACCCAGAGCTTAGTAGAGAGACTTAATAAGCCACTTAATAATCAAAGCTAAAATTAAGCTTTAACTCTAAATTAAATACAGCATTCTATACTGCATATGCAGCTGACCTAGTATCGTTAATCTATAATAATCCTAAAACAATTAAGGAGGCAAAGACAAGACCTAATTAGCTAGAATAGAAGAAGGTAATTAAGAAGGAGTATTAAGGCCTAGTTTATAAAGGAACCTAGAAGCTTCTAAGACAATTGGAGCTGCCAAAGGGTATTAAGGTACTGCTAGGAAAGCTCGTCCTAAAGATAAAGAGGGATAGAGATAGCAAGATCCTAAAGCGGAAGGCGAGATAGGTTGTTAAAGGGTTTAGGCAGTAGTACGGAAAGGACTTTAACTAAACATTTATAGGAGTATGTAAGAGTGTTATATGGAAGCTAGTAGTCGCCCTTATAGCTCTATTTAACTTAGAAATTAAGTAAATGGATATAGTTAGAGCCTTCCTAAACTTAACCGCTAATATGGATATCTATATAGAAGTACCACCTAACTAGGAAATTAATAAGGAGATCTTAAAGGATGCACCTAAATGGGCATGCAAGCTCCTAAAAGCGCTATATAGTCTAAAATAGGCACCTTAACTATAGCAGAAGGAATTAGCCTCTGCGCTTCAGTAATTAGGGTTTAAAGTATACACCAGCAACTAATATGTATATATTAACAAGTTAACAGGAATTCTAATCGTTATATATATTAACAATATATTAATTATTAGCAAAAATAAGGCCAAGATTAAGGCTCTAAAGAAGAGTCTAACAAGAAGATTTAAGATAGAGGACTTAGGCCCTATAGAATACTTTATAGGGATAAAAATAACTTAAAATAGAAAGGAAGGGATGATTACCCTATGCTAGGATGCATATATTAGCAAAATCCTCAAACAATATGGTATAGAGAATTGTTATCCAGTTAATACGCCAATGGCAGCTAGAGCTACTAAATTCATAGTACCCTTTAACGGGTAAGTAATGGTTAAAGATACTAAGCTTTACGGATTAAAGATCGGCTCCCTAATATATCTAGCAATCCAAACTAAACCGGATATCGCATACAAAGTCTCTATACTATTACAATTCTTATTAAACCCCTTTCCGCAGTATATAAAAGCTGCAGACCGGATACTTTAATACCTATAAGGCACAAAGCTCCTAGGAATTAAATACTAGGGGTGCGTAGGTAATCCAAAGACACTCCTTTACGGATATTATAATGCGGATTTTATAGGTAACAAGTCAACACAAAAGTCCGTCTTAGGAAATGTATACTTCTTTGCTAGTGGAGTTGTATCTTGCTTATTAAAGAGATAGTAGATAGTAGCGCAGTCTACTACTAAGGTAGAGTATTATACTCTAGCTAAAGCCGTGTCTAAAGCACTTTAGCTAAAGCAGATTATGGGCCAGATAATATACTTAGGTGCGGATATTAAGTTAGTACGCCTATACGGTAACAATTAGGGCTCCTTAAGCTTAGCTAAGAACCCTAAGTTTTATTAACGGACAAAGCATATTAATATTAAACACTACTTTATTTGGGAGCATATTACAAAGGAAACAGTTAATCTATGGTATATTACTAGTTCGGAGATAGTAGCTAATAGTTTAACTAAACCTCTTTCGGCTGCAAGTTATGCGAAGTTTGTAGAGCAGCTAAGGTTAAAGGTTATTAAAATTAATTAAGCCTATTTAGAGTATTAAGTTAGTTAAATACAAAGGGGTGTGTTAGTCGTTGTCTATAACTGACTAGTTATAGGGTAGTCACGTGTACTGGTTACGTAAGCTAAGTGAGTATAAAATCCACTAGAATCCACCTGTAGAATAGTATTAACAATACAACAACTTCATCCATGTATCTTAATATACGCATCTAATTCCCTTACACCTCCGCTGCACCTCGTTAAGTACCAGCCTCAACATATTATTACCATTATATTACCATTATAAGTATAAAAATTAATTTTTTAAAGAAAACTTAAAGAAAAACAAGGAAAATAAAATAAATTATATATTTTTATAATATTTTATATAATATTTTTAAGTTTTTTAATTATATACTATTAAATATATATATAGGTAATATTATAAAAATACTGTTAGCGACTTAGTCAATCGAGGCACGAGTATAGCAAGAAGGACGCATGCAAGCCTATACGATTGGATTGTCTATAAACGAGGATCCAAAGCTAAAGAAAGGAAAGGGGAAGAACAGAAGCACCGCTCAAAGCTATATACAATCCTCTAGTCACGTAATGGCAACTTACTATTATATAACGGCAAGTTGCGGCAATCTGACGGCAATTTGCCAGTACCGTTTTCCACCAGCGCCGTAACATTACCCCCCCCTCCAAAAAAGCCTGCCCTTAGGCTTTGTATATCTGTATTATATCCATAGGGTGTTTTTATCTATATGCTCGACAGGTAGCTTATCATCTTCGCTATACTAGCACTCCATCCACTTGTCTAGATACTTTAGGGGTCCTAGCTTATTAGGGTATTAGTTATAGAATTCTTTAAGCTTCTAGGGGCAACCTATAAAGTTCTAGGCGGGGTACTAGGTTAGGTCTAGATTATAACCTTTCTATTAAATATAGTATTTTAGCGTTCCTTGTACTAGTTTATAGGCTAGTATTTTATTAACTTCCCATTCGTCGTTGCTATTAACTTAAATTAGTAGTGGAGGCTTATTCTTTTATCTAGGTAGTAGGTTATTTACAGCTTTCTATAGCTTATATAGTAAGAAAATAGGGTGGACTTTAATTAAGTCTAGGAGTTTAATCTTATATAAGTTGCCTTCTTTATTAAGGATCTTATATAGTCCTACTATTTTATAGTCTAGCTTATAGCTAGGCTGTTCTATCTTCTAGTTCTTTGTTATAACCTAGACCTCTGTAACGTCCAAGCATTTATATTAGAGACCCCGACACCGCCTATAAACGAAATTAATATAACTGTATCCAAACCTGGCCCGTTAAATACGAACCCTAAACTAGTAATAGTAGCTTAACCTATACCTATAATAAACCTAGTACCTGCCATGAAATTAGAAAAGCTTTCTAACCCTCTAATATTTAATAGAAATTAAAATAACCTACGTTCCTTTATAACCAAGCTCCGTCTTAAACTTTTAATAAACTATAACTAATACCCTACTGAAGCTAGCAAGGTTAGCTATAGAATGTCTTATTTAAGCAAAGATGCTGTATGAACTATGGACCTATTCTTCCGTAATAGCACCTTTGTTAATTTCGAAACCTTTATCTCTCTACTAGAACAAATATATAATAATGCTAGCCACGAATACACTGCTATTACTAAACTTAAAAACCTATAATAACGGAACCAAGACTTTATAAGCTTCTTTTCGGAATTTTTAAGCCTTATTAGCGAACTAGATTAGAATAAAGCCGCTAGAGTTACTGCTCTTTAATAAGCTATTTTGGATAAAATTAGAGTATAGTTAGTAGGTAGGGAACTACCAAAGGACCTACCTAAATTTGCTATAATGTGTTAATAAATTAATAAGGACCTTTAATATAATAAATAGACTTATTCTCTAAAGCCAACCATACCTTGTATTTAAAGCTTTACGAAACCGATATATACCCTAAAGCGCGACCCTTCTCCAAAACCTATGTACAACCCTATGGACCTCGACACCACTTGATCCTATGCACCCTTAGAAACCAATAAATAAAGAACTCGAGCCGCAAATAGAGAATGCTTTGGATGTGGTAGAAAAGGATATATCTAAAGGAATTACCGAACTTACCCTTTTGAAAAAGTCCGCCGTAGTTCCTCCCGGTCTTTAAATTATATCCACTCCTTAAATCGCACTCGTTCTTTAAGCCGTACTTACTCCTTAACTTATACTTATTCTATAAATTATACCTAGTTGTTACAAAGCATCTTACCCTTAGCTAATTTGGAAAATGAATTATCCTAGGGCCAAGTCGCGCCTTAGAATAAGAAGTAGAAGAGTATAAGTGTTTAGGCTCTTCCAGCGCTAATATACAATACAACTCCCTTAATGTACTTAGCGAAATTCGAATACTTAGAAAATGGAAGGAGGTATAAATCCTTATAGATAGTGGAGCCACTAGTATAGGCTTTATTAATACAAACTACGCGAAAACCTAACGCCTAAATTTAAAGAAACTTAATAAGCCCTAAGGCCTATAAGGCTTTAATGGCAAACCCTTAATATATGGCGAATTAACACACTACGCTCTTATAAAAATGCAGATAGGCAAATACCTTAAATATATTTCCCTATTTGTAACACCCCTAAAGCAATATAAGATAATACTTGGATATAGATAGCTAAAACAACATAACCCTTTAATTAGCTGGGTTAAAGAAATACTAAAGTTCTATATAACCTACTGCTAAAGTCATTGCTTAAAAACCCATTTGCCCTACAAATATATACATAACTATTTAAATTTAAAATAATATAAATTACCCTTACTACGAACCTTAAACTAATATAATAAAGCTATAACTGCCAATTGCAGTAAAGAATATAAAGATGTTACATTAAAACCTCTTAAAATTCGTATAATATAGGCCGCACCCTTTATCTTGTTAGTAAAAAGACGAGATTATAAAATCTTTACTATAACTATAGAAGATATTAAGAAAGCACTAGAACTAAAATAGTATATTAATCCTTAACCTCTTATACCTAAAGAGTACCATAATCTAATTAACGAGTTTAAAAAATAATTTGCAGACTAACTAGCCCTATACCAAAATAAGCACGATTTTAAGATAGAACTTAAGCCTAGTATAATACCAAAGTTTGGTCCGCTATATAGTATATTATAAGAAGAACTGCTTGTAATACAACAATACCTTAATAAGCATCTAGAAAAAGGATTTATTCGCCCTAGTTAATCTCCATTTACCTTACCCATACTATTCGTTAAAAAGCTAGAAGGAGGCTTAAGATTTTATATTAATTATTAAGCTCTAAACGCAATTACGATTTAAAACCGATATTTGATTCCCCTAATTTAAGAAACGCTTAACTGTTTAGCAAAGGCACGGTACTTTACAAAGCTTAATATAGTTGCTGCCTTTAATAAAATCCGTATACGTAAAGGAGATAAGAAGTATATAGCTTTTTGTATATAATAGGGACTCTTTAAATACCTAGTAATGCTGTTTGGCGTAAAAAACGGTCCCAGTATGTTTTAGCAATACGTTAACAATACGCTTCGTGAATTCCTTAATATATTTATTACCGCGTATATTAACAATATCTTAATCTACTTGTCCTTGCTTTTTAAATATTAGAAACACGTTAGAATGGTTCTTAAACGCCTATAAGATGTAGGCTTATAATGCGATATTAAGAAATATAAGTTCCACGCGTCTAAGGTTATATACTTAGGCTTAATTATATCCCGCAATAGAATTAAAATGGACCCTAAGAAAGTCGCCGCAATTATAAACTAGGGAAGCCCTAGTAATATATAAAACGTTTAAGGATTTCTAGGATTCGCAAACTTCTATTATTAATTTATTAACTACTTCTCGGAAATTGCCTAGCCATTAATAAACCTAACAAGAAAGAACGTAAAATTTAAATAGACTACTAAATGCGAATAAGCTTTTAACGACCTAAAGTATTGTTTTATGACTGCTCCAATTCTTACCTATTTCGACCCTAACCTTAAATGCATTATCGAAACAGATTTGTCTAATTATGCACTAGGAGGAGTGTTATCGCAATATAATAAGAACGGCGAGCTACGTCTAGTAGCCTTTCTCTTTTAGAAACTCGCTCCTACTAAATCAAACTATAAGATATATGATAAGGAACTGCTTGCAATTATTAAATACTTTAAATAATAGCGTCCTAAGCTTAAAGGATTGTTATTCCTAATATGCGTATTAACGGACCACAAGAACCTGTAGTACTTTATAACTATAAAATAATTAACGCAGCGCCAAATTCGCTAGGCTGAATACCTCTTATAATTTAACTTTAAGATTATGTACTAACTAGGCAAACTTAATTAGAAGCCTAACGCATTAATATAATAATTATAGGACCTACCTGTAAACGCTTTAGATAAATAGATTATAAATTAATTATAGATCTTACTGCCCCCTAAACATTTTAAAAAGCTATGTCCTATATTCCTAGATACGGAACTTAACAGAAATAAATTAGAAGTTAATAAATAGGAAATGGAAATTAATAAGCTAATAGAATATAAATATAAGAACAATATATAGATAATAGATGTAATAAAAGCAATTTAAATAGGAAAATAATAGTATAAAGATATTACACTTGCTAAATACAAAATTTAAAACGATTAATTATACTATTAACAGAAGATGGTAGTTCCGAATTCTAAACCTTTATAATTTAAGATACTTAATTTCGTATATAACTCCCCTATAGCAGGGTATCCTGGCCATGCAAAGACCTATAAGATTGTTTAACGAGTATACTACTAGCCTATAATACACGACTACGTACGAAAATATGTTCGAGTATATAGGATATACGTGCGTGGAAAGACCTCTTATGTAAAGAAGTAAGGAGTACTTTAACCGCTACTAATTCCGATGCAAAGATGGCGCGACATCTTAATTGACTTTATAGTCAACTTGCCTAGCAGTAATGGGTTTATGAATATTATAGTAGTTATTAACCGCCTTATAAAAATGCGATATATAATTCCTATAGACTTAATTAATGCGATATTAGTAGCCAAATGTTTTATTAAGCATGTCTTTAAGCTATACAGACTTCCTAACTTAATAATATCCAACTATAGAAGCTAGTTTGTTTTAGACTTCTAGCAAGCTCTATATAAATAATTAAGTATTTAAATACGACTCTTAACTGCATTTTATCTAGAGATAGATAGTTAAACCGAAATTATAAACGCAATTATAGAACAATACCTATAAATATACTACTCCTACCTGCAAAATAACTGGGAAAAATGGCTACCTTTAGCTAAGTTTACTGCGAATAATACAATAAATGTATTAATAGGCGTGACGCCGTTCTACGCGACCTATAGATAAAACCCTTAACTTAGATTTAAACTATAACCTAAAATTAATACAATAGAACCCACGATTAAACGGATCCAGTTAATTAACGCGTATAACTTCGCTAATTAAATAAAGCAGTTAATGGAACTATTATAAAGTGAATTAATATACGCTTAAACGGTATAGGAATGGTATGCGAACAAAGGACAAGCTCCTATATAGGATTTTAAGGAAGGTAACATGGCTTACCTAAATACATAAAATATACGGACTTAACGGCCCTTAAAGAAACTTAATTAGAAGTTTATAGGGCCGTACTAAATTAAGAAGAAACTAAGCCTATACGCCTATAAGCTTAAACTGCCAACTAAGATAAAAATATACCTAACATTTTATATAAGCTTGTTGCAACCTTTAAAAGATAATCCTATAACTTATAAAATACCACCGCCACCTCCTATAATTGTTAATAATGGTAACGGTTCTTACTTTATTAACTTAATTAATAATATGCAATAGAAACTATAATCTAAATAATTTAAACTTCTTATTAAGTAGGAAGGATATAAAATATAAACCTAGGAAACCTATAATTAGATTAAGGCTGACGCACCTTCCCTAGTAAAAGAATTCTATAAGAACCATCCTTCGCGGCCTACTCTGGCTGGATAGACACGATATAAAGGTAAACAACTACCACCTAACACAAATACACGAAACTCGAATTTGAAAAGAACTTAAAATAAGTTATAACGTTTATAACGTGATTACGTAATACGCAAGATATTAAGGAACTTTAACCAGCGGTTAAAGTTGTCTAATTGGTCAGATCTGCCTTGCCAAGACCGCCACCTAACGCGAAAATACGACACGTGATAAAAAAATAAAAATTAAAAATTAAAAATTTTTTTTTTTATGAATTCTTGACTAAATTAAATTATTTTGAACCTTCGGCTAAAGGGGGGGTACTGTAACGGGACTAGCCTAGTTATAGTAGGAATGTCTTAGTAAAACACTTAATAAGATAAACTTGACGCTTTAACCGAATTCTGCCAAATTCTGCTAGCTTAATTGACTTCTGCCAAGTTCTGCCAGATCAATCGAATTCTACCGAAGTCCGTCCGCGTGCGTACATGCGCACGCATTGACCAAGACCCCTGACTATTTAATTACAAGATTCTCTAGTTATTCCCTTCTCTTCTTTACGCAATGTCTTGTTCTCTTGAAAAGCTATATACCCTTAGATTTAGATAGAATTTATATTGTTCCTTCGAATCTTCCCCGAAGCCTCTTCGCGCCCTTACATGCAAACCTTATAGAGTTATAGGGTAAGGTTGCCTGGGCGTAGTCTATTATAGGTAGTAGTTTGCTCTAGTTATCCTAAAAGTAATTAATAAAGGGCTGGAGTCTCTAGTTTAAGTATTAATTTATAATCTCTGTCTAACCGTCTATCTAGGGGTAGTATACAATAGAGAGCTTTAGCCTAATACCTAGGATTTAGGTAAACTCGTTCTAGAAGGCTAATATAAACTGCAGCCTATAGTCAGATATAATAGTATCTAGTAATCTATAAATTTAGTAGACATAGTAGATATACAGTTGGGCCGCCTCTTTAGTATTAATATTCTTATAATAGGGGATTAAGAATAGGCGCTTGCTAAAGCGGTTAACTAGGATTATAACTATATTATATCCGTTACGGTCTATAGGTAACTTATAGAAGTCTATAAAGATATACTGCTAGGGGCGTTCTAGTATTAGGAGTGGCTTTAATAGCCCTAGGGTCTTATCTTATGGAATTGTAAACCTATAGCAGTTGTTATAGTTCTGTATATAGCGGTTAATATCCATAACCATTCCGGGCTAGTAGTAGCGGTCGCTAATAATTCTGCGGGTTTTATTTTTTCTAGGGTAGGCCGTAGAGACCTAAGTATATACTTTAGCGATAAGCTAAGTCCGTAAATTTTGTTTCTTTGCTACCACTAGCCATTTCTAGTGCTTAAGCAGTCCGTTTTTAAGGGACTATAGGCTGGTAACGTTCTTTGCCTTTTTATAGTACTCCTGTAGAGAGGGGGCTGTACGGTTTGCCTATAGCAGTTTATTAATAAGGTTAAGTTCTATGGAGTTAATAGGACATATCTTAGCATCTAAAGGGTCTATATTTCGTTCCGCCTATATCTAGGGGTTAAGGTACTCTGGTTATAGTAGTATCTAGGTTTATAATAAGATCTTTATAGCCGCCTAGTTACCTAGGTCCTGTTTACGCCTTATAAAAGTATCCGCATAGTTTGTAGTGCCTAGTCTATATATAATTAAGAAGTTGAATTAAGATAGGATATCCGCCTAGCGTGCCTACTAGGCTGTAAGGGCCTTAGTTATTATAAAGTATTCTAGGGCCTTATAATCCAAAACTACCTTAATAGGCTTAGGGGTCCCCTCTAGCTATATACGCTAGTGCTAAAAGCTAGAGATAATAGCCAGCATTTCTTTATTATAGATGTAGTAGTTTAGCTTAGTATCTATTATAGTCTTTAAATAGTATGCAATAGGGTACTATTCTCTGTCTAGTTACTTCTAGGAGAAAATACCAGCTATTACGCCGTCTAAGGCATTAGTTTCTAGCATTAAGGGCCGTTCTAGGTTAAAGTAGGTAAGTAGGGGAGCTAATACTAGCCGTTTTTTAAGCTTATTAAAGGCCTGTATATATATAGCGTTAAAGTAGAATGGCTAGTCCTTCCTAGTAAGACGGTTAAGAGGCCGGGTAATCCTACTATAGTTCTTAATAAAGCGTTAGTAGAAGTTACAGAAACCTAAAAATAATTACACCCCCTTTATAGTCTATGGGGGTGTCCACTAGTTAATTACGGCCGTTTTCTCTAGGTTAGCCTTAATTCCGTCTATACTAATTATTAGTATCACTTCCGGTGATATATATTGCTATTATAATAGTATAAGGGTGGTAACTGATTTTAATTAATGCTTGATTTTATTCTCCTATTCTATAGGTGGAATTTAGTAGATTTCCTAAGCTCACTTAGCTTACGTAATCGCGTGCAACTGCATTACGAAACCTTGTTTAGATACTAGGGGCATTTAGTTTTATAATAGTGCTTAAGCGCGCCACCTGCCAAATTCTACCAGATTCCATCAAGTTCTGCCAAATTCTACTAAATTCTGCTATGTCGCTGAAGTAACCAATTACGATTTTCCATGCCCGGCATGGAAAATCGCTATTGGCTCGCTTAGCACTAGCGCTTTGGCTGCTGGCTTAATATCTTTATACTCTCTATTCCTGCCTTTCCATCTTCTTCTCTCTCTACCTACTCAGTGACCTATAGCTTAATTATATTTATATTAATTAGGTCCTTTAACGCCTGGCAAGGCTTTAATTTTATTATAGCGTTTGCAGGATTACTACCTCTATTAATCCATTTAATCTCTGCTATCTCTCTTCTTTTATATAATTATTATAGACACATTAGGTTAACCATAAGTTGTTTCTCTTTTATTGTCCCAAGTTTAACTAAGCAATTATATAGAGATTTTAAATCAGTATAGAGGATAACCGGTAGTTGTTTAAGTTATAGGATTTTCTTAATAGTTGCTTTAATCGCAGCTCTGGTATTAAATCTGTAGGCTATTCTATATAGTTTAGATGCTAGGACGCTTTGTGTAACCCGCTTATATTTAATAGATAACTAGTAGAGGATATTAGCCTTATTATTTTTATTTATAAGTATAATAACAAAGCCAATTTAGGATAAGAGGTTATAGTTATTCGCGAAAAATATGTAAGTCTATAAAGATTATTAATTTAAGGGAGTTTTTGCTGGTATTAAGTTGTATAAAACGGAGCCCTCTTAAGGTGTTATTAATCTGCTACTATAGCCGCTTATTAAGCTGCTTCGCGTGCTTTTCCTTTAGATTAATAACTTATGCTATAAATAAGAGATTAAAGGCAGCTTCTAGTTGGTAGACTGTGGCAATATAGGCTCCTCTTACTCTCTAAGCAATATACTAGTCCTTTAGTATAACTGCCTTACGGACTTCCCCTCTAGAGCTAATTAGGTCTATAGCCTTTATAGTAACCAACTTTAGGTTCTAGTATTGGCGTTCCTAGGTAAGGGCTATTAAATCTTTTTCTTGCTTAATATAGCCTCTATTAAACTTAATTAGGGTATTTAGCGTAAGCTTCTCTTTTTCTTTTACTAGAAACTTTGCCTCCTAAAGTCTAGCTTCTTCAGCCTCTATAAAGGTTTCGTTAGTAAGGGATAGTGTATTATTAGTCTATAGTCCTATAATTCCAAAGCTGTTACTATTTATATATAATAAACAGGGGTTATATATTAACTGGTTTATCTATAGCTTATTAAGGTGGTAATAGTAGTATATATTAAACTAATAGTTACCAGCTTCTAGGACACTATATAGTAGTTTAATAACTCTTAGAATTAATCTATTTTTTAGTCTAAGTTCTAGTAATAGGCATACAAAGAAGTCTCTATTTACGTGGGTACTGGACTATACATAAGCTTATAAGATGTCACGTAGGTATAAAGAAGCTAGTCTTCTTTCGTTTCCTTATAGGATTACTATAAGTACTAGGATAATTCTCTAGCTAATACGTTAAATGGTTAGTAATTGTGTTAAGACTAGATCTTTGCTATAGTTATTATAGGCTTATATAACTAGTCTAGACTTCTTAAAGGCCTTATCTATTCCAGCGTTCTTAATCTTATTAATAAATTAGGAGTTAAAGATTCTGACTCCTTCTAGGACATCTACTATATTAATAAACTTAAAGACTCCTTTCTTAAGTAAGCCGTTTATCTCCTTATGTTAAGATTCTGTAAATGACGGCAAAGTACACTTAAAGGTTATAGTATCAGATTTCGTTAGGCTGTTGTTAATAAATATTAATATATCTATAATATTTTACTGGGACTTTATTGGCAATCGTTATATCCATTTCAATCTTTAGGGGGGTACACTAGCTGCTAGTTCCTTAGTTAGTCCCTTAGTCGGTTCCTCCTCTAGTTTAGGTTATAGGTATAGCTTTACTACTATAGTCCTAAAATCAGTAGGTCTGCTAGGGAGCTATACCTTATATACAGTGCCAAGACATTAGTTTCCCGACACGAACACAAAATCGCGATCGTCAAAATTCCAACACCAAGGTCGCGAGCTTACTGCACCACAATGCAACGCTCGTTTGGCACCGAAATTAGTGGAAATAGGAGGCCTGGAGCTGAGCTTTTAGAGACTACAAGAGCTATAATTATTGCCGCGTCAGAGGCTAGGGTGTCAAAGCTTAAAATCACCACAGAATATCGCGTGAATTGGTTAACTGTTTACGATACAATCAATTAATGGAAAAACCACTATACGCTGGAATCTCTACCAAGGCCTGGAGAGCCTAAAAAGCTTACTTAATACCAGAAGCGTCTGCTTATTTAAATTGTACGCATGCACCCCTAAATTGACTATGCAGCTCTTAAGTGCCAAGTTATAGGGGTTACCGTTTTGCATAAAACTTTATACCATCTCCTTAAAAAACACTATATTACAAACTAGCGCGCCAAGAAGAGACCAAAGCTGACGCCAGCGGTAGCTTAATTGAGGCTTTGTTGGGCCTAAAAGTATAAGGGATTCCCTTAGAGACGAGTTAAGTTTTCTAATAAATGTTCCTACGAACGTGGCTCTAGAAAAAAGCCTATTTGGGTCTTCCGAACGCCTCTATAAAAGTGGTATTACGAGTTTATTAAAGAGGTGTCTAATAGAAAGGATCTTATGCAGATAATCTATACTTGTTTTTAGTATAACAGTTGCTTAGAGTTAATTGCTATGGAAAGGGATCCTCTAGTAGTAAAAGAAGGCTATAGCGCCCAAAGCTACGTCTAGGCCTTAGAAGAAGGTCTTATGCCAATCTATAAGCCTTTAGATATCTACTAGATGGATAACCCTCTAATCCATGCATTAAATCTCGTAAAGGAGTAACTGGAGACGCACGGTGTTTGGACCCTAGATTTCCCCCCCTACTTACCCAATTTAAACCCAATTAAGCGCCTTTGGCTGGCACTAAAAAGGAAGGTCCTTAAGCTTTATCCAGAGCTTGAACAGATGGGACGGAGTAAGGAGGATCTAGAGCGCTTAATTAAGGCGTGCAAGGAGGCGTGGATGGCCCTTAATTAACGCCTTATGCGGCGCTTAATTGATAGTATAGAACGAAGGCTAAAGGCAGTACGAAAATTAAAGGGCTGGCAGATAAAGTATTAACTATAATTAAATTATCTACATACTCATTTGGCTGTATTCAATTGCTGCGACGTTGTGCGACTGTTCAAAGTTGGGTTGATTTTGGTGAAAATTCGCGTGTCGGGAAACTAATGTCTTGGCACTGTACCTCTTTATCAATTCCAAGTAACTTAAATAGGCTAGTCTATCTGCCGCTCTGTCTAGTATTGCCTTTACGCTATATAAGTACTTCTAAGTTAAGGGGGAGGTTATGGATTGTGGTAACAGATAGACCGTTTTATTGGTTCAGTACATTATTAACTTACTTCTTTACCCTAATCCTTACAATCTCCTCCATTGCCTTCTTTATAGCTACCGCTTGCTATATAATAGAGGGTGCTAGTAGGTTAAGTTCACTCATTTAAGGATAGGCGCTAAAGATAAGTAGTATTGGGACCAAGCCATCTAGGCCAGCTATGTCATTGGCGGCTTTTACTACTATTTATAGAGCTAATTCTTTAGCTATTCCTAAGTCCTATAGCTCCTCTATAATTATCTGGTATGCTTAGTATAGGGTTAAATAAGCTCTTTCTACTATTCCAATAGACCAGTAAGCTTCTACTAGGACTCTTTTAGTTAATATGGCCATTGCTATAGCGTACTATTAAAACTCCTTACTTATAAAGTTCTTTCCAGCATTATAGGTAATATAATTAGGTGATCCGATATAGGTGTTAATCCAGCAAAGTCGTAGGGTATCCTAGGTATGTTTTATAGAGATATTATATAGCTATCTTACGGCTTAAAATCTAGTAGCTTTATTAATTATATAGAGGATAGGGCTTCTATTAATATACATAATATTAACAAAAATACAATAGTTAAAGTTAGAATCTTGGTCTTTTTATAATATAAACTTAAACTATTTAAGGGATTTGCTGTATTTCTAATAGTGGGAACAGTACTTGGTAAGATAGTTAATAACCTACTTATTAATGTTATCGTGGCCAGAGCATTCTAATGCCTTATATAGCTTGTCTGCCAATAAATGTCCGAAGCGGCGGTAGAGTCAGCGAAGTTTAGTAGTAGTTAGGTAGCAAGGGTTTTAATCAAATAAGTAGGTTATAAATAACTGCAGTAACTCTTTCTATAGCAAGAAGGGGTAACCAAATTAGCAAACCACTAATACTAATTTTGTTAAGGTAACTAGGACGTTTTTAAGGTTATTATAATAGACCTTTAGTATATCTATATCTGCAAGACATAGTAAGAAGGGTGTGTCGGCCTCCATAATTGTCACGGGATACCTCCGTGACACCTTATACACGTCTACCTGTTCCCACCTGTTTCCACCTGTTTCCACCTGTTTCCACCAACGCAGCAAGAAGAGACCGACCGCGAGACGACAATCTAATGGCAATCTGCCGGCAATCTACGGCAATCTGACGGCAGTCTGCCATATTCTACCAAGTCCACTGAATCCTGCCAAGTTCTGCTAGGACCGCTACTTAAATCCTATTCTGCTCTATGCATATATCAACCAAGCAACAAAACTAACGATATATACCCCCCCCTCCCGTTTCCTTACCTTCTCTCCTTATATAACATCTTAACCTTATTATACAGTTTATATACATAGCTTAATTATATCTACTTCGCTATATATTATTACCGCTTATGCTTACTCCGTAACACTACGTTACGTTAACCCTATATACTACCCTCTAAAATGCAGAACAACCCCAAAGCCCCTATAATGGCCGCTAATATTATATCCGTACTCTAAGAACAATTAGCAAATATATAGAAGTCTTTTATAAACGCCCTCACATAGAACTAGGCTGCTATAGCTAAATAATAAGCTAAACAAGAAGCATGGCACTAGGAATTAATTAAAGCACTTTAAAAAGAAGTCCGCGCCCTAAAGACACTTACGTTAGGGTCCTAAGACCAAATACTAGCCTAAGAGGCTGCTAACACGCCACCTATAGATAAGATAAAAATAACTAAATCTAGACCTAGCTTATTAGGTGTAAACCCTAAGCCAGTTATAGATATTCATCCTATAAATCCGTCTACTACACCACAATAATCTAAACAACTACTAGACCCCCTAATATTTACTAGTAAATAATAAGAACTCTAATTATTTTTAAGCTAGCTTAAAAATAAGCTAACTAGTAATACTAACCGCTACCTAACTAAAGCTAACTAACTCTACTACGCCTTAAGTTAACTAGGAGGAGACGTAGCTAACTTTATTAAACCCCTTTAACCAAACTTAGTATAAAGTCTAGTTATACTTCTTAAAGCTATATACGGTAACCCAAACCACAAAGCTACTACTTAGAGAAAGATAAACTATATAACTTAAGGAATGAAAGGCTTTCTAGTATACTTCTCTAAATTCAACCGTTATGTAAAGAAAATAGGCTAAAACGACTCCACACTAGTTAATAGCCTTATTAAATCCCTAAGTCCTAAACTAAAAATCTCCCTAATAGGTATAGACCTACCAGGAGCCCTTAACGCCTACATAAACGTTATTAATAAACAGTATAATAATATATTATGCCTAACACCAAAGTCCGCTCCTTAATATAATACAACAACCCCACAAACGTCTACTAAGTTATTATCTCAGCCTAAGCACCTAGACGCCATAGACATTAACACTAGAACCCTCTCCTACGCCCTAAAAGGATCTATTAAATAAGAACAATACATTAAATATAGCCTTTACTTTAAGTGCGGAAGCAACACTTACCTCTTAAGTCACTACTCTGTCCTATTACCCTAAACGCATATACAAACAACCAGTATAGGCAGTATCCCACTATCCCAAACATATAAACGAATAAGTGGTAGATCATCTCAATTAAGCTCTAGCTACTAATCCTAATTTTCACCTAGTTTCAGCCCCATATTTAGTAAATACCATTTATAAGAACAAACTCTAACCAACACTCTATAAGAACCCCACCCCGGTTACCTCTAAAAGGAAGGTCCCAGAGCTAAGTCGCTCTCCGGGACGGCGCTACCTTAGGATCTCGTTAAATGCTCTGGATATTATAAACTCTAACTCTTAGGATTACAGCATAACCATTAACTATTATCTTTAGCAGAATAATTAACGGGCTAGTGCTTAAGTCCTAGTTAACACAGAAGCCAGTAGCATAGGATTTATTAATAAGATCTTTATATAAAATAATAGGTTTACCCTAACACCCCTTAACCGGCATATTAACATATTTAGATTTAATGGCAAACACACTATCTTAGGCCATATTACTTATATAGCGGCCCTAAGACTCCAATACCTAAACCATAAAGAATTAATTAAGCTCTTTATAACTACCTTAGGTCACCTAGTAATCCTTAAATAACCCTAGATAAAGCTATATAAGGTAACCATCAATTAGGACAACCTTAAGCTTTTATTTACCGCCTCCCGTTACAAGCAGAAGTGCCTTATAACTCACTATTTAGACTCTAAACCAAAATCTAAAAAGTCTACCCGATTCCACCTACCTAAGAATTCCACCAAATTCCACCAACATAAGATTTCCACCAACGTCTATTAAGAACCCAGAAATAATATATAACTACACAAACCAACTCTAACTGCTATACCCTAAACCAAGTAGAAGCTTAAGCTTAATATACAAAAGTACTAGAAGAACTAGTATTCTACTATAAAAAGGATACTTAAAGAACCCAAACCTAAATCTAACACTAACTCTATACCTAATACTAAACCTAAACCTAAATAAGAAACCACATAAGAAACTAAGGACGATTTAAGCTTGCTTAACACCTTAAATATCCACATAATTAGAGCTACTCTGCTAGTATAACTTGCCAGGAAACCGGAATATATAATCTTTACTATTACAATAGCCAATATTAAGAAGGCCTTAGTACTAAAGAAGCACACTAACCCCGCCACAAAAGTACCAGTAGAATACCATAATTATCTAGATATATTCTTACAAAAGAAAGCCAATAAGCTACCGGAACGCCGTCTATATAATTATAAGATTATAGTTAAAGAAGGAAAACATCCTAGATTTGGACCCTTATATAGGATATCCTAAAACAAACTCTAGGTACTACGGAAGTACTTAAATAAATATCTAGACAAAGGATTTATTAAAGCAAGTTCTTTACCCATAGCTATACCAGTAATCTTTATTAAGAAACCTAGCAGTAGTCTACGCTTCTGTATAGACTACTAAGCTCTTAATACTATTACTATTAAGAACTAATACCTAATCCCATTAATTTAAGAGACACTAAACCAATCAAGTAAGGCTTGCTTCTATATAAAGCTTAATATTATCCACATATTTAACCGCCTTTATATTATAAAGGGAGACAAATGGCTTACTGCATTTCGTACTTAATACGGACTATTTAAATACTTAGTAATGCCATTCAGCCTTATAAACGCCCTAAGTTCATTCTAATACTTTATAAATAATACCCTACATCCATACCTGGACGTCTTTTATACTGCTTATATTAACAACATCTTAATATACAGCAATAGTCTGGCTAAATACCAAAAATATGTTAAACTAGTCCTATAAGCCTTACGCAGAGCCGGCCTATAATTAAATATAGATAAATGCGAGTTCCATAAAACGGAAGTCCTATACCTTAGACTTATTATTTCTATAGATGGCGTATAAATGGACCCTAAGAAAGTTAAAGTAATTGTAAACTAGTAAGAAACCAAGAATATTAAGGACGTAAGGGCCTTTATAGGCTTCGCCAACTTCTACTAATAGTTTATTAATAACTTCTCCGCCTTAGTCTTACCCCTTATAGCCTTAACCCAAAAGGATAAAGCCTTTATCTTTAATAAGGAATATAAGAAGGCCTTTACTTATTTAAAGGTTATATTTACTACTGCACCTATACTTTAACACTTCAACCCAGACTAAATAAGTGTTATGGAAGCTAACTTATCTAATTACGTTACTAAAGGCATTCTGTCTCAATATAATAAAGAAGGTGTATTACACCCTATAGCATACTTTTTAAAATAATTAAGCCTAGCCAAATACAATTATAAGATCTATAATAAAGAATTACTGGCTATTATTAGATGCTTTAAGCAATGGTAACTAGAACTAAAAGGAGCTAGATTCCTAATTAAGGTTTTTAGTAATTATAAGAACCTATAGTACTTTACAACTATAAAACAGCTAAGCCACTATTAAGCTTACTGGTTAAAATATCTGTCCTAATTCCAATTCTTAATTATATACCGCCTAGGCGTTTAAGGTTAAAAACCTAATACCCTAACTCAACGTTTATAAGACATAATAGCATAGGAAGAAGTATGCGCCTACCGCAATTAAACCCTACTTCGTCTTAAATTATTTAATCCCCTAGCTAAAGACCTTACGGTATATATCCTTAAAATAACTAATTAATTAATTAAATAGATTATAATTAATAAATATCTAAATAATAAGTTTATCTAAGAGACACTTAAGCTAATTTAAGATGGCGTTAGATGCTCTAAAAAGATCTCTTTAAGTAAATATAAAGCTTGTGGAGACCGCTTGTACTACCAAAACCGCCTAGTTATCCCTAATTACAATAAACTTAAGCTCAAGCTCTTTAAACACGTATACAACCTACTAGTAGCCGGCTACCTAGGCTGAGAAAAAACCCTAGAACTACTCTAATAGGAGTACTACTAGCTAAACATATATAATATAATATAAAGGTATATCTCTAGCTGCCACACCTGCCAATAAGCCAAAGCTTCGTATAAGACGCATAACGGCTTTTTAAAGCCACTGCCTATTCCGGACCAAAGATAGAAGGACATCTTAATTAACTTTATTGTTAATCTCCCCTTAAGTAAAGGCTGTATAAACATTATAGTAGTTATAAACCAACTATCTAAAATAAAACACTTAATCGCCTATCCTAATATATTAACGCCTGCTATTACCTAACTATTCCTAGATTACATATAGAAACTCCACAGACTCCCTAAAACAATTATCTCTAATAAAGGCAAATAGTTTATCTCTATATTTTGGAAAGAACTAACTACCTAACTCCATATTAAAGTACTATTATTTACAGTATACTACCCAGAAACGGATGGTCAAACAGAATATATAAATGCTATAATAAAACAATACATTTAGATATATACGTTATATCTATAGGACAACTAGATGGACTAGCTTATATTAACCAAGTTTACAGCAAATAACTCTATCTTGGAAACTATAAAGGTCTCCCCATTCCTGGCTAACTATAGCCAGTACCTATAAATGGGTTTTAAACCCTTTAATAATATTCCTCGCCTAGCTTATTAAGCCTTATAAGTTATAGAAGCAAATAAATTTATAAAGAAGATAGAAGAACTATAGGAGTTCCTTACTAATGAAATAACATGGGCCCAGTCTATCTATAAAGCTGCAGCAAATAAGAACCAAACCCTAGCACCAGCTTACTAAATTAGTAACTTTATCTGGCTAGATATAAGAAATCTAAACACAAAACAACCTATTAAGAAACTTAATTGGAAGAACGCCGGCCCTTATAAGGTTAAAAAAAGCTGTCTCTCCTTATACCTACCAACTAAAGCTCCCTAATACAGTTAAAATCCACCCTATATTTTATACATTAGTCCTCCGCCCTACTGCCCCCATATTAGACACCCTGCCTAAACAGATTTAAGACCCTCCCCTACCAGTTAAAGTGGATGGCGAGGATAAGTACCTTATTAAAAGAGTTAATGATATTAAGTATAATAAACAGAAATGTAAATATATATACCTTACAAAATGGAGAGGCTTTACTAAGCCCTTATGGGAACCCGTTAACTCTATAGGACTTATACAAGCCGCAGAAGACTTTTACAAACTCTACCTAAAACTACTACAGCCCTATCTCGCAGAAGCTCAAGTTTAAAGGGGGGGTACTATTACAGGACACCTCCGTAACACCTTATACACATCTACCTATTCCTACCTATTTCTACCTATTTCCACTAACATAGTAAGAAGAGACCGACCGTAAGATGACAATCTAATAACAATCTACTAGCAATCTACGGCAATCTAACAGCAGTCTGCTACATTCTGCCATATTCTGCCAAGTCCACCAAATTCTGCCAAGTTCTGCCAGGACCGCTACTTAAATCCTATTCTGCTCCGTGCATATGTTAACCAAGCAACCAAACTAACAATATATACCCTTTCTTCCCGTTTCCTTACCTTCTCTCCTTACGCAACGTCTTAACCTTATCACACAGTTTATATACGTAGCTTAATAATATCTACTTCGCTATATATTATTACCGCTTGTGCTTACTCCGTAACAATAATATAGAACTCAATATTACTAACTGGTGTATTAACTATAACGGAGCTAATAGAAAGGGTAGAGCCGATGCCAAACTAGACGTTAATAGCGCCGGCCTTTAAGGTATCGATAATAGTATTATAGGTCTTCCTATATACAAGGTATTATCTATAACCTACTATTAATCTCTTTAAAGCTTTAGTATTAATTATTACTCCATAGAACTCGTCAGAGGTATATTGGCTAGTAGTAATATAGGCAAATAGGTCCAAGTCGTTGTGGTAAGCAGTTGGGTTAGTGCTGGTAATTATATAGGTAAAGGATTAGTCCGCTAAGTCAGTCACAGTATTAATAGCTCCTTCGTGCTATATCATTCCAAAAAAGGCAAGGAATAATTTAGTCTATTCCTAGGTTAGGGATACTAGTAGTAACTCAATATTAATTATAAGAGCTTATATTACGTCATCAACAAATTCTAAATTAAGTTTATTATTATAATCTGTTCCCTCATACTTAGTAATATATTACTTAGCGTATCTATTAAAGCGGCGGTTAAATCTATCCTTAAACTTCTTCTTTAATTTATCACGTTCTTCTCTTAAGTGTTTGGATAACTAGTAACCTTTCTTATAGCAAACAAAGCAGCGCTTCTTAGGTAGTGTATATTAGTTAGGTAGTCTATTATACGGTTAAGATAGTGGCTGGGGGTACTACTTATAGTAACAGCAGTTAGTAAAGAAAGCTTAGGGGTTCTCATTATTTAACTTTTTAAAAGTTGTAATAGAAGATTATAGGTTATTAATTAAGCCAGTTAGACTGTCCGAAGGTTTAAAGCAGGTATATTAATAAGCTAGTAACTCCTAGCAAGCGTTAATAAGTTTATTATAGAGGAACTTGTTAGTATATAGGTCTAAGTCAAGACTATGCTAGAGGTGTCTTAGTTCTTTAATAAGCAACTATAGGCAGTCTAAGGTTAATTTTCCAGTATTCTCGCCTTTGCTCATTATAGACCTTAAGGTTATTAAGTTCCATTACCCTAGTATACCACGCCTATACTTAGGTCCCTTAAAGTAATTATATATGGCGTTACAGATTTGGTTAAATAAAAGGGTTATAGTGACGTTCTTAAGGTTAGTATAGTAATAGTTAAGTGCTAAGCCGCGTAGCATTATAGGGTAGGCTTTAACCCTAGCTTCTTAGGGTACATTAGCTCTGCTGCAGAGGTTATAGAAGATAGTAAGTTTAAAGTTAAAGTTATCATCTTCTCCACTATACTTGTTGTCTTCTGTATATATCTTCGCGAGGTTTATTAACTCCTTGCCAAACCCCTAGTTTAACAAGGTGGGTTGTATTAATAAGATAGGTTATATAGGCAAGATAAGTTATAGGGTTGGTAAGGTTAAGGTTAGGGTTTTAATGGTAGTTCATAAGATTAGATTTTCGGTAGTACTAGTACTAGTAGCACTAGCGAAGTTGTTCTTAAGGAGGTAGTTAATTCGTCCTAAATTAAACTTCCCTCTAGCTGCTATATACTCTTTAATCTCAAGCTTAGTCCACTCTATAGGTTCTTGTTCTTATAAGGTGTTAAATAGCAATTCAGGAACTATAGCGTTCCTATACTTCCTTACCCATACGCCGTTAGTCCGTAGGAGTAATCAAAGCTTTCTAATATATATCTGGTTGCAGTTTTTAAAGATTTATACTATAAAGTTCTAGAAATCATCCTTGTAGGCTTCCCATAGTTCATTGTCTTTAAAGTCATAGACCTTATATTCTGAGGTCTTAAACTGCACAAAGTCATTAATGTCTATAATATCGATGTCATTAGAGTCTACATTGATTCCTCTGCCCTACTTCTTCTATCCTTCTCTAATTTATTACCTAATATCCGTTATAGTGGTTCTTATAATAATGGGTAAGTTCATATAATAGTTATAGGGTTTAAAACGCGTAATGAACGCGAACTAAGGTTCTTTGTCTTATTAAGTTTTAATTTTTAGGTTTTAAAACGTGTAATAAACACGAAACCAAGGGCCTGTTAGGGGGTTAGTTCCTTAAATATCTAACGCCTTTTAGAGTGCGTAATAGACGCGAACTAAGGGCCTATTAAGGGGTCGGTTCTTTAAGTACCTAAGGACTATATATAAAGAATTAAGGGCCTGTTAGGGGGTTAGTTCTTTAGATATATATTAACTAATACTCCTTAGCAAACGGGTTCAGTAGATGCCTACAAGCAGGGACTAATCGAGCTCGTCTCTCTTCGTAGATAATACGTCTCCTAATCTATAATTACTGATTAGTATCAGTATCACTTCCGGTAATACATATTGCTATTACAATAGTATAGGGGTGGTAACTGATTTTGATTAATGCTTGATTTTATTCTCCTATTTTATAGGTGGAATTTAGTAGATTTCCTAAGCTCGCTTAGCTCACATAATCGCGTGCAACTGCATTGCGAAACCTTGTTTAGACACTAATAATAAAACCTAGGTACTTTATACGCTTAACACTAAATTCCAATTTCCTAATATTGGCCTAGAGACCGGCCTCGCGGAGCCGTTGTAGGACTTTATAGATATACTCCTTATATTCTAACTCATTCTTAGAGTAGATTATAATGTCATCCAGGTAGGCTGTATAGAAGTTATTAAGGTAGTTAAAGAGTATATTATTTATATATCGCTAGTACGTAGCCAGTCCGTTGGTCAGTCCAAAAGGAAGTACTTTATATTTATATGTTCCGTAACGGGTCTAAAATATAGTAAGATCTTCTAATTTAGGGTCCATTCTAATCCAGTAAAAAGCCTAATGGATATTAAGCTTAGTAAAGATCTTAGCTCTACTTATTTAGGTTAAAGTCTTATTAAGTAAGGGTAGTGGGTAGCGGTCCTTACGGGTTATATTATTTAGTTTATAGTAGTTAATATAGAAATAAAGTCCTCTATTTAGCTTTTTGGTAAAGAGAATAGGCAAGTTAAAAGGGACTTAACTAGGTTTAATAAAGCCCTTATTTAGGTTATTAATAAGGTACTGCTTTATAGCTTATAATTTAGCAGTGGACTGCTAATAAAGGGGGCTATAGCTAAGTGTGTCTTCCTTATCTAGCTTAATCTTAATCTTATAGTTATATAGTTAGTAAGGCGGGAGTATATCGGACACTGCCTTAGAGAATATGTCCTTAAATTTCTAGTATTAATAGGGTAGTTTCTGTTCTACTAGCTCCTTATCCATAAGCTTGCCTTCCTATTCGCTAAGGTCATTTTTCTTTTCCTTAATTATTTAATTAATTTCATATAAGCTAGTGGTAAAGGTAATAGTATTAGGTTAAACCAAGTTCTAATAAAATCCTACGGCGCTAATACAGCAGATATTAACTAGTGGGAGGTCTATAGGTTTCTTTATAGACTATTATCAGGTTATATTTTACGGTTTAGGGTTTGTAATCTTTCTTAGCTCCTATTCTATCTTCCGCAAGTTATCCCTCCGGTCTATATATTTAGTATAGCATCTAATACTCCTTGCTATTCTTTGTAGCTATATAGGGCCTAAGTTCCCTATAGGGAGCTCCGCTAGCTTTTTACTAACTTTTTTAATCTCTAGTACAGGTGGCATAATATAGGTAGTCTAAGGGCGGCGTAGTATATAAATCTATTATGGGTTAAGCTGTACGTCCTTTTTAAAAGCCTGGTCCCTATATATAGCATTAGCCTAGTAAACGGTGTTTATCTATGGCCGTATAAGGTTCTCTATTATAATACTAATCTCTTTTATAAAGGAAGGGGTCAGGGGTAGAGTTTTAGGCTAGATAAGCCGTCTGCTCCATATATCGAGCTATAAGCCTAAATAGGCTAGCTATTTTCTTTCTAAAATTATATTATGGCTTCCTAGGTCCATAATAAGCAAGGGGACATTAAACTACCTTTGTCTATTAACACGGAGGTAAATCCGCAAGATAGTTATAATAGATAGTCCTGTCTGTCCATTATACCCGCGAATAGAAATTAGTTTAGGCAGTTCTTTAATAGATACATTTAAAAAGTCAGCCAGCTTTATAGCATATATGGTGTCTATTAAGGCAAAAGTATTTGCTCCAGAGTTAGCTAAAGCAAAGGTTAAAACTTAATATCTATTACGGAATAAAGTATAAGGGATAGTGCAGCTTCTTCTACCAACTAGCCGACCTAAATTAATATATAATATATTAATCCCTTTTAACCCTAGAGAGGAGTCTTCCTTTAGGGTTTCTTTTTTTCTAACTCTGTGCTATCCTTCTAGATTAACAGAACCTCGCCCGCTTTTGCATTTATTAGGCAATCCTTTACAATATAGCCCTTCTGGCCATAAGAGAAGCAAGCTCCCCAATTGCTAAGGGCCTATATATAGGGGTTGCTATATATAGGCCGAGCATTCGCTGGACCCACGGTAGGGCTAGCTATACGGCTAGCTGCTAAATTAGCGGCAGGCTATACAGCCGGTGCTATAGGGGTTGCAGATCTTACTAGGGCACTGTGGCCCGTTCTTATAGTACTTATATTCTAGTTAGCAGAGCTTCTAGTCTTATACCACTTAGCATATGCCTTAATTTAATAAAGGCCCTAGTTAATAGCTAGGCATTAATCCGTAAGTTCCTTTAGCGTCTATACAGTAGTATAAACTGGCAGTATAGCGCGCTATAGGTCTAGGGTAAGCTTGTTAAAGAGGTCTAGCATTAAATCTTCCTAGGGGATTCAAGCCTATCCGGCTAGGTATAGAAAGCGGGTCTAAAAGGCCAAGAAGGTCTCTATCATTTTTATATTTAGGCTTTTATAATCAAGCCAGGCGTTCTATACTTTAAAGGGGTCCTTATAAATAGAAGATAGGTAGTTAATTATCTCTTCTTTAGAGAGAAAGGGGTCTGCTAGGTCCTAGGCGTATCACAGACGTAGGTATATCTATACGTCACTACTAGTACGGCCAAAGACGTATGCCATTTTAGCTCGGGTATTAGGAAAGTGGTCCGTATTAACTTCAAGCTTATCCTATAATTAAAGCTTCCAGTTATTAAATATAGGGTTAGTTCTATTAGTGAGCAATAGAGGGTCTACAACCTTCGCGGACCGCAACGATGCTAATACTATACGTTAGGCTAGGGCCTTAAGGACTATAGCAAGTCTCTAGGTGTCCAATGACCTATTGCTAGGCGTAGGGGTATCTCTAGTTTTAAGCAGCTCTTAGAGCCGTTCAATTTCGGTATTAGCTGCTATAAGCTCTTCCTAGGGGGTCAAAACGGCGACTGTTTTACTATTAGAGGTATTTACGGGTCCTATGGCGGCTTTGCCAGCTGCTGTGTTTCTTAGCATAGTAGTAGGGGTATTAGGTAATTTCTAGTTGTTTATTTATTTTCTAGGGGTTCTAGTCTATACGTGTCCTATTCCTAGGTCCTACGTTCTATTTATATTTTTAGGGTTCTTGGGGTTCTATTCTATCCTTATGGTTCTAGTAATATTCTTAGGGTCCTATTCTTTATCCTTATAGATATATTTAAGTTCCTTTTTAGAAAGAAAGAGTAATAATAAGCTTTAGATAATGTTAGCAACTTAGTTAATCGAGGTATAAGCACAGCAAGAAGGACGCATACAAGCCTATATAATTGGATTGTCTATAAACGAGGATCTAAAGCTAGAGAAAGGAAAGGGGAAGAATAGAAGCACCGCTTAAAGCTATATACAATCCTCTGGTTACGGCAATCTAATGGCAATTTGCTAGTACCGTTTTCCACCAGCGCCGTAACAAATACAATTAATAGTATTTATATATAATTACTTATATATTGCTTTGCTTAAAATTTTAATATATAAAAAGTAAAAAATATTTTATTTATTATATTAAAAGCTAGCGAATTTTATAAAATTAATTTTTTTTTGTCATTTTTACTTTATATATACTATAAAAAAATAAAAAGCGTTAAAAATAATATATTAAAGTAATATAAAAATAATAAACTATTATAATATATTAAAAATATAAAATATATAAAAAAATATTAATATATAACCTTAAGTTTAAAAATAAAAAAAATGTTATTATTGGTTTCACAAGGTGATATCACGTAGCTACGGTTCGTAGATAGTACGATATCGTATATTCCTTTTATGATGAGGAAGGGTAAGGAGCTTAAGGCTCCTCGCCACGCTAGTGCCGCGGCGACACGTGATTACACGTGATATATTCCCAATACTAGCAATTCTTCTTTTGTGGATGCCATCTATATACAAATAACGTAATTAAGCGTGGTAAACATTAATCCTTCTTACCTACTATTGCTACTGCGAGATAAGTCCCGAAACGTCTCGAAACTAAAGTCTATAAAATGCTATCTTGTAAATATACTAAGCTAAAGAGAAGAAGAAGAAGAACCGTTTAGGGGTTATAGGTGGATATCTTTTAAGGGCCGCTAAGGCGCTAGTGGTAAGCGAGCCAATAGCGATTTTTTATACCGGGCATGGAAAATCCTAATTAGTTAGTAGAACTCAGGGTTAGCAGAATATAGCAGAAGTTAGGGTTAGCATAATTTAGTAGAAGTTAGGGTCGGCAGGCCAAAATTATTAAATATGGCCTAAGAATTATATATAGAAAATAACCTTAAATTACTATATCTTCTACTCCCTTTTAACCCAACCTTTAACTTATATATGTAGAGTATTTGTGTTAATAAACGTTTCTAAAGTGTTACGGACGCTTTAAGTACAATGTTACGACTACTTAGAGAGGAGTCGGCGGAAGCTAGTTGGTTAGTACAAGCACGATCCAGGATAGATCCAGTGGAACTATATAACAAGGAATGGTAACCGAGGTCACGTGGTGTTAAACGTATTAACTATATTAAATAGAAGGGACGTTACGTTTAATACAGACAACACGCACCTTACGTATAAGAGAGGATTTCTTAGGAGTACGGTTGTGTATTTAAAGGACCTTAGTCCCTACCGTAGATAGTTCTCTCCTTGTAGTAAATCTCAGAATACAATTAGAGTTAATCTATTAGGCAACCACTCCACTAGTTATTATTACGTTGTTAACTTATCGTACCTATATACCCAGCCTATTAATAGAACCCACTGTAGTTCCTACTACAAGGTTCCGTTACACATTTACTACTAAGGTTACGGTATTGGAATAAAGTTAAACAATATACCACCAAGAGCAGCACTAGTTATAACGGTGTCGACAAAAGCCACAACCTTAGGGCCAGGTAATACCAGTATAGACAATAGGGATTCTCAAGTGGTTACGCAAGATCAGTTACAGGAAATAGTTAATTACTTACAAGACAATAATAGGATACTTAAAGAACGCATTAATAAAATTAGAGCAGCAAAGATTAAGTTACCTTCAATTAAACAATTCTCCGGAGAGAAGTTAAAGCTCAAAGGATTTCTTACACAGATGCACTTTAAGGTAGTACAGAAAGGAGCGAAGTTAGCAATATTGTTGGATTAAGTAGCCTATGCAGGATTATTTCTAACGGGGAGGGCACTTAAATAGTTTAAGCCGTATCTCACGGAAATATAGGCTAATAGCATAACAACTACTAACTAAGATGTACGGTATATATTTGCTAGTTAAAATGGGTTTGTAGAGCAACTAACGCAGATATTTAGAGACCCGGAAGCTATAACCACAGCGGAATGAAAGCTTTAGAACTTAGTATAACGCACTTTAGCTATTAAGTATACAACACAGTTTTAAATACTAGCTACGTAGGTTAAGTGGAATAATAAGGCGCTCATGGCATAGTATAAATAGGGACTTAAGGCTAAAGTCCAGGACGCAATTATCCTAATAAAAGATGCGGATACTCTAAGAGAGTTAATAGATCAGTTAATAAAGATCAATAATAGAATCTACCAAAGGGAACAAGCTAAAAGAGGGCAAGACAGAGTTCTATAGTTATATAAGGCGCAAAGTACGCAACAACAGACACAGAGTTAAAAACCATAGAATAGCGCAGAGCTAATAGACCTAAGCGGTACCAAAGAAACCTAAAGATAGGAAAAGAAACCATGGAAACCCAAAGGTTGAGGATTAAGTAATTAAAGGACTAAAGAGTAGAGGCCAAACCAGGGATCTTAGCAGTAGAAGACATTTAGGTGGACTCCATAGCAAGAAAAATGGTTTAAAGATAGAGCTTACATAAATTGCGGAAAATAGGGTCATTTCGCTAGAGACTATAGAGGTGGTTAGAGTAACTACACGGTAAAGGGAACCAGACCAGTAGACGGCACGTATATACAGAGGGATAATAGTGCACTGTGAGGAATAAAAGAGTGTTTAATTAACAGTTTTGCATATTATTACAATAACACATGCCGAATTCATAAGGACGCTAAGTACGGCGCAAGCTATTAGCTATAAGAGCCAGAGTTAAAAGGACTCCAAGAAACCAGAGAGTTAGACAAAGAATAGAATTAACTCTATAAGCTAAATCAAGATATTATAGTAACGTGCGGACAAAGATTAGCAATAATAACAATAGAGTTAGAGTACTTATTGGTTAACAGCAATAAGGACAAAAAGGAGGCTAACTAGGAGCACTTAAACCTTAATAACGCAACAGAAGTAGAGACTAAGACCATTACTAAACAAGGTTCAGTAATGGGTATAGCGACACCGTTAGATACAATTTCCATCGCTTTATAAGACAATAGGAGTAATGTTTAAAAGAAACTAAGCAAGCAGACAACTACTAGTGCTAGCTTATTACTTAGTAAAGGCAAAAGGCCACAGGCTCAAGATTCTTAAGAAGAGATAAAAGAAGCTTAAGATTCTTAAAGTAAGATAAGACACACCTAAGAACCCACAACGGACGAAAACTAATAGGAAAGGGCAGCAACTCAGTTTAGTGACAAACGAACAAGTATAGGACGCAAGTTTAAGAACTACAAATTCAGGGAACGAATAAGAACGTTAGTAATTCTAGGTAAACGCAGTATTTAGCCTAAAGATTGAAAAGTTGATACCAGAATTAAAAAGCAAGACAACTACAAGGATCTAACTACAAGACGCAGAAAACAAGAAACTATAGATAAGTTTAGGACAAGAATTATTACATAGCAAGAGCAAAAGCTAGACAAGAGATTAGCTATGCCAGGTTATATAAGGGACAGAGCACCCGTATAAAGAATTACTAATAGGCCAAGTACAGGGATACCTAGGGCAAAGTAGTTAGACAAACTGGAATAAGAAGAGGATCTAGATATTCCAACTAGGTTCGAAGAAAGACATACTAAAGGATGTTATAATACAGCGATAACAAGGTATTTTCTAACGGATAGACCATACACACTAAACCAGTTGTACGGAAAGTAGTATAGGCAATGACACAATAATAAATAGGAAGACTTTTATATATAGCTAGACAAAAAAGTTGTCTAAGACTAACCCATTACGGAAAAACGCATAAGTCACATTAAAGGAGCATTAATTATAATATTAAGGAACCTAGAAGAGGGATCTAGGGACTAGAGAAGTAAGCGGCAAGTCTTAATACCCATAGCAGAGATACCAGTGGTCAGGTTAACTAGGTATAGGTTTAAACTTAAGGATAAAGACAAACTAAGAGTTAACCCAAAACATATAGCACATTATACACTATCGTGGATAGCTTGTGTGGATAATATATATAATATATATAGAGCACCTAAAGACAAGAACCGGAAGTACCCAGCAAGGATGTATTAGGCACTAGAGGAAAAGCGGTTTAGGAATACCAAGTATATACATAATTGGCATCTAGTAGAAGTACAAGGTTAAGGGGACTTAATACTTTAACTAGGAAGATTCCTTACGGAAGAATACCTAGACGGATAACAGTGGTAGAAGTGCCTAGAGAACACTTATCTATAGCATATAGAGGAAAAGAAACAAACTAAGTATTGGCCAAAGTTAGACTAAGTATAGGTAGGATTGAACAGCCAATAGTTAGGAAAAGAAGAGGCGTATAAAACCAAAGGGAACTAGTATTAGAGCCTCAGACCCTTAAAGGAATTTAAGGATAATACCTAAATTTAAGAGCCAAGTAGCAAGATCAGCAGTTTAAAGCATTAATAGATAATAGAGCAATAAGAAACCACATATCACCAAAGGCAGTGGAAAGGATAGGGTTACTACATAGATAGAAGGAACACCCATATCCACTTATAACAATTTTAGGAGATCAGATAGCCTATAAAGGAGGTATTATTAATCTTAAAACAGGACCTATTTAGATAACTATTAAAGGGAGACCAGTTAGAATGTCTTTTAATATCCTACCGTTGGGACAGAACAAGGCGATACTAGGAATACCTTAGTTACAGAAGTACAATCCAAAGATTGATTGGGTTATAGGTTAAGTTAATATTAAGGATACACAACGGCGCAAAGTGCGACAGTAAACCAAGTTGGTATAGTACCAAGTTAGAGCGATATATAAAGAGACTAAGCGAGGCTTAAGTTATATACCAAAGAGATACTACAAGTATGGCAAAAAGTTATAGTCACTAGAAAGTGAACAGCTGTTAAAGCATGCAGCTTAGGACCATAAGATAGAATTAGAAAAGAAAATAAGTCCAAAGTTCTTTCCAATTTACAAGCTTACTAAAACCGAGTTAGTGGCGCTTAAGGAGTTTATCCAGGAGAACTTACAAAAGGGATATATTAGACCGTTATAGTTATTAGCGGGATATCCAGTGTTGTTTATCCCAAAGAAAAACGGAAAACTTAGAATGTGTATAGACTATAGACAGTTAAACAGCATTACTAGAAAGGATAGATATCCTTTACCCTTAATTAGCGAAATCTAAGACAGGATAGGCAACGTAAAGATCTTTATAAAGATAGATCTAAGATAGGCGTACCACCAGATTAGAATTAAGGAAGGCGACAAATAGAAGGCAGCCTTTAGGTCAAAGGAAGGACTATATAAGCCATTAGTTATGCAATTCGGGCTTATAAACGCACTAGCAATATTCTAAAAGCGAATTAATAGCGTGTTAGGAGAACACCTAGATGAATTTATTATAGCATACCTTAATGACATTATTATCTACTTAGAAAGTAAGGAAGAACATAGAGAACACGTTAAGTAGGTCTTAAAGAGACTATAAGAAGAAAAGATGCCAGTAGCAATTAAGAAATGCGAGTTCTTTACTAGGAAAACCAATTTTGTTAGATTTATTATTGAACCAGGCCAGCTTAGCATAGATCTAAAAAAGATCGAGGCTATAGTAAATTGGCAAGAACCAGAGAACGTAATATAGTTAAGATCGTTCCTAGGGTTTTGCAATTACTACAGAAGGTTTATAGCGCAGTGGTCGTAGGATATTAAGCCGTTTATATAGTTAACGAAGAAAGAAGAACTATGGGTATAGGGGAAAGAACAATAAGAACTGTTTAAGAAAGTTAAAGAGTTATTTACCTAGGAGCCAGTTCTTAAGATCTATTAACCAAGTCTAGAGACGGTTATAGAAACGGATACATCAGACTTTATACTAGGGGCGTGCTTCCTATAGAAATATTAAAATGGATGGCACCCAGTAGCATACTATAGTCGGAAGATGACACCACTAGAACTAAACTATAATATCTACAATAAGGAGTTGTTAGGTATAGTTACAGTACTTAAGGAATAGAGAGCATTCTTACAAGGCACAGAGAAACCATTTATAGTTAAAATAGACTATAAGAACCTTACAGGATTCCTAATAACAAAGGAACTCAACTAAAGACAGGTTAGGTGGGCGGAAATGCTTACAAAATACTATTTTAAAATTCAGCATACTAAGGGTACAGACAATGCACGAGTAGATGCTCTAAGCAGAAGGGCTAAACTACAAAGTAGTAAAAAGCTATCAGGAGCTTTGTTGCAAAGGGATTAAGATAGATTAATTAGGTATAATTATCCAAAGATTATAGCAACCAAGGAAAGTCAGATCTATAAATTACTAAAGAGTAAATAGACACAGAAGATCTAAGAGGCATAGGTAGAGAATCCAGACTTAGAGCAGTATAAAAATAAAAAAGCAATATATGTGCCTAAGTCTATTGCAGAAGAGTTTATTAAGGAATTCCATAAGGGAATAATATAAGGACATAATAGAGCTATAGGCTTAGTGTTAAGACTTTAAAAGGAGTATATTGTTTAAGAAATCTAGGGACTAGCAAGATAAGTTATAAAAGAATATCTAGATTGCTAAAGAAACAAACTAATAAGGCATAAGCCGTATAGAGGGCTACAACCTATTAAGACACTAGGAAGACTATAGGAAGTTATATTATAGGACTTTATTATTAAGTTACTAAAGTTAAAAGATCCTATTATAGGACAAGATTATAACGCGATCTTAGTAATAGTAGATAAGCTAATAAAGTGGGGATACTTTATAGCATATACTAAAGAGATATTAGTAGAAGATATCACTAAAATCTATATAAAGGAAGTGTTTGTAAGATATAGAGCACTAAACAAGATTATATTAGATAGAGATCTAAGATTTATAGCAGCATTTTAGGAAGTATTTCTGGTAAAATAAGGGGTTCGCGCAGTAATATCTACAGCGTATTACCCGCAGACGGATGGACAAACGGAAAGACTAAACTAGACACTAGAGCAGTATCTAAGGCATTATATCAATTACGCATAGAACAATTAGGTATCGTTGTTACTAGTTACATAGTTTACATATAATATAACACCATAAGAAGGAATAGGGATATTACTATTTAAGGCAAATTATGGATACGAGCCAAGAATATCATTATCGCCACATTAAGTAAAAAAGACGAGTAGCACAGCTAAATAAAGAATAGAGACGTTAATAAATCTTTATACAGACCTTAAAGAAACAGCTAAACTAGTATAAGAACGAATAAAAAGGTACTATAATGCTAAGAGATCTAAGGGACCAGATCTTAAGGAGGGGGATAAAGTATGGCTACTATACAAAAACTTTAAAAGTTAACAACTAAGCAAGAAGTTAAACCATGTTAGACTAGGACCTTTTAAAGTTAAGCAAAGAATTTTATTAGTCACGTATAAGTTGAACCTACTAGCCAAAATGAAAATCTACCCTATATAGTATATCGCAATGCTAGAGCTAGCACACGGGAATATTAAGCCACCAGTCTATAAGGCAGACATATATAGAGGACAGAAAGAAGACAAGTAGCAAGTTTTAAAAGTTATTAGTTACGAGAACGTAGACAACAAAACATAGTATAAAGTAAAGTAGATAGGCTATAGTGAGACTACCTAAGAACCACTAAGCAACTTAAGGAACGCTATAGGAAAGGTACAGGAGTATTGGAAGAGAATAGGTTAGGTAATATTAATAAGGAAGGATCGCCAAAAAATAAGTTACCTAAGGGGGACCCAAGAGGAGTAATTGCTAAGCTATTTAGAGTTATTTCCCTTATAAAAGGAGAGTTAATCCTTTTATTACCCAGCTTAGATAAACCCTGTTAAACTAGTTTCTACTCCTTAGAACGGACCTTCTTACAAACACGTTCAAGGCATTAAAGACGAGCATAAGCCAAGCGTTAAGCTTTAAGAACGCGTGCGGACTCTTCTAAGGCACGTTAAACCTTAAGTAGTGCGGAGGCCAGCTCACTATTAAGTTTTATAGCGGTAGATTAAACACAAGACCCTATAATAAGTTACTTAGGGAACTTGAAGACTATTAAGAGTTATAGGACGCGTACACTTAGCGTCAGAGATAAAGCAAACATCGTAAGACAATTAAACATTTGCTTTAGTATACTTAGAGTAAGAGGAGGGTTATTAAGATATAGGGCTTGCTAGCGCAACACAAACTAACCCCTCTTTAGCGCAACGGGAGCAAGGAATCGCCATCACTTCACCCAGCAACAGTATAGAGGAAACCGTATAAAGGCGACACTCAACCCAGGAAAGAAAAGAAGAAGCTTTAGGCATAATAAGTATAGATATCAACCAGACTAATCAAACGGACATTACACCTCTAGTGGACGACTTAGAGATATTAGGAATCTTTAAGGACGAAGATAGAGAGGAGGGAGATAGTATTATAGACGCTTTAAGTACGATGTTATAACTACTTAGAGAGGAGTCGGCGGAAGCTAATTAGTTGGTATAAGCACAATCTAGGATAGATTTAGTGGAACTATGTAACAAGGAATAGTAACCAAGGTTACATGGTGTTAAACATATTAACTATATTAAATGGAAGGGACGTTACATTTAATACAGACAACACGCACCTTACGTACAAGAGAGGATTTCTTAGGAGTACGGTTGTGTATTTAAAGGACCTTAGTCCCTACCGTAGATAGTTCTCTCCTTGTAGTAAATCTTAGAATACAATTGGAGTTAATCTGTTGGGCAACCACTCCACCAGTTGTTATTACGTTGTTAACTTGTCGTACCTACATACCTAGCCCATTAACAGAACCCACCGTAGTTCCTGCTACAAGGTTCCGTTACATAAAGCCTTATTTAGGTTTGCCTTTATTATTATATCTACTAAGTTATTGTCACGGGGCGGGGGCAGTGGCTACAAAGCGTATGTATTTAAGGAGTCTACAAGACATTACGCGATTGATCATAAGGGTCGAGGGCGTAAGGAGGTGATATACCTACGCGTAGCTGATATAAGCTGTACGCGAGGTGTATGCAAGAGCACGGGGCTCTCCTATGGAGGCCCCTATGGTGGGGTTCTGTGACACTACCCCCCCTCCTATAGAGGCGGAGCTCTGGCAACGCTATAGTTACTATATACATATAGAAGGGACACTTAAGGTATAGAAAAGAAGAAAAAGGGGGGTATCGCTAAAGGCTTAAAACAACGTTATGTAATAAGGCTTGGCATCTAAGAATCTAACTAATTAGATAACTTTAACCGCCGGTTAAAGTTCCTGGATATCTTAACGATATTCCGGTTACGTAATTGCATTTTGCCGCAATCTAACGGCAATTTAATGGCAATTTGCCCTTACGTGGTAATGTATAACGGTTTAACTCTATAAGGGCTCCTATAGAGGATTAGGTATAAAATCTCTGCTTAGGCCCGGTTTCTGTGGGTTTATATAGTAAAAGTTACTGATTAGATCCTTTGCATTTTCAAAGTCTTCCTATAGTTGCTATTCTGGCTGATCTATATTGAATCCTATGTATATAGCTCTATAGTAGAGCTATCATCCTCTGCCTTTGCTAAAGTATTTAAAGTTAATAATTTGTTTAATGGTCCACTCCTTGTGGTTCTTGTCTTTGTTCTTGTCTTAGATTAGTACTAGTGGGGGTTTAGGCTATATCTGCCCTAGTAAGGGGTTAGGCTAATAGAGGTGTAGTAGCTATAGGTAAAATATAGGCCATATCCCGCGGGTAGCTAGGGTAGGCGGGAGTTCTAGCTTATATGCGGCTCCCCTATTAATGACTTGTTTAATTAGATAGGGGCTGAGGTTCTTATAATTAAGTAACTTTATAGGCCTCTGCGTAGAGATATTGCGTGCATTTAGCTATACCTAGTTGCCAACACGCATCTCCGGTGGTGGCGTTCTATAATAGTTGGCGAAGTAGGCCTGCTTTGCTTAAGCCCAGGCTATTTCTCCCTTGCAGTAGTTAAGTAGATTTTTTATGCGGTTTGTATACTGGTTAGTAAGTAGCATCTTAAGGCGTTTTCTATATGGCAGTTTCTTATTAATAGGTTCTAGTGGCTCTATACCAGATTGGGGATGATAACCCTTATTCGCGAAGAACGGGGTTAGTCCTATAGTAGTTAAGATATAGTTATTTACTATAAATTCACCTAGCAGGAGGTGGTCTACCTAGTTATCTTAACTATAGGCGACTACCTATTATAGGTACGCTTTTATGCTAGCATTGGCGTTTTCTAGTTACCTAGTAGTTTTATAGTGGAAGGATATAGACATTTTAACAGAGATGCTAAGGCGTTAGTAGATTTGTCTCTATATATTAGAGTTAAATTATATGCCTTAGTTAGATGTAATCGAGTTAGGTAACCTATGTAGTTAGTAAACTTTGCGGAGAAAGGTGTTAGTAATGTTGCTAATAGCTACGCCTTTAGTTGGGACGTAGTGGCGCTCTTTTATAAGTCGGTATATTATTATAAGGATATTCTTATAGGTACGGCTATGTTGTTTACAGGGTAGTAGGTTAATAATGAAATCTATAGTAATATCTGCCCATTGTTGTATAGGTACTGGTAGAGGGTGTAGTAGTCCTTGGTACTTTATATTAAAGGCCTTAGCGCGCTTATAACTGTAGTAGGCGCCTATAAAGCGTTTAACTAAGTCTATTATTTTTGGCTAGAAGTAGTATTGGCTAAGAAGCTTGTAGGTTCCTTCTCTGCCTAGATAGCCGCTTAATTAGAGGTTATGGGCTATTTAGATTAGCTACTGTTATAGATTTTCTAAGTTAGAGATAAATAGGCGGCCTCTATAATAGAGCCTGTTCTCTTTTACTTCTAAGGCTGCTATATTAATCTAGCCTAAGCTTTAGAGGTTAATAGGTAGTATATAGGCGCTAGCAGTCTTTGCGGTAATAAGTTAATGCAGTAATAGGCTAATAGAGGTGTTATATACTATAGTAATAAGCTTGTTGGTTTTGGGAGGTAACTCTAGTTCTGTGGTATAAAGCTAAGGTATAGTTGGCTCTATTATAGGTAGTATACCTAGGGCCAAATTTTGTGCTTTTAGGATTGTCTGTTGTTGGAATTAATTGTGGGGGTTATCTTTAGACTAAGGAAGGTCTTATAAGCAACGTATTAGGCTATTAGGCTTAGTACCTTATACTCCTAGTCTATATACAATTTTAAAGTTAAAACCAGAGAGGAACTCGTTCTAACGTGCTTAGCGTTGGTTTAGCTGCTTCGTAGTTATAAAGTACTTAAGGTTACAATAGTCCGTAAGGACTTTAGTTAGCTAGTTAGGCTCTACTAAGAAGAGTTCTGGTTAGAATTCTTTAAACACTTATATAATTGCAAGGAGTTCTTTATTATAGATCTTATAGTTATATTCTTATAGTATAAGCTTAGATAAGTAGAATGTGACTAGGTAAAGGAGACTGTTATTACCTATTTAGGAGAGAATGCCTGTGTTAACATAGTCTAAGGAGTTGGTTTTAAGATAGAGTTATCGTCCTGGTGTAAAGTAAGCTAGGATAGGTGCTTTAGTAAAGGCATTTTTAAGGTCTTAGAACGCCTTCTTGTATTTAAGCGTCTAGGTAAAGCGTAGGTACGTTTTTCTTCCTTTCGCAGAAAGGCCCTTTATTTGTATTATTACTATAAGTAGTACTACTATACCTAAGAAGTTGTATATAAATTTTTAATAGAAGTTGGCAAAATTAAGAAAGGCTTATACGTCCTTAATGCAGTTAGGGGCTTACTATTTAGTAATTGTGTGTACCTTCTTGGGGTCTATATAGACACCCTTAGTAGTAACAATTAGTTTAAGGTATTTTACTTCTATAACTAAAAATTTATATTTCTTTAAATTAATATAAAGTCCTGCGTCCCTAAGGCGCTATAGGACTTTTTAAATGTGTTTGGTATGCTTAGAAGGGTTATTACTATAAATAAGTATATTGTCTAGGTATGTAGAGCAGAAGTCGTTAAGGTAGTCCTATAAGGCGTTATTAATATAGCTTTAAAAGGTGCCTAGGCCGTTATATACGCTAAAGGGCATAACGGTATATTTAAATTAGCTAAAGCGCGATGTAAATGCGGTTTTCTATTTGTCACCTTCCCGTATTTAGAAATAGTTAAAGGCGGCGATAATATTAAGCTTAGTATAGATTTTGGCTTAACTAAGCCGCTTAAGGGTCTTATATATAAGCGGTACTAGGTATTAGTTTTTAATTATAATAGCGTTAAGTTCTTTATAGTTAATATAGAATTGGATACCTCCTCCTAGCTTTTTAGTAAGAAGAATAGGGGCGGCTGCTAGTAATATACTGGGATAAATAAATCCTTTGTTAAGGTGCTTGTTAATATACTTTTTTATAACTAAAAGTTCGTCTTTTAATATTAGGTAGGGTCTTTTATAAGGTAGCATTTTTCCTTATTTAATATTGATGGCATGGTTATTAGGTTAATGTGGGGGGAGTATATCTGCGCCCTTTTATAAGCATATATTGGTAAAGTTGTAGTACCTCTTAGGGAGGAGCTTGCGGAGTTCTTTATTAGTAAGTCCTTTTTTAAGCTTTATAAACTTCTTAAAGTCTAAAGGTAAAAGTCTGTAGAGTTCTATAGGGGCGTTATCTTTTAGAAGGTTGACTATGTCTATTCTATTACTATAGAGGACGTAGTCCTATTCTTTATTAAGCTTATATAGTTATAATTAGGAAGCTGCAGTAATGGTCTAGCCTTTTTTATATACTATGCGGTAGAAGGCTAGGGCACTTACGTAGTAGTAGTTAGTTGTAGGTAGGGTAATAAGGGGTTCCTTAGGTTGATATCCTAGGGAGTGAATAAAGGCGGCTAGGCTATGCCCTAGGTAAGTCTCTCTATAGTATTTAGAGTTAAAGGTTACTTCTCTCTTCTTCTAGTTAATGGTGGGGTTATATTATTTAAGCTAGTTTATTTTAAGGATAATAGGGTAGTTAGTAAGTAGTATAATATAGGCCTAGAGTTCTTCCTGGTGCCTATTTATATCTAGGTAAAGTTGTGCTATATAGGTAATCTTCTATACAGTATAGCTACTGTTAGCAAGTTATAGGGCACGGGCTTTAGTAAGGGGTAAGGTAAATAGGTTATAAGTATGTATAAATTAGGTATCTATAAATTTATTAATAGCTCCGCAATTAATTATAGAACGGCTTTTATATTGTTTTTTGGTAGTAGTTCCTATTATAGGTAAAACTATCTATTTCCGTCTATTTATCTTTACTAAGTTATCTATTAAGTAAGCCGATATATAGATCCCTCTATTATTAGGGTGTTTTAACCCGCGACTTAGAGCTAGGACTTAGCGTTTTCCGCTTCTATATCTAACTCTACCGCTATTACTGCGTCTTTATCTTATATAGTAGTGGTGCGTAGCAATATATTTAGTATTTAGGGTATTAGGCTAGGTATTAGGCGGCAGCTACTAAACCTAGCTATTAGGCAGTTTAGGTTATTATAATAATAGCCTTCTTAATAGTATCTATAGTAGTGTCCTAGTTTCCAGAGTAGCTCACGCTCTTTATCTAGGAGTTTTTGTGGAAAGGTTAATATAGAGAAATTAATATTAGCTCTAGTAGTACTTAAAGTAATAGGCGTTGGTGGCTTAGTATATATAGGTTTAGTAGGCCCAGAAGGCTTCTATAGAGAGGTCTTTAGGTAAGGGTTAGCAGTAGTAATCTAATTTAGTTATTGTTTAATCTTTTATAGAGCTGCTACTATATTATAAATATTGTTATAGTTATAGCTAGCGGCTGCGTAACTAAGGTAATAAGTAACTTTTTTAAGGAGGTTCTCCTGGTCTTTAGTATTATCTTAGGCGAGGGCTCTGGTATATTCCTAAAATTTAATATAGAATTTGTTAAATAATTCGGTAGGGCTTATCTTTAGGGCACGTAGTTTAGCTTGGCTAGTAGCTAATAGGTTATAGTTATAGTATATTAGGTTAAGGTTGTTAAGGACTTCCTAGTAGGACTACTACTTCTAAGGGCTATTTATCTCCTATTAGATAAAGAGTCTGTTAAATAGTATACCCTTTATTCGCCTAATAATGTAACTAATCTTAGTGTCTTCTGTAGGGAAAAGGTAGGCGCTCTGGGTTAGTTTTTTATGGATTTATATCTTCCAGTGGCTATATTCCTTGCGGTCTCCCTAGAAGACTAGGGGATTAGGGTAATATGTATTAGACCCTATAGTAGCAGCTTAGGTTTAATTGTTATAGCTTTTATTATTGCCACTTTAGTAGGGGTTCCTATTAGGTAAAGCTGCTTAGCGTTAATCCTTTATTAAGTATTAAGTAGGTAAGGTTGCTAGGGGTATAGAGACTTAGGTAGCGTTATATGCAGTAGAGAGGTATCTAGCGTTATTATAAATGTACTTATTAAGCTAAGATTATAGGTATTTAATTGTGCCCTCTTTTTTAGTAACCATGGTAATAAGTATAATCTTAGCCTTTTTTAACCATTGGACGTTGCGTTTAGATACGCAGAGATTATCTTTGGTCTCTTAGCACATGTTATTAGCGAGCGCCTTATGGGCTTATAGGTCTTGGATAATATCGCGGTCTTAGGCAGTATATATCTCAGCTTATATAAGCTTTAGGTGGTAGTTCTGTAGAAGGTGGTAGTATTTATTAGGTTCTTATACTACTATTTTTACAAATGTCTTAGCGTCTTGTATTTTAATCTTAATAGGTAGTAGCCCTTTCGCTTACTTGTCCGTAGTTGTGTAGTTAATAAAGGATAAGATATTATTAGTATCCCCTTCCTTAGGGATTAAGGCTAATAAATTAAATTCTCCTGAGATTAATTGGTGTTGTGGATTAAGTATAGGTATTAGGTTGTTCTTTGGGTTTAATATAGTGGCTAGTAAGGAATATTGTCTTACTATTATGGGTTCCTTGGAAGTGTGGAGTAGGGTAATTCATTGACACGCTGCTTCTGGCAGCGTCTATAGTATTGCAAAGATGTAGAATTGGTCGTAGGCTGAGCGTCGGTGGTAAAAAGGCGCAACGTAATGTCATAGGGCGGGGGCAGTGGCTACAAAGCGTATGTATTCGAGGAGTCTACAAGACGTTGCGCGATTGATCGTAAGGGTCGAGGGCGTAAGGAGGTGATATACCTACGCGTAGCTGACATAAGCTGTACGTGAGGTGTACGCGAGAGCACGGGGCTCTCCTATGGAGGCCCCTGCGGTGGGGTTCTGTGACAGTTATTTTAGCCATTAATCTATTAAATCTTAAAGAGTTCTTACCATTTATAGAATTGCTAAAGTGCTATAATATTAATTATAAGGCGTTTCTCCTTTATGGTACTAAGCTTAACTAAACACTTATAGAGGGAATATAAGTCAGTGCACATAATTATGGGGATAATGAGAAGTTTAAGTTAATCTGTAATTATCTTTAGGGTAGTTCCAATTGCAATTGCTATGTTAACCCCGCCAACCATTCTATATATCTCTGACGCTAGAACGCTTTAAGTAACGCGCTTGCTCTTAGTTAAGCTCTAATAAATAAAATTGCCGTAGATTATAAAGTTATTCTCTTTAATAGATTTATTTATAATAATAATCTTATATCCTAACTAGGAGCTAAAATCTTTATTATTTATAAACAACCTATTAATAAATACAAATAGCTTGGCGGTGGGAAGATAAATAGGCATGTAGAGTAGTCCCTAATTAAGATAGTTTATTTGCCATAAAAGACGTTTATTTAGGGCAAGAATGTTATCCTTAGTTAGTTTCTGGTATTAAGCGGCAATAGAGAGATTAAATAAAGCCTTAGGTTAATAGATAGAAGCAATATACGCTCCGTAAGCGCGTTACTCTATATACCCTAGCTTTAGAGAATTAACGTTAATAATGTTGATCTTCTTACCTTAACCCTTCTGGCGCAAAGCAATAGAATCCTTATTTAGGGAGAGGATGCATCTATTAAAAAGTAATAGTGTTGTTAAATTAAGCTTTTCCTTTAGCTTTACTATAAGATTTGCCTTTACTAGCTTATCTTCTTTAAGAGCTAAGAATTGGTTGTCTCTCAAGATAATTATATTATTAGTTTATATGCTGACAATTCCGAATAGAGTTCCTATAGTTATAATAAGGAAGCAGGGATTAAATATAGGAGTAGTTATTAAAAGCTTCTCTTTATAGTGCTTGCTATAGGTAGCCCACTAATAAGTTCCTACCTCTACGATTCTATATAATGGCTTAAGCACAACCATAATTATATCTTTAGGATATTGGTGGCGAATTTACTCTAGAAGGTATGCCAATATTAAGTGCTAAAGGTGCGTCTCTGATTAGGTATAGGCCTAAGTAATATCTTATAAATAAACCGCCATTCTATTCTTTATTAAGGAGGAAGCTAGCGTAATAATAACTTACTAACTAGCTTGTTAAATTATAGGAGATTATATAAGAATTACCTCCTTACTATTATTATTGTAACCTTAGATAACAAGCCTTAATTTCTTAAATAGGGTATTAGTAGCTTTACCCTTAATCTCATTAACTATTCTTAACTTAAAGATGCGAACTCTATTAAACTTAGTAGGGTTATACTTCTTAAATTTAAAGACTCCTCTTATAATAAGACTATCGATCTCCTACTTGTTAGATACTTAAAAAGGAGCTCCTAAAGTTATAATACGGCTTTCCTTTTAGAGCTATTTTGCAAGTTTAAAGTTAGCCTTTTCTTTAGCTGTTATAAAGGCCATTAACAACTTAACTCTACTCTTAATAGCAGTAATAAATTACTTTTTAAAATTAATAAGATGTTAGCAATTTCGTGATTCCTTTAGGCGACCTCTACCGCGTTATAGTTGCGGCATATCTACTATAATTATATTAGAGTCGTAGTCGCCTTCTAGAGTATATTAATCGTGGTTCTCTTCTAGGGCATCTTCTAGGGCATTCTATAGAGGCTTATAACTGTTATCTTTGTAGTATAGTTTAATAACAGTTAAACGGAATTAAGTGGGTCTATAAGGCATCTAAATAGTACAAGTTTAACTATTAATTATAATAAGTTTATATGGGCCTAACTATCCTCTCTTTTTATACTATACGCGTACCTTAGATTGGAGTGGCAAATTAAGTGTAGTTAAGGTGTTTAGGCTATTTTTTATACCTAATGTGTTGTTGACCTAGCGTATAGCGTAGAGACGTTATACCTCCTTTATCGCCTTATAAATAGCCTCAGCTCGTTATATAACGGAGGGACATAGTGGAGAATTATTAGTTATTTAAGGGTAGGCGCTAAAGACTAGTAATATAGGTATAAGCCTATCTAGGCTAGTGGAATTGTTGATAGTCTTAACAGCTATCTATAAGATAAGCTCTTTACTAGCGCCCTTTAATTTTAAAGAAATAATCTTATATACGCGGCGTAATAGCGTATAATATCGCTCCACTTTTTTAAGACTATTATATGCCTTAATAGGGACTTTCTTAACCTTAATTGCTATTTCCTTTACCTATTATTGAAACTCTATAGATAAAAAGTTCTTTCCTATATTATAAACAATTTAATTAGGGGGTCCTAGGTAGATATTAATCTAGTATAACTAAAGGGTATCCTATGCGTTTCTAGCTAATATATTATTTAAGAAACGTGTGGCTTAGAAGGAGGTTAAGAAGTTAATAACTTAAAGTACTAGCTTGCCGCTAAGGTATATAACGTTAATAATAATACAGAAGTTAAAGTTATAGTTATTTTTAAAGGTGAACTTAAATCGGCCAGGGGACTTCTGGTTTATTTGGCAGTAATAGTAGTACTTTATAAGGTGTTTAATTACCTTAACCTTAACTTTATAACCTACTTACTAAAGAACCCTAAGCAATTGGTAAATGGATAGGTGGTTAAAATAACGGTATAGTTAACGTAGCCCTAGCTTAGTTAAGTGGCTTTAAGTAATACTCTTTTCTAGTTAATAAAGGAGCAACTAGGGGTAACCCTACTTGCGTATAATAGGTACCCGGTTATCTCCCTAAACAAGCATATTCTTAAGGTTATTAAGCTTAATGCCTAATTTATCTATATCTCTAATGCAAAATAGAAATGGAGTGTTTGCGGGAATAATATAGAAAGTAATGTACCCTAAGGGGGTTTTAACCCTAATTGTGCTAAGAGAGATTATAGTACCCTTGCTAAAGCGAATTGTATATTAGCCTGCCGTTAACTAGTTAATCTAAACAGAGCTATTAAGCTACTAAAGAGCTTAAACTTAAGGTTCTCCTACTATAGATACTCCTGCGGCTCTAGTATCTGGCATAATACTATAGAAGATATTTACTAAGTATCTATTATTAAAGGAGAACGCGGAACTCTCCTTTAGCTTATTAAAGATATCTAACTTCGTAATAGCATAGAGCGTAGATTGGTTATTAAGAATAGTAATAGTTTATATACTATCTACCTTACTATACTTAGTGAAGTATTGGTTAGGAGAGTAGTCCTTAATTTCTATATCTATAAGGAGCTGTTTAGCCTTATTAACCTTATCCCTAAGATTTTCTACGCCTTTATATTAAACCAGAAAACTTTAGAAGTAGGCTATAATAGCCTTACAATTTCCAACGTTTCTTACACTCTGGCGGAACTTATTATATGCCTCCTTTCGCTTATTAAGAGAGTGCCTAGTTAACTAGTAATTTAGCTTTTTATAAATATAGCACTTCTTCTAGCAATTACTTTAAAATAAACCTCTATAAGGACCTCCACAATTACCTTATAGTTAATGTTGATTATACCCTCTACTATATCCCCTACTATGGCCACTATATATACGGTCTGTCCAGTTCTGGTTATATTAGTCTGGAATACTGGTTTGGATAGGGTTTTCAGTATAGAACTATTAAGATTTTTATGTTCGTATTACAGTACCTACAGTGGAGCGTAGTTCAGTATATACTCCTTTAAATATATCTATAGGTTTATATAGCGCCAAATTGCACTTAGGAATGCTATAGCAGGCTAAGATAACCTAGTCCCTTAAACTGTTCTTGTTTTGGTAAGTTTTAGTAAGGCCACGTTAGATTTTCTAGAGTTTATTAAAGAGTAGTTAAAGGCATTCTAAATAAGTCTTTGTTATATTAGAAGCAATAACCCTCTAGAATATAGTCTCCCGCCATTTAGATATATAAAGTTAACGATTTTTATTGGTCTTAAAGTGGGCTCTAGTGAGCTAAAGCATTATATTAAAGCTATAGTTTTTACCCGTAATATGGTTGTAATAGAATGTTGCCGCCCGTCCCTTTAATATAATAGAGAAAGCGTAATAGAACTAGTGGCATTAAATTCTAACCTTATTGCAACAGTTATAAAAGACCTGTAGTTTTGCTCTAAGTATATTATATAGTTCTCCTTTAAACTTCTTTTCTTTGTCTAAATATACCTTTATCAGATTTATAACTTCTTGTAGTAGAGGCTTACTGGTTGGCTGAAATGGAAGAGTTGGAGGTGGTAAAGGTAGAGGAAGAGCACCTTTAGGTAGGAGAGCGCCTCTAGGTGGGAGAGTACCTCTGGGTGGGAGAGTACCTCTGGGTAGGAGATTAGCGTTCTGGGGTTTTTATTCCGAATTAAAGTTGCCCTCTAAAGAATATGGGTTGGTTTTAGGTTTTTGTAGTTAATATATAATCTTAGCTTCCGTCTATACTGGTTCTTCTATACTAATAATAACGGCCTAAATATTACTGGTAATTGGATTACTGTTCTTAGCAATATATACCCTATTCCTATAGAGAAAGTCTTAGAAATCCTAAATAATATCAATATTGCTAAGCGCCTAGGTGTTGGTGGTCCATCCTATAAAATCCTCCCTGAAATATTCCTATAGCTATAAATTAGCGTAGTGTCTACTTTGGTAGAATAGAATACGGTGTAGGAGAAAGCTATTAACTTATTTTGCGGTATAAGTTATTATATTAAAGGTAAATTCGTCCTAATCTTTATTAATAAGTTTTGCGTATATAGCTACCCCTAGTAGTAATAAGTCTCTCCAGTTGTTTGGAGTGGTCGTAGCCATATTTTTAGAGGAAGGGAAGTATTATTAGTATAGGGATTATTATTTGTCGTTTAGTACGCGTTTAGACAAGAATCTGCGATTATAGGGCTGAGGACCAGTTCTGGCCTTAAATCGCGAAGACTTATAAAGCGTGTTGTTCTGCGTGATAGACGCAAGAATTTGTAATCTTGGAAAGGCTTAAGACCAGTTCTGGCCTTTAGATCCTTAGATTTGTAGAAGAGTTCTATTTAAGGTTTAGGACCAGTTCTGACCTCAAAAGACAGCTTCCTTTAGCACGAGTAGCACTGGTATAGTGGCTTGTCTCTTCTTAATAGAATACCTAGCTGTTCTGTGGTATAACAGTGAAGTTAACCACTAATCAGTGTTGGTTTCATAAGGTAATATCACATAGCTACGGTTTGTAGATAGTATAATGTTGTATATTCCTTTTATGATAAGGAAGGGTAAGGAGCTTAAGGCTCCTCGCCACGCTAATGCCGCGGTAATACGTGATCACACGTGATATATTCCCGACAGTAATATAAGATATACAGCCATTTTAAATTAATTTTATTAGGGTATGTTGGAATATATGGACAGAGGTTACGCGGTATTCGTGTATCTGATTAGTCATCCTTATGATGACTCATCAGCCCCCTACTTAGGCACCGCGATCCTTACGATCCTCTGCTTTCTACACCTATTGATAACAAGACAAATCTACGATTAATAGGCCAATCAAGTGCACTTGGGTGATACCGACAGGGTAGGAAATATATAATTTTTTAATTTTTTAATCTAAATATTATTTTACTAATATAATAGCTTATATAAATATATTTTATGATTTATTTAATAATAATATTAGTAAAGTTATTAGAGTTGTAAGTTAAGCTAAGAGTGTGTCGCTTGGGGGGGTGTCTCGCTTGGGGGTGAGGCACGTTAGGTTCAGGTGACGTGTGACGGCGTGGTGAGCTGGCGCGTGGCTTCCTCCGACGGAACTCTATCCTCCTTGTTCCTAGAGGTGCCAGGACGCGATTTTTAGTTGCAACGCATGCCAGGTTGGGAGGGTGAGGCGTGTCGGTGTTTGCTGGGCTGGTTGGACGAGGGCTTTTGAGCATGTTTGGGTGGGGGAGAGGAGGGAGGTGCGGAGCTGGGTCACCTCGGTTTGGAGCGTGAGGCTTTCAGGCGAGACATTCTGGGTTTAGAGATGGGTGTATGGCTTGTGTTGGCTGGAGAGTGAGGTGCGTGAGGAGCGTTTCTTGGGTGTGGAGCTGCGGTTACGGATTAATTGCTGGAGATGATGGGATGGGAGTTTATTAGAATTGTGAGGAAGATCTGTTGATGTTGAACGATAGAGTGAAAATAAATAGAAGATAGATGCTTTGACAATTTATTAGTAGTCTTTCTTGACACCAGTGACCGTGAAAACCTAGCACTTCAACTACACTTGCAGTTTCCTAGACTTAAAAGAAACACGCTCATTCCACCTACCTGGCCCCATTCCTTCTCTCGCCCCTTCTCACGGTGGACGACGTTCAACCTCCCCACAAACGGCATCCAACCTCTACAAACATCATTTATATTCTCCATACAGTGGGAACCGAAATCGGTTTCACACCTAAACACTGAATGATTTTGTGGGAACTTATATTTTCGGGTACAGTAGCACCATTATGGTTAGCCGCAATTTAGACTCTGCATTCCCGCTGCTCTGCGTGCGTCACATGTCAAAAGCGGACTACCGGCTGACGTCGCCGGGCATCGGCGCTAGGCACAGATTTCATCGGCAAGTCATCAGGGTCATGAAGATGGCATTTCTGTTTCTACTGTACAGTCAACAAGATCACCTATAATTATTTTATATTTTCGCTTAGATATGAATTATCCAAGAACTACGTCAACTCGTTTATAGCTACTGGCCTTCCACGCCGCCTTTAAGATCCGGCCAATTCCTATACGGTACGCAACTCCATTCTGCCATTTAACACTGAGAACGTTATAGAAATCGTAGACCTCATCAAGTGACATAAAGAGGCCGCGAAAATGGAGCTCAGGAAGAAGAAAATACTTCGCATATTGGAAATATCTTGGTGCTATCGTCATGCTAGAAATAGCTATCAGCTCGATTGATTGTTGGTGAGTTGGGTCTCGGTCGGCATTGGTTCCACTCTGGAGAATTCCCACTAGCTTGCCGCTGCCATCTACGATACTCGAATGCTTATGAAGGTATTCTGACTGAAACGGGTCGACCATAATTTCCCCCACCTTCTGTTGAATGTTGGAGTCCAATTCGATGGTATTAAAGCGACTGCTTTGGGCGCTGGAAAATAAGAACGGCTGCCACTCTTCATCTGCAAGAAGGGCTCTACTCTCGTCTTCGACTAAAGGGACCATGTAGCGATAAGTACAGTCCAAATGACTTTCATGCCGAAAAACGTATAGTAGGGGTTCTTCTGGTATAGGTTTTCCCTGGGGCCATTGTCTTGGTATACCATCTTCCGCTAAGGTAGAAGGCTGAGCCTCTCTGTACCACCCATCTGGGACTTTTGCTGATGGATTCTCTGAAAGGTCTCTCCATTCATAGAATGAGCAACTGATTGGAACACAACTCTCTGAGTTTAGCTGCTTTTTGTACCATCGTACCAGAGGACGTATTCGTAACCCTGGAACCGTCGGAAGGTGTCCCTTCCAACCGGAATGGAGATAACGAGGTGTGTTTAAGCACATGGACAGTTTTACAGCACCACTCCAACCTGCCCAAGACCAACTGGGAAACTGAGAAAGACCCTGAGTCTTGTCTGCTGGTCTAGATATCCGACGAGCATCACACGCCGATTCCCAAAGCAGAGCTACGTCAAAGAAATCCTCAGGTAAACCAAAGCGGAATCCCCCTTTGAACTGGTCGCAAAGGGCTCCAAGCATGCCTAAAAAGGCTTGGAGTCTGTCCTCAGGAAATGAAAGGTTACGCTTGCTGTATGCCTCCACCAACCTAGAGTATTCATCAAGACGAGGACCTCTTGACGGTGAAAAGGCAAGTCCCCACGGTTCCCTATTTCCGTGATAAGGCGTATCTTCGGTTTTTCACAGTCAATGTCTTCTTGGCGACCCATAGCCCTGCAGTTCCAAAACACCGAGTTTCCCTCAAAGGTCAGGGTCCTTGAGGAAAGAAGTTCTTCTTGGAAGGTCCAGCCTCGTCGATAGTACTCCTCTTTCTTTCGAGGACCGCGTCCAGTGCCTAGGATTCGACAGTCCGGCGTAAATTTACACTTGAACTGGTCGTAATTGCGTTGGTGTGAGCCACCTCCAACACCTAGAAGGCCGTGGTCTGCATCCGCTCCGCCAGAAGCCACTATTGTCATGTACGCATTCGCGTATATTGAGCTCATTGCACCTATACATTGCAATTTTGATTTCTCCTCGTCTTGTATGATACAGAGCCGATCCACCCAAAGAAAGCTAGTCCCTAGTGAACTAGTCAAATAAATTGCATCCCGGATTGTTCTTGGGATCTGTGACTTCCATTGCGCATTCTCGAGCATACCCGGCTCACACAGGGCACGAAAATTGCTCTTTGTGGTGGTAAGACTTGGCTGCATTCCCCACACATAGCTGAGAGCAAAATAACTCGGAACATCTTGCGTTTCTACGAGACACTGGCGCTCTACATCGATTAGAATGAGTTTTTGACTATGCGGAAGTCGCTGCCGAGTTGGTAGATGATGACAGATTCCTACGTGCATTGAATCGCGGGGTACAGCTGAGCGTGGTCCGGAAAAAGTTGAACGTGGTCGCCGATGGGGGTCGGCGAAAGCTGAGCGTGGTTACTGATGGAGCCACCGGAAAAAGGTCGGCGGTACTCAACTTTTACCCATACAGAACGCGCATTTGACTTAAGCGACCGCATAAACCAAATATCTAGGGTATATGCTACGCATATGCACGCAGGCATATAGGTATATGGACTTCCATATACATATATATACACACACATATACATACGCGCATTTATATATACCTCGCCATATTAATAGCAAGTGAAAACTATACTAAAGCAGATAAGAGTATAGCAAGGTGGCTAAACGGCCTACTAGTAAGTATTGCAGCTATATACTACGCATATACTAAGTATACGCAGGCACTTTAGATTGCATTTAGTATTAGACACAAAGACAATAGTTCTTAAGATGGTATAATTAGTAAAGAGGCTATTAGAGACAAGGGGGATAAGGAAGATAAGAAGGATAAAGATTAAGATAGTATGTAATAGCGGCTTCTATTTTATATGGGTCTCTCTAAGATAAATCCCTATATAAAACTATATATAAGCTATATATAAGCTTAGAATAATTAGAGCACACTCTAAGACTATAGAGCACTTATTAGCTCCTATAGTAAGCATAAAATTATTATCCAAGAGGCAATAGACTATATTATAATGCTAGAATATCTAGCAACTAGAAAAGAAGAAATTATACACTTTATCTATAAACCAGAGCCTTTACTATCTACAGATATAGATAAAGAAATAGTATATAAGGTTATTAAGGAGTATATATTAATGTGACAGTGCTAGAGCGCGACCTGCCAAATTCTGCTATACTGCTGCCATATTCTGCCAACCTACGATTGGCTCGCTTACTGCTAGCGCCTTGGCGGCTGCCCCTTTATATATGTTTACTATAGTCCTTGCGACCACCTTCTTTTCTTCTCCTTAGCTTAGTATCTTCATTAGATAGCAATCCACAAGCTTCGGTTTAGAGGCATTTATGCGAGCCGTCATAGTTAAAGGTAAGTAAAGCATATACTAAGTATATACTGGATTTATACCTTTTCTAGATTTAATTCTTATTTTATAAAACTGGTAACCCTAAAATTATATAACTATAACTCCTTAGAGAAAACAATAATTAGAAGAGCAGAAAAGCATTTTATTAAGCGTTTAAATATAGCGGCATTAGACACTGCGAGCATGTCCATAAGGATATCCTTTATATATGCCCCGTATATAATAGGGTTAAGCTTAAATTAATTAATAACCTATAAAAATATAGCAGTCGTCCATACTAGGCAGTAGAGATTAATAAAAAGCTTAAGCAAAGTATAGAGAGGTAAGCATTGTTTATATATATTAAGTATATACTTATAATATACAGCTATTACCACAGTATTCTATAATTATAGTAATAATGTATATATCCTAATATATAAGAACGTGTATGCAGTAAAAGCAGACTAATAATGTTTTTTCGGTATAGAGTATGCATATATCTAGTATATGCATAATATATGCTAACTATATATAGGTTAAATTCATTAGTTATTCTAGCAGTAGTAATACTAAACTATAGCATACTACTTGGCCTTTATCACCAACAACTGCTAGGGTAGATATTTGATACCTTTATTTACTTATTAAATATGGAGTTTAGGAACTTAAATAAAAATATTACGGTAAGTAATATATCCTATATACGCAACGTATATACTAACCTTATATAGGGTTTAACCACCCATAAGGCTAAGGTAGAGTAATAAGCTAAATATATAGTGCATAGTTAGATTGTTATATTCCTGTTAACATAGCATAGTATCCTTATATTTACCTTATTATACGGAATTCTTATATACATCATCTACTATACCTAATAAAATTACTACTTAATATTGCTAATGATGTAGTCGAAGTAATAAGGCAGGTGGAAGTTCTTAGTCTTACTATATATATGCCCTATATATGCATAGCATATACAAATAAAACTGCTTATAATGGTATAGGTCGATTCATCCTATTGCCGCAGTACTATACTTTATATAAAAAGTATGGGACAGAAACACTACGTGCAGTATATAGTAGTCTTAATATTAAGGATTAAATTACTGCTTTAATCCAAAAGGAGAGAATGCTATAATTTCTAGAGGGGATGGTATATATAGGTAAGTATATGTTAAACATATGCTAGGTATATGCAGAACCTAAGCAAACTAGGTATACTATGTAAATTGTCTATTAATTAATATAAAGAGAATACTGAGCAATAGATTTGGGCAATTTATAACTTTAATAATAAGTATTTTCTTATTATATGCTGTACATATGCATAAGCTAAAGCATTTCAACGTATAATATGTATTAAAATGGACCTATTATTTAAAATAGTTTAAGGTAAAACAAATCTTTTCTTAATTATAGGGTGGGACGAAAATTCTAAACGTATACACACCCTATGCTACGCATATGCTATATATAAACTAATACCAATAATAGGAATTAAAGTGTAGGTATACGCCTTACTTAATTTAGAAACACGTGCTATATACATAAAGACGTTTCAGCTAGTATTTAAAGTTTTAGGTAATACTGCCTGATTATCTATATAATTTGCATATATCTATAGAACCGGACTTTATACGGCTATAGTTAATATATATAAGAAATAAGCTGGCGGTAAGTATACGCTTAGCATATACCTAGCATATGCTTATAATATATAGGCTTTAGAGACTACCTATATATAATTAACCTGTCTTGTAAATAGGACGAACACCTTTAGTATATGCTTATATTCTATCTAGTATATATTAAATAAAACTTTGTAAAGCGCTTTCTAACTTATAAAGTAAGATATATTATAGAGCAGATATAGGAAGTGGAGACAGAGTAGATACTAATCGCGCGTATATAAAGTATATGCATACTATATCTAGAGCTTACGTCTTAGATAAATAATAAAAAGAAAATATGGATACTAGCTAGGCTTATAAAGGAAAAGTCTAAGATTCCTTATAAGTGGTGGATATATACACGGAAGCATACTAGAATTAGTAAAAGTAGTTACTTTTAAGATAATAACTTTACTGGTTGAAAATTATGTGCTTACTACAGTACTACGGTAATGTATACGCTCTATATATGCACCGCATATTTTAATATTTTAGTGTAGGCTTAAACTCTATATATAAGAAATGCTTGATCTATAAGAGCTATATAAAGAGACAGGAATAGATAATATATAGAGAAATTATAGTGACTTAAAGCGGATAGTAGTACAGCTACAGAAACAATATATATATATACGCTGTAAATACACAGTATATGCTAAGCCTAAGAAGCGTAGAAACAGCGAAAAGCAGCTAAGCGGTAAGCTAAAAATCCTAGGCTAAATCTTCCCAGGAATCCTTAGAACCTATTTAATACCCCTAAACCTACTATATTTAATAGGCAGATTATATTATAGATAAGTACAGCAGATAATAATATTGTATTAGTATTAAATATGTCGTGCGTATCCACCGCATATATAGTAGATATACCACTACTACCATCTTAAAGTTAAACACCCTAGACTGTGGGTAAGAGGTATAGGTCTTATTTATCTATAAAAAATCTGGAAAAGAAAGCATATACACTACGTGTAGAAAATATAGAGTAATAAATTAATAAATTAAAATTGTAACGGAACCTTATAGTAGGAACTACGGTGGGTCCTATTATTAGGCTAGGTGTGTAGGTAAGAACAGTGTTAACAACGTAATAATAACTGGTGGAGTAGTTGCCTAATAGACTAACTCTAATTATATTCTAAGATTTACTATAAAGAGAGAACTATCTAGGTAGGGACTATGGTCCATTAAATACACAACCATACGCCTAAGAAATCCCTTCGCTCTGTAAGGTACGTATACTCTATCTACTCTATTACAGATTATACAGATTATACAGATTATATAGATTATATTATATAACCTTAGCTACTATTCCTTATTATATAGTTCCACTAGATCTATCCTAAACTATGCCTATATTAACTAACTAGCTTCCTCTAACTCTTCTCTAAGTAGTTATAATATTGTACTTAAGCTATCCGTAACACTATCTCCCTCCTCTTTATCTTCGTCCTTAAAGATTTTTAACATCTCCAAGTCGTCTACTAGAGGTATAATGTCCGTTTAATTAGTCTAGTTAATATCCTTACTTAAAGCTTCTTCTTCTTCTTCTATAGCTCGCTAGTTTTATACTATTGCTGCAATCTTGTCTCTAGGTGAGATAATACCGTCTCTATACTCTTGCTGCGTAAAAGAGGGGTTGGTCTATATCATGTTAGTAAGCCCTTTATCTTAACAACTATCCTCTTATTTAGAGTGCATTAAAGCAAATATTTAATCGTCCTATAACGTTCGCTCTATCTTTAACGCTAAATATACGCATCCTATAACTTTTAACAGTCTTTAGGTTCCTTAAGTAACTTATTATAGGGTCTCGTGTTTAATCTACCGCTAAGAAACTTAATAGTAAACTAGCCTCTATACTGCTTAAGGTCTAACGTGTCTTTGAAGAGTCTGCATATATCCTTAAAGCTTAATATCTGGCTTATACTCATCTTTAACGTCTTAAACGTATACATAAGAAGGTTTATTTTAAGGAGTGGAAACTGGTTTAATAGGGTCTATCTAAGCTAGGTAACAAAAGGACTAGCTCTCCTCCTATAAGGGAAACAACTCTAAGTAGCTCAGCAATTGCTCCTCTTAGGTCCCCCTTAGGCGACTTATTTTTTAGCAATTCTTTTTTATTAATACTGCCTAACCTACTCTCTTCTAATACTCCTATACCTTTCCTATAGCGTTCTCTAGGTTGCTTAGTAGTTTTTAGGTAGTCTTACTATAGCCTATTTACTTTACTTTATACTATATTTTATCATCCACATCCTTGTAACTAATAATCTTTAAAACTTACTATTTATCCTCTTCTTATCCTCTATATATGTCTGCCTTATAAACTGGTGGCTTAATATTTCTATATGCTGGTTCTAGCATCGCGACATATTATATAGGGTAGATCTTTATTTTAGCTAGTAGGTTTAACTTATATATAACCAATAAAATTCTTTACTTAACTTTAAAAGGTCCTAGTCTAACGTAGTCCAACTTCTTACTTAGTTATCAACTCTTGAAATTTTTGTGTAGTAGCCACACTCTATCTCCCTCCTTTAGATCTGGTCCCTCAGATCTCTTAGTATTATAGTACCTTTTTATTCTTTATTATACTAGCTTGGCTGTTTCTATAAGGTCTGCATAAAGATTTATTAATGTCTCCATTCTTTACTTAGCTATGCTACTCGTTTTCTTTACTTAACGTAGTAATAATAACGTTCTTAGCTCATACCCGTAATTCGCCTTAAATGGTAATGTCCCCATTTCTTTTTATAGTATTACATTATATGCAAACTATGTAACTGGTAATAATAATACCTAATTATTCTATACGTGATTAATATAATGCCTTAAATACTATTCTAGTGTCTAGTTTAGTCTTTCCGTTTATCTATCTGTTTGCGGATAATACGCTATAGAGGTTACTACACAAACTCCCTATTTTGCTAGAAACACTTCCTAAAATACTACTATAAATCTTAGATCTCTATCTAACACAACTTTATTTAGTGCTCTATGTCTTGTAAATACTTCCTTTATATAGATTCTAGCGACGTCTTCTACTAATATCTCTTTAGTGTATGCTATAAATTATCCCTATTTTATTAGCTTGTCCACTATTACTAAAATCGCGTTATAATCTTATCCTATAATAGGATCTCTTAACTTTGGTAACTTAATAATAAAGTCCTATAATATAACCTCCTATAGTCTTCCTAATGTCTTAACAGGTTGTAGCCCTCTATATAGCTTATACCTTATTAGTTTGTTTCTTTAGCAATCTAGGTATTTTTTTATAACTTATCTTACTAATCCATAGATTCCTTAAATAATGTACTCCTTTTAAAGTCTTAATACTAGTCCTATAGACCTGTTATGTCCTTATATTATTCCCTTATGGAATTCCTTAACAAATTCTTCTGTAATAGACTTAGGTATATACGTTACTTCTCTATTCTTATATTACTTTAAGTCTAGATCCTCCTCCTATACTTCTTAGATCTTTTATATTTAATTACTTTTTAGTAATTTATAGATCTGACTTTCTTTAGTTGCTATAATCTTTGGATAATTATACCTAATTAATCCGTTTTAATCCTTTTGCAATAAAGCTCCTAACGGCTTTTTGTTATTTTATAGTTTAGCCTTTCTACTTAGAGCGTCTACTCGTGCATTATCTATATGTTAGATAATCTGTATTCTCTAAGGCGTGGGACACGTGCACGAGTCACGTGCACGGGGCACGTGCATTGTAAATCTCTTCAGAGCCCTAGGGGCCCTAGGTCAAGACATCGACATCAATCAACGATCAAGTCAAGATCAATCAATCAACCCATTGCATCAATGAACCTCATCTAGGTGAACTTCGTGACAGTTATGAGCCCGGTCCGCCAACTCAAGAAGCTATTTAGCTATTACTCAATCGTTTGAAGAAATTCTACCTCATCGTCAGACTCTGACACCTCATCGTCAAGACGCAGACTCTGACAGAAATCCTACCTCAATTGTCACAGGACGAGATTCCACGAGATTCCACGAGATTCCACGAGATTCCACCTCAATCGTCAAAGGACGATTCTGATAACAAGGACGATCCTGACGACAAGGACGATCCTGACAACAAAATACCATCTCAATTCCTCCTTTGCCTATCAGTCAAAATGACTCCACCGACGTCAAGTTCGTTGACTACGATCATCCTCAATAAGCCAGAAGACTGGGAACAATGGCTATGGCAACTCCGAGCCGTTGTAGATCAGCAAATTTGGGCCCACGTTAACCCAGCCACAGAAGCACCTCAAGAAGGTCTACTTGAAAAACCACCTCTTCCAAAGGTCACAGATTTCAATGAGAATGTAACCTTATATGTACAGCTCTCAACGAATCAACAGAAAGCGTACGAAAACAGCAGACGATACTACAACCAGGACATAAAGTATTTCCTTAAATAGGAAGATTGTCTTTAACAGATCCGCACCTAGATCACGTCTATAGTATCAATTTAGAAGAAGCTACTGCTTAACCCTTCCTTAACAGTTAAAGAATGGCTATCTCGGCTAAAGGAGAACACAGAACCTACCTCGTCATTTGTTAGGAAGAAGGTACAATACCAGTACACAAAAGCCCTTAAGGGGTTTAAATAGTTGTCAAAATTAAACCAGTGGCTAGATTAATGGGAACACGCAATATCCCTAGGAGAGAAGTATAAGATCCCTTAAATGTCCAATAGAATCTGGCTACAAGATTTAGCAGAAGTTATTTAACCATTCAGCGACGCCTATTATATGAAGTACACTACCAAGTTAAATAACCCTTAGAAGTTAAGATCTTCTAAATACCGCAGAGTAGTAAAGGAGCTGCAAGAAGGACTTAGAATACCCTTAAAGAAAGCCAATACTACTATAAAAGGGAGTACCTTTAATACAGACTTTGCAGAGCAAGCCATAATGGATTACTCTAATACTACTAAAGGTCCAGGGAAAGGAACTTTAGTACATACTAGACGCTTAAAGAGAGCCAGGTCACTAGTAGACAAGGAGACATCCCATAAAAAGCTACTACCTATGTGCTTAGTGTGTGAGAAACAAGGACATTCCCTTTAAAACTATTAGTATTTATTTAAAGACAAGAGACCTAAAGGAGTTATAATTAGAGATACTCGCATTAAAAGGGTGCTAAAGAAGGTAGAAAAGAATAAGAATCTCACTAACCAAGTTATAAAGATTAGACTTAAAGAACAGGAAGATAAGGCTTAATAATAATAGGATAAGAGCCAGGAAGTTAAGATTAAGGGAGAAGCTAATGCGATATTCCTAAAATTGTATTATATAGGTTAAATCCATCTACTAAAGCTATTAACTATTCTTAACTTAGGAACTACTCTATATATCTTTAATAATCTCTTTTGTTTTTATAACTTTAGGAAAGCTCTAAGATATAAATACATTACCGCTAGTAGCTTAAAAGTGCCTATACTAGGTTATAGTAATATTACTATCTAAGTTACAAAACCAGATAAGAGTAAGGGAATCCTATATCTTAAGGACGTTGCCTTTTATACGGACTTTAATATAAATCTAGTGTTGTTCCGTCTACTTTAAAAGTAAGGGTACTTCTAGGACAATAAAGGAAACAACAATCTTCTAGTTTAGAAGGACAATACAATCCTATATTAAATAGAAGAATGTTATAGATAATAGACTATTAAATATGTCTAACTAGGAAGTCTATTAGCGTTTAATATAAGCCGACTGCTACGCCGCTAATAGAAGTGCAGAGTATTGTTAAGAGATATTCGCCTAGATGCGAAAGGTAATATATAACTATAGTATCTGCGTCTAGGTTATCCAGGACCTATAAGCCTTTATTATTTAGGTATTAACGCCCTAGGAGTTAAGCTTTAAGGCCCTAAGACAACAGAATATTAATACTATAGTCTCGCCAAAATTAAGCGTTAGGTCTTATGAAGGTTCTTAAAATAGAATATTAATAAACCTTATTTTAACCTCTATATTAACTAGACTGACCTTAAGGAAGTGTATACCAGATTTGTATAAGTTATATTTATCTATAATACTTTCTTAGGAAGAACCTTCCCGTATTTTATAACAATATATAGCGAAGAGAAGGAGACACTATAAGTGCTTAAAGATTTTATCTAATAGATTTGTCTAAGGTATAACCTTAAAGTTAATACCATTAGATCAGATAACAAGCTAGGGAGAAGGAGAACCCTTAAATAGCTATAGACCTAAGGGATTACCTTTAAGCCTTTAGCGCCATATATTTAAGTATAGAACGGTACCGCCGAACGCTTAGGGGGTGTAATTATTAAAAAAGGACATGTAATAAGAATTGCTGCTAATCTACTACACGACCTATAGAACGAGATAGTTAACTATATAGTCTACCTTCGAGATTAAACGCTACGGGAAAGCAATAGATGGAAATCGCTATATAAAAGGTTCTATACCTACCTAGCAAATAGGAGATTAAGAAAACTATAATTAGCGCACCTAAAAGCCTATAGCTGTAGGGCGTACGCGATAACGTCAGATGCCTAGCTAAAGAAGAAAAGACTAAGCAAGCTAGATCTATAAGCCTATATTAGCTACCTTGTTGGCTATAACTCTACTAATATCTACAGGATCTGGATCCCGTATAAAGGTATTGTTATCTCTACTAGGGATGTTATCTTTGACGAAAAGACGTTTTTTGATAGTAAGCAAATGGACATCTCAAAGGATTTACACGCCAAATTAGATACGCTGATTAAGAAGATTTAACTCCCTAAGACCTTAACTAAGAACGAGGTTCTTCTAGAAGATAATAATAAAGTATTTAAACTATCAATTTAAGAGGAAGACAACGACGTTAATAAGCCAGTTTAAACCTTTAATAAGTTAGCAGATCTTAAGCTTATAAGAGCTCTTAAAGATGCGTATTATACGCCACCTCTAATAGAAGAAGATAAAGAATCTTTATATGCCTTTTACGTTAAGTATCCTACAAAGTTAGATACTAATTAGGACACTGTCAACTGAGTAGGAGATAGGTTTTATACTTAGGGGGTGTTTAATAACTCGGTTAAAGACTCGTTTAAGGAAGCCGGCGATAATAGGTTTAAAGACTTTGTTACTAAAAGGATCACCTTAGCCTATTAAGGCGCCTTTATAGTAGGAAGGAAGTTTAACCTTAATAGTCGACTTAACGACAGTAAGCTGAAATCAGGTAGAATACATAATGTTAGATTATATAGGAAGAACTTACCTCCGCCACCTTAGTTAATTAAGGACCTTAATATATACCTTTTTTAAAATTAGTTCTAAGAGGCTTAATAAGCTTACCTCCAATCCCATTATTAAATAAGGTTATTTTAAGAAATAGATAAGAAGTATATAAAGGGACAGTAGGTCTTTAGCTTAATGTAGGTATTCGTCTACAAGACGGACAAGCATGGATTTCTCCAGAAATACAAGGCATGCTTAGTAGTATACGGAAATTAATAGGCCCTAGGAGACCTACCTATAAGAGCTACTATATTAGCTAGTACGACCTTCCGAACCCTTATAGTAATTACCGCAAAATTCGACCTGGAGATGATATAGATAGATATAGTTAATACGTTTGTCTATTGCGATCTTGATAAGGTCGTCTATATAAAGCTACCGCTAGGGTTTAATAAAGGAAAGACAGACAAAGTACTACGCTTAAGAAAAGCCTTGTACGGACTATAACGATTACCACTATTATGGTAAAAGAATCTTATAAGCTTGTTAAACGAATTAGGCTTTAAAGAGGTACCTTAGGAGCCATATGTTATGCTAAAAGGTGGAATAGTTATCTTTTTCTATGTTAATAATATTGTCTTCTGCTACTAAAAGACAGATAAAAAGAAAGCTTAAGAAGCAATTAAGGAGCTATGCAAGGAATACCAGATAAGTATCCTTAGCAAGCTAAAATAGTTCCTAGGAATCTATATACTACGTAATTGTAGCCAGAGGCTCCTATAGCTATCCTAGAAAGCCTATATTAAGAAGATAGCTAATTAGTATAAGATAGATCTTATAGGGCGTCTTCTGGACACTTTTATAGCAGAATCTAAACTCCTCCCTATTAATTACTAATTGATCCGTCTAACGCTTTTGTCCCCTAATATAGACCTACTAGTCCGTCCTATGTCCCTACTAAGAGAAGTAGCTTCTACGATGCTATATCAGAGAAAAATGGGTTTAATACTTTATGCAGCCACTATAACGTGTCCGGATATTGCTTTTATAGTATTACGGCTAGTAAGGTTTAATTAGAACCCAAGCTAAGAGCACTATTAAGCGGTAAATAAAGTAATCCAGTACCTATATAGCACGAGGAGCAGAGTAATCTACTATAGAGGAGACAAGGAAGGAACGAACAGTAGAGGGAGAGATAAAGGAATACGCAATAAAGGACGAGACGACGGAAGAGACGGTAGAGGTAAAGCGCAATTATTTATCTATACTAGCAATGCATCATTTGCGGATAACTCCGTTAATAGAAAGAGCTTGTAAGGATATATTATAAAGCTATTTAGGGGGCCAATCGCCTAGAGAGCAAACAAGTAGGGTATAGTAATGACGTTAAGTATAGAAGCCAAGTTATTAGCCCTATTACAGACAGTAAAGAAAGCTATCTTTATCAGTAGGCTGTTTAAAGCAATAACGTTACGCCTAAACAAGCCCTTAATTATTAAATGCAACAATATATAGACGCTCTAACTAATTACGGAAGACACGGCAAAGCTAATTATAAAGCTCTAACACGTTAACATTTATTAACACTAGCTACGTTAGGAATACGCAATAAGACGAGTATAATTTCAATAGACAGTAACAAAGGAGATAATCGCCAATAGACTTATAAAGGCCCTACCCAAGCAGAGGTTTTAAAGCTTTGTTAATATAATTGGAATAGTGGATATTAAGGAGCGGCTAAATAAGGAGAAGCAACTAGAGGACCTAAGGGAGAAGGTTAGGGCGAGAAGGAAGGATTTAGATAACATTATGGTTCAATTAACGCATTAATAGACACAAGAAGGTAGTTAGCTTTGACCTTAAAAAGCTTAAAGCTAAGGGGGTATGTTAGATAATCTATATTCTCTAAGGCATGGGACACGTGCACGAGTTATATGTATAGGGCATATACATTATAAATCTCTTTAGAGCCCTAGGGGCCCTAGGTTAAAACATCAATATTAATTAACAATTAAGTCAAGATTAATCAATTAACCTATTGCATCAATAAACCTCATCTAGGTGAATTTCGTAACACTATACCCTTAGTATACTGAATTTTAAAATGGTATTCTATAAGCATTTCCGCCTATCTAACCTATCTTCAGTTAAGTTCCTTTATTATTAGGAATCCAGTAAAGTTCTTATAGTCCGTTTTAACTATAAATAGTTTCTCTATGCCTTATAAGAATGCTCTCTATTTCTTAAGTGCTGTAACTATACCTAACAACTCCTTGTTATAGATATTGTAGTTTAACTCTAGTGGTGTTATTTTCTAACTATAGTACGCTACTGGATGCTATGCGTTCTGGTACTTCTATAGCAAGCATGCTCCTAGTGCAAAGTCTAATATGTTTGTCTTAATAACCGTTTCTAACTTTAGTTAATAGATCTTAAGGACTGGCTCTTAAGTAAACAACTCTTTAAGTTCCTAGAATAGCTTTTTCTACTTACTACCCTAAACCTATAGTTCCTCCTTCTTTATTAGCCTTGTAAACAGCTTAATACTTTTTAATTATTATGCTATAAACCTCCTATAGTAGTTATAAAACCCTAGAAACGACCTTAACTGCGTAACGTTCTCTAGTTTTTACCAACTTACTATGGCTTTAACTTTCTTTAGGTCTATGCTAATTTTCCCTAGTTCAATAATAAATCCTATAAAATTGGTTTTCCTTATAAAGAACTCATATTTCTTAATTGCTACTAGCATCTGTTCTTCCTATAGTCTCTTTAAGACCCATTTAACGTGTTCTCTATATTCTCCCTTATTCTCTAAGTAAATGATAATGTTGTTAAGATATGCTATAATAAACTTATCTAGGTGTTCTCCTAATACACTATTAATTCGCTTCTGGAACGTTACTAGTATATTTATAAGCCCAAACTGCATAACTAACGGTTTATATAGTTCTTCTTTTAACCTAAAGGCTGCCTTCTATTTGTCGCCTTCCTTAATCCTAATCTAATAGTACGCCCACCTTAGATCTATCTTTGTAAAGATTTTTACATTGCCTATCCTATCTTGGATTTTACTAATTAAGGGTAAAGGATACCTATCCTTTTTAGTAATGCTGTTTAACTATCTATAATCTATATACATCCTAAGTTTTCTATTTTTCTTTGGGATAAACAATACTAGATATCCTATTAATAACTGTAACGGTCTAATATATCTCTCGCGTAAGTTCTCCTGGATAAACTCTTTAAGTGCTACTAACTCGGTTTTAGTAAGCTTATAGATTAGAAAGAACCTTAGACTTATTCCTTTTTCTAATTCTATCTTATAATCCTATACTGTATGTTCTAACAGCTTTTTACTTTTTAGTAACCATAACTTCTTACCATACTTATAGTATCTATTTGGTATATAACTTAAGCCTCGCTCAGTCTCCTCATATATTACTCTAACTTGGTACCACACTGACTTAGTTTGCTGTCGCACCTTATATTATTAAGTATCCCTAATATTAACCTAACCTATAACCTAATCAATCTTTAGATTATACTTCTGTAATTAAGGCATTCCTAGTATCGCCTTATCCTGTCCTAATAGTAGGATATTAAAAGACATTCTTACTGGTCTTCCTTTAATAGTTAACTAAATAGGTCCTATTTTAAGATTAATAACGCCTTCTCCGTAGGCTATCTGATCTCCTAAAATTATTATAAGTAGATACAGGTGTTCCTTCTATCTATATAGTAACCCTATTCTTTTTACTGCTTTTAGTAATACGTGGTTCCTTATTACTCTACTATCTATTAATACTTCAAACTGCTGATCCTACCACTTAACTTATAAGTTTAGATGTCGTTTTTATATTCCTTTAAGGGTCTAAGGCTCTAACACTAGTTCCCTCTAGTTCTATGCGCCTCCCCTTTTTCTAACTATTAGCTGCTAGATCCTACTTATACTTAGTCTAACTTTAGCCAATACTTAGTTTATTTCTTTTCCTTTATATACTATAGATAAGTGTTTTCTAGGTACTTCTACTACTGTTATCCTTCTAGGCATTTTTCTATAAGGAATCTTCCTGGTTAAAGTGTTAGGTCCCCTTAACTTTATACTTCTACTGGGTGCTATCCATGTATATACTTAGCGTCCCTAAACCGCTTCTCTTCTGGTGCCTAATATATCCTTACTAGGTACTTTTGGTTCTTATCTTTTAATGCTCTATATATGTTGTAGGTATTATCCACATAAGCTATCTATAATAGTATATAATGCGCTAGGTGACTTGGGTTAACTCTTAGTTTATCTTTATCCTTAAGTTTAAACCTATACCTAGTCAACCTAACTACTGGTATCTCTATTACAGGTACTAAGATTTGTTATTCACTTCTCTAGTCCCTAGATCCTTCTTTTAGGTTCCCTAACATTATAATTAATGCCCTTTTAATGTGACTTATGCGTTTTTCTGTAATAGGTTGGTCTTGGACAACTTTTTTATCTAGCTATATATAAAAGTCTTCCTATTTGTTGTTGTGTCGTTGCCTATACCACTTTCTATATAACTGGTTTAGTGTGTATAGTCTATCTATTAGAAAGTACCTTATTATTGCTGCATTATAATATCCTTTGGTATATCTTTCTTTAAACCTAGTTAGGATATTTAGATCCTCTTCTTATTCCAGTTTATCTAACTATTTTACCCTAGGTGTCCCTGTACTTGGCCTATTAATAACTCTTCTTATAGGTGCTCTGTCCCTTATATAACCTAGTATAGCTAACCTCTTATCTAGCTTTTACTCTTGCTATGTAATAATTCTTGTCTTAAACTTATCTATAGTTTCTTATTTTCTGCGTCTTGCAGCTAGATCTTTATAGTTACCTTACTTTTTAATCCTGGTATTAACTGTTTAATCTTTAGGCTGAACACTATATTTATCTAGGATTGCTAACGTTCTTATTTGTTCCCCAAACTTATAGTTTTTAAACTTGCGTCCTATACTTATTCGTTTATCTGTGAACTAAGTAGCTGCCCTTTCCTATTAGTTTTTGTCTGTTGTGGGTCCTTAGGTGTATCTTATCTTATTTTAAAAATCTTAAGCTTCTTATATCTCTTTTTAAGAATCTTAAGCCTGTGGCCTTTTGCCTTTATTAAGTAATAAGCTAGCACTAGTAGTTATCTGCTTGCTTAGTTTTTTTTAAACGTTACTCCTTTTATCTTATAAAGCGATGGAAATCGTATCCAACGGTATTATAATATCCGTTACTAAACCTTATTTTATAACGGTTTTAGTTTCTGCTTCTATTTTAACTTCTCTGAGGTTTACATGCTCCCAGTAAGCTGCCTTTATTGCTTTATTATTGGTAAACGCTTCACCTGTGTTAAACTTATTATCTTTAATGTCCGATCTATGAGCTGGTTTGTTGGTTCCTCTAAACTTAGATAATAATAGCTCCTATAGCTAATAGCTTGCACCGTACTTGGCGTCTTTATAAATTTAATATATGTTGTTGTAACAATACGCAAAACTGTTAATTAAATATTCTTTTATTCCTTGCAGTACACCATCGTCCCTTTATACGTACGTGTCCCCTACTAGTTAGGTTCCCTTTACCGCGTAGTTACTCTAACCACCTCTATAGTCTCTGGCGAAATAACCCTATTTTCCATAATTTATATAAGCCCTATCTTTAAACCATTTTTCTTATTATAGAGTCCGCCTAAATATCTTCTGCTGCTAAAATCCCTGGTTTGGCCTCTACTCCTAGGTCCTTTAATTACTAGATCCTTAACCTTTAGGTTTCTATAGTTTCTTTTCCCACCTTTAGGTTTCTTTAGTACCACTTAGGTCTATTAGCTCTACGCTATTCTATAGTTTTTAACTCTATGTCTGTCGTTGCGTACTCTGCGCCTTATATAACTATGGAACTCTGTCTTGCCCTTTCTTAGCTTGTTCCCTTTAATAGATCCTATTATTAATCTTTATTAACTAGTCTATTAGTTCTCTTAGAGTATCCGCATCTTCTATTAGGATAATTGCGTCCTAGACTTTAGCCTTAAGTCCCTGTTTATACTGTGCTATAAGCGCCCTGTTATTCCACTTAACCTATATGGCTAGTGTTTAAAACTGCGTTGTATACTTAATTGCTAAAGTGTATTATACTAAGTTTTGAAGTTTCTGTTCCGCTGTTATAGTTGCTTTGGGGTCTTTAAATATTTGCGTTAACCGTTCTACAAATCTGTTCTAACTTATAAATACCTACTGTATATCCGGGTTAGTAGTTATTACACTATTTGCTTATATCTCTGTAAGGTAAGGCTTAAACCACTCTAGAGCTCTTCCTAATAAGAATAGTCCTGCGTATGCTACCTGGTCCATAGGTGTTGCTAACTTCGCTCCTTCCTATATAACCTTAAAATACATCTACGTAAAAAACCCTTTAAGCTTTAACTTCTCCCCTAAGAACCGTTTAATTAAAGGTAACTTAACCTTTACTACTCCGATTCCATTAATGCGTTCTTTAAATAGCCTGCTATTATCCTATAAGCAATTAACCATTTCCTATAACTAACCTTGCGTAACCACTTAAGAATCCGTATCTGCTATACTAGTATCTCCTAACCCTAAGGTCGTGGCCACCGTCAACGTCGTTGTGACTGGTGCTTTAGGTGGTATATTGTTTAACCTTATTTAATACCATAACCTTAGTAGTAAATGTATAACGGAACCTTGTAGTAGGAACTATGGTGGGTCCTATTATTAGGCTAGGTGTATAGGTAAGAATAGTGTTAATAACGTAATAATAACTAGTGGAGTAGTTGCCTAACAGACTAACTCTAATTGTATTCTAAGATTTACTACAAAGAGAGAACTATCTGGGTAGGGACTATGGTCTATTAAATATACAACTATACGCCTAAGAAATCCCTTTGCTCCATAAGGTACGTATGCTCTATTTGCTCTGTTATAGATTACACAGATTACACAGATTATATAGATTACATTACGTGACCTTGGCTACTATTCCTTGTTACATAGTTCCACCAGATCTATTCTAGACTATGCCTGTATTAACTAACTAGCTTCCTCCGACTCTTCTCTAAGTAGTTGTAACATTGTACTTAAGCTGTCCGTAACAAAAATAGGCTAAGGAGGTATATAATAAAGTAAAGGAACTAGCAGAGCTTAAGAAGTGGGTATAGGAGCATAGTATTAGCATATAGGGCGTATATGTACGGTATATGTATAGCAGATGTCACGTAGAGTCCTATTATTATAAATAAAAAATTAATTAATGGCCCTATTGCCTTATGTTGGGTATATGCCTAGCCTATCCGCTAAGTAACTCTACTAAAACTCTAACTATGCATACTACATACTATATATATAGTGTATAGGCCCAGTATATACCAGGACTTAAAGTTTAAGACTAGTATTCTGTGTTATATAGAAGAGGTAGGTTAATTAGTAGGTCCCTCCTATAGCTTATATAGAGCATAAGCATAATATATATAATAGAAGGAACTAAACTTACTAGAGCTTTTACCTCTGCTATAACGGCCTGTTGTCCTTTTACTCGCTAGTGCTAAATATTAGCTATGTATATATAGGGAATATATAAGGTAAGCCTACCCATTTGGCAGCGGGCGGATAGGGAGGGAGACTCTTTACGGTTACCTAGTAGGGTTAGGCCGCGCTGTGCATATAGTTAGTATATGCTAAATATATACAGGTGAAATACTAACCCTATATTTTAAGCTAGTAAAGGGAGTGGACGGGCTAATGTGCTATTTCTCTCTTATTAGCATACGCCTAGTATAAGTATATGTTAATCTATAGTTAGTAGAAGACATTGGGGGTTTGTATATATAAAGTGTATACGCATATAAGCTAGCAATATAACTAAGTGGTGGTTTTGGTAATGTATATATAGGGCCTATATAAGGTGGGACTTTGCCAGTCTCCTAGATATAGAGATAAGTATTTATTTCCAAATTAGGCAGTAGTCCTAGTGGTAGCCGTGCTTATTCCTCCTATACGCTACCCTTAGGCCTATAAGTACCCTTAGGTTTAAAATTAAACTTAGGGGGAATAAGTATATAGATAGATAGATAGATAGATAGATATATTAGGGTATAGCGCGTATATGTAGAAGCGAAACTAGTGCTTTTACCTCGCAATAGAATTGCCTATTAAATTAGGTGGTAAACCCCTAGTCCTAGGCACTGCATCTAGTTAGCTTATGCTAGACATATACTAGGCATAGGGTAAGCATACGCAATTAAGGTGCAGGCGTTTATATACTCCAGAATTCTTAACCCTAAAGGGCCACAGCTATATGCAGTATTAGTACTGCATATATATTGTATGTGTATAACCTACCTAGGCTTATATAGGTATTTAGTATCCCGCCAGCCACCAAAGAGAATAAAACGCTTTAGAGCGCTATATTATATTAGCGTTGTATATACGTAGCATATACTAGGCATATACTTCTCCCCTATAATTAACTCCGCAGCAGACGTATTAGTAGTAGGTAGGTTGGTTACTATATATAGTAAGCATATACCTCCAGTAAACTGTATAGTAATATATATAGGCACCGCTATGCTCGTTGCGGACATAGCGGCGGTACTATAACTATATTAGTTAGAGACGTAGATGCTGTGCATATACGGAATATACGCTTAGTTAGGCCGTAAAGACTTAGCCGCACATCTGCGTGCTGTTTACTATAATATTGCAGCTATATTTATTATTAGCATATGCTGTGTATAAGGTATAGATATACAACCTATACTATAGAGTTTATGGCAGATAGAGTGGAGACTGGGTTAGGTGGGTCTAGTTTATACTTAGTATATGTATACTCTTTATATAGAGCCTTTCTGGCACCTACTTATATTGTCCTAAACTATTACAGCTAAAGCTGCATAATATTAGTATATGCTATGGATATATAGCGCTAGATTTATATACGCCTTCTACCAGCAGCTGCTGCAGCGGCGCGTGCTTTATATACTATAAGTATATACCTTATATACGCGTTCTTTAAAACTAACCTAATATCACCTAGTTAGGATTAGAATTAGGGATTGGGCCTATACTTCTATTAGTATATGCTTTTTATGGGCATATATAAAGTATATACTCACTATAGTAGAAGCTAAAGCTACTAGGGTTAGTAGCACCGGCTACCTACAGATTATTAAAGTTTGTAATTATAAGGTTGCTTATAGTAAGCGTAGGCACAGCATATACGAGTATAAATATAGGGGTTAATTTTAACCTAACCCTATGTTAGCATATACAACGCTTATGTATAGGCTATGTTGTACATACCTATAGTATACGCTATGGTATTATAGAGAAGTTATTATACGACTGCTATTGTGGATATGCAATGCATATACGCGGACTATGTTTTGATGACTTAACTTATGTATTTTATGCTAAAGCCGGTGGGATGTATATACGGGGCATATACACGTTAAGCTTTATATTATATTTTTTATTTATTAAATACTTTAAATTTATTTACAATTTAAAAAAATTTGTATACGCACTGTATATGTATAGACTTAGTGTGGTCCAAAGCTAAGCGTGGTCTAAAAGCTGGTTTGCAAGTTTGGACTACATTAAACTTTTGGACCACGCCAAGTTTTTTGCAGACCACGCCGAGCTATAAGCCCTATTAAATCGCAGTACCCTATCCAATTTTGGAGACAAGAGATTTCAATCCAGTGCGGGTTAACCTCAACGCCGAAGTCACGGAATGAGCACTATAAGCCTAGCGGCACGAACTTAAACTGGATTACAAACTTGTTATTAGGAACTAAGCTCTATTGCCTGGTTAATAATAGCTAATACCAGTGTGGTTTTCCATACTCTTATTATCCATCTTATTAATCCATTATTGATATGGATCTTATCAATATAAATTATAAATATTGTCCATACTTCCTCACCGCTAGAAAATTCTCTTACCTTTTACCTTCCCTTTACCCTATTGTATAAATATGGATTCTAAAGCAGAATTATCTCTTCTTACGCCTTCAACTACCGTTAATTTGGCCTTAACTCGCCCAACGAGGGCCCAAACAGCCGTTGCAATATAGGCCTATGCTCATACAGCACTTCGCACGGAGCCAGAATATTTAGGTCGAAATTGTATTCTCTACTATATTTACTGTCTATAAGAATTGCTATATAGTAGTCTAGTTACTAATAATTTTTAAAAGTATCTTAATTTAAAACATCTGCTTTAGGTTAAAGGGGATACTAGCCTAATATAATTAGAAATACTTAAAAAACTTCAGCAACTATATATTAAAGTAGAGTCTTTAGGTTAAACTACAGAAATAGATACCTAGGTCTTTTAAAAATAACTAGATTAGGATATAATTAATAAAGCTTTAATCTTATTAATTATTATACATTACGGGTGAAACACTAGTGACTTGCCTACGGGTCGACAGCGATATGACAATAGAGGAAATAGCTAGAACCATTAGCCGCCTTTTAAATAATATAGCACCAGGACCAGATGGAATTCCAAATAAGGCCTTAAAGACCTGTGGACCACTTATAGCACCCTAGCTTACAGATGTAGCCAGAGCATGCTTTGCTATAGGCTACTACCCGTGACTTGGAAGATCCATGACGATAGTTGTCCTATAAAAAGAAGGCAAAGCAGATTACTTAACCCTAGGAAGCTACTACCCTATTGCCTTAGAAAACACCCTTAGTAAGATTTTAGAAAGGGTAATAGCGGAGCGCATAGTAGATATGGCTGAGGAATATGCCCTACTACTATAAAGTTAAATGGGGGCAAGAAAGAACCGCTTAATACTATTAGCACTTACGCTACTCGCTGCCACTATTAAATCTGCATGGGCGATGCGAAGGGACTTTATAGTATTAATGCTTAGCTTAGATATTAGTAGTACCTATAATAACGTATCCCACGAGCGCCTCCTATATATCCTTAGGGCAAAGGGCTTCCCAGAATGGATTGTATAATTTGTTTAAGGGTTTATAGGCTAGAAAGAAACATTACTAGTCTTTAGCGGATACCAGAGCCCCCCTATTACAGTTGTAATAGGAATACCATAAGGATTACCCCTCTTGCCTATACTCTTCCTTTTCTTTATAAGCAACCTGCTTGACTCCTTTAAGAAAGGGGCGACTTAGGGGATAGGCTTTATTGATGACACAAACCTAATTATATACGGGCCAATAGCCGCAGAGAATTGCAGAACACTAGAGAAAGCCTATAATACCTATATAGAATGGGCAAGACGATATAAAGTCTAATTCTTACTAGAGAAATACCAGCTAATCTATTTTATAAGAAAACGCAACTAATTTATAGATCTCTAGCATTTAATTTATATTTAAGGCTTTAGGGGTTAACTAGTTTAAGGCCTAAGGGTATTAGGAGTATAGGTAGATAGCAAGCTTTAGTGGAGTGTATATGCGGCGTAAGCGGCCTATAAGGGCTAAGTATAGTATATTGTATTATCTAGGATCGTTAATTCTATATAGGGACCATGCTTCTAGAGGTTACGCCTACTATATATAGCAGTTGTCCGGCTAACCATGACATATAGGTCTAGTATTTGGGCCATTAGAGAAACTGAGAAAGGCCCCCCTAAATCACTTTTTAAACCACTCTAAAAGGTCTAAATAGCCTGCCTCCGGAGTATAATAGGAGGGTATAAGCGAACGGCTATAGTACTGCTTAAAAAGAAAGCTAATATTCCCCCCCTATAACTATATATTGAAGTCGCTGTAATATAAAGGGCGCAAAATAAACGTAACTCTAATATTATAAAGTATATTAAGACACGCCTAAATAAACTATGGAGGGACCCTAGGGCCCCCTATAGGAGAACAAACCAATAACCCTAAAGTAGGGAAGATATATTGCAGAAACAGGTAAAGAAAGTAAAAGAAGAATAGTACTGCTTTAGGGCCCAGGCCTATATAGAGGAGGAAGGGAGACATGTAAGAGGTTAGTAAAGATAACAGTAAGAGAGAGAAAGGAGCTAAAGTAGAGTATAAAAGAATGCCGGGAAACTATCTACCGTAATATAATACTGGTTGGACTAACGCTAGAGAGGCGTATAGGAGTTAAAGGTACAGAGGCTATCTTAGGTAAGAGGAACCTAAGCCGTAGCATAGTTAACGCCATAGGGGGTAAATACTTAAGGGCTCCAAGAAGGCCTAACAAAGGCAGAAAATATAATGGCAATACTCTTAAGAATAGGAATAATAGGACTAAAAGACTGGCTCTACTGGGTAGGTGTCCTAGTAGGTAGCCTAAGATGTAAATATAGTTGGCTAAGACAGACACTAAAATATATAATACTGTTATGCCCCTTATACACTAACCGAGAAGCAATGCTCTTGGTAGCTGGTATAGAGAACTATAATATACTGCTCTTAATATAAAAAGGTCTTAAGGTGGTTACCCAGTGGCTTATTAACTAAAGTGTACTAGACCAGTTCCGGGTTGCAAAGGAAATGGTAATAGAAGGTAAGGGGGCGAGTATTAGTCGCCCCCTAATAACTCTATAGTAGTAGAGTTAAGTTTGTAATACTAGCGCGTCCGTAGGCTTATTACAGCAGCAGTGGTTCCCAAGGAGGTTAAAAAGTAAGGTAGTAGAGCACTATAGGTGACTCGTAGGCGCCTTGCAGGCGAGTCCCAAAAGGTAGGGAGATGGATTACGGGGTTTTCTTATTTTCTTAAATAGAGTTTTCTCCCTATATGTAAATAAGGAGTAGTCCGCGTGGGCCTAATAGGGATCCGAATCGGACGTTAAGCAATGAATTATTATTATTATTAATTATTATATAAAATATTCCATTCCGCATTATTAAATGGCCTAAATTTTATACTTTTACTAAGTTCTTAATCTAGAATTATCCAACTTTTTTATAATAGCATACTCTTAAATTATAAAAAAGATTAAACTATCCTGGTAAGCTTATAAAGATATTATATAAAAGAAACTTTAGTTGGTAATATTAAGTATTTATCTGTTACTTAATATCTGGACCTCCCTAAATAGGCTCCTTCTTCTAGAAATCTGTGCCTACTTTATTAATTAGGGTTAGGAGAAGCAATTAAAGGCCCTTCTTGCCCTTTATACGGTAGTAAATTATAGCAAAAATAAGCAATTTGCTACTCTTTTCTTAGTCCTTAAGGACTACAGTATTATATAAAAGCTTAGGTCTATTATTTATAATAATACTAGTTTAAATAATACCCTTTATTACAAAGTAGAAGCCTATCTCTTAGAAAAGAAGGAGATTAAATAGGATTATATATATTAGCGGATCCACTATACTGGTTATATTATTAACTTAGCCGTATAAGCCTTCCTATTTTATAGTTAAATTAAAATAGAATAACTTAAGTTATATAATAAATAGGAAGGAAAAGGGGAGGTAGGGGATAAAGAGGAGAAATAGGCAACCTTTTAGGTTATAGGACCACTTGGCAAGCTTTATAATATCATTATATATATCTGTAGTTCTGCTAGTTATATAAAGGAGTTTAAGGATCTTATAGAGAGAATAATTCCACTTAATAACTGTATAAGATGGAATAGCTGGTTTTAAATGCTAGCTATAGCCAATTAAAAGGTAGGAGCTATTAATACCTATACTAAAAACCACTTTACTACGCTCTAGGTAGACTATCTCTCCCTAAAGGATTGGGAACAGCTTTATATAACTAAGGAATTCCTTTAACCGTTTGTAAGGGATATTATTGCGGTCACCTTGGGTTGCCCTTAGGACAACCCCCGGACACCCCTTAGACGTCCGTTGGTCACGTGCCGGAGGTATATGCCCGTAGTATATATTCTCCACGATCCCTAAGGCCTTACCTCCTTAAGGATTTGTCTCTCTTACCAATCTATCCTGTTCTATAATCGTGTTCTTATAGCCCCCTATCTACAAAGTCCCTTTACATTTAAATCCTTCCTACTCTATTTAGAAGGGCAGCTGGCTTTAAGGACCAGATTGTTTATTTATATCTTTTATTTACATCTACTATCCTCCCTTAAAATCTCGCGATAACCTAAACGGAAACTCTATAAACACCTTATAGAAAGCCGTTGCGCTAAGGTAGAAAGGTCCCTCTAACAGCAAGAGATTGTAATAATATAAACCTCTGGGTAAGACGGCTAAACAAGCCCTAATACCTAGATGCACTAAGAGCTTGAAGACTCTCACATACCTATGGTTACTAGCAACGCTAAGGAAAACGTAGACACCCTCTATAATAGTTATAATACTACTAGAAAGTAGCCGGAACCCCTCTAGCCCTACTTAGGCTAATCGGAAAATTAAGCGCTAGAGGTAACTCTAAGATCTTCCCCTAAATTAGAAATGCTAGAGGAATATACTAACGCGCCTAACTAGGGATCTAACCGGAACCCTCCCAGAAGACCACTAGCTTATAATTAGCATAGTAGCAATATATAGACTGCTTATAAGCTAAGCGGGCCTACCTCTTTAGGTAATCTAACCTAACTACTAACTTAAGACTTAAGCCTTATAGGGAAACCCGTATTAGCTACTAGTATTAACACTACCTCTATAGCCAGAGCTTCCCTAGGCCTAAGGTTAGAAAGTTAAGAGCCCTATACCAATTTTCTTTAAGGAGGATATTAGGAAGCTGCCGTAAGGCTCTTAGAAGCTATATAGGAAGGAGCCACTAATAAATATATTAGAAACCTCTAGGGGCAGGTCTAGATCTAGCAGAGCTTAATCTAGGCTAGATAAAATCTTTTATAACCTAGCTAAGGCTAAGGGCCTTCTAGGGGCTACCTAGTACCTACCTAAGGAGGTGTGGAAGACTTAGAGAGGTATCTATATAGTAAATAAAAAAGGATATAGACTGACTAGCTAAGGCCTCTAGTAGTCTAGAACTCCGCTATAGACCTAATGCCTAATAGTTAGACGATTGGGTTCGTAAAATAGATAACTTCTTTAAGATGCTAATAATATAAGATAATACCAAAGAGCGTACTTAATAAATTATTAGTAAGATTAAAGATTAATCCCTAAACTAGATCGCACTAAATTAGCTTAATAAAGAGCAAATTACTATATAGCCGCAGCTGCAAACTTTTTTAAAGAAATAGACTTAAGATCTGTATGTTGTATAATATAATAATGCAGAACTATTTTAGAATGGGACACAGCTTAACCGCCATAATTTCCGCCAGTTTATAAACTTTATAGAAACTTGTACTTAATTAATAGATTTAGAGCCCTTTAAAAACGAGGATAATAGCATCCGCGAGAAGGAGAAGATTAGATTAATTTAGGCTAGAATTAAGCTAGCAATTTATAACAAAATAAAGCGTATAGGAGCCCTATTGCGGATTACTATATATACGGATTTTAAATAAGCGGTTCTAAACGCCAAGGATATAGTAAGGAACTAGACCTCTTCTAGTAAGAAGCTAGGGGGTAACTAGAAGCGCGGGCACTCTAGTAGTAATATAGGGCAGACCTAAGCTCTAAAGAAGCTGTTCTTAAAGAGAAATCTAGAATAGTTAAAGTTAGGGACCTTAAGCAATAGAAAAGACTCCTAGGGCCAACCTAATACCCGTCTGGCACCCTTATAGGAACACTCTAAAAAGTTAAAAGAAAACTTCTCTAGAGGCAAACCTAACTAGAAAAACAAGTAGGGTAATAACCGCACTAACAATCTAAAAAAAGAAAAGCCCTAGTCGCGGACCTCTCCCGGCTGCAACTAGGGCAAGATATAGAAGGAGAGACTTTCTATATTACTGTTAAGCTAGAAATGGTACTCCCTATAGGCGAGGTACGTTAGTTCCAAGCACTATATAATAGCGGCGCTAAAATCAATCTTATATAATATAATTTAGTAAAAGAGTATAAGCTTATCTTGTCGCTAAGGTGGCGGAAACCTATTGTAGGGTTCCTAGATAAGTATTAGATTAAACTATATAGTGCCCATAAGCTTATGGTATTAGTGGTTAACATATATAACTACACTAAGGTGGTTAGCCCGTAACCCTTCTAGGCGGCTAACTTCGTAGGCTATAACCTTATTCTTAGATATCCTTGGCTTACAGAAGTAGATTCTAAGATACGCTTTAAGATAGGAGCCTTTAAATAGTGGAATAATGAAGAATTAAAAGGGCGTATTTTACTAATAAGCTTAAAAGACATTCTAAAAGATATAGCTCTAGAAGAAATAGTATACGCTCTATACCTAAAGGAGTATTAGATCTAACCTCTGTTCTATAGCAAGATGGGTATAGAGCCTAGTATAGGTAATAACCCTTCTATAACGGATACCCTATAGAGAACTACTAGATAGGTCGCGGAGATACTATAGAGAGGCGGCGATCTTAAAGATCTTACAAGATACTTCTACCGCTATGGGTTACTCTGGCTTAAGTAATACGCAGAGAGTATACTACAACATCTTAAATGTTGTGTTAAAGAGTTCCCTACCCTCTACTAGTTACCGCATGAAACTATTTAATAAATAGTGGCAACTATATATAAACAGCTACTATAGCGCGCAATACTGCCTATAAGCGTCTTAAGGGAGCTCCGGGACCTACCTAATGATAATATAGAGGACAAGCATAACCCCAACCTGTTAAATATTCCATTAGGCCTAAGAGACTTACTTAGGGTACTTTTAGGTAGGCAAGCAAAAGTCCTTTAGCGGAACTCGGAATACGATTATGTAATTAATCTATAAGAAGGTAAATAACTACTAAACCTTCCTATCTACAACCTCTCTCGTAAAGAGCTTAAGATTCTATAGGAGTACCTTAACAGCTTACTAAAAAAGGGATGGATACGGCCTAGTAAGTTGCTAGTAGGCGCGCTAATCCTTTTTATCCCAAAACCAGATAGAAATATAAGGCTATATATAGACTATTGCGGTCTTAATAAGATTACAATTAAGAACCGTTACCTACTACTATTGGTTAGTAAAATGCTAGATTAACTATTTAGGGCAAAAATCTTTATAAAGCAAGATCTATAAGACGCCTATTATAGACTCCGTATTAAAGAAGGGGATAAGTAAAAGACCGCTTTTAATACCTAATACGGCCACTTTAAGTATATAGTAATGCCTTTTGGGCTAGCTAATGCGCCTATAATATTTTAATTATATATTTACAGAGCCTTAGGGGGACTAGTTAACTGTATATATGTTATCTATTTAGATAACATTCTAATCTACTTAAAAGATGAGGATTAGCATAAGTAACACATCCGCGAAGTACTAGAACGCTTAGATAATTAGGGCCTCTACGCTAAGGCGTTAAAGTATATCTTTAATACCAAGCAGGTCGAGTTCCTGGGTTATATTATAATGCCTATAGGTATAGTTATGGACCTAGCATAAGTATAGATAATCTAAGAGTGGCTAGAGCTAGAGAGCTACTGGGATGTTTAAGTGTTTCTAGGCTTTACCAATTTCTATAGGCGCTTTATCTATAACTACTTAGATGTTACCTAACACCTATCTAACTATATTACTAAAGCTTCTTAAGACCTAGCCCAAGGAGTAAAAAGCTTAAAGGCAGAAAGGAAGAAAACTAAAAAGGGACCAACTAAATGGTATAAACTATAGATATGGCCCGGAAAGGTCTAGGAAGCCTTTTAGGAACTACACATAAAGTTTACAGAAGCTCTACTATTACGGTATTTTAACCCAGATTAGCCACTAATAATAGTCACTAATATATCGAATTTTGCCCTTATTAGTATCCTACTGCAACCTAATAGGCATCTGGATGCTACCCAGCTCCACTAGAAACTAGTATCATTCTATAGCAGAAAATTCTAGGGACCTAAAGTTAGGTATTATACCCACAATAAGGAACTGCTGGCTATAGTTAACTGCTTTAAATAGTGGCGACACTACCTTAAGCACGCAAGCTATACCACCCATATACTCTCAGATTATTATAATCTACGCTACTTTATAACTACAAAGGAGCTTATACCTTAATAAGCCAGATAGGTAGAGGAGCTTACGCGATTTAACTTTAAGATTAAATATAAACTAGGGGAAAATAACCCTGCTAACAGACCGTTACGACGGCTAGACTATACTAAAGGCTTTAAAACGGGAGAAGGAAAATAGATAATAGATATCTTATTCCCTATACTACAGAATAAGCTCTAAGTGTGAGATGCTTAAGTACCTATAGCTCTATATACTAAGTCTTAGGTGGTATAAACCCTATTGGCTTCTACTAACGTTCTAGCTAGTACCCAGTCCGTGGCTAATAAGGGTCTAAATATACCTAGACAGGACGTCCCTAACACAAGTTTAGAACCTAGTAATATATTACTAATTGCTAAGCTATCCCCTTAAACTAATAGTAAAGCTAAAGAGTAATCGGAACTTAGAGCCCTGTAAAGACTAAAGGATTTTAACCTTATAGCGGCCTTCCTAACGTACGCGCACTAAGAAGTTGCAAGATCTATAGTATTATCTAGTCTTATACTTGGAGCAGTATAAGGCGAAATAGCTTTCACCTAGAAATCATCCGAAAGGTTAATGGATCTTATCTATAAGGTGCAACAAAGGGACGCCTCCTATGCCATCTTTAATACGGAAGTAGACTAGAAACGTGACGGAAAGGAAGCTACTAGGCGTTACTATTAGGAACTAGACCCAATGGGCCTACTACGTAGATATGGCAAGGTTTAGGTGCCATAAGAAGCAAATCTATAACAGAAGATCCATATAAGGAATTATAATAATCCTCTAGGCGGCTACTATGGTTAAGCCAAGATAGTAGAATTACTTTAATGCAAATACTACTGGCTAAAGCTTAAGTAGAAAGCAAAGGAGTATATTAGCTACTATAAGAAGTGTTAAGTATACAAAATCCAAAGGTATAAGCTATAGGGTTTACTTAAATTAGTTCCCCCCGCTAGTAAGCTATAGCAATATTACGCTATAGACTTTATTACAGATCTTCTACCCTTAAAAGATGGGTAAGGATAAATATAAAATTCAGTTCTAGTACTTATTAATAGGTTTTTAAAGTATATCCAATACCTTTCTATTAATAAGACAATTAATATATAAGCGCTTACCAGCCTAATTAAGGAGAAATGCTTTCTTAAAGTAGATTAGCTACAATTTATTATCACTAATAGGGGTAGCGTCTTTATAAGCTAGTACTAGTCGGATCTATGCTTTTATTTAAAGATAGACCACCGCTATAGTACAGCTTTCTATTTATAGACAAATGGGTAAACGGAACGCCAGAACTAGGAACTGGAGTCTTATCTACAAATATATTTAAACTACTAGTAAGACAATTAGTATAAGCTACTTCCATATATGGAGTACGCTTATAACTTAAAGCAATATTTATTATATTAGTTTACACCAATCCAGATTGCCTATGGCGTCCGACTATTAGGATTTAATAGTATACCTAATAATTACTGGCTAAGGCCGTATAATTAATTATAGAATCCTACCGGGAAGTCTAAGGACATCTACTAGAGAGTATAAGGATACCTTAAGGAATAGGAAGAGTAATGGAAGCATATAAAGCAGAGCCTGCAAGATGCGCAAGAGCAGTAGAGACTTTGGTATAACCGCAAATACCAAGATAAGTATTTTAATATAGGCGATAAGGTTCTATTACGTTTAACAAATATTAAAACCTGTTAACTATTAAAGAAGCTTAATGCAAGATACCTAAGTCCCTTCCAAATTAAGGAACAAATTAGTAAGCTAGCCTACTGTCTCTAGCTACCCCTATTTATGGCCCATATGTATCTAGTATTTCACATAAATCTACTAGAGCTATGGCATAGACCACCGCCAGAAAAGAACTTCTGTCTAGGCCCAATTAAACACCCTAAAGTAGTAGGCGAGTGGTATAAGGTTGAAGCTATACTATACTATAAGTCTATTAAGAACAAGCTTTAATATAAAGTTAAATAGCTAGGCTAGCCTACTAAGGACTCTATATAGGAACCAGAGGATCACCTTAATTATTATAAAGATATTCTAAAAGAATATTAGGACCAAGGTCCATAATCTACAAATTATAGAAAGCGCTCTAATACTATGGTGTTATCGCAACCTATAAAGAAAGCTCGTGGTAGGCCAAGGGAGGCCCTAAAGAGTAAATAGGTTAAATTGGATATAGAATAGATAAGCTCTGGAAACTATAAGGATTGATTAGGGCTACGGCCTAAGGCAGAACAGGTCCTTAGCCTTTTTACGTATATAGTATAGAATTAATAGGGTATTTTGCTAGAATTGCATTCCTATTTATTAGTCTATATTAGGAACAGTGTTCCTATACCTTCTTAAATGCCTTATAAGGCCTTCCCAAGCACCAATTAAGATCCTTAAATACTACTATATATAAGAACCAATCCCAAATTCTATAAGTCCAAACCACAAATGCCTAATCTGAAAAGCCACTATGCCTTATCTTTAGGAGCAGGATTAGTATCTATTAGCCCTTTAAGCAATAGCTGACGGGAATAAGATCCCTTTATAGGTGTATAAATAGGCATAAAAACAGGGGCAGGACGATAAGGTATAGATAGAGCAGAGATTCTTAAACGCTTAACACCAATATTAGGTCCAAACTAATACCAATAAAGCTCTTAAGGTATTAGCTTATAGTTAATAAAGACATACTTAAGCCCAGAATAAACAGAGACGTTGGCTGGCTAATATAGTCTAGAACCACTGAGACCTTACTACAGCAACTATTAGTTACCTATCCGCTAGGTACCCAGAGGGTAACCTACCTAATACCGTATTATATTATACTCTTTCAAAACTTAACGCGTATATATAAACTTCTTCTTATAGTAGACGGCAACCTTCTTCTTATTACCCCCATCCTTTACCCTATCCTTAGTATACCAACCTTACTCCCTTATTAGACGTTACTGGCTAGCTTACTAGGAATTGTAGGCGGTATAGATAGCTATAGCATAGTCTTAAATTCGACCTAGATATTTAGTATTAGCGCTAGAATAAGACAGAGCCCAGGCAATATAGTAGTTAAGGACATTAAAGAAACATTGCCACTTAGGCCCAGGCTATTAAAGCTTAAAGTTAGCAATGGAAATCTATTAAGGATAGAAAAGCTTACCTTAACGCAACTGCCGCTCTTAGTATATATGCATTAATTATAAGGACTAAAGGTGTTAGACCTTATACAGTAGGTCTTATTATAAGCATCCAGAATCTTTTTATTAGATTTCTGGTCTTTTGAGGACGTATATATAAAGTCATTTAGGTAGGACCAGCACCAGTTATAGGTTAGCGGAGGCTGGGTTTCTATATGTAGTGGTAGGGCCAAAATGCGCTAAGGAATTGGCTTAAAAGAGTAGTTAGCAGGAGAATAAAGAGGCATATTAAATTAATAATAGGAAAAAAAGAAAATCTTAATAATATATTAAAGATACGTCTAAAATTGGACGAAGGTTGATAATAGGAAGTAAGGTGTTAAGGAAAAGGAGCAGCTTAATAAGCAAGATATCTCTATACTTTACCTTCTAATACCCTTTTAGTAAATAGCCGCAACCTTGCCGATATAACTCCGTTATAATAGCGCAATTCAGAAGAAAGGAAACACGCGTATATGCTATTTAGCTATTACTTCCTTATAAAAACTAATTACGCGGCCGGGGAAGGTAATTAAGACGTTAATTGTAGACGCATATAGGTTAAAATTATACCTAAATAAGACAAGTCTCTTTAATTAACTAATTAATTACCTAACCGTATATAATAGCCTAAGGGCGAATACAGAAGCAATGTGTTAGTAATATAGGGGATTATAAGAAAGGATTATAAGATTACAGATTATATCCTAATAGTTAAAGATAACGGTAAGCTAAGGCCTTATACGTTAAATCCTATACCAAAAGGTTTTATAGAACCATATTAGAAACATCAAATTGCCTATAATACTCGCGATTAATTGCAAACCGGCATAAAGGCTTAGAAGTAGAGTTGTATAAAAATCCTTAAATTAGCCTAGGTAGTTACCAGCATACTTCTAGCAGGCTTTTAATAGGTCTTCTGGCAATCCTCGCATCTTTTCTCTAGTTATATTTTTTCCTTATTAAGGGTTTCAGGAGTTTAAAGTAGGGGTTAGATAGATAGATAATATATAACGGCATACCAATATCTCTCTAAACCCCTTCCGGGATAAGCCCTTATAATCTCCCTCTACCGCAAGGTAATAGCAATTAGGGGCCGATTGCAAGAAAGGGGGGGGGCAATGTAAGGGATATTATTGCGGTCACCTTGGGTTGCCCTTAGGACAACCCCTAGACACCCCTTAGACGTCCGTCGGTCACGTGCCAGAGGCATGTGCCTATAGTATATAGTCTCTACGATCCCTAAGGCCTCACCTCCTTAAGGATTCGTCTCTCTCACCAATCTATCCTGTTCCACAATCGTGTCCTTATAGCCCCCTGTCTGCAAAGTCCCCTTATACTGTTCCACTAAGCAACTCTAAAGACTTAAGGAGATTATATAACAATTAATAATGTACTCTTTACTATGGATGTTCTTATCTAGTACTTTAAAGCCGTACTTATAAGTAAGCTTCCTACTAGATTGGATAATAGTAATACTATATAGCAGTCTAAATATGCTTCTAATAAGGAGTTTAGCTCTTAGATTAAAAAGGAGTAGGAAACTTTTAATAAGTACTATAGCAAAACAGATAATTTACCCTTTTACGCCACAGCCCTTATTCTTTATCTAAACCATTATATAAAGTATATTAAGGCTAACTAGAAGCTAAAATGGGTAAAGCCTATATTAAAAAAGGTTAAAGGACTTTAGGAGTCCTACTAAGAAAAGGCTCCTTCTTCCCTAATTTCTTTATTATATAAAAAGAAATAATCTTAAGAGTAGGAACTTGATGTATTTAATTAGATTACTTAAAAGTTAGAAAAGTATACTTAACTGTAAAGTTAGGATAAGTTCTAAGACTATTGTGATAGGGAACCGTACAATATTGGTAAGATATTGGCTCTTAAATAGTGGTATTAAAATTAACAGAGAAAACATTGGCCAAGGTTATTATATATAGCAATTAATATTCTCTTAATTCTAGCTATAAGCAATAAACCAAAGTAAGTCTTTTTAGGGGTACGTTGTACGGTATTATGGGAAAGGGTATAGATAGGAGCCAAAAACCTTAAGAGAGTAGAGTGTTTAAAGCATTGGAAACAAAGTGGTATTTTAGATGAAAAACTTAAGATAATAACTTAAATAGACTATCCAATATCCGCAATATCCGCAATATCCGCAATGTCTATAATATCTGCAATATCTATAATATCCGCTGAATTCTGCCAAGTCCGCTAAATTTTGCTAAATTCTGCCAGAACCGTAATCTGCCCCGTGTATAGTGCGACTCTTGTTAACTTAGTAACTATATGCCCCTTTTGTTATAAGGTCTGTGCGGAAATTAAATAGATAGACGTATGTATTATAATTCTAAGGAGTATGGACTGGCGTATGGATATGGAGAGGTATGGGCCAGTCCATATCGATAATGGATTGCAGCCTAATCTATTTATGGAAAACCATACTGGCTAATACTGATGGTAAGGGGAGTTTGAACCAGAACGAGGCTAAATCTACTATATATGGTTCCCACAGATACTTTACGTTGATAATTATACTCAATTACTTCCCTATAAAATTTGTTTAGTATCGAACAAATTTTGTGCAGAGACTCGTGCAAGTAAAGCCTTGATTTGCCTGTTGTAAAGTCTCCAGGGTTCCGAAATACAGGCTTTGACTGGAGAACGCCACAACCTGGCCATCAATGTATCTTTTCTGTAACTCAGCTAATGCGCCCGCACATCTTCCGGGACAGGAAGCTGGCCAATCCTTAGCATCGGTTTTATTCGGCGACGTCTCTCCAAGCGGCCATCTTCCATACACCATCCCCCACAATGAATCTGAAAGCCCCGCCAGCGTCGGTC
>Ga0307507_10000028_pt1 | contig 199862 bp, 121 predicted proteins | sample 7_EM_MG_FD_207223 | JGI IMG/M metagenome (GOLD analysis project Ga0307507, IMG submission 207223) | Populus trichocarpa ectomycorrhiza microbial communities from riparian zone in the Pacific Northwest, United States - 7_EM | ecosystem: Host-associated > Plants > Roots > Unclassified | place... | reverse complement strand
ACTGCTTATAGAAAGCCCCCTAGGCCTTTAGGCCTAGGTAACTAGGACTAAATACTAGAAAACTGGGGTAGAGGCCTAGATAAGCAGGCATATTAAACTCTACTATATAACTACCTAAAGGCGACTTATAGGAGGGTCTTAATAGGTATAGTGCTCGCAACCTAATGCATATATATAGGGGAGGCTATAGGGAAAACACAGGCCAGTTAGACAAGGACTTAATAGTTAAAGACACAGGCCAGCTTATAAAAGGGGGGGATATAAGCTTAGTTAGTAGGAGAGGGGAGAGTAGGTTATCTAGTATAAGACCTAGTGTCTCTACGGCCCCTCTCCTATAAGACACGGTCGGCCTATTATAAGAAGACTCTTATAGGCAACGCGAAACGGGAACTAGCAGCAATATAGGGTATTGCGCCCCTATATTACTACTAGCCTCCCGTAGGGCGTAGTGCGTAGTAGCCACTGCTGGCTCTAAGGACCTTACCCCTTAGCTAGGCCCTAACCCTTAGTGCACCTAGTAGGCAGGCAGGATTACGTCCTAGCTAGAGAGACTACTATATAGCTTAAGAGAACGGATACGCGTGTTGGTATACCAATAGACGGAACCGTTCGCCTCTAGGGCGGTATGCTGGTAAGGTATACTTAAGGAGCAAACAGGAGTTACTTAGGTAGGGGAGGCTTTTGGTCTAGGCCTTAACTATAGAAGGTACCCAAGGCTTCCATATTATAGGATACAGCCACAACGCCCTCATAGGATTACGCCAGTAGGCACATAAAAAGGGAGTTGCAACCCCTAAAAGCGGCAGCTTATGCCTATGCCGGCGGAAATAATAAAGAAAGGCGTAAAACTAAAGGCTATAGAAGGCTCCTAAGCCGTGCGAAAGTATACCAACTCTAAAAGGAGATTCTTATATAGACCGCTAGGGGGCAGTCTAGTACTTAGGTTAACCCCATTATAAGATATCCAAAAGAATGGTAAAACTCCCTATTAATTAGTAGTGGCAGCTAACTGCTTATAGAAAGCCCCTTAGGCCTTTAGGCCTAGGTAACTAGGACTAAATACTAGAAAACTAGGGTAGAGGCCTAGATAAGTAGGTATATTAAACTCTACTATATAACTACTTAACCAGGACTTGTAATTACCCGGATCTAATGGCTTTAACAGAAAAATATAAACCAAGCATATAATAAGAACAATGAGAGGATATAAGGAGCGCCAGAGACTCGCTAGGGAGATAATAGATAAATACATAGCTCCCTTATCATCAGCGTATATATACTAGGAATGCAAAAACTCCTTATCCAAAAAGAAATAATTATAAATAGCCTTATATACAATACAAGGCTTTATAACCGCAGACTACGCCTGGAACAATATTATCGCTATATATAATAGGGACACACCCAATCCATATACGCAGCACAGGTGTGCTGCGGCCACTGTATAGGCCCCTATAATATAAGACAATATATAAATCAAGACTAAACAAAATGCGTAAACTGTCACTAAAGCATACATAAGGCGTGGGAGAGAGAAGACTGCATTAAATACAGGAGACGGAAGGAAAGGGCTTAATAGCTATAGGAATAACTACACGCTAGGTTATACAAATGGAAACAACAGGTAATAAGCTAGGGGGACGTAGGTGTCTTCCTAGCGTTTCCTACCTTTAATACTAGGGGGCTAAGCCAGCCATCCCAAGCCTTAACGGGCTAAAAGCAACGCCGCGCGATATTACTAGACCGAATAGGGATATAAGGGACATATAGGACACAAGAGAGAGGACGCCCAGTAGGAAGACCCCTATAGACAGCTACAGCAAGTTCAAGGCTGGGATAATCAAGAATTAGATTTAACGCGGTAAATATAATACACACAGCTGGCTTATAAGGGGCATATAGCCAACCAGCGAGAACGAGGGAAGAACCGGAGGCAATAATAAACTCAGATTTAGAAAGGCTAGTAGGAACATAAAATACAGAAATAGAAAGCTCCATATAAAATAAGTAGTGGCTAGGGAGTAAACACAGAAGATAGAAGTTCTAAATATTTTAGAGAAAGTAGAAATGGAAAAAGCAAGAAGTAAAGGAAAGGCGAAGGACCCCTACTAGGGGTCCGCCACTTAACCATTATATAGTATAACTGCGGCAATACGAACCACCATCTAGTAAGGCCCCTACTAGACAGTCTAGACCTAGAGAAATACTATATTCTTACTATATAAGAGCCGTATTATAATACCTATACACAATTAATATACTGCCCCTAAGGATTCTAGCTCCTATATAAACCAAAAGCAGCTATACACATATGCTTTATAATTAGTAAAAATATCAGCTTTGCCTTATAGTTATAGCAGGCAGTTAACCCAGATATTGCAGTTATAACCATCCAGACATATAGGGGACTAGTACAAATCATTAATGTCTATAACCCTAGGGTTAAAGGGGTAGTATAAACAGAGAATATTATATCTATAATAAGCTTACTAGAAACTAAATACGCAGAGTCTATTTTACTAGAAGACATAAACCTCCACTACCTATAATAGGGGGGCATCCATATTGCTACTAATTAATAGGCAGAGTGCCTACTAAGAGCTATAGATAATAGGGGCCTTAAGCTAGCTACCCCCCTAGGTGCAATTATATGGCAATAGGGTACCGCCAAAAGTACAATTAACCTTACAATTATGGACGAAAACCTATACTAGAGACTTAAAAGGTGCTCCTCTAAAGAAGAATAGGCACTTACCTTAGACTATATCCCTATCTAGATATAACTAGATCTGGATATTAAGGCGCAACTAAATAGTAAAAGATATACAATAAGAAAGCTTAACGTAGATAGCTTCCTTAATATAATTAAATAATAACTTTAAGACCTAGAAGAAATCCACCTAATACTAAATAAGCAAGGCTTATTGGCTACCCCTAAGGAAATTAATTAAAGACTAGAAAGGATCTAGGCAGTAATTAAAAGTAGGTTAGAAGAGCACTGCCTAGTTTTAAAACTGGGCCCCTATATATAATATACATGGTCCGCATAGTGCGCGGCCCTTATAGCCGGCCAACAATAAGTAAGGAGGAAATATATAAGCAGCTATAATTCTAAGGACGAGAGATAATATAAAGACACAAGAAACCAGCTAAAAAATACCCTAAGAAAAGAAGCAAGGAATAACTAGAGACGGTTTATAAATAAATATACTACTAACCTAAGTCTCCCCTATAATAAGGGCCTTTGGACCATAGCAAAATAGGTAAAGAAAAAGGCGGAATATTTAGTAGAAGATCTATACCTACTACCCCTATAAAGAGCAGGCAAACCATAGGCTACAAGCAATAATAATAAAAAGGCAAAGATCCTTATAAAAAGATTTTTCCCTTAACCGGCTCCAGTAGACCTTAGCAATATTACTAGTAAAACACTAGTGACTCGCCTAAGGGTTAACAGCGACATAACAACTAAAGAAATGGCTAGAACTATTAGCCACCTCTTAAACAATATAGTACTAGGACTAGATAGGATCCTAAACAAAGCCCTAAAGACCTATAGACTACTTATAGCACCTTAGCTTACAGATGTAGCTAGAGTATGCTTTATAATAGGCTACTACCCGCGACTTAAAAGATCTATAACGACGGTTATCTTATAAAAAGAAGGTAAAGTAGACTACTTAATCCCAGGAAGCTACCGCCCTATTACCTTAGAAAACACCCTAAGCAAGATCTTAAAAAAGGTTATAGCGGACTACATAGCAGATATGGTAGAGGAACACGCCTTACTACCATAAAGCTAAATAGGGGCAAGAAAGAATCGCTTAACGCTATTAGCACTTATACTACTTGCTACTACCATTAAAACTATATAGGCTATGCGAAAGGACTTTATAGTATTAATGCTTAGCCTAGATATCAGCGGCGCCTATAATAATATACCCTATAAGCGTCTCCTATATATCCTTAGGGCAAAGGGCTTCCCAGAATAGATTATTTAATTTATTTAAGGATTTATAGGCCAGAAAGAAACATTACTAATCTTTAACAGATACCAGAGCCCCCCTATTGCAGTTATAATAGGAATACTATAAGGATCACCTTTGTCGCCTATACTCTTCCTCTTCTTTATAAGCAACCTACTTAATACCTTTAAGGAAGGGGCGACCTAGGGGATAGGCTTTGTTAATAATATAAACCTAATTATATATAGGCCAACAGCCGTAGAGAACTGTAGGACACTAAAGAAAGCCTATAACACCTATATAGAATAGGCAAGACGATATAGAGTCCAATTCTTACTAAAGAAATACTAGCTAATCTATTTTATAAAAAAACATAACTAATCTACAGATCTTTAGCATACAATCCATATTTAAGGCTTTGGGGGTTAACCGGTTCAAGGCCTAAGGGTATTAGGAGTATAGGTAGACAGCAAGCTCTAGTAGAGCGCATATACGGCACAAGCGGCCCGTAAGGGCTAAGTATAGTATATCGCCATATCTAGGATTGTTAATTCTATATAGGGTCTATACTTCTAGAGGTCACGCCTACTATATATAGCAGTTATCCGGCTAACCATAACGTATAGATCTAGTATTTAGGCTACTAGAGAAACTAAGAAAGGCCCCCCTAAATTACTCCTTAAACTACTCCAAAAGGTCCAAACAGCCTGCCTTAGGAGTATAACAGGCGGGTATAAGCGAACGGCCATAGCACTGCTTAAGAAGGAAGCCAATATTCCCCCCCTATAACTATATATTAAAGCCGATATAATGCAAAGGGTGTAAAAGGAACGCAACTTTAACGTTATAAAGTATATTAAGACACGCCTAAACAAACTATAGAGGGACCCTAGGGTGCCCTATAGAAGAAGGAACTAATAACCCTAAAATAGGGAAGATATATTAGGAAAACAGGTAGAGAAAGTAGAAGAAAAATAGTGCGGCGCTAGGGCCCAGGCCTATATAGAGGAGAAAGGGAGACACATAAAAGGCTAGTAAAGACAACAGTAAGAAAGAGAAAGGAGCCAAAGTAGAGTATAAAAAAGTACTAGAAAACCATCTACCGCAATATAATACTGGTTGGACCGACGCTGGAGAGACAAATAGGAGTTAAAGGTATAGAGGTAGACTTAGGTAAGGGGAACCTAAGCCATAGTATAGGTAATGCTATAGGGGGTAAATACCTAAGGGCTCTAAGAGGGCCTAACAAAGGCAGAAAATACAATAGCAACACTCTTAAGGATAGGAATAATAGGACTAAAAGATTAGCTTTACTGGGTAGGTATTCTAGTAGATAACTTAAGGTATAAATATGGCTGGCTAAGACAGACACCAAAACATATAATACTATTATGCCCCTTACGCACTAGCTAAGAAGTAATACTCTTAGCAGCTGGCACAGAAAACTATAATATACTGCTCTTAATATAGAAAGGCCTTAAGGCGGCTACCCAGTGGCTTATTAGCTAAAATATACTAGACCAGTTCTGGGTTGCAAAGGAAATAGCAATAGAAGGTAAAGGGGCAAGTAATAGGCGCCCCCTAATAACTCTATAGGAGTAGAGTATAGTATGTAATACTAGCGCGTCCATAGGTTTATTACGGCAGTAGTAGTTCCTAAGGAGGTCAAAAAATAAGGTAGTAGAGTACCACTGGTAACTTATAGGCGACTTATAAGCGAGCCCTAAAAGGCGGGGAGACAGATTACGGGGTTTTCTTAAATAGAGTTTTCTCCCCATATATATATAAGGAGTAGTCTACGTGGGCCCAACAGGGATCCAAATCGGACGTTAAGCAATAAATAATAATAATTAATAATATGCGATAAAAAAAATAATCTAAACAATTTAAACTTCTTATTAAGTGGGAAGGATATAAAACATAAACCTAGGAAACCTATAAACAGGTTAAGGCTAACGCGCCTTCCCTAATAAAAGAATTCTATAAAGACTATCCTTCGCGGCCTGCTCTGGCTAGATAGATATAATATAAAGGTAAACAACTGCCACCTAACATAAAGACATAAAACATAATAGCAGGAAACTTAAAATTAAAAAGAACTTAAACCACATTACGACGCTTATAAGGCGATAAGTTATAAATTCTTAACCAAATTAAATTATTTTGGACCTTTGGCTAAAGGGGGGGGTACTATAACAGGACTAGCCCAGTTACAGTAGGAATGTCTTAGTAAAATACTTAATAGATAAATTCTAACGCTTTAATTAAATTCTGCCAAATTCTGCTAAGTTAATTAATTTCCACTAGTCTCTACTAAATTCCACTAATATAATGGAATTTAGTCGAAACCTGTTAAAATCCGTATAGGCTTATGCCCACGCGTCTACTGCTAAGACCATGAATATTTAGTTATAAGTTTCCTATATTCCTTTCTCTTCTTTATATAATGTCTTATACTCTGCAAGAGCTATATACCCTTAGATTTAGATAGAATTTATATTATTCCTTTAAATCTTCCCCAAAGCCTCTTCGCGCCCTTATAATATTAAATCTCGCAAGTGTTAAAGTAGGTTTAGTAAATCTTTGCAATATAAGAAGTAGCCTTATCTTCCTATACAATCGTATTAGAATTTAAGTATATAAAACTCTAGGCAAATGGAAGAAGTTTTAGTATTAAAATATTTGTTAAATATCGCCACTAGTTAATTCTACTTCTATCTAATTAAGTTAAAGCTCCGTATAACGCTGTAAACTTCTATTTAGTAGGAGTGCCGCCTATTCGCCTTTTATAACGTAGTTTGTATAGGCTCCTTTTAGTGGCTTAATTCTTCTTCTAGGCCTTATATACCTCTGGCTCTAGAGCTTAATTCCAGATCTTAATAATAGATTTTAATTTATTAAATTCTTTCTTTATTTGGGGCTTCTAAATATAGCAAGGACCTTTAAAGTTGTATATAAAGCAGCCCTAAAACATAAACTTAGAGTACCCCTTCCACCGCTCTTATACGCAGCTACGTACGTAGGCCTTATTCAATCGTTACTATACTTAATAGCCCCCTTAACGGTGGCCTAAAACGATACTCGTCTTATTTAACTAAATTATAGCCTTCCAATCTTCTAACATCTAATAATAATAAGCCAGTGCAAATCTATATCGTTTGTTCTTTATAGCTGCAGTTAATCCAGGCTTCCTTATTAGCTTTGTTTTACGGAAGCTATGCTTTTTAAGTATAGTTTAAACGGACGCCGCAGAGATACCTATTTCGCGACCAATTTTTTTGCTGCTTTTTTTACGTCCGTAATAATTATATATAACGGCGTTGATAACTCTCTGCTTAATATTGGGGGTAATCTTTTTAGTACGCCCTTTGCAGGGCTTATCCTTAAGGTAATCATTAAGGAGGACCCAATTTACATTCTAACTATTCTCTACTACCTTTTTTACTAGGTTACCGATGTGCTTACCGCTAATCCCAGTAATTTAAGTGATTAGTTTTAGGGGTGTACCTAAAGCCTTTATTACTATGGCCTGCGCCTTCGTCGCAAGGCCGTAGTAAGGCATTTTGGGCTCGAAAATAGTAGGGAAAACAGTAGAAGGTATATAGAGGATATTATAAGCAATCAGGTAAGTAGATTCTATTAAAAAGTTGGTATAGAGTTGCTTTTACAAAGCTCTAAGTTAAATTTTGGTATATTTTAGTGGGGTCTTGGCACTAAAATTGCGCTTTTCCTAAATAGGAAGGAGAAATCTCTTTCTAGGCCGTCCTCCGTACAGTGATGTGCACGACCAGCTTCACCCCCCCCCCTTTAGCGAGTTGCAGATTCGGTACGGGTATCCAATTTCGCCTGATTGCCGCCAGCTGTACATAGTAATTGTAGCAAAGCCGTATGCTTGGCTGCAAGAACTTTACTTCTGGCGGACTTGCGACCGGCCTTCCTCCGCAGTGTCGTGATCTTTGTTAAATATCGTAAGGTTTCCACCCGTACGGTATTGCCAAATTTCATCGGCAATTGAAGAGACAGCGTTGTATTCGCGTTTTGGTGGCCATAACGGAGGCGTAGTTAAGGGGGAGAAGAGGAAGCGTACGTCTTTAATTTGGTTCTCCTGGCCAACCGCGAATCTCCAGGGCAACCAAAAAGGTCCTTGCGCGTAGCCACAGCCGTTCGCTACAATTACTATGTACAGTCGGTGGCAATCAGGCGAAACTGGATACCCGTACCGAATCTGCAACTCGCGCATCCAATCTCGCTTGGTTGCCACCAACTGTACATAGTAATTGTAGCGAACGCCTCTACAGTCCATTGCATGACCAGCTTCCACCCCCCTTACAGCTCTGTGCACGACCAGCTTCCACCCCCCTTTGGCGAGATTTCAAATTCGCTACGCGCATCCAATCTCGCTTGGTTGCCACCAACTGTACATAGTAACTGTAGCGAGCGCCTATGCTTGGCTGTAAGAACCTTGCCTTTGAAGGACTTGAAGCTATTCGCAATTAGCTTTTCTCTAGTGTCATAATCTTTGTTAAATACCGTAAGGTTTCCACCCGTACCATATTCATAATATGGCTCCGCGAATGGGCCTATATTAGCACGCCCTAATTAAAGATTTTCTTTGACTTGGAGTAACCTAAGTAGAGTATACCCTTGTTGCTGGTTGTACAGTTCGCTTAATTACGTTAATTAGAAGGAACTTGTGGATATTTGGATTAACTTAGGCGCCTTTAAATAGTGAAGGTGACCAGTTTATAATAAGCAATTAGATAATTATAGTGGTATTAATACGGCTGGAGGAAAAGCTAACTCTCTTTAGTGATAAGATAGAGTGGTTAATCTATAATATATTTAACGTTATAGTAAGCCACTATACAATATTTTGAGAGCTCTATTTGGCTGGCTAGATAAGAAAGTGGGTAAGCCAATTAGATCCTCTAGTTATGCAGCTTAGAGAGTAGCTTATATAAAGTAGTATTGCTAGGTAGCCCTTAAGCGCAGCGCTTATAATCGCAATATATATTTCGCCATTATATTATAGTATACCGCCGATTAACTGGTGTTTGTAGATAAGTTAGGTGCAGATTTAAAGATAGGTATATAGAAGACCGGCTAGGCTCCTTATAGTGTTGCACTAGTTTTTTATACGCTATATAATTGGGGTAAGATGAGGCTTAATATACTGCCTATGTATATAATTAACGGCATACTAGTAGCTTTGGTATATAAAGGCTTAATAAATAGCGAAGGCTTTAAGTTCTAGGTAGCAAATACTCTTTTACTATAGTATAATTGCTTTCCTACTAAGCGATTAGTAGTTGTTATGGATAACGCCAGCTTTTATTACTTAGAGAGGATACAGGCTCTCTTTAATGCCTTTAGCGTTAAGCTTGTATATTTGCCTATATACTTACCTAATTTAAATCCAATTAAAGAGTTTTTTAGAGAGCTAAAAGCTTTTATTTGGCGGGAGTGGTTCTCTTAGGCAGAGTACCCTAAAAGCTTTAACTATAGCTTTAAAGCCTTTTTTCTTTAGTGTATAGATAAGGTTGGTAGTAAGAGTAAAAGCGCAAGAGGACATTTCTAATATAGTGGGTACAATTATTAAGGTTTTTGGTATAGGGAAGATTAATTTTTAGTGGCGTTTTTTTAATTATATATAATACTTGTAAATATACTAAAGGCTTTAATCTCTTATATATAGGGTATCTTTGTTACTATAGAGGCGCTAGCAGTAATAGAGACACCTTATATTCTACTAATTATCTATATCTTAGAAACTTCCTTTAAGCTATATACAACGCTTATTTACCTACTTCTTTAAATCCTTCTATAGCTGCCTTATAATACCTAATTTAACACTAGCCTTTATAAGCTCCTTAATAGGATCAGCACTATTAGATTTATTATATAGGAGCTCTAAGTCCCATTTCAGATTATAGATAATTTTATATGCTGCCTTAAAGTTAGCCTCCTAGTTAAGATTACCAGATATACTCTGCTTCTAATATATAAAGAACTCCTTTAAATCCTTTACGCGGTTAATACTATATAGGCGGCGTATTGGTAATATAGGTAAGAATAATAATGTTAGTTGGCTTGCTAGTGTAGAAGTTTACTAATTTAGTACTAGGCTTATAGAACCAATATAAAAGTGGTTAATAACGCCTGGAGTATTAGTAGTAGAGCTCTTACCGGAGGCTGATTAGTATACTCTTCTACTATTATTTCCTCCCTTTACTACTCTCTTAGTAAGCCGTGTAGCAAGCCTATAAGGTAGATTCTAAATATTTATAATACCTTACTGGATACTAGTTACCTATTCTCTTAAGTCCTTATCTATTAATTTAATGTCTACCTGGCTAAGAACGTAGCACTAATTAATATTTAGGCAGCGTTTCTTATAATACTAATATCTAGTAAGCTTAACCTATAATCCTATAGCGTTACTAGTAGGAGATATATAAGGCGTTAAGCTCCGCTCTAAAATCTATAAGGGCGTTAAAACTGTTGGTTACACAAGGTAATATCACGTAGCTACGGTTCGTAGATAGTATAATGGTTATTCTTCTTAATAGGAATAAGGAAAGGGGTAAGGAACTTAAGGTTCCTCACCACACTAGGGCCACATTAACACGTAACAGCAACATGCCTTACGTGATAGCAACTTGCCTCATTCCCAACACTGGCAACTCTTCTTTTTGTGGTTGCCATCTACATATATATAAACAGACAGGATGCAACAATACTAGACAGTATACAACAATACCAAACAATATGCGACAATATGCGACAATGCGGCAGTTGGTAGAATTTGGTGGATAACGCAAAGACGGGTAGGCCGCTAAGGCGCTAGTAGTAAGCGAGCTAATAGCGATTTTCCATCCTGGGGATAGAAAATCCTGATTGGCTGGTTTAAGTTAGGGTCTATAGAATATCATACTCCTACTCCCTTTTAACCCAACCTTTAACTCGTATATATAGAGTGTTTGTGTTAATAAACATTTCTAGAGCCTTATTTAGGTTTGCCTTTATTATTATATCTACTAGGTTATCTTAACCGTTAATCTATTAAATCTTAAAGAGTTCTTACCGTTCGTAGGATTAACAAAGTGCCATAATATTAATTATAAGGCGCTTCTCCTTTGTAGTACCAAGCTTAACCAAGTACTTATAGAGGGAGTATAAATTGGTACATATAATTGTAGGGATAATAGGAAGTTTAAGTTAATCTATAATTATCTTTAAGGTAGTTCTAATTGTAATTACCATGTTAACTCCGCTAACTATTCCGTATATCTCTAACGCTAGAACGCTTTAAGTAACGCGCTTACTCTTAGTTAAGCTCCAATAAATAAGATTGTTATGGATTATAAAGTTATTCTCTCTAGTAAATTCATTTGTGATAATAATCTTATATTCTAACTAGGAGCTAAAATCTTTGTTATTTATAAACAATCTATTAACAAATATAAAGAGCTTGGCGGTAGGAAGATTAATAGGCACGTAGAGTAGTCCCTAATTAAGATGGTTCATTTACTAGGAAAGACGTTTATTTAGGGCAAGAACGTCGTCCTTAGTTGGTTCCTGGTATTAGGCGGCAACGGAGAGATTAAATAAAGCCTTGGGTTAATAGATAGAAGTAATATAAGCTCCGCGAGCGCGTTACTCTATATATCCTTGCTTTAGGGAATTAACGTTAATAACATCAATCTTCTTACCTTAACCCTTCTGGCGCAAAGCAATAGAATCCTTATTTAGGGAGAGGATACATCTATTAAAGAGTAATAGTATTGTTAAATTAAGCTTTTCTTTTAGCTTTGCTATAAGATTTGCCTTTACTAGCTTATCTTCTTTAAGAGCTAAGAATTGGTCGTCCCCTAAGATAATTATATTATTAGTTTGTATGCTAATAATTCCGAACGGAGTTCCTATAGTTGTAATAAGGAAGCAGGGATTAAATATAGAAGTAGTTATTAAAAGCTTCTCTTTATAGTGCTTGTTATAGGTAGCCCACTAGTAAGTTCCTGCCTCTGCAATTCTATATAATGGCTTAAGCATAACCATAATCGTATCTTTAGGATACTGGTAGCGAATTTACTCTGGAAGGTATGCCAATATTAAGCGCTGAAGGTGCGTCTCTGATTGGGTATAGGCTTAAGTAATATCTTATAAATAAACCGCCATTCTATTCTTTATTAAGGAGGGAGCTAGCGCAATAATAACTCACTAACTAGCTCGTTAAATTATAGGAGATTGCATAAGAATCACCTCCTTACTATCATCATTATAACCTTAAATAACAAGCCTTAATTTCTCAAATAGGGCGTTAGTAGCTTTGCCTTTAATCTTATTAACCATTCTTAACTTAAAGATGCGAACTTTATTAAACTTAGTAGGGTTATACTTTTTAAATTTAAAGACTTCTCTTATAATAAGACCGTCGATCTCCTACTTATTAAATACTTAAAAAGGAGCTTCTAGGGTTATAATACAACCTTCCTTTTAAAGCTATTTTGCGAGCTTAAAGTCAGCCTTCTCTTTAGCTGTTATAAAGGCCATTAATAACTTAACTCCATTCTTAATAGCGGCAATAAATTGTTCTTCAAAATTAATAAGATATTGGCGATTTTATAATCCCTTTAGGCGACCTCTACCGCGTCGTGGTTATAGCGCATCTACTACAATTGTATTAGGATTGTAGTCGTCTTTTAGAGCATATTAATCGTGGTTCTCTTCTAGGGCATCTTCTAGGGCATCCTATAAAGGCTCAGAATTGTTATCTTTGTAGTAAGGCTTAATAACAGTTAAACGGAATTAAGTAGGTCTATAAGGCATCTAAATAGTACAAGTTTAACTATTAATTGCAATAAGTTAATATAGGCCTAACCATCCTCCCTTTTTACGCTATACGCGTACTTTAGACTGGAGTGGCAGATTAAGCGTAGTTAAGGTATTTAGGCCATTTCTTATTCCTAGTGCGTCATTAACCTAGCGTATAGCGTAGAGACGTCGCACCTCCTTTATTGCCTTGCGAATAGCCTCGGCTTATTACACAACGGAGGGAAATAGTGGAGAATTGTTAGTTATTTAAGGGTAGGCGCCAAAGACTAGCAATATAGGTATAAGTCTATCCAGGCCAGCGGAATCGTTAACAGCTTTAACAGCTATTTACAAGGTAAGTTCTTTGCTAGCGTCCTTTAGTTCCAAAAAGATAATCTTATATATGCGGTATAATAGTGTGTAATATTGCTCCACTTTTCTAATACTATTATACGCCTTAATGGGGACTTCCTTAACCTTAATTACTATTGCCTTTATCTATTGTCGGAACTCTGTAGATAAGAAGTTCTTTCCTATATCATAGATAATTTAATTAGGGGGTCCTAGGTAGACATTAATCTAGTATAACTAAAGGGTATCCTATACGTTCCTAGCTAATATATCCTTTAAGAATTATACGGCTTAGAAGAAGGTTAAGAAGTTAACAACTTAGAGTACTAGCTTGCTGCTAAGATATATAACGTTGACAATAATACAGAAGTTAAAGTTATAGTTATCTTTAAGGGTGAACTTAAACCGGCTAGGGGACTTCTAGTTCATTTAGCAGTAATAGTAGTACTTTATAAGATGCTTAATTGCCTTAACCTTAACTTTATAGCCTGCTTGCTGAAGAACCCTAAGCAATCAATAAACGGATAGGTGGCTAAAACGATGGTGCAATTGGTGTAATTCCAACTTAGTTAAGTGGCTTTAAGCAACACTCTTTTCTAGTTAATAAAGGAGCAACTAGGGGTGACCCTACTTGCGTATAATGGGCACCCAATTGTTTCCCTAAATAAGTACATTCTTAAGGTTGTTAAGCCTAATGCCTAACTTATCTATATCTTTAATGTAAAATAGAAACGGAGTGTTTATAGGAATAATATAGAAAGTAATATATCCTAAGGGGATTTGGACCCTAATTATACTAAAAGAGATTATAGTACCTTTACTAAAGCGAATCGTATATTGGCCTACTGTTAATTAGTTAATTTAAATAGAGCTATTAAGCTACTAAAGAGCTCGAACTTAAGGTTTTCCTACTATAGATACTCCTGCGGCTCCTATATCCGGTATAATACTATAGAAGACGTACGCCGAGTATCTGTTATTAAAGGAAAACGCAAAACTCTCCTTTGGCTTATTAAAGATATCTAATTTTGTAATAGAATGGAGCGTAGATTAATTATTAAGAATAGTAACGGTTTATATACCATCTACCTTACTATACTTAGTGAAGTATTAGTTAGGGGAGTAGTCCTCAATTTCTATATTTATAAGGAGCTATTCAACCTTATTAACCTTACCCTTAAGATCTTCTACGCCTTCATATTAAACTAGGAAGCTTTAGAAGTAGGCTATAATAACCTTATAATTTCTAACATTTCTTGTACTCTAACGGAACTTATTATATACCTCTTTTTGCTTATTAAGGGAGTATCTAGTTAACTAGTAATTTAGCTTCTTATAAATATAGCACTTCTTCTAGCAATTACTTTGAAATAAACCTCCACTAGGACTTCCACGGTTACCTTATAGTTAATATTAATTATACCCTCTTCTATATTCCCTACCACGGCCACCATATATTTGATCAGTCTAGTTGTAATTATATTAGTTGGGAATACTTAGTTAGGTAGGGTTTTTGGTATAGAACTATTAAGATTCTTATATTCGTATCACAGTACCTATGGCGGAGCGTAGCTTAGTATATACTCCTTTAAATATATCTATAGGTTTATATAGCGCTAAGTTACACTTAGGAACGCTATAGCATACTAAGATAACCTAGTCCCTTAGGCTGTTCTCATTTTAATAAGTTTCAGTAAGGCCACGTTAGATTTTCTAAAGTTTATTAAAGAGTAATTAAAGGCACTCTAAATAAGTCTTTATTGGGTTAGAAGTAATAACTCTCTAAAATATAGTCTCCCGCTATTTAGATATATAAAGTTAGTAATTCTTATTAGTCTTAAAGTAAGCTCTAGTGAGCTAAAGTATTATATTAAAGCTATAGTTTTTACCCATAATATAGTTATAATAGAATATCGCTACCCGTCCCTTTAACATAATGGAGAAAGCGTAGTAGTACTAATAGCGTTAAATTCCAACCTTATTGCAACAGTTATAGAAGACCTATAGTTTTACTCTAAGTATGTTGTATAGTTCTCCTCCAAACTTCTTTTCTTTATCCAAATATACCTTTATCAGATTCGTAACTTCTTATAGTAAAGGCTTACCAGTTAGCTAGAGTGGAGGAGGTAAAGGCGGAGCAACTCTAAGTAGGAGGGCACCTCTAGGTGGGAGAGCAGCTCTAAGTAGGGGGTCAGCGTTCTAGGGGTTTTAATACAAATTAAAGTTGCCTTTTAAAGAATATAGGTTATTTTTAGGTTTCCGTAGTTAACGTATAATCTCAGCTTCCGTCCATATTGGTTCTTCTATACTAGTAATAACGGCCTAAATATTACTAGCAATTAGGTTACTATTCTCAGCAACATATACCCCATTCCTATAGAGGAAGTCTCAAAAATCCTAAACAATATTAACGTTGCCAAGTGCCTAGGTATTAGCAGTCTATCCCATAAAATCCTCCCTAAAATACTCCCATAGTTATAAATCAGCGTAGCATCTATTTCGGTAGAATATAATATGGTGTAGGAGAAAGCCATTAACTTATTTTATAGTACAAGTTGTTATATTAAAGGCGAATTCGTCCCAATCTTTATCAATAAGTTTCGCGTACTTAGCTACCCCTAGTAGTAAGGAGTCTTTCCAGTTATTTAAAGTAGGCGTAGCCATATTTTTAGAGGGAGGGAAGTGTTATTAGTGTAGGGATTATTGTTTAGTACACGTTCGGACGTGTATTTGCAATTATAGGGCTTAAGACCAGTTCTGGCCTTAAATCACAAAGACTCGTAAAGCGTATTATTCTGCGTAATAGACGCAAGAACCCGTAATCTTGGAAAGGCTTAGGACTAGTTCTGGCCTTTAAATCCTTAGATTCGTGGAAGAGTTCTATTTAAGGTTTAGGACCAATTCTAACCTTAAAAGACAGCTTCCTCTAGCACAAGTAGCACTGGTACAGTGGCTTATCTCTTCTTAGTGATACCTAGCTATTCTATAGTATAACAGTAAAGTTAACCACTAATCAGTGTTAGTTACATAAGGTGATATCACATAGCTACGGTTCGTAGATAGTATAATAGTTGTTCTTCTTAATAGGAATGAGGAAAGGGGTAAGGAACTTAAGGTTCCTTACCACGCTAGGGCCATATCAATACGTGACGGCAACATGCCTCGCATAACAGCAACTTGCCTCATTCCCGACAAAAACTTTACCACGGAGTTAATTAAGTATTAACGGACAAGAGCTAACTCTAGAGTAAAAGGCCGCTGGTTAATTTATAGCTGGGGTATATATAATTAAGAGGTTAACAGTAAGAGCCTTAATAGCGCCACTTCTATTAGTATGCTTCGCCTATAATATAAGCTGGGTATTAATCTTCTGCTATTAGGCTGCAACCTTAACTTCTATAATATTAAATTTGACGTTACGAACGCCTGCGTACTGAGTGTTAACTTTAGCCTTAATTGGCTAGAGCTTAATATAAATACCTTGCTCTTAACAATATAGCTCTCTCTTATAAATAGGAAAGATTTAGAGTTGCTAAAGATTATAAAGCTAAAGGCTTATACCAATAAGAGTCTTAGTAAAAGGCAAATCCTTTAGATATTAAATTACTATATTATAATTATAAGTAATAAATATACCGCCGCTTCTCCTCTCTATATTACTAATCTTACTCTTAAAATGCAGGCGAGGTGGCGGAATTAGCTTATCCTTATACTCACTAAGTAAGCGTAAGCGAGCCCTTGGGGGTGAGTGAGAGGCTAATATTAAGCGAGTAATTGGAGGGGTATAAGCCTAAGGAGCACGAGCAACTTCCTAAGAGGGTATGGCTTGATATTGTAGTGTTAATACTAGCGGCTTTTATATTAAATATGGTGACTTATAAGATCTTAACTAAGGTAATCTACTAAGCTGACTTTAGCAGTATATATGCCAACCTTCTGCCTCCTTCTTAGCGGCCTCCGCTGCGGCTTTTGGATTGTTATCTATTTCCTTAAGCTCCTCTAATGTAAAACCTAGCTAAACGGTGTTGTATTCGCGTCTTGGCGGCTGTTGTATTATATTTAGGATATAGCTTAACGGTAGTAGGGGTCTAGGTAATAAGGAGGGAGGAAGATAGCTTTGTTAAGTTTATTAAGAAGGAGGACTCTTGCCTGTTAATTAAGCTGCTGCGCGTTTTAAAGAAGGATGCATATTAAGGGCAAATTAATAATAGTACAACACGATTTTAGGTGGATATTACGGCTTTGGTAGGTCAGGCAAGTTCTATATGGCTTCAATTCGATTGTCCCTGCAACCAGGACGGTCCTTGCGTGCAGGCATAGGCGCTCGCTACAGTTACTATGTACAGTTGGTGGCAACCGTAGCGAATTTGAAATCTCGCCAAAGGTTGTAATTTCGCTTAAGCTTCGCCTAAATTAGTATGTAGAGCTAGCAGAATTAGATGTAGTGGCTGCTAGGAGGAGGGCCTCCTTGCACTTGAAGCTATTCGCAACCTCTCTTCCTTACCAATATCGTGATATTTGCTCTAGACCTTGGTGTAATAGAGCCTTCTTCTCGCCAATATGAGCTCCAAACGTACTGCTGCTGCCGCCGTTAGAAGTCCTTCTCGTCCACCCCTTCAAAGGCCTCGACTGTCGCCAATACTGTCCTTATCTACTAGTACGGTCGTAACTCTGCCGCCCGCATTCAGTAGCCAGATTGGCACGCAGCTTGACTTCTCTCTACCGGCAGCGTTTAATGGGTTGCCTATATCACGGCAGGCAGCTGCTTTTGCTGATGGCGAGCTTGAGGAAATATTGAACGATCCTGAGGCAGCGGAGGAGGCAGATTGTGAGGAGGTTTAACGCTTCTATCAATCGCAGGATCATAATACGATAAGGGCTCCTCCGCAGCTACCGCGTCTCACGCAGCTTTTGAATATAGGTTTCTATTGTCCTTCAAGTCAGCAATAAAATTATCAGTCACCGTACCTCCGCCCAGAGCTTAATCTAGATGATATTGGCTACCGCACACAAACCCCGCATCGATTGCGGAGACCTGCTGTACTTCCTTCACAAGTATCCGAGCCAATACCTGAGGATTTGATAACAGAAAGTGAGGAGGAGGAGCTGCCGCCGAGGCTTCGATTTGAGCACGAATTGGAGCAGGTAAAGCCGAGCGGTAGAGGTGTCTTCTTTGACTATCGTCTCCTATTGTCAGCTAGGCTTAAGAAGGGCGTACGGACTCAGAATATAGTTACACATACTTTTACTGACTCTCGCCTAAGCCTCTCGCTCGCATATAGTCGTGATATGCTGCCTATGATCAATGAGGCTATTGAGCAGCAGCTTCCTGGCCGTCGTGTCATGCGAGAGTCGTGCAATGCATCGGTTTCATGTACAGAGAAGAATAAGACTTGAGTGACGTTTAAGATTAATCCTAGTCAGGAAGCCAGCTGGAGTTTAATTGATGGTGAACTTATGGGCCTGGCAAAGAAGCACCGGAATATAGACGGCTCTACTAAGCAGCTCTTAGTTGAAGTCAGCTTTATATATATTAAGGTGAACAATTAAGCCGGATCTACCACTCGCTCTACCAATCGTTGTACAATGGCCGCGCAGTTATCGGCACAGCCAGCAGCCACTATCTCCTCGCAGGATACGCCTCCAAGTATACCGCAATCTGAACAGCGTGAGGTCAGTGATATTGCTCGTCCTCTAAACCCCCGCCTAAAGACTGCTGAGCTCCGGCTAGAGCTATATAAGGAGTGGGAGTATAAGAAGAGGTGCCCGGGCTCTTCTTGGTGCTGGATCTATCGCCAAGTTGACTATAAGCTGATGCAGGAGGACCTTAAGGAGTAGGCGCGGGCTATTGAGGATGGTTTAGCTACTATTCGCACACCTTATAGTAAGCTATTTGAAAAGCTTTAAGATCAGAAAAAGGGAGGTAGTAAGAAGTCTCAACTTGCCTCTACTGAGTCGCCTACACCTAATACTCCTGGCGTTGTTAATCAATTCTATATTGATCCAACTAGCAGGCAGTACGGACGTCCAGCTACACCACCGTTAGGGCGAGACCTAACTGCAAGATCATTACCTGTAGCTCCTCTGCCTCGTTCGCAAGGCCTAAATCGCGTGGCCGATCTACGGGAGTATTTTAACTGGCAAAAGCTCTCAGTATAAGAAGACCCGGAGTGGGAGAGTGATCTTAAAGCTGCCTATTAGGTCGCTTGTAAGAAGCGGTGGGACTTAAGGATTATTAGGGAGCAGAAGCCAAATAAGGAGGGTAAGACGCCAGTTGATGTAATGATTAATGAGGGAGTACCAGAGGCGATTGCTGAACAGGTGCATCAAGATATTAAGAACTGGAGGACATTACGAGTTGCTCAACTTTCCGGTAGTATTAAGGATTTGGAGGAAGATGAGTAGTAGATTTTTTACGCCAGTGTAGCTCTGCCTAAAAGTTCAGGGTAGAATACAGATTTTACTAGTAATTTATATAAGAGTTCTGTAATATAGTGAGCTGACTAAGGCAACGTCTAACTCCTACTAAAAAACACCACGCTAAGGATCATAAGGTTTAATCTAACAACTTGCTAACTCTTCCATTAATCCTTCCTTATATATACCCGCTATGGCCGAAGTAGGCTCTGGCGTTATTGCTCCTTCTACCTACGGTATCTACACACCACTGTAAGAAGTCTTTAAACTCATTACCCCAGAGCTCTGGCTCACTCTTCCATAATCCAAAATGTCGTCAAATATACTCCTTTAGCTCACCAAAGAACTCCTCAATCGGATTTAGATCAGGCGAATATGCAGGCAGATAGACAAGCACTATACCGCGCTCAGCAAAAAGAGACTTAATCCGTCCTGAGTGGTGAGGATTACAGCAAGGCAGGAGGTAGTGTTCAATCCAGTAATCATATCCTTCCGCGTTTGTTGAGCCGCTATATACTGACAATAGTAGTACACCATCGACAGTATACGCAGGTAGAATATTAAGCCGCTGCTCGCCGCGATTATATGGAGTATGTAGGATTGGCGTTATGCCTACCGGCGCCCAAGCCGACTTTTGTAGACCCGTCTTTAAATCAGCGCCAGATTCGTCTATAAAGACAAGCTGCTCGACAGTGAACTGTAAGATAGTGGCCCAGTATTGATTGCGGTCCTCCTGACTCCGCTCTAAAGCAACGCGACGAGCCTTGTATACAAGTGAGTTATTTCCTTATCCATATATTTAGAATGTAACTTACCAGCTTCCTACTCCAGCCGGCGACTCTTAACTCTGTGGCAATCGTCTGTTGGCTTACTACAACTCCAAAACTGTCATATATATACCAAGCCATCTCATCCAGATATAGATTCGGTGCCTTATTAAGTCGGTATAGTAATGCAACAATCATCTGAGAGCTCAGCGCCCTCCTTGGGCCGAAGTGTATACGACTGAGCCTCTTCCTTCCGTGCCTCTCTAGTTTCCGTCGAATTCGTTGAATAGCTCTGTGAGAGTACTTGGCTTGAACACGACACTGTTGATTGGTGGCACCGGCGTCGATGAGGATTTCTAGGAAGATGTGTTGCCATTCGCGCATGTGGGGCGCCATATTCGACGGAGGCGACGACGAGAGTTACACCACAATCTAGAACAAAGATCACGATATTGGTAAGGAAGAGAGGTTGCGAATAGCTTCAAGTGCAAGGAGGCCCTCCTCCTAGCAGCCACTACATCTAATTCTGCTAGCTCTACATACTAATTTAGGCGAAGCTTAAGCGAAATTAGATGCCATCGCTGCTGCGCGCACGGGGGGGGGCGACACTGAACCTCGCCGACCCTGTATCACCCTGCTTGTAGATCTTCTTTTCTTTAGCCGAGACCAGAACAATACGTACCTAGGGCCGGAAATCTGCCTGCAGCAAGGCAGACTCTATGTAAACAGATGATTAACAGGAAGAACTTGGTTTGCGAAGTGAAAAAGGCAGAAACAAGTTTAGTTCATGCCTCGAATCCTTATTTATGGATTACGATGATAAAATAATTGGGCTTTAACCAAATAGATCCATGGCAGTATCTAATTAAATAAGCTCTGATACGGAGATGGATCCAGCCTCTCATATTTGGCTATTCAGATTCTAAGATGCTTGGGGAAATAAGTCGAAGAATGTCTAAAAGTCGAAGAAACTCCAGCGGATACGTCCCAAGACTCCAAGGTAATTTAGAGATCTCTCGGCTGTTTCTGAATAGCTCACTTCAGGAAATAATGGTCTGCTCGTGCTTCATTAGTAATATGTAAAACTATTCATTTTGATAAATACAGTCTTCGGATTCCGAACTGGCACGGAAAGTCCGTACTGTTGATATGGTACATTAACGCCAAATACCCCGTCTTCTGACATGAGAGTTTACAAACATACACCAAGCATCATTGCTTCTTCTGCCCCGCTGGTCCCATCTCTTTGCTGAACGCAAAATACGAGACTTCCAAGCTAGACACTGCCCTGATGCCAACGTAAAGAATGAGGAGAAGAGGTAAACTGGCTGTGAGACCCATGAAGATGCCTAGATGAACCCGATATGAGTAAGTTTAACTAATTCTATCGGCATGAAGTGATTGGGCCTGTTTGAAAGTTGTAAGTCGTAAAAACTCGTACCTGGGGAGAGGAACTGATATCGCTCAAACAGGCCACCTTCAGACTTAACGTCCTTTGCGTGACTCTCAATATCGCGCCTCAATTCCGTATGCATCGCTGTTGGGAATGGGTCGTCCATTTCGTAAATTTGTTGTGCCTGGTATTGTAGTGCAGACTGCTCTTCACCTTGAGGAGTAGTGATGTATATGACGGTGTACTTCTCATTACCTAATTTGCTAGAGATAACAGTGTCGAGGAATGAATCTTCAGAAATATCAGTTCACGCCTTCACTGGAAATTATGGATTTTGGAGGCGACCGTACCATGCCCGGCGAGCGTCGATGCACGATCTTCTGAGGACAACGCAGGAAAATGAATGTTGACTATACGAGGAGAAAAGGTGACCTCGGGAATTTGGCTCTCTGGACTTTTCTTTAGCAATGCCCTCTTTGACTGGAGGGATAACCTGTAAGTCATGGGCACGTACTTGCTCCGCTAATTGATACACTCTCAGCTCCGCAGCGTGTTTTCAAATAGTCCCTTATTGTCACCTCATCTACGCTTCCGAGAACTTCAGGCACGATGGCACTGGAGGCAATGCTCTTATCTGCGCCTCCGAGCCACCGGTTTAGGTAGGGTGTGGAACGCCCGTCTGAGTAATCGCTTGATGATACCTTATCTTGATGAACGATGAAGTAGGTGGCTGAGGGGCAGTGCTTAAGAGACTCGAGGACTTGTGAATTAATGTTAGCAGAGGTGACGAGCTGAGGGTGGATGGTCTCGAAGCTTTCTGCGAGCCTAGAAGAAGTGATTAGCTTTAGGCGGAATGCGGAAAGAGATGCAGTGGCGTACTTGTCGGTTGAGAAGAGGAAAAACGGCGAGGTATTACGGAAAGCAGATACGGAAGATACTGAAATAAAGGCCAATACCCTCAGCATGCGAAGCGCCATGGCGGTAGAGAGGATGTGGTGGTCGGGGTGGTAGATAGCTTGAGACATTGAGGTCTGGAGATAGAGCGGCGCGGCGCAAGGATAACGGGCCGACAGTTTTTCCTCTTGGCGATGACGCTCTTTTGGGTCGTTAAAATGAGAGATAATTTAGTTAGTGCTGCTGCGGGTGAACAGGAGAGTCATAGCAGCCTACATCTACGGTAACCGGTGGCGCGTCCGCAGCTTTGCGCCTGATCTGGGGGTCCGTCATGCCTTTGATATAAAGAGTCACCCTCTGAGTCTTTCTAGTTGTGCCCACGCTAGCGTCATTCCGACACCCAGAGAGCATCGATATATATTGCTTACCACTAACCTTCTCCCCGCCACTCCAATCCCACATTCACCACCACCTTTTTCTATTGTTCACCAGGCCTTTTTTTTGGAGCCTGCAAAGTCACGCCTGTCGCTGACTACACCCCTTTACTTTTCTTTGAATTACCGATCTCAATTTTTGCATCTTCTAGACGCCCGCGCCACCACGTCCATTCATCCACTCATCCACGACACCATAACCATGTCTGCAACAACAGTTCCGGTCCCACAAGCTCAAGATCATATATCTACAGGACCTACGAGACGACCACCAAGACATCGCCGACTGCCAAATAGAAACGCTGGAGAGAGCCAACAAGGGCCTCAGGGTGATAGCGTGGTACAGACCCAAACTCATGGTGGTCGGAGGGGAGATGGCCGGACACAACCTGCCCGAGATGCTGATCCAGCAATGAGACCTGCATCTGTGACTCTATCGGACCAACTTCAGTCTAGAGAGCCTTCCAGCGCTGATATTTTTGCAACCGAGAACCCGCCGCCACGCCGGAATCGAAGGGGTCGGAGCGGAGGAATGCAAGGCCGACAAAGAGGCGGGGCGAATAGTTCTGGAAGACAAGAAGCACGAAATTCCCACAATCAACCTGGACAGCCCGCACATCCTCACCGGACAGTTCAAGGTGGCAGACAGTTTGGAGGCCAGCTCACAATAGAAAATGAGGATAACGGCTCAAATGGGCCAGAAACTGCGAGAACTGCATCTCATCTGCACGCAGATGCTCCTGAATTCCAGCCAGGCCAACCACATGTTCAACCAGCATCAGGAGCGAGGAGTATTCGGCCACCTCAGCAACGGAGACGAAAACTTTCGAAATCTTCTGCGCCTGATATTTCCACCAGAACACATGAAGATATCGATAACGGCCATTACGAATGTGCCATATGTACGGAAGACATTCGAAAGAATTCTCGAGTGTGGTCCTGCAGGACTTGCTGGACGGTTTTCCATCTTGGTTGCATCAAAAAATGGTCAGCCAACGAAGGGTCTGCAGCCGCACGTCAGGATGTACAAGGTGGTGAATTGCCTCCTCCGAGGCAGTGGAGGTGTCCTGGCTGCAATCTCCCTAAAGATTCGTTGCCTAAAGTCTTCACGTGTTGGTGTGAAAAAGAGATTGATCCGAAGCCATTGCCCGGTTTACCGCCATTCTCTTGTGGTCAGACATGTGCGAGACCACGCGATCTACCTAAAAAATGTCCGCATCCATGCCCATCTCTGTGTCATAGCGGGCCATGTCCTCCTTGTTCCCAGATGGGACCTACGCGGAATTGCTTCTGTGGAAAGAAGTCCATTACGAGGCGATGCCTTGATACTGATTATGAGAATGGGTGGAGCTGTGGTGAACCATGTGGTGATATTATGCCCTGTGGTGACCACATCTGCACAAGGCCATGCCATGAAGGCCTGTGTGGTGCCTGCGAAATTCGTGTACCTGCACGTTGTTGTTGTGGGCGAGTTGAGAAAGAAATACTTTGCTGCGACCGAGGGGATGAAGAAGAGAGCAAACGCTCATATTTTGCTGAGGATGGGACAAAAGTTGTTGAACAGTGGATTGGATTGTTCGAGTGTGGTAATTCCTGTGGAAGAGAGTTTGATTGTGGGATACACCACTGTTCGAAACCATGTCATCGACAGGATATCGAGCCTCCACATTGCCCTCGGTCACCCGATGTCGTCTCTCACTGCCCCTGCGGCAAAACTTGGTTGAGCGAGATTTCGGATAAAATCAGAAGAACATGCGAGGACCCAATTCCAAACTGTTCGAGACCATGCAGAAAGCTCTTGCTATGCGGTCACGAATGCTTGCAACTCTGTCGCCAAGGAGAGTGCTTTCCTTGCCTCCAGAATGTCTCAATCGCCTGCCGTTGTGGGCGGACAACCTCATCGACAATCTGTCACCAAGGCACGGAGGAGCCTCCCCAGTGCCTGCGTGTCTGTCGCGTCACACTCAACTGTGGCCGACACGAATGTGGTGAAAGGTGTTGTCCAGGGGAGCGCAAGGCAACCGAGCGGCAAGCTAGCAAGCGCAAACTTAGACCGCTTCATTCAGCCCCTAGGCAGCCTGACGATAGCTTTGAAGCTGAGCATATCTGTACACGAACTTGTGAGCGTTTGTTGAAATGTGGCAACCATGAACACCGCTGCCAGGAACTCTGCCACAAGGGACCCTGTAGGACCTGTCGTGAGGCTATTTTTGACGAAATTAGCTGCCATTGTGGTCGTACGGTTCTGCAACCTCCTTTGCCCTGCGGGACTAAGCCACCCCCTTGTCAGTTCCAATGCGACAGGTCGAAGTCGTGCGGACATTCTCAAGTACCTCATAGCTGCCATCTTGATAATGAGAGCTGTCCAAAATGCCCTTTTCTCACCACCAAGCCATGTTTATGTGGCAAGAATACTCTAAAAAACCAACCATGCTGGCTCAACGAAGTTCGCTGTGGGGAGGTATGTGGCCGGAGACTCAAATGCGGGGCGCATAAGTAAGCTCTAAACATTCTTATCGACTATGAGAGGCTAACTTCTATCTTAGATGTCAACGACAATGCCATAGACCGGGCCAATGCGAAGAGCCATGTCAGCAGCCTTGTGGCAAAGAATTAGCAACTTGTGGGCATGCTTGTCTAACTTCATGTCACTCTCCATACCCTTGTAAAGAAGACAAACCCTGTCAACACAAAATCTTCATTACTTGCGAATGCCAGCGTGTCAAGCAGGAAGCAAGATGCAACGCCTCAAGGAATAGTGAAGGAAATACCAAAAAGTTCTTAAAGTGTGATGATGAATGCGCTCGTCTGGAAAGGAATCGCAAACTCGCCCTGGCTCTCAACATCGATCCCGCAACTCATAAGGATGACCACATTCCATATACCTCTGAGACGCTCACAATGTATCAAGAAAACATATCATGGGCTTCTGCTCAAGAGAAAGAGTTCCGTATTTTCGCTGCCAACCCAGCCGAGAAACGCCTCAGGCTCAAACCGATGCCTTCCCACCAACGGACCTTTATTCACACCCTCGCGGATGACTTTGGCTTTGATTCTGAAAGCATGGATCCCGAGCCTCACCGGCACGTAGCTGTATTTAAGACCCCTCGGTTCGTCATGGCACCAATGAAAACACTCGCAGAGTGTATGCGTATTCGACAATCCCAGCGAGCTACGATGGCAAATATGAGCTCCCTCACCACAGATACACAGCGTAGAATGAAGGCTAGTAATTTGGTCGGTGACCCCTACAACGGGTTCCTTCTGACAAACCCACGTTTTGGTCTCACCATTGAAGAACTACGCTCAGCACTTAAGGATGCCATCGACACTAAATCCGGAATCACGCTGGATGTCTCATTTCTACCAAGTGAAGAAGTTGCCCTGAATCCAGTCGCCAACACTCTAGGACTTTCTGACCGCGACCTCGAAACCCTGCTGATGTCCCTCAAACCTACCATCTCCAAATCTCTATCCGCACATTCCCTGGGCACTCTGGAGCTCTGCCGTGTCGATGGTTCCCTAAACATTTTGCGAAGGGAAACAGATAGTGGAACGGGAACGGGATGGAGTCAGGTTGCAGCGAAGGGGGCGGCGCCTATGCGTATTCAGAGGCAGGGTCCTGTTGAAGGAAAAAATACGTTCACAGTATTAAGCTTATCGAAAAATAAAAAGAAGGCAGAGATAAAGAGGAAGGAGAGTGTAGTGGATGATTGGGAAGCGGCAGAGCTGATGGAAGAGGAGAGAGAGAGGAAGGGGAGTGAGGGGAACCTCGAGATTGGAGGCAGCACCGAGAAGGAGAAGCCAGGAAGTGACGGAGAAAATGCGTCAGGCGAAGAGAGGGCCGACTATAAGGGTAGTGAAGTCGTTGCTGACCAAGATAGATCAGTTTCCTTTTCGGATCCTGGTGGCCGTGCTGTGGGAACGTGGGCGGAAATGGACGATGAGGATGAATGATATGGCGCAGCCATGGGACTTATGTGAGCTTAATGTGGAAATTTCCCTGGTAATTCCGGCGACGTTGGCGAAATTAGCGAAGATAAGCTTGTCACGTCATATCAAGATGACTCTGGTGCCAATGGTATGAACTTGGAAGGTGTAACTTCAGCAGAATAAGAGCCTCACTACAACATATCTAACAAGTCTAACCGACGTGAGGGCCTAGCGTGCTCCGCAGCCTCTTGCAAAAGAGTTCACTACTGTTACAAAACTATTATTTGCTTGAACGCCTCATAGCATACATGCACCAACGCTATGCTACAATACAAACCCAGATCAATCCTCATCGTACTTATTGCTCATCTCACCTAAAAGGATATCATCGGGTAGGGGTCCACGATTGTTTCGGACTGTAAGTACGCTCGAAGTTAATATAAATTCTGAACGGAAGATGTGATTGTGGTTAGCCTACCCCATTCAGTCTCAACTCTGAAAAATATCCAAATCCATCTCCTGAATACCTCCAACGCCTCCATTAGGAAAATGCCGCCTTCTAAATCATTAAAATGATCCAAATGAGGCGAGAGCTTAAAACTCCAGGTACAACGCAGCAGTAAGTCAATGATGATGGCACTGTAGTAAATCTCTTTTGCGTGAAAGTAGAGATGTCGTCGCAGGCCATACGGGTATTCTGGGCTCTTTCGAGCAGAGGAGAAGAGCGACAGTTCCCAGTCGCGAGTAACGTCCCAGTAAAAAGAGTAGAAAGAATTGAGGAAGACGAAGAAGAGCCTATACATTGTAAGCTTATCACCACAGATTTAATTTTTCAGGGCGCCGAACCATAATCGAAACAAACCCGCTTCAGTCATCCCGATCTTCTTAGGATCATACCCACGCTGTAAAGCACTCAGTATAATCACTGGGAATGCACTGGTATATTTCAGTGCATTGGCAAGATGTTGTCCGCCCCATCCTGAACCCCCCACGCCTCCAGTTCGCTTGTTGCCATTTCGCACGCGTAAATATTCGATGAGACACTGGCGTAGCCGTATAAGGCTGGGTATGCTGATGATAAAAGGAACCATGAATTGTCCTCCACATCCTCGATCTGGACGTCCCGTGGAAGAATGCTTTGAAGAAAAGAACATGCAGAGCGCGATGAACAGATCGCCCAGCACCTTTGCATAAGACGTTAAAGCATCGGCCATTAGAATGTCTCCAAATTTGCCATCTTGGGCCTCAGCGAGTCCCCCGATGCTTATGCGCTTGAGTGTTGCGAGTGTGCGGAACCGGCCAGAGCGAGATAGAAAAGGGATTGGGGCAACGAAGCCGACCACGAGCACGAGTAAATAGAGGTTTGGTAGAATCTCCCAGCGCTGTACTGATGTGGAGTTCCCGCGAGTGATGGCCCAGAAAAACAGGAGTGAGGCGACGAGTGGAATTGTCAGAAAGGTTGCGACCCGGTAGCAAGAGAGGTGGTGAGGAGGGTGTGTAGGAGAGGTTCGTGAAGGGTATCGTATCAGCGCTGGCACATCCTGAGAGAGTTTTTAGCACATAGGTTTATCTGTGGTTATACGATGAGGTGATTTTACAATCTTAATGAGACTAAGATATTGGAGGTTCAATCCCCAAGCCCAGATACCTGGATAAAGATCAGCAATGGCATTCCAGGTTCTCGTGGAAGTTTTCACCCACCAAGGACGATGATTAGAGCGACTCGGTAGGGCAAGGGAAGAAGGCGGCTAAACGAATCCAATTCGGGCTTAACAGCTGGGTCACCGTCCATTTTGCTGAAGCCTGAAGAATCCCCTGTCTAATTGCGCACCACCTCTTCTGTTACTTCTGTCCGGCATTCAGCGTGCAAAGAGCGACTATGGTGAGTGAAAGTAAGGGGATTAGCGGAGTTAGCTCGGAAGCAAGGGGAGTCCGGATTGTATCACGACAGCGCTGAATGGTGTTGAGCAAGTATCCACGCCTTCTCCTTCTCAAATGGGTTATGGACGCCTCAGCTCGCCAAGGATTAAGCCTCAGCCCTACAGCCACTTACAAGCCAAGCCACATACCAGGCCCGCTTCTAGCCTAGCTAAATCCGCTAGAAAGAGCTGTTGCGTGGTGCTCACCCAACACATACGCCCGGCGTCGCCACGAAGCTCGGTATGTAGGCCTTTTGATACTGCCTTGGGACACGCAAAGACTTTTGATGTATTCCTACCTAGCCTTACTCCCATTTTTTCGGGCAAGACTCCTAGAGACTTATTTGGGGATGCCACATAACTTGTCAACCTTCGTAGAAGGCTTGCTAATCTAGTATTCATTCTCAAGTGACCCAAATTCCGTTAGAAATGATGAACTAAACCCTTCCAGTATATCCAACCAACCTAGCCTTTCTCTACATAGCTTAAGAAGACAATAACATAATGCGACTCAGGCATCAACAGTGAACCTTTCAAGGAAAAAGTTTCCGATCAGAAACTTGATGTAGGTTGATGAAACCCACCCCATGTACCTTCCTAAACCCAATACGAAACTTCTCATCCTGAAATACTTCGTATTTGCAAAGGAAAAGAAATGAAAAGGTGCTTGCTAATAGTTCTTTCTACTAGCCCAGCCCGGTAGGCAAGAAATGGAACAAGTTCCATTATGGAAACGAGAAGGGCAAGTGAAGACAGAAAAGTTAGATTTAACGATCTCGTAGATGTTCGAGTCTTGCATTATTTCAGAACCGTATGTGCTATAGTGCTCCTAGATGGCCAATGTTTCTTCACTTGAATTTGTACATAGTCAACAACCTACCGGCACAGAGTGGCAGCAGAAGTGTCGAGAACCGTCTGGACGTCGACGCAGTATAGGAACTCTGTCTTCTGTTGCTCGTGCATACCGAGTGTCTTTGAACTCTTAGAAGAAAGGTTCTGAGTCGAACTAAGCGGGAAACCGTATTAGAAAACGGTTGATTTTGGTTGAACACTATCATAAATGGTACATCAGCGGAGATTCGGCTAGTGGCTGAGGGTAAGTGACAGCTAAAAACTTTACGAACCAAGACTTTGTCCTTTGGTCGCTTGAGTATGTTATTTGCAACTGATGGAGTGGTTAGATGGTATGAGATAAAAGAATCTGAAGAAACGAAGGGTTGAAGTCGATTCGAGAGAAAGTTACATGAATTCTTCAAGATTAATAAATCAGTCGTAGTACAGAAGGGGAGCCTGTGCAGCATTAACTTCCACAATCTCTTTTCCACGAGTGACAGGGCAAAACGTTGAAGATGCAATTTATTTACAGTAAAGTCAGGGCAAAATTCTGCGCTTCAAATATATCCACTAGGGAATAAGGTCAAAGGAGCTCCGCATCCAGCCAATGCAGCTCGAAAAAAATTAGGACATTCAAGCTCTAGTAACACAACACGTTAAGTCGCTCTTAACGCTTGAGCTTGCACAATAAAGGTCCCACCAAAAAATAGCAGTTTCGCTGTTCTGCCGACACCTGAGCGCCTTGCTCTCCCAAGTCCAAGAAACCATCCTAGAAGGTATCCCCAAAACCCGAACTCCGAGAGGCGACAATAAAAACTCATGACATATGTACAATGCAAATCTCAAATCCTCCAATTAATTCCTCGCCAGTTGCGCTTGTGGAAGTCCAGGACTCTGTTGAAGTTGTGGGTTCTGTGGAGTTGCGCTCCGGCTCAGTGGTCGAGCAGAATTCAACCTCGGACTACCGGCTTGTTGCGGACGCTGGTGCATCATTTGCTGTCGAAGTTGTTGATAATTCTGCGCAGAGTTCGGAGACGGGCTACCGGCAACAGTTCCGCCATTCTGGAGATAAACATTCGAACCAATCTGATTTGCAGCACCAACGGCTGATACACCTGCTGCAGCGTTTATTGCAGATGCTCTCTGCACTCGCAGAGAATATTGCTTCATCTGGTCTGTAGCGACTTTTGTAACATGATCAGGAGACCAGTCTGGATGCTGTGCCTTCAATTGATTCTGAATGTTATGAATAGCAGGGACGTGGCCGCTAGATAGCGGTCGGGATTGGTTTTGTAAAGACGGGTTGAGTTGAGACATGCGTGGAGATGCTGCAGACCCAGACATGCCGTTCATTGACGGAGTTGAGTTTCCATTCATATTCTGGCCGGCCATGGAAGCAATCATGCTGGGATTGGGCATACCGTTACCGGCTCCAATATGACTAGCTGATATGTTGCCCGCAAGATTAATTTGCTGTTGTTGTAACTGGAATTGGTGTTGGTTTGTTGATGGGTATTGGGCTCTCTGCATACCTAGTCGCATATTTTCAGGAGGCGGCATTCTCTGTTGCCCTTGGATGTTGGCCTGCATTTGAGCTTGTGGAATTCCTTGAACGCCCATCTGAATTCCGGATACATTCCCGTTCGGGAAATTGCTCTGCATTGAAGGTTGGCCTGAATGTGATCGAGCTTGCATGTTGATATTCGCAGCGGGGTGACCTGTCTGAGAGGTAGAACTCGCTAAGGGACTAGGTCCAGGCGCGTTGCCATTAGGGGTTCCGTTGCGTTGCGGTTGACCAATACCGTTAGGCATCGCTTGAGGTTGTCCTGCGACTTGACCTTGCCGTTGCGCAGCAGCAGCCTACAATATGTAAGAAAATGAAATAATATGTCCGGAAATACATCATACCCTTTGAAGGTTCATTCGATACTGTTCTTGCTTCTCTAGTATCTTGACCTCTCTTTCGTATTTGAGCCTACTGAATTCCTGTGGTGTGTGCACGCTAGTCTTTGGTGCAGCGGCCTCATGAGCTTTTCGTAACTGCGCAGCTTTTGCGGCTGAATTGCGAGTGAAACGATTAGTATCCTGTAAATAACGAAGATCTTCTAACGGGGGATTCTTACATTCTTGCTGCTTGTGCGCTGCCGATTCACGCTTACGAGCTAGTTTCCTCATGCCATCAATGATTGCAAGGTACCTGTTGTTTTTCCGCCGCTCGACCCGTATAGGTTGTGTAGTTCGTCGTCGCACTTGTGACGACAACGTCTGGCCTGCAGCTTGGGCTTGTTGTTGAAGTTGCTGCTGCAACGCTTGGTGCTGTGCAGACACAGTTCTCTGAGCCGCCTCCAACCGAGACTGGTAAGTTCGGAAATACTGCGTCTTTGACATTTCGGCTGGAAGCCCTTCGAGCTGTACCCAGCGCTCAAAACATTCCCAAGGAGTACGTCGTTCTGCACCAGAAGTGTATAGAGAGGGTAGGGATAGGGCCAAAGCAATGAGTGACCAGTTGAATGTATACTCTTTGACAAGGCTCCGTAACTTCTGATCCTCGTCCCATAACCACTGAGAAGAGACTCGAGACTCAAAAAAGCCTGTCGATGGCATCGCAAATTCTGATGGAGGTCGAAATGCATGGCCAGCCTGAATACGGTCTCTAACATGCTTATTTTCAGGATTGAATAGGGCAACATTCGTCATCTCTGGGGGGAGATCGTTCCTATTGAAGCGACGACCTGGTGTAGAAGGCATAGAATGCTCTGACGTATGGGATCTGCTAGGCGTATTGACGGGTTCATCCTCCTGCTCGTATTCGTATCGGCTGCGTTTCCGGGGCGGGCCCGTCACTTGAGAAATGAGTTTTCCAGTGACAAGCTTAGATACAGGAAGGATAGGCGGTTCGGAAGTGGGGGTTGAAGGTGTGTCAGTTACCGATGGTCTCATTACTGGTGTAGGCTCATATGCAGGAAGCTCTTGGAGTAATGCGTCGGTGGCTGGTGTTCGTTCTATTTTCATTACCACGTCTCCGTATCCGAGGGAAAAGAGTCCAACAGGGGCATTCGAACCATTGAAGCCCGATAAAATATCATCATCCTCAGGGAATGACTCGCTCTCAGTCTCATTTGCGCCAGAAGGAATAAGATCTGGAGTAGGAGCATCCTGCATTTCGTCATCGTTTATTTCAGCTGTAGCGTTGAGTCTCCTGTGGGGCCGTACTTTGATTCGCAAAGATTCTTGTTGCCTAGGACTGCTGGCTACGTATTCGGCGCACCACTCCGCAAAGGTTGATGCAAGCACAACTTTCCACTTTCTCTCCTCTTTAAAGTCAGTGTGCATCCATCTCATCTCGGCAAGGAGGTGATCAAGGTGAGAAGTAGGACGAGGTGGTTCAGCACATTTCTGAATTTGTCGCAAAGACCATCTATTAGCATTTTGCAGTTGGTAAACACGCTTTAGTATCTTGTAATCTTGACATTCACGCAAACTAGCGAGGGTATTTGATGTTGTAACTGTTTTTCGGGCCGAGCTGAGAAGTTCTTGGAGGGGAGTAGATCGCGGGGGGTGGTGTGCCTGGAAGGAGAATAGGCCTTGGAGATAATCCTTGCTCGAATCCTGAGAGGCCCCTCGAAGTGCAGCATAATCCTCATTGTAGAGTTGGAGAGAATTTACAGGCCGCAAATTCTCTTGCTTTGCAAAAACTACAGAAAGCTTCGATTTATCTTTGCGTTCACTATTGCGAGGCTGGCTTGGGCTTCCCGAGGTAGAAGCGCGAGTAGAGCTTGGTGTCAAAGTACCATTTACGGGTGCTGTTAAGCTAACAGACGACTGAGGTTTCTCAATAGGGGTCTTTGAAATGGCTGATGAAACATGAGCCACGGTCTCCTCCGCATTTGGTGTGAGCGGTTTTTCCTGATTTTCATGTGTCACTGAATTTGGTGCATCTTGCATTTCAATATCAACAGGAGGCGTTGGTTGTTCGGTTGGTGCCGCCTGATGGTGTTTAGGCTTCACGGCAATAGTGTCAGTATTCGCCAGACTAGGTGCGTTTTCCTCTAAAGGATCTGTGGGTGCAGTATGGATTGTGTCCACCGCTTGTACTCCTGAGGAACCATCAATGTGCGAGGAGACGCCATTGCTCTGGTTCTCTGATACGACATCTTCGGCTTGGTTAGTAAGCGAATGGCCTTCGCCTGCGAAAGAAGATTGACTATGAGGGACTTTCGAGTCGAAGTACTTTGAGTTCCGGGCAAGTCGGATGGCTTGCTCGTCTTCTAATTGCAACTGTGCGTCCGGTGTTTCAGGACTGAGTGCACGAGCATCTTCCCTTGCAACTTTCATATTCCACTTCAAAGCGTTGTCGTGCTCATCTTTAGCTGTCTGCTCGCTTGAACCGTGATCTGGGCTAGGTTGCCGTAGTTGGGCTACACCATCGCGGAAAGTCTCCTCATCTGGGCTTGTGTCGGGCGAGTGATGGTTGGGATGAGGGGTAGCGGTAGAGTAGGGGCCCACAGTCGAAGATGGAGAAGAGGTAAGTTCGCCAGCAACGGATCCATGGGGTAGGCTAAGCCTCTCATCTTCCTTCCGCTCTCTTTGCACCACCTTTTCCTGGGCGTTTTCAATCTCGCGCAAATGTCGTTCCTGTTCCTCTTTCGGAGGCAAATGCACTACCTGAGGCGGTCGAGGTGTCACATCAGAATCATGATTTGGAATCTCTGATTCTGGTAGGTTGGCGATATCTTCAGATGTGATAGGCATGTCTTTCTTAGGGTCGATGCTTGGGCTATCTGACAAGACATCTGCTCGAGAATGGAAAGCTTCATTTTCATTTCCCTCAGAGAGCTTCAAGAGTTTCGGTCGAGATACTGGAGCGGGGTCGTCGGCGGTAACCTTGTCGAGAACGATGTCATCCGAATGGGTGTCTCCACGACTTTTCGATTGAGTGAATGTATTTTGGTGCACACTGGTTAAAGACTTCTGTGGGCGCTTCGCCATGCCGTCATCGACAGCTGCGAAGTCGTTGGTTGGGGATAAATGGGTTTGACGCGGCGAGGCAGAGGCTCCCCTGGGCTGCCCATCCACCGCAACGGCGCCGCTAACAATGGACGGTGGCGATGAGGTTGATGAGAAGGACACAGGAGCTTTGGAGTTTGACAGGCTCGGAGATTTGGGTGATACTTTTGCATTTTGGTAAGGTGACGGGAGAGTCGAGTCGCTGAAGTATCGACCTCTGCAAGTGGGCAACAGCGATCAGCATTTAGAGCGAGCGACTTGTCGAAAGGATATTATTTATCAATTGGAATAAGGAATGAGTGATCTTACTTTGCAATGTCATTCTCATCTAAGAAGCGCAACTCATTTTCGTCGGGCTCAGCATCGAAAAGCAGATCGTGGAGTTTTGGTTGGTGGGCTGCGTTTAGAAGGGCCGTGTAGGCGTAGACCTCGCGCAGTTTGCGCTTCCGGGAGAGCTCACAGGTTCTGCACGGCGATATTAACACAACCGCACGATAATAAAACAAACGAAGCGATTTTTCGGTTTCGCATAGTCTCAAATAGTAAAATAGTGCAATGAGCGACCGTATAATAAATGGTCACTTACGCGATTTCATTCTTTTTCGCCTTTGAAGTCGCATCACGAACGTCGTCTAGGGACATATGAAGGCCGAACCTGACTGAACGACATCCGTCATTCGCGAGTAAAGCCAAGGTGATGGATTTGAGCGTTTTTTTACGAGTTTGTTGATGAAATGTGATGGATTTCTGATCAGACAAGCACAGGAGAGTCTCTGTAGATGGCAACACTTCGTGAGTAGCAGAGGTTCGGCGAAAGGACGGCCAAGCAAATCATCCCCTCGCATTCACTTCTATCATCACACCGCCCTAGATAAGTTTCGAGCTTGCCAGTTTGGGCCGGCAGAAAACCGAAATTTTAGGTCAGCGAGGAAAAACATCATGTAGCTCTTTCGCCCATATACTTGACAACCGCACAGTAACGCCGCCCACGCACGCAGAGAGCGGGTGGAGAGACTGTAGAAAGAGCCATGGGCAAGAGAAAGCGCGAAGTCGTGGACGCGGCAGCCGCAAAAGGCACCACAAAGAGCAGGAAACAAGAGATCGTTTCAACACCACTACAAACAAAATACTCAAGCATCCAGCGGCAAAAAACTCCACCAAGCAGCAACAAAACCAAGAGCACAGGGCTTAGGACAACTCTACATGATGGGAACAAAAGGCCTGCTTCTTCCTCAGCTTCAGCGACCGATAATTGGGCGGATACAGCCACTATACAGATCGTCACCGGCTCTTACGAACGAGTTCTGCACGGCCTCACAGCAAAAATTCCCAGAAATCCCACACACGTCTCGCCTGGGAATACCAGCAAGATTGAATTCGCAGATACGTTTCTCTTCAATGCACACTCCTCAGCTATCCGCTGCCTTGCTATCTCACCGCCCTCTGCATCCACCGATGAACATTCCCAAAAAGTCATTCTCGCAAGCGGCAGCACCGACGAACGAATCAACCTGTATAATCTATCCACGGCGCCTCCGCCTATAGGCTCAAAACCACCAATTCCGACACTAGCTGGTACAACGGTTTTAGAGAACCCAAAAAACCGTGAGCTGGGTTCGTTACTCCACCATTCATCCAGCATCACTGCGCTATACTTTCCAACGAGGTCTAAACTATTATCTTCAGCTGAGGATAATACAATAGCCATATCGCGAACGAGAGATTGGACTGTGCTGTCAACTATCAAAGCTCCTATTCCCAAACCTGTTGGAAGACCCAGTGGAGACACAGCCGCTCCGGGTGAGGTCCCAGCTGGTGTTAATGATTTTGCAGTACATCCAAGCATGAAGCTTATGGTTAGTGTGGGGAAAGGAGAGCGATGCATGCGATTATGGAATCTGGTAACAGGCAAGAAAGCTGGTGTGCTGAATTTTAATAAAGACATGCTGCAACAAGTCGGTGAAGGAAAATGGGGAACTGTCGAGGGCCGAAAGGTGGAATGGGATATTGAAGGCGAAGAATTCGTAGTAGGCTTCGAAAAGGGGGCTGTAATATTCGGCATGGTGAGTAGTTTATTCTAGGAATTCGAATTTGATAAGACTGACCGCTTCTAGGATTCGAAACCGAAGGCACGGATATTGCCAGCGCCTTTAACAAAGCTTCATCAAATCCGTTATGTCCCAGACTTGGGCTCTTTGCATATTTTAGCTTTGTCAACTGAGGACGGTCGCATTCTTTTTTATAATACTCAAATAGTTACTACATCGGCCACAAATTCTACCGAAACCACAAAGAGTGTCGATATTCCAGCCTGTACTCTTCTTTCACAACTCGGTGGCAGGGCGGCCGGAATCGCCGGCCGTATCAAAGATTTTGAGATCTTAGTCCCTTTTTCGACAGAGTCATCACCGTCTAGCAACCTGATCATCATTACAGGAAGCAGTGATGGCGCAGTCAGACTGTGGGAATTGAATTCGGAGGAGCTGTATGAAGAAGAGAGAACCGAAAGCGAAGATGCGGTCCCCAAATCGAACGGATCTGCAGCTAAAGCAGCAAAGCAAGTCGGCCAGCTTATCGGCACATGCGAAACTGGCAACCGCATCACATGCTTGAAAGCGTTTGTAATGATAGGAATACCAGAGGATGTGCGAGATGAAGCAGAACTTGAAGCAGAAGGTTTAGAAAATGATACTAGTAGTAGCAATGATAGTGAATAAAAAAAAACCACTTTCTTTGCTCCGCCACGTAATTTAAACTTCTAAAGTTCTCTAAGAGGGAAATCTTCTTTCCACGGCATCTTTCTGCATTTGGTTTTGCCTAATTTATTGACCGCTTCTCTAGGCATTACTCTGTCTTCTCTAGCCACTCTATCTCAACTCGTTCTCCAACCACCCTGGAATTGAACCATTCAAGAATCTCAATCTTCTCCCCTACAGCTTTTGCACCATTTAGTACGTCAGCTCTCACAATACCCTCGACAGCAAAAAATAGTTCCACGGTCGCTAGATTCCTCGCGATGCATGCCCGACTGCCGAGCCCAAATGGAATATGATCCCTGAGCATCTCTGGCGTGGGATCTAGCCAGCGTTCTGGCATAAACTCCTCAGGAGCTGGGAAAACGGCCGGGTTTAAGTGTAACGAGTAAGGCTGCAGTCCGATGATGGTAGATGGTGGAAGGTATTGTCCACTTGGTAGGGTAAGTCCCGAAGATGAGACAACACGCGGCATGCGTGTTGGATTAGCCATGCTGAGGCGAAGGCCTTCTTTGATGACACCGGAGAGGTAGGGCAGGGTTTGAGGATTAGATGAGGGGTTGGAGAGGAGTTCGGTTCGAAGGCGGGTATATCTAGAAATTGGTCAATATGGTTCTACCTGACTGCGTACATGATATTGAAGCCGCTTTGAAACGGGTCTAGAACAGAGCAATATACTTCTCCGGATTCTTGGACAAATACCAGCATATCGTCGCTAGATTCATCCCCGTCGAATCTGTGCCAGCAAACATGAGATCTTTACACTGGGCTTTGGTCTCCTTTTTCGAGATCTTTGCTCTGAGCATGCGCGCCTGGTATGTGTTTTCTTCTTCTTCAAGGTCATCTACATCCACCTGCTCCACTATTCTTGTAACAAACTCATCCACATTCTCCATGCTCTTTTCCACTCTCACCTTATTTTCCGCAAAATTAGCACTCAAGGATTCCAGAAGTGTGAACGCCCACTTAGGTAAGTAGAAGAATCTCCCGACAGCAACAAAGGAGTCCACGAATAACCCAGCGCTCAGTTTATCTTTTTTCTCAATATCCTCTTGTAGGGCTCCATAGACCGTCCCAAAGAGATATCCTGTAACAGCATCCAACGCAAAAGCTCTGGCACCTCTTAGCAAGTCCACACTTTCTCTGCCTTTTCCTCCCCTCCCCTTTTTCAGACTCGCGTCACGTTTCTTTTTGGTGCTAGCAACCCACTTCTCAGCCACCTCTCTGATAACTCCCTCCCCGTCCTTGCGAATTGCACTCGTACTGAACAAACCGGTCACACTTCTTGCTCTCACGGCTCGTTTTTCCTTGTCGAGCTCCGAGAAAATGCTCGGGAAACCATCAATGTCGAAGTTTCGGTAACAATTTGCTTTACGCATACCTCCCGCATCCGTATATACAACTTTCAGCACCCTACCATCAGAGACACTGACTTCATTTGGTGCGATTCGGATGACAGAGCCGTGGACTTTGTGCAGGCGATGCAGGATGCGAGCTTCGTGGCCAACATAGGTGATGTAGTATAGATAGATAGATGACAAGCGAGCTAATAAGGGGCCAGGGATGTGAGAAAGAGGGTGGAGAAGGATATTATAGAGGAGATAGACTAGCAATAGACAGGCTAGGAGTAGAATAACAATTTGGTCCGGGACTAAGAGAAAGTCGAGAAATTGGACAAATGCCATTTTACAGATCTAGTCGACGAGTAAATCTTGCCTGAAAATTGGGTGATTTACAAACGGCGAGTTGGAATTTATGTGATAGGAATTGTTGTATCGAAAATTGCTTTTGACTCTACACCGACGATAAGGTGTCTTGGCTGCTGCTGGTGCAGAGAAATCCGACAAATTACCGAGAAAAGGGAAAATGCTATGCGAGAGCAGTAGGACAAACCCACCTACTCACCCAGCCTGCCATTTGCTTGCAGAGCTTCGTTACTCTGACTATCAGTTACTCCAAAGTGTGAAGAGCTAAATTGCTTTTAAAGTCTCGACTCTCTCACCGAATGTTAATCGAGTTTATAGGGCTTGAGCCTACACTATATGGCTTCTATATGACAATCTAGTTGCTGGCTTATAAGTCACACGTGGACGTCCTAGTCCATGTCGCGATAGATATCTTCTACAGTCTAACAGAACTAAAAATTTCGTCTTACACAGCGTTCCTTGGGTACCGCTAACCCTACCTACCTAATGAGACGACAATTGCGCTGAAAGTGTCGTCTTCACTTTTCGTCACAGTATCCGGGAGATTTTACCACTCCACCATGCAACCAACTCGAAATAGTCAATACAGTCGTGTATACCATACCAACAATGCCAAATATACAAAGAAGTATGTCCGACGTCTTCGCTAGGCGGCTACTAGCTATCGCTCTGTAGTGAAGCATGGGCTAAGAGTAAAGTCAGCGGTGTTCTGGTTCTATTGATTAAAGGAAGAGCTTACTGGGTAGATGTAAACTAGTGGGATACAAGCAAAGCTGCCGACAAGTGCCACAAATTTATCCAAATCGTTGGCTCCTACCCATGCAAGCATAGCACAGACCATGACCATGAAAAATCGGAAGACGTTTTTCTTCCATTTGATGTAGGGGTTATATTTCCCAGTTCGGCTGAAAAGCTGCTGAGACGTGATCTCGATTGCAGGGTAGATCTGCAGAGGAGTAGAAAGAAGGATTGCCAGCGAATAGATGAATTGCACACCGTTAACAAATTTGTCGTCTTGCGGCATATTTAAGATCACGACAGTTTTAGTTTTTGATCCGTATGCGGCGTACGAAAGAGCACCCATGCTGACAAAAATGACGGTAATAATAACCATGACTCCCGCAAGGACTTTGGGAAACTTATGTGGGTTCTTCATTCCAGTCTGGATTGGGATGATGAGACCGATACCCTCAAAGGTAAAAATCGCTGTTCCAATAAACAACGTCCAGTCCTGGCTGTTGAAGTTCTTGATATCCGCAATGCCATGCTGGGCAGCAATCGTGTAGATGTCGTAGTAATAAAGGTAAACGAGTCCAAGCACGATGAAAATATCGGCGACCAGAGCCAACTTTTGGATATGGTTGATGTTCCGGTAAAGAGAAAGAGGGAGGAAAATGATCATCTGCATGAAGATCATGTATTTGATGTCAATGTGAGTCCGGCATTTGGATACTGCCAGGATGAAAGCTTGGAGATTCTCCGACACGAAGACAATATATGCGGAAGAAAAGCCAATTTGACTGATGACAAGCGAAAAGTTGATGAGATTACGCATCCACTTTCCGTAAAGAACGTTGCCCATTTCGCCAAAGGAATGCTCCACTTTTAGGCGTGTTGACACTAGGAGCACGAAACAGTAGTAGCTCAAGGCTGCAACTCCAAGTAGAACTAAGTTGCTGAACAACATGCCTCCGTTGAGAAAAGCTCTGGGTAGAAAAAGAACTCCTGTTCCAACAAAGGATTTGAGCAATAACAAGGCAGCGCCAGATGGACTACCCTTTCCAGCAAGCCTTTCTTTTCGTTTACGCTTCTTCTTTCCTGGGGTCAGAAGTGCACTCCCTTCTCCATAATCACGGCCATCGTTATCACTCTCACCACCTCCAGTTTCCTCGTAAGTGTCTGACGAGAAGTATTCATCCGGTCCTAGGGCCTCGTCGTCTTCCTCCAATTCTTCACCAGCGAAGTGGCCATATAAACTAAGGAACTCGATAAAATTGCTTGTGAAAACAGGTGGTTGCTGCCGCCCTGGCCTTGGAGATCCAGCTGCTCCATAGTTTGACGGTCCGGGAGATGGGCTGGCAGCAACTCTTCTAAGGTAATTACGCCGGAAACCACCGGGCTGCTTGATGCTGTCGATATTCAATATCTGATCCTCGGGCTTTGGCCGCGTGGTGTGGAAACTCCGGCTCCTTTTCATCTCCGCTCGCTCTTCTGCTTCTTGCTGCTCTGTCCACCTATATATTTGCCGCGTAATATCTCCTCCCTGTAGTTGTAAACTGGAGAATTCATCATCGTCTGCTGGTGCGCTCCTTCCCCGATTATCTGAGCTTTCTCCATTGCGGTCGTACGTCCTTCTCGGTGAACCATGTGTATCAAGCCCAGATAAATTTGACGAAGAACCTTTTGAGGGGCCAACAAGATGCCTTCGCACAACCTCAGGGTCTTCATAAGGTATTGGACTTCCAGAGCCTCTCCCATCAAGGGACTCATAGTTGCTACGTGGACAACGGCTAGAAGTTGCAGCAGCTGCGGGTGAAAGGGGACGCAAAGGAGGCGTGTCAAGTCGAGGCGGACTATTCCTACCGAATGACTCTTTCAGCGCATGGGATAGAGCAGACTCTCCAGGGCCTGGAAGAGAGGACTGCGGTTCGCCTAAACCGGGAAGAGGAGTTTGAGATTGTGATGGTTCGGCACTGGCTAGCTGACTGGGTGTAGGAACCTGTCGAATCATTGGAGAGCCTGGGCCATGTGAAGGAACTGGTGAATCTAAGCGTGCGACGAATGTTGTTCTCGAATATGAACCCTCAGCAACAGATGAACGACTTCCACTCAGGTCGGGAGAGCCTTTGGAAGTAGGCACCGGCCTTGGTTTTGACTGTGCTGACGATTGCCGGCGGTGGTCTGCCATTGTCATTGAGACAGACGGAGTTGTCCTCAGGAGTGTAAGAGGTTGCGTCAAACGCTGACACGAGGTATGCTTTCAGAGAGTTAAAACGGCAAGTAACGAGAGTAATTGTGGTCTCAAGTCTGTTGAGCGAAGCAGGTGGAGATTAGTGGCGGGCATGGGAGGGCTTGACTCGAGGTATTGGAGGGTACGTACACAGAGGCTAGGGGGGAGGAGAGCTATGGGCAGCAAGGTGATGTGGACGGGGAGGAGTTGGGTTGAAGGAAGGATTAGAGGGATTAAAGAGAGTGCAGTGTGCTCAGCGTGCGGGAAGGCGAAGTCATAGTCACGACGCTTCACTTCTCAGACGTGGTCCATGTTGATGGTCGGATGCCAGGGGCGCTGGACAAATACGTGGGGGCTTTGGGGTGCACAGATATTTTGGCGGATCAGCTGCCTTCAACAAAGCCTTTTTGTGGGATTGCCTCGCTGGCATTGGCTGCCCTTACTCGCTTGCTCTTCGGGCCTCACGCCGCCGTGGAAACACGAATTGTCCTGCAAACATCTGTTCATGCCTTTGCATCTATTGACGTCTGCATCTCCCTCCCTTTTACCCTTCCGCCTTTCCATCGTCTCCCCGCGTCCATGTCTCCTCTTCCGGGGCGCGGTAAAGAAACGGCATTCCAGGCATGGTTTAAAAATCAACCCTATCCTTGACCCCTTGGATAGACTTCCTCATTTGTCTCGTGACCCGCTTAGAAGTGCCTGCTATCCATCATGTCAGACGCCGCTGATGGCACGTCTACGCAGAGGCGGATGCCACCGAGGGCTCGATCGAATTTCCTAACCCGCACAGCCACTGATGATGCTGAGCAGCTAGAGAGGCGTTACTCCGTGTTTCCCTCTCCTTCACCTCAAGAGGAGACCCCACTTCCAGATGTATCTGCTTATTCTGGCCACATGAATAACCCTTATGAGCCAGTGGACAACGATGAGAGTCAAAATGACCAGCAACCACAGCCAAACCTCCTGCAGAGGCTATTCTTTTTGGGCAAGCATGGCGCATCTCAGTTCCATGTGGGAAAACAGGTCTCAAGCGGTCACCGGAAAACCACGGGTCACCTAATAATGGCTGAAGATTCTCTTATTGCGCAGATGCATGCTCATGGTGATAACAAACGCCATAATGTAGATGTAGGCAAGCCAAGGCCTGGAGCATTTCCCAGGCCGGTTGGAGGAACGTCGAAACTGGGCACTTTTGCTGGAGTCTTCGTTCCTACCTCTCTCAACGTCCTTAGCATATTGATGTTCCTACGTTTTGGATTCATTTTGGGACAGGGAGGAGTTATTGGCATGTTGGGTATGAGATGTTCAAATTCGTTGTCTCTTACGAGTAACTGCTAACATGGTTATAGGAATGCTCGTTGCTTGTTATGCTATCAATCTTTTGACCACTTTATCAATTTCGGCCATTGCGACGAATGGGACTGTAAGAGGTGGTGGTGCGTATTATCTTATCTCACGGAGCTTGGGACCCGAGTTTGGCGGCTCGATTGGTATCGTTTTCTACCTTGGATTTGTTTTCAACACGAGCATGAACGCCGTAGGTCTAATTGACTGCTTTATTGAGAACTTTGGTTCTAGCTCAGGCGACTGGTATCAGTGGATGCCCGAAGGTTTCTGGTGGCAGTATCTTTGGGCAACCATTGTTCTGCTCGTGTGCACTGGCATATGTCTAGCTGGCAGTAGTCTGTTCGCGAGATGCAGCAACGGTCTTCTAGCCATGTTACTGGTAGCTACCTTCAGCATACCGTTTTCTGCCCTTATCATGAAGCCATTCGAAAGCAGACGATTAGGTATCCAGTACACGGGGCCAAGCCTTGAAACTTTTAGAGGCAACCTCATGCCCAGTTTTACAAAGGGGGCCGATGGAAGTCAACTAAAGGGCAAAGAGAATTTTCAAGACTTGTTTGGTATTCTTTTCCCTGCCACTGGCGGTATCTTTGCGTAAGCAGCTTCTAACGCCCTGAAAAATGCATGCTAATTGTACCTAGTGGTGCGAGTATGTCTGGCGATCTGAAGCATCCAAGCAAAGCTATTCCTAAAGGAACATTGTACGGCCTTGCATTGACCTTTTTCTCGTATGCCATAGTTGTCCTTTCAATGGCTGCTACTATTACTCGAGCTTCGTTCTACCAAAATACAAACGTCATTCAGCTTGTAAGAATCCTTTTTAAAATCTAGAGATCCTTTTTTAACGCTGCACAGGTCAATGTATCTGGCGTGATAATTTTACTTGGAGAGTTCGCTACATGTTTCTTTTCAGCATTGATGGGAGTTATCGGCTCCGCCAAATTACTACAAGCTCTCGCCCGAGACCATCTCATCCCAGGTCTCTCAATCTTCGGCCAGGGTACTGAAAAGGCGGACGAACCGACCTACGCCATCATTATAACTTATATCGTGGCTCAACTCACCATGTTATCTGATATCAACCGAATTGCTTCTTTCATTACCATGACTTACCTCATGACTTTCCTAGTAACGAATTTGGCATGCTTTCTACTCAAGATCAGCTCAGCACCGAACTTTCGACCGTCATTTCACTATTTCAATTGGGGGACCGCTGCCATTGGTACAGTCGTCAGTGGAACAACGATGTTCTTCGTTGACGGGTTGTATGCATCTGGGTGCGTTGCAATATTAATTGTAATTTTCCTCATAATCCACTACACTACTCCTCCTAAGTCATGGGGAGATGTTAGTCAAAGTCTCATCTACCACCAGGTTCGAAAATATCTCCTCCGCCTTAGACAAGAGCATGTCAAGTTTTGGCGACCTCAAATTCTCCTTTTTGTCAACGATCCTCGCAGACAATACAAGCTTATCCAATTCTGTAATTCCCTGAAAAAGGGAGCTCTTTTTGTCCTTGGTCATGTCATCGTCACTCAGGACTTTGGCGGGGCAGTGCCTGAGGCCAGGCGGCAGCAGACTGCTTGGACGAAATACATCGATTTTTCCAAAATCAAAGCATTTGTCAATATCGCTATATCACCTGCTGTGGAGTGGGGTGCTCGAAATATCGTGCTTAGTACAGGGCTAGGTGGCATGAGACCTAATATCGTCGTAATGGGCTTCTACAACCTCAACGAATTGAGAGAATCAAAACCGCTCATCGATGTACCCTCACCCCAACAATCTCGACCATCATCGGGGGTAGAAAACCGTGACCCAGATCAGAAAGACTCTCAAGGGAGAAAAAGGCGGGGCAAAGATGACCGGTTGCATGACAAATTGCCTACCGATGCAATGAGAAGAGAAAACGCTATTGGAGTTCAAAACTACCTTACGATACTTGAGGACCTGCTATTACGCCTTCAGATCAATGTCGCTGTCGCGAAAGGATTCCAAGACCTAGAGATGCCCGGACCGAAGCCCACCAGAATGGAGAAGACATTGTCTATGTTACATCTCGGTGGGAAGAATGAAGATGAAAACACTAAGAAATACATCGACATGTGGCCTATTCAGATGTCAGCTGAGATTGCCGCTGCTGGTGAAGGTAGCTCATCCAGGCGAAACGTATTAACGACCAACTTCGATACATATACTCTCATTTTGCAGCTCGGATGTATTTTGAACACGGTGCCCTCGTGGAAAAGAGCATACAAACTACGTGTAGCGGTATTCGTAGAGTACGAATCAGACGTTGAAGAAGAGCGGGGGCGCGTAACTGCTCTTCTAACAAATCTCAGAATACAGGCGGAGGTACTAGTCTTTTGGCTCGCAAGTGGCGGTCTTAAAACATATGAAGTGATCATCAATGCAAATACCGAGAACGAGAACGAGAATGCGGATGCTGTGCATGATGTCAATGAAGCTCTGAGTGAAGAGGAATGGTGGCGGGATATCCAGAAACTTCGAGATAGACCAGGTTCCATAAGCGCTAGTCAGGAGTTGGCAGAGGTTGAAGGCTTGCTTGGTGCCGTGACCAATTGGCCGACATCTTCGTTCCAGCATGGAAGACACGATATCAAGGCGAAACGATTCGAAGGGTTACGGAAAATGCTTCGGAAGTCGAAACGTAAAGCCTCTATGGGTGACATCAACCAACTAGGCGTCAATATTGGAATGCGGACTCATAGGTTACTTCCTGACCTCGTAAGTGGGCACGGAAGCGCAAGTGAGAGCTCGTCTTCTAGCGAAGAAAGTGATGAAGACGCCATTGACAGCGAGAGCGAGGAACTGGTTGCGAGCGAAAATGATATTGACGAATACGACTTGGACGCTTCTGAGGATGAACAGCCAATTATCCCAGTGAGGAGGACTCGAAGTATGGGGGCGAGCGTGAGAATTCCATTTCCTTCAAAGATGTCCGGTCTGCGTCGGGTCCTCGATACAGAAGACACCTCATCAATGCCTAAATTCAATCCATTAAGACCTCATCCACAAGCCACGTCCTCCGATACCGCTCTTTTAGGAGATACCGCCAAACCCGACTCTTCAACTCAAGGCCAGGGCAGTCCAGCAAGACCTGGCGTCTCTTCTCCACAAACACGCCCCCTGACGCGGTCGCCAGTGATACGGCACCAGTATCTTCCCAAATTTTCGTCTAAACCGGTGCCCCGAACAACTGTCGCGGCTGAAGACGGCCCTGGCCCTTCGATTATGTTCACAGACCAGCCATCACCTGACCGTAGTCATAGCCACCAGTCTATTTACCAACACTTCTCAACTTCTCAAGCAGAGGAACGGGCAAATAGCAGAGATAAAAATAGCAGAGAACCTGAGTTGTCCCATTCTGAAGGCAACAATCAAGCATCCGGCTTCCCATTTCAGCAGGCGATCCCGCTAAGCTTCAATGATCTTCCTTGCCGGGCACAACATCTTATCCTCAATGAATTGATAAGGCAGCAATCTGCAGATACCGCTGTAGTCTTCACAACATTACCAAGTCCCATCGAAGGTACTTGTGAAAGCGAGTCGGACAGCGTGAGATACTTGGGTGATCTGGAGGTTTTATGCCAAGGCTTACCGCCGGTATTGCTTGTTCATAGCAATAGTATGACTGTAACTATGAACCTTTAAGAGAATGGAAAGCACATATAGATTATATTAGTTATGGGATGGATGCATAAGTTACATATTGGACTAAATTGTTGTACATAGGGAGTGTTGTGGATTTCGAACATTCAATAAACATACACAACTTTTATAATATAAGAATATATACTTACTAATCCTTTATGAACTTGGATGGGCGTAAGGTCTTGCGCTTCAATATTTACGTGGTGACTTTTCTCCTGCTGTCGTCAATTCGGCGATATGGTGGACACGATGGCTTATCGATAGTAGCGGATTAAATGCCAAGATTTTAATCCCACTATGATATGTTCAAAGAGAGAATCCGCGACGCAACCTCATCATCAAGCCCTCACCGCGCCCTTACCACCAATTAATGTGCCTCACCAACGCTTCTCCTACGCCAGGCATACACACCTATACTATAATATCATAATGCCGGCGCCTACTACCACCCTACTCATAGAGGGTAGCTTTGACGAATTAGTCGACGAACTCGCACAATACATCGACAATCTGAAAAAGGCTCAGGGTGACGAAGGCTCTAACCTTCAGGCAGAATGCGCACAGCTGCTACAAGAAAACAAGAAAGATGATGTCCTCAAGAAGCTTGTGACGGGGAGTCCGGCGCTGAATCAAGCGCCAGAGAAGGGTGAGCAAGACCAAGGATGAGTGTATACACTTTACTGACTGTAAGCCATTCAGAATTCATAGCGGCATACAACCTCCTTGTCCACCTCATAAAGCAATCTCCAAATTTGAACATGTTTCTACCCCGAGTTTGCCAAAACCTATCGAGCCCCATCCAATCGTCGCCCTCCAACGGCGCTGGTCTTGCACTATCGATATTAAGTACAGTCTTCAACACCCTCCAGCCAGACAACGACAACCGTTACCATGTCTTCCTTGCGATCCTACGGGTTATTCGGGCCAGCGCAAATTTCGAAACTCTTAAACCCCAACTCAGACATCTAGACCAGTGGCTCGTGCAATGGGAAATGGATGAAGAAGACCAGCGAAAACTCTACCTTGCTGTTACCGACGTCGCCGCCGAAGCCGGCGAAGACGAGCAAGCCTACCAATACCTAATCCGCGCTCTACGCACGATCCCCTCAGACGAGGCTTCGACTCCCGAAGCGCGGACGCTCTCTCTCCGTGCCCTTAAATCCGCCCTGACACATCCTTCCCACTACGATTTCCAAGACCTCACCGACCTTGACTCAATCCAGGCTTTGCGAAACTCAGACCCGGTATACTTCCAGCTCCTCGAAATTTTCAATGCCGACCTTCTAGACGACTTCAACGACTTCAAAGATGAGCACGATGGTTGGATCGAGGCTGAAGGCCTGGACGCTGCTGCTTTGAACCGGAAGATGCGCCTACTAACCCTTGCCTCGATTGCCGCCTCAACAAGCCAGACGCGTTCCCTGCCATACGCACATATCGCTAAAGCGTTACAAATTCCATCATCAGATGTGGAGATGTGGGTTATCGACGTGATTCGTGCCGGCCTTGTTGAAGGGAAACTCTCCCAGCTCAACCAAACCTTCCTCATCCACCGCAGCACATATCGTGTGTTCGGCGAAAACCAGTGGCGGGAAGTTGCAAGCCGGCTGGACATGTGGCGGAACAGTTTGGTTGGTGTGCTGCAGGTAATTCAGAATGAGAAGGCCAACTTTATCGCGCAGAAGGAGCAAGAATTGAGGGAAGTAGACGCGAAAGTAAATGGAGCTGGGATGGGTACGCAGCAGAATTATCGGAAACAGAGGAGAGGAGATGGGGAGGTTGATTTGGAATGATTTGGGGTGTGCTCGACTGAGGTGGAGTGTAAAATCCAAGAAAGTTTTGATTGGGCATTGGTTGCAGTTTTCGTGCTATGGTCTTAGGGTTTTTATGAAAGGATTTCTTCTGGCTGCTATCGGCTGAGGCCCACATAGAGATGAATTGGCATATTCAAAGAGCGAAACGTTGAAAATTCCTTGGCGGGTTGACTGCCCTCAGTTCTATAAGTCTCTAGTGCTATTAGAAATGAGCTTTAAACGAGCATACGATTTAGCCAAACCATATATCCTTTCATGCTGAAACGCAAAAATATAAATGCAGCACCCTGAGCCTGCTGCTTATACTCCCTCATTGGCCACAAACTTCAACTTTGGTGCCTCAATTCCTCTCTCCTTCAGTTTCTGCTTCACTACCTCATACACCTCATCTGGGCTATCAACAGCCTTGACTTTAACTACCTTCTCTTCTTTTTCGTAGTAATTAACGACCGGCATGCTAGTTTCAATAAAGGTCTTGAAGCGTTTCTTGATTGACTCGGCGTTGTCGTCGGACCTTCCAGAAGTTTTGCCGCGATTGAGGAGGCGTTCTTGCATGACATCTTCAGGACAGTCGAAGAAGAGAGTGAAGCGGGACGGGCATACGGTGGCTTCAAAGGCAAGAGCTTGGTCCATTTTTCGTGGGAAGCCTGCAACGAAAGAAAAATTATTAGCACTAGTAATTCAAGCCTCTCAGGCTTACCCTGACCTAGCCACATATCGTGGCTCTGCATAGGGGGAAATTGGGGAGTGCCATACCATCAATCAAGAACATGCGTTTCCCTTCTTTCTCTATCGTTGCCGTCAAGGCGTTTTCCAGCAGCTGGATGGTCACCTCCAGGGGAACGATGATGCCTTCCCGGATATAATGCTTGATCATCTCGCCGAATTGGGATCCTGGCCTATCCTGCTCCTCTCGCAACAAATCACCGGCCGATAAGTGCTTGAAGCCGTAGTCGGCGACCAGCTTTGTGCATTGAGTGCCTTTGCCTGCGCCTGGGCCGCCGAGCACGAAGATGACAGTGACATCGTCGGCCGAATAGAGCGGCTTCGAGCGCTTAGGCCCTGGGAGCGAGTCGACAGCTGACATTTGGCCTGCTTGGCGTGTGGAATGGGGGTGGGTTTATGGACGGCTTGGACTATGTCGTTTGGGGTCGTAAGTGCCAGCGCGCTGCTTCACGATCTGAGAGAAGAGAAAGCTGCCGGTTACGAAAATGAGGACGAATGGCCAGACTTTGAGCGGAGACTTCTGTTGGCTGGGCTTGGGGGTTATTGAAGGGTGACTGCGAGGCGTTTCTTTTGGCTGTTCCCGCAGGCGATGGAGGATAGTGAAGTGGCGGGGCAGAGTTCTGCGGGTCTGTGAGGGGCGTCGCAGGGTCACTGAAATAGAATTGGAGCTTGCAATTGTGGAGGGAAGGCGGGAATAGCAGGTGGTAGAGGAATAAAGCGGTAGAGGCATGGTGGTTGGCGCAGATGACGGAGCTGCAGGTTGCTGTGCATGGCATCCGACAATTTTGCCGCCATAACAGATGAGGTTAGACGAAGATAGAGGGACCCCTCACACACGGACGCCGCGAGGCTAGGGGCTTTAGAGAGAAGTGCCTAACCGCCCGTAGAGACAAAGACAGCGGGGGGCACGACAGCATCTTATAGGGTATTACAGCCGAAATATCTCAGCCTCATTGCACTGCATGATGACAGACGCTTGGTGTCCTTCGAACGACTGACAGTTGACACTCCACTTTTGTCAATTATCCTTAGTGGGGACATAGATTTCGCGGACTTCATCTCACAAAACCTAATTGTTTCTTTGATATTGTTGATTCCGCTCAATAACTACTAATTAAATCTTTCTCGTCTATTGCTGTGGGTTGTACTGCGCCTCGTCTTCACCTTCCCCTAACCTCTACCTCTCCTCTCCTCTCCTCTTCTGCTCACCTCTCCTCACACCTCTCCTCACATCTCCATATTAAGCTTCACTAGTGCTACAGTCCTGCCCTTTCCCCAACTAACGTTATTCAGCTATTGAAAATTCATCCAAGATGCCCCGCGCCAGAGTTGCAACAAGTAAATCCCAGTCTAATGAGTCAAAGGCCAATAAAAACCCTCCTGTGCGTCTTCGCCTCAACCCATCTGCTCTGAAAAGAGAGGGCCTCAGCTTTCTCAGCCTTCCCGGCGAACTTCGCAACCAAGTCTACACTTTCTACATCCAGGATGGCTTTCGCGCTGAGCTCGTAGGTCGGAATGCAGAACTCATCCCCAAACCCACCAAAGCTATCAAATTCTGCTTGTCCTCAGTCTTAGGCCAATCTCTTCCCACGGCCGACCGTAAGAAGGCTGAGACGAACAAGGAAGAGAATGGCTGGCCTACTCTGCGTACATCGCGCAAACTCGGCCAGTATCTGCGTATCGACGGCATGGGCACCGAGTGGGGAACTTCCTTCTGCGCTCTCATCCTCGTCAGCAAGCAAATAAGTTTAGAAGTCATTCCGCTCCTATACGCGAGCACAACTTTCGTATTTGCTGCGCCCTGCAGGCTTTCCAATTTCATGGCTCGTATCTCGAAGCCGTCCCTTGAATGGGTTCAGAAGTTGCATGTGCACTACTCCACATACGGCAACCCGAAGTATACCAGGGATCTGATCTGGGAAACGAAACATAATATTCGTTGGACGTCTATATTCCAACAAGCAGCAAGCCTCCTGAAAGGCCTGCGCGAGTTGCGGGTCTGGCTACACGTCACTGAGACCCCGCTACATTTCTCGCTCCAAGCAACATGGGTACAACCCCTTCTCGCCTTTCAACACCTCACCCGCCCTCTAGAATCAGCCCACACCCTAACCGGCCCCCATTTCTTAAGCCATAATGCACCCCGCTCTATCACCGTCGAGCCTACCGTTCAAAAGCCACTTACAAATATCCACATAGCTCTTACAACACGCTGGACCCGCCCCTTCATATTTTATGATTCTGAGCTGGCAGATGCCTGCACGGCACTTCACAACCTATTTGCAGAGGTAATCAGGCGAAGGATGCTAGGATGGTCAGAGGCCGACGCCATGGTCGAATATCGAGAGGCATGGGAGGAAAGATACCAGAAGTGGCAGCACCACCTGAATTTTGCTGCGATATTCTGATGGTGTTAAGGAGGTGATTTGAACTTGGAGGAGTCATTCTCACTCAGCACAGGGCTGTTTTTTTGATATGGGTAGACCGGTCATACGACAATAGGTTCAGCAGAAGAGTTTAAGGCATGACGAACGGATGCATTGGAACTTACCATCTCACAGTTAGATCTGATACACACACTAAGGTAATAAATCTATTTCTCAAGACTTGTCTAAAATTGTGCTATCAACCTCTTTTGCCCCCGGCTCGTCATATTAGATATCAGTCTAAGTCTGCATACACTTGAAGACTATAGACTGGTTTGTAGGGCTGGGATCATACTCATCGCCAGCCGTGTCATGAATTGTAAGAATCAAAATCCATAGGATCGCAGCTTCAACAACCAGAAGCCCGCAGCAGCTTCTTCCCATTTTTTTTCCCCACTAACCCCTAAGTTCAGTCCACTTCGACTACTACATGGTAGCTTCTTATACGAAATCAAACGCTGTGCCCAGCCTCCCTGGCATTCACATTCCGCGCCAACACCAAACACGCCTACTTCTTTTGTACAAATATAAGCAAGACAATAAAAACCGCCCATTCAGCTGAGAGAAGAAGACCGAAAAGGATGATGCAAAGGCGCCTTGCGCGGAGCGTTCTCGCTCGAGGAGAAGAGACATCCTGATGCATGCATCCACATGCGCCCGCCCACAGATGGCTCCTAAAATAAGAAATGAAAATGAACTGGAAAGACCTCCTTTAAGCCTTTCATTCAATTAGAAGATTTCAATCCAGAGCATGTGTTTACTTTCCTTACTATCCCGTCCGCCTGCCCATGCCTAATGTGCCATGCCCAGCAACCTGCTGCCAAGATAAGACGAGAGAAATGAAATGATGGCAAAGAGACACAAAACACCATCCCAATGCAGATGGAACCCGCCCGCCAGTCTTGAGATGGAAGATAGAAAAATTAAGGACAAAAACGCCTGGGATGCATCGAATCAAGTTGGACAAAGCCGAGACATGCGCGAGGGACTTTAACAATGGGCTCAGTTGAGGAAGCCCTTGCAGCCAACGGAGCCGCAAAGGCAGGGAATGCGGTCCGTGCTATCGATCTCGCGTTCGAATTTATAGTCGTAAGTGAGTTCCTCGTCTGAATCATATATTAGCACTCACTCTATTGTCTTTTTATGCCAGCTAGAAAGGGCAGAAAGGGGGAGAAAGCGGAACGAGGAGGGAAAATTAAAGGGAAATAGAGTACTTACTCTTCGCAATGTCCCTCAACGCATAAATAACAATTCTCTTCGTCCCATCTACCCTAATTATTTTAGCTGTGCAATTCGGCGTGCAGCTGTGATTAATGAATCGTGCAATTCCACCCATCTTCGTTGCATCAATGACAGTATCCTCATCGATGCGGAAGAGATAGCTACTGCCAACGCCTTGCATATCGTACTTCTTCTCGCGAAGATCGGCGACGCGCTGACGCACTTTTTCGCCGACATACTCAATGATCATGTCGTTGACGGCGATGTTTTCCTCGGCGTAGAGTCCCCAGTTGTGAATGGCGGATCGGTCAAACTTGACAAGCTTCTTACGCTTCTTCAGCTGGTTGAAACGTATGGTATCACCTTCGGCACTCATCGTCTGCTTTTGTGTGTTGATATCGTTAACGAGACGTCGGTTGTTTGCACGATTTGACCGAGACGATGTGGTTGAAGCAATCTTCGCAGCGGCAGCGAGTTTGGCAGCTTCAGCAGCTGCAGCAGGGTCGTTCTTTGCGCGGGCTTCACGCTCTTCCCGAGCTTTTTGGACACGAATGCGATGAGGCAGGTATTTAGACTTGTCTAACTCGAGAATCTTCTTGACGCTTTCCGTCCGCGCGCAGCCTGTTTGATTGGGAACGTAATAGCCCTCGATCTTGGTTTCGCTGCGAATAATCCCCTGCTCGCCTGGCCGGTTGAGTGCCTTGATTTGTTTCTGCTTCCATGCCCATAGATGAACATCACCAACATTTGAAGCAGGCTCGGATGCCAGAGCCTCTCGGAGGAACTTAAGATCTTCTTCATCTTTAAGCATATGCTGCCAACCGTCGATATCAAGAACGATTTCGAGGTCATCCTCGACCGTACGTCTGGGCTTGTCAGTTGATACTCCCCACTCGACCTCTGCTCTACGGGTATCAGGCAGTGGTTCGAACACCTCAGGTTCGGCTTTGGCTTCTTCAGCAGCAGGAGTCTCCTCCTCCTCGACGACTTCTTCGCTGGTGGCTGCAGTCTGAGCTTTCAGAGCTTCTCGTTCCTCGAAAATCTGCTTCTTTGTCTTCCTCTTAGTCTTTGGTAGCTTCTTCTTCAAGGTGGCCTTTGCGACATCCTCCAGCTCTGTCGTCGCCACAGGCTTATGCGCTAGCTCATCGTCCTCGAGAGTGATATCAACTGAAGGAATTTCCGTCCGATCAACAGTCGCAGTTTCATGGTTGACACCAAAGAAAATAGCATCCGCTTCCTCGATTGACCTTCGGAGTTTGATCGTTCTTTTCATTGCCCTGTCGGCCTTCTTCCAAATGGGAGACGATCTCGGGAGAATAGCCAGGACCTGCTCCAGCTCTTTCTCAGCCATATCCTCTGGATCCTTGTCGATCAGATGAGCCAAAAGTCCTCGGGCGTGAGCATCGTCCATCATCTCATCATCACTCTCTTCACCCCATCCAGGATCAACTCTTCGCCTCTTCGATCGATGTGCTATTGATGGCTCTTCATCTTCAAGATCCGTAGAAGCGGCACGGCTGAGGGGTCTGCTTTCCTGTTCTTCCGTATCCCTTGTGAACGAACTGCGGCCTTCGTCATCCGAGTCTTTATCATCGTAGAAATCCAACATTTGGCGATGCAAACCTCTAACAACAGGACGTTTCGGAGGGAGTTTCCTACGACGTTCGTCTTGAAATGCATTGACAACTTTTGGCATTTTGCGACCACGAAACATATTGTGATCATACGGGCCCAAAGGCCTCCGGAAGCGTCCAGAGAAGCCAGCAGCCCGAGAGTCAGGGGTACCCACCGATGGAGTGTCGTCTCCCCGGCCAAAGTAAGTTGTAGGCCGGACCGCATCTTGACTCTGAGGATCTGGAATATTCAGTCTCCGCCGTTTTGCAACATGTCGTTCCGGATCAAGATAGTCGAAAAGCGCTGGCCCAGCTATTCTAGCTTTAATATCACTCATGACCTTATCCCGAAGCTCTGTCTTTAGATACTCAAGCGCGGCGATCACGGGGTCAAGATCCTCAGCCCTGTGCTTCTTCTCATACTCCAGGTCCATCTCTTCTTCTCGAATGAGCCTTTCCTGCTCCTCTTTCTCACGTTTTTCCGCGAGGACCCGCTCTGGACTTGGGCTTCGTTCATAATTTGGATTACCATATTGCTGACATTCCATATTCATGACATACGTGAAAAGGGCCGTCATGTGACACTCCTTGTAACATCGTACGGTCTCGTCCTCTCCTCGCTTAGAGTCTTCGAAGATGATGAAATATCCGGTTTTATCCACCCTAACTTCTTTCCATTGATAGTTTTTTAATCTTTTTTGAAGATGCACAATTGTTGTACCTAAAACAGGGACATACTGATGCGCAATAAAGATATACGGCTTCCGCTTGATCTTATCCAAAATAGGCTCATTTTCTACGAGAGCATGCGCGGCCGGCTTTGGTAAAGATGCAAGCCGAGGCCCCTCAGGAGGTCGCATCCCTTTCCCCGACGGTCCTTTTGGCGCGTTTGGAGGCGGTTCGAAAGTGATAGCTGTTGGGGTGAGTCCAGCGGCAGGCGTTCCGGGTTTCCTGGCTGCGTCCGTAGCGAAAAGTTTCTCCTGTTCTTTGCGATTTTGCTCAACCACAGCCGCAATAAAGCGCTTGCATTTCCGGCCTTCCCGATCAAGTTGCACTTTAACCTCGCGCAAGCCAATTCGCTGGTTATTCCCCTCTTTTTCTGCTCTCTTGGCTGCGTCAGCAGCTTTGATTGGCGTACCTCCGCGAACCGGCCTGGAGTCTCTGTATTTAACTAAGCATACGCTAAGAAAACTTCCGGTATTGGGATCTGTCTTGTTGCTGAGCTCCGCAATCTCACCATAGCTGCCGAAAAAAGCCTTTATTTGCGATTCTTGTATCAGGGGATCGAAACCAGTAACAACCACTTGCGTAGCAGGCCCAGGACCAACCGATATCCGAGGGTCAAACGCATAGGGCTTGAGCGTGTAGGGAGCCATGCGGAGTTTGGTTTTGGGTGCGACTGCGCTTCCAGTTTTAATGACATAGTTCCCAGAAGTGTAGCCAGCAATTGCCAGGCGAGGATCCGGAGGTGGCGATGGGTCGTCCTGCAGCGCAAGTTCAGTTAGCGTTACAGGACGACCAATATTCGACGTGTGTAATATGAATGTAGAGGAAGGTTCAGAGACGTACCTGCTCGCCAAATGTTTTGTACCGAGGTTTGGGTTTCTTCTGCTCAGATTGAGACAGTTGCGAGAGTTTTGGGTCTAGCATTGGGTCATAGAAAAGCCTGAAGCCTTTCGGTTCACCAGGCCCAGGGCGCGCTTGTCTTCTGTGTTCTGGCGGGGTGTGAACTGGCGTCATCGTTTCGGAGACATTTTGGGAAAGGTCAGCAGAGGGCGCGATGTAGGGGGAGGCGGTTGTCGCGTGCGTGGTGTCATCGGAAAGCTTCGCTGAGCGAGGACTGAGCGGCTTTCCTGGAGGAGAGGAGTCGGTGTTTGTCAATGGGGTGAGGGCGTGTAAAGAGGATGTTTGACCGGGGTAGGATGACATTGTGGTTTGGTTGTTTGAAAACACTGAAGAAACGGTGCTGGCTAGCGAACTTGCAGAGCCAACGCCGTTTAGGAGATCGCCTGATTCACAGCGGTGGATTTCATCATCACCTGGGGGAGTCGTGGTGGTTTTGTCCTCGGTTATGATGGCGTCCAAATTCTCGTTCTGCATCGAGGACTGAACAACAGCAGGCGATGGCGAGGGAGAACTGACGGACGGGTCCGCCGGCTGCGAACCAGTCCGTCGCACTTCTTGGGCTGCTTTCTTCCGCTTCTGCTGCAGCATGGACATGGACGGGGCATTTGAGGATACGTCGGCGAAGCTGCCCGCCGAAGCGCGCGACATAATATTGAGCCGCTTCTACCTGGATTGCACCCAGCGTGCCACCATCTCGATGTGCGATCGAGGGGAACACGACGTGAAGAACAGAGCCGTGAGATATGGGACTGCAGGCAGGGACAGTGTGTGGAGGACGCGGTAGTAGGAGGTGTGGGGGAATGGAGCCGCAACGCGAACAGCTCACGAAACGTGCTCGGGCAATGCGATAGCGCTGAGGCGAGGAGGAGTGAATGAAGAAGAGAGGATGAAAGGAGTAGGCACGGCGAAGCGATTCAGCAGGAGAGCCGGTGGTGAGGGTTCAGGAGGGATCGTTGACGGGTTGATGCGCATTCCTTGAGGCAAAGGCAAAAGGGATCAAGGAGCGGAAAAACCCAAGGTTGGAAGGGCTAACGGTCGTGCGGTCGTGCGGTGTACCCAGCGTCGCCCAGGTGGAGTAAAGGTTCCCAAGCGCCACCATTTAATCGCCTTCCACCCCATCCAACTCATATCTACCGCACGCCGCCTCTCTCCCTCCCTCCCTCCCTCCCTCCCTCCACCCCAAAACAGCCTCTATTCTAAGCCACAGCCTTGTCTGTTCACCGTATATATTAACGCGCATCCTACCGTGGCCTCCTGCAGCTAACTGACGTCCCTCGGTTCCCGCCTCCTGCGTCACCCCTGGCGCAACACGTTTCCAGCCGCGCCTCACAGCCCACCATAGAAATAAGAAGAAACCAACCAACCTCAACCGGTCCTACTCCCGAACAATGTCATGAGGCGAGTGCAGGAAGCGCAAACACATTACACAATGGCTGTCCACCCGTCTTTAATATCATTTCTGCTTCTCACGTGAGCTGACACTTTGCGGTGACGCTTTCGGATGTTGCAGATTGGCCTCGCAATGCGATCAATTTCGTACGATTCAAGGCTTTCGCGCGCATAACCTGCTACTCTGATAGACCTATAATCTCGTTCCAGAGACGCTTGGCTCGTGGAAACTGATCCAAGCGTTATGACGAGAAGGGCGACTTTCTGTGACTAGGCTACGTAGAGCCCTCCGCCATAACATGCGCATGGAGATGCGGTCGAGATAACATGGAAGTAGGAGTACCAGAGAGCCGAGGGCGGAGGATCGAGGATTCCATCTCTACATCTCTTCCACACACCTATCCGTTACGCTTTCCTACTCAAGCCCCACCAGCCGTAGACAGGTCGTCTACAATGAATATAGATACGAGCGAAGGCGGACTAATTCAGGGTCTAACAAGGCTTGGCAACATGGTAGAGGAAGCTATGTGTGCCTGAATTTGAGGAGTGTAGATAAAACTGTTAAGTCAGACACCCACGTCTAGTCAATCAGTCGTGCGACAGCATATTCGGAGGCAAGGAGACTCCGTGATATCATTTCTGTCGTACGTCGTGTCTTTCGAGCAATTCGACAATGGACATAATGCGAAGTTCAATCAAGAGATCATTGGACGTTGCAATGCCCACAAGACCCATGACCCATCCTTAACGCCTTGTTTTCCTTCTTCTCAACCCACACCACGGAATTCCTCAATCTACCATCTTCCCTTCAGCCCAGCCCTTCCTCTTCACTCCCAATTCCACTGCTGCCGCTCCCCAATCGCTGCCATGATTGTGTCCTTCGTCCTTCGACTCGCCCGCTATGCCTGCCCTTGCAAGCCCTTGCTCTTCGGTTAGGACCGTCAACAGGCCGAATACGACCGGCACCCCAGCATCTAGCTGGATGCGCATCAGACCATGGCTAACCGCATCCGCAATGTACTCGAAGTGCATCGTCTCTCCCTTTATGAGAACACCAATGGCAATAATGGCGTCAAACGGCGCGGTGGATGCGCCAGACGGTTGGTTGATGGAAGGAGCTGGAGATGTGAGAGTGGTCGACAGATCTGTGGTCGATGACAGGAGGTCCGTGGCCGCGCTTACAAGGCCAGCACCTGACGAGGACGACTGAATTTGGGAGGAAGCGTACATACTTTTAGAGATCTGCTTAGCCATTGAATAGAGAGGGAAGATTGAAATGGCACCTGCATACTTCTGCAGATATCTTGAGCCAACGTAGGGATTTAACGTACCGCTGCGCTGCAAATGGTAATTCATAGCTGCCAGGAACACTCTGTATAACGATATTCTCCTCTTTAACACCGGCGTCGGCAAGAGCCTTCGTCGCGCCGCTTAACAGTGCATCAATAATTGCCGTATTCCACCTAGCATGGACGATGCCGATTCGGAGCCCTGATCCTGTAGGTTATTGTCAGAAAAGACTGCTCTGAAAGCAGGTGGATAGGGAAAACATAATCAAAGCTCTGACCATCGTATGACTTTGCCTTTCCCGGGCCTTTGAGAGATGTCATGGCTAAGACGGCTGTAGTCCTTTGGGCAAAATACAGAAAGCAAGACGCAGACAGTTCTAGATTGCCTTTAATAAAAGTAATTAAGAGGAATTACGTTGTGCTTCGCGTTGGGTAGAGGTCTCGGAGGGGAGGTTTCGGAGGGGCTGGTTCCTTGCATGCCCCACCAGAAAGACATGGGTGAATAGAGGGCGCATCAAGAGAGGGCGCCAAAAGCAATATTAAAATAGTAGTTGAATAAGTAATTCATATCCGTGTTCTAAAGCAATACTAGCTAAAGATTCTTCGCTTTCCCTTTCTTCGTCTTCCCATAATATAGGACGAGAGGACCAACACCGAATTTAATCCCAGACCAAAATTACTTAAGCCCATAGCCAGCTGAGCATCCTCGCCCGACGCCACGTCCTGAACCATTTCTCCTACTCCACAGTAACCGACTTAGCAAGATTGCGAGGCATGTCGACATTAAGACCCTCGCCAACAGCCATCCAGTAGGCCATAAGCTGCAGAGGAATGACATTGATGAGACCTTGAAGGCAGTCGACATTACGAGGTACTTCAATCTTGTCCGTCTTGTCTGCAGGGAACTCGGCATCGTTCTCATTGCAGATGATGATTGGACGTCCCTTTCGGGCAATCACTTGCTGATAGGCATTTAGGGATTTGGCAAAAATATCGTCACGAGTGAGAATCATGACGATGGGCAGGTTCTCGTCAACAAGAGCAAGAACGCCGTGTTTAAGCTCTCCAGACATAACCGCCTCACAGTGGAGGTAGGAAATTTCCTTGATCTTAAGAGCACCTACAATATGATTAGTGGAAGTAATATAATATATAGATCTGGAGCGTCCTTACCTTCCAGAGCAGTGGCGTGCTGCGCACCGCGTCCAAGGAGCAACAAGCTCTTCTGGTCCTTGAATCTCTCGCAAAGTTTCTTGATGGATTCATCTAGCTTGAGAACCTCCTTGAATTGATCCGAGACCTTCCCAAGACCATCGATGATTTCCTCACGCCTCTTCTGCTTTGAGGCACGATCCTCGCTGAGGGAGAGGGCAAACATAACCATGCAGACAAATTGAGAGGTGTAAGCTTTGGTGGACGCAACACCGATTTCTGGACCGGCATTGATATGGACACCACAGTGAGTAAGCAGAGAAATGGAGGAGCCGACGACGTTGACAATACCAACAGTCAACGCACCCCGTTCCAGGCAGTAACGCAGAGCCATCAGGGAGTCGGCAGTCTCTCCAGACTGAGAGACAAATACGCATGTATCGTCACGGAAAACCGGAGCCTGTCGATCCAAGAAGTCGGAAGCTAATTCAACTGCAATTGGAATCTCCGTCAATTCCTCAAAAATACCACGCACTGCCATGCAAGAGTGGAAGCTGGTTCCGCAGGCAATGAAAATAATCCTTCGGCAACGCCTAATAGTAGCAATGTATTGGCGAAGACCGCCGAGAGTAACCTTCTTCTCAACGGGGTCGAGACGACCACGCATGGCGTTGATGACCGACTCCGGCTGCTCGAAAATCTCCTTCTGCATAAAATGGTCGAATCTTCCTTTCATGATCTCTTGGAGCTCGATTTCCAAGGTCTGGATTGCACGAACATTGGAAGCGGAAGTGCCGTCGTCCTTGTGAAGACGATGAATGTTGAGAGAGCCCTCGTGAATGTGTGCGATATCGTCATCCTCCAAGTACAACACTTTCTTGGTATGCTCGACGATAGCAGATGGATCGGAAGAGAGGAAGAATTCTGTCGGCATAGGAGCACCATCGTCGGAGAGGAAAGCGCGCGACTGCGACCGGTGGAGAAGTGACTTATCCGGAGGAGCAAGAAGGTTGTTGGTCTTTTTCAAGGCAACATTCTGGGAGGCACGCTCAGCCGGTAGAGCTGTGCCCTCATCGGTGTATTCTACATCGACGAAGTCCACCTTCATCTTTTTCTGTGTCCGCACACCGACAACCAAGGGCGAACCCTTACGAGCCGCAATAACCTCATGTGGGTAGTGAACCGACTTCAACAGGAGACCAAAAGCACCCTGGAGCTCCTTAATGACCGCCTTGGCAAGGACGGGGAAATCAATGTCTGGGTGCTCATCGTAGATGTATTTGGCGAGCTTTGCAATGGCCTCAGTATCGGTCTCGGTCTCGAATTTAAAACCTTTGCCCTCTAGAAGAGCTTTCAGTTCCTTATAGTTGGTAATAATACCGTTGTGGACAACAGCAAATTCCCAGTTGGGGTCCGACCTGTGATGTCCAGCAGTCAGCTAATCCGCTCTGCTTTGGCTAATTTCTTTGGCGGTGGAGCTGGGTTGCACGCTAATAATGCAAATTTGATGGGAGTTTCAGCTTGCTGACAGAGCGCCGCCCCTCAAAAGGCTTACCTGTGGGGATGGCAGTTCACGCGAGATGGACGACCGTGGGTAGCCCAGCGAGTGTGTGCAATGCCAGCGTGAGAGTCGAAGGCCTTGTTGAGATCTGGCTTGGACTCGTCGCAGAGCTTCCTCAATGCAGCGACCTTGCCAACCTCCTTGAAAGCATAAACCTCATTCTTCTTGTCGCCATCGATTGCCAGACCAGCGGAATCGTAGCCACGATATTCTAGACGGGAGAGGCCTGCAACGATGCAAACGTTAGTTACAGCCAAGGCCAGGTGGGTTGCAAAGTGGGGGGATGGGATGCCGGGAGACTTGCCATTGATCAATGTGTCGAGAATGTACTTCCTGTCCTTCTCAACTAGGTAATTGATATAACCAAAGATTCCACTTCGCTTGTGTTAGTTTCCAAGACGACAGGCGGTGGCAGGTGGGGCTAGCCTACCACATTGCGAATGTAACAAAAAATAGTCGTGCACGTTATTCAATAGCGATCGTAAAGGTGGTAGCGGGACAATTGAAGTTGGAAAGAGTTTGGTGGATCGGTGGAGAAAGGAGAGAAGGATGGGCAGGGGAGTGGTCGGGATAGTGTTGAATATTTGTGTGGTGGCTTTATATGTCAAGCAGCAGGGCCAAGAACACACCTCTCCACAAAAACATTGGCTCAGCTGCCAGAGGGGCAGAAAGGCTACTGTAGCCTCGCGTCCCCTGTTTCGCTATGAGGCCGTGGCGCAGCGAATGAAACAGTCGCCCGCGCGAAGTCACATCTTCTCCTTTTCATGGCCTGGGATATCGGTGGCAGGTAGGTAAGCTCTACAAACTCTCCCTGATCCTGCCACGGGCAACTTTCTTGCCATTTCGTCACCGCGAGGGTGCGCTGTGGGCTCAGGGTGGCTCCATGCCTAGCGCCGCTTTGCCCACTTTTCGTTCCTGGCCTGGCGACTTTCTCAGGGACCAGTGAGGCGCAGTGTAGTAAATATAGAAACGCTAGATGCGACCACACCTCAAGAGCCGCCTCGAATTTTTTTCTCTCCGACCCATTATTTCACGAATAGCTCACTAATACATGGATTTCGCAATCCTTGTAAACTTCACAAAGTCGTTCAATCCAGATGTTGAAGCCGTCGATTAAGCCTTGGCTTGTACACCCGCACAAAACCGTTCATAAAAGGCCTCCACAGGGGACCCCTACACATGCATAACGCAGACTGAAAATATTTCGTAAAATCAGGCAGTATTTTAAGCCTGCAGTATCTCGCTTACACACCTATATCAGGTAAAGTAACTTAGTAATCGTCGCGATCAATTAAGCAGTGATGTAGTTATGGACTAAACGTCTTAGCAGCTCCTTTTACTGCCCTCATTTTCCCCGCGACGGGATCACCTATATCACGACTTTTAGAGGCAGTGTGTCCCTTAACACGTCAGTTTGCGTCCATCTGATCGATAAGGACTAGCCAATTAAATCAACCAAATCGAATCGTCCTGCTCAGGAATTGGAAGCTAGTTGATATTTACAAAATCTTATATAAAACGATCTATATAGCTTATTCCTTAGAGTTTAGTCGCTCAATATAAGGTAACCAACACTCGTCCTTTCTACAGAACGGAATCTAACATATTTTACACCCAAAATGTGTCGCACAGTCTATGTAGATGCACGCGTAATTAAGAGTCTGGTGTTTTGGTGTTTCCCGCACGGACCAGATTCTAGATGGACGCTGACGTGTTAACGGATAGTGGTGATCAAGCCTCAGGTAACGTCGAAGGCGTGATTCTGGGGCAGCGGCTCTCGCGGAGGCTCGGAAGGAGGTGATCGCAATGAGGGTGGTCGTCACCAAGTAGTCGGCAAGAAGGGAGGTTCAGTGGTAGATTATGAGGATAAGAAGCTGGGCAGGCTTCAAATACAGGTTCAGCCATAAGGAAGCTTTAATTCAATCGACAGGAGGCTCAACCAAGATCACCAAATCGCGCGACGTCACGATCGTCGTTTTGTTACCACAAGAAGCTCATTATACGATTTTGAAACCTCAAAAAATACAAGGCTCGGCGCCAGCTCGTGCAGGAGGCTCAGCATGGCTCCCTTGCAGAGTCTCTCGCCAAAATCAGCATCCTCTAAGCCGTATTTGCACTCCCTGCAGGCCACCTAAATTAGCTCCAACTAGTAAGGAAATTTGCGAAATCCATGTAATAGATCACCAATAGCTCGGTGGCAAGTTCATCATTGTGCATGTAGATGGCTGTGTGAAAATCCTCTCTCGCCTCCTAGGGTCCGCAAACGTCAGCAGCAAGAAATCCTGCCGGATTCGGAGCACTTCCGCGCCTCTGCTCTGCACTCCAATATATCGTTCCCGCTCCCTGAAAGATCTTCATGCATCCCGGCCGGGTCCTGCATGGCTGGGCGTATCAGGCTGTTTAGCTTCTCTAAACGACATATCTTGGCGCCGCCGGCTCACCTGCATGGCGAGGCTGAAAAGCTGAGAGAATCGCTTCGGTCCTCAGCCTCACTGATTTCTGTGCTTCTGTGACAGCGAGGATAGGCTCCACCTTGCTTTTCACGCTTATTTCTTACATGAGGGGCCCACGGTGGCTAGATAGTGTGCTGAGTCTCAGGCGGCTTGCGTTTGAGCGCCTCAAAGGCTCGTCAAAAGCAATACAACCCTAACCTCAGTGGATGAGCTGAACAGCTGTCTATCCAGTTAGAGACTCCATTCAGCACGTTGATTCTTGTGGCGTTTGAGGGAGCTCGGAGAGCTTATCATGCCGTGTCACGAATTACTCCAACATTACATATCAGGCGAGACAACCCGGCGCCATAGATGCACGACGAAAAACGCAAACGTTCGTGCTCATAGGTAGTGAAACTGAAATGCTTCGAGGTGCACACTAACGAAGAGGTCCGAAGCAATAAGAAGGGTACTAACATACCGATGGCGCAGTTAAAGATCCCATACTATAATGATTATGCACTTCTAATACCTGTCCAATAAATTTTCTACGAGCTGGGATTATGTATTAATGCCTGTTCCCATCTATTCTCACGCGTCGAGCATTATGCCTCTGTTGCGGGTATGTCTGGTATTCATCCTTCTATGCATTTATTCGCACGATAAAATCACTCGTGACTCTTAACCACGTTGATTCCGAATTCGTTTAGGCATACCTTTCTCTCTCAATAGACTGTATCCGCGTATACATGTGTTATCCTTTGGATATTTATTTATCCCCGAATCTTAATTGCTCTAAAATCCGGGGCTTTTACGTTTTCCCATGCAGAGCACGCCGGTCTCAGGGCAAACACTAAGTGTTACAATGTGCTACAATTCACAACGCCTACCAAAGTAATTGCCAAATATATATATACGATTATTTGTATGCACATATGGCCAAATAGAGCTCTTCACGCGACTAATCTGATGCAATCGTGTAGCTGTCGACCGGGAGGCGGTTACTGTCGGCTGCTGTTGGCCTGGCGTCGATCACTGCTATATCAATATTAGATCAGGGGTACCGGTGACCCACCCACCTCTTGTATATAATGAGGCTCTAGAGCCTCTTGCAATAGGACAGAGTTCTCATTCTAAACTGTTCGGTCAACAGTAGCAGCAGCCTGACTCCACTCCACCCTACCTCATAGGAACACAGTTCAGTCTATAATCAAAAGCCTCTAGCGGGACTAGTAGAAGGAGGGGCCTTTGCAAGCGCATAATTATGTGCCGACTCTGTACTTGATTTGAAGTATTTATCTCCATTCCCGATCTGGGTTCATTGGTGAGAGATTCGATTAGTAGTCGCGATCATTTAAATAAGATTTTGTGTCAAACCATAGTTGGAAATATATCATAGAATTTTAGTACTAAGTTCTCCTACCGCGTGGCTTGTAGGGTTCCTAGATCAGGGAGGCAGTGCTTGGTAAATTTCCGCGGCTTCGCTGTCGGTGCGTGGGAATTCTTCCGTAACAGTGACGTCAACTGTATCAGTGTCGATCTGGTGCCAATCACTACTATATTAGGGTTAGATCAGGGGTGCCTGTGACTCATCCACCGTGTATATATAGCCTCATTTTCTTCGTGGATCAATCTACACACGAATTCGTCCGACAATCAAAGTCATGACAAGTAGTCGCCTGACCAAGCAGTTGGGTCGAGGTTGTTTCGCTCTATATCTCTAGAACACGACATAAAATCGCCATCCTGATTACCAAATGTTGTCGGACTCGGTAGTTTTGGAGATACTGCTAGCCCTTCAGTTCTTCTTGCACTACGGTTCGAAGCAGGTAGAGAAGGTCATGATTGTGTGAGAAGGAATGAAATCCAATTCCCTAAAGCTATGCAAGTGGTAAAGTTAACCTGTTAAATCAGGCGATAAGTCAGTGTTCATTTAGTTAGTGCACTCAGAGTTACCCTTAAATACTTCTTTAAGGCATTCTAGGACATCAGCGACAAGTTCTCAGACACCTGATTGCACGTTTCTTGTTTGACTAGAATGTCGCACAAATAATAGCACTGACCTTTCATTATCAATGCTTCACGTTTGATGGCCTTCGCGAGGCAGAAGCTAAAGGAGGCAGTAATTCACCGAGGTGACCGTGCTTGTTATGATCAACAAAATAAACAAGCACTTATGAAACGCAAAGAAACGGTGTAGGGCACGTCTTCGCGGAACGGAAAAAAGAATACATTGATTGGTTGTCACCAAATATCCGGGCTAACTTTTATGTGGAAGGAAGCCTTGTATCAGGCTAGTGTCAGGCCACGTTACAGGCTCTGTTCTGAATTTTCGGAAAACATAACCACAAACGCCTCAAGTCTGCTATGTAGTTGTATCTCTAGACCCTGCATGCTGGCCCAGCATTGAAACAGACGTGGCTACTGGTAGTTATATTAGCCTCCAAATTGACAGTCATGTTGGATTTACTCGGAGAGAAATCGAAGCCGTCTGCCGGACTGTAAGGGTAGTGTGAGGTTGCTGTTGGTGGAACTCATTGGTGGGATTCCGGTCTATTTATAAACAGCGGTGGGTTGATACGTAATTCCTGATCATCGACGATGGCTTGAATCACACACGTTTCCGTTACTTTAGCGAGAACTCTCAGCGCACAAGACTGTTCGTGCGGGATTTGATGGCTTCATGGACACGGTGGTGCAGTATTGGAAAGGCGGCACAGGTGGCACGGTTGGTATCGTAGCGGGATGGATGATGGATGCTGTACGAAGGTGCCTGGAGTATTTGGAGAGGATTTTGGAAAGGATTTTGGGGGAATTTGAATGTAATTTGAAGGTGTAGCGCCACGATGACGGAGTGGAGGGGAAGAAGCTTTTTCTAATAATGGCGGATCGATGGCTGAAACAGCGGAACGTGCCCAGGCCAAACTGTCTTTTCTAGGGCTGCATCCTCCGACGCGCACGCACCCACTGAGCGGCGAGTAACCGCCCACTCCACACATTCCCACACCCAGGCAGTCTAACTGCTGCCTCGTGCGGCGCAACTAGTGGGGGAGTCTTGGAGGAGTCTTGAAGGAGTCTTGAAGGAGTCTTGGGGGCGTCTCCGGCGTCTTGTTGTACATCTTTGTACGTCTCGGGAGTGTCTGGCCCAACATACCCTCCCGCTCGCAATGCCCTCTCCCTAGGTAGGCAATCTCTACGCAGTCTCTAGGCAGACCTTGCGCAGTCCGTGGGCAGTCCCTCCCTCATCTGCAACCAAAAACAAACCCCTCGCAATGCCGTTCCCTTCCTTGTACGTGTAAGATACTCGCCACAATCCGTGGCTGGGCCCGTTGAATATTCTGATACAGGGGCGCTGGCCAATTTAGCACCACTGCTCCATGCTAACACCCAAAGCGCCTATGTGTGCGGTACGGTGGAGAATAGATGGAACAGCTGGTGCAACGCCAATAACGCTTCTTTTCTTCCACGTCTATACTTTTATGCCTCTACATCTCTACATCTCCATTCTTCTATTCGTCCTCTCTTAGACGCTTTCTTCACTTCTTCGCTTCTTCGCTCGAGGACGGCGTCGTCCTTCTACCAAATATCCTTTCTTTCCCTTCGCTCATGCCCTAGGCCATCCTTTGGCTTAAGAAAACCCCCCTATGAAGTCGCCATCAGTTTCAACTTCTCCACCAACTCCCTCCTAATTCGAACTCTATACCGCCTGTTCAACGCCACTATGCTAGTCCACTCCTTTCGCCGTCAGCTCGTGCTGTTGTCATTCCTTGCTTTTTCCTTTTTCGTCACCTTCTTCAGAGAATCACCCTATTTGAACAACCTAGATTATGATGAGTTTTCTTTTGGTTCTCTTTCTAGCCCTTCGCCGGCCGTTGCACCCGAAAATTCGTCTAAGCCTGCATCCCAGAAATCATCGGCGCCCGATGTCGTTGACATGCCAGAGGAAAAACCGTCACTTACAACAATGAACCCAGAAACACACCTATACTCCACAGGAATAATCGCTAGTTCCTCTAAAGCGCCTGAGCCAATAAACAAGTTGGATTATATGGCGAACATGCTCAAATGGAATAGACCGGGGAAGGGGAATAATCATTGGCCACCTTATGGGGATTATCACCACAGTGATTATGACCCGAACAGGTGGGAGGGATTTGAAATGTACGTCTCAGTAGCTAGTTAGGCAATGGTGCCTGGTTTATCCCATCCTAAATGCTTACGGTTTCTCTTGTATCAGGGATCATAGGATATATGACAACGGCGTCGAGCAGCTGAGTGAGACCGCCAAGTCTTCGTTATTACCATATCTCCCATACCCGAAATATAATAGCCCGGAATGGCAAGAAAAGTGGAAGGGAGAGTACGTCGCGTGCAAAGGAGCAAGGGGAGTGCCATTGAACATCAGCAAAGAAGACCAGGTTATGGCATATCGTAGTCTACCTAAGGACTTCCCGGAGTCTTTCGTTAGTAGGCCCGATGTTATCGGGCTTGATTCGAATGTATGCTTTGACCGCTACTCGCGTTATGGTCCCTATGGCTTCAACGACTCTATTGGCAGGACGCAGGTAGAGTGGAAGAATGTCAAGTGGGGCGAGTTACAGAACCAATGCCTCGAGCAGAACCAGGGGCGGTACCGTCCAGAGGCTCGGAACTTTGCGAACATGACGCCCGGCATTGAGTTCAACGAGGAACTCCCGGCTACTACCTCAATACATGCAGAGTCGAAAAGGACTAATACCAGTGAACCACCCGTTTCATACCATTCACGCACCGCAGTTTTGATCCGTGGGTATGAAGGCTACACCTACGAAGAGAATGATATTCAGGCCATCCGAGCTATGATAACGGAGCTCTCCCTCTTCTCTGGCGGCGAATACCAAGTCTTCCTCTTTGTCAACATAAAGAGTCATGACTTGGCCATTTTCTCGGACCCGGAGCTTTACAGGGAAACCCTCAAACAACATGTCCCGGAAGAGCTTCGTGATATTGCAATCCTCTGGTCCGAGGCTATCTTCAAGTCTTGGTATCCAAATGTTACAAACTGGCAAGTTTACTGGCACCAATTTATGTGCGTGCAGTGGTTCTCGCATACGCACCCCGAATTTGACTATATTTGGAACTGGGAAACAGACGCCAGATATATAGGGAATCACTACCACTTCTTCTCCCGCGTGGCCGACTTTGCAGCCAAACAACCCAGAAAGCTCCTTTGGGAGCGGAATAAGCGCTACTACTTACCGGCCATTCACGGTAACAACTACCCCGCCTTCGTTGAAGACACAAACGAAAAGATCCTGGATTCATTTGCTAAAGGTAAGATTCCACCCCCGGTATGGGGCCCACAGCCGTATCCAGAGGCCGGACCTCCACAGGTTCCAGTCGGTCCTGCACCCCCCACAACTCAAGAGGAAGACAAGTTCTCCTGGGGCGTAGGCGAAGAGGCGGATTTCATCACGCTCCTCCCCATGTTCGACCCCCGCGATACCGAATGGTCCTACAAAGACAAAATCTGGAACTACGTCCCCGGTGTCCACCCCGAATTTACTGGTGACTACCCCACCGATATAAACTTCAAGCACCCCAAGTTCAAGGAGCTGAACCGCAGGGTGTTCATTAATACCGTCGTCAGGTTCTCGAAGGGCTTGCTGCGCGCGATGCACGATGAGAATGTTGTGGGCCGGACCATGGTCGCAGAGATGTGGCCCAGCACCGCCGCTCTCCAGCACGGATTGAAAGCCGTGTATGCACCCCACCCCATCTGGGGCGACCGTCGCTGGGATGCGCTCTACAGTGATCTTATCTTTAATGCCGACGACAGAGTAGACGGCAAGTGGGGAGAGGGGAGAGACTCTGTCTACAATCATGACCGCGAGTATAATTTCCAAGGATGGAGCTGGTACTATGCGTCCAGATTCCCAAGGATCCTGTATCGACGGTGGCTAGGGTGGAGGGTTAAGATGCATGAGTTTGCCCAAGAAGAGAGGGTTGTGGGAGAGGAGCTAGGGAAGGGAACGGGCATGTGTCTGCCAGGGATGATACTGCATCCTGTAAAGCGGATGGCTAAGGATAGAGAGAGTCTGTGAAGATGACCTAGTGGAGAATGAAGGGGAATGACCAGCCTGGAGCTGTGTGTGTTTTGGGTAGAAAATTGTAAAGGTGGGAAAGGAATGGGCCTTTGCAAGGGCGAAGGAGAGTTGTATACCCTCTAGAATTTTCTTCGTTTCTTTCTCTTTTCAGGGATCAGAGATCCCAAATTCCTGGCTAGAGGCCAGAACTTAACTGTACATAAATCGTACATACGCTTAAACACTGCGTATAGACTTTTGATGGCTGGGGGATATATGAATCCCGCTGTACTAGATATAGATAAAAAGTTAGAAACTTTTTCTCGAGTTAGGTTGCCCATAAATTTGTCAAAAGATAGTATTAAAATCCTTTTTCAGCCTACCGTGTATGTGTGACAAATACTGCTTTGAGGTAATCCAATCCTGTAGCACTTCAAGTTTTCTACAGAAACCTTTCTATACATGTCTATTCAATTGCCTTCCTGTCTATATCCGCTACCTCACCTAAACCTCTTAGATATATATATTCCTTGCAACACTCCATCTTTACGGTTTACACTACTCAGGCATTTCATGAACAATCTCCCCCATTACCTTCGGAAAATCTTGCTCCTCAATTTGGGCCTTACCCCTTTCACTCCTTCCCATGCCGCCTCCTCTAGCCTCTGTTTCAGCCCACTCCTTCAGCGAAAACTTCGCTGGCTGACCGTCTGTCTCCTGACCAACCTCTTCAAAGTCAAAAATACGGTAATCTGCATTCGCATACCTTGTACCGCTAACGGCGCACCTCAGGAAAGCCGAGTGGCTGACGACTGCAATAACCTTTTCGGGTCGATTATAGAGAGCACGTAGGCAGGCCTGCCCTCGAGCTAGTACGGCGATTTTGGTGAAGAGGTAAGGGTTGGATTCAGGAGTGGTTTTGTTGGGATAGACAGAGTCGACTGCGCTGAAATCGAGGGTATCAAACTCGGCAGATAGGGTAGAGAGGTTGGAGCCGGTGTCGCAAGGGCTATCGGAGTTCTCTGGGCGTTGTTAGCGGCGTGGAGTGGTTGGAGAGATTGCCTGTAAGAAAGCGTGGGAAGCGTCTGAAGTGGATGGAGATGGGGTATGTGCGCGTTTTTATAAGTATTGTGACTGTAGATATTTATGCAGAAGACTAGAAGAAGTGTGTTGCACATCTTGAACCAACGTGGCTATACGCTTGCGCACGGGAGTGAAAAGAATTGAAGTGAGAAAGAGAGCTGAAAATTTGATTTGTTGGCAAAGCGGAACATTCTTTCCGCTATTAGAAGCGCAATAAGGCACGATGACTCGGAGAGTAGAACCGGAGGATTTATGTCTTAGGTGAAGCCCACTTATACGGATTTCTATAATGGAAGGTCATAAATCTTTTTCAACCTCACCTTGCCATCCGGCGTCAAGCATCACCGGAACTCCCCTTTCAATCAACCAACCTAGGCATAATGTCGCCGTCTGGAGGGTCCTTCGCATTGGACTGACAACTATGAGCTTTACCTCATTTGCCAACGGGAGGTTTTTTAAATTCTCTTGTAATGTTTGGCATTGCTTGATGCCGAGTTCTGAAAGTGCTGGATCAGGAATGCTGTAATCTTGTGTGGAAAAATCAGCAGGGAGTGGGGCCAGGAGGGACGGGTTGACTTATTCTCGGCATTGTGGAGGGCTTGGGCGTGCCTTATTAGGATGAGGGTTGGTGACATTGAACTTGGTCAGGCTAAAGTACGGGTGAGGAGCAAGAGTGTAGTTTGTGGTTTCATGTCACGGGAGGCATGATCCATTGCCATTTCACCACAACTACAAAGTTGGAAAAGGCTGAAAACGCATTATTCACCCCTTACATCTTCAAGCGGCGCTCGCAACTGGGTGTGTCTATACTAAACTCCCAGTTCTAGTAAAATATCGTACAATGCCCGCCTACTCTTCCATTTTATCGTCCGCCTTCTCGTCTTCATCGTCTTCACCCTCCAATGCCTTCTTCGCTAACCGCTCCGCCTCTTCTCTAAGCTCCTTGGGCACCTCCTCATGTCTACCCTTCGTAGGACCATCTAGAGAGCTAACCCATGTCATTTCCAGCTCAAAGTCCTTGTCCTTGCTGTCCTCGTGCGCGACGTAGATAATACGGGCCGCTTCCTTGACGCCTTCTTCAAGGGTAAGGTTGCCTGCTGCGAGATCTAGCTTCTCAAGCTCGGATTTAGCGGATTGTCGGCCCTTGCCTGTTGCGGCGCCGTAATAACCCTAAGGTGATGTTAGCTGTTAAATCTAGGTGATTTAGAGACGATCTGACACACCCAGTAGAGCCCACTAGGCTCAATCATATAGAGGAATGGTCCACCATGTTTGGATTCTGATTTCTTCCCTCCCGCACTAAATGATGGTCCTGATCCAACTTGTCCATCGACGGGTACTTCTATTTCCGGGTCCCAACCTCCGACAATGGAAGTGACACCAAATGGCCGAACGCTTGAGTATAGAGTGTATACCTGGACATAGCTGCCCATGCGGTTTGCGAGGGCTGAGGTTGGGATCGGGGCTTTGTAGAACCTCCTCCACTCGGCTGCCTCGTCGCGAGCTCGGGAAACGAAGTGACGGCCATCGGGTAGGAGTCCTGAGGAGACCTTGCGGAATGACCAAGTTAGATACAATTGAACAGCAAAATGGGGAGTCGTGCAATTTTCTAGCTGACAAAACCGAGAGTGCTTACAACGCCCATATTTCGGTCTATAGTAGCTATCCGCTTGTTCGCTCCATGCTTGAGTAGTTTGCTAGTGACGAGCTTCTCCAATGCGAGTACGACACCGTCTTTGCACCTTATACCGATTGCTGTACCGCCGTTTTCCACCGCCTTGACTGCGTATTCGACCTGCGGGATGCTGAGCGCGATGATATTATGAAGGAGGAGAAAGAATGGTAAGTCAGTACCTGAAAGTTTCTGCCATCGGGAGAGAAGACGGAGTTCGAAAGATCGTAGCCCGTGCCTATTGATGTCTGTTGCGGCGGTCAGAAGGACAGCTTGGAAAACAACGTGGGAGTTGAAGGTTCACCATGATGGAAAGTGGTAAGGAGAGCGAGAGTCGGAGATTAGGGGAAAGCGGGCGACTTGGAATAGGGAAGACGCAAAGAGAAAGAGTTAGAGGCTAGAGTGGTATGAGGATATAGGGCAGGTCAGAGCTTGATGGGAGTTCAAGGCTGCATAGCGACTGCGCGTTAAGCTTGCTATCTTGTTCCGGTTAGCGCTGATGGAAGGTAATCAATCTAATCGTAAAGATCTCTTGGCAAGAATATCTCCCCAGAACAGGTACAGTACATATGGTATACCAATAGTATATCCTGTAACCTATAGTATATCGAGGTAGCATTGCATAACCTGGAATTTAGTATGCCCTTTGAATATATTCATTCACCAGCTTCGCCGCGCTCTACGTTTCATGGCATGCGTACTTTAGTGGGAGTCTCTAGCAGTTCCCGCAGTCTCCAGCAGTCTTTCCACTCCACTGGTGTATCCTGTCGCATCAGCAGTGGCGCCTTCGTGAAGATGTTGCGTTATCCGCGTCATGCTTCCTCGGACGACTCAATATATATGCAGCTGCTTGCAAGGATGAGTTTTGCTTTGCCGCTCTTTCTTATCAGAGTACCATGTTGCTCCCTGACTGTCTCTTGTTACCGAACTTCCCCGGGATCTCCCCGGTCTGCTGCCCGAACAGAGAGAAGAAATTTTCTGACAACGCTTCTGCCGCTGCTTGTTGATGAGTTGTCCTGTTAAGGGAACAAAAAGGCGAGCCTAGGGCGGCGCCTATTGGCTCTCTTTGAGAGTATCGGTTGCTAGCGGGACGTATATGTTTCATGGCTTTCCTTACTGGCCCGCCACGCCTAGTGCATGGCCCGCTCTACCTGCTCTTCCTCCAACGAGATCCTTTCAGAAACGCATGACCATATCGGTAGGCGACGCCTCCGCCACATAAATGAATCACGCTGCCAGCACCACAACTCCCCCAACAGCCATAGACTGCTATTTTCACCCCTCCGCGTAACGCCTTGTAACGCCTTGTAACTCGCTCCTCTTATATCGTTAGACTTGGTGGACTAGGGCGATATTCACCCGGCCCTCACACAAAGGGACTTCCCAAAGACGCAACCCACGCGTCGAAGCGCTGCAAGAAATACATCGGAGAGGCTCCGGACAACGGCTGCAATTTACTGCTGGTCCGAATCATCTCCATTATTGCTCATACAAGACTTACACTTCCCACTAATATCAGGTCTTTGAAGTCATCTTTGGAATAGTCCCCGAAAGCATATTCATTGCACCCCGAGTTCATGCAGCCGCTACTCATTCATTACTGCTGTGCTTGCACATATAACACCCCTGTCCCTTTCTCTGCTTCTGTCTTTTCTCAGAATCAAACCTGCAACCACGTAAGCCCGAGTTTCTTTGCTCTCTACACTCACTGACCTCTACATCATAGTGCGGGACCGTCTCTGTCGGTATCAACGCCCGAGGGAAGGAGGAAGAAAAAGCAGACATGCAGCAGGAGGAACTCTCAAGGCTTTTCTCCAACAGTCTCACCCTTTCCCATTCCCCGCCTCCTCCCCCACCTGAGTCGAAAGTAGAACAACCCCAGCAACAAAAACAAGAACAGACTATATCCAAACAGCCCCAATCTCAACCTATCACTTATATCTCTCAACATTACACTCACTCTAGTCACGTTGTTCCGAAGACGCAGTCTGCCCCCGTATCTACCCATATTGGCACGTCAGAACTCGAAGCCATCTTCTTACGAAACAGCATCGACCCCACTCTCCTCTTCCCGTCCCAGATCACTCTTTTCCAGAACGCAGACAATGACCAGCGGTTGCGACTTCTAGAACTATGGCGGATATCGCCTCCAAGCTACGGTGGCCACGCTTTTGCTCGGGAGCTATATGACTGGCCACCCACAAGCTTGCAGCAGGAAGAGACAATGGCGAAGCTGCGCTATGAGCGGATGATGGAGGAGAAGGAAAGACAGGAGACCAATAACATTGTTGCTGCGGAAATTCACAATCATAATCAGGTCATGGACGAGTCAATGGATCACGAATCCGCTGCTGTCCGAGCCGTTCCGGCATTCCTCTCTCCTTCCCCAGAAGAAAATCGCCAAAATGCCGAACCTTACATCCTTTCTGGCTATGAGGCTCTCGCAAAGCGGGAATACGACCAGCAAACAGGATTACAAGAGCAGCGACTGCAAGAGTCCACTAGATATAACCAGGCGGTTGACCCAATATATAAAGCAACAGCAGGCATGTGGGAGAAGAGTGGGTTGCAAGATATGGAGAACCAGTATGGCGCATTTGCGCAGATGAGGGAGTATGGCGTTTCGCCTCCGCAGCATTCCTTTGTGGGCTATGGAGACGATGATATGGTTATGTAAGGAGACGGTAGATACGCTGATTTGCTCAAAGATATATTTCTTTTGCTTTGGTGGACAAATGAGCGGAGGATTCCTTTTGATGCTTAGATAGGGTTGGCCATGTTTGAGGCAATGCTGAAATGAGAGTACGAGGGTTGGGTGTTGATACCTGTTGACTGTTGGGAATCACGGGGCAGCCTCTTGTGCTACGTCTACTTACTATGGCATGTATAAATGTTTCAGGGTGGCTTAGAATGTTTTTACTGCATAGTCTGCGGTTTGATGGGACGAAATGGAATTTTGATGGACTCCATACTTGGGGGAATAATTTTGGGAATAATTTTGGGGTGAGAAGCAAGCATCCTATTTGCACGGCTTATTATGTCGTGCTTGATAGAAGATGTCTAGTGGTTTAATACAAGCGCCGCATCCTGCTCTGCTAAAATAGTTCAAGAGCTTCTATGCATTTAGCCTTTGTCCCTGCCTCCATACTTAAGACTCTCCTATACTCCAAATAGTAGTTTCCCATCAGTACAATCAATACAGTCATTGCACCAACCTCTCAGTCCTGCCTGCCCTTCAGCAGCCTCTTCGTCACTTTGTCCTTCTCAATTATGTATACGTGCGCTCCCCAACCGGAGAGTGCGTCTCTGTCGACCGCGTTAAGTAGCGCCTGTGAAATGGTCTCGAATAGATCTTCAGGGCCCTACATGTTCCAAAGGATTAGCATAGGATCCTATGATTCTGATAATATGCTACCACTTTCCGTGGTTATCATGCTGCAGCGCATTTTTTCAAGCGTCTCACGTCCCTGACAGCTCAAAATGCTACAAGAAGGAAAGGGGATTTAGATATAACAAACCAACATACCAAATCCGGTTCCCACAAACCCTCACAAGTACCAAATAGCTGATCACTTGCGGTCCCACTGACAATGAAGTCCTTTGCGAAGTCAATGCACCCAATGCTGTCAAATCCGCAAATAAACGGTTTTCCCGTCGTGTGGTTGATCCCCGCAATCACCGGGCTAACAAAGTATGGGCCGAACCGCCTTTCGTACAGCGTGCTTGATACTAGATTCGCCATGGTCTGAGGGCTGATGTTGCGCTCTTCCCGCAGCCGATACATATTCACCTTGTATCGGAACAGGTCGGACACGGTCGATACGTCGGTCGCGAGACCAGTAAGGCCTAGGTAGACGTCGCCGTAGGGGAAAATCTTTGGGAAGTTGTTTGAGACCGTAAGAGCTTGCATACCCAGACGTAGGTCACAGGCGATGGCGACGCAGTCTTTCCCCACCATGGCCACGCAGGCACCACCATCTTTAAGGTATTAGAAAAAAAAAAAAGGCGGAATTTGAGGAGTAGGGGCGTACTTATGCTGAAGGGTGAGGACTGTGATTTGATTAGCTCTAGCTGAAGTAGAGAGTTGGATAGCTTACCATGGCTGCAGCGAAGATTTCAGTGAAAATATAGGTGCAGCTTCGGGTGAGAAGGGGAGGTATGGAGATACTAGTGGAGGGGAGTCCGGAGGGAAGAGGAGAGCTTGAGGGGCGTTAGATGGTGTTGTTGTTAGTTGTAGGTAACAGCTCCTACGCGGCTCCCAAGCTCCCGTTTCTAAACTCTCACGTGACCAAATGCGGCGTTCGGCAGTTTTCGACTTCTTCCTGCACTACCTCCTTCCATTGCCCACAATGGATCCTCGGCAGCAGCACATACAACTTGCGAGTAGTCTTCCCAAACGGCTCCTCGACTTCTTTAGAAAATACCCGCCGCCAGCCCTCTTCCAAGGCACCCCCGCAACTACTTCTACAGCCACAGGAAACACTACAGTAACATCGACTACGCCGCCTACAGACCCCAATGCCTCTGCCCCAGACTCTCAAACATTATCATCATCAGAAATTTCCTACCGAAATCCCTTTCAACCACATAAACACCACGTAACAGGCCGTTGGCACTCGCCCGTCTTTGGCCTGCGACGGCAAGCTGACCTTGTCAAGCTCGCACAGCAGCATGGCGTTGTATCCTTATTACCTTATACGATAAAGTTACCAGGCGAGAGGGCGAAGAGGAGAGAGGAGCTTGGATTGAGGGTCAAGGGTACGGGTATTGGGCAGAGGGTGAAGGGAAAGCTGTGGGAGAGAACGCTGAAGGGGCGGTTGGAAGAAAGGAGGAAGGCTATGCTAGCTATGCCTGCTATGATTCAGGAATGGAAGCAGGTATGTGCGGTTTTTTTGTGTGGGAGGGTTGCACTAATAATAAGCCTACAGAAAGGACATGGCAGAGGGTGGAAGAAGTGGCCGAAATAGGGTTGTGGAGGCTTCTGTACCGATACTGGCCTGGTGTGTGCAGATTTGGATCTGCGCTGGCAGGGATGGTGCTATATTATATAGTTACGGCTGTGGGGGCGAGCATTGGATCTGGAGTTGGGGACAGCGATGTGAAACTGTACAGGATTATGTATTATTTGGAAGGCAAATTAAGCAAAGATCGTATCAGCATCCACCAATAGTCATGACATCAAAGCTTGCTGTTGCAGGAAACTCGTTGTCTGACTCGCTCATGACATTTTCCAAAATATTATCGGATGGCCTCGCTTGGCAGATCGCGACTTCAACAACCTCCAGACTTCTGTCCGCCCTCAAGTCCATAACACCACCTCAGACAAAATGGCAACGAACGACACAATACCACCCCCACCGCCTCCTGATCCTGTTGAAAGACCAGCTTCACCACCACCCCCGCCGCCTGAAGCTTTTGTTCCTCCTCCACCTCCCGAAGACGTTCCACCACCCCCGCCACCTGCTGTTGAAGCTCTGAAACCCCCCTCGCCTGTAGCTCCCAGACAAAAGAAGGGATGGGGTACGATGAAGCCAAAGACGGAGCCTCTCAGTATCGAGGAGATTCTGAAAAAGAAGAGGGAGGCTGATGCAGCTGCCGCCAAGGTGTGTAATCCCTTCACCTTCATCTTCCGCATGACTCTTTGTTCACACATCAATCTAGTGCACACCGAACATAGCTAACTTTTTAATTACCGTCTAGCCCAAGTTTCTTTCCAAGGCGCAACGCGAGAAGATCGCCCTCGAGAAGCGCGCGAAGGAGGTCGAGGAAGCAAAACGGAAGGCCGAGGCTGACCGTGCTGCTTCTTTGAATGGTTCATCAAAGCAAAATAGGAATTCTATCAACGGCTCATCGCGACATGGGCCAAACGGTACCACCGCTAGTTCGAAGTCTACCATTCCAACAGCCCCACGAGCGTTGCGACACGGCGAGATTCCTACAGGACCAGCGGCAATGCGGACTGCACAACCAAACAGGGGCCATGATATGGCACCACCACCTCCCCCAAAGTCAGCCGATCAGAAGGCAGGCAAGAGACCGTCGCCGGAAGATGCAGAAGCTGCATTAATCCGGCAGCGGTATATGGGGGCAGACCAAAATCAATCCACATTTTCAGCAAAGAAGAAACGAAGAAGAACTACGGAAAAGAAGTTTAATTTTGAATGGAACGCCGAAGAGGATACTAGCCCCGACTACAACCCCTTGTACCAAGCGCGGGCCGAGGCGAATTTCTTCGGTCGAGGCAGACTCGGCGGATTTGCCGATGATGTTACTGACAGCGGAGCCCTGAAGTATGCCCAAGCATTAAAAGAGCGGGACCATGAAGCTGGATTCGCACGCGCGCAGGAGATGCTCGATATGGAGCGCAGAAGAAGGGAAGAAGGTGGTCGGAATACTCTTGAGAAGCACTGGAGCGAGAAAAGGTTGGAGCATATGCGGGAAAGAGACTGGCGTATCTTCAAGGAAGACTTCAACATTAGCACGAAGGGCGGCTCAATACCCAATCCTATGCGATCATGGAGCGAATCGGGTCTACCGAAGAAACTACTCGATATTGTGGATGCTGTAGGCTATACGGAACCGTCTGCTGTGCAGCGAGCTTGTATACCTATCGCCCTTCAATCACGCGATCTTATTGGTGTTGCCGTTACCGGTTCCGGCAAAACAGCAGCCTTCCTTCTTCCACTTCTCGTCTACATTTCAGAACTGCCTTCTTTGAATGAGTCGACCAAGAACGACGGTCCTTATGCAATCATTCTAGCACCAACTCGTGAACTAGCGCAGCAGATCGAGATTGAAGCTAAGAAATTTGCAACTCCTCTTGGCTTCACATGCGTTAGTATCGTTGGTGGTCACTCGATCGAAGAACAAGCCTATAACATGCGTGATGGCGCGGAAATTATCATCGCCACTCCTGGTCGTCTTGTCGACTGCATCGAGCGGCGCGTGCTTGTTCTCGGACAATGTTGCTACATCATCATGGACGAAGCCGATCGCATGATCGATCTAGGTTTTGAAGAACCCGTGAACAAAATCCTGGACGCTCTACCTGTGCAAAATGAGAAACCAGATACTGACGATGCCGAAAACGCGGTGGCAATGTCTCAGCATCTTGGGGGTAAAGACCGCTACCGCCAAACAATGATGTACACGGCAACCATGCCTACAGCAGTCGAGCGTATCGCCCGCAAATACCTCCGCCGGCCTGCCATCGTGACTATCGGTAATGTGGGCGAAGCTGTCGAGACAGTTGAGCAGCGTGTTGAGTTTGTGGCTGGTGAAGATAAGCGGAAGAAGCGTCTGCAGGAGATACTCCAATCAGGCGAATTCCAGCCCCCAATCATCGTTTTCGTCAACATCAAACGCAACTGCGATGCTGTGGCAAGGGACATCAAGCACATGGGTTATACCTCTGTTACTTTGCATGGCTCTAAGACGCAAGAGCAGCGTGAGGCTGCATTGGCCAGCCTACGAAACGGAACTACGGATGTCTTGGTCGCAACCGATCTGGCGGGCAGAGGTATTGATGTACCGGATGTGAGCTTGGTGGTCAACTTCAACATGGCAACGAACATTGAGAGTTATACGCATCGTGTGGGACGAACGGGCAGAGCAGGAAAGAGTGGTGTGGCTATTACATTCCTCGGAAACGAGGATGCGGATGTGATGTATGTTCTCCTTTTCTTTTCCTTTCTATTTATGCGACCTCCGCTCCTGCTTTTCCATCTCTCTTCTTGAGCTTCTCTATGGCTCCCTTAACCACTTCAATCCCCGAGTTCACTCCTTCCCTCTTCGACACAGTTATTGTGCAAGATCAATACTGACCATGTATGTGTTTAGGTACGACCTTAAACAAATGCTCATGAAATCCCAAATCTCCCGCGTTCCGGAAGAATTACGCAAGCATGAAGCCGCACAGCAGAAACGCGGTGGGCAGAAGAAAGTCGAGGATAGTGGCGGTTTCGGTGGAAAGGGTGGGGGCTGGTAATACGGTCGCCACCGTAGTGTAGACACCATACTTTCTAATGAGTGTAAGATTAGAATGGAGGTTTTTGAATTTTCTACGAGGCCTCAGGGAATACTTCTTACCGTGACTTCTTTTATCGCATGGTCGAGACTGCCACAAAATAAGTTTTCTCAGAGAAACCAGTAGAAAGACAATTCGTTTCTTCGGAAATTTGAAAGTCATGCCACGGAGAAAAAGGCAAAAAGCCCCCGAGACAAGCTATTTAGATGTTGCTTGCTGCTGGAGCTCAATCGGAGTGACTCATCACACCTCTTTGGGCTTCAATTCTGAGTTCTGGCTCTTGTGCTTCATGCTTGACATTTCATTCAATGTTATGTTTGGCCATTTCCCTAGTCCATTCCATCAAGCTGAAGCTCGAGTTTGCGGTACTTGGCAAATTAGTCCAATTGGTGACGACAAATCCCGGGTCATCCCATGAGGGTCCTCGAAGGAGGCCAAACTCCGCTTGCAAGCAGCAAACACCGAAGGACATGGCATTGCTAGCAACATCTATTTTTCTATGGAGCGGATATAAAATTATTCCGAATATGTGGTCTGAGCTTGCTGAGGTAAGTAATAGACGGAGGTTTCGCCTATCGGGCCGACATTTTAGCGCGGTCCGACCGACCTGTACGCACTTGTAAGTGCACCCCTGGCGGTAAGGGGCGGCAGTCCCCTCGCGCACCTTCCTCGCGCACCTTGTTGTTCTTGCTCCTACCGATACCTTCCCACTGCCTATTCAGCAAACAAACATGTCTTCCTTTCTCCGGCCTTGGGCTTTCTACTTCTCTCAACCTCGACCACTCAAGGACGATCCCACTGGCAGCCCTTCACACACTAATTCAGATCACAACCACTTCCTTTCTCTTGTGGACCAGGGCCCCATTGACGTCGCTCCCACCGATATGCCGGACCTCTACGATATACTGTTGTCCGATATTGATGAGAAGGTCCTGCATGACGAGATCTCAACCGCACTCGGGTCGGCCTACCTGTCAGAAACGCCACACCTGACAAGCCCTCACCTCACCGTGGACGGTATTATATTTGGCAAACATTGCCGCGTGCTTTTTCCGCTGGTCGTCAGGCTCCCTGGCAAATCGCGCTCGTATGTCATACATTTCTTGTATGACAGCGGAAGTCCCTTCACGTTCCTCTCACAAGAAGTATGTGGAGTCCCTACTAGGCACTTCACTTATAATCACTAATAACGCTTTCTAGGCATGCGATAAGCTGTTTGGAACCAACCCGGTTCCACCCAGCTTTCCCATTCGGATTAACAGCAATCGATTCCGGGTGAACCCGCCAAACGCCAGCTCGCATTTCGAGCACGTGAATCTGCTGGGCGCCGATTTTTGTGACTTCTTCCAAATAGATGTTAACGTTAGCTACGGAAAAAGAACTGCCACGATGCACTTTCCCTCCGAATCGGAGTGATTTCTTCCCCCTCTTCAATTTCCAATAAATTGCTGGCATTAATATCCTCAACGTCTTCGATACAAGCATCAGGTTCTTGCATTCAGCTAGGGAACATGCTCTACATAGCCTTCGATACAGTATGTCTACTCACCTTTGTGATTGAACGATTGCTAATATGGCCTAGGGCGAATACATTTTCTCGCCCATTCGCGGTCAAAAGCTACTTTATACTCCCCTTACCTACCACAAGCCTTATAAAGCTACAATTTTCGTTGCGAGATGGCCGAAGCAGACTTTGGTCTTCTCTCCTACATGTCCACGCAGAATTCTGGGAGCTTCCATAGTGAATTGGTGCTGGATATGAGAATCTATTGCAATCTGGTGTCGGCACGAGCATTCAAGGCAGGGACAAAGAGTCTAGTCTCAAAAGAGCTAGTCTCACCAGAATACTTCAAGCCTTTAGAATCATTGAAATCTAGCCTTATCATAACACTGTGTAATGCAAGAATTTATTAAAACGTTGAAAGGCTTCACAAAAGCAGAAGAGGGTTTTTCGAGTATCGTCCCGATCTATTCCCAACCTCTTCGGCTGCGAAGTCTACGTAACCCTCGTCTAAAGCTGTTAGAACTCGTATGAGGATGAGAATTTAGGCTATTTATGAGGGAGAACTCCCCCTGTAGAACCCCTGAACTAGACCCTATTTGGCTTTCGACAAAAGCTTCGCCTCGTGAAACACCAACGAAGCGGTCATGGTTTAGCGAACCAGAATTCTGGAGTGGAGACAAGCAGAGAGCTATGTCTGCAACTAACAATAAGAGCAGCATTTAGAGAGCATCCAATGATCTTTAGTGCTTTGATTGGTGAATGCACCCAGGCCCACTTTCGTGAAAGACTATGGATATCTACGTGAAAAGCAGAACTCAGGGGATATGTGAAATACCCCGACACATTGTCCCTCCCACTCCAAGAGGCCCTGTATAGGTCTCTTAAAGTTTAATAAGGTTATAAGCTGTTAGTCTTTACGTGTCGCGGCGTGCACGCGGTTGGGATGCAAGGTTTTAATATTTTGAAGTTTTAACCTACAAAATGTTGTTACTCTTAAGCGGGGTAATAATGGCTGGATGAGGGCAGGTCTATCTAAATAATCTATGTGTCTGCGCAATTCGCGGCAGAGTTATGCTATCGCACCGGTAGACAGTGGTTTAGGTGCGCCAGTGCATAGTCCAGAGAGGAACACCTTGCTAGTTAATGCCTTGAGTGAGGGATATGCCCAACATGTCAAGATTGCTGTCCCTATTGATGAAGAATTTTGCCTTTATTCGTACTCCGGGGGTCAGCTTGAACTGGTCAATAACCATGGCTTCCAGTGCGCCCTCGTTTTGGGAGTGGTGTTAATAGTGGGCATGGAAGCGGCACATGAGGGAAGCTGGGAGAGCTTGCGTTCTGCATATGACGAAAAGCAATTAGCAGTCGCAATGCTTGCTAGACGGAGGTGAAATTGACGCACCCGTCATTTGTGCGCGTCCCTGGTTCGATTGAGGGTCCGATCGTGAGCTTTGTCGATCAATGGAGCTAGCAATGCAAGTCAAAACAAAACTTGGAGCTGCTCGGGAAAAATGGGATCGACCTAGCCGGAGTTAGAAGTGATCCAAGCCAAGGTAGCTGGCAGACTGATCCACATGCAATACGATCGATGATTAATGCGGACTCTTTGCCCGCTCCGGAGCGCTCTCTTTGGGGATTCCATGGCCGCTGGCTTGAAGGAGAGGCAGGTGAGGGAGCTGCGGGTAAGAGAGGGTTCGTGGGAGTGGCTGGGCTCCGATATGGGACGATGATCTTCTTCCTTGAGTAGGGTTATGCGAGGGCTGTGATTTTACCGGGTCCTGCAAATGAGGTTGAAGCGACACTTCATAGGTTCTCGCAACAGAAGTCATAAATGGGCATCCAGAACTGTAGCGCCGGCCGCTGCCGCTGCCGAAGTCAGCCAGCCACCAAAGCCAGCCAGCCACCAAAGCCAGCCAGCCACCAAAGCCAGCCAGCCACCGAAGCCAGATGGCGACTGGTCTGATTGAGCCAGACCACCGCAGCACCAAGAACATCCCTCCAACCCTCTGACTTTCACTCCAATGCCAAATGCAAAGCATCGTGGGACTGAAGTCGATCTGAGTGGACCATTGGAGTGGACTGAAGCGGGCTGAGGCAAACACAGGGGATGCCATCGAAGAGATGTTGAGGCGGGTTGGTCGATCCCATCGGACGTGCCTGACTTTGCTGAGTCGCGGGCTGATCGCTCAGATCTTTGAGTGCCCAAGGTTGAGTCGAGCGGGGTTTTCGCAGTGCAGTCGGGTTGGCCGAAACTTCTCAGATGTGAGAGAGCACCGCTCGCAAGCCTCGCACCGACATATAAATTGATAAAGTGATGCGCCAACGACAGTTCGACCTGCTGCTCACCTGAACGAGCGAAAGCCAAGCATGGGTGGCGAGAGAGCGTGGGGGGGATTTTCGGCAAGGAGCTACAGCCAGCCAGCGAGCAAGCCAGCCAGGCACGAGGCCCGAACAATGGCCTCAGGGTGAGGGAGAGAGAGAGAGCCCCATCACGGAGAAATTGGAGGCACTGTGGAGGCAGGCGGCGCTCCCTTCCCTAGAGGCTGCTTGAAGGGACAGCAGTCGGTCAATTTTCAACTCGCATCGCAGCTTGTCCTGCTCGATTCTGCAGATCAGGGATCGATCGGAAAGGGTTGGCACACCTGCCCCGTGCGCCACACTAATTGCTCCCGGAACGGCCCGCCCTAACTCCCAAAGCGTACGATTAGCACGCCCACTTTCCTTTTGGAGACACAACCCCGCATGTGTGCGATGATCTGTCGCAAGCATGTCAACCGTGCCAACTCATGCCAACCCATGCATGTCTAAAAGCCTGGGGGTTGTTTAGTGTTGTTCCTAGCTTCCCATGGGCCTGTGCCCTTGTGTCACTCTGCATCTGAAGCTCCAAAGCTCCAAGCCGTGAATCGTCTCTAGCATGCACCATCTCAGCTTCCACCCTGGCGGGACGTCATGCTTTCTATTGCTTCTGTGCAGCCCACGTCACTTTCTCCACACCTGATTGGTCCCTTTGCTCCAGCTCTCCCTGCTGCTCAGCTTAGTTCTGAACGCCCTCCCGGATTGTTACTGGCTTCGGTCTCGTTGATTTCTTTTGGCTCCATCTCTGAGTTATACCTGGATCGGCTAATAAGCCCGCGTCACTACCTAGTACTTATCTTACGCCATCTGCCTCCTCCCGGGTATATTTGGCTCTCACCCTGCAGCATATTTATGGGTAAAGCAAAGAGCTCTTCTCCCTGCTGTCCATGCTGTTCCTGCTTCCCACACATACTGCACATGCTTGGACTCAGATATAATCCTTTTGGTTTGTTCCTCCTGAGGGTACATATGACCTCTACTAATCAAGAGCACAGGAAAACGCAGAACGGCCTCTTCCAACTCTTCAATTCCTAAAACCACACAAAACCTCCCTCCTGAATTAGAGGTCGCAGCGACAATGACCACAGATGTCGCCAGAAGTGTCACAACTCTAACCATGAAAAGTCACACCGCCAACGGAACGAACAGCTTCAGTAGCCCTCCAGCCTCCCCTCGTGCTTTTTTCCCTTCCAAAATCAGGCACAATGGCATCTCCAACCAGAACGGTCTCCAAGGGGTAAATGGTAACTCTAGAGTCAGCTCTATGAATCACACTATTCGTCACAGCCAGTACAGTGGCAACTACAAGATGAGCTTGGTTCAAGAAACAGCCTCGACACTGAAGAGAAAAAGCATGTCAGAGCTAGGTGCTGGTGTATCCCAGAGTGCGACCAATGTCTCCTTCATCAATCTCATTGAGGCCATCAGATCAGAGCGCTTGGCAACTCTCCCGCACAAGGGGAGTACATGGGATAAGGTGTTGATTCGAGCTCAGTATTTTGCCGAGCAATTGCATGCTTTTGAAATCGCCATTCAAGGCTTTGCACTTGACAGCAATGCTGCTTCTCAGATAGGCTATGGGCACGCCCGGCTCTTGCTTGAGGTGAGTAAACCTTCGTCTTCTCAAAGTCACTGCTCTAAAAATGTCGTACAGCTCGGACATGAAAACTCCCCAGCCCTGGATAAGGCGTTTGGGTTCTTCTATAAGTGCTCATTGACAGTGTCTTCGTTGCTGGACCGATCTGAACTGCTCGGCGTTACGTCCGATACACGTGAACAACTCTGCATGATGTATACGGATCTCTTGAGCTTGGTGACTGATGTCGCCATACGCTTCTACAAGACTGTCAACGGTAGGTGTTTAGTGAGATTCGCATCTGGCTGTACTAACTACGGTGCAGGCATGATGTCTTCTTCAGTCAGCTTGGACATGTATGAAGTCTTCGGTGACACCATCGAGACTTTTCGCTCTAGGCAAGTCAAACTGACCGAGGCTATATGGAGTTACCAGATCGAAGATGAGGGTCTTAATGTAAATGAGGGTATGAGGTCATCCATAGTCGATTAGCGCGCCATTACTGACCATCCCAACAGCTCTTGATGTGAAGATATTGAGCCGATGGCTGGCTCCTCAAGACCACGTCCTTGCCTCGTTGAGTCGCGATCACACTACTTTTGCCGATCATCAAGCGGAATTCACTTGTCTCTGGTTTCAAAAACACCTCTCAAGATTCATTCAAAGCAACAACAGCTATTTAGCCGTGACCGGCCAGCCCGGGTGTGGCAAAACAGTGTTGGCTGCGTCGATTGTTGAACGACTTCAGCGCCCACTTGGCCGCAGATCCTTCTCTACTCTATTCTGCTTAATCAGTAAGTCAATAACTATCCTACTGGAATTAGAAGGCCTAGAGATATTCCACCTTGCTGTCAATACAAATCTTTTAGCCAGACGATAAATACTGAGTATTTGATACTAATATATGCTAATTAACTTTGCCAGATTCAAGTATTCCATCCCAAGCTACCGTAGTGAATGTTGTCAAGTCTCTCTTATATCAGCTGCTCAACCAACGAGTGGGCAGCATGCGCACATATCACGCTTTGGTTCATGCCTATGAGCAGTCTCGATGTTCTGCCGATGCCAAGATATACGAAGATCACCTTTGGCAGGCATTAGCTGATGCTCTCAAGTATCCGCTGGAGAATGCAAATGAGTTGGTCATCATCGTTGATGGCATTGATGAAATTGCCGGTGGAAAAACGACGTCTCAGACTTTGTTGGAGAAGCTGGTAGACGTCGTTAGCCAAGGGAAACATGTTAAATTGATTGCTTTATCGCAATCACTCTCTACCTCATCTCGCGGTAGTGGTTCTCAATTAGCTGTTACACGCGAGGACACTCACGACGACATTCATGCGGTCGCCTTTAGGTCTCTGAAGCACTGCCATCATTTACACGGAAAGCCAGGCCCAGAGCAGGAGAGCATATTCGGTCGTATCATCCAAGCAGCGGATGGGTCTTTCCTTTGGGCGGTTCTCGCATGCGAACTTTTGATGCTCGAGAAGTCACAAGAAAGTTTTATGAAGGCCGTGGAGAGCTTTGAAACTTCTCGGCTTTCCATTCAAGACATCACGCTGAAATTGCTCTCCGCCTTAGAGCCAAATAACAACGCAAAGACTATCCTGTCTTGGCTTGTGGCCGCCGAACGCCCATTTACCCTGTCAGAAATTAGCAGTTTATTCTCGGTGGATTACCACCGCGGAACCGTCTTGGACAAAGGCGTGGATATTCAAAGTGCTATTCATTCTTTGAAACCTATCCTGTCAATCCACGAGGATATCGTTCGCCTCCGACACAACGCTGTACAAAGCTCCCTACATACGCTCATTGATCAGGGCAAGATACCGATGCCAATCAAAGATAGACAGATGGATCTCGTTCTGAGGACGCTTACTTACGCGAAGCTAGCACTACGAGAGAAACGAGAACCGACTTTCGAGATTTCCGATCAGGCCTTCGCTGACAGACTGTTCCACCGACACCAGTTTCTGGAGTATGTCGTTCGATATTGGGTCTTCCATTTGAACCAGTCCTCAATAGCGCCAAAGCAGTCTGGGGACTTCCATCTTACTGCTGAGGTGCAAAAGGTTTTCCCAGACACAACGACTTTGACTATTCTTGAAAAACTCTGCTGGGAGGCTCAAATTCCTACTCCGCAAGCGCTTGACTTGCATATAATGGTAGGACGGCTTCGACGCCAGGTACTAACAGAAAATCACCCTGTTGTGCTCCAGTCATACCTAACCTGCGCCACCTATTACGACCTTCTTTCAAAACCCACGGAATCCGGCAAGTATTATTATTTGTGCACGGCTATAAGCCGTAAGGTGCTCAGCAACTTTCATCCTTTGACAGTGGAATGCGCGAATCGTTTCCTTCGCACTACGGAGACGATGATATCAACATCCCGAACGGAAACTATGACACATAGAGAGCAGATCCTCTTTATTCTTATTGAGGCATATGAGCACCAGCACGGAGCTACCTCGGAAATTGTCATCCAGACAAAGAAGACTCTCGCTGAACTATACATGCACATCCATGAAGAGCAGCGTGCGACTGAACTCTATCGTACCATACATGAAGCCACTATCAAGCACTATGGTAAGCATTCGGATGAAGCTCGTGGAGTTTCGGAGCATCTCAGCATTGTGCTCGGTAAGGGCAAGGGTGACCAAGCTCTTGAGATGTACAAGGACTCTCTCTTCACGGACACCGATGATGAAGAATCTGTCGAGTCTATCGACAGTCATCAAATCACAGTTATTCTGCAGAGGGCTCAGGCGTACATTTCACGCGGGGAATTTTCCTTGGCGGAGCAGACCTATGTCGAGCTTTGGCAACAAATCTCCGAGCGATGTCGCAACACACTTTCAACAGAATGGCATGAGAGAAAAATTGACGTTGTGCTTGCATACTCGCAATTCCTGGAGTCTCAGAAACGTGAGAGTGAGACATCCGCCATTCTTACTTGTTTGTGGCAAGAATACGAACACCACGAACTATCCTTCTCCGAGAGCATCATTTCACGGCTCACTGAAGTCGCGAAGACGATGAAAACCGTTGGCAGTTACACTGCCGCTCTCTCAATTTTCAAACATGCCAGCTCATACTACAAGAATGTGCGGAAAGAGGAATCGCACAGTTTCACTGAAATACAGCGAGAGGTTGGTCAACCTTTGTCCTCCAGATGATCACCTATTAGTGATCGTATCTCTGAGGCTCGATCGCTAATATATTATGATTAGATCTCAATAACTTCAACTGAAGTTGTTAAGCATACCCTGACAACAACCACTACGACAGAGAGCACTAGCACTGTCTCTGAGTCTGTTTTCCAAGAAGTATTCCAGTCCATGATTACAGATAAATCTAAAGCGATCGAATCCACGACTATGACGCTTGCTAAGAGGCTTTCCACTAAGTATATGGAACAGAAAAAATGGTCTGAAGCTACTTCAATTATTAGGTCAACCCTACAAAGAACATGGAGCTCGTTCTTATCTGCATCTGTTCACGACGTCACCTTGACTTCAACATTTCTGCAAGAATCTATTGAGCTTGTTGAGCGTCTAGCTGAATGCTATCTTGAGCAAAGGCAAATTGAAAAGGTTGAAGATGTTTACCTTCGACTATTCCGTGCTGTCTTGGTCTCAAAACAACCGGATAACACCTTGCTCGACAAAGTCAAGTGGCTTCTGATAAACTTTTATGATAAGCACGGATATCCCGATAGAGCCATCAGCATTTTCCAAGATGTCCTAGTGGTGTACCGAAAGACCTACGGCCCTAGTCACGAAACCACCATACAGACGCTGTACGCCTTGGGCTCCCGTTGCCGGGATCACGCAAGAAGTCACCCGTACTGGATTGAATACTACCAGCAGATTGTGACCAACCTGAATAAAGATTCAGATGTATGCCATGTTAATGCCATGGAGGCCATCACGATTGTCGCCAACTCTTACTGGGAAGAACGGCGATACGCTGAGGCTGTTCAAGTTTTTGCTGTGCTCTGGAACACCTTTGTCCGCAAGACAAGCGAATACAAACAGTTCAGTGACACGAAATTGGTTCAGGTACTCTACGAGCGGTACTTCCAGTGCCTTGAAGAAACACGGGCTGACTGGGAACTGCTGTACCGAGTCACGACCGAGTATCGCGAGACATGCAGCAAGAAATTTGGGGCTACCTCGTCACTCACTGTTGAAGCAAAGTTAGCCCTAGCTCGTGTCTCTCAGAAAAGTGAAAAGCACAGCTCGCAAGCGATATCCTTGTATGAGGAAGTCTTCAAATCGTCTTCGTCGACCTCGGTGAGCAAAACCGAAATTGAGCAGACGCTGTCAACGCTGTATATCCGCCAAATTACGTCGCAGTCATCTACGAGCACCAAAACAGAGACAATCGAGAGAGCTACAAGCATATATCTCGAGCAGTTTTCTGAGATAAGGAGTAAGTACGGATACTCGCATCAGATGACGTTGAGCCATTTGCGGGAACTGTCGGTGCTCTACACCAAACAACAAAAGACGGAGCTTGCTGTTAAGGAACTGGTCAATGCCGTGGTTCAGATAAACACCCATGAGACTTCGTCTCAAAAGATGTTGGAGTCTGGAAAATTCATCGCGGAGACCTTCTATGCTTGCAACCAGGTGCAACGTTGCAGAGAGCTCGTGCTTGAACTACATCGCCAGATTATTGCCAAAGATACTCGTCATGCATCAAAGTGGTCCTTCGATCTCAAGAACTGTGGACGGGCCTCATTGGTCTTCTTGGCCGCTCTGGAGTATCATACTCGGACTGACATATCAGTCACATTCTCTGAGATTATGGCCGATATCATCGCAGAGGCCGTCTATTATGAGAAATTCAGGCGCGCCATGAAAGCCAACGAGGACCTAGACAAGATTGTGTTAGCTGCTGCCCCCCTTCGTTGGTTTTTGGTGAGGAGGAATCTGAACGACTTTGTTGTTACTCTCGAAGATGAGATTGTTCAACTGTTTATTCAGCGGGACATTACTAAACTCAAACTGTTGAGTAAGGCATCACCTCGTATCTTCATTGTTGCAATCCTAGAGCACCTGGGTAATAGGAAGAGCAAGAACTTTGTTCGTTCCGTCATTCTTGCTTCTAATGATCGGGTGGCTGTCCTTACTAAGACCAAGAAATTCCCGGAGGCGTACGATGTTGCGAACTGTGCCTTCATCTTCGCCGTCTCCCACGATGGATACAGCGGACCCAAAGCAATCGGTCATGGTTTCAAACTTGCCTCGTGTATTGTTGGCCGGGGTGGAGAAAGATGTCCTGATGAGGGTCTTCGCAAGCAGATGCTTCAGCTCTCGAATCAAATAGTGAAGGAGATTCTAAGCATCTGCAAGCGCACGAAGATCAATTTTGCTCAAGTGCAATTACCAGAGTTGAACCAGCTTGTCGTGCTATTGGGCGAGCAGGAAGACTATGAGACACTCGAGGTAAGATATCAAATAATTATATCCGAAATAGTGACAAAGACACTAATTACTCACAGTGGCTCCTTACTACACTCTGGAGTACGCGCGATGCTCAACGCACCTGGCCTCCTCAGGTTCTTCTCAATCTTGGTCGTCGCCTCATTTGCGCTCGCTACCTCGCCGGCCACCCTATCAAGGCCCTTCGTCTTTGCGAAGATATTGCCTACAATATGCGTAGGGTCCATGGCGCTCGCCACCCAGCCACTCTGGAAACCTATGCTCTGCTCGCTCAACTGTATACCAGCACCGGCCAACACTACCAGAAGGACGCCGCTACCAACAAGAGTGCTAGTGCAATGGCCAACGAGTATCTCAAGAAGGCCCTGTTTGTGCATGAGGATATACTGAGGTTGCTCGTCAACGATAGCATTGGTGCAGACGACGACGACGAAGATGACTCTTGCTCTGCCATCCTTGCTGAGCACGGCATCAGCGTCAATGGCGAGCAGGAGGAGTTGGAACCGTTGGGCGAGGACGGAAAGCCGGTCGATAAGGGCAAGCTTGCGTTGACGCACCTCCGCCTCCTCAAGTACTCGTACCAGAGGTTTGGTGGCTGGCCCAAGGCCCATGGCGAGTACGAGAGGTTGAACGCGGATGTTTTCAGGACCTTTAGTTCCGAATTGAAGGGCGTGGAGGGCGTGGAGAAGTGGCAGACTAAGGGCTTTGGTGGAGGGAAGGCGGAGAGCACTGAGGGCTCGTTTACAGGCTTGAAGAGTTGGGAGTTTTTGGATAACAGGGTTCTGCACAGAGTTGTGGATGAGGAGTTGTGAAAAGCAGGTAATTGTAAAGCGAGCGTTGCTTGGTGCGATTCCGAGTTTGAGATGTAAGTTGACGTGTAGGTGATGGCTGATTTATGAGTTTTTTAATACTTCATTCTGCTTTCTCTTCTAGCGCAACCGTATAATTTGTTTTGAAATTGCAGAATTACAAAACGTTAATACAATTTCATAAATTTTCCGCGACAGTGTTAGAAGTTTTGCATATGAGAACAACCTTCTAACTACGAGCGTAGTGGAATGGGTGAAAAAAATCAGCAGAGTTATAACATATCTTGAATTAGATCTGTCGAGAGATGGGATTAGGCTTTGGTTAGTCGAGGATAATCCGCTGGTCCATAAACGCGTTGTGGGTGATAAATGACCCGCACATGGCCAGACTTGCTGATAAGCAAGTAAGAGGCTTTATTTTGGGCAATTAAGCAAGCAATGGAAGGGCTTGCTTGCTTGCTTGCTTGTTTATTGCTTATGTATAGTTAATTAAGTAGTAGCGGTAGTTGGTAATAGACCTTTAGTGTTTTTCTGGTGGCTAAGGTAATGCAAATAGTATAAATAAGCCCTTTTAGGTAACCGCTAAGCCTATTTAAAATGTTTTTCTATACCAACTAAAAGTTTTATATAACTTATAGTAAATAATAAACACCTTTCTATTCTTATCTCTTACTAACTCCACCAATTTAATAGAACCCACTTAGCTACCGCTACTACTATGGTATAGGACCCTACTAATATAAATATAAGCGCAATATCCGCAGAAAACCCTTTAGCCCCTATAGTCTCATTATTGGAAGCCGCCGCGCCTAACCAGCTTGCAGACGATAATAATGTTAATAATTATAATGGCATTAACTAGAAACAACTTCCAGATCTTTAAAAACCTTATTATAGCTTAAAGCGGACACCTAGCTTTATTTATAAATATAGGTACAGGTGCTAAAGTTAGGTAAAGCTGGAGCAAATTATCTTTATCTGTAAGTACTACCACTAATATAAAATTCTTAACTGTGGAGGCCCTGGTTGTTATAATATATTAAATACTAATACTGCTGCTTAAATATATCTTGCTAAAAATACTCCTGGCCATAGATATAATAAAAATGGAGAGATTATATTTAAATTAAAAAAGCGCGGGTACACCGTTCTTAAGTAACTTTAGGCTTTGTTACGGCGCTGGTGGAAAACGGTGGATCTTGGCAGACGTGGATTATGGTAGACGCAAGTCACGTGACTTGAGGACCGCATAAAATATTGAGCGGCGCTGCTATTCTTCTCCTTCCTTTCTCTAGCTTTGGATCCTCGTTTATAGACTACCAATTGTACAGGCTTGCGCGTCCCTCTTGCCGTGCTCGTGCCTCGATTGACTGAGTCGCTAACAGGCTTTAGGCTAATACGTCTCTTAAGAAGCTACTAACATAATTATTGGCGGCTTTAATACCTCTATATTTAAGCAATTAGCTATTAATTGGCTTACTAAAAATAACCACCCGCTATAAGAGTTTAAAACCTTGTCTTTCCGCCGTATAATATAAATTGCGAATCCTAAGGCTAAGCGCGTACTTTGGCTTAATTATTAAGCAGTAGCAGACTATATACTAGCCGACTATAAAGTATACCTCCCCTCTATTACTAAGACTCTTGCTACCTCCAGATCACTCCTATATATATCCTTTAATGGCTAGCAGACCCCTAATAGCAAGCTTGCTCTTACTGGCGTATATATACATTACCTTAATAAGGAAGGTTGTGTAGTGGACTATATACTTACTCTACCTATACAGCTCGGTTAGTACTTAGGAATTAACTACGCGGAAGTTATTAGCAATGTCCTAGATATATTTAAGATTATAAAGGAGCGGCTTGGCTACTTTATTACTGATAACGCCCACATAAATAGTACTTGTTTAAATTATCTGGCAGTTAAATTTAGCTTTAATAAGGCCTATAGGCGCGCCTGCTGTGCTTGCTATATTCTAAATCTAGTTACTTAGTAGCTTATGTTTAGTAAAAATAAAGAAGCTTTTAAAAATGAGAATGCGAATATACTGGAAGAAGAAGAGTTCCTAGAGCAGTGGCGGAAGGAAGGACTACTTAGAACACTTTGTGACCTTATTAATTTAATTAGCACGCCTTAGCTTGTGCAGCTATTTAAGCAATATTAAGTTAATAAGAACATACCTTTGTAAAAAGGCTTCTAAATTAAGTAGCTTATTAAGCCTATTAAGACCTGCTGGAATAGCTACTATACTGCCTTTAAATTAGCTACTAAGCTCTAAGCGCCTCTTAATTTGTTTGCTTAGTACCAGATTATAAAGCATAAAAAGGAAACAGCCTCCCTTAGATCTAAAGGCAAGAAGGAACCCAAGCCTTGCCGCTATATCGCTGTTGGCGGCTTAAACGCATATAATTGGTTAATTATTAATAAATATATGGAGATCCTTAGCCCTCTTAAAGAAGCCATAAGCTTAGTAGAAGGCAGAGGTAAGGCTAGTAAACACGGCGCGATTTAGGAGGTTATTCTTATGTTTAATTGGCTGCTTAGAGTCTTTAAAGAAAAGAAGGATTGCGTTACTAAAGCTATAATAGAGGACTATCTAAATTAGGAAGCCATAGAGGATTATTTTATAATTAATCTAAACGCGGCCTGGGTAAAGCTAAACGACTACTATCTTAAGCTTAATAATACTTTAGTATATTACGCAGCAGTCCTTCTATATTCTTATTTTAAGCGCTTCTGCTAGAATGCATAGAAGGATAGGCCTAATTAGATTATTAGCGGCAACGCTGCCTTCTAAACTTTCTGGCTTTAGTATAAAGATTATTTAATAACGTATTTCACGGGTGAGCTGGTCAAATGGGTGAGCTAATCACTTTAAAAACACATCAAAAAATGGAAAAATCACACTTTAATATCTTAACAACCACTTAATAATAAATTTTAATAATTTAAATTTAGACTTTGTTGGTATGCATTAACAACGTGCAGAATACATATATCGTAATGATATGTACTATGCGGTGTTGTTGGTGGATTCTTGTCGTTCTATCTACACGTCTTAATGATATATATACGCGTCTCGCGTAGATTACGTACTCTATGTACGTAATACATGAAACGAATATCTACCGATACTGGAGCAACTCTAAAGGAAACTAAATTGTTCTATTCCCGTTATTTGTAGCGTATACGCAATAACTGGCTCTTCCGTCTATAATATATAGTAGCTTCTCCTTCAATCCTATCCCTGTTGTATAACGCCTGTAATAGCTCGCATAAGATAAGAAAATGGGAAGAAAAGGTATATATTGTTAACTTGGTTGCTTGGTTAATATATATACGGAGCAGAATAGGATTTAGGCAATGGTCCTAGCAGAACTTGGCAGAATTTAGTAGACTTGGCAGAATATGGTAGAATGCCGTAGATTGCCGTTAGATTGCCGCTTGCGGTTAGTCTCTAATTGCTGAGTTAGTAGAAACAGGTGGACGTGTGTAAGGTGTCGCGGGGGTATCCCATGACAATTGCTATCTAATGAAGATACTAAGCTAAGGAGAAGAAGGAGAATTATTAGGGGTAGCAGGTAGACATGTCGCGAGGGCCGCTAAGGCGCTAGTAGTAAGCGAGCTAATAGCAATTTTTTATCTCGGGGATAGAAAATCCTGATTAGCTAGTTGAATTTAGGGTCCATAGAATATGGCAGGTGGCGTGCCCTAGTACTGTTATAACGCTAAGCCAAATCTAAGTTTATTTATTTAACCTACTCTATAGTCTACAGTTCTAAGTAATTAGTATTAATTAACTTCTTAAGGGCCGCAGATGCCTTGCTCTTAGTTATTAAGTTAATAGGGTTGCTATTACTATTAATCTACTTAACTTCCGTAATCTCTCTGCGCTCGTATAACTAACGAAGACATATAACGTCTATTATAAGACGTTTCTCTCGTGTAGTGCCTAGCTTAATAAGACATTTATAGAGTGATTTTAAGTCGGTGTAAAGTACAAGTGGAAGTTCGATCTATAGGAGTTATTTAACAGTTAACTTAATTGCGGCGCCAATGTTAAATCCATAGGCTATTGCGTAGAGTTCTAAGGCTAGTACGCTTCTAGTAACTCTCTTACACTTAATTAACAACTAGTGGATAATATTAGCCTTATATAACGCGTCCTCTAATACCAGTATATATCCTATTTATAATGAGAGGTCCTTATTATTAGTAAATAAGGCGTTAGTAAAAGCAAGTAGGCATAATATATTAATGTCTAATTTAACAAACGTAAGGCCTCTTATTAGGTTATCGATCTGTAATTATAGTTATTTGTTAAGTTTAGTAATATTTTCCTTCTTAGGGTTAATTACCTAGGTGGTAAAAGAGAGGTTAAAGGAAGCTTCTAGTTAATATATAGAGGCAATATATGCACCTCTTGCGCGTTGCGCAATATATTATTCCTTTATAGTTAGTGCATTATGGACAATACCTCTTAAGCTTATAGTTATAGCTATTTTGCCTAGGTGGACCGTATTTAGGTTCTTACACTGGTGTTCCTAGGTTATTATAATATTGCCTTCCTAAGAGAGTTAGATGATGCATCTATTAAATTTAAGTAATTGCTCAACCGTAAGTTGCTTGCGCTTTTTTGTAAGAAATTAAGCCTTTTCCAGATATTATTGCTCCGCGTCTACAAAGGTGGTATTAGCCAGGAATAGAGTGTTATTAGTTTAAAGGCCAACAATGCCAAAGTAGTTAGGAGTGTTGCTCCATAGGAGGCACGGGTTATATATTAATAAGTTTATATCTAATTCCTTAATATAGTGATTATAGTAGGTTATAAACTAGTAATTGCCTGCTTCTGGAACACTGTATAAAGGCTTAATTACCTTTAGGATTAAGTTCTTTCTAATACCTAGTTGGCTTCCCAACTCGTAAGGTGGTTGGATATAGAAGTCTTAGTTTAGCTTTATAAGAGACTAAATATACGCCTAAGAGATATCTCGTAGGTATAACTGTGTGCCATTACCTTATAGTATCGCTGTGATGTATAGAATAAGGCGTTAGCTGACTTGTTAAATAGTAGGTGACTAGGTTAGTATAATACCCTTTTTAAGATTATTATATGCTTAGATAATAAGTCTTAATTTCTTAAAGGCTTTATTAGTACTAGGGTTCTTAATCTTATCTATAAATTATAAGTTAAAGATTCTAACTCCTATAGGTACGTTCTAAGGGTTAATTATCTTAAATACGCCCTTTTTAATTAGTCCTATAATTTCCTTTTAACGGGACGTTTTAAATTGCTTATAGTTACTATCCTCTTGCAAGAATACAGTGATGTTGGCAGTATTAATATAAGGGGGATACTTATGGGGTCTTCCTCTTCCTTAGTAAGGTAGTTATGCTTTTTTGGTTTTAGTAAGGGACGGTTTCTATATAGAGACGATTTCTGTAGACGGTTTATATATACGGACAGTTTTATTAACTTAAATATTGTTAACTTAGGTGCCGTTATCTTAAATATCTTTAACTTAAATATTTCTAGGGTCTATTAAGTACGGTTTAACAGTAGTACTGCGGAACTTTATAGGGCCGCTAGGTAGGTTAACAGCACATATTTCTCCTTTAATATTTAGTAGGTTATATAGTCCTACCTAGTATCTAGGTTATCCTATATTGCCTTCTCTCCAGACCAGTACTAAAGAGTTATAGGGTAGATTATAAATTGTGGTAGTACTAGGGCTATTACGTATATTAAGTGCATCTACGACCTAGCGCTCCGCTTATATCTTCTTTACTTCCTCTATGGCTTTCTTAAATGCAATCGCACGCTATATTACTATAGGTGAAGGTACGTTGGACTCTATTATTTAGGGGTACGCTCTAAATACTAACAGCGTGGGTATTAGGCCGTCTAGTCCTACGGAATTATTAATTACTTTAAAGGCTATTTATAGTGCTATATCCTTATTAATTCCTGGTATCTTGGAAGTAATAATATAGTATATACATTACAAGGAGCCGTGGTAATGCTCTACTATACCAATTAAGTTGTGAGATTCGACCGGTACGCTCCTTATAGTAGTACCCATGTTAACCGCGTATTGCTTAAACTCTTTACTAATAAAGTTCTTTCCTGTGTTGTATACAATCACATCTAGGGGGCCTAGGTATGTGTTAATCTAGCACGCTTATAACATATCCTATATATACTTAGCGCTAATATTCTATAGCTATCTGCCTATTTAAAATCAGGTGTCTTTATTAACAGTATAAAGTACGGGCTTGCTGTTAATGTACATAATATTAATAATAATGTAGTAGTTAAAATTAATGTTATCCTTTAAGGTGAATCTAAATCTACCTAATAACTTTCCGTGCTTTTAACAGTATAAGCAGTAGCGGGTAATATGCTTAAGGGTCTTTTAATTAGCATCATTTTTATAGCTAGCGCGGTCTAATATTCTCTTAAGTCGCTCTACTAACGGATGTCCAAAGCGTTAGTATAGGCGTCGCAATTCTACATCAGTTAAGTAGCATAGGTTTTAGTTAAAAGACTCTATAATAAACACATATAATGAGGTATCCTATAATAGAAACAGGTGTCCAAATTAGTGTATAACTGGTACGGTCTTTAAGGGGGTTATTAGGATATTCTTTAGGTTATTAAAGTATACTTATAAGTTGTCCATATCTGCTAGGCAAAGTAGAAAAGGGGTATTAACTTTAATAATGTGGAACTCTATTATACCTATTAGTATAGCTACCTTGATAGAACTAATAGAAGATATAGAACCTATTCCGAACTATACGCTGACTATGCCTCTTATAGACTCGTTTAACTGTACTTTATCGATCTTCTAAAGTGCAAGAAACTGACCATATCCTATTATAGAACGTTTAGAGGCTCTAGTGTTGATTATTACACCTATAAACTTTGTAGAGGTGTAGCGTGAGGTTGTATTATATATAAATGGGTCTATATTAGTAAGAAATGCATCTGTTATAGTATTAATAGTTATAACTATGTAGCTATAAGCTCTGTTGGCTAGTTCTAAAGCTATAGCGGTTACATTGTCTAGTTCGATCTTACCGTATAAAGTGTAGTATACTGTGGCCTGGTTATCCTTATTTAGTAGAGTATTGGGGTCTATATTAATTACTAAAGCGTTAAATACGTTGGTGATTTTATTATCCTTATTATTATCCTTATTGTTGTCGCCTTTATAGTCTATAATATATTGCTTTATTTGTTCCTAGAAGCGGTTCTTAAACTTATTTTTAAATTTAGTTTTAGACTCTTCTTACTCCTTCTTAGTATATTTCTATAAGCAACATCCTTCCTTGTTATATACGAAGCAACGTAGTTTCTGTCGGTTGCGGTTATATAGGGGGTTACTACGGTTACTACGGTTGTTATAGTTATAGTTATTGTCTCTTCTATAGAATTATCGGTCTGTAAAGAAAGCTTATGTCTTCTTTACATACTCTTTCTTGTATGCTATAATAGACGATTAAAGTTTATTAATAAGGGCTCTAAGGTTGTCTAGTGGGTCAGAGACTGTATATCTACATACTAGTATTCCCTAGCAAGAAGTGACGATTTTGTTATAAAGGAAGTCTATGGTTTATAAGGTAGGTCTAAGGCCATACTATAGTTAACGAAGTCTATAGATTAGCAATTAGAGACATTCGCTTATAGACTTATCTATATTTCCTACTATTACTGTTATAAGTGTAATAGTATTCTATTTGTCTAGATTCTTGCGTTAAAATCCTAGTCCTTTAAAGAAATTCTAAAGGTGCTTATAAGCTTTAGCAAATAATAGGTAGGATAGTTAGTTTATATAGAAGTGGTCTAAAGCTAGTCCTTTTAACATGGTAGGGAATGCTTTAAGGTAAGCTTCTTGGGGTATATCCGCTCGATTATAGATGTTGTAGAATATTATTAATTTATAGTTAAGGCTTTTATTTATGCCACTATATTTCTGTTCCTCCGTATATATCTTAGCTGCATTTGCAATTTCCTTTCCATAGCCGGTTATAGTAATAGGGCGGTTCTCTTTGTCCGTAGGTTGTCTGTAGAGTTGTTATATTGTTATAGGTTAAGGCGTAACGGATAGTGTAAAGGTAGAGGTAATTATAGATTAGGGTATAGTAGAAAGTATAGGTACTAAGGAACGTCTTACTTATTACCCCTCCGAAGTTCCGTATATCTTATAATACTTAATACTTCTTGACTTGATATTGGTGCCAAACTTTTTTTTAAGTGCGTTTATCTCTTCTCTAGTCTATTCCGTTTAGTCCTCTTCTTGTGCTATATCGTATAAAGATTGAGGGAGTGATTTGCCTTGTTTGTGGTTAGTATTAACCTATACTCCTCTGCTGTTTAGATAATCGCGTAGTTGTTAAAGCCAGTATAAGGGGATTTTTGTAAAGGTATTAACCATAAAGTCCTTAAAATTTCCCTAGAATAATTCCCAGAGTATTAAGTCTAACTGGTACTGGCCGTGTATCTCCATATATACGTACATCTTATATTGTATGTAGTCGGTCAGCTCGTCCTTGGTGACTTCCATTAGGTTAATTCTATCTTCCTATTTAGCTGCTTCTTCCTTCTAGTCTTTCTCTGTTCCTGACATCTTGTGTTTTGTGTATTATTCGGGTAGGTGAGGGTAAGAGTAAGGGTGTTCGTAGGGTAAAGGTAGGGGAACGGTTAAGGAGGCGGTTAAGGAGGCGGTTAAGGAGGCGGTTCGAGTTGTTTAAGTAGGGTAAGGTGTTCTTGCGTAGTAATTCTTCTAAAATAGATAGAACGAGATATCTAGAAGTCGTCGTGGATACCAGATAAGTACTCCTAGGTAGTTTCTCTTCTTCTCTTTAACTGAAATAGGCTGATATAAAAGGTAGATAAGTATAACTATCTTCTAATCTGCTGCAAGGTGGACAGTATAACTGTCTTTTAAGCTATCTGCGTGTTTCCTAATCTATGCGCGCTTACTAATCAGTGTTGGTATATATTAACAACGTGCAGAATACATATATCGTAATGATATGTACTATGCGGTGTTGTTGGTGGATTCTTGTCGTTTTATCTATACGTCTTGATGATATATATACGCGTCTCGCGTAGATCACGTGCTCTATGTACGTGATATATGAAACGAATATCTACCGACAGACTTTTATATATGCTCTACAGCCTCTATTAAAGTTGCATAGTAAATGGTTCAGTAGTTTTTAAGATATAGTGATTTGCCTCATTTTGGCCCCCAAATTTTACTATTTTAAAAACCACCCGACTATTTATTATATAACTTTAATAGGAGCTAGAGAGTATATATAAAAGTCCAAATTTAAATTATTAAAATTTATTATTAAATGGTTGTTAAGATATTAAAGTGTGATTTTTCCATTTTTTGGTGTGTTTTTGAAGTGATTAGCTCACCCGTTTGACCAGCTCACCCGTGAAATACGTTACCTTTATTAGTAGAACTAGAGGCACTACTTCTAAAACGCGTGCGAGCCTCTGCTGGCTGTAACAGCCATATTAACGCCTACTTTAGTGCCTTAATACTAAGCCAGATGGTCTGCGAGGATAAGTATGTGTGGTGGAAGTTGCTTAATCCTCTACTAAAGGAACACCCATTGGCTTAGAATCTAATTAAGTACTAGTGGCAGATGCAAATTGAGTTTCTACGCCTTGCCCAGTTTGCCTTTAATATACTAACTATACCAGCTATAAGCGAGGATTATAAGCGAGGATTTAGTGAAGCTAGTAATCTACTAGAGCCTTGTTAATCTAGGCTACAGCTAATAATAATTGCTACTTTATAATGCACGCGTTCTTGGAAGAAGATGGGTTATAAGAAGGCCACTAGAGAAGGTAGTAAGTCTATTAATTTATATAAAGCTAATAGCTAACAAAGGAATAGCTGCTACACCTCCTTCCTCTACCTCCTAATCCTCTATACTACGCCAAGATCGCAATCTACGCGCTGCCTTTACCGCGTCTGCCTTATGAACTGCCTTTAAGCCGCGCGAACGAGCTTATACCTTATACTACAATTGATTGATGGTGGAGGAGCTTAGTGGGTAGTGGGCAATGTACTGTTACTGGGCGAAGCTATGGTGGATTTTCTGTAGAACTTTAAATTCTATACTGTCTTGGCAAGCAATTAACAAGCAAGCAAGCAAGTAGACGTGATTTTGAGGCTAATAAGCAAGCAAGCAAGCAGAGAGCTTCCAAATCGGGCAATCAAGCAAGCAGAGGGGTGTTTTGCTTGCTTGCTTGCTTATCAGCAAGTCTGCACATGGCCTTCGTCGCCATTCGTTCAAATTATTGAGCTGCAGGCTAGAGAGGAGAGTTGACTGACCACAAGTCAGCCAAGTGTACACAACACCCTACTTGTAACATGGCGCGTATGAAGCTATTCTGCAATATCTGTTATCTAAGAAACATCACCATAAAAGTAAGAGTAGTTTTCTAGCGTTGGTCACATAGTCTAGTAACGAAAATCCTAGGGTTAACAAAGATTTGATCAATCCACGAATGTAAAATTAAACTTGAAAGAGCCGTATAATAACAAGGCTACCGTATAATAACAAGGCTACCTGTTTCATGCATTTGCCTGGAAGAGCAACTTAGCTCAGTTCTCCTGTCTCATCTACATTATCGAAGGAGTTTTCTTCATTTGAAGTGTAGCTGTCCTCCTCATCAGTGTCGAGGAATTCCTCAGCTGGTTCAGATAGATCGTCTTCTGTCGGCTCACAGTCCTCGTCCGCTTCGCTGTCTGAAGAGATATTCCCGTAATCTCGCTCTTTAAAGCCTGGCTGAGCAATGGCGTTCGATCCTTCGATCCAGGGATCCAATGAGAATCCCCCGCATTGCGAAAAGTGCTCCCGGTGTTCATCTAGAAGGATTGGGATTTTGCATATTTCGATGGCATAGAGCTGAATACCGGTAAGGATGGTGTCTTCAGTGGAGCAGGTATAAAAGTCGCCATCTGTTCGGTCATGTCCTGGATGGACCAAGACCCTTATGGCGGACAGCTCGTGTATCAGTTCATTGACGCTCATATGGATAGCCGTCGGTTCCGGTTGGACCGGCCAAATACCAAGTGGATGGAGGCCTCTTAGGAACGACCCAAGTGCCACTGAATCACATGCTATCATGTCGTCCGGTGTAGCTGTTTCTGAATCACAATACTTTTTGAGCCCTGACAAATCCTTAATAAAATCATAGCATACGGTGATGGTACCGGAGATGATCTGGTTCCTGACACGGAAGACATTTTCTAAATAATTTTCAATAAGCATGGGCTTGAGCTTTGCATGACAGGACTACTAACCGATAATAGTCCCTGGAATATGGGATCCGGAGAGAACTCCGCCCGGAATAAGGCATTCGCCTTCTGGATTCGTTTTGATTGTAAGCGCTAATGAATGCGTAATTGCCTCAAAGGTTTCTTCAAATCCAAACACCCATGCAATGAAGAGCCATTGTTCATACCCATCCGCGAGGATCTTTGATCTCCAAGGCCACGCCCAACTCTTTAAAAATGGTCGAACCAGGCCGACAGTTTCGTGTTTGCTACAGAATATTGCGACTTTGAGGAGCTGTTCGAAAGAGAGGGAGGCCGGGACTTTATCGAAATGAAGATGCGCAATCTGGAGGATGGTCCGAGTAGTTTCGATATCATTTCTTGAGAGTTCAGTCTCAATATGAGACTGTGCGTCCTTAGAAGTTGTGGATTCAAGTAAAGCGTTCCACTTTGCGCTTGCCAGACGAAGGCATGATGAAGAGGCGACGAAAGTAACCTGCCCCTTCTCAAAATAGCTACCGAAATAGCTATCGAAAGAGCTAACAACGAGCCGTATATCCCCACGGGGATGAAGTGTTACTACCTCTTCTGGTGGCGTAGAGATGTTGTCATCACTGCCGATCGTCGAGGTCTCTACAGAGTGACCGTAAATCATCGCGAATTAGAAGATGTTCGGTTGCAAATTTTGGCTCCAGATCAGATTGCTTTGATTGTGATTCTGATGCGGTCATTCGGTTGAATCCCTCAGAATCAGAACGCAATCATAAAAATTTTGACTCTCTTACCGCCAAAAAAACAGGCTAAAATATTGTCAACTTTACCATATAAAGGGAATAGTTAGGGTACAAACTAGCGAAAATCTTTTATCTCGGTACCAGACCACCCAGCCACCCAGGTCGCTTGATACAAAAAAAAAGTAGATTTCGCTTCGGCACGCGGGCTCGCTCAATCGCCACCAACTGTATATAGTAATTATAGCGAACGCCTATGGCTGTACGCAAAGACTATTTTAGTTATCAAGGAGAACTATCCTGAAGACCAACGGGCACGACTCCCTTTCAACAACTAAAGTTTCTTTTCATCCCCTTTTTGCCTACCTACGCCTACATTATAGACTTATAACAGCTACTAAAATGCGAATACAGCGCTTTAAATTTAGCATTATCGTTGGGGTTGAAACCTTACGATATTTGACGATACTGTGGAAGTGTGAATAGCTTTAACGTTCTTACAGCTTGGCAATCAGGCGAAATTGGATGCGTAGCGAAATCAACTTCTTTTTCAAAGCGGACAGGGTTGTGCACGACCAGCTTCACCCCCTCTGGCGAAATTTAAATTCGCTACGTGTCAGGTGAAACTGCAGTAGATAGTTATATAGCTGCGAGGTACATGCGACTCACCGGCGACTCGCCCGTGACTCGCATGCGGGGCATGTGCGCTGGTCGCTTCCAAATATAAGCAACTTATGATCAGGGCTGGGTTTGTCAATGTCACCGAAATCCGATTCATCTGGCCACAGAATTCGTGGCCAGTTGACCCAAAGCTCAAAGAGCTGGACGCTGGAACCTAGTGAATAATTTGGATGGCCTCCAAGGTTGTAGTATGGCGCTCATGACTCGGGTGCTAGGGATGAGTATTGAAGAAGTGGAAGTCATGCTCATGGACGTCAGGAAAGACATGAAAAACAAGAAAATACATGCTTACTGGCCAATGTGAGTTCCGTTGTGAAATATTTGGGCTAAAGGCTTGTATCACTTTTTGATCGTGGCTGAATAGTTAACAACTACTTTGTTATATGAGCGCAAACCCGAGAACCAACATAGCAACGGATCTTCTGCATGAAGGGAGGTAAGCAATATGGGTAGACGAAAGCTTTTATATAGTGTTCAATCAGGCTCTGCCACTTAGACTGGTCTTTTAGGCCAATTGTGCACCCGACTTAATGATTAAAGCCTCCAGAAGAAACAAGAGCTTAAGTACCTCGGGTCAAATCTTATCCCCAGCAAAAAATAATTCTGAAAGGAAGTGCAGAGCCATAGTAAAGTCTTGAACTTACTAAACATATATATAAAAAAATAATTCTGTGAACTTTAGAAATGCAGAAAGAATTTATTTGAAGCCACCACGAAGGCAGACGAACTTCTGTCAGGGATTAACCCACACGTAGACCGATGCTGGTGATATATTAGATCTGTTAGACTTGTTGCCTGCTGAAAATTCGTCTGGTAAACCCAGACGATCTATATTTAAGGTCTCGCGTTGAGCCCCCATACAAGCGACCCAACCATAAGGCCTTTACCCTGACAACTTCGCTCTTCCACCACGCCTTTCGGATTTACATTTGATGCATTAGCTCAATTTGCAGATTCCTTAAGAAAATCCTGTTTTGATTCTAAAGTTCTTGAAAAGCTTATCTAAAATTTGTATCCCTTGCAATAGTTACATTAACGGTGTCTTGTTAGGCTACGTATACGAGTTTATAACCGCGCACGGAATATAAATTATAGTATCTCTGCGTAGTTAATACGAGACCTTCACCTGAGTCTCTGAAAGCATGTATTAACCTTCTAGCCGCTCAGCAGCGTACCTGTTGAGCTTGTGTTCGATCGATCGGACTAGTTAGGAAGCGGAGAATTGATCAGCATATCAATTTCTGCCATCTCCGGATACAACTCTTTCATCCCCTCAAACTTCTCAACTAAAAACTGTTTGTGTATGATTTCAATTCTCAGAAATAAGAATACGAACCTCTTTAAAAAAGAGTATATCATCGACGTGTTGTAGTGTTTCTTCCCTCGAAGCCTATGGGAGGTGAATCATCACATCCGCGATGGTGTCTGTAATTTCGAATAACTTGCTGAGAATGCCAGATCCATGAATTCTGATGGAGTCGTGAGACATACGTCTGAGAAATTGGCGGAGCTGGCTCGAAAGTCGAGTAGGAAGGGTGAGCGAGAGTGATTCGGATTGGGGCACAGAGGAAAGCAGGGTATTAGACATTGCCATCTGCCAAGTCAGAGTCCGAAGCCATTGTCGTGTAATGATCAGGTCCGCCTGCTGCATGGCTGAGAGCATTGAGACCTCCATTTGCCACTGGTCGTCTTCAAGCAGGCGATGCTTACGCTCAATCCACTCCGGTGTTATACAAGATCAGTCACCTATCCAGAAAGTGACAAACTCTTTGTCGACGAGGATGAAGGTTTGAATGATGTGATTCCAGCCATGTTCTACAGCCGGTGAGATGGAAGGGTCATGTTCGGGCAGGTCCGAAAGCGGGTCAAGGGATGTTGGTTTGTAGTCACTCAATGCTGAGAATCGTTCATGTATGAAGCATTCCCAGTAGGCTCGTTGTCTCCTGGCTTGTTCCGGCTGATCGAGAGCAGCCATATCGCCCACACTCTCAATTCGGAGCATGTGAACCATAGAGATAGCTTCTCTGAGGTAAAAGAATGCTAGGTCAAATTTTCTCAGAGCCATAAAGCAAATTTCGATAAAAATAAAAATGTTACCCATGAGCTTGAATATGGTTGGTTGAGTCTCGAAGGCCATAGGTGTACGAAGTTCAAAGGACCTCGTCAACAGAGCCGAAATCTGATCTCGAACATTCGGCGCAAATTGAATCAAGCCAGTTCTAGTAAGATTGATCGTTACAGCCGCAAAGGCGTAGACAAATGATGCAGCATCCTGATTTATATCCATCTGATGAACACAGGCACGTATCTCGACTTCTGAAATTACAGGGTTGACGGGATAGACACATAACAGATAGTCCGGTACGAGATCCAAGAAAAACGAAGGATCAGGGTGTATTAAAACGGAGGGAGGTCTGGCAGGAGCGGGAGGGACCGAAATTGAGGAAGTGGGCGAGTGAGCAGAGCGCGTACTCCTTCTGTACGATTCAATGACAGTGCCCCTTTCTGCAGTATTTTTCCGTGCTCGTCCACGAGTTGTAGGAGTGTAGATGCACTTCAAGTTGAGATGATTGCACTGCTGACAACGCTATTTACCATTGCAACGAACCTTCTGTCGTATACAAGCATCGCACGCTTAGGCAACACGACGCGACTAGCTCCGCCTTCCATGCAGTAATCTTTTTGGACTGGAGCCAATTTGGAAGCCCAGATTGGATCCATTTCTGCATTGGAATTAGAGCTGTCAATTTTAAGGCTGGAGTGGAGTGGATCTGACTCGCTCTGGCTCCTAGAGCTCTAGTTCACTAACCTAATAAGGCAGGGAGGTAGGGTATAGGCCGCTGAGGAGTTAGTGGGGGGCTTCCTGCGATCACGTGATAGCTTCGCTTGTATATAGATTTGTTCTTTATAACGACTCTACCTTAGTCTCCTCACGCACTACTATCACCTGCGCCCCCGTGTAACTATACTTACTGCTTTAGTATTTCCCTTCCTCGCCACCATAATAGCTAATATTACCCGCTACCTAGCTATTCGCCTACCCCCTACGTCCGATGATGTTATTTTCGCCTCTTCAGCACGGATAGGGGCCGCCACTAAAGGGTATATTTGATAATAAGGACATTAACAAAGCAGAAGGCAAGGGGCAGAACCTGGGAGGTAGAGCTCTTACTAAAGGAGTAAGCTAAGGCTCACCTTATGGCCGCAGTTGCTATAGAGGCTGCTGCTTAGGAGGACGCCGCTGCGGATAAGGAAGCTTTGGCTAAGGGGGGGAGGCTATTAAGCACGATGGTAAGGTGGAGGATGAGGAATGGGAAGGCGGCAAGGTGGAGGGGGGGCCTCCTAATATTAATTGAGGTGTAATATATACGATTTTATATATAATCTGGAAAGGTTCGCTACCTCTGCTTTTAATTCTTAACACTATGATATTGCTAAGACTTTACTATATTAGGTTTAGCGGGTAGACTAGAGCTCTATGGAGCTCCTGGATCCAAATCTAGTTTCCATAGGACTGGACTGGATCGATCCTTAAATCCAGTCCAATCCAGTCCAAAAAGGTCACTGCTTCCATGGACGTTATTACTTGGGCGTTGTCGAACAAGACGATCAAGGATGAGAACTCTGGTTTATTGCAAGAGGCTGCAGAGCCTCATTAAATACATGAAAATGGGTGGGTCAAGACACCCCTGATCTAAGCTTGATATGGTGTAGTGATCGACGCCAGGCCGACAGGTGTGTGAGAAGTTTGGTGAGGCCAAAGACGAAGAGTGCTGGAATATGTGACGAAGCACCCTGGGCTAGCGTGTGTGGGTTGTTGGTGTCTTCTCGGCTCGACGCTCGGTCGTTGGTAGGTAAATTTTCTACCATGGCGGGCTGAGCGTGCGGGTGGTGATCGAGACACTTTTCAGGACATCGTCTTAGTATCGTCTTGATTTACACCTGCACCAGTTTGCAATTCATCATCTCATTATAGAATAGGCTATCTAAGTGTAGCAACGGCTTCGAGTAATTACGCTTTCCTGCTTCTCAAGTCTTGTCGTACCAGGCTATCAAAACCCCCTGAGCTCTCAATGCAGCGACAGGTTCTGGAAGTCCTTAGAAACTTATAGAAACTATATTCTACGGCGCAATAGCTCGAGTTAAATGAAGTTCTCCTCCAAACTCTCCTTTAGAGCGCCAAGTCAGCGCATTAACTCTCCTATCAACCAAAAACGAAAGAATGCAATTTAAGTTCTCAGCTCTCGGGCCTTCTCACAAGCTCTCAATATTCTCTGCCGCGGTTTTAGCGTACTTCTCATCAGAAACGGGAGCAATGGACTGGCGCCTCGCTGTAATAGACATGAACGGGTCGACAATTGAAGTCTTGAACTTTCGGGCAGGGATCTTGCTCTCGAACAAAACATCAAGTTCTCCGTAAGTGCGACCCTTCGGCTCGGGCAAGCGGAAGAAAGTCCAAATAAAACAGAGAGCGCACGAGGCAGCCCAGAAGAATCCCGCCTTGGCGCCCCAGTTCCATGCGGATGGATTAAGCATACGTGGGGTAATGACATTGGTGATGATGCCAGTGATGTTATAAAAGTTGCGAGCTAGGACTATCGTCTTTCCACGGAGCCGAGTGGAGCTTAACTCGGAGACAAGAGAATAGCATACGGGCCCGACGGTGGCGTCGTAGGTGAAGGTGTAAAGGAGAAGCATACTGCCGATAGCCCATTGGGCGCCCGAATTTCCCCGAGAAATTATCCCGAGACAGCCGATGACGAGCAAGAAGCCAAACATGACAAGCTGGCCACCCAAGTACAGCGTTCTGCGCCCGAACCAACCCATTAGTAACCACGAAGAGAGAGTGCCGACAGCACCAAGTGCAAATTGAGCCATTGACATGGTGAAGGCGTGTTCGACTGACAAGCCGGCCTGTTCATAGAAGTAGGTCGAGTAGCCCATGAAGGTGCTCCCGCAAAGTGTCTGGATTACCCATACAAAACAAACAATCTCGGTACGATGTAAATCGGTCTTCTTGAAGCAGTCGCTGTATGATGTACCCGCCGAATGAGCCTTTTCTAAAGCGTTTGTGTGGGCCATCATCGCAATGGTATCGTCGACATTAAAGTTAGGATTTCTATCCTTCGAGGTCAGCCGGAGCAATACCTTTTTGGCCTCCTCTCGGCGCTCCTTGCGAACTAGCCACCAGGGGGACTCGGGGGCAAACATGACTCCTACTATGAGGGGGACTGGCCAAAACCATTGCAGGGCGAAGGGGATCTTATAACCCCACTTGTCATTGCGAGTGACCATGGCCCTCAGAACTCCAGAGGCGATGAGTTGGCCGATAACCCAACACAAGTTGACGTATGTTGTAAGATAAGCTCGGAGAGCGACAGGGCACACCTCGGCTGCATATGTGGTCGTGATGGTTTGGAAGACACCCCATGGAACCCCCAAGAGAATCTCTCCAATTAAAAGGGTGATCAAGGATTCGGCGAAAAAGACGATAAAGATGAATGCTATGACTAGACTCAAAGCGCCAATAATTGTCTTCCTGTAGCCGAACCTTTCTGCGATAATACCGTTGATCATGAGACCAAGGATCTCTCCTACCAAAGGGGCATTAGAGAGACCCGATTGCCAGGCGGCGGTAAGCTGGTAGGTGCCGTCCGCTTGTTGTACGCCGAATGCTTTCTGGAATGGACCGTATGCAAAGAGGTTGCTCATGAGAATCGTGTCGAAGCCTTCCATGATAAGGGCAGTTGAGAACAATACCGACCAGCCAACAGCATGCGGGTAGGTCTTCAGACCTTCCAGGAGGCTCATCTTGTGCTCCGCGGCGGTAGCATTCGCGGCATCATGAGCCAAATGAGTTAAGTCGGGGTTGCTAATAGACATGTGGTGAAAGTAGCTGTCATCCACAGCGATGACCTTGTCGTCGCTAACATCATGAAGGTCGACCTGCTCCAGATGGACAGGCATGTTGGGAGGGAGTTACAGGGTCCTGGGACGAAATCAATGAGATGTCTTCTTGGAGTAATCGTTTAAGAAAAGGCCGGTATCGCGAGATACCAGATGGTAGTATCTGGAGAAGTTGATTCCATCTGGAGAAGTGAGCGGGTCTATATAGGAGGAGCAGATGTAGGCCTGAGATGCCATTCTGCCAAAAGAGAGGCCAGGCTGGACGGAGCAAGCCACAGAAAAGTCATTGAAACGGAGAAATGCCAGCTAAGATAAGCTCGAGCTTTGCGGCTTTCCCCCAGCTCTTCGGGCCGGCATTGGGCGAATGGGATGCTGAATAGGTGGCAAAGGTCTGGGGATGACTTAGCCGACTTGATGGCCAACTCTCTTCAGGAAGCTAAATGCCGCAAGTGAAGTGGAAGGTCACTTCAACGACCCATCATGCCTGTTATCCCTGTCTTTCGATCCGTTTCTTCGGCTCCAGCTGTGGGACGTTAGTTAGACCACATGAGCGGTTAGGAGATTGAGTCCAGCGTGAGCGAATTAGAAGCTATTTACATTCCTTGCACGGATAAACACCCTCTATAAAATGCAGCCCGTGCGCACCAATCAATGAGGTGCATACACGGGCGGTAAGTTATTCTGCCGCACTGCCAGAGGTCTTAAATGGGGCTACAAATATATTGAATTGTGGGTGTATATTGTGTACAGGGACTTATTCTTCGGTGTTGAGTCGATCTACATGCTCCTATCAACACGGACCGTCTTGGTGGTTGGTTTGATTGATGAAAATGTCTATTCACTACTTGACGCGAGCGGTTGGTGTTCTTGATCGCGCGCACGGGCCACAAAATATAGTACCTCATCGTTGCAAGGGATACTCCCAGCTGAAGTTTCAACTTGATCAGATGAGGCCGAGATAGCCTGTGTGGTAGATTTTCTGTGCGGATACCAGCTTTTTGGGTATCTGCATGTTCTTGACGCCTCCTGCGCGGTAGCTCCTCTGGAAGATTTAGCCATTTTATGACAAGGGCACCGGGCCGTTAGCAATGGGACTCGATAAACAGCAAGACCCATCTCGGACCGACAAGTCCCTCACACGGAACCTTAGAAGGCAGGTTAAATTTCTTAGTGCTTGTATTTGGAGAAAGTCGCGTTGGGGGACGATTCGGTGGTGGAGTTGGGGAAGCTGGGGAAACCGTGCGCCTGAAACGTCCAAGCTCACCCTGCCCAATGCGTCGTCGCAGCAAAGCCACACCCGTCACTGACCAACTCGTCCATGACCATTTTAGAACTCCCGTGGTAGAAGAATGCCACCGTCTACCAAACCTACCCTGCCAGCTTCAAGGATTCAAACGGCGATGGTATCGGTGACATTCCTGGCATCATCTCCTAGCCCGATTACATCCACTCCTTCGGCATCAATGTGATATGGATCTGTCCCATGTACGATAGCCCACAGTACGACATGGGTTACGACATCTCCGACTACGAATCTGCTTACCCACCCTACGGCACAGCCGCCGACATGGAACGGCTCATTGCAGCTTGCCATTCGCGTGGCCTCCGTGTCATTCTCGGCCTCGTCGTCAACCATACTTCCGATCTGCATAGCTGGTTTAAAGAATCAAGGTCTTCAAAGGACAGTTCCAAGCGTGACTGGTACATTTGGCGCCCCGCCAAGTACGATTCGGCCGGCAACCGCAAGCCGCCGAACAACTGGCGCAGCAGTTTCGGTGGCAGCGTCTGGGCCTGGGACGAGCATACCCAAGAATATTATCTGCACCTCTTCTGCCCGGAGCAACCAGACTTAAACTGGGAGAATTCAGCCACACGTTCCGCCATCTATACATCCGCCATGGAATTCTGGCTTTGCAAGGGTGTTAACGGATTCCGCGTCGATACGGTGAACATGTATAGCAAGGACCCGCAGTACCAAGATTCTCCCACTATTGATGATGGGAGCGAATGGCAGTTCGCTACTCGTCTTTTCTGTAATGGACTAATGATGCACGAATACCTTCGTGAGATGAACTTGGTCCTTCAGAAATATGATGCCGTGACCGTCGGCGAGCTCCCACACACGCACGACATTGCTCATGTCTTGCGATATACCTCGGTTCATGAAAAGCAGCTCAATATGGTCTTCCAGTTCGATGTGGTAGGTCTAAGTTTTGGCCCAGACCAGAAGTATGATACCACGCCGAGGAACTAGAAGCTAGGCGGCCTGAAGGATGCCATTGAGAGGGCCCAGAAGCTGATTGATGGGACGGACGCATGGACGACAGTTTTCATTGAGAACCATAACCAAGCGAGATCAATATCGAGATTTGGCTCGGATAAGACGCCTGAGCTGCGTGGGAAGAGTGGGAAGATGCTTGCAATTCTCCTAGCGACCCTATCGGGGACCCTGTTCATTTACCAAGGCCAGGAGATTGGCATGGTAAATGCGCCAGAGAGTTGGCCAATGGGTGAGTACAAAGACGTTGAGAGTAACAACTACTACAACTGCGTTAGCGAGAAGTTGAACGGCAATCCCGTAGCGTTGGCGCGCTCGAAACGCGTTTTACAGCACCTAGCAAGAGACCCGCACGACTCCCGATGCATGGGATGGAACACTTTACGCTGGCTTTACTATATCCAACAAGCCATTGATGCGAGTGAACGACAACTATGGGGATATAAACGTTAAGAAGCAAACCCCGGATGAGAAATCAATTCTTTCATTCTGGAAGCAAGTGCTGAAACTTTGGAAGGAATACGCCGATCTTCTAATCCACGGAGCATTCAAAATTCTCGATAGGGGTAATGAGAAAGTCTTCTTGTTTGAGAAAACAACGATGAGCCGGACCATTGTCGTGGCCCTAAAATTCACCGAGGAAAACTAAAGTTTTGAGTTGGCTCAAATATCGGGAAGGAGTGGTTTTAGATATTTAACTAGCAACTACCATGATAAACTTGTTGATGTCCTCAGACCTTTTAAAGGGAGAGTATAATTTGCGAATCAAACGTAGGCTCTTCCTAGTACCTCTAGTGTAGGAATAATAGCGATCAGTAGTCTTAAGAATATTTTTATTTATTTATAACGTAAAAAATAAGATGGAGACCACGCATTAGGAAATGGAGGTTCCTTTACAGGCAAGGCGCGCTTGCTTTTCTATTCTAGTTTGGCCAAGACCTAACCTTAACCTCAACTATAAAAGGCCTTCTCCCTTGCTGCTTTTGCCCTTATACTCCATCTCCTCTTTTCTTTCCCGCTACCATACCACCTTAAACTCTAGCTATTAGCCGTAAGGCATTTTCCATCCCCTTAGCGTCTATATAGGTGCTCTGCCTATCTTCCCTAATTTCTACATATTTCATACTAACGATTACCCAGCGCTATAACTCTTTAGCCCTTTCTATAGGATATATTTATACTCTCTCCTAGTATTAACGCATGCTTTAGTCCTACCATATTCCTCCTTTCTTCTCTCCTCTTTTCTTTTCTCTCTCCTCTCCTCCTACCTACGTCCCTTACTAATTAGTGCACTAGAATAACATTTCCGTTTATCCTTTTCTTTACCTCCGCCTCTAGCAGTGTCTTAGGCGTGACTATAATATATAACTTAATCCTTATTAGAACAGCTATAAATAGCTATAAGGCTATGCAAAGAACCACCTAGCAATAGATTATATAAGTTATAGCTACTATAAGCTACAGGACGCGTTAGGTAGTGTTATATTATAGCATTACAATAAAGGTAAAGCTACATGCTAAAGTAGGTCCTTAGCAAAACTATAGGCTAATACTAGTTACTTAGCTTAGTTAAGGCTGCGCCGCTAAAAGCTAGAAGCCCTTACCCTTTTTAGTGCCTTTTTAACCTAGACCTAGACCTTATTCTTCCCTAATAATTAGAGGATTATATTATAATTAGAGAAGCTACTAGGCTTTAGTTTAATCTAGCCCCCTATTTAGCTAAGAAGGTATAGGTTATATAGAAATATCCTTTATATAGACCTAAGACTTATAAGGCAGAATTTAGGGGTAAATAGTCTATCTAGTAGCATAGCCTAGCTTCTAGTAGAGCTAGTATTATAATCTTACTCTTAGCTAACAAATACTAAAGAAAAATTCGCGCATTTAATCTCCTAATAGAGACGGACTTTATACAGTAGCTATATTAGCTAAAAGGGCATAGGGAGGTAGATATAGGCGTAATTGCCTAATCTACTCGCGCTATCTGCCCCCTTATATTATTTATAACATCTAGCTATAGGTAAGAGCAAAAGTAAGGCTTTTATATATATTTAGGAGGTTAAGTAGTAACTGCAAGCTCTATAGAGTATAACTAAGGAAGTTCTTTAGATCTAGGGGAAATATTTAAGAATGCCCTTATTACTTAGAGTATCTTTTAATACTTATAGCAGAATTACAGCACGCCCCCTACCTATATAACCCTAGAAACTATAGTCTTGCAAAAAATTTAATATAGAAGATCTAGTTTACTAGTATAATTGGGTTAGAAAATAGATATATTAGCGCTAGCCCTAACTCTAAGGAATAAGGGTAGAGAAGGCACTTTGCTACTAACCTCCTTAATAAGGAGGCTTGGTGCGATACCCCTATTAAAGGCTAAATATGCTAGCTTAGTTAGTTAGGTCTTAATCACAGTTTCCTAATAGGCATTAATTTTATAATAGAGTTTAAGCCCATATAAACCTTTATATATTATAAATAGTAATTACTAACAGAGCGTAGATTACACGTTTTAATTCGCTATTAAGCTAGTAGGGTTATTTTAGTATAGATACTACGGATATAAGCTAGTAGCAAAGAGGGGACTAGCATAGACTTAAAAGCCTAGCATAACCTATCCTTTAGGGCTATTAGAAAGACAAGGCAATAATAATTCTAATAACAATAGTGGTAGTAATAGTGGCATCTTCTTAACCCCTTTATTTTCATTTAAGAATTTTACTTAATAATATTAATTTCTATACTATATCTCCTAAAAAACTAAAGGCTTCTTAGTATTATGCAATTATGGCTTTTAAGGCAAATATAAGCAATATACCTAAAAAGAGGAGGATAAAAAAGGGGAGAGTACCTTACTTCCTTCTAAGAAATAATCCTGTAAAATATTTAGGCTGGTTACGCTTAGGTAAGTTATTCCACATTACCTTTTTTAAATATTCTACCTAATATAGCACCCATGGGGGGTAAACACTTAAAAGCTCCGAGAAGGCCTAACAAAGGCAGAAAATACAATGGCAACACTCTTAAGAACAGGGGTAATAGGACTAAAAGATTGGCTCTACTAGGTAGGTGTCCTAGTAGGTAGCCCGAGATGCGAATGTAGCTGGCCAAGACAGACACCAAAATATGTAATACTGTTATGTCCCCTACGCACCAACTAAGAAGCAATGCTCTTAGTAGCTGGCATAGAGAACTATAACACACTACTCTTAATACAAAAAGGTCTTAAGGCGGTTACCCAGTGGCTTATTAGCCAAAATGTGCTAGACCAGTTTTAGGTTGCAAGGGAAATGGTAATAGAAGGTAAAGGGGCGAGCAACAGGCGCCCCCTGATGACTCTACAGTAGTAGAGTAAAATTTGCAATACTAGCGCGTCTGTAGGCTTATTACGGCAGCAGTGGTTCCTAAGGAGGTTAAAAAGTAAGGTAGTAGAGCACCATAGGTGACTTATAGGCGCCTCGCAGGCGCCTTGCAAGCGAGTCCTAAAAGGCGGGGAGATGGATTACAGGGTTTTCTCAAATAGAGTTTTCTCCCCACATGTATATAAGGAGTAGTCCGCGTGGGCCTAATAGGGACCCAAATCGGACGTTAAGCAATGAATAATAATAATATAGCACCTGTAGATCCTAAGGTATTTAACAAGTATAAAGATATTTATAAAAATGAAAGTAATAGCTAAGACGCTAAAAGAAGCAATTAAGGTAATTTAGTAATTATCCCATTCCTTTTTTCCTAATAACTATAAATATATTTAATAGCTAGTAGTAAATCCAATATTTATTAAAGATAATATAGCCAACCTAGACTTAGAACCTAAAGTTAAAGGTAATAGAGCTAGTAACACTAGTAATAAAGCTAATAAAGTTGGAAATTAACTAGCACCTTATAAGTTAAGTATGCACTTCCCCCCCCTATACAACGGCCTTACTTAATAATTATTAGGTGACGGAAATAACCGCAGTAATAAGGACGATAAGAATAAGGAACTACCTTCTTTAAAGGAGCTAGAAGATCTCTTTAGCATATCTTTATATAACTATCTTAAACCTACAGTAGAAGATATTAATGAAATAGATAGCCTAGCTAAGGGAATTAATAATATTACGACTGTCCTCTAGGTTATATAGAAGTTAGAGACCTACATAGTAACTAACTAAAACTCCTTAATAGCCAATAATGCGGACAATATTAGTAAGTTATAGATATTAAAAATATTATTACTATAACCTAATAACCATAATATAGACAATCCGCTTATTATAGAAGAGGGTAATTACAAGAAAAAGAATACGGGAGGTAAATTATCCTTAATACTAAAGAAGTGGAAGCTTAATTAGCTTAAACAAAATAACGTTACTAATTATAATTCTAACAACCCTACTAAAAAGAGTAGTAGGTGTAACGTGGCCCGCCTCCACGTCGCCATACGGCCAAAAAGACTGAGAGTGCTTGCGAACTTGTCGTAAGCGCGGCGGGACCTAATATATATACTCTTACAGTAGGGGTGGCAAGGACAGTAAGGATGGTAATAGTCTACATCCCTAGAAGCAATAAAGGCCACCTACCTATCGCAAAGACTTATCTTCTAGCCCCCTTATCCCTCCTATCCTTAACCTCGACTTTTAATACCTATAAATTAATTAGTAAGTATCCACTCTACAGCCCACTAGCTCTTTGCTTTAGGAGCCTACCCTTCTCTATAGCATTAAACCACCGCATAATAAGGCTAGCAGTTATATTTATAATAAGGGGGATAGTAATAGCAATAGCGTTACCAATAACTAAAGTAACATTTTAAACCTAGAGCCTGCTGTAAAGCGCCGTACCCAGGCTAAAAAAGACAAATTTAATAAAATGAACTTGTATAATAAATAGGAGATTAACAATATTCTAGGGGAAAGAATAACTAAGTTAGGGCGTAAATATAAGGTGGCTTAGAAGCCTACCTAGGTTTATAAAAGCGGGCTTTTAAATTCTAAAGATGTCCTTAAGTCTTACCAAAGACGCATTAGGCATGCTAAGGTTAGATCACTATAGGCACACTCTATAAAGTAAAGAGCAGAGCTGCCGTGCGTAAGGGACGGCGGTAATACTTTAGGATATCCTTATTCTTAAATAGTGGTGCTCTTTTTAGCTTAGAGGTCTATTCCTAGTTTAGTATTCTTATCCTTAACGTATTTAATAGGAGTATCTTATAACCGCCAGTCTAATAGATTTAAATTCTTTATACGCTCTATACGATATATGGCATAAAACTCTAATTACCGCCTTATATAAGCCACATTCTTACTTAGCCAGTTGCGTTATACTACGTTTCTATATTTTAGAGTCTCAATACCGCTCTAATTAAGGACACTTTGGAATTCCGGCTTATCTCCTATAGCAGCTTATACGGATCGCTTTATATCCTACCTTTTGCTTATTCCACGTCACAGGTACGCCAAAGAACGACTGCTATAAGCCCTACTAAAGAACCAATAAAATATACCTCTTAGCCTAAGAGAATTCCAACTATTTTTCAACTATTTTCGAACTATTTTCTACTTAAATCCTCTACTTAAATCCCTCCTCCGCTATCTAACTTAGAATCTTTTTAGGATAGCCTCCTTCTTAACACACCTAATACTATAGCATTAATTTAGGCATTATAATAAAATCAGCACCAACCATTACTAATTAATAGCGCTATAACCAAACTCCTTATAACCACTAAGACAATTAATCTCTGGGAAGGCGTAAAGCCTTATAAGCGTAAACGTATCTAAGAAGCCTTTAATATACTTATAAAGCTAACAGAGCCTCCTAGCTCAAAAATGGGTAAGAGGTAAAAGAGCTACCAGCATTTTCTAAAGAGAGTTAACAATGACTATAGTCCTTAAATGGTTATAATTAGTGCTATTAGGCTTAGGTAATTAACTATTACAAGTATAAAAGAGCATAATAGACTTCGCCTCCCTTTAGAGATTAAGGAAAATAAAAAAGCCTTAAAATCCCTAATTCTCTAAATACTAGCGGAGGAATATACTATAAAAGGTTAAAAAGTCCCGCTATAATAATGCCTAAGAGCTAACTATACTAGCCCTATTAAGCATATACAGTACTACAGAAAACTAAACAGCTATTACCCTATAGGCGTCTCAACAAACCGCGGATACTCTACTGCCATAGCCTACGAAATTGGATTAGTTAGCCGCGCCAGAGCCAAGCTCTCTAGACATACGCGAGCAACCTTACACTGAGTATTCAGAGGCCTCCAATTCTATAACTCTATTAGGCGTTGCTAAATCTAAGGAAGGATTTAAAGAACAACAGCTTTAGGGCGAGTAGATAAGTATGCAAGACATTCCTTATTAGGCAAATATTTGCTGCTAACTAGTATTTGCCTTAGACTTATTTTCTGGGCGGGTTTTCTAGCTAACATTATAAGGTATTTAAGCTATTATTATATCTAACTAAATCTGGGGTAAAGTGTAGTTAATAGAACCATACTAAGACTACTTATTTCTATTTATAACAATAGCTATCTCAAAGGCAATATACGACTACTTTAGTGCTTAACGTTACCGTCTTATATAAGGTATCTATATACGAATATAAAAGTAGCCTATTTCTTTATAGTATATTTAATTTTAATGGCCTTAAGGGAATGGTAGTACTATCTAGCTTCCTATAGCAATATTACCAATCTATTACTATTCTTACTATCTATTACTGTGACGGGCTCGTATAAATGCTTCTGAACCGAAGCTTGTAGATTGCTACCATACAAGAATACTAAGCTAAGGAGAAGAAGAAGAGGAAAGGAGGCTCTAGGGGGTAATATACACGGTACGGGCGGACTCCGGATATTGCGCCAAGCCAGCTGCAGGGGATGGTGCCCCAGCACCGTCACAATTACGGAGTGAGTATAAGTGGTGATAATATATAGCGAAGTAGGTATTATTAAGCTATATATATAAACTGTGTGATAAGGTTAAGGCGTTGCGTAAGGAAAGGAAGTAAGGAAACGGGAAAAAAAGGGTATATATTAATAACTTGGTTGCTTAGTTAACGCGTACACGGGGCAGAATAGGCTTTGGGTTATAGTCCTAGCAGAACTTAGCGGAATATAGTGAAGAACGGCAAACTGCCGTAGATTGCCGTTACGTGCCTTAACTAACTAAGTCGTTAACGTAGAGGTTAAGATGGTAGAAATAGGTAGAAACAGGTGGACGTGTATAAGGTGTTACGGAGGTGTCCTGTAATAGTACCCCCCCTTTAAACTTGAGCTTCTATAAAATAGGGCTGTGGTAGTTCTAGGTAGAGTTTGTGAAAGTCTTCTGTGGCTTGTGTAAGTCCTATAGAGTTAACGGGTTCCTATAAGGGCTTAGTAAAGCCTCTCCATTTTATAAGGTACATATATTTACATTTACATTTATTATACTTAATATTATTAACTCTTTTAACAAGGTACTTATCCTTACTATCTACTTTAACTAGTAGGGGAGGGTCTTAGATCTGTCTAGGTAGGGCGTCTAATATAGGGGCGGCAGGATAGAGGACTGACGTATGGAATATAGGGTGGATTTTAACCGTATTAGGGAGCTTTAGTTAGTAGGCATAAGGAGAGACAAAATTTTTAACCTTATAAGGGCCGGCGTTCTTCCAATTAAGTTTCTTAATAGGTTATTTTGTGTTTAGATTTCTTGCGTCTAGCTAGACGAAGTTACTAATTTAGTAAGCCGGTGCTAGGGTTTGGTTCTTATTTGCTGCGGCTTTATAGACAGACTAGGCCCATATTATTTTATTAGTAAGGAACTCTTATAGTTTTTCTATCTTCTTTATAAATTCGTTTGCTTCTGTAACTTATAAGGCCTAATAAGCTAGGCGAGGAACATTACTAAAGGGTTTAAACCCTATTTGTAGGTGCTGGCCATAATTAGCCAGAAATAGGGAGACCTTTATGGTTTCTAAGATGGAGTTATTTGTAGTAAACTTAGTAAATGCAAGCTAGTCCATTTAGTCGTCCTGTAAATACGACGTATATATCCAAATATACTATTCCATTATAGTATTTACACATTCCATTTAACTATCCGTTTCTGGGTAATATACTATAGATAATAGTGCTTTAATATAGAGTTGGGTAGTTAGTTCTTTCTAGAATGCTAAGATAAACTAGCGGCCTTTATTAGAGATAATTGTTTTAAGGAGTTTGTAGAGTTTCCATACATAATCCAGGAACAGTTAGGCAATAGCAGGTATTAATATATTAGGGCAGGCGATTAAGTGTCTTATCTTAGATAGTTGGTCTATAACTACTATAATATTTATATAACCTTTGCTTATAGAGAGATTAACAATAAAATTAATTAAGATGTCCTTCTATCTTTAGTCTGGAACAGGTAGTGGCTTTAGAAAGCTATTATACATCTTATGCAAAGCTTTAGCTTATTAGCAGGTATAGTAGCTAGAGACATATCTTTATATTATATTATACATATTCGGCTAGTAGTATTCTTATTAGAGCAGTTCCAGGGTTTTTCCTTAGCCTAGGTGGCTGGCTACTAATAGGTTATATACACGCTTAAGGAGCTTAAGTCTAAGTTCATTGTAATTAGGGATAACTAGGCGGTTCCGGTAGTACAAGCGGTTTCTATAGGCTTCACATTTGCTTAAAGAAATCTTTTTTAAGCGTCTAACGCCATCTTAAATTAGCTTAAGCGTCTCTTAGATAAATTCATTATTTAGATATTCGTCGGCTATAATCTATTTAATAGTTTAATTAGTTATTTTAAGGGCGTGTACCGTAAGGTCTTTAATAGGGGGATTAAATAGCTTAGGGCAGAGTAGAGTCTGATTATGGTAGGAGCGCGCTTTTTCTTAAGCTAGTGCGTCTTATAAATGTTGGGTTAGGGCATTAGGCTTCTAGCCTTAAACGCCTAGGCGGTATATAATTAAGAATCAGAATTAGGATAGATATTCTAACCAGCGGGTTTAATAGTGGCTTAGCTGTTTTGTGGTCATAAAGTACTATAGGTTCTTATAATTACTAAGAACTTTAATTAGGAATCTAGTTCCTTCTAGTTCTGGTCACCATTACTTAAAGCATCTAATAATAGCCAGTAATTCCTTATTGTAGATCTCGTAATTACATTTAGCTAGGCTTAGTTATTTTAAGAAGTATGCTATAGGGTGCAATACTCCTTTCTTATTATATTAAGATAGAATGCCTCCAGTAACATAATTAGATAAGTCAGCTTCTATAACACTTATTCAGTCTAGGTTAAAGTATTAAAGTATAAGTACAGTGGTAAACATAACCTTTAGATAAGTAAAGGCCTTCTTACATTCATTATTAAAGATAAAGGCTTTATCCTTTTAGGTTAAGGCCACAAGGGGTAAAACTAGGGCGGAGAAGTTATTAATAAACCGTTGGTAGAAGTTAGCGAAGCCTATAAAGGCCCTTACATCCTTAACGTTTTTAGGTTCTTACCAGTTTATAATTGCTTTAACTTTCTTAGGGTCCATTTATACGCCGTCTATAGAAATAATAAGTTTAAGATATAGGACTTCTGTTTTGTGGAACTCGCACTTATCTATATCTAATTATAGGCTAGCTCCACGCAAGGCTTACAAGACTAGTTTAATATATTTTTAGTATTTAGCTAGATTATTACTGTATATTAAGATATTGTTAATATAAGTAGTACAAAATATATCCAGGTATGGGTGTAGGGTATTATTTATAAAGTATTAGAACGAACTTAGGGTGTTTGCGAGGCTAAATGGTATTACTAAGTACTTAAATAATCCGTATTAAGTACAAAATGCAATAAGCTATTCATCTCCTTTTGCAATACGGAGGTAGTTAAATGCGTAGATAATATTAAGCTTTGTATAAAAGCGAGCCTTACTTAATTGGTTTAGTGTCTCTTAAATTAACGGGATTAGGTATTGGTTTTTAATAGTAACAGTGTTAAGAGCTTGGTAGTTTATACAAAAGCGCAAACCGCCGCTAGGTTTCTTAATAAAGATTACTGGTGCGGCTATGGGTAAAGAACTTGCTCTAATAAATCCTTTGTTTAGATGTTCGTTTAAGTACTTCTATAGTACCTAGAGTTCGTTTTAGGATATCCTATATAGGGGTCCGAATCCCAGATATTTTCCTTCTTTAATTACAATCTTATAATTATATAGATGGCGATCTAGTAGCTTATTAGCTTCCTTTTATAAAAATACATCTAGATAATTATGGTACTCTATTAGTACTTTTATAGCAGGGTTAGTATACTTCTTTAGTGCTAAGGCCTTCTTAATATCAGCCATTGTAACGGCAAAGATTGTATATTTAGGTTTCCTAGCAAGTCATGCTAATAGGGTAGCTCCAATTATATGGATATCTAAGGTGTTAAGCGAGCTTAGATCGTCCTTAGTTTCTTATATAGTTTCTTGTTTAAGTTTGGGTTTAAATATAGAGTTAATATTAAATTCAGATTCGGGTTCTTTAAGTATCCTTTTTATAGTAGAATACCAGTTCTTCTGGTACCTTTATATATTAAGCTTAGACTTCTACTTAGTTTGGGGTACAGTAGTTAGAGTTGGTTTGTGTGGTCTAGTATAAATTTTAGGTTCTTAGTGGACGTCGGTGGAAATCTTATATTAGTAGAATTTGGTGGAATTCTTGGGTTAGTAGAATTTGGTGGGATTCTCAGGCTAGTGGAATTAGGTAGACTTTTTAGGTATAGGATAGACGTCAGTGGAAATTTTAAACTGGTAGATCCTAGTAGATTTTTTAGATCTTAGTTTAGGGCTTAAGCAGCAAGTTATAAGGCACTTCTGCTTATAATAGGGGGCGGTAAATAGGAGCTTAAGGTTGTTCTAATTAATGGTTACCTTATATAGCTTTATCTAGGGTTATCTAAGGATTACTAGGTAACCTAGAGTAGTTACAAAAAGCTTAATTAATTCTTTATAGTTTAGGTATTAGAGTCTTAGGGCCGCTATATAAGTAATACGGCCTAAGACAGTGCGTTTACTATTAAATCTAAATATATTAATATGCCGGTTAAGGGGTATTAGGGTAAACTTATTGTCTTACGCGAAGATCTTATTAATAAATCCTATACCGCTAGCTCCTATATTAATTAGGACTCAAGCGTTAGCTAGTTAACCTTTCTACTAAAGACAGCAGTTAATAGTTATACTACAATCCTAAGAGTTAGGGTTTGTAATATCCAATGTATTTAATAAGATCCTATAACATAGCTATTCTAGAAAGCGACTTAACTCTAAAATATGCCTTTTAGTAGCAAGCGGGAAGGGGTTCCTCTAAAACGTTGGTTGTAACTTTATCCTTATAAGTAGTGCTTGCTAGATGCGGGGCTAGAACTAGGTAAAGATTAGGGGCGGTAACTGGATAACTAGTACGGTGAACGGTTGCTAGTATTAGCCGTTTATAGATCGTGTTAGGGTATAGGGACGGAGCAGTATCTTAAAATGTAATCCTTGCTTCCGCATTTAAAGTAAAGGCCCAGTTTAATGCGTTATTCTTGTTTAGGGGATTCTAGTGGAGCGTATCCTAGGGTCCCTATATTAATATCTATGGCGTTAGGGTGCTTGGGCTAAGATAATAACTTAGTGGACGTTTACGGAGCTGTCATATTATATTAAGGAGTGGACTTTGGTGTTAGGCGTAGTATATTATTATACCGTTTGTTAATAACGTTTATATAGGCGTTAAAGGCTCCTGGTAAGTCTACACCTATTAGGGAGATTTTTAGTTTAGGGCTTAGGGATTTAACGAGGCTATTAACTAGTGCGGAGTTGTTCTAGCCTATTTATTTTACGTAACGGTTAAATTCAGAGAAGTATACTGGAAAGCTTTTCTTTTCTTAAGTTATATAGTTTATCTTCCTTTAAGCGGTAGCTTGACGGTTTAGGTTACTATATATAGCTTTAAGAAGCACAACTAGGCTTTATACTAAGTTCGGCTGGAGAGGTTTAATAAGGTTAGCTGCGTCTCCTCCTAGTCAACTTAGGGTGTAGTAGAGTTGGTTAGCTTTAGTTGGGTAACGGTTAGTATTACTAGTTAGCTTATTCTTAAGCCGGATTAAGAATAACTAAAGCTCTCATTATTTGCTAGTAAATACTAGAGGGTCTGGTAGTTTTTTAAATCATTGTAATAAAGTAGTTAGTTCTACCGGTGGGATAACTATTACTAGTTTAGGGCTCGCGTTCCGCGTATTGGCTTCTAGTAATAGTAATTAGTTTTAAGGGCTTAGCGTGGGCGTCTTAAGGGTGCGGATTTCTTCTTAGAGGGCCTTAATTGTTTTCTAGTGCCGTACTTCTTGTTTAGCTTGCTGTTAAGCTATAGCAGCTTAGTTTTATGTAAGGGCGTTTATAAAGGACTTTTGTATATCTGCTAATTGTTCCTAGAGTGTGGATATAATGTTAACGGCCGTTATAGGGGCTTTAAGGTTGTTCTGCATTTTGTATAGGGCGGGGCGGAGTATAGGTTTTAATGTAATATAGTGTCACGGAGTGAGTATAAGTGGTAATAATATATAGCAAAGTAGGTATTATTAAGCTATGTATATAAACTGTGTAATAAGGTTAAGGCGTTGCGTAAGGAAAGAAAGTAAGGAAATAGGAAGAAAAGGGTATATATTAATGACTTAGTTGCTTAGTTAACGCGTGCACGGGGCAGAATAGGCTTTAAGTTGTAGTCCTAGTAGAACTTGGTAGAATATAGTAGAGAACGGCAAACTGCCGTAGATTGCCGTTACGTGATGGCAAATTGCCTTAGATTGCCGTTACGTGCCTTAATTAACTAAGTCGTTAATATAGAGGTCGAGACGGTGGAAATAGGTGGAAATAGGTGGACGTATATAAGGTGTCACGGAGGTGTCCCGTGACACTATCTTCTATCCTAACTATACTAATAAAAACATTTCCCTATTTATTATCCGATGTTTAATAGATATTAAGAGAGCTACTAATGCTAGAGATATCAATAACAACGGCCATAGTATTTTTGAGTAGGGAGGTCTAATATATAGTTTTGGTAAAGGGACCAGACTCAATTTAACACTTATCGCAATTTAGCTACTTAAAAATTAGTCTATAACACAATTATTCTTAGCTAGACTGCGAAGAGAAACTTGCCTTGGTCTTGTATATTTCTATAAGTTCGCTATCCGTTAAAGACTTTAATGCCTTAATTGTACGCACTATATCCTAGTTGGTAATGCGCTCTACGCTTCCTAGTTAGCTAAAAGTGATTAAGTACCTCTGGGAATATCATAGCGTAGGAGTTAGAGATGTGGCCAAATATCCAAAATATAGGAGATAAGGATATTTAAGGAGTTTAGATCTCGCGCAAGATTAAGAGCTCTATATATATAAGTATATAAAATGTCGCATTATTTAACGGCTAGGATGGCTCCTACCTAACTTTATCGCAAATCTTTAGTGGCCCTAATATACTCCAAATTCGCTAGATGGTGTATAGCTGCGTCTATAACTGCGCCTAGATTTACTAGCCCTCGGTACCATCCTATAAAGGGATGTATATATTATGTCAGTGGAGAACCTATAAAAATTATAGTAGTGCTACCTAACAACTAGTAAGATTACCTTATGCCCGCCCAATTGCGGCATAGTAGGGCATCGGCTTATACGTATATAATATAGAGGGTTGTCTACCTAAACTAGGCATAGTTACTAAGCCACACTCTAGGCACGTAAGACTCCGCCTATTAGTTAAGCACTGTTAAAAGGGAGAGTGCGATTTAAATACGTATATATAAGCAAAAAAGAGGATTAACCGCTTCGCTTTCCTAAAGAAACAGTTTCCTAGATATAGTCGCTTGCAAAACTAGCTTTACCTTTAACCGCGTAGCTAAGATTTTAGCCCGCCTCGCTTAGGAGTCCCTTTACCTAACTAAGTTAAGCAAATGCTCTTACCCTTATATAATTACTCTATTAGTTATAGGGCCCGCTATTAGCACTAATAGTTAGGGGCCAGTCTTGGCACTTAGGCGTTCCACCCACTAAAATAGAATGCCTAAATTAGTAAGGGGCAGGTTTTGGTCGCTCTTTAAAAAAGGGTTTTCCAGCTACAGAAAATAAGCATTTAAAGTAATAATGTTACGGCATACCTGGCAACAATGCCCCTTTAAATAAATCAAATAAAAGTTATTGCATATTTAGCTATAACAGGGGGAATAATCTATTAAGCACTGCTATACTATTACTAAGTCATATTTAGGAGCTTCTTAAGGCCTACAGTATATCCAAATTTAATGTCTTAATGTCTCCTATCCTTCCTATAATATTTTTTTTAGTAAATATCTCTTATTAGGTCTCTACCCTAATAAGGTTAAGCAGCATCTCTTTTAAATATTAAACTTTCTTTAGATTGTTATAAGCGTTGTAGTAATTAATAAGGTTTTAGAAAGCCTTATCTTCCTCATTATCTATTATTAACCTATAGTCTTTAAAATAAAAGTAAATAATATTACGCTATCTCTTAAATTCCTTCTTCCAGTTATCGCTAATTTCACTTTATTTTAGCATCAGAAGCCAGATTAGCTGCAATATACAAAGCTACAAAAACTTACACATAAAGGCTGGCAATTGTTCTATATATTATATACGGAACACATTACTAGGGATACGATTTCGTAGATATTAGAAACGCTAGGGGAGTGTTCTTAGAGCCAAGCGTATAACTGTCTTCGATTAACCATATACCATATCCTTAACATTAACTCGGACAAATTAAAAGACTAAAAATGTTAAAGAGCGAAGAGATTCGTGTAAAAGTATACATAGGTCTAAAATTAGAGGCTTTAAACAACCTAGAAAACAAGAATAAAACACTAATTGCCTACAAAAAATTTCATTAGCGGGCTATTACAGGCATAGAGGCGTTTAGATAGCTAAGCTAGTAAGTACTAGAGTGCTAGGGAGACAAATCAGCCGCTTATTTAATGCTTTTTTAGTAGGGATCCAGCCAGAGGCATAAAGAGGCAGTAATTGCATTATATATGCACATACACAATCATCTATTGTGCTCCGCCTCACCTTTAGCATTTAGGAACCGTTAGAAAACCATTAAAAAACCATTAAAAAACCATTAGAAACCACCAGAATAAAACTAAAATCGGGTTAAAAGGCCATTAGCAGTTAAAGCAACTACTTAAACTTATCTCCTTATAACGGCGCTTTGCATTAATTATGCCTTCTATAATTAGATTAGGCGATGTCTTTTTTTAAACTTACTCTAGTGCTGGAGCTAAGATCCCGTATATAACCTAATAAGTATATATACTATAGTTTTATTTATTATAACGGAGACAATATTAACGTATATTAACTAAAGCCTACTAGGATTAATTAGGGAAGGTAGCCTATTACTAGAAGAGGGGTATAGAAACACCTATAGCATAGCTTATACTGTATTAATAGGTATAAGAGAGGGCGGATCTTGTTCAAAAATAATATTAATGTCCGCTTAGATCCTCACTTCAAACCTTACACTTTAGATTACTATTTTATTACTAAAGCTTTATAAAGTAACAATGTTAAACCAGTCTAAGGTTATAAAGCTATACAAGGTGTCTCTAGGCACCCCCCCTAGCCGTAAAAGTCCGCAAACGCCTCTTTCTAGCCTAGTTATACTGCCCTCGGACCTAGTTACTGTCCTTTACCTTATAAAGCTGCTTAAGGATGTACTAAACGCGGCAAAAGAAGTACTTAGCGCTATAGACACTTCTAAGGCTACTAAGCCTTAAGTTATAGATAGTTTTTAACCTAAAGAAGCGAGAACCTAGGCTTTAAAGGTGGAGTATAAGACAGTTAATAAAATATATATCCCTAGCGAAATTAAAAGTATAACCCTAGCTGATTCGCTATATGTAGCTAGGATAATGCAACCTTAAAGTACAAGATAGTTAAATCCTTTATAGTACCTTTTGAGGTAGATATATATAACGAATACATATTTGTTATTTGTATATATATTAGTAAGCGCGAAGATAGCTACTGGATTTATATTACTAATGGCAAAACAATAGACAAGAAGACTAAACGTATAACGCACTTTATTAACGTTAAGTCTAAAGGCCTATAGGACATACTTAGATCCGTTCTATAGGGTATAGAGGGAACTTTTCTTAAGGAAGACAAACCTACGGTATAAAACTAATTTGTTAGACTTTTTAATACCCTAAATTAACTGCTAATTTAAGACTAGGTTAAGCGGAATCTATTATACCACTTCCTTCCTAAGCTAAAAGTTTATAAGGGAGCTCCAGAGAATAGCACCTACTTTAACCTCTTGGTAAACTATATTAGGGATATATATACCTTAATAAAACAGCGCCTTGCATCACTATAAGATAGCGGAGAAATTACATTTAATCTACTTTAGACTTTCTTTAAGCCGAATAAATTGGTATATAGGAAATACTATAGTACCGATAAGCGCAGATGCATAAGATTTAACTCAGGTAAAGTAAAAAAGGACAATAAAGGAGATAAATACTTCCGCGTTAAAGGCTGGTATTTGGATTTCAATAGCAAAAAATTTAGTAAGGCTTTGACCGTAGCTAGTATTTAGATATTCTAGGGGTCGAAGCCAATATATAGCCTTAGATGCTTTCCCCTTAAATACCACCCTAACGCAGAGGAGGAGAAGCGAGAACTTGCTAATAAAGGTTATAAATATATTTTATTAATAGGGACGTACCACCAACAGCATAAAGGCAAAGCCTTTTATATGGAGAAAGGAAAGCCAACTAAGTTATTTATTAATGGTCGGATTATAGTCGACCTAGCACTTTTCTAAGAGTATAATCCAAACTACACTAAACCTAGCGTTGATAAACTGCAAAAGCACACAAACAGTAATATATATATATTCGATTTTGCCAAACTATTTAACAACCTAGTGGAGGAGAAACTTAACAAAGTTAAGAGTAATGGCAAGGAGCCTACAGAGTTAAAAAATGATAACTTGCTTATTTGCAGTCCGACTATATTAGGGTTTAGTCTTAATAATAAGTTCTAGTATAAGTTCTTAGATTTATAAGCTGAGAAGACTATAGAGCTAATTTAATATCCCGCAGTGGAGTTTACTGTTGACAATATTAGCGATATTAAGTGGAACCCTCTCTTTTTTTAGAACCTTGCCATTCCAGAGGACTAGAAGGAGCTTATTTAGGCTTTTATAGCTTCTTACATAAAGAAGACTTAGTTTGATAATTTTGTACTAGGCAAAGGACGTAGCCTAATTATGCTACTATAGTACGAGCTCCGTTCTGATTTATCCTTAGAGAAAACTAACGCAGAGTATTAGTGGTCCTACTAGAGTTAGCAAGACCTTAACCGCTAAAGGACTTTTAGAAGAGCTATAAAGGCCGCTTTACACGGTACGCCCTACTTATTTAAACTACTACTATTTACTTAACTCTTCTAGTTATTTAGTAGAGATCTAGCCACTAACCGAAAGTAGGTTAAAATTAAGCTTTCTCGCGCTTTCCAGAAGGCTAACTATTAGAATACTATACTTCTATTAGATAAAGCCGACGTATTTATAAAGCAACAATTATTAAGTTATGCGGATAACAACCTAATTACGATTTTTCTGCGGAAACTTAAATACTATAAAGGAATTATAATCCTTACTACTAATTATATAAAAGACTTTGATAATATAATACTAAGCAGAATATATATGGCCATAAGATACCTTCTATTAGGTGTTAATACAAGATAAACCCTTTAGGCCAGTTTTCTAGGGAAGGCAGCTATAACTAGTAGGGCGAGATTTAGTTCTAATAAACTTTAGAAATTAGCGCAATAAGAGCTTAACGGCCGATAGGTAGGCATATACAAGCCCTAGCAGAGAAGTTTTATACCAAATTATTTACATTTTATAGATTAAAAATGCTGTAGGAGCAGCCCTTGCCTTAGTATATAAGGAAAACAAACCGTTATTTATTTAGTTTTTAGACACAGTTCTGTAACTAGGTAATAAGTTTAACTGTAACCTTAGTAGTCTGGGTTAAGCTAGTAACCCAAGCGTTTACTACTAAGTATTTCCCACTTTTTAAGACTTCTAGGCGGCTGCGATTTTGGATATAGATATAGTTAGGTAGTTATAAATTGAATTCCTAGTTATAGGCCTGTACTCCAACAAATATAACTAGATGGCCTAAAGTGCCTACTATCCTCCCAAAACCGCGATTGCGGGTAACTAGTGTATAAACGGCTTTTATTTCTATACGGGGTATAAGCCTATATACTTGCTTGCTTCTATAACAATAAGGCCTATATAGTAGGCTATAGTGTAGGCAAATCGCTTATAGATTTAGGAGTTGGAGAACGGGGGTTATAGGGCATTAGTTTCCATAGGGGAGTAAAAGAGGTAGGTGTTAGTTTCTATAGGGAACTAAAAGCTATAAGGTAATAGAGGATATAGATATTAGTTCTTATAGAGAACTAAAAGCTATAGGAGATTAGTTTCCGTAGGGGAGTAAAAGAAATCGCCCTTAGTTCCTATAGGGGAGTAAAAGCTATACAGGAGTAGGAGCTATAGGGTATAGTTCTTACAGGGTAATAGAAAATACAGTTACTATATACTAAATAATAATTTTAGTTTAGGATATAAGAACGGGAGCTATAGGGGATTAGTTCCCATAGGGGAGTAGTAGATATAGCTAATAGCTCCTATAGGGGAGTAAAAGCTATATAGAAATGTAAGCCGTAGGGGATTAGTTCCTATAGGGCGGCGGAATATATAGGTATTAGTACCTATAGGGGATTTATTAGAGTAAAGGATTTATTAGAGTAAAGGATTTATTAGAGTAAAGGATTTATTAGAGTAGGGGATTTATTAAAGTAGGGGATTCGTTAATATAGGGGATTTGTTAGCGTAGGGGATTTATTAGAGTAGGGGACTGGATTTTATAGGGGATTTGTTAAAGTAGGGGACTAATTCCTATAGGGCGGCGAAATACGTGGGCATTAGCTCCTATAGGGGATTTATTTAAGTAGGGGACTTATTTAAGTAGGGGATTAGTTAGAGAAAGGGATTTATTCTCCTATAGCCTCTATTTAGGCAGCACAAGACTGCTTCTAATAGGCTAGGGAGTAGATTATATATTTTATGGAAATATAAAGCCTATATAGGATAATAGGGTGTGGGGACCTAATAATCTAGCGGAAAATTAGGTTATCCACTTTCCTAGGTTTATTTAGCCCCAGCGACTCGCCCTATGCTATTTTACATGCGTTTTAACTAAGGCTGCTACCTAGCCTTAGCCGCCCAAATCTCCGTAAAACTTTATTTATGCGGTAGAAGAGCAATGAAATATTATTCTATCTACTCTGCTAGTACCTTTAGATCCTTCCTTGCTTCTTAAAGCACCTCCTTTATTTAAGAAGGAAGTTTTTTATTCTTTCCCTTTTGCCTTTTACCGCCTAGAAATACTACCTTCCGCAATCTATTAACCTAAGAGATTAGTGGCTAATAGTATAGTAAAAAGTTATTACCTGCAGTCTTAAGAAAATCCTCTTTATTAGCCACTGCCCCTTTTTTTATTTTAGCTAGCTCTTCTATATCTATAGAATTCCACTTATTAAACCTATTAACAACGTTGCCTTTCTTATTAGGTCCATTATAGTAAATATATATCCAGAATAGCACCTAAAAAAACGACTTAAAATTATACTAAGCTAAGTATATCTCGCCTAGAAGCACTCTAATCGCTATAAACGCTCTTATACTGGTCTTACCCCATACTCCTAAAGGCCCTTTCTACTGCTCCTTAATCGCAAGATTAAAGTCAATTAAAAATGCCGGCTAAGAAGGATTGTCGCCTTCCTTATTTATTATAAGGTTGCCTATTAAAATATCACATTAGATAATACCGGCCCGCGTATATAAAGACTTATATCCTTCAATGCCACCCTCTAGTGCAGTAAGCATTGTAGCCCAAAAGCTTGCCTTATAAAGAGGCTTTCCGTAGTCCTTAGTAATAACACGTCAATATACTCAATTTAGGGTTATAGGGCGCCTTCTACCTTTAGGCAGAAAGCCCAAACACGTACGCTTACTGGGCGGTAATAGGGTATTAGTATAGCTAGACGACCTCTACTAAAACTTCGGCCTTTCCTTATACTAATTTTTACTCTAGCTGGTTTTAGAGGCATTATTAAGTCTTCTAGCTTATAGTTTATTACTCTTATAATATCCAGCCCCTTATAGATGTTATTGCAAATGTTATCTTTCTTACCGCCTATATAAACTATCTTATAGTAAGAGTACCTAGCCACATTAACTACTCCTTTCTTTGTTACTTTATATAGCAGTTTGCCTTCTTCCTCACGCTATAGGTACTACTATAGGTCTTTAATAACAAGGGGTATCTTAGAGGTATCCCCCTTACAGTATACCCTCTAGCAAGTAGTCGCTTAACCGGCGATATAGCGTCCCCGCTTTATAAGTTTGCCAAGGATAAAACAATTAGTCTAATTATTGCGCACAACTTTAATATATCACTTGCTGTCTAATATTAGAATGATAGGGTTAAACCTAAGCTGCTCCTTATTTATCTAGAGAAATCCTAATATTGCTAAGGTAAATTATAGTCCGTCTTTATTAATATTAAATAGTAATAATACAATGCCTCCTACCCAGTTATACTTCTATAGCCGCATAATAGATCTATAGAGGGTAAAGCCTAGGACAAAGCGACGAGTGTTCTAAGCAGCAAAGACTTCTCTTATATATTTTCCCAAATTAAACCATACTTGCGAGGCTATATTAGTATTTAGATTACTCTTTAGCTCTCCTAGCACAAGTATATACAACTAATAGCATTAAGAGCTTTCGCTGGCTATTGGATTATCTATAAAACCAATATCTAGCTTTCGCTTTACTATAGACCCTTATAAGGGCTACTTAGTATATACAACAAGCATTTATTATGTCTTTAGGGCGGACCCATGCTCCTCTATAAAGCCTAAAAGTAATTTAATTAGGTTATTAAACCACTCTAGAATATCATTTTACTCTACGCTTCTAGGCCAGTTACGCCAGCCACCCTTAGCGTATAGTAGATTGTCCCCTTCCTTATATTTCTTAAAAACGGCAGCGCTTACCTCTTTAAGACCTTCTACTCCCCTAAAGAATGCTTTATATAAGCCAGGAATCCCTATATAAAGAGGGCCTAGCTCCTCCTTTAGAATATAATCTACATATTTCCTATATTTGGACGAGTTAGTAAAGCTGCTTATATTGCACAGATATGGGGTTTAAACGTAAAGTGGCAGCGGTTAGGGCGGGGGGTGGACTCTATAATAGTAGCGTATACCTTTTCCTAAATAACCTTATTAGGTTCAATCCGGAGGATTGCATTTAGAAGAGGTAGGAACTGTTCAATATTAAAGTCGTCTAAATTGACTGCTAAATTAAGTCTTAATAGATTACTAAAGAGGTTTTTGTTACCGCCATAGGATAGCAATAAACGAGAAGCGAGAAGGCTCTGTAGAGCTAGTATTAAATTAAGTAAAATATCCTTTAGTTCTACGAGCGTTAGATAGAGCTTATACTAGGTAAATTAATAGTTACCTTTATTACTTATCTAATACAACGCATCTAAAGAGCTAGAGATATCTAAATTATAATAAGTTAAGTTAAATAAATTACAAAAATTATTTAGTCCTTTTCTAATAGGCTTTATTTTAATTATATCTAATCTAAAGAGATTTGCCATTATAGGCAAACGCGCTAAAAGCTACATCAAGAGGGCAGATGTAGCAGGCGGGTAGGCAGGTAGGAAGGGTAGATTAAAGATACTAGCATATAAGGACGGTATAATAGCAGATAAGTATAGGGAGGTCAAGAACATATTAGGCGAGTCTTGCAATAAGGAAATAACTAGGGAGAAAAGTGTAAGAAAGAAAGTAAGGTGCGAGCAAACATAAGGATTAAAGATTAGGCGCGAAAAAGTCAAGCCAACCCAATATAGCTTAGACTAAGGCTTCGCAGGGCTTAGTTAAATACTAAGCCGCAATAGATAGGTAGCTTTTTCTAGTCTATAACTGGTTATACTTATCGGTTTTAGTTTATTCCGTAATGCATAAGGCTCCAATATAGCGGAGCTCTTATGCAGCGAGGCTAAAGGGGCGCTTAAGAACGCTAATAAATAATTACTAGTCCTAAAATAAGCTAAATTCAATATGCTAAATACGGATACAGTTAACCTCTTTTCGTAGCAGTTAATTAGCCTATTTCCTAAAAACAAGTTCTAGTTCCTAGAACTAGAACTAGTATATACAGACTCCCCCTCTACTAATATATATTGCAAGGGAAACGCATTATCATTGCTATCTCCTTAGTAACGCCTTATTTATTTCCTTTAGAATATAACCCTCGCTAGTGTCTATTTTATATAGGTAACAAGCATTTATCTCCATTTATTTGCACCAGATATAAAAATCCCCTATAATATACCCCTTAAAATCAGATTAAATCAATAGCAATTCCCTCCTAAGTTAGTTAGGTTTTAATATATCTTATTAGCTCTAGGGCATTGCAGATCTTATTACTTCTTTAAAAGAAGCTGGCCGTAATAAGCATTATAGCAAAGGTTGTCCTATTAATTATAGCGTATAGTTACAAGCTTCGCCGTCTTCTACTTATTATATTAACGGTATATAAAACTAGTAGACAAAGCAAGCTAATATAATATCCATTTACCTTACGGTTTGTATTGCTTTACCACTTTAAACAAGGGCGGCACTATATTTTAGTTGCTAGGTTCCTAAAGGATGCTAGTAATATTAGTGTCTTAGGAGGGCTCTAAAGCCATTTTCTTTATAAGAGGATATATAGATAAAATATACTAAATCTTAGAGGACAGTAGGAGTATAAATACCGCTTCTTATATTCTTATAACGCTAAGGCCAAAGAGCGGAAATTCTTAGGCATAACTAAATTGTAATTATATTAAAGCTTGTCCACAACCCAGGCTCTAAGGCATATATCCTTCTCTAACATATCCTACTGCGCTTGGTATTCGTCTACTAATATACAAACACGCTTCTAAGTATTGTTCCATAATTGGCCTTGTTAGTGTAGTTATATAAGGCTAAGCAGGCGGCAAATACGGTGAAAAAGAGGTTGTAGAGAAAAGGCGATAAGGACCGTAGCTGGTGGAGAGATTAGTAGAGGTGTTACTAGGTGGTTCTGCTCGCTTTAGACACTAAGCTTAGTTAGATCTACTAACTTATTACTAATTAATTATATAAATGCGGCAAATACTTGCTATAAAGGGCAGGGCTAGTACTAGCTTAAATCTAATATATAAATTTCCTTTAACAAGCAAACGATATAATAACTAAAGAGCATACTATTTAAGCTAATAAATTTCCTCCTCAATTCTATAGACTTCTCTATTCTTAGGCCAAGCGTGCCCTTTTCCTCTTAAATGCTATGATCTTGTTTTTAGCCTTTATAACCTATTTATCTCTGTAATCTAAAGTTTTATCACTACCTCTCTTAAGAGTGTGGATTTTATTTTAAAACCGCCTAATAGTATCTCTTGTTTCTTCCTAGTCACTTCTTAGGCTATTAGTCTGATCATTAACCTTTCCTAGATAACTTATAATGTAGCAGTTGTTTTTTTTAAGACTATTAATTTTCCTATTAAGTTGGCTAAGCTTATAGCTAAGTTAATTAACTAAGCTACCTAGTCTCTTTATTGCCCCTAATAGAGTAAGCTAGGGGTTAATAAGCTTTATTAGAAGGAGTTACTAAATAGATTATATTAAGACAACTTCTTTATCTTATTAGTGCGGGATAAATATTTCCTTATAGTTCCTTCTATATCGGCCTTATTATTCTTTAAATCACTCTTATATTCTAGTGCTAACTAGATATCCTACTTATATTAGTAAGCTGGCGAATAGATAAAACTATAGGGAAGTAACTATTGTATACTTGCCCTACTGTATTAACGGCCTTATTAGAGCCCTTAGGATTAGAAGCAAGCGGTATATCCTAGCTCCGTCAGTGGTATCCTATAAAGGATTTAATATTTAGAGCGCACCTTAATTTAATATAATGTGGTATCTACTATTATGGCGTCTAAGTTGTCTAAGTCGCTCATTATTAAAGAGATAAGGCAGCTAATAGTTTAAGTGTCTTTATGAGAAAGTAAGAAGGGATTTCCTTAAAGGATACTATACTTAATATAGGTCTAGTTAAAGGATATAGAGGCCTTTTATATCCTACTCCTCTCTATCGCTTAGCTAATAGAAGAGCTAACAGTAGGCTCCGCTTTAACTATGCCTTAAAAGTTAAGCCGATTTACTAACTTAGGGATACTAGTATAGCATTATAAATACACTACGATATAGCTATAATAGGAGCGTAATCCTTCCCCGTCTACACCCTACTTTACTATATCTCTATAGGAGGGTTATATTAAATAATAAGGGCTAGAATCAACCCCTTTTTTCTAATTATTTTAAGATGGCGATATTAAGGCAGCTAGTTAAGCGTTACTTCACACAGTAATGCCTATCTAGTTGCGTGGCTTTACTTAAGCCCTATTATATACCTTAATGTAACTTCCTATTGCCTTAACAGCTAACGACCCTAGCCTAAGGTTAAGATAAGGTAAATAGGCAACTTAGCTTTTAGATAGCCCTAACAGCGCAGTATTTAGAGGTGTTTATATAAAGTTATAAACTAGAACTAGAAGCCAATAATAACCTCCTAATAACGCCTTACCTAGTAGAAATAGTATTATATAATCTACTCCTAATGCCTACCCTTTACAAAGCAGAATACTGCTTAAGTAGTAGACTTATCTTAGCTAGTCAATCTTATATATTTACTCCCCATTTATGGCAAAGGAGCTATTAGCGCATTATAAGGTGGTTTAATTGGCATTCTAGCTAAGCCCTTTATAAGCGCTCCGCCTTATACGGGCGGTATAACAACTTCTATTAATCTGCCTTGCGTTAAGGAAGGACTTATATTTAAGACGTTAAGTAGCTAGTACTTAGAGGTATATAGAGTTACCCCCTTATTTATACATTCTACCACGTCCTTATTTCTATAAGTAGTTGGTTTACTTTTTACTTATTATTTATCTATTAGAACACTCTATTTTCTCCTTTTTTACTAACCATTCTATTTAGTTATTAATGTTAATCCTCCTATCCTCTATAACAACTATTCTGGAATTTGCTCTAAATCCCCGCTTATAAAATTAACTAAAAAAAAGCTAAAAGTACCATTATAGATTTGAGGCGTTGGTATTAGCCTAAGTACCATTGGACTTCTTAGTCTTTACTATATATAGGTGCCCTCTAGACTACAAAATCGCCCTTCTCTATTGTGCTCTTTCTAGGAATAATTAAAAACCGTGCTTATAATAGCATATTTAAATTTAGCAACACTCTTAAAAGCCTATTAAGCAGCCTGGACGAGGTCTAACAATAAATAACCTAATAAAGAGGCCGGTATAGGCCTGCAAAAACCCTTATATCTTAAGCCAATAATTAAGGAAAGGCAGAAAGTAGCTTTAAAGCGTAATATACCTACTAAGGATTAGGTTCGTACCGTTTTGTTTAGCTTATAGATAAATATACTTTTTTTTGCCATTCTCATTGGCTTTATAGTTAATTATCTTTACGTTAATAGTATTACTATATTTATTATTAACTTTATTGCTATTATTCCGCTTACTGCAATGCTTAGTTGCGCTACTAAAGAGATTACACTCCGCGCTAATAATATATTAGGTGGTCTTTTAAACGTAACTTTTAGGTACATTTCTCCGCTTCTTATTTGTCCTAATATTATCTAACATTTAGCGCAGAAACGCTATTAAATTAATTATCTCCATCTTAGCCTTAACTAAGGGCTAGATTACCATTGTTAAAACTTCCTTAATTAGTAGTATGCTTTTAAACTTACTCCTTATCCTTGGCATATACTTCTTCTTTAGAGGCATTAACTAGATAAAATAACATTTTAATATAATAATAGCAAATACTGCAGCTAGTCTTCTAGCTCTATCTATTAGCAGTCTAATTATTTTAACCACCTTCCACTCTATACTGTTAAGTAAGTTTAATAATAGCTTTAGACCTATAATAGATACTAACCCACGTAGCCACAAGCCTTAATAGCTCTATACTTAATTAGGAGCTTTCCCGTAGAATAGCTATTATCCCCCTAATTATATACGTTTACTACCTTATATTTTAATTAAAGTCATATACCAAAATGTGTAATGCTCTAAGCTAAAGGGCTCCTAAGTATAAATCCTCCTAAGTTAAGCAGGATTTAAACATAGAAAAGAAAGACAACAAGATTAAGGAGCCCAAATTAACAATTTAGGGTGTAATTATAACCCTTAAATTCTCTACCGCGTTAGTTACCTTCTATTCTAAGTTTATAGTTAATAGTATTAGTAATATTACAACAAGCAGCACTATCTCCACTACTTTTATTAGTCTTATCCTACTCCTAATTATTAGGAACGCTACTAAGTATATAATAGCGGTTATAGTAGCTTGCAAGGATAAAATAAGTTTAGTAATTAATATTGCTATTAGATCTAGTATACAAATCGCCCTTCTAGTTCTCCCCTTCATTGTTATACTTGGTTAGACCATAGACTAGGATTATATAACGCTTTTATTCAATACCTTTCTAATTACTATTTTATTTGTTGCTATGCTCCTAGTAAACTATCTTATCCAAAATAGCAAATCTAGTAAGTTTTCCTTTCTATATAGGTAATCTACTCACTAATACTAAAATAGACTGGCTTAAAGGCGTTCTTATTATAGCAATCTATGCTATTATTGCAGTTGCTAGCTGGTTTTATCTAAAACAAGTTTTAGATCCTCTCTGTCCTGCTTAGTTTAAGCCTTTAATTACTATCTTACTCCTTTATTAGTGTTAACTAGTTTCCATTACCTAGAGCTAAATATGATTTTTATAAGCTATATGTATAGCTTTCTGGCAAACCTTAGGCTAATCTTCTTATATCTATTAAGCTATCCGGGTTGGCTAGAATGTTGCTTTTTTTTATTTTCTCTTAAAAAAAAATTCTTTAAGTCGTTGCAAAGTTTATAGGAGTCTTTATATAGGAACTTCTTTAATATTTCTAGATATGGGACTTATATATTTCTTTTTTTTCTAGTTCTGGTATTTCCCTAACATTTACTTCTTACTAATTGCATACTGGGCGTAAATAGGTACTAGGCTAAACCACATAGCCTTTAACCTAGCTTATACAATTACCTAGCTTGTACAACTAGGGCTATAATATTAATTGCGCACTAGATACACATACACCCCCTACCTTATTTAGTTTAGATACTTCCTTACTAAGTTAGAATATTATATGCGTTTAACTTGTTTGCGCCTATATTACGAAAATCAAAGTACGTAGCATATAACTTTTATAACCGCAACACTACGATTAAGTCTTAATTTTAGTTATAGTATAAGTAGTAGAGTCTAAATTAGATTTGGAACGTGCTAAAGGAGCAATTAATTAGATTGCGTAGTGCTTTATAAGGCGTCGCGTAAACTAATTTAGGTGCTGCTACCTCTATAAGCTGCCTCCGCCGCGCCTAAGGGGAGTTTTTACACAGTTAGTGGCACCTACTTATCAATTTTTAACCGGAAAACTAACACTATATAGCCCTACCCTTTGGTAAACTTATAGATATTATTAAGCGCAAGCTTCTAAGAGTCGCACAGCTTTAATAGAGGTAGGTTAAGAACCATAGTGCATTTAGGTAGGCGCGCACTTTAATTTTCGCTATATAGGCGTAAATAAGTCAAACTTATGTAATGTTCTAACTTATTAAGGAAGCATCTAAACTAAATAAGGTAGGGAGTGTATGCGTATCAATTAGGGGGTATACGTGTATTATTTAAGGGGTGTATAAATAGTGGCGACCTTTCTTTATAGAGGACTAAACGAGTTACAGGATAGCTAACTCATCGCTACTAAGTATACAAAGGTGGAGAACTCTCAACTTTAATCTAATATGCAAAAACTTGTCTATATACGCAAACGACAACAAGATATTTTTGACATAGAAGTAACTAGATAGAAATAAAACACCAAGCTAAGGAAGTTCTAATTAACGCCTTAATTCTCAATACTGAAAGATAAGAATATTGCAAAAATCTTCCTTATAAGAAATTTCTTATACCTTAGACCTCTTAGGATCTCTATTTATAGTAGAATCTACCTTTCTCTTACGTACCCTTCTCCTTAATATCTCTTCTAATAAATCCTCTAATGCCTTTCCTAGTTGATCTCCTTGCTTATACAGTTTGCCCCCTTTAACTATCTCTATTATAACATCTTCGAGCGGTTTATATATCTTAGTATAATAGCAAAAGAGATGAGGATTTTTAGTATAGTATAATACAAGTCTATTTGGTGGTATATCCACGGCTAAAACCCAGGTAGGATACCAGTATATTACTATAATAGGGCCGAACATAGATATAAATGATTTATAACTAGGGCTTTGGGGACGTCTTAAGTCCTTTATTATAAAACAAAAAGGCAGCTATAAGACAAGATACTTTAGTTATCTATATAAAATCATGGCATTAGAAATCGTTAATACTTTAAATAAGGAAGATGCAACTCTAAGAAATATTATAAGATTAGCTAAGCTATTCCCTACTTACTTATTAGTATTGCTAAATAAATATAGGTGTTTTATAAACATACCTAGAGGTACCGGTAAACCTTTAATATAAACCTCTTTTGGTTAAGGTAAGTCTGTTTTAGCCTCGCTATAGCTCTCCATTAGCTTAGGTAAAACTATTTTAGTTTCGCTGCAGCCTTCTAGGCTCTTAAGGTAATTAGCGTATATTTCCGTATCTTCTTATATATTACCCTCTATATTATCGTCGATTTTATAAGAGTTAACCTTATTAGGTGTTTAAGTAGGTATATAAGGCATCTATTTCTGTATAGGATTGGAAAGCTACAATTATTTCTTTTCCCTACTGGTAGATACTATGTCTTTATTGTCAATACAATTCTAGGATAATTTAAGGTTTCTAGCAAGTTAATAAATAGGTATATTATCTTTAGGGTAATAGTATATTATAATGTTTTTATAAGTACTAATTAAGGACCTATAGGTTATATTAGCAACGTATCTAAGCTTGGTTAAGGTAATATATATAATGTCTAGTATTCTTATAAGAATGGTAAGGGATGTATAGTTAAAAGGTCAAATTTAAAGGTAAGTTAAATTAATAGCATATAAAAACTAGGAGCATAACATTTATATTCTATTTCTCTCCTAGGGCAGAGTTAGGATAGAAGGTAGAAGGGAAAGGTAAAGTATACTAGCCGCTCTTTTCCACTTTATATGGTGTCTATAGTATAATATTTAGTGGCTGTAATTACTCTTAACTTATATATTGTCTGCGCCCAAGACTATAGGCGCCTAAAGTGATCTATAAGTAAAGCATTAAGTAAGACATTATTGGGGGTAGCCATTGGCTAAGCTATTACTAAATTTAAACGGCTGACAATTCTTAATAGACGCTATATGCCTTAGCAGGGTTTAGAGGCGTTTATATAAAGTTATAAACTAGAACTAGAAGTTAATAATAACCCCTAATAACGCATCTTTAGCAGGAATAGCATTATATAATCCACTTTTAACGCCTATCCTTCCTAGGGCAAGATACTGCCTAAGTAGTACACTTATCCTAAGTTAATCTTATATATTAACCCCTTATCTATAGCAAAGGAGCTATTAGTGCCTATAGGATGGTTTAATTAGCATTATAGCTAAGCCCTTTATAAGCGCTCCGCCTTATACGGGCGGTAATTAACTCCTATTAATCTGCCTTACGTTAGGAGAGATCTTTTACTTAAGGCGCTAAGCAGCTAGTACTTAGAGGTCTATAAACATATTCTATATCCTAACAGCATCAACTATAACTCCTTAAGTAATATCCCGCAACCATTAAGTACCTATAAGTATACTATCCCTAAATTTCTAGCTATTAAGTAGGCATTTATAGATAAAGAACCCAACTTTAGAGATAACAATAGTAACGCAGAGGCGTAGACTAGTTGCGAAAGTAACTTTAGTAATAAGAATCAAGAATAGGACGCAGAGACATTATATAGCGGAGAAAATGGTTTTAGCACTAAAGATTAAGAAATAGGGGCAAACAGTAATAGAGAGGTGTTAAGTAACGAGGCTATATAGGCGACGGTTAAATATAGTAGCCTTGAATTTATAGTCTTAAATCTATAAGTAAAGGATAAAAATGTAAGGAAGAGTTCTAATAAAAGCTAGTAAAAGGGTTAAAACTTTAGCCTCTCTTTATTTAGCCTATTACAAAATAAAACAATATTTTATTATTCCCACCAAAGTCTCTACCCGCTTAACTTATAGCGAGCTATAAAGCATTTGCAATAATCTATGCTTTTACTTAGATAAATTTATTTACTATCTTAAAAGCAATAATAGAAGGCAAATCTATACTAATAACCCAGGTTTTTTTGAATTTCTTATAGACCTAAGACGCATACTATATTAGCAACTATTAGTTATATTTAAGACTACGGTACTTATAGATTTATATCTTAAGGATATAAATTTTTTTTATAGTATTTTCTTTTTATTTAAATTATTTCTCTATTTATAGTACCTAGCGATTGTTTATCTATTCCAGTATAGTAAGGAGGGGTAGTTAGGTTACGCAAGGGGGCTTAGACTTATAGCTACGCTTATAGGGCTATTTATATAGGAACTTCTCTAAGTATATATAAGGGGTCTTTATATGGGAACTTCTTCAATATTTCTAGATCTGGGACTTATATATTTCTTTTTTTTTTATAGTTCTGGTATTTTCCTAATATTTACTTCCTATTTACATACTAGGCGTTAATAGAGGGCGCTAGGTCAGATTACCCTGCTTATATAATTACCTTACTCGCACAACTACTCTACTTACACGATTACTCTACTTACACAATTACCTAGCTCGTATAATTACCCAGCTCGCACAATTACCCAGCTTATACAGTTACCTAGCTTGCACAATTACCTAGTTCGTATAATCGCCTAGCTTATATAATTACCTAGCTTATAGGATTGCCTAGCTCCTATAAGCACCATACTTACACAGTTACCTAGCTCGCACAATTACCTAGCTTGTAGGATCGGCTAGCTCGCATAAGCATCTAGCTCGCACAATTACCTAGCTTATATAATTACCTAGCTTATAGGATTGCCCAGCTCCTATAAGCACTATGCTTGCATAATTGCCTAGCTCGCAGGATTAAAGCCACGAAGTTATTAAACCCATTGATACCCTATTTACACGCTAGGCATTAATTAAAGGGCGCTAGGTTAGACTACTTTACTTATATAATTACCTAGCTTATAGGATCCCCCAGCTCTTATAAGCCCCTAGCTTCTATAACCTCCTAACTCGCAGGACCAAAGCCATAGCTACTAAATCCGTTAAGATCCTGGCTATACGTTTAGAGGACGCTACACCTAACTACCTAGCTCGCTCTTTTTATAGAATTCCTTAATTAATTAATGGTGCCTATTTAGAAAATATCTCCTAATATATTTCTATAATATAAGTTTCTTATTACGCAATTTTATAAGGAGATTCTCTTCCTTAACTATCTATGCCGGCTCTTTAGCGCGAAGAATATTGCTATAATAGCGCTAATATACACCTACTATTCTCCCTAGTAGGGCTTTTACAACATTATCCTATAATAAAACTACAAGTAATACCTAGGGAGCTAGCTCTATAAGGGTTTGATTTTTACGGGCTATCTATATAGTTTAAGACTAGGGCTCCTACACGGCTTTATTTACAACAATAATCTTTAAAAATATTAGCAAAGCTATTAGAAGTTGCATCTAAGAAAAGAAACCAACCGGCAATATACGCCAAAACTCTATATCCAGGTTATAGGGTTGTAAGAGATCCTATATACTACTTAACCTAGCAAATATAAGTAACATATAGCCTTAGTAGGACAAGGTATAAGATATATAGGATTAGGTATATCTCCGAAATTTAAGCTAGCAAATGCGGCACCTATTTAGCAATATTTATAAACAGAAACTATCCTGCCTTAAAAAGTATATAATAGCTTTCTCTTTATTTGTCTATTTACTACTTGCTCCGGCATTACAAAAAAGGCTGCAATATTTCTGCTTATAAGCTGGTATTGGTCTATTAAGCTTAAATAAAATACTATCCCAGCCATCACCATCCTTAAAAGTCATGTTTATTAACTTAAATTGTTGCTTAATTAACCAAGACTTATATGCGGATATTAGGGGCTCATTATTCGTATAAGGGCTAGTTAAGTTACACTTTATAAAGTGTTAGTAGAGTCTTACTAGGGAAAGGCTAATAGTGTAAACTAATAATCTGGTGTAACGTGGCCCGCCTCCACGTCGCCATACGGCCAAAAAGACTGAGAGTGCTTGCGAACTTGTCGCAAGCGCGGCGGGATCTAATATATATACTCTTACATCCGGGTAGTTTTTAGAGAGCTAAGTTAATTAATATTAAGCGGGTAATTAGTGCTGGTAGCTCTAGATTAACTATTATTGGTAAAACCCTTACTAGATATTAGACTAGTCGCTTTCCTTAACTTATTAGGAATATCCACAAAGTGAACTTCGTTATCTAGATTAATAGATTTCATTAACCTTAAAAGTAATAGTAATAGATTACATTACTAGAGTAACTAATTAAAGTGCATCTTATATTAAAGCTATAAGAGGTATAACAGGAGCGTTAGCAGCAATTAGGAGGACTTTTAGCAGAACATATCTATTTAATAAAGCACTAGGCGGCTAATAAATGCAATAACGCCACTGGTACAACTCCCCCTTAATACACAAGCGCTATAATTTTAAGAATTTTAGACGCATGCACGTAAATTTACATTATAGTGCAAGTAGATTTATTTAAAGACTAGAGGATCAATTTTAATTATATACCGAAATCTCAACTCTAGGCTAGATATAAATAGCTACTATTAAAGGCCTATAATATTAATAGGTTAATATGGCTTCCATAAAAGAGCATTCTATACACCTTTCTCTTTAATATAGTCCTATAAGTCTTGGAGATTCGCCTAAATTATAGTTTACAATTTAATTAGAATAAATACCGTATAGGAGATATTAAACATACTTAAACTAGTAATACGTTAAAGTGATTATATATTACCTTAAAGAAAGTAGATGTATAAATAATATCCTATACTTTTTGCTCTCTAGTTCTTCTATAAAAAAGACTAGGGAAATCCTATAGAGACTTAAAGAACAATTAAATTATACTATAAGAGAGTAACTTCGCAGTCCTCTTATCTAGGCAAGTGCTAAGAATTTTACTTAATATTATATTATTAAGTGTTTGGGGGACCTGTCGGTATATATATATAGGATTTACCGGACCCCTTTACTGGTTATTTAGGCCTATAGTAATTTAACAAGATAATAAACTGGTGCCAGGACATTTAGAATTGTCTAACTTAAAAGGTGTTATTTCCTAGCTTTGCGAGCTCTCTATAAAACTAATCCCAGTAATAAAAAACGCCTTTTTTAGATCCACCTTAACAGATTATAGGGTATTCGCTCATTAATAAAGCTTGGTAATTAATATACTATATCTAAAATCTCAATCCTAACCGCAAGCAGCTCTTAAAGTGCTAATAATCCATATAATCTAGCAAGTTATAGCTTTAATGAGTAGGCTAATAGTTAAATAAGCATCTATATTAAAGCGTAAAGAGCGGCCGCGAATAGTTAGCGGAAATAGGACAAACTAGAAAATGGTTTAAAAGGAGTAGTAAAAATAGTAAAACAGGGTAGTAACAAATAGAAAATATAAAAGATGTATTAAAGTAACCGGCAGAGCGGGTAATAAAGGCAATTATATATCCCTAGCGTAACGGGGCGGAAATCAGCTCTATATATTAGGTCTTTCCGTGCCCTTTCCTTTAAATAGCATCCTTAGATCTATTAAGGCGTCTTACTCTTTAGCTCCTTAAGGAAGAAATCATCACAAATTGTACACCCTACGCGTTAGTTAGGAAAGGAATCCCCTAATAGCATTAAGGCTTAGGGGCATTCTGCAACAAAATAAGCTGTATTACTAAATAAGTTTATAACTTATGTCGCCTCCTATCTCAGCTAAAGAGAGATTTAATTTTTAACTATACATTATAAGCAAAAGTGATACAGTTTAAAGGTTAATAATTGCCACTATATTAGCGCTGCTTTAATAAGGGCCTTACGCCAATTACATTACTTTAATTAAATGTTGCGTACTTAATTAAAGCGATATAATTAGCGCAAGGCTCTTTTAAGTTTTTAGGGGCGCTAGCAATTTGCTAGGGAATTAAAAGCAGAGGGGAACTATATACTTAACCACTCTTTTATCTTAATATAAATCACACAACTTATAACCCACCATTATGGACTTTGGTATTGCGGCAGCCCTAAAGCTTATCCGCAATGCCTTTAATAAGCAGCTTTAACCTTATCTCCCTAATATTATAAATACTATTTAAAGGCTCTAGAAGCTTCCTATTAACACCTTTTAACATTTACTGCCTCTCTTAAAGAATAAACGCGGCCACTATAATTCGCTTTACACTCCTTTAAGAAGTAAGGATATTTAGCCTTCTCTAAGAAATTAGGATGTCGTCTAGCCTTCTCTAGGGAGTAAGGATATCTAGCTATTTCTAGGGAATAAGGATAATACTATCTAGTCTTCTCTAGAGAGTGTCTAGCCTTCTCTAAGGAATAAGGATGTCATTAAGCCTTCTCTAGAGAGTAAGGATATCTAGCCTTTTCTAAGGAATAAGGATAACGTTGTCCAGCATTCTTTAAGGAGTGTTTAGTCTTCTTTAGGGAATAAGGTTGCTTCTCTACCTTGCCTTTTACCTAGATATACAAACCTACCTAACGTATTATTGGCAAACCTCTCCAGGATTAAGACATTCGTTAATATATCTATAGGGAAAGATCTAAAGGCCATTATTAGCGAACTAAAGTAGTTAAATAAATATCCCCTTATTAAGGATCTTATTACTACCAATGGCGATTTATTAAATAACACTATTTTTTAAAAACTTCTTAGCTAATAGACGCTTGCGGATTCTTTTAAGAAATAGCAATTAAAGTCCATAGGTGCATTAAAGATTGAAAGTTTAGTTAAAAGTCAAGCCGCTTCCATAAAGGGAGTTAGCTATATAATATTATTTACAAGAAGTATAGGATATTATAATATCACCAAAGCAGCTTTAGCTATTAGATATAGAATTAAGCTTTATATTATATAAAGACTTAGAGGGGTAGGGCTATTAGTTCTTTTAGCCTTTACCTATAATACTTACCAGAGATTAAATTTACCTAATATTAACAACTTTCTTATAGCTTTACGGCACCTATCTTATTTTAAAAATTTAAAAATTGCGCAAAGATGCTTAGTTTGGATAAGACAGTATTAAAAGCTTTATTTTAGTTAGATACTTTCTCTTAGACTAATATATCTTAGCACCACTAACCTGCCCTAGCCAAGCCCAAAAAAGCGAATTTCCTCCCCTTATAAACGCCCCTATATAAAAGTTACTAAGCCCAGAAATCCTATATTAGTGTATAATTACCAACACGCAGATCTAATAATATCGCACCCTTAGCTACTAATAATAGCCTTAATAAATAGTATATAGATATATAAGAGTAAAGTTATGCTTCCAAATAGCAGAATCTCTAATTTATTACAGGCCATAGAACATCTTCTCTATAATTTATTAAACAATATCCTTAAGCCTCTAAGCCGGTAGGCAAATCCCTTACACTACACCTTAGTTAAGAACGCTTATTATAAGATTTCCCTACTACTTTTAATACCTACGGCAACCTTGCGCAAAGATACCTAAATATAAATAGTATAGCGTATTCAAATAGAAACCCTAGCGGCTCTAGTTCTATAGATATTAGTAGCAACAGTAAACAGATAAGCTATAATAAGGCGTAATAGGTATACGGAGACCAAATCGACAGTAATACACCACTGGCAATTAGAAACAGCGAACATATAAGCTATAATAAGGCGCAATAGATATATAGAGACCAAATCGGCGGTAATACACTACTAGAAATTGGCAACAGCGAATAGATAAGCTATAATAAGGCGCAATAGGTATATAGAGACCAAATTAGTGGTAATACACTACTGGCAATTAGCGACAGCGAATAGATAAGCTATAGCGCCGCGTAATAGGTATATAATAAGTCCCTTAACAATGCGGTTGCTATAAGTTCTACTTATAGGTATTAGTAAATATCTTCTAAAACTCTTATATTGTTATACACCCCAGTTTTAGATTTTTAATGTAGTATAATAATGGTTTAATAATATCCCTAATCAAGCAGAACTAGTAGTTTAAGCTTAGCTAATAATTTGCACTATAATTATTGCACTAATACCACCTCTACTCCGGTTTTATTCTACCTATTATAAACCAGCCTAGTAATAGCCCTACCTACTCTCTAAATGCGGGATAGCATAACTAAGTGGGACCTAGGAGTCTCTATAAGGGCTAAAAGCTAATACACATACCACTAAATCGTTTAGATATTGTATTAAAATACATTATCCCATAAAATAGACTGTTAGGCCTATACATAAAGAGTTTATATTAACTACTCTAACTCCTAACTTTAGTAGTATTTCTGGTATCTTTAACTTAAATTCCTTGTTTGCGTTAGCCGCTAGAGTTACTATACCAAAGTAAACTACGTTAAATATACTATTTTTGCAAGCTTACACGCTTTATTCCTTTCCGTAGTGTCCGTTAAGGCAATAGTAGGTATAGTTTTAGTTGGCATAGTCTTCTAGATCTTTTATATTATCTCCTCTAGGCTAGATTATATAAGGTCTATATACGACTTATTAATTACAGATACTATATATATTCTATTCCGGTAATCTTTTATTAGAGTTTTATACTTACTTATTTTTTACATTACTATATCCAATTTTGCGAGCTTACTGCAAGTAAAATTGTCTAAGTAGTAGAGCAGTTTAGAGGGGTAGGCTTCGTTAGCCTATTTACATTTCACGCGCTAGGTATGCTAATTCGCCAACACGCATAGATATTAAAATGCTTAGCATTTTAAATAAGCCTTAAATATTTAATACCCTAACGCCTAAGTAAGCGTCACTATTAACGCTTAGGCTTTGCCATTTTTATTAATAAGGATTTAGTAGTAATGTTTTTAATACTTTAAATATACCGCTAAAGTAAGTAACTATGCAACCTACGTTTCTCTACCTATAATAGGCTACTAACCCTTATTTTCTATAGGCATGCTTATAACGTCCCTTCTCGTCCTCTATAACATTTAGCGGCCTAATTTAAACCCTACACATACTCTAACAGGAACTGCCATACTATAGACCTTTAAACAATCCCTACTATATATGGCATCCTATAATTAATATATATAATAGCCGCTGTGCAGGCCGCTATATATATTAGATACCTGGCATCCTATCTATATAAATACATTTACGGTGCCTTCCTGCCCTTTATAATATTTAGCGGCCCAGATTTTATATATAGCTGCAATTAGGCCTCCAAATAGCATACTATACGCGATTATTAACCAGTCTTTCCCGCGCCTAGTAACCCTCCATAAATGCATCCCCTTCTCTAATATTTAACGGTTCTTAATTTTAACCTCTACTCTAAGATAGGCGTTTAAACAGTATGCAGCTAATGCACCTATGGAACTAGCAGCGGGGCGGGAAATTTAGAGGTGTACATAATATACTTTAATAGATTTATTTATAGCGTCTTCTTACCGTCTAGTAACCCTAACTTACGCCTTAAGTACTATTCTTAGCCTTTACTGACCTTTACTACCCGCGACATTAATAGTGTCCCTATATTCTATAAGCGTCTAGCATAGCTAGGGGTAAGAAGATATTTACTCTATAGAAACCCTCTTTTTACCTTAATGCGTTTAACAACCTCTATCCAAGATAGGTGTTTACCGGTCTTTATTACTTACAGCACTAGCATTAATTAGGTATTAGTACTTCTAGAAAAAATCTTCATCACCTACTATATATATACATTTTAGGCTAACTTGGCTAATTTATACCGCAATCTACACCTTAATATTTATAATGCAGTATTAAGGGCGTCGGTTTCTGCCAATTAAGTCTTTTATATATATAAACAGACTTCTAAGGATTGTATATTCTATCTAATAAAGACCTTATTGCTACTAACTGCACTTAAATTTTAGGTAAGCAAAAACCGCACCTCTCTATACTAAGATGGGGCTGCTAATACCTTTATCTCCCTAGATATACTAGTGGCGCCCAGTTTTCCCCTTCTAGGCCGTTTAGTGATTCCAATTAAATATTCCTATTAATTAACAAAATATCTAAAATCCTATATATAGCTTTAAGTCGCGAATATACCCTTAAACTTAATATATAGGATAGGGAAGCCTAGCATAGGGAATTACTTAGCTATAGTAAATTAATAGAGAAATCTAACGGCTATATATAGGACCTAAATTTTTTCCGCTTCTATAATATATTTGCCAGCCAAGTCAATTTTAAGGAAAGTATTTTAACTAAATAACTTTTTAACGCTAATAAAGGGGTAAGTAAAAGACTAATTTTAAAAATTATCAATTAATATTATAATAGCGTATTTATATTATTGGTTTAAGTACTAACCGTATTATAATTAAATTAACTCTTAACTCTAAAACCTACCACACTATAATCTCTAAAGATTAGATAAGGGAGTTTGAACGTCTAAAGTAGATAGTAGAGAAGGTTTAAATAGGTGTTAACGCTGCTAAGCACTTTTTAATTTTTATAGGCGTGGGTTTTATTGCGCAGTAGGTTAAAAGCTAGCGCTATTAAATGTAGTGTAATAGATTAAGCGTCAAAGTCATTTTAAAAAGAATGCACGTTTTTTACGGGCTAGTAGATGGTTACTATAGGGGGATTCCTAATATATTTTTGCGCTCTTTTCCTGGGTCAAGAAAGGCCTTTTTAGTATTGGTATTGCTAAGGTTTTAACAAAGGTTTTACCGCTTTTTATAGTCTAAATTACTGTTACAGTAAATAATCAATAAAAAGCGTGGATATTACTTTTACTAAATATAGATAGTAGGGTTTTCTAGTTATATGACTAGCTTTATCCAGGTAGAGAGGCAGCGGAAAATGCTTGGCATATATATAAGCCAAATGTCGACCTATAACTTTAGAAGTCACATTGGTCCTTAGTTAAGCGACTAACATTTAAAGCTCTAACTAATTAACTAAATCCGTTACAGATTAGACGAAGCTAATAACAACTTCTTAATATATATATAGAGGCTCTAGAGCCACGTTTAATAAAGCAGAGTTCTTATTCTTAATCGTCCTGTTTAACACTAAATTACACCCTTAAACATTGCTTAAGACGTAGTTAAAACTAGAACTAGAAAAGAAAACTAATAAAATATATTATCCAAAAATATTCTGCTCGGTTTAGCGCAGCTTATAGACAGCAAGAAATATAGCAACTTAAAACTTATATGCTAGGGGCTAGAGTTTAAAGTCTATAAAGCGATTATATGCACCTAATCTTCTATACTTATAGCTACCTATAATAAAGGCTTTTAGGTAAAAGCTAACTAAATATTTAGTAGAATTAACCCTAACTAGGAACTAGTAGGAGGCGGTAACTAACATTATAAATATTAATAAGTTCGATTCCGGCACCATTAAAAGAATAATTCAATTTATATATAAAAGGGATTATAATAATAGTAAGGAGGAGCAAGGATCTAATATTATAAGTATAGAAACGCTTAACTAAGGTAAGGGATATATTTATACGCCAATCCAATTTATCCGTACTTAAAGTTCAATCTATAGAACTAAAGGCAGCGCAACTTTATAACGCTAATGCCTTATCATTATCTAAACTTAGCAATGGCGATAATAAAGACATAATAACACAGCTGATAACGGCCAATATTACACTTCATCACGTCCATGTTAATGCAATTGCTAATTATTACGATATGCTATAGCTAAAAGAGCTTATAAATACAAAAATCCAATACATTCTAGGAACTAGCTAGTCCGTAGATAGGTTTCCTAATATTACTAATAATGCCTTCAGCCTAATAGGCGACTTAGTATTGCATAATATAATTACCTTAACGGTGGCCGAGTATATTAAAGAGCTTATTAAACTTAAGGACTTTACAGAGCTAGACGTTATAGGCAATTTCGCCATCGGTATTATATAAACAGCAATTACCGCATCTAAGGACATAGAGGAAAATTTTATATAGAAACTTTAAGCTGTCTAATCTTAGCTATAATAAATAGAATTACTACTTTAATCCACCAAGGCGAGGTATGCCGCGGCTAAACGCAAAAATAAAAACATTAATAACTATCTTAATACCCTCCATAAGACTAGGACCTATTATAATATTAGTTATAGTGCCGAGTTTACATATTATATTAAGGACAGCAGTTATCTATCCAACCCTAATCACCCTTATATACTTCATTGCAAAAAGTGCCAGCGTTATATATAAGTAAAGATGCATAGCTTTGGAGATTAGCTTAGGTAGAAAGTCATTATATAATACTTCTCTTCCTTTCTCTATTTAGGTTAATCTAAGAAATTTAAATATATATCTCGTCTATAGTCGGTCCGTTAGATATTATATAGCAACTATATAATCTATCCCCTATTAGCTACCTATTATCTATTACCTCACCCTTTACCCTTTATCTCACCCTTTACCTTACTACCCTTTACCTTACCCTTACCTTACCTATTACCCCTCGCCCCCCTAGACGAATTACAAAATCCCAGTTATTATATCTATTCTATTAAATACTAAAATAGAATTAGATAATAATAGACTAAAATAAAATAAAAAGCAATAAAGAATAATAAGATAAGCGCGCAATAACTAGAAAAGGGTTCTATATATACTAAGCGCATAGTTCTAAAGATGCATTTTATACTTAAGGGTTGCTTCGCAAATATTACACTTAATCTTACCCTACTATAGGAGTTTAGAGAGATACATTTGTTAAAAATGCTTTATAAGAGCAGCTAGAGTATAAAACTTATATATACACTTACTAATTATAAGATTTTTATTCCTAAGGCAGATAAAGTATATTTTTAGTCATTTCTCCTTATATAAGGATAACCTTACCCTCTCTAGCGCTTTAGCAGCTTCTAAAATCTTAGCATTTTCTTTAATCTTAACTTTGCCAAGGGCGATATCTGTCCTAAACTGTCTCTGGTAATAATTCCGCCAATATACTCTACCTTCCTTAACATTACAGTAATCTACAACTGCATTAATGGCATTATTGCGTCTGTATATCTTATCTTCTAGTAATATGCCAAAAAGCGTTATAATCGCTTAGATAAAGCGTTTGTGTTTAACTAATCTATTATTACTAGATTTTAAGGTTGCTTTAATATCCTCGCTAAATTTATCCCCAAAAAGTTGCCGCTTAATATTAATTACAGCTTATTTATTGTCTTAATTCTTCTTAATATTTTCCAATAGCGCATTTCTCTAACGTTACCTTTTATTTGTGATTTCTCAGCTAAGTTTTTAGTATTCTATACTTTCTACAGTTTTGCGCTTAAGGCTAAGCTTCAGCTTATTTTAAATTTTAATTAAGGTATAAATACGCGGGTTTTTATTTACCGATAAGGATTGTTCTATTATTAGGTGCTATAGCCGCCGCGGGTTAATTAATTGGCTTATTTAGTATACTGCTTTTATTAACTTTTCTTAAGGTTCTAAGCCTTAAACAATTGCCTATATATCTACGCCAACACGCCACGGAAGGTAGTGCTTTAGGAATATTTAAGCGTTAGTGTGCTATATTATCAGGTTCTAAAGGGCGTCACTTATGTTACCTAGGTAGTATAGGCGTTAAAAAGGTTTTAGTAGAACTAGCTCTATATAATAAAACTTACCATTCTTATTAAATGCCTTACCTACGCCGTAACGGAGACTATATAGGGGCGCAACCTGCTAAAATCCCGTAATTGCGCCAAGGTCCTTAATCTAGGGCAAAAGAGTTAAGTATAGTAAAGGCTGGTTACGTAAGACCTTGTGGCTGTAGGGGGTTTTAATTAATTGCTAAAATATAGGGATATTATCTAGGTCTAAACGGAGTAGTAGCGGCAACTTGTTACGCCTAGGCTTAATATATAGCTTACTAAGCTGCTCTATGGACGTTAGATTAGGGGGTATAAAAGCTTAGTTAGCAAAGAGAAGGCCTAGGAGAAAGATATAAGGGCTAAGAATAAGTAAAGGGTTAAAGATAATCTTAGGAATTAGGAAAGTATTACTAGTTCTCTATAAGTATAAGGTAAGAGGAATAGGGTAAAAAGAGAACATACGCTCTTTTTATACTAAGATATTCCTTAGTAAATTTAAATATAAACTTAAGCATAATTTTATAAGGCCCGCCTTCTAGGTTATAAATAAGTGTAACTATTATATATCAGTAGCATAGATTAAGAAGAGCTTTAGGTTAGCTTGCAGTGCAAAAGCCTAGCTATAGTAAGAAATGGATTTATATCTAATGTCGTCTAACTATATATCTCTTCCTTATTGTAACTAAGTTAGTTTTAAGAACTAGGGCAAGATCCTCCACATCTATAATAGTCTTTTCTCGCTTTTTCTTACTTAAGCTATATTTCTTTACCAGTTTCCAAAGTACCTAAGAAAGATATCTTAGCTCTGCTTTACCTTACTAGGTTAAAGAGTTAACTAAAAATATAATTACCTTATATATCTAGCAGTTTAGTTTACTAGGAATTTTCTTACTAGTCGCTTTCTTATATATAAGGCGATAGTACTTCTAGTATAAGCTAAGTGAGCTAAAAGCCTTTGTCCCGCGCCATTTCTTACCCCCTTTCCCTTATTTCTAATTTAAAAACTAGTTAAAGAAGCTATAAAGGAGCCAAAGCGAGAGGACTTGGTATGTTTTCTTAGGGTCTTTCCCTATATAGGTGTAGTATCTAGAAATTATTAGCTCTCTGCTAAGTTAGGCCTAAAAGGAAGCTGCTAAATAGGTTATTACTTACTAATACCAGTGCTCTTTAATGCGGTTAAGGAGATTCTTACTACTATTAGTATAGTCCTGCATTATAAAATTGGATTCCTTAAACTCTTCTAACTATTTAAGGTAGTATTCTAGTAGATGGTCTTAATCCTTATAAAGCCACGCTTAAGCGGGCGCTTTATAAGCATTATTAGATCTAGCAATGCTATCAGCATTAGATCTAGCAATGCTATTAGCGTCAGATCTAGCGATGCTATTAGCGTTAGATCTAGCAATGCTATTAGCGTCACAGTTAATGCCACTATCAGCGTTGTAGTTGACGTTACTATCGGCATTACTGTCAGTATTACTGTTAAAGACGGTTAGTTCTATCCTATAGCTATCACCATCACTATCCATGTCCATATACTTATTATTAGTAACGCTAGACAATAAGCTATAATTCTATAATTAAGCGTGCTGCATTCTAGGGAGCTAGAAGAGAACTTAGGGTAATAACAGTAGGAAGGATATAAAAAGCAATATGGGGTTAAAGAGATGGGAGGGTAGAGAATAAGAGAAATGGGGCCTAGATTAAATAAATTAGAGATAGGAGCCATGGAGTATATATAGCTTCGGCGCTAGGCGCATGGAAGGATTATAGTCTGCCTATTAAAAAGCAAAAGGCATAGGATGGTAAGTAAGAGGCCTAACGTTAGACCGGTAAGCAAGAGGCTTAGGGCGGCAGGGAGTTTTGGTAACGTAATCTCTAAAAACGGCGACAGAACCCTCTAAAACCGGCAGTTAGATCTCCATTTTCTTTTTTAATAGAGAAAAATATATAACGTATTAGCTACCTAGTCGAGCCAGCTACCTAGTCGAGCCAGCCTAAAACACACCAAAATCTACCAACTTTAGTCTTTTATAACTCCACCCCTATTAAAGATATTTAAATAAAAATTTAAATATGGTTGCTTATATATAGAAATATTCTATTTATAATATTTTTAAAAAAAGTATTATATATTTAAGCTAATAAATACTTAATAAAAGCCTAAAGAGACCTAAAAGGGACTAAATTAGGCAATAAATAGAATTAATAATATAATGCTTCTATATATAAGCAGTTATATTTAAAATTTTATTTAAATATCTTTAATAGGGGTGGAGTTATAAAAGACTAAAGTTGGTAGATTTTGGTGTGTTTTAGGCTGGCTCGACTAGGTGGCTAATACGTTAACGTAAACTATAAGCGAGCGCTCCACCTTAAAACTTACCAAAAATTAGAAAAATCGTACCTTAATATCTTAATAACCACTTAATAATAAATTCTAATAATTTAGATTTAGGCTTTTATATATACTATATGGCTTCTATTAAAGTTATATAGTAAATAGTTTAGTAGTTTTTAGAATATAGTAATTTGGCCTTAGTTTAACCATTAAATTTTAATATCTTAAAAACCACTAAACTATTTACTATATAACTTTAATATAAGCTATAGAGTATATATAAAAGCCTAAATCTAAATTATTAGAATTTATTATTAAGTAGTGGTTAAGATATTAAGGTACGATTTTTCTAATTTTTAGGGAGTTTTAAAGTAGGGCGCTTGCTTAGGTAGAGCGCTCGCTTATAGTTTATATTATTAAATATTTTTTCCCTTATAAATATATATAAAGTATATTATAGGGTTTTGACTAATACCCTAGTTTTAACCAATTTAAATACTAAAATGCTACTAAATGTTAATTTAGTAGTGACGGGCTTATATAAATGCTTCTAAACCAAAGCTTGTAGATTGCTACTATATAAGAATACTAAGCTAAGGAGAAGAAGAAGAAGACTAGTAGAGACTAGTAAGATATAAAGGGTTATTAAGGCGCTAGTAGTAAGTAAGTTAATAGCAGCTTGGCAGAATATGGTAGAATTTAGCAGATTGCCTAGGAAACGGCAAAGTAGCAGGTAACACGCTTTAGCATTATTATATTACCCCCCCCTCCTAAAAAAGCCTGCCCTTAGGCTTTATTTAAGTTTTTTATTATTATTTAAATTATTATAGTTATCTAACCCCTCTTTCTATTATTTAATCTAGCCATTTAATTTATATAGTGATCTAGGGAGGTTTAGGTAGGCTAGGTAGAAATCTTATAGCTTATAGGGGGAGTACTTAAAATTAGATATGGGGTATTATTTTAGATCTTTATCGTGATCTATCTAGCTTATATAGTATTTTAAGGTACTACGGTCCTTCTTAACTGCTAAAATCTCTTTAACTATAAGGGATATTATTGCGGTCACCTTGGGTTGCCCTTAGGACAACCTTTAGACGCCCCTTAAATAGTCGACAATTATGTGCCAGAGGCATATACCTATAGTATATAGTCTCTACAATCCCAGAGGCCTTACCTCCTTAAGGATTCGTCTCTCTTACCAATCTATCCTGTTCTATAATTATGTCCTTATAGCCCCCTGTCTATAAAGTCCCCTTATATTTAAATCCTTCTTACTCTATTTTAAAAGGGCAGCTAGCTTTAAGGACTAGATTATTTTTTACATCTTTGTTTACATCTACTATTTTCCCTTAAAATCTTATAATAACCTAAACGGAAACTCTACGGACACCTTATAGAAAGCCGTTATATTAAGGCAGGAAGGTCCCTTTAATAGCGAGAGATTGCGACAATATAAACCTCTAGGCAAGATGGCTGAACAAGCCCTAACACCTAGATGTGTTAGGAGCTTAAAAACTCTTGCATACCTATGGTCACCGGCAATGCTAAGGAAAACGTAGATACCCTCTATAACGGTTACAACACTACTAAAAAGCAACCGGAACCCCTCTAGCCCTACCTAGGCTAATTGGAAGACTAAGCGCTAGAGGCGACTCTAAGATCTTCCCCTAAGCTAGAAATGCTAGAGGAGTATACTAATATATTTAACTAGGGACCTAACCGGAACCCTCTTGGAAGACTGCTAGCCTATAATTGGCATAGTAGCGGTATATAGACTACTTATAAGCCAAGTAGGCCTACCCCTTTGGGTAATTTAACCTAAATACTAACTTAAGACCTAAGGCTTATTAGGAAATCCGCACCAGCTATTAGTGCTAATACTACCTCTATAGCCGGAGCTTCCCTAGGCCTAAGTTTAAAAAGTTAAGAGCCCTATACTAATATCCTTTAAGACGGATATTGGGAAGCTATTATAAGGCTCTTAGAAGCTATGTGGGAGGAAGCTACTAATAAATATATTAGAACCCTTTAAGGGCAAATTTAGATCTAGTAGGGTTTAATCTAAGCTAGATAAGTCCTTTTATAACCTAGCTAGGGCTAAGGGCTTCCTGGGGGCTATCTAGTACCTACCTAAGAAAGTATAGAAGACTTAGAGAAATATTTGCGCAATAAATAAAAGAAAGATATAGACTAATTAGCTAAGGCCTCTGGCAGTCTAGAACTCCATTATAGACCTAGCGCCTAATATTTGGACGATTAGGTTCGCGAGGTGGATGACTTCTTTAAAATGCTAATAATATAAGATAATACTAAAGAATGTATATGGTGGATTATTAGCAAGATTAAAGACTAATTGCTAAACCAGATTGCGCTTAATCAACTTAATAAAGAGTAAATTACTATATGGCTATAGCTGCAGACCTTCTTAAAGGGTTAGACCTAAGATCCGTATATTATATAATATAATAACGCAGAGTAATTCTGGAATGGTATATAGCTGGACCGCCAAGATTTCCACCAGTTTATAAACTTTATGGAAACTTATGCTTAATAAATAGATCTAGAGCCCTTTAAAAATAAGGACGGCAGCGTCTATAAAAAGGAGAAGATTGGATTTATCTGGGCTAGAATTAAGCTAGTAATTTATAATAAAATAAAGCGCGTAGGAGCCCTACCGCGGATTACTATATATATAGATTTTAAACGAGCGGTTCTAAACGCTAAGGATATAGTAAGGAACTAGACCTCTTCTAGTAAGAAGCCGGGGGGTAGCTAAAAGTATAGGCACTCTAGTAGTAATATAGGGCAGACCTAGTCTTTAAAGAAGCCGTTCTTAAAGAGAACTTTAGAATAGTTAAAGTTGGGAACCTTAAGTAGCGGGAAAGACTCCTAGGGTTAACCTAATACCTATCTAACACCCTTATAGGAATACTCTAAGAAGCTAAAAGGACATTCTTATTAGAAAAATAAGCAAGGCGATAAACGCACTAATAAACTAAAAAAAGAGAAGCCTTAGTCGCGGACGTCTTCCAGCTATAACTAGGGCAAGATATAGAAGGGAAGACTCTTTGTATTACTATTAAGCTAAAAATAATGCTCCCTATGGGCGAGATGCGTTAGTTTTAAGCACTATATAATAATGGCGCTAAAATTAATCTTATATAATATAACTTAGCAAAAGAGTATAAACTTATCCTATTGCTAGGGTGGCGGAAACCTATTATAGGCTTTCTAAATAAGCATTAGATTAAACTATATAGCGCCTATAAGCTTACAGTGTTAGTAGCCAACATATATAACCGCACTAAGGTTATTAGCCCACAACCCTTCTAGGCGGCTAACTTTATAGGTTACAACCTTATTCTTAGATATCCTTAGCTTATAGAAGCAGATCTTAAGATACGCTTTAAGATAGGAGCCTTTAAATAGTAGAACGATAAAGAATTAGAAGGGTGTATATTACTAATAAGCTTAAAAGACATCCTAGAGGATATAGCTCTAGGTAAAATAGTATACACTTTACACCTAAAGGAGTATTAAATCTAACCCCTATTCTATAGCAAGATGGGTATAGAGCCTAATATAGGTAATAACCCTTTTATAATAGAGACCCTATAGGGAACTACTAGATAGGTTGCGGAGATATTATAGGGAGGCGGCGATCTTAAAGATCTTATAAGATACTTCCACCGTTATAGATTACTCTAGCTTAAGTAATATATGGAGAATATGCTATGGCACCTTAAACGCTGCGTTAAAGAATTCCCTACTCTCCACTGGCTACTATATGAAACTGTTTAATATACAGTGGCAACTATATATAAACAGCCACTATAGTGCGCAATACTACCTATAAGTGTCCTAAGAGAGCTCTGGGACCTACCTAATAATAATATAAAGGATAAACGCGACCCTAATTTATTAAATATTCCGGTAGGCCTAAGGGACTTATTAAGGGTATTTTTAGGTAAGAGAGCCAAAGTTCTCTTATAGAACTTGGAATATAATTATATAATTAATCTGGAAAAAGGTAAGCAGCCGCTAAACCTTCCTATTTATAACCTCTTCTGTAAAGAGCTTAAGATTCTATAGAAGTACCTTAATGGCTTACTAGAAAAAGGATAGATATAGCCTAGTAAGTCGCCAGTAGGCGCACCAATCCTCTTTATCCTAAAACTAGATAGAACTATAAGGCTATATATAGACTATTACGGTCTTAATAAGATTACAATTAAGAACTGCTACCTACTACTATTAGTTAGTAAAATGCTAGACTAATTATCTAGGGCTAAGATCTTTATAAAGCTGGATCTATAAGACGCCTATTATAGGCTCTATATTAAAAAAGGGGATAAATAGAAGACCGCTTTTAAAACCTAATACAGCCACTTTAAGTATCTAATAATGCCTTTTAGGCTAGCTAACGCGCCTATAATATTTTAATTATACATTTATAGAGCCTTAGGGGGACTAGTTAACCGCATATATATTATCTATCTAGATAACATTCTAATCTACTTAGAAAATAAGGATTAGCACAAGTAACATATCTATAAAGTGCTAAAACACTTAAATAATTAGGGCCTCTACACTAAGGCGTTAAAGTATATCTTTAATACTAAGCAGGTTAAGTTTCTGGGTTATATTATAACGCCTATAGGTGTAATTATAGACCTAGTATAGATGTAGACAATCCAAGAGTGGCCAGAGCTAGAGAGCTACTAGGATATTTAAGTGTTCCTAGGCTTTACCAATTTCTATAGGCGCTTTATCTATAACTACTTAGATATTGCCTAATACCTATCCAACTATATTACTAAAGCTTCCTAAGACCTAGCCTAAGGAGCAAAAAGCTTAAAGGCGGGAAGAAAGAAAACTAAGAAGGGACTAATTAAATGGTATAAACTATAGATATAGCCTGGAAAGGTATAGGAAGCCTTTTAGGAACTATGTATAAAGTTTACAGAAGCTCTATTACTATGGCATTTTAACCTAGATTAGCTATTAATAATGGTTACTAATATATCAAACTTTGCCCTTATTAGTATCCTACTATAACCTAATAGGTATCTAAACGCTACCTAGCTCTACTAGAGACTAGTAGTATTCTATAATAGAAAATTTTAGGGACCTAAAGTTAGGTATTATACCTATAATAAGGAACTGCTAGCCATAGTTAACTGCTTTAAATAGTGGCGATACTACCTTAAGCACGCAAGCCATACCACTTGCGTACTCTCAGATTATTATAATTTACGCTACTTTATAACTATAAAGGAGCTTATACTTTAATAGGCCAGATAAATAAAAGAGCTTGCGTAATTTAACTTTAAGATTAAATATAAGCTAGGGGAAAACAACCCTACTAATAGACCGTTATGACGGCTAGACTATACTAAAGGCTTTAAAATGGGAGAAGGAAAGCAGATAATAGATATCTTACTCCCTATATTATAGAACAAGCTCTAGGTATAAAATGCTTAAGTACCTATAGCTTTAAGCACTAAGTCTTAGGTGGTATAACCCCTATTAGCTTCTACTAACGTTTTAACTAGTACTTGGTCCATTGCTAATAAGGGTCTAAATATACCTAGACAGAACGTCCCCAATACACTCTTGGAACCTAGTAATATATTACCTCTAATTACTAAGCTGTCCTTTTAAACTAAAAGCAAAGCTATAGAGTAATTGGAACCTAGAACCCTATAAAGACTAAAGGACTTTAACCTTATAGTGGCCTTTCCAACATATATACACTAAAGAGTTATAAGATCTATAGTACTATCTAGTTGTATACTTGGAGCAGTATAAGATAAAATAGCTTTCACCTAGGAACTATCTAAAAGGTTAACAGATCTTATCTATAAGGTGCAATAGAAGGATGCCTTCTATACCATCTTTAATGTGGAAGTAGACCGGAAACATAACGGAAAGGAAACTAAAAGGTGTTAAAATTAGGAACTGGACCTAATGGGCCTACTATATAGAAATGGCAAGGTTTAGGTGCTATAAAAAGCAAATCTATAACAAAAGATTCTTATAAAGAATTATAATAATCCCCTAGGCGGCCACTATAGTTAAGCCAAAATAGTAGAATTACTTTAACATAAATACTACTAGTTAAAGCTTAATTAGGAAGTAAAGGAATACATTAGCTACTATAAGAAGTGTTAAGTATATAAAATCCAAAGGCATAAGCTATGGGGTTTACTTAAATCGGTTCCTCCCACTAGCGAACTATAGCAATATTACGCTATAGATTTTATTACGGATCTTCCGCTATTAAAAGATAAGGATAAACATATAATTCAGTCCTTATATTTATTGATAGATTTTTAAAGTACATCTAATACCTTTCCATTAATAAGACAATTAATATATAAGCGCTTGCAAACCTAATTAAGGAGAAATGCTTTCTTAAAGTAGATTAACTACACTTTATTATTACTAATAGGGGCAGCGTCTTTACAAGCTAATACTGGTCAGATCTATGCTTTTATTTAAAGGTAGACTACTATTATAGTATGGCTTTCTATCTATAGACGGATAGGCAAACAGAGCGCTAGAACTAGGAACTGGAGTCTTACCTATAAATATATTTAAACTACTAGCAAGATAATTAGTGTAAGCTACTTCCGTACGCGGAATACGCTTATAACTTAAAGCAACACTTATTGTATAAGTATACACCTATCTAGATTGCCTATAGCGTTTGACCATCCAGATTTAATGGTGTACTTAGTAATCACTAGTTAAAGCCGTATAATTAATTATAGGACCCTACTAGGAAGTTTAAGGATATCTACTAGAGAGTATAAGGGTACCTTAAGAAATGGGAGGAGTAATGGAAGTATATAAAGTAGAGCCTATAAGATACGCAAGAGCAGCAAAGACTTTAGTATAACTGTAAATACTAGGATAATCATTTTAGCATAGGCGATAAGGTTCTATTATGTTTAACAAATATTAAAACCTGTTAACTATTAAAGAAGCTTAATATAAGATACCTAGGTCCCTTTTAAATTAAGGAACGAATTAGTAAGCTAGCCTACCGTCTCTAGCTACCCCTATCCATGGCCCATATATATTTAGTATTTTACGTAAATCTACTAGAGCTATGGCATAGACTACTACTAAAAAAGAACTTCCATCTAGGCCTAATTAAACACCCTAAAGTAGCAGGCAAGCGGTATAAGGTTAAAGCTATACTACGCCATAAGTCTGTTAAGAATAAGCTTTAATATAAAGTTAAATGGCTAGGCTAGCCTACTAAGGACTCTATATAGAAACCAGAGGACCACCTTAATTATTGCAAAGATATTCTAAAAGAATATTAGGATTAAGGTCCGTAATCTGCAAATTGCAAAAAGCGCTCTAATATTATAGTGTTATCGCAACCTATAAAGAAAGCTTGTAGTAGGCCAAGAAAGGCCCCAAAGAGTAAATAGGTTAAATTAGATATAGAATAGATAAGCTCCGGAAACCATAAGGATTGATTAAGGCTATAGCCTAAGGTAGGATAAGTCCTTAGCCTTTTTATGTATATAGCATAGAATTAATAGGGTATTTTGCTAGAATTATATTCCCATATATTAGTCTATATTAGAAATAGCGTTCCTATACCTTCCTAAATACCTTATAAGGCCTTCCTAATTGCCACTATATACAAGAATTAATCCTAAATGCCTAAATTAAAAACTATTATGCCTTATCCCTAGGTATAGGATTAGTATCCATTGGCCTACTAAGTAATGGCTGACGGGAATAAGATCTAGATCCCTTAGTAGGAGTATAGGTAGGCATAAAAACGGGGGTAGGCTAATAAGGTGTAGATAGAGCAGAGATCCTTAAACGCTTAATACTAATATTAGGCCCAAACTAGTACTAATTAAGTTCTTAGGGCGTAAGCTTGTAGTTAATAAAGACAGGCTTAAGCCCAGAATAAATAGAGACGTTAGCTGGCTAGTAAAGACCAAAACCACTAAGACCTTACTACGGCAATTGTTAGTTACCTATCCGCTAGGTACCCAAAGGGTAACCTACCTAATACCACATTATATTGTGCTTTTTCAAAACCTAACACGCATATACAAACTCCTTCTTATAGTAGACGACAACCTTCTTCTTATTACCCCCATCCTTTATATAACGGAACCTTGTAGCAGAAACTACGGTGGGTTCTATGATTAGGCTAGGTATATAGGTAAGAACAAATCAATAACATAATAATAACTAGTGGAGTAGTTGCCCAATAGATTAACTCCAATTATATTCTAAGATTTACTACAAGGAGAGAACTATCTACGGTAGGGACTAAGGTCCTTTAAATACACAACCGTACTCCTAAGAAATCCTCTCTTGTACGTAAGGTACGTATTGTCTATATTAAACATAACGTCCCTTTCGTTTAATATAGTTAATATATTTAACACCACGTGACCTCAGTTACCATTCCTTATTATATAGTTCCACCGGATCTATCCTAGACCGTGCCTGTATTAACCAACTAGCTTCTGCCGTCTCTTCTCCAAGTAGTCGTAACATTGTACTTAAAGCGTCTATAATACCATCTCCCTCCTCTTTATCTTTGTCCTTGAAGATTCCTAACATCTCCAAGTTATCTACTAGAGGTGTAATATCCGTTTAACCAGTCTGGTTAATATCCTTGCTTATTATACCTAAAGCTTCTTCTTCTCTTTCCTGGGTTAAGCGTCGCCTTTATATAGTTTCCTCCATACTATTACTAGGCGAGGTGATGGCGATCCCTTGCTCTCATTGCGCTAAAGAGGGGTTAGTATACGTTGCGCTAGCGAGTCCTTTATCTTAACAACCCTCCTCTTGCTCTAAGTGTACTAAAGTAAACGTTTAATTATCCTGTGATGTTCGCTCTGTTTCTAACGCTAAGTATACGCGTTCTATGACTCTTAACAGTCTTCAAGTTTCCTAAGTAACTTATTATAGGGTCTTATGTTTAATCTACTGCTATAAAGCTTAACGGTAAGCTGGCCTCTGCGCTACTTAAGGTTTAACATGCCTTAGAAGAGTCCGCACGCGTCCTTAAAGCTTAATGTTTAGCTTATGCTTGTCTTTAACGTCTTAAATATATTTATAAGAAGGTCCATTCTAAGGAGTAGAAACTTGTTTAATAAGGTCTATAGGAACTTGGTAATAAAAGGACTGGCTCTCCTCCTACAAGAAAAACAACTCTAAGTAGCTCGGCAATTGCTCCTCTTAGGTCCCCCTTAGGTAACTTATTCTTTGGCGATTCTTCTTTGTTAATATTACCTAACCTACTTTCTTCCAATACTCCCATACCTTTCCTATAGCGTTCCTTAGGTTGCTTAGTGGTTCCTAGGTAGTCTCCTTATAGCCTATCCACTTTACTTTATACCACATTTTGTTATCTATATCTTTGTAACTAATAATCTTCAAAACTTACTATTTGTCTTCCTCTTATCCTCTATATATGTCTGCCTTATAGACTGGTGGCTTAATATTCCCATATACTGGCTCTAGCATTGTAATATATTGTATAGGGTAGATCTTTATTTTAGCTAGTAGGTTTAACTTATATATAACTAATAAAATTCTTTACTTAACTTTAAAAGGTCCTAGTCTAACATAGTCTAACTTCTTGCTTAATTATCAACTCTTGAAATTTTTATATAGTAGCTATACTTTATCTCCCTCCTTAAGATCTGGTCCCTTAGATCTCTTAGTATTATAGTACCTTTTTATTCGTTCTTATACTAGTTTAGCTGTTTCCTTAAGGTCTATATAAAGATTCATTAACATCTCCATTCTTTATTTAGCTGTGCTACTTATCTTTTTTACTTAATATGGCGATAACGATGTTCTTAGCTTATATCCGTAATTTGCCTTAAATAGTAATATCCCCATTCCTTCTTATGGTGTTGTATTGTATGCAAACTATATAACTGGTAATAACAATACCTAATTGTTCTATGCGTGATTAATATAGTGCCTTAAATACTGCTCTAGTGTCTAGTTTAGTCTTTCCATTTATCTATCCATCTGCGGATAATATGCTGTAGATATTACTGCGCGAACCCCTTATTCTGCCAAAAATACTTCCTAAAATGCTGTTATAAATCTTAGATCTCTATCTAATATAATCTTATCTAGTGCTCTATATCTTGCGAACACTTCCTTTATATAGATTCTAGTAATATCCTCTACTAATATCTCTTTAGTATATACTATAAAGTATCCCCACTTTATTAGCTTGTCCACTATTACTAAAATCGCGTCATAATCTTGTCCTATAATAGGATCTCTTAACTTTGGTAACTTAATAACAAAGTCCTATAATATAACTTCCTATAGTCTTCTGGGTGTCTTAATAGGTTATAGCCCTTTATATAGCTTGTACCTTGTTAGTTTATTCCTTTAGCAATCTAGATATTCCTTTATAACTTATCTTACTAGTCCCTAGATTCCTTAAATAATATACTCCTCTTAAAGTCTTAATACTAAGCCTATAGCTCCGTTATATCCTTATATTATTCCCTTATAGAATTCCTTAATAAATTCTTCTGCAATAGACTTAGGCATATATATTACTTCTCTGTTTTTATATTACTCTAAGTCTAGATCCTCTACCTATGCTTCTTAGATCTTCTGTGTTTAATTACTTTCTAGTAATTTATAGATCTAACTTTCCTTAGTTGCTGTAATCTTTAGATAATTATACCTAATCAATCCGTCTTAATCCTTTTGTAATAAAGCTCCCAATAGCTTTTTATTACTTTGTAGTTTAGCCTTTCTACTTAGCGCGTCTGCTCGTGCATTGTCTGTACCCTTAATATACTAAATTTCGAAATAGTATTCTATAAGTATTTCCGCCTATCTAACCTGTCTTTAATTGAGTTCCTTTATTATTAGGAATCCTATAAGGTTCTTATAATCTGTTTTAACCACAAATAGTTTCTCTATACCTTATAAGAATACTCTTTATTCCTTAAATACTGCAACTATACCTAACAACTCCTTGTTGTAGATGTCATAGTTTAACTCTAGTAGTGTCATTTTCCAACTATAGTATGCCACTGGGTGCCATCCATCTTAATATCTCTATATAAAGTATGCCCCTAGTATAAAGTCTAATGCATCTATTTTTACAACCGTCTCTAGACCTAGTTGATAGATCTTAAGAACTAGCTCCTAGGTAAACAACTCTTTAATTATCTTAAACAGTTCTTATTATTCCTTTCCCTATACCTATAGTTCTTCTTTCTTTGTTAACCGCGTAAATGGCTCAATATCCTATAACTATTGCGCTATAAACCTTCTACAGTAATTGCAAAACCCTAGGAACGATCTTAACTATATAACGTTCTCTGGTTCCTACCAATTTACTATAGCCTTAATCTTTTTTAGATCTATACTAAGTTGGCCTAGTTTAATAATAAATCTAACAAAATTGGTCTTCCTAATAAAGAACTTGTATTTCTTAATTATTACTAGCATCTGTTCTTCTTGTAGTCTCTTTAAGACCTATTTAATATGTTCTCTATATTCTTCCTCATTCTCTAAGTAGATAATAATATCGTTAAGGTATACTATAACAAATTTATCTAGGTATTCTCCTAATACACTATTAATTTGCTTCTAGAACATTGCTAGTGCGTTTATAAGCCCGAATTATATAACTAATGGTTTATATAGTCCTTTCTTTAACCTAAAGGCTGCCTTCTATTTATCGCCTTCCTTAATCCTAATCTAATGGTACGCCTACCTCAGATCTATCTTTATAAAGATCTTTACGTTGCCTATCCTATCTTAGATTTTGCTAATTAAGGGTAAAAGATACCTATCCTTCCTAGTGATGCTATTTAACTGTCTATAGTCTATACATATCCTAAGTTTTCCGTTTTTCTTTGGGATAAATAGTACTGGATATCCCACTAATAACTATAATGGTCTAATATATCCCTTGTGTAAGTTCTCTTAAATAAACTCCTTAAGCGCTACTAACTCTGTTTTAGTAAGCTTATAGATTAGAAAGAACTTTAGACTTATTCCCTCTTCTAACTCTATTTTATAGTCCCAAGCTATATACTCTAATAGCTTTTTACTTTCTAGTGACCATAACTTTTTACCATACTTGTGGTATCTCTTTGGTATATAACTTAAGCCTCGCTTAGTCTCTTTATATATCGCTCCAACTTGGTACTATACTAACTTGGTTTACTATTGCACTTTACGCTATTATATATCCTTAATATTGACCTAACCTATAACCTAATTAATCTTTAGATTGTATTTCTATAACTAAGGCATTCCTAGTATCGCCTTGTCCTGTCCTAATGGTAGGATATTAAAAGACATTCTAACTGGTCTCCCTTTAATAGTTAACTAAATAGGTCCTGTTTTAAGATTAATAATGCCTCCTCTATAGGCTATCTAATCTCCTAAAATCGTTATAAGTGGATATGGGTGTTTTTTCTGTCTATATGGTAACCCTATCCTTTCTACTACTTTTAGTAATATATGGTTCCTAGTTACTCCACTATCTACCAATACTTTAAACTGCTAATCTTGCCATTTAACTCGTAAATTTAGGTATTATTTTTAAATTCCTTTAAGGGTTTAAGGCTCTAATACTAGTTCCTTCTAGTTCTATACACCTCCCCTTTTCCTAACTGTTGGCTGCTAGATCCTGCCTATACTTAGTCTAACTTAGGCCAATACTTAGTTCATTTCTTTTCCTCTATATGCCATAGACAAGTATTCTCTAGGCACTCCTACCACTATTATCCATCTAGGTATTCTTCTATAAGGAATCTTCCTAGTTAAAGTATTAAGTCCCTTTAACCTTATACTTCTACTGGGTGCCAACTATATATATACTTAGCATTCCTAAACCGCTTTTCCTCTGGTGCCTAATATATTCTTACTAGGTACTTTCAGTTCTTATCTTTAGGTGCTCTATATATATTATATATATTATCCATATAAGCTATCCACGATAGTATATAATACGCTATATGTTTTAGGTTAACTCTTAGTTTATCTTTGTTTTTAAGTTTAAACCTATACTTAGTTGTCCTAACTACTGGTATTTCTGCTATAGGTATTAAGATTTATTACTTACTTCTCTAGTCCCTAGATCCCTCTTCTAGGTTCCTTAACATTATAATTAATACTCCTTTAATATGACTTATACGTTTTTCCATAATAGGTTAGTCTTAGACAACTTTTTTATCTAGCTATATATAAAAGTCTTCCCATTTATTATTATGTCGTTGCCTATACCACTTTCCATACAACTAGTTTAGTATGTATGGTCTATCCGTTAGAAAGTACCTTATTATTACTATATCATAATATCCTTTAGTATATCTTTTTTTAAACCTAGTTAGAATATCTAGATCCTCTTTTTATTCTAGTTTATCTAACCATTTTGCCCTAAGTATTCCTGTACTTAGCCTATTAGTAACTCTTCGTATAGGTGCTCTGTTCCTTATATAACTTAGTATAGCTGACCTCTTATCTAGCTTTTGCTCTTGCTATATAATAATTCTTATCCTAAACTTATCTATAGTTTCTTGTTTTCTGCGTCTTACAGCTAGATCTTCGTAGTTGTCTTACTTTTTAATTCTGGTATTAACTATTTAATCTTTAGGCTAAACACTACGTTTACCTAGGATTACTAACGTTCTTATTCGTTCTCTAAACTTGTAGTTCTTAAACTTACGTCCTATACTTATTTATTTGTTACTAAACTAAGTTGCTGCTCTTTCCTATCGGTTTTTATCCGTTGTGGGTCCTTAGGTGTGTCTTATCTTATCTTAAGAATTTTAAGCTTTTTTTATCTCTTCTTAAGAATCTTAAGCCTGTGGCCTTTTACCTTTATTAAGTAATAAGCTAGCACTAGCAGTTGTCTACTTACTTAGTTTCTTCTAAACGTTACTCCTATTGTCTTATAAAGCGATAGAAATTATATCTAATAGTATCGCAATACCCGTTACTAAACCCTGTTCTATAATGGTCTTAGTCTCTACTTCTATTTTAACCTCTCTAAGGTTTACATGCTTCTAGTAAGCTGCCTTTATTACCTTATTATTAGTAAATACTTCGCCTATATTAAACTTATTGTCTTTAATATCCAATTTATAAGCTAGTTCGTTGGTTCCTTTAAACTTAGATAATAATAGCTCCTATAGCCAATAGCTTACGCCGTACTTAGCATCCTCATAAATTCGGTATATATTGTTGTAATAATACGCAAAACTGTTAATTAAACATTCTTTTATTCCTTATAGTATACCATCGTCCCTCTATACGTACGTGCCGTCTGCTGGCCTAGTTCCCTTTATTATATAGTTACTCTAACCACCTCTATAGTCTCTAGCAAAATAACCTTATTTTCCACAATTTATATAAGCCCTATCTTTAAACCATCTTTCTTGCTGTAGAGTCTGCCTAAACGTCTTCTGCTGCTAAGATCCCTGGTTTAGCCTCTACTCCTAGGTCCTTTAATTACTTAATCCTTAACCTCTAGGTTTTTATAGTTTCTTTTCCTATCTTCGGGTTTCTTTGGTACCGCTTAGGTCTATTAGCTCTGCGCCATTCTATAGTTTTTAACTCTATGTCTATCGTTGCGTACTCTGCACCTTATATAACTGTGGAACTCTGTCTTGCCCTCTCTTAGCTTATTCCCTTTAATAGATCCTGTTATTAATCTTTATTAACTAATCTATTAACTCTCTTAGAGTATCCGTATCTTCTATTAGGATAATTATATCCTAGACTTTAGCCTTAAGTCCCTATTTATACTATGCTATAAGCGCCCTGTTATTCCACTTAACCTATATAGCTAGTATTTAAAACTATATTGTATACTTAATTACTAAAGTGCGTTATACTAAGTTCTAAAGCTTTTATTCCGCTATAGTTATAGCCTCCAGGTCTCTAAATATCTGCGTTAGTTACTCCACAAACCCGTTTTAACTAGTAAATATATACCGTACATCCTGGTTAGTAGTTGTTATGCCATTAGCCTATATTTCCATAAGATACGGCTTAAACCACTTAAGTGCCCTCCCCGTCAGGAACAATCCTGCATAGGCTACTTAATCCAACAATATTGCTAACTTCGCTCCTTCCTGTACTACCTTAAAGTGCATTTATATAAGAAATCCCTTAAGCTTTAACTTCTCTCCTAAGAATTATTTAACTAAAGGTAGCTTAACTTTCGCTACTCTAATTCCATTAATGCGTTCTTTAAGTATCCTATTATTATCCTATAAGTGATTAACCATTTCCTATAACTAACCTCGCGTAACCACTTAAGAATCCCTATTATCTATACTAGTATCACCTAGCCCTGAGGTTATAGCTACCGTTAACGCCGTTATAACTAGTACTTTAGGTGGCATGTTGTTCAACCTTGTTTAATACCATAACCCTAGTAGTAAATATGTAACGGAATCTTGTAGTAGGAACTATAGTGGGTTCTATTATTAGGCTGGGTATATAGGTAAGAACAAATCAACAACATAATAATAACTGGTAGAGTAGTTGCCTAACAGATTAACTCCAATTGTATTCTAAGATTTACTACAAGGAGAGAACTATCTATAGTAGGGACTGAGGTCCTTTAAATACACAACCATACTCCTAAGAAATCCTCTCTTATACGTAAGGTACGTGTTGTCTATATTAAACATAACGTCCCTTTTGTTTAACACAGTTAATACGTTTAACACTACGTGACCTTAGTTACCATTCCTTGTCATATAGTTCCACCAGATCCATCCTAGACCGTGCCTATATTAACCAACTAGCTTCCGCCGTCTCTTCTCCAAGTAGTCGTAATATTGTACTTAAAGCGTCCGTAACACTTTACCCTATCCTTAGTATACCAACCTTACTCCCTTATTAGGCGTTACTGGCTAGCTTGCTAGGAATTATAGGCGGTATAGATAGCTATAGTATAGTCTTAAATTTGACCTAGCTATTTAGCATTAGCGCTAAAATAAAAGAGAGCCTGGGCAATATAGTAGTTAAGGATATTAAAGGATCGTCGCCACTTAGGCCCAGGCTATATTAAAGCCTAAAGTTAGTAATAGAAACCTATTAAGGATAGGAAAGCTTACCTTAATATAACTGCCGCTCTTAATATATATACATTAATTATAAAGACTAAAGGTGTTAGACCTTATATAGTAGGTCTTGTTACAAGCATCTAGAATCTTCTTATTAGATTTCTAGTCTTTTAAGGACGTGTATATAAAGTTATTTAAGTAGGACTAGTACTAGTTGCGGGTTAGCGGAGGTTAGGGTTCTATATATAGCGGTAGGGCTAGAATATACTATAGAATTAGATTAGAAGAGCAGTTAGTAGGAGAATAAAGAGGTATATTAAATTGATAATAGAAAAGAAGAAAATCTTAATAATATATTAAAGATATATCTAAAATTGGATGAAGGTTAATAATGGGAAGTAAGGTGTTAAGGAAAAGGACCAAGCTTAATAAGCAAAGTGTCTCTATACTTTACCTTCTAATACCCTTCTGGTATATAGCCGCAACCTTACTAATATAACTCCGTTATAATAGCGTAATTTAAAAGGAAGGAAACACGTGTATATGCCATTTGGCTATCACTTCCTTATAAGAAAAACTAATTACGCGGCCGGGGAAGGCAATTAAGATATTAATTAAAGACGCATATAGGTCAAATTATACCTAAATAATACTACGGTATTAAAAGAACAACGTTATAAACGTTTTTAATAATTGTATAATAGCTAGAGGCGCTATTATAAAACGTCCCTCCTGTTTACTAGGTAGCAAAGCTACGCCAAAATATAGCACAGGACTATAAGAATGAGAAAGAATTATAGATTAATATCTTAACAGTTAGACAACGGCAAGCCAAGGCTCTATACGTTAAATTCTATATTAAAAGGTTCTACGGAACCATACTAGAACACCAAATTGCCTATAATATTTGTAATTAATTGCAGACTGGTATAAAGGCTTAGAAATAGAGTTGTATAAAAAATTTTGTGTCAGCCTAGGTAGTTACTAGTATGCTTCTAGTAGGCCTCTAATAGGTCTCCTAGTAATCCTTACAACTTTTCTCTAGTCATATTTTTTCCTTATTAAGGTTTTTTAAGAGTTTAAAGCAGGGGTTAGATAGATAGATAATATACAGTAGCATACTAATATCTCCCTAATATGTCTCCGAACCCCTTCCAGGACGAGCCCTTATAATCTCCTTATTATAAGGTAATGGCAATTAGGGGTAATATAAGGGATATTATTGCGGCCACCTTGGGTTGCCCTTAGGACAACCTCTAGACGCCCCTTAGATAGTCGCCGGTCACGTACTAGAGGTATATACCCATAGTATATAGTCTCCACAATCCCAGAGGCCTTACCTCCTCAAGGATTTGTCTCTCTTACCAATCTATCCTATTCCACAATTATGTCCTTATAGCCCTCTATCTACAAAGTCCCCTTATGTTAACTTCCTATTCTCCGTCCTCTGCAATCTAAATTGGTAGTAGGGGGTTGTTGTACTATCTAGGTAGTAGGTTGTCCGTAGCCTTCCACAGTCTATCTAAAGAGAAGATAGGGTAGATCTTTATTAACTCTAGTAGCTTAACCCTAAAAGAGTGCCTTACCCTTTTAGGGATCTTATAGGGGCTAGCTATTTAGTAGTCTAGCTTATGGCTTAGCCTTTAGGTCTTTTAGTTCTTTATTAATACCTATATCTTATCTCCTATGTAGAAGTCTACCTTATAATAATATTAGTTTACGTTAGCTTCTTTCTTCTCTTATACCTTTTTTATAATTTCTTAGGCAGCCTTCTAGGCTCTATATATTCTCTTAGCAAATATCTGGGCCTCTTTATAGCTAAGGCGTTCGTGGGCTGTTATAGGTCCTATAGGTCTATTTTAATTAAAGGATATTCATGGCTTATATCTATAGAGTAACTTAAATAGTAACATTCCTATACTATTATAAGGGAGCGTAAGCTGTACGTAGTCTATTATAGGTAGTAGTTCTAACTAGTTGTCCTAATAGTAATTAATAAAGGGGCGAAGTCGCTAGTTATAGTATTAGTTTATAATCTTAGTTTAGCTATTAGTTTAAGGGTAGAATGCGGTAAAGAGCTTAATTTTAATTCTAAAAATGCGGTAGAATTTGTCCTAAATATCTAATATAAATTAGGGTCTATGGTTAGAGATAATTAACTTAGGAGCACTATATATCTAATAAATATTGTTAATATATGTGCGGGCTATATCTTTAGCAGTTATAGTCTTAAAGCAAGGAAGGGAAATAGCTTACCTACTTAGCCAGTTAACTACTATAAAGGCCATATTATATTCATATTTGTCCTTTAGGAATAATTTAAAGTCTATTATAATATGCTGCTAAGGGTGTTTAGGAACTAGTAGTGGTTATAACTATCTAGGGGTTTAATCCCTAGGGGCATTTGCCTATTTATAAGTATAATAATTCCTAATAAATTGTTCTATATTAGATAGAAGTCCTTACTAGTAGTAGTAAGGCGCTAGTAGTTAATAGGTCTTATCTTAACTAGGGTGCGCCATAGAGACTTAATAATGGGCTTTATAGATTAGCTCCGTTTATAGGTTATTAATATTTAGAACTATAAGCCGTTCTTAGTATAAGAGCTATCTATTTTCTATTTCTAAATTAGGGTTGCCTTCTATAGCTTAGCCATAGAGGGCTTTTAGAGATTTAGCTATACAGGTTATAATTAAGATGTGGTTAACTAGTCCTATTAGTTTATTTAGGATCTCTTCTTTTATAGGCGCTAGCTCGTTTTGTTTAGGGCTTAGTTCCTTAAGGATATATAGGTTAAGCTATTTGGGGCGGAGGAGGGCATATATTTAATACTAAGCCTTTAGCTTATCCTATGGTTCTCCGTCCTGTTCTCTTTAGGTAAAGGTATTAGCTTTAGAATTTTGCCTACTAGGGTAGTATTTTAGCCTACTAGGCCTATTAACTAGTAAGCTGCTTTGTTATTATAAAATACTTAAGGGCTTTATAATTAGTATAGACTTTAATTTAAAAGTCTATGCTTTTAAGCTCTGCGCGCTACTAGGATAATAATTATATAATAGCTAGTATTTTCTTATTGTGTACCCCCCTACTACTACTCTGTTAGAGGCGTCCGTTTCTAATATTAATTTAAGGTCTAGGTTATAGTAATAGAGAATTAGAAAGGAGATAAGTTGGTTTTTTAACTCCTTAAAAGCTTTTATATAATTATTATTAAAAATAAAAGGCGTGTTATTCTTAGTCAGTTATATAAGAGGCTTAGCTATAACTCTATTGTTATGGATAAACTAATAGTAAAAGTTATAGAAGCCTAAAAAGGACTATATTCCTTTTATAGTGTAAAGGGGTTTCTAGTTACGGATTACCTTAACCTTTTTAGGGTTAACTTTAATTCCTTTTATACTAATAATAAACCTAAGGTACTCTATTTACTTTACTCTGAATTTATATTTTTTAATATTAACTTATAGACCTATATTCCGCATCTCTCTAGGACCTTCTTAATATAAACTTAGTACTTAAGTTTATTGTCTAAGTATATAAGAATGTTGTCTAAGTATACCGTGTAAAATTTATTAAGGTAGTTAAAAAGAACATTATTTATATACCATTAGTACGTAGCTGGCCTATTTATTAGTCTAAAAAGAAGGACTTTATATTTATAAGAACTATAGTGGGTATAGAACGTTGTTAGATTTTCTAATATAGGGTCTATCCTAATTTAGTAGAAAGCTTAGCAGACGTTAAGCTTAGTAAAGATTTTGGCTTGGCTTAGATGTATAAGGGTTTTATTAATTAGGGGGAGGGAGTAGCAATCTTTTTAAGTAATAGTGTTTAGTTTTTAATAGTCGATATAGAAATAAAGGCCCTTATTAGGTTTCTTTATAAATAGAATAGGGGAAGTAAAAGGGGCCTAACTTAGTTTAATAAACCCTTTATAGAGGTTATTAATTAAGTACCACTTAGTTACTTTTAGTTCTTTTATAGTTTGCTAGTAAAGGGGGCTATAGCTTAGAGAATTATCGGCCTCTAGTTAAATTTTATAGTTATAGGTTTAGTAGGGGGGCAGTATATTTAAGGCTGCTTTTAAGAACGCGTCTCTATAGCCTAAGAGGTATATAGGGAGGGGGTGTTTAACTAGCTCCTTATTAGTTTCCTCTATTAGCCCTTCTTCCTTCTTATTAATAATCCGGTTAATTTTATACAAGCTAGTTATAAAGACCTTATTGTCCTTTTAATATATATTAAAGTAAAAACCTATTACGGTGCTGGTAGAATATGGCAGAAAGTAGGTAGAATATAGCAGATTGCGGTCACGTGACCGAAAGGTTATATATAGCTTCGACCGGCGCCTCCATCCCTCCCTTTTCCTTTTCTTTAGCTTTGGATCCTTGTTTATAGATAATCCAATTATATAGGCTTGCGCGTCCCTCTTGCTATGCTTATACCTTAATTAACTAAGTTGCTAACATTATCTAAAGCTCTTTACTACTCTTTCTTTCTAAGAAGGAACTTAAATATATCTATAGGTGTTACGGACAGCTTAAGTACGATGTTATAACTACTTGGGGAAGAGTTGGAAGAAGCTAGTTGGTTAATATAGGTATAGTCTAGGATAGAGCTGGTGAAACCATGTGACAAGGAATAGTAAGCAAGTCACATGACGTTATACATGGTGTACACAGTGTACGTAGTATACGTCTACGTATAACACGTATAACACGTACTTTATGTATAAGAGAGGATTTCTTAGGCGTACGGTTGTGTATTTAAAGGACCTCAGTCCCTACCGTAGATAGTTCTCTCCTTATAGTAAATCTTAGAATACAATTGGAGTTAATCTGTTAGGTAACCACTCTACCAGTTATTATTATGTTATTAACTTCTTGTTTACCTATATACCTAGCCCAATAATAGAACCTACTATGGTTCTTGCTATAAGGTTCCGTTACACATTTACTACCTAGTTATAGTATTAATAAAGTTAAATAACATGCCATCTAAAGCACTAGTTATAATGCCATTAATAGCAGCAACTACCTTAGGATTAGGAGACACTAGTATAGTAGATACAGACTTATAAGTGGTCACAAGAGGTTAGTTATAAGAAATGGTTAATTACTTATTAGATAATAATAGGATACTTAAGGAACGCATTAATGGAATTGGCGCAGCAAAAGTTAAGTTACCGTTAATTAAACAATTCTTAGGAGAAAGGTTAAAACTTTAAGGTTATATAGGAAGGAGTGAAGTTAGCAATACCTATAGATCAAGTAGCGTATATAGGATTGTTCTTAACAGGAAGAGCACTAAAATGGTTTAAATCTTACCTTATAGAAATATAGGTTAGTGGTATAATAACTACTAACCAAGATATATAATTTATGTTTACTAGTTAGAACGGGTTTATAGAGAGACTAACGCAGATATTTAGAGATCTGGAAGTATTAACTATAGCGGAACGAAAGCTTTAAAACTTAGTACAACGTTCTTTAGCAATTAAGTATATAACACAGTTTCAGACACTTGTAATATAGGTTAAGTAGAATAATAAGGCGCTTATAGCATAGTATAAACAGGGACTTAAGGCTAAAGTCTAGGACATAATTATCCTAATGGAAGATGCGGAAAGTCTATAAGACTTAATAGATTAGTTAATAAAGATTAATAATAGGATCTATTAAAGGGAATAAGCTAAGAAAGGGCAAGATAGAGTTCCATAGTTGTATAAGACGTAGAGTATATATTAGCAGATATAGAGCTAAAAACCATGGAATGGCGCAGAGCTAATAGACCTAAGTAGTGCTAAAGAATCTAAGAGATAGATAAAGAAACCATAGAAACCTAGAGGTTAAGGATTAAGTAATTATAGGGCTAGGGAGTAGAGGCTAAACTAGGGGTCTTAATAGTAGAAGATATTTAGGCGGACTCCATAACAAGAAAAATGGTTTAAAGATAGAGCTTGTATAAATTATAGAAAATAAGGTCATTTTGCTAGAGACTGTAAAGGTGGTTAAAATAACCATATGGTAAAGGGCACTAGGTTATTAGAGTATAATAATATAGATATAGGGATGTTGCGTAGGACCAAGGAGTGTTTAATTAAACACTTTGCGTTTTATTATAATAATGCATACTAAATTTATAAAGATGCTAAGTATGGTATAATCTATTAGCCACAAGAGCTAGAGTTAAGAGGACTTAAAGGAACTAGAGAGTTAGATAAAGAATAAGATTAACTCTATAAGCTAGATTAAGATATTAAAGTAATATACGGATAAGGATTAGCAATAATAACAATAGAGTTAAAGTACTTATTAATTAATAGTAATAAGGAAGAAAAGGAGGCTAACTGGGAGCACTTATACCTTAGTAATGTAATAGAAGCAGAGACTAAAACCACTATAGAATGCGGATTAGTAATGGGTATTATAACACTGTTAGATATAATATCTATTGCTTTATAAGATGGAAGGAGTAATATCTAGAGATAATTAAGTAAGTAGATGACTACTAGTGCTAGCTTACTACTTATAAAAGGTAAAAGGCTATAGGTCTAAGATTCTTAAGAAGAGATAAGGAAGGCTCTAAACTTATAAGACACAATAAGGATAGCTTAAGAACCTATAATGGACAAAAACCAATGGGAAAGGGTAGTAACTTAGTTTAGTAATAAACAAATAAGTATAGGATGTAAGTTTAAAAACTATAAGTTTAGGGAACAAATAAGAACATTAGTGGGAAACTAAGAATTTAAGAAATAAATAAGGACTATAGTAATTCTAGGTAAACGCAGTGTTTAGCCTAAAGACTAAAAAGTTAATACTAGGATAAGGAAGTAAAACAACCTTAAAGATCTAACTGTAAGATGTAGAAAATAGGAAACTATAGATAAGTTTAGATAATGAATTATTATATAGCAAGAGCAAAAGCTGGATAGAAGGTCTATAGTAGGTTATATAAGGGACAGAGCACCTATACAAAGAGTTACTAATAGGCCTAGTATAGGGATACCTAGAGTAAAGTGGTTAGATAAACTGGAATAAAAAGAGGATCTAGACATTCTAGTTAGGTTTAAAGAAAGACATACTAAAGGATATTATAACGTAGTAATGATAAGGTACTTTTTTATAGACAGATTATATATACTAAACCAGTTATATAGAAAGTAGTATAGGTAATAACATAATGATAAATAGGAAGACTTTTATATATAGCTGGATAAAAAAGCTGTCTAAGACTAACCTATTATAGAAAAACGTATAAGTTATATTAAAGGGGTATTAATTATAATATTAAGGAACCTAGAAGAGGGATCTAGGGACTGGAGAAGTGAGTAATAAATCTTAGTACCTATAGTGGAAATACTAGTGGTTAAGTTAACTAGGTATAGGTTTAAACTTAAGGATAAAGATAAGCTAAGAGTTAACCTAAGTCACCTAGCGTATTATACGTTATTATAGATAGCTTATATGGATAACATATGCAATATATATAGAGTACTAAAGGATAAAAACCGGAAGTACCTAGTAAGGATATATTGGGCACTAGAGGAAAAGCGGTTTAGAGATGCTAAGTATATACATAGATGGCACCTAGTAGAAATATAGAGTTAAGGGGACCTAATACTTTAACTAGGAAGATTTTTTATAGAAGAATGCCTAGATAAATAATAGTAGTGGAACTACTTAGAGAATACTTATCTATAGCATATAGAGGAAAAGAAACAAACTAAGTATTGGCTAAGAGTGGACTAAGTATAGACAGGATTTAGCAGCTATTAGTTGGGAAAAGGGGAGGCCTATTAGACTAGAGGGAACCAGTAGTAGAGCCTTAGACCCTTAAAGGAGTTTAAGGACAATACCTAAACTTATAAGTTAAGTGATAAGATTAATAGTTTAAAGTGTTAATAGATAGTGGAGCAATAAAGAACCATATATTACTAGCAGTAGTAGAAAGGATAGGGTTACTATACAGACAAAAGGAACACCTGTATCCACTTATAATAATTTTAGGAGATTAGATAGCTTATAGAGGAGGTATTATTAATCTTAAAATAGGACCTATTTAGTTAACTATTAAAGAGAGACCAGTTAGAATGTCTTTTAATATCCTACTATTAGGGAAGGATAAGGCAATACTAGGAATGCTTTAGTTACAGGAATATAATCTAAGGATTAATTGGGTTATAGGTTAGGTCAATATTAAAAATACTTAATGGCGCAAAGTGCGGCAGCAAACTAAGTTAGTATAGTACCAAGTTAGAGCGATATACAAAGAGACTAAGTGAGGCTTAAGTTATGTACTAAAGAGATACTACAAGTATGGTAAAAAGTTATGGTCACTAGAAAGTAAAAAGCTATTAGAATATATAGTATAGGACTATAAGATAGAGTTGGAAAAGGGAATAAGTTTAAGGTTCTTTTTAATCTATAAGCTTACTAAAATAGAGTTAGTAGCGCTTAAGGAGTTTGTCTAGGAGAACTTATAAAAGGGATATATTAGACTATTGTAGTTATTAGTAGGATATCTAGTACTATTTATCCCAAAGAAAAACGGAAAACTTAGAATATATATAAATTACAGATAGTTAAACAGCATTACTAAAAAGAATAGGTATCCTTTACCCTTAATTAGTGAAATCTAAGACAGGATAGGTAATATAAAGATCTTTATAAAGATAGATCTAAGATAGGCGTATTATTAGATTAGGATTAAGGACGGTAATAAATAAAAGGCAGCTTTTAGGTTAAAGGAAGGACTATATAAGCTATTAGTTATGCAATTTAGACTTATAAACGCACTAGCAACGTTCTAAAAGTGAATTAATAGTGTATTAGGAGAACACCTTAATGAATTTGTTATGGCATATCTTAACAATATTATTATTTACTTAGAGAGTGAGAAAGAATATAAGGAATATATTAAATGGGTTTTAAAGAGACTATAAGAGGAATAGATGCTAGTAGCAATTAAGAAATGCGAGTTCTTTATAAGAAAGACTGATTTTATTAGATTTATTATTAAACTAGGAAAAATTAGTATGGACCTAAAGAAGATAGAAGCTATAGTTAGTTGGCAAGAACTAGAGAATGTTACACAGTTAAGATTATTTCTAGGGTTTTGCAATTACTATAGGAGGTTTATAGCACAGTAGTTGAAAAGCATTAAGCCATTTATACGGTTAATAAAGAAGGAGGAACTATGGATATGGGGAACTGAGTAAAAGAAGTTGTTTAAGGAACTTAAAGAGTTGTTTACCTAGGAGCTAATCCTTAAGATCTATTAACTAAAGTTAGATATAGTTGTTGAGATAGATGTATTAGACTTTGTATTAGGAGCATATTTGCTATAGAAGTATTAGGACGCATAGCATCCAGTAGCGTATTATAGTTAGAAGATAATACCACTAGAACTAAACTATGACATTTATAATAAAGAGTTATTAGGTATAGTTACAGCACTTAAGGAATAGAGAGTATTCTTATAAGGCATAGAGAAACTATTTATAGTTAAGATGGACTATAAGAACCTTATAGGATTCCTAATAATAAAGGAACTTAACTAAAGACAGGTTAGATGGGCGGAAATGCTTACAGAATACCATTTTAAAATTTAGTAGACTAAGGGTACAGACAATGCATGAGTAGACGCTCTAAGTAGGAATGCTGAACTATAAAGTAATAAAAAGCTATTAGAAGCTTTACTGCAAAAGGACTAAGACGGATTAATTAGGTATAATTACCTAAAAATTACAGTAACTAAAGAAGGTCAGATCTATAAATTATTAGAGAGTAATTGGACACAGAAGATCTAAAAAGTATAGGTAGAGGATCTGGACACGGAATAGTATAAGAACAGAGAAGCAACCTATATTCCAAAATCCATTACAAAGGAGTTTGTTAAGTTATTCTATAGGGGACTAACTTAAGGACACAATAGAGCTACATGCTTAGTATTAAGACTTTAAAAGGAGTATATTATTTAAGGAATCTGGGGACTAGTAAGATAAGTTATAAGAGAATATTTAGATTGCTAAAGAAATAAACTAATAAGGCATAAGCTGTATGGAGGGCTACAACCTGTTAAGACACTAGAGAGACTATAGGAAGTTATATTATAAGACTTTATTATTAAGTTATTAAAGTTAAGAAATCCTATTACAGGACAAGATTATAATATAATCTTAGTAATAGTGGATAAGCTAATAAAGTGGGAATACTTTATAGTAAGTATAGAAGAGATATTAGTAGAGGATATTGCTAGAATCTATATTAAGGAAGTGTTTATAAAACACGGAGCACTAAGCAAGATTATATTAGACAGAGATCTAAGATTTATAGTAGTATTTTGGGAGATATTCTTAGCAGAATAAGGAGTTTACATAGTAACCTTAATGGCATATTATCCATAGATAAATAGATAGATAGAAAGATTAAACTAGACACTAAAACAGTATCTAAGGTACTATGTTAATTATGTACAGAACAATTAGGTATTGTTATTACTAGTTATATAGTTTGCATATAACGCAACACTACAAGAAGAAATGGGAATATTACTATTTAAGGCGAATTACAGGTATACGCTAAGATTATTATTATTACCACACTAAGTAAAGAAAATAAGTAGTATAGCTAAAGAAAGAACGGAAACTTTAATAAATCTTTATAGAGACCTTAAAGAAATAGCTAAACTAGTATAAGAATGAATAAAAAGGTACTATAATGCTAAGAGATCTAAGGGACTAGATCTTAAGGAGGGAGATAAAGTATAGCTACTATATAAATTTTTTAAGAGTTAATAACTAAGTAAAAGGTTAGACTATGTTAAACTAGGACCTTTTAAAATTATATAAAGAATTTTATTAGTTATATATAAGTTAAAACTACCAGCTAAAATAAGAATTTACCCTATATAACATATTATAATGCTAAAGCCAGTATATAGAGGTATTAAACTATTAGTTTATAAGGCAGACATGTATAGAGAATAGGAAGGAGATAAATAGTAAGTTTTAAAGATTATTAGTTATAAGGATGTAGATAATAAAACATAATATAAAGTAAAATAGATAGGCTATAGTAAGACTACCTAGGAACTACTAAGTAACCTAGAGAATGCTATATGAAAGGTATAGGAGTATTAAAAGAAAGTAGGTTAGGGAGTATTAAAAAAGGATTACTAAAGAATAAGTTAACTAAGGGGGACCTAAGAGGAGCAACTACTATATTACTTAGAGTTGTTTCCTTCTCTAGAAACTCTACTCTCTTATTACCTAGCTTAGACAGGCCCTATTAAATAAGTTTCTACTTCTTAGAACAGACCTTCTTGCGAACCTTTTTAAGATAGGTTAACCGAGCAAATGTAGCCTACTAAGACTTAAAGGAGCGACGCTGAGCCTTAAGGGCTTAAGCTGTCTCCTTAACGGAATAATAAAGTTTAACGCGCGTGGCGGCCAACTTAGACCTAAGCTTTGCAGCGGCAAATTAAACATAAGACCCTATAACAAGTTACTTAGGGAACTTAAAGACTACTAAGAGTTATAAAATGTGCACATTTAGCATTAGAAATAAAGCGAACATTGCAAGACAAATAAATGTTTGCTTTAGTGCACTCTAAATAAGATAAGGGTTGCTAAAATAAAGGACTCGCCATCGCAACGTATACTAACCCCACTTTCGTACAACAAGAACACGGAGACGGCATTATCTTACCAAGTAATAGTATGGCAGCAATAGTATAAGCATAATATTGCGCTTATAAAGAAGAGGATGCTTTAAGCATAATAAGTAAGAATGTTAACTAAATTAATCAAACGGACATTACACCTCTAGTGGACAACTTAGAGATATTAGGAATCTTTAAGGACGAAGATAAAAAGGAGGGAGATAGTATTACGGACAGCTTAAGTATAATATTATAACTACTTAGGGAAAAGTTGGAAGAAGCTAGTTGGTTAATATAGGCACGGTCTAGGATAGAGCTGGTGGAACCATATAATAAGGAATAGTAAGCAAGTCGTATAACGTTATATACGGTATACACAATGTACGCAGTATACGTCTATGTATAATATGTATAACACGTACCTTACGTATAAGAGAGGATTTCTTAGGCGTATGGTTGTGTATTTAAAGGACCTCAGTCCCTACCGTAGATAGTTCTCTCCTTGTAGTGAATCTTAGAATATAATTAGAGTTAATCTATTGGGCAACCACTCCACTAGTTGTTATTATGTTGTTGACTTCTTATTTACTTACACACCTAGCCTAATAATAGGACCCACCGTAGTTCTTGCTACAAGGTTCCGTTACAATAAGGCTATAAATAGGACAAGGATATAGAATAGGACCCTAAGGATATTACTAGGACTATAAGGATAGGATAGACCCCTAAAAACTAAAAGAATATAAATAGAATGCAAGACCTAAGAATAGAACACGCATAGATTAGAAACCCTAGAAAATAAATAAACACTAGAAATTACCTAATACCTCTATTACTATGCTAAGAAATACAGCAGCTGGCAAAGCCGCTGTAAGACCTGCAAATACCTCTAATAGTAAAATAGTCGCCGTCTTAACCCCCTAGGAAAAACTCGCAGCAGCCAATGCCGAAATTAAACGACTTTAAGAGCTGCTTAAAACCAGAGATACCCCTATACCCTTTAAGGAGTTATTAGACACCTAAAGACTTGCTATAGTCCTTAAGGCCCTAGCCTAATATATAGTATTAGCATTGTTATAGTCCGCAAAGGTTGTAGATCCCCTGTTACTTATAGACAGAACTAACCCTATATTTAATAATTGGAAGCTTTAACTATAAGATAAGCTTAAAGTCAATACGGACTACTTCCCTACTACTTAAGCTAAAATAGCCTACGTCTTTAGCTGTACTGGTGGGGACGCATAGACGCATCTACGTCCGTAATATGCTTAGGACTTAGCAGACCCCTTCCTCTCTAAAGAGGAGATAATTAACTACCTGTCTTCTATCTATAAGGACCCCTTTAAGATATAGAACGCCTACCTTAATTATAAAGCCCTTAATATAAAAATAATGGAAACCTTTTTAGCCTTTTAGACCCGCTTTCTATACCTAGCCAGCTAAGCCTATATTCCTTATAAAGACCTAATGCCAGACCTTTTTAATAAGCTTACCCTAGACCTATAGCGCGCTATACTGCCAGTTTTTACTACTATATAAACGCTAAAGGTACTTACAGACCACTGCCTGGCTATTAATTAAGGCCTCTATTAAATTAAAGCATGGGCTAAGTGGTATAAGGCTAGAAGCCCTACTAGCTAGAATATAAGTACTATAGGAACGAGCTATAGTGCCCTAGTAAGATCTGCAACCCCTATAGTACTAACCGTACCACCTACTATAAACCTAGTGGCTAGCTATGTAGCTAGTCCTACTGTGACTTTAGCGCATACTTAACCTATATATAGCAACCCCTATAGATAGGCCCTTAGTAATTAAGGTGCTTGCTTTTTATATAGCTAAAAAGACTATTTTATAAAGGACTGCCTAATAGCAGCAAAGATAAATAAGGTCCTATTAATTTAGGAGAATAATATAGAGTTGGAAAAAGAGGAACCCTAGAGGAAGACTCCTCTCTAGGGTTAAAAGGAATTAATATGTTATATATTAATCTGGGTCAGCTAGTTGGTAGAAGAAGCTGCACTATCCCTTATACTTTATTCCATAATAGATATTAAGTTTTAACCTCTGCTTTGGCTAACTCTAAAGTAAATACCTTTACCTTAATAGACACCTAGTATGCCGTAAAGCTGGCTAACTTTTTAAATATACCTCTTAAAGAACTACCTAAACTAATTCCTATTTGTGGGTATAATGGATAGATAGGCTACCTATTATAACTATCTTATAGATCTATCTCCGTGTTAATAGATGAAGGTAATATAATGTCCCCTTCCTTATTATAGACCTGGGAAGCTATAATATGATCTTAGAAAGAAAATGGCTAGCCTATTTAGGCTTATAGCTTAATATACGGAGTAGACAGCTTATTTAGCCTAAAACCCTACCCCTAATCCCTTCTTTTATAAAGGAAATTAGTATTATAATAGAAAACCTTATACGGCTATAGATAGACACTGTTTATTAGACCGATGCTATATATAGGGACTAGGCATTTAAGAAAGATATATAGCTTAATCCGCAACGGATCTATATACTATAACACTCCCAAACTACTAACGTTATACTACCGGCACTAGGGACCTAGGAAGCTTATAATAAGCTAGTTAGACTAGGCCCTATATAGCTATAAAGAACAGTAAGGAATATTAGATACTGTACTAAATATATAGACTAAAAAGATAGCTTATGGAAGATGGAATAGGAGCTAAGGAGGGTTGTACACCCTTAACCGCAAAATATGGTTTATAGAATATCTATAAAGAAACCTATAAACCTCCCATTAGTTAATATCTACTATATTAACGCTGTAGGATTCTACTAGAACTTAATACGGCCTAATACTATTGCCTTTATAACTAGCTTATATAAGATTAATTAGATAATTAAAGACAAGGAAGCTTTAGCCTATAACTAGCTTAGTAGGGAAAGTAAGCTTATAGATAAGGAGCTAGTAGAATAAAAACTACTCCACTAATATTAGAAATTTAAGGACGTATTCTCTAAGGCAGTATCTAATATACTCCCGCCTTACTGACTGTATAACTATAAGATTAAGATTAAGCCAGATAAAGAAAACACCCTTAACTATAGCCCCCTCTGCTATTAATCTACTAATAAACTATAGGCCACTAAGCAGTACCTTATTAACAACCTTAATAAGGGCTTTATTAAGTCTAGCTAAGTCCCCTTTACCGTACCCATTTTCTTTATAAAAAAGCCTAATAGCGGACTCTATTTCTATATTAACTACTATAAACTAAATTATATAACCCGTAAAGACTAATATCCGCTGCCCTTACTTAAAGAAACACTAGCCTATATAAGTAAGGCTAAGATCTTTATAAAGCTTAATATCCGCTAGGCCTTTTACTAGATTAGGATAGACCCTAAATCTAAAGATCTTACTATATTTCGGACCTGCTACAGATTATATAAATATAAAGTACTACCTTTTAGACTAACTAATAGACTAACTATATACCAACGGTATATAAATAACGTACTCTTTAACTACCTTAATGACTTCTACATAGCCTACCTAGATAATATTATAATTTACTCTAAGAATAAACTAGAATATAAGGAGTATGTTTATAAAGTCCTATAACGGCTCCACGAGGTTGGTCTCTAGGCCAATATTAGGAAATTAGAATTTAGTGTTAAGCGCACTAAGTACTTAGGGTTTATTATTAGTATAGACGGAATTAAGGCAGATCTAGAAAAAACAGCTATAATTAACTAGTGGATACCCCCTTAGACCGTAAAGGGGGTGCAATTATTTTTAGGTTTCTGTAACTTTTACTAATACTTTATTAAGAACTATAGTAGAATTACCTAACCTCTTAACCGCTTTACTAGGAAAGACTAGCTATTCCACTTTAACGCCATATATATGTAGGCCTTTAATAAGCTTAAAAAACGGCTAGTATTGGCTCCCCTACTTGCCGACTTTAATCTAAAATAGCCCTTAATGCTAGAAACTAATGTCTTAGATAGCGTAATAGCCGGTATTTTCTTCTAGAAGTAACTAGATGGAGAATGGTACCCTATTATATATTATTTAAAGACTATAATAGATGCTAAGCTAAACTACCACATCTATAACAAAGAAATACTGGCTATTATCTCTAGCTTTTAGCACTAGCGTGTATAGCTAGAGGGGACCCCTAAGCCTATTAAGGTAGTTTTGGATTATAAGGCCCTAGAATACTTTATAATAACTAAGGCCCTTACAGCCTAGTAGGTACGCTAGGCAGATATCCTATTTTAGTTTAACTTCTTAATTATATATAGACCAGGCGCTATAAACCGTGCAGATGCTCCTATAAGGCGTAAATAGGACCTAGGTAACTAGGTGGCTGTAAAGATCTTATTATAGACCTAGATACTATTATAACCAAAGCACCTTAACCCCTAGATACAGGCAGAACTAAGTATAGACTCCTTAGGTGCCAAGATGTATCCTATTAACCCCTTAGGATTTAACTTTATTAATAAATTACTATAGGCTAACCGTACAGCCTCTTCTCTATAGGAGTACTATAAAAAGGCAAAGAATATTACTAGCCCATAGTCCCTTAAAAATAGATTACTTAAGTATTAAGAATAGCTAGTAGTAGCAAAGGAACAGAACCTATGGACTTGGCTTATTGCCGAAGTATATACCTAGGTCTCTACGGCCTACCCTAGAAAAAATAAGACCCGTAAGATTATCAGCAACCGTTACTACTGGCCTAGAATAGTTATAGATATTAGTCGCTATATGTGAAACTATAATAACTGCTATAGGTCTATAATTCCACAAGATAAAATCCTAGGACTGTTAAAACCACTCCTAATACTAGAACGCCCCTAGTAGTATATCTCTATAGACTTCTATAAGCTACTTATAGACTATAATAGATATGATATAGCTATAGTTATAGTTAACCGCCTTAGCAAGCGCCTATTCTTAATCCCTTGTTATAAGAATATTAATGCTAAAGAGGCGGCCTAACTATATATCTACTACATCTACTAAATTTATGGACTACTAGATACTATTATATCTAATTATAGGCTATAGTTTATATCGGCTTTCTGGAACGAGTTTACCTAGATCCTAGGTATTAAGCTAAAGCTTTCTATAGTATACCACCCCTAGATAGATAGCTAGACGGAGATTATAAACTAGTGTTTAGACTAGAGACTCCGACCCTTTATTAATTACTTTTAGGACAACTAAAGTGAACTACTACCTATAATAGACTACGCCTAGGCAACCTTACCCCATAACTCTATAGGGTTTGCACCTATTTAGCTAAAAATAGGATACTTACTCTGTATAAGCTTTGACTAGAAAAGACTGGAAGGGCCATAGACTGTATATATAAAAACTATCTTATAAGGAGGCTTAGTAATACACTAAACACTTAGAAGAAGCCTAGAAGGTAGCCTATATAAATCTAGAAAAGGCCTAAAAATTAATATAATAGCAGGCAAACAAGCATAGGCGTAAGCCTAACTTTACCGTTGGCAATAAGGTCTGGGTTATAATAAAGAACTGGAAGATAGAACGGCCTAGCTATAAGCTAAACTATTAGATAGCAGGACTATATAAGGTTCTTAAGAAGAAAGGCAACTTATATAAAGTAAAGCTCCCGGATTTAATTAAGGTCTACCCTATTTTCTTGCTAGATAAGCTACGGAAAGCTATAAATAACCTATTACCTAGATAAAAGAATGAACCGCCCCTACTAATTTAAGTTAATAGCGACAATAAATAGGAAATTAAAGAAATACTAGCCTATAAACTTATAAGGGGAATACTAAAGTACCGCATAAGTTAGAAAGGATATAATCTAGACCCTACCTAGTACCCCGCATGGAATTTTATAGGTAGTCCCTATAAGTTATAAGAGTTTTTGTAGCTATTATCCTAACAAACCTAGACTGCTAAAGTACTTAGATAAATAGATAGAATGCTAGCATAGTGAGGATAATAGGTTGCCTATAGAGCATAAGGACAAGAATACCCTATGGGCGTAATACGGACATATAAAGCCTAAGGGCAGGCTTTTTTGGAGGGGGGGTAATGTTATAGTGCTGGCAGAATATGGCAGAAAGCGGGCAGAATATAGTAGATTGCGGTTACGTGACCGAAGGGTTGTATATAGCTTTGACCGGCGCCTCCGTCCCTCCCTTTTCCTTTTCTCTAGCTTTGGATCCTTGTTTATAGACAATCCAATCATACAGGCTTGCGCGTCCCTCTTGCCGTGCTCGTGCCTTAATTGACTAAGTCGCTAACAAAACCTATAGCGCTAATTGCCGCGATATCTACTATAGGGGGGTTATATAATAGTAGGGGTGTCTGTAGCCTGGGAGGTCTTTAGTATATTAGTGTTGTCTTTACTTCCTTTAGCTCTTGTTGCATCTTCTAAAGGTTATCCTCTATATCCTACTGGTATGTCCTCTTCCCTATTAGCCGGATCTTTGTAATTTAGAAGTTGTCTATATTATTATCCATTCTACTTTTATAAGTAAAGTCCTTCTTAACTGCAGTCCTTTAGGAGAGTATCCTTATTAGTATAGAGTTCCTACTAGCCTTATAGTGGGCATCTTCTTAGGCAAAGGCTAGGTCGTGGTCCCTAGCATTCTACTAGTAAATAGGGTTAGCCTTTACAGCTAATATCTTATAGTTAGTATAGATTTCTCTAATAAAGGAGGGTAACTTTGGTCTATTTTCCGGCCAAACAAACTGTCTTTATTAAATATTTAGCTAAATGTTAAAGTAGGATATCTATTTTTGGTTGAGGATTATATTATAGGACACTAGGTCTAGGATATAGAAAGGGATACTAAATTAGCGCCGTCTATTAATAGTAATATATAGCTTTAAGACGTAGGTAACTGGCTTACTAGCTTAGCAGTTATAGCCTTTTACTTAAATAGGCTTCTCTAGTTGGGTAGTATTTATATTTAAGAACTTAGCAATATTATTTATATAAGCAGTGTTTATAAAGGCAAAGCTATTTACTCTAGTGTTAATAAGAGCAGTTATATTAACTCTATATCTATTTTAAGATACTATATATAGAACTATAAAATGTTTTCTACCTATTAGCTAACTTAAATTAATATCTTTAAGATTAATAGGATACCCTAGGGGGGAGTCTTTTCCTAAGGTTCTTCTTTTCCTAACTTATTAGATATTTCTTCTTTCTCTATCTTCTTAATATTACCTATATCTTTTAGCTCTAGGTAGGATAAGGTAAAGTAACTATCCCTTCTATAATTAAAGTACGTAATTATAGCAGTATTAATTAGGGTATTGTAATAAGTATTAGCTAGAGGTATAGTATATAGTAAGTTAGGTAAGGCTTGTAAGTAGGCCGCTATAACCGCTTTTAATATAAGGGCGGTTATAGTTTATCTTTTAACGCTAGCTCCTATTAGTATAGCGGATAGGTTATAGTCACTATAGGGCCGCTTTAGTTAATTAGAATAAGCGTTAATTTATTTTAGTTCTAAATCTAGCAATAAATATTGGGCTATAAGTCTTTAGTAGGTTAGTAGGTTATCTAAGGCTACTATAATCTTCTTTTATAGTTAGACTATTAGCCTATTATATAGGTCTAAATAGTAGTTTTTAGGGGGAACCTGGCCTTCGCCCACTAGGTATAAGAATTAAGTCTAGAACTTAGTAAAGAATTAGTTTAATTTTATTATTAGGCGATTATAGTTATAATAGGCATCCCGTACTTTATTTAGATTAATATAGATAGCAGCCAGATACTATATTATCATATTAGCAGATATAAACTAAACAGGTAAGTTGTTCTTAAACTTAGCCTAAAGGTATTACTAGGTATCCCTAATGGTTTAACTAAAGAGGTAGAGTATTTTAGCTTCTTTAGAGGGAAAATAGTTATAGTTAATATAAAGCTTTCCTTATACCTGGATTCTCTAGTTCTTAAAGGTTAGGTCTATGCCATTTAATAATAGTAGGGGGTTAGGGAGCTTAACGGACTTTAATTATTTTATTATTATATTTATACTCTCTAGTATATCGCATTTGGTTAAGTAAATGGGTTAACTAAGGCTTTATAAAGGGGAGGCTAGGCTATTTTATAAGGTAGTAAGGCTTTTTAGGACCTCCTTTAAAGTCTCTTATATACTTTAGGCTTAAAGATAGTTAACCTTCTAATTAGCTACAAGGGCACAAATCTGCCTATATATATCTGTAACGTTATTATTATTTTTAATTTCTGATCCTAACTGGATCTCATATTCCTTTTAGGTAGAGGTAGGTCTTTTAAATAAGCTCGCTTTAGGTACCATTATTAGCTTCCTAAGGTTTATTAAAATTATATAATTTAGTTTTAATTCTAGGGTTCTTTTAGGGGTATAGGTTAAGTATAGTCTGGCCTATAAAGTGGGATATTATTAGGGCCTTCTTAGGCATAGTAGTATAAGTTTTTTAATATCTAAGTATAATATGTTAACGCGTTATTGCAAATAAAGGTCTTCTTTTAGGGTAGGATATTATTAAGGCCTTCCTAGGCAATATAGGGGGAGCTTAGTATAATGTAATGGGCTTATATAAATGCTTCTAAACTAAAGCTTATAACTTACTACTATATAAGAATACTAAGCTAAGGAGAAGAAGAAGACTGGTAGAGACTAATAAGATATAAAGGGTTGTTAAGGCGCTAGTAGTAAGCAAGCCAATAGCAGCTTGGCAGAATATGGTAGAATTTAGTAGATTGCCTAGTAAACGGCAAAGTAGCAAATAACGCGCTCTAGCACCGTTATAAAAACACTAATAAAACCTATTAAAAATTATCGTATTATTTTTAAAGAGTCTTAAAGTAATAAATATATATAATAGAGTCTATATTATATAGGCCTTAGTATTTTAGAGCTTAATTACCTAATTAATCGGCCCCTAAAAGTCGCTAATTAACTTAATATCTGTGAGGTGACAGGCTTCGCGCCACCCAGCCACAGCACAAACCCCAAAAGGTAAGCGAGTGACTGGTAAGATACCAGTCACGGCTGTGCGGAACAATACATATAGGCGAGGTGACTTCGTCACCTAACAATATCCTTATTTAAGGACTGCTTATTATTAGCGACTTAGTTAATTAAGGCATAAGTATAGTAAGCAGGACGTATGCAAGCCTATACAATTAGATTATCTATAAACAAGAATCCAAAGCTAGAGAAAGGAAAGGAGAAGAAGAGCAGTGCTAGTTAAAGTAGGGTTCTTTTATGCGGTCCTCTAGTTATATCAGGAAAATATTCGTAGGCTAGGTTTTAAGTCGGCTTTATTAAGTGCGTTTCGCGTAATTAATATATAATTAACCAACTTAACACATTTAAAAGTTAAATAATACGCCGTTAACTACAGTCAATGCGAATTGCAGATTCGCTACAGTACGCGGGCTCGCCAAATCGCCACTAACTGTACATAGTAATTATAGCGAAGCGTATGCTTAGCTGCAAGAACTTTACTTCTGGCGGACTTGCGACCAGCCTCCTCCACAATATTGTGATCTTTATAAAATATTGTAAGGTTTCCACCCATTATGATATTACCAAATTTTATCGGCAATTAAAGAGACAGCGTTATATTCGCGTTTTGGCGGCTATAATAGAGGCATAGTTAAGGGGAGAAGAGGAAGCGTCTGACAATGTGCACCGACTTGGCCAGAAACGGCTCATCCACTGATGTCGGGCGCAGCTCTCTGCTCGTGCGGCGCACCAAACCTACCTGCGTGTCCTCGAAATTGCCTTTGTCGACGAGAGCTGCAACCTTTGAATTGATTTCTCCTGATCAATACCCGCGTATTCTCCATCTTCGTTAATTTTAAAATGACTCAACAGGCTCGCGAAGCATGCTCATGTCAAATATTGAGCCGTCACGAAATTATCCCACTCGATCGTATTAATGTCACTTGATCGGCCTAGAAATAGCGTATAGGGACTTAATGCTCCTGGCAAAGGCCGTTCAATAGACTCCAAAAGAAAGTGTCCAGGTATATCGTAATATTAAGCGCATTTCCATCAACTTTGAGGTACATTCTATCCTGATGTCATCTCGGGAACATACTCGTTTTGTTGTATACTCTAGGATTTCACATGCGCTAACCTGGAGGGTTAACACTTATGATAACTTATATAATACCAGCTGAGAAGTTAACAAGAATGAGCATTATCTACGTCAACTGTATTTAAGCACCGTAATCAGACTCGTGTCATCGGATCATCGTGGAAGTGTCGACCGGATATCCGTGCACCAGTCATAGGAATTGAATGAGGACTCTGTCTATTGAAATGTGGTTCTAAGACCTCTATATATACACAAGGAAAGGTGTAGGAAAGGAAAGAGAAGGAGGGTAGGGGGTGGCAATGGAAACAAGGAGTAGGTGACCGAGTCAATGACTGACTCAATGACTGAGTCAACGGTAGGTAGCTGAGTCGGGGCAGTAAGGACCTGATTCGGGTCGACAGGAAGTCATTACCGCAGAAGGCTCACTGACCTCAAGGATGCAAGGCTCTAGATTGTGGTCCGCCTCAATGGGGCCGTCGTAGTGCGGCCTCTCAGCATTGAAACCACAAAGCATGCATTGACATTAGGCGAGCACAACATCGACACGTGTAGGATCGAAATCAAGCCATTCGCGTACACGCGGTCCAAATCTCATTACGTCGATTCGATTCGCAACCTTCCGTGTAGCTTCTCTCTGTTTCCCAGTGTTTTGTTCAACTGCTCCCGAGGGAACATCTACCCACTCAATACACATCAGGTTTAGCCGCCAGTCTTCTGCTGTAAACACCCCGTGATCCACAACTTTGTTGGTGCGCTTTGGAATATGCTCATCAAGACGGTGGTCATGGAGTGGTGGAAGTCCCTTCGGCGGCTCCTGATCCGACGAAGTCTGTTTTTGGTCCGGCTGCGAACGTGCGGCGTCGATCCGCAAATCTCCCACCCATTTATCGTCCAGTGAAGCGCTCGGCTCCCCTGCTTCTTGCCTTGTTCCTTTTGCTCTCTGTTCCCTCAAATATTCAACTGTGCTGAAAGGTTCGGGCCCAGGCACGGCGCGGATGACGATGAAGTCAAGGTAGAGTTCCTCGGGTTGGCTATCCCTCCATTCGGACTCGAGCCGAATCTCACCGATTGTCTTTCGCGTTGTACTGGAGGCGTCTGTGGAGTCCTGCTGATTAATGTAGACTATAAAGCGACCATAGGCTGACGCATGCTCTGTCCTTTTAGAATCGAGCGTCTCTTCAGCAGTGATGCAGTACCGGCCGATATGGAGTTTGAAGCATGTTGTAGAGAAATGTATCTCGCGCTCAGCGAATTCTGCTATATCGAGACAGTGAGAGTTATAGTAGAGTTCTGTGTCGGCATTGGACTTTTTGACTGGTAGAATGTCAATGCCTATTTCTTCCTCAAGTCGCTTGTTTAACGTAAAGTGGCAATCACTCAGCGCATCCGTGTACAACGACGTTGATAAGGTTCCACGAGCAGTCAAATTGTGTTGCTTATGATGCCGGTGTCCAAGGTCGAATTCAACATGCTGTTTCCGAGAAGCCCATGACCAGGAGGGAAATCCGCTTCTTCGAGTATTAGGGTAGATGCCCTCGGCAGTCCAGCATAGAGTATAGTCGAAAGCGGCACTAGGATGTCCAAAGATCAAGCGGCCGTTGCGGCCGTCCAGGTTGGCCGAGAATCGTCTCAGCATTCCCTGGACTGCGCGGATGGCGTCTTCATCGAGTGTTAGGTCTCGTTTCACGTATGACTCAATGATGAAGCAGTAGTCTTCAAGATCGAACTCGCCAGTAGCGTCAGCGTCAGCCTTACAGTGGTATGATTGAGTCGTGTTATACGTTAGAGGTAACAGTGCAATATCTTCCTGCTCAGATTCAAATATCATATCTTCGCAGAACAGGCGCTTTCCGGCTTGGAGAAAGCATTGACTGCTCGTGAAGATCAGCAGAGCACGAGAAAGAAGCTCTTCTTGAAAAGTCCAGGCTCTTTGACGCCACATTGACTGTTCAAGATCTACCTGTAGGCGCGGACAGGAGTTTCCCATAACGGAGAAGGAGTCAGCACGAGCCGAGAATTGGAAGACTTTTCTCGTGTTCGGTCGTACGCCTGAAAGAGGACTGTCGGCGTTGAGACGATAGCCATGGCCTGCATTCACGATTGTGAATATCGCATGTCCGTAAATGTCATCCATTCTTTCGATCTGAGCTATCTTGTGGACCATGTCATCTTGCTGGATACAGAGGCAGTCAATCCAGAGAAAACGTTCGCCAAGGGCTTTGCAGACGGTAATTGCATCTTTGATGGTCCAAGAAAGATTCTGCGAGCTTTCTGTGATGGAGCCAACGTTGTGAAACATGATACGAGTATCATTGTTGAGCGTAGCTTGCTTGAAGCCTCCCCATACGTAGCTCAGAGTTACATATCTGAAGCTAGTATCCGCATCAATGAGCCTTCCATCTACAGTGTCGATAAGCTTGATGGGGAATGATGTCGTAACGGAGTTCGTTCCAGTCTTCAAGCAGCTGATCCAATGGCGGACAAGGTCAAATCTGATCTGGTCTGCCAACGCGCGGCCTGTGAGAGAGAGTGGGGGATTTCGGTCCAGTTCTGTAGAGTCAAACCAAGATTGAAGGCTGAAGTGCGAATCCTGATTGTAGCATGAACGTTCACGCATTTCAATAAGAATTCTTCCGCCGCCTACGTCTCGCCGGGTGAAATAGAACATATCATTTTGGTTGGCAAGTTCGCAGACTCTAAACACAATGCGGACATATCGTTGATCGCGTTCCTTGCTCCGAGTAACGGCATTTTCCAAAAGCTTCGGGTTTTGATCCAGACCCGAGTCTTGATCATTGATGTCCACACTGACGCCGGCAGTCCAAGCATGGCTTGTCACTGTAAACGCATCACTGTTGGGAACGTCTTCGAGGCGCAAGCCGGTAAGGCAGGCATAGGTCAGCATACAGAAGGAACAGTTATCGTAATTCTGCGAAATGTGAGCAACAGTTCGTGGTGTACATTGATACCCAGGCATGTCAGGGATGTATTTTTCAGGGTTGCGGAATAGGGCAGTAAAGTCATTGGAGCGACACGCAGCGCACAGAGAGTCTGCCTCAAGCCGGCCGAGTCCATATATGATCGGAGAGAGGGGATTTTCCTCCTTTTTCTCTTCCACTTCCATGGCGGTGATATGCTAGATGAGGGTCTTAAGCATTGTTTGAGAGAATCTCGAAAGAGACGCGCAGCTTCCGGTCAGAGCAATCAGTTGATCGTTGCCTGCAGCGTAACTGGGTCAAAGAGTCCGCTGTACATCTGCTCACAAGGCTTGCCAAGGAAACGATGCTCCACGTGCCCCAGCGCTAAGTCATCTTAGTCTAGTGTACGGAGTACGTTATCTCAGCTTCGCCGAGGAATTTGAAACGGCCACCCCCCTGCTCCCGCCCCACATCAGCGTGCCACCAACTTATAGGCCAATAGAACGCCGCGCTACCCCCTACCACCCCCAAAATTCCTCTGCGAAGCGTCTGAGAGATTATGGGCGCGCGTTTGGTGTAAACTGGGGCCTTTTTCTAACGTATATTAATTTTAAACAACTCTAGCGGCGTGAATATACTAGCTACGGGCTTAGTGCGCGATGCATTTAAATTATAATCTCTTCTTCTATTTAATAATTATAACTAGCTAACTACTGTATTAGGGGGCGAGATATAGCCTCAAAGTTTAAAGATGTGTTTTTGAAACTGGTCCCTTTCTACCAGCCGCATCGAAACAGCAGCCGTA